>Ga0247843_1000213_pt1 | contig 137257 bp, 137 predicted proteins | sample LaCruzMarch2017__FD_192420 | JGI IMG/M metagenome (GOLD analysis project Ga0247843, IMG submission 192420) | Freshwater microbial communities from meromictic Lake La Cruz, Castile-La Mancha, Spain - LaCruzMarch2017_8m | ecosystem: Environmental > Aquatic > Freshwater > Lake | place: Spain...
TGAGAATCCCCTCAGCTCTGTCCATAAGCTCCACCAATCCTTCTTTGATTGCTGAAGCTTACAGGGTTAGGGGGGTGACATTATCGCTGGAGAATTAAAGGGAGACAAAATCGCTGGAGAATCACACAAGTTTAAGAAAAGTAGAAATTCCACCGATAGTAGAAATATGACTCCTTTTGCGGAAGAGCTGAAGCAGTGCCGCCTGGCCGCGGGCCACAAGAGCGCGACATCGTTTTTCGAATGGCTAAAAACAAAAGGCATAGGTTTCAACTATTCGTACTATATGCGTCTGGAAAAGGATGGCCTTCCGTCGGAGAAGGTGGTCTCTGAGCTGGCCTCCACGATGAAAAAAGACCAGGCAGACCGGCTAATTTTAGCCTACTGCCGGAGCCTTTTTCCCAGGCAGGAATATCTTTTCGGTGGCGCCGGAAAGTCGATCGAGGAAGCGGCCGAAGCGCCCGCTCCCCGTGAGTCCGCCTCTGCCGCACCTCCCGGACAAAAGGAACTGACTCCTCGTCAAGTGGCCGCGCTTGCCGGGAGTGAGGCAATCTATCACCTCTTCCTGCTGTCCACCCTCGCCCGTCGCAAGATCAAGACGAGCGAGGTAGAGAAGTGGTTTTCCACCAAGACTCTGAATGCTTCGATCAAAATGCTGGCAGAAACTGGCCTCGTGCAGGCGGAAAAGGGCAGCTTTGAACATACTGCGGTAGAGCTTCGCTTTCCTGACGCCTACAGCCCAGAGCTGAAAGAGGCCTATGGAAAGTTTGATCTTTGGGACGAGAGCTTTGGCCGTAAATATGGCCTTGAGCAGATCATCAACAAGATGCTCGTGCGGCGCGTATCGGGCCGCTACCTCAGTCTTGTGCGGAAACAGCTCGAAGTGCTGTTCGAGTTGACCAAGACCTCCGATGAAGTCGACAGCCGATATAACGATAATGTGCTCCAGCTCAAGGTGAGCCTTCGCCAGGGAAAGCTACCCGGTTAGGGCTTTACCAGGGCTATCGAACGCGATATTCCAGGGACATCATGCTGAAACGCATCTTCTTCGATTTCGGCGGTTGCCTTGATGCGCCGGGCATCCACACCCGCACTCTTTTCTGGGACGCCTTCCTTGCCGAAGGCCTCGTGAACGAAGAGGCTCGCACCGAGTTCCAGGAAGCCTATACCCTGGCGGATCGCCGAATGATGAGCACGGGCGAAGCAGCCAAATTGGAGCTTGTGCCTTTCAATCAGCATAATGCCTCTCTGATCGCGGAGAAGATCGGCTTATCGAAAGAGGCGAGCTACCGTGCAGGTGATCGCGTAACCGAGCTGATGAGTGGTTACCTGAATGAGAGCCGTGAGGTTCTCGAACAGTTCGAACGTTACGAGCTTTCAGTGATCTCCAATTTTACTGGCAACCTGGAGCTCATCATGAAGGAATTTGGCCTTCGTGACTTTTTCGGTTCGGTAACAGAATCCTACTACGCCGGATTTTCGAAGCCCGACCTTCGTATTTTCCAGGCGGCGCTGGCGAAACACCTGGATCACCCTAGTGAGTGTCTCTACGTAGGAGACAATCCCGTAAATGATATTGCGCCTGCACGCCAGCTTGGTATGAAAACTGCGCTCATACATCCCGCAGGAAAGCGCCGTGAATGCGGAGCGAACTTCTACGTCGAAGACTTGCGCTCTCTTGCAGCGGAAATCCAAAGCAGGTAGCCCATACCCATCCAAAAGATTTCGACCAGGCGGTAAAGAACAGCCGCACTGACCGCCACGTTTCCACTAATGTGCAGGGCGTGTTCCGCCATCAGCACAATTCCGCCCTCGCGGCTGCCCACCTGATAGGGAATGAAAAAGAAGATATTGTCCATAAGTGCGCGGCCCACGTCGAGCAGCGAGCAGGCGAGTGCCGAAGCCGGCTGACCGAGAGCCTGGAAAGCGATGTAGAAGGTTAGCCCTTCGACGAATCTTGCGAGAATCTCTAAGCCTACGGCAGCCCAGAATCTTTTCGGCTCACTCCTTGAAAAAATCCGGATCTTTGAAAACGACCAGCGAAGCCAGAATCCCGCGTAAACCAGCTTGTTTCGCCGCGCGCTCCGGCCCAGGTGCTTTACGAGCCGCGGGAGGGAAAAAAGCAGTAAAGTCAGAAGGGGAGACGCCACGAGCAGGGCGATAAAGCCGACGCGAAAGCCTTCCGAAACGGGATATAGAATCAGTGTCGCAAGAGCGCCCACGAAGAAGGCAAGCAGGGTGCCGAGGATGTGCACTATATTGTAAAGTACCATTGAGCGCGCGGCGTCTTTGCGGCTCATCAGGTTCTCCAACATAACCACTCGCATTGGCTCCCCCAGTACTTTCACGAAAGGGCTCAGGTTGTTCCAGGCTACGCTGATCATCGAGTAACGGAAGAGAAGCCTTAAATGCCGGAGCTCCAGCTGTGGAGTGATGCAGAGCCATGCCAGTGCGTAGCAAAGCACGACTGGCCCGTAAGATAGCGAGAGAGGAATCGCCCACCAGCCGAGGCTAAGGATATCCGTGCCAATTTTGGTGAAGCCGTAGCCGCTGAGAACCCAGATTAAAGAGCAGAGGCCAACTGCACTGAAGATCGACTTCCAGATCAAGCGATGCCTCGCGCCGCGAGCGCCCGCTCGAATTTTTCGTCGCGCCTTGCCTGCAACGCACGCAACACGAAGAGAGCGGCGGTAAGGAAAATGATGTCTACGAAGATCAGGTAAAAGTCGAAGCGACGAAGAAAAACAAAAACCAGTATGAAGATCGTGTGAAAGTTGGGGCCCATGAGGGTCCATCCGGGAAGCATCGAACGGTTATACTCACGGTAAAGAGCCTTGAACTCCTCGGCTCTGGGGCCCGTAAGCAGACGCTTCCATGCCAGTCGCTGTTCGGTCGAACGCGGGCTGAGCTTGTTCTGTTGCCAGATCCAGCTGAGGCGGCTCTTGAGCATGAATTTATCCAGGCCAGCGCTTCGGGCTACTTCTTCGCGAGCTTCTTCGTCGCTCGGGTTCCAGTAGTCGCCATCGAGTTTCCCATAGCCGAACACGAGATATTCGCGATTGAAGTAATCCAGGGCCGAGCTCTGCAAAGAATGAAATATCCCCGCGAGCACAGCCACAGGCCATATCCAGACGCCCCAAATTTCCTGCACAGCGACCGTGGAGCCGATGTAGCAGGCGCCGAAAACGATGTTGTCGCAGATGCCATCGAGCACGAGGCCGAACTTGCTGCCTTTACCGCCTCCCATTCTGGCAAGCTGCCCGTCGGAACTGTCGAAGATTCCCGCCAAAATCAACAGAAAGGCTGCCGCAATCAGGGAGGCAGTACTTTCGCTATGAGCAAAAAATGGTCCGGCCGCGATCCCGAGCAGTGCGCCAGTGATGGTGAGATGGTCCGGCGTCAAACGAAGCGCTTTCGCGGCTTTTGCGATCAGGAACCCGATGGGTCGATAGAAATATAGATCGAGCTTCTCCTCGGTGTCGGGGCTCTTTACGGATCGCCAATATTCCTCGCGCCAGCTCATGGAGTTCAGGCGTGCACGGGGGTCGAAGCGGGGGTGTGCGAGCTTTCTACAGCGGACTCCAGGAAGTCCGCAGCAAGCTCGCCTATTGCGGGAGCGGCCACGTCGCGGCAGATCCGGAAAGAGGGCCAGTCATTGAGATCTATGAAATGGAAGCGACCGGAAGCGTCGAGGATTGCGTCCCCTCCGAACACCATCAGTCCGAGTGACTGTGCCGCCAGAAAGGAATTATTTTCCAGCAGCTTCAGGTCGGGTGCGGTCGCTTCGGTGAGGAAGCTTCGCACTTTGATCGCGCGGAAAAATTTTCCGCGTACACCGTAGAACTTATAAATGTCGCCGTGAATGTGCCGTTGCACGATCACTTCCGAAACGTCGCGCGAGCGGAAGCGTGAGATTTTCTCTTTCAGCTCGCCTTCGCTCTCCGCCAGAGTTACGTCTTCGTCGGCAATGGCGTGGAAGTCGGAACGCTTAAGCCAGTAAGATTCTCCGGCCACTATCTTCGGCAAACCGGGAGAGTTCGTGGAGAAAAGCTGATAGGGCACATAACCGACCGGCAGACCGCTGAGGATGCGGCTCATCGTTTTCCTGTAGCAGTTGCGGATTGAGCTCGGAGAGTTCCAGATTGTGGAGGTCGGGAGGTTGCGGTCGAGCGCCGCGAGGGTCTGCTCTGCCTGCGCCATAGTGAGCACGAGATCGAAGTGGCCCGTTGTTTCCAAGGCTTCGTCTTCCTCGATCATGGTCAGATCGAGAGATGCGGTGAACTTGTTCTTCAGCTGCTGTATGGATTCTTCAAGGATAAGGCGATCCACTTCTATCGCGTTATTTGAGAATTTCGGGTTGCGGTAAATGCCAAGTATCTTGAGTTTTTTCAAGAGGATATTCCTTAGTTGCCGCGCAAAAAAGCGGCCGCTTTTTCGAGATCAGAGGGATGGTCTACATCAATAGTCTTCGACACTACAAATGATTTAATGGTCATTTGACGCTCTGCGAGCTTGGCGAGGAAGTTCCGCATTTTGTGAGTGCCAGAATCCACAAGTTCCAGAGCTATTTCCATGGCTTGGGGCTGGAGAAAATACATTCCCGAGGTAACGAGCTGGGCAGGTTCTGAGCCGAAACCTTTTACGGTGCCGTCTGGGGTCACGTAAGCCCAGAGGGGTTTTTCGTCGTCTACGAAGGAAGTGAGAAGCACGGCGCAGTCGCTGGGGCCAAGCTCGGCGCAGAACTGCAGAAAGCGTTCAAAGTCACCCGGGAGCATTACCGTATCAGCCATCGTGAAAAGAACTGGTCCCTTGCTCGGGTCGAGGGCCCGCACCAGCTCCGCCAGGGTGTGGAGGGAACTTTCGGTGTCTTTGAAAAGATAGGCGACGCCGGCCAGCTTCGGCAGGGACCGGCGTATTTCGGGAGTGATCAGTTCGTGCCGAAGGGCGCACAGGATTTCCTGAGCTCCGGCCCCCTGGAACCGAGTGAGCAGGAGTTCGAGCAGGCTGCTTTCTCCCAACTTGGCCAGGGGTTTTGCTTCGGCGTGTGATTTGAGCCTTGAGCCGAGGCCGGCACCAAGGATGCCAACGCGATAAGGGATCTTCATGGGCACTAGTTAGCAAAAAAAGAAAAGGCCCGGAAGGTTATTCCGGGCCTGGTGCTGGCGAATGTGGGTGTGGAGGGGCTTACTTCGCCAGGATATGGGGAACAGGAGAAAGAATGATTTGACCGGTAAGCACGCTGCCGAGGGCGGTTTTGCGGGTATAGCTAACGAGTATGGTGCTGTCGTCCTGTACAGTGGCCATGAACTGGAAGTCGCGCTCGTCCTGAGTGGAAATATAGGCGAGGCGGAGAGCGCCGTCGACGGCAACCGTGCGGGGTTGGATCAAGTAGGCGGTGCGGATGGCTTGATTATGGGAAACGATGAAGTTTAAGCGGAATGTGCGCTTTAAGGGAGCTGACTCCGTGGGAACAAGGGTATCGATGCCCACCATGATTTCCGGGATTCCCAGATTGCTGCGAGCTTCGTCGAGGTTCACGATCACGGGAAGGCCGTCCACTACGGTTTCTCCGGCGTAGCTGGTGACCCACTTCTGAGTATCAATGCGCGTGCTGGAATAGACGCTCGCGGCCTGGGCCATTAAGGAGTGGGTGAGGATAAAAACCGTACAGATGAGAACGCGAAACATGAAAAGCCTCCCGAAGGCTGGGTTCAATTTTTATAAATCTTGCCGGCCCTAGTGCATTCTTGATGCCAGCCCTACCGTACGGAAGATCAAATGGCGGTTTTCTTCGCAAAAGTTCGAATTTCTTGAGAAAGTTTGCACAGCTCTGCTTTTTCGCGGAAGCCAGGAGTTCACCTTGGTTCCAGTTTGGCGCTCCAAAATCAGATCCGCTTTGGGTTTAAGATCCAGAATGGACCCGAACTTCTGCGGGCTGGTGGCCTTTGTTGCGGTCTATCTTGCTTACGGAGTCTGGCAGCTTCCTGTACTTACAGACTGGATCAGCTCCGCTGTGGATGAGGGTTATACGTCGTACGCAGCCCAGAGGATCCGAGAGGGAGATTGGCCCCACCGGGACTTTTTCTTTCTTTGGACCCCGGGCACGGCGTATTTTCATGCGGCCCTGCAGGAGATCGGGCTGGAATGGGTAGGGGAGCGCGCGGCCTCCTTGCTGGCTGCTTGTGCGAGCAGTTTAGTGGTGCTCGGCTTTGCTCGTGATTGGAAAATGTCGGCGGGTGACCGTGCGCTGCTGATGTTGCTGCTATTCGGCTGGAGTTTTACCCTCTGGAATATTCCCTATTCCTCCTGGTATGCCGTGCTTTTGGGGCTGATCGCGATCCGTCTCCTGCCCAGGAGCCTTGTGTTCGCAGGCTTGTTTTTCGGTTTGGCGTTCTGGTTCAAGCAGAATGTGGGCATCCTGGCGTTTTGCGGGGCCGCCGCCTGGCTGGTGCTCGAGAAGCGTAGCCGGGAGGTATTGCGCCTCGCCCTGCCATTCGCAGTTGTTTTGCTCCTTCCATTTACGGCGATGCTGATCTGGGGCGGCAGCGAGGCGTTGTTGCAGGCAGTACGGCAGATTTTCCTGTTCCCGCTTCGCTATCCATCGCTCATGGGTATCTTTCCCGAGAAGAGCCAGCTTTCGGCGCCGCTGACTGCGTTCGGACTCTGGATTCTCAGCCTCTTTTTTCTGCGCAGTCGCTCTTCACAGAGAAGCGCTGGCCTGCTGCAGTTCGGTTTACTTGTGTATATCGGGATCTATGCATTCCAGAGTTCTTCCCGCTTTGTACATGGCGCTTTCATCTTGCTTTCGCTGCTAGCCTGGCCGTTGTCGCTCACCGTTGAAGCGCTGAAAGGCGACCGTGAGGGGTTAAGTCGTTTTCTATTGGTTTGGCTTCCCGGCTTCGGCGTTTTCCTGCAGGCTTTTCCGCGTGCAGACTTCCAGCATTTTCTTTTTGTGTTCCCGCTCACAGCGCTGATTCTCCTTCGAACTTTTTCGACCTTGCGACAGCGTTACGATTTCCTGGCCGCGGGGTGGGTGCGTTTACCCGTGCTTCTCCTCATTGCCGGTGGGTTTTTTCTGCAGATTCAGGTTCTGCGCACCCACCGGTTGGGCCAGGTGGATGCGTTGGGCCGGATCAGTTATTCGCTGCCTTACCGGCTCAATGAAGAGGTGATAGCAGTGAGGCGTTTCTTGCTCAGGCAAGGACTCGCGGAAGGCGGCCCACTGCTAGTGCTGCCCAATGCTACATCGGTCTATCGCTGGACCGGTTTCCGGAATCCCACGCCGCACCAGCAGTTTTTTCCCGGCTATGTGGAATCTTACGGTGTTCGGGAATCGAACGTTCTCACAACATACCGCGAGCGCGGTGGTAAGTATCTGGTTGTGCAGGAGCGAAGCGGCCTCGAGGAAAACAATCCCGAGATTGCCGCGGAGATCGACCGCGATTATGAAGAGTTGAAAAGGTTTCCAGAGTATTTCACAATCTACGGCCCCCGCTCGCGCCAACCTTGAAAGCGTGGTAACAGCAAAAGTATGTCGCCCAAAAAAGAAGAAAAATTCGAAGATACCCTTGAGCGCCTGCAGGGGCTCGTGCGTGAGCTAGAATCGGGAGATTGCTCACTGGAAGATTCCATAAAAAAATTTGAAGAGGGTATGGCGCTCGCCAGGGGTTGCCAGGATCGCTTAAGCCAGGCGGAGCAGAAAATTGAAATTCTACTCAAGGCTGATAAGACTGGTGTGCGCACAGAGCCTTTCGCAGATGAAGAATAATGGACTCCCGAAAACGTCTTGACCTCCTGCTGATGGAGTCGGGGCTTGCGTCTACCCGCACCAAAGCTCAGGAGTTGATCGTTGGCGGTAAGGTGAGCGTTGACGGAAAAGTTGCGCGCAAGTCTGGCGAAAAAGTTGCTTCTGCGAGCGTGCTTCTGCTCAGCGAGAGTGAACATCCGTATGTTTCACGCGGAGGAATAAAACTCGCTGCGGCGCTCGATTTTTTTGCAGTCGATGTGAATGGCGTTCGCGCACTCGACGTTGGTCAGAGCACGGGAGGCTTTACTCATTGCCTACTTTTGCGCGGAGCCTCGAGCGTTGTTGGCATTGATGTTGGAACGGATCAGTTGTCCTCCATTTTGCGAGAAGATCCGCGGGTAACATTTTTTGAAAAGCAGGACATTCGCACGCTGGCACCTGAGAGTATTGCCCCTCTGTTTCAGTTTTTTGTCGTCGATCTTTCCTTTCTTTCCCTTTCACACGTTCTACCTGTTCTGCCCAAGTTTCTCACGCAGAAGGCGAGCGGCATTGTGCTGGTGAAGCCGCAGTTCGAGGTTGGGCCGGATCGAATCGGTTCAGGCGGGATTGTGCGGGATGCTGCTGCGCGTGAGTGGGCGGTGGCGCACGTGCGTGAATGTAGCCAAGAAAATGGCTTCACGGTAACGGGAGTTATTCCTTCGCCCGTGACGGGCGGAGATGGCAACGAAGAGTTTCTTTTGCGGCTGGAGCGGGCCTCGCGCGCAGAGGGGATTTGATTTATCCTAGAGCATCCATGCAGAAGCTCCGATTCACTCTGAAAATTTTGATTTGCACATCCATGATCCTGCTCACCTCGTGCGCCGGTCGTCGCGTAAAAAATCACGCCGATGAAAGCCAGCCTGAAGTTATGGGCCCGGTGATACCCAGTGAGAACGTGGAAGAGCAGCCGGTGCAGCCCAGCGAAAGCTACGGCCCGGTTATGCCAGAAGGCGGAGTGATTCCTGCCGAGCCAGCAACAGCAACCAGCGTATCTACGGCAACTGCGACTGCGACTGATACGGCGACCGCGGTGGCCGCGCCAGTGAACGCGAAGCTCTGCGTGGTGCTCGGCCCAGGAATGGCAAAAGCGATGGCAGAGGCGGCCGTGCTCGCGAGCCTCAAAAAAGCCAAGATTCCGGTTCACTGCGTAGTCGGCACGGAGATGGGGGCGGTGGTCGGCGCGCTTTACGCGTTTTCGAACGGAAGCACCAATAGTTTGCAGTGGCAGTTGTTCAAGCTTCATAAAGACACGTACCTCAATTTTCCCATGCTCTCCCTGAACGAGCCGAAGTCGACGGGACGAAAGCTTAACGAGTTCCTGCGCGGCGCCTTCAAAGACAAGAAAATCGAAGAGCTTCCCATTGCTTTCGCCACCACGGCTGTAGATGATGAACGTGAGACCTCTGTCGAGCTCACGCGCGGAGATCTGGCCGATGCCCTGAGTGCCAGCCTGGCCGTGCCCGGAGTTTTTGACGCCTGGAAAACTCGAGATGGCCTCTTTCATAGCTCCGCCCTTTCTGATCCCGCGCCGGTTGAGCTCGCCAGAAAACTTGGAGGCAACTTCATTATTCTTGTGGATGTGCTTTCCGATTCCGCGGCAAAATCGCGCTTTCAGAAGTTATTCGCTCCTGCGCGCAGCCTTCTCAAGCTTCAAAGGAAAGAAGCGTCTTTTTCCATTATGGTGAATACCTCGGCCATCCCATTCGATGATTTCAGCCGTCAGGGAGAGATACTCGCTGCGGGCACGGCTGCCACGGAAAGAGCTTTGCCAGAACTAAAGGCAGCCTGGGAGAAGTTCAGTGCTGGAACGCGGTAGGCTGAAAAAAATCGGATTTGTTTTCATCGCTCTTTTCCTGCTCGGCGGAGCGGCAGGCGCCTGCGTGCTGGCTTGGGCGATACTGAATCTTCCGAAACTCGACAATATGCAGGACTACCGGCCTTCACTCGGCAGCACCGTAGTGGCCCGCGACGGACGCGTGCTCGGCGAGTTTTTCGACGACGAACGACGCTACGTGGTGCCATACGAAGAGATTCCCGAGCACGTTATAGGCGCTTTTCTTGCAGCTGAAGACGAGCACTTCTTTTCCCATGGAGGAGTGGACATCTTCGGACTGATCCGCGCTTCGCTGGCCAATATCAAAGCCGGAGGTGTAAAGCAGGGTGGAAGCACCATCACGATGCAGGTAGCGAAAGGCCTGCTCCTGAGCTCCGAGAGAACCTTCGGAAGAAAACTCCGCGAGCTTCCACTGGCCTATAAGATTGAGCGTAACTTTACGAAGCCGCAGATCTTGTCGCTCTATCTGAATCATGTGTACTTCGGGCAGCGGGCCTATGGCGTGGAGGCCGCTACCCGATCTTATTTTCACAAGCACATCAAAGATGTGACAGTAGCGGAAGCGGCGATAATCGCCGCCCTCGTGAAAGCTCCTTCAAGCTTCGCGCCGCTGCGCGATCCGACCAGATGCCGTGAGCGCCAGCTCTATGTTCTTCGCCGGATGAAAGAGACTGGCAAGATTGACGAGGAGAAGTACAAGCAGGCCGTGGCCGAAGATGTTCGCGTTTTTCCGGAAGACAATCCGAATCTCGTAACAGCGCCTTACTATCTCGAGCACGTGCGCCAAATCCTCATGGCCAAGTACGGGCAAGACGCTGTTTACAAAGGCGGCCTCACGATAGAAACAGCGGCTGATTTTGATCTTTCTTTAACGGCGATGAAGGCGGTGAAGGCGAACCTCGAGGAGCTGGATAAGCGGCAGGGCTATCGTGGGCCAGTCGACCACGTAGCTACCGAGGCTCGGATGGTCGAAGTGCTCCGGGAGATTAGAGGAGAGGTTTTTGCCAAACGATTTGGGTTCCAGATCCTGCCTGCCAAAGTTGACGAAAAGTTCGACCGCTCCAAGTGGAACGACTATACATTTGCCCGCATGCAGGTGCTGGATTCCTCGATCTCCGAGGAACGTAAACTACTTCAGCCCTGGGAAAAATATCGGGCCGTGGTTACGAAAATTGAGCCTGATGGCAAGTCGGCTACCTTGATGGTTGGCACGATCAAGGGCAAGCTCTCGATCTCCGGTATGCGTTGGGCAAAGAAAATTAAAGTTCCCGATGTTTCCAACATGGCCACAATCGAGAAGGTCTCCGAGACGCTCAAGGCTGGCGACGTAGTCTTAGTAAGACCACTTTTGCCCTTGCCCGACGTAACTGATGATCCCGTGAATTTCGCCCTTGAGCAGGTGCCGCTCGCGCAGAGCGCATTGTTGAGCATGGAAGCAAGCACCGGTTACGTGGTCGCAATGGTAGGCGGCTACGATTTCAGCGGCTCAGTCTATAACCGTGCTCTTCAGGGAGAGCGGCAGCCAGGTTCTTCGTTCAAGCCTCTGCTTTACTCCGCCGCTCTAGATAAGGGATTTACCCCGAGCTCCATCATCGTGGATTCTCCGATCATCTTCGATAATCAGGGTGGGCCGAACCTCAAATGGATCCCGGAGAATAACAGCGAAAAGTTTTACGGCGATACAACCCTGCGCACGGCGGTAATCAACTCGCGAAATATTCCTGCCGTGAAGCTGCTGCAGGAAATCGGCCTTCCCTATTTTGTGAAGTATGTGCGCGGAATCGGGATTCCTGGCGAGCTCAATGCCGATCTGTCGCTCGCCCTTGGTTCTAAAACGATTTCCTTGCTGGAGCTCACGAAGCTTTATTCCCTTTTTCCACGTTTAGGCAAAAGAATTGAGCCTGTTTTCCTGAAGAAGGTGATGGACCGCGATGGAAAAGTGCTCGAGGAGTACTCCTTTAAGGATTACGAGAAAGAACTTGCCGCAAAGTGGCTGCAGTGGAAACAGGAACAGCAGTCTGAGAATAAACAGCCCGAACCCGCTCCCGATCCAAATACATCTTCGGGCAAGGAGCCGGTAGTCGTGAAGGAGGCAAAGGTTGTTGATCAGCCCCCCGTATTCGACGATCCCCTTCGCGCCATGGACGAACGAACTTCCTTCGTTATGGGCCACTTGCTTCAGGAAGTCGTGCTTTATGGAACAGGTGTAGGAGCTCGCGTACTCAAGCGTAAGTTGGGGGGCAAAACAGGAACCACCAACGAGTTCGTGGATGCCTGGTTTATGGGTTTCTCCCCAGAGCTGATCACTGGCGTGTGGACAGGCTTCGACACACCGCGATCGTTGGGCAAGGGAGAAGTCGGAGGCAGGGCTGCACTTCCGGCATGGGTGGATTTCATGTCGGCGGCGATGGAACGGTACAAGGTGGATGACTATACCGTACCAAAGGGAATTGTCTTTGCGCGCATCGACCCCAAGACCGGGGCATTAGCGGGCCCTGGAAACAGCAATGGCGTTAAAGAGGCCTTTGTGGAAGGCACAGAGCCGAGCACTGAGAGGCAGAATCAGCAAGCACCTGATTCCAGTGACTTTTTCCGCGAGGACCTATAGTTAACACCCTCGGCTCAGATTCTGTAAGTCGGCGCGAAAAATGCTAAAATAAGAAGATGGTGGCTAAGCGTTGGACAGGCGCAGCCGATAAGTCATTACGGAGGGTGGAATGACCCCGCGCAAGGATGCACAGACAACAAAAAGACAGCAGAAGAGAATACTCATATTCGTTGGGTTGTCTCTGCTTGTGCACGCCCTGCTCCTCGTTGGTCTCTACAATACCCAGCTAGCCTCAGATTTCAAAATTCCAGAAAACACCGTCTATATCGATCTCGATCCGAAGACGCTGCCAGAGCAGCAGGTTTCGGAAAAAGAAAAGCAACGCCAGATTGTGGAGACGGAAGTCGCCAACCTAGAAAAGCCAAAAGACGCCAAGTTTCTCGGCGAGCGTGATCAAACCGTCGAAGAAGAAACGAAGGCCAAAGCCGTCGACAGTTTTCGTAAAGGCGGCGCTCCTTCCAGGAGCGGTAATAATGGAAAACCGAATCTCGCTCTAAAGGACCTAGCCCCTGCTGCGAGAGAATTTACGCCCCCAACAGAAGCTGAGATCGACGGCTTTCGCGAGCAGCAGCGCCAAAAATTGGCTCGTCGTGAGACCGGCGCTCCGGGCATGCCCGGCTCAGAGAATCCTGGCTCCGCTACGAACGACTATCTCAAAGACACCAAAGACGGCGACAAGACTCTCCTGAACACCAAGGAGTTTGTGTACTTCAGTTACTACCGCCGGATCCGCGAGCGCCTCGAGGTGGCCTGGAACTCCAAGCTTCGCTCCACTCTCGACAGCTACGTCTATGGGCAGCGCCGACTGGCGGGCGATAAGAACTACGTTACCGGGCTCACCGTTATCCTCGATCGCAATGGAAAGATCACCTCCGTGAAGGTGCGCCAGCGTTCGGGCGCGCGTGACCTCGATTCAGCAGCTGTAGATGCTTTCAATGATGCCGGGCCGTTCCCCGATCCGCCTGCCGGGCTCGTAGACCAGAACGGTCAGATCCAGATACCCTGGGACTTCATCCTTCAATCTTGAGGTAGACATGCGTATTCAGCTCGCGCTTTCCCTTGCCTGCGCCGCGCTCATCACAGCGTGCGCGTCCCAGGAAACTCCGAGGGCTCCAGCCGCGATCAAGAGCCCCGAAGAGGTGCTCCAGGAGAGCAAAGGCTTCGTTCTGAAGGAGCGCAACGCGCAGTTTCTGCGATATTCATTCAGAGACAAAGGCGAGTTTCTAGTTTCCACCAAGGGTTTCAAAAACCGTCCTCAGGCAGAAGGCTTTTGCTCGGTGCGTGAGGGCTTCGAGCTCGCCGACATTCATCTGCCCGACTTAATGACTAAATCTGCATTTCCGTTCGCCGACCTAAAGCGGAGCAATGCCGTGAGGCAGCGGGTGCTTTCTCGTAGCCATACTGGGCTCTTGTTCTGGATTAAAGGGTCCACCGTGGACGAGGAAGCTTCTATCGGGCAACACTTCGATAACGTGCTCGAGGTCTACGACAACTGTAAGGCGAACTGCACGGGAATTGGGCGCTTGAAAACGATCAATGGACGCATCACCCAGCAGCTGGGGAAGGCGAAGCTGCCACAGGCGATTTGCGTGAGCTCGGCATTGAAGCGGAAGCTAGCGAGCCAATAGCCCCCTTTCTAAAATCCCCAAATCCTTGAGCTCGTGCATTCTGCACTCGCCCCTTCGGGCTCGCTACGCGAGTCCCAATTTACCATCCTGGCAAATTGGTCGTTGCCTTCCTCACGCCCCGTTCCGCCGTACAGTAGTACGGCTCACGGCTGCGTTCGTCAGGCGCCTCGACTTTGGGGATTTTAGAAAGGGGGACGTTCAGGCTAGTGGTATTGCGAGCTGAGACGGGACAAGCCCTCTTTCATCAGCACCAGATTCCAGAGCCTATCGATTTCCTGCATTTGGGAAACGATCTGTTGCAGAGCTTCGTGGGGAGGAATCCCCTGGCGGCGCGCGAACAAAGCGGCAGTATCGAGCAAGGCTTTTACCGGGCCAGAATGCATGAGCTCGAGAAGGCGGCTGTGAGGGTCGTCTACAGGAGGATTTTCATCCTGGGTCTGGCTGAGCTTCAAGGAGATAAGCACCGACGAAAGGACGCGAGGGTCGAGAGTTTCGCTGCTTTCTGATTCGGAGTCTGCTTCTGCTGCCATCACGTTTCGCTGCTGCAACGTTTCGATCATTAAGCAATAACTACAGATTCGAGATGCGCTTGTCAAAACGGAAAAATAATTTTCCGCGTGCGCATAATTGTAAAAGAAGTTTTTTATGAGCGGTGCATTTTCAGCGACCGCTCCGGAGATTGTCGCTTGACTTGAATTTTATAACGACTCGACTAGTTTTTTATAGTCATCTGCAGAAAGCATCGCCTGCACTTCGGATGGATCCTGAATCTCGATCTTAATCATCCATGCTTTGTTGTAAGAGTCGGCGTTCGTTACTCCTGGGTCGTCAGTGAGCGAGGTATTCACGTCTATAACTTTGCCAGTCAGCGGCGAGTAGAGATCGCTCACGGCTTTGATACTTTCCACTACGCCGAAGGTATCGCCTTTTTTCAGCGTCTTGCCCTTGCTGGGGAGTTCGACAAAAACGACCTCGCCGAGCGCGTCTTGTGCGTGGTGTGTAATGCCGATCGTGGCCACTTTGCCGTCGACAGACGCCCACTCGTGGTCTTTGGTGTATTTCAGTTGGGCTGGAATTTTTTCGCTCATATCCCCTCCAAGGAATTCTAATGTGTACTAAGGCCGTTTATAAAAGGGAGTAGGAACTACTTCCGCTGGAAAAAACCTGTCGCGTACTTTTACGGTTAGCTTCGTGCCGGGAAGCTGGAGCCCCTGCTTCACGTAGCCGATCGCGATCGGATATCCAAGGGAAGGCGAGGGAGTACCGCTTGTAACGATGCCTACCTTTTCCTTGCTCTCTAGGTCGAAAATCTCGTATCCCTGCCGCGCGATCGCTTTGTCGAGCACCTTCAGCCCCACAAGCGTTCGGGGAGACCCGGCTGCTTTTACTTTCAGCAGCGCGGCTTTGCCCACGAAGTCCTGGGGCTTATCGAGTTTGACCACCCAGCCCAGGCCAGCGTCTAAGGGATTCGAATCCTGGTCGATCTCGTGGCCATAAAGCGGGAATTTCATTTCTGTGCGAAGGGTATCGCGTGCTCCGAGTCCGACGGGCACGAGGCCGAGAGGGGCACCGGCTTCCATGATTTTTTTCCAAATCGCCGGCCCTTGCGCGGCGGGCGCGTATACCTCGAAGCCGTCTTCGCCAGTGTAGCCGGTGCGGCTTACGATCACTGGCTGGCCGAGAAGCTCGGTTTCGATGAAATGGTAATACTTGATGCCGAGAAGCTTCGCGCTAGGAAGAAGCTTGCCGAGGATCTCGTTCGATAGTGGTCCCTGCAAGGCGATCTGGGAAAATTGATCGGATACGTTAGCGGCTTTGACCTTGGGAAACTTTTCGGCAAGCTTGCGGATCCACTCCCAGTCTTTATCGATATTGCCCGCATTAATGCAAAGCAGGTACTTTGCATTTGCGCGCTTGTACACGATGAGATCGTCGACCACGCCACCACTCTCGTAGCACATCACCGTATATTGGGCCTGGCCATCCACGAGCTTGGAAACATTATTGGTTACGAGGTGATTGAGGAAATCTTCCGCACCCTCACCCTCGACCGTGACTTCGCCCATATGGCTAACGTCGAAGAGGCCCGCTTTGGTGCGCACGGCCTGGTGTTCCTGGCTCAGGCCGGAATACTGCACTGGCATGTGCCAGCCGCCAAAATCCACCATGCGTGCGCCGGAGTCGATATGTGTCTGGTTGAGGGGAGTTTTTTTCATGAGAAGCGATATTCATACCTTGCCCCGTTGCGTGCCGGCAAGCGTCATAGGCTTGAGTTCGCTGATTTTGCTCGGCGTCAGCGGGAGTTAGTCTGTGTTCTGTTCTGAGCGGCGCGTACGGTATTGCGAATCAAGATCGCGATTGTCATCGGACCAACTCCATTGGGTACCGGAGTCAGGAAGCCGGCGACGCCAGTTACGCTTTCCGAGTTCACGTCGCCGACTACTTTCGCTTTTCCGTCGACCATCTCACGGTTGATGCCCACGTCGATCAGAGCCGCACCGGGCTTCACGAACTCTTTCGTTACGAACCTGGCTTTGCCGATGGCGGCCACCAGCACATCGGCCCGTCGGCAGGTTTCTTTGAGGTCGGGAGTTTTCGAATGGCAGATCGTTACGGTGGCGTCGCCCGAAAGAAGCATCTGGGCCATGGGCTTTCCCACGATATTCGAGCGGCCGATCACCACGGCGTGTTTGCCGGCGAGAGAAATGTTCGCTTCTTTGAGGATTTCCATGACGCCGGCCGGAGTGCAGGATGGCAGGCCGCTCTCGAGGATTTTTTTTGCGTGCAGAGAGAGGGCGCCCACGTTTTGCGGATGAAAGCCGTCCACGTCTTTCTCGGGGGCGATCATCGCCTGGATTTTTTCCTCGTCCCAGCCCTTAGGTAGCGGGCTTTGCACCAGGATGCCGTCTACATCGGCACGTGCATTCAGCTCCTGCACGAGCTGCGTCAGTCTGGCAAAACCTTCTTCAGCAGCCATCTTGAAATCCAGAGCATTGAGGCCATGGGCTTTGCATGTCTCTGCTTTTTTCCCCACGTAAATCTGGCTCGCTGGATCCGTGCCCACGAGCACTACAGCGAGGGTCGGTTTGCGCGCATTATTGGCGAGAAATGTCTCGGCTTCACGCTTCACACCAGCAAGAAGTTTTTCGGCGAGCTCTTTAGTTTTGAAAACTCTGGTTTCCACGAAGCGAATCTAGCGTAGCGCGGCCTTGCGGGGCAATGCGGTGACTCGAATGAGTCTGTCAGCCGCTTGACGGTATGGAGGTGGCCCGTCAAGAAACCGAGAGCCTGCGAGGTGTGGGTCACTGCGGCTAACGTTGGCGTGTGGGCGGATGGGGCGATCGAAGTCATGAACAAAGTTGGGGTTTTTGCTCCGCGGCGAAAACCTTCCGGCCTCCGAGCCTTGGCCGGGATTACGGTATGGCCCTTGCTTTTTGACTGTGGGGGAACTTGATGAGTAAGGGACTTTGGCCGGCGTTATCAGGAAGCATCGCTCAGAGCGAGCGCCTGGATACCGTTGCCAACAATCTGGCCAATGCCGATACGAACGGCTTCAAGCGCGACCAGGTTGCTTTCAAGGCCGTGATGGCGAGCGCGACCTCTGCGGCGCAGAAGGAAGACATTCCTCGCCGCGCCTATACAGAAAAAGATTTTCACAAACTAGACGGTGCGCAGAGCGCCTACGCGGTGGTTGAAGGCACCTATACCGATTTCGCTCAAGGAAGAGCGAAGCTGACGGGAAACCCACTGGATGTGGCGTTAGAGGGGAAAGGATTCCTCGAAGTTCTGGGACCGCAAGGAGTGCGGTACACGCGGCATGGAAGCCTGAAGTTAAGCTCGGAAGGGATGCTGGTAACCACGGAGGGTTTTCCAGTGCTCTCTCCGGGCGCGGGGCAGGATGCTAACGGCGCCCCCGTGTCGCGCGAGGATCTCATGGCGCGGGCGATTCGCTTCGACATGTCGAAACCCGGTGGCGGCCGTCTTACGATCACCACCGACGGAAAAATATTCCAGGACAAGACCGAACTCAGCCGTCTTTCCATCAATGAATTTGTGGATCCCAAGCTGCTGCATAAAGAAGGCAGCTCACTTTTTCGAAACGAATTGGCGGCCAACCTCTCGCAGGAAGCGGGCGGAACCCAGGTGCGCCAGGGAATGATCGAAACCTCGAACGTGAATACGGTCGCGGAGATGGTCGAGCTTTTGAAAGCCTCGCGGCTTTTCGAAGCGAACGAGAAAATTATCCGTACCTACGGAGATATGGAAAGTCGTGCCGTGAACGATTTAGGTAAGCTTTGAGTTGGTAGCTAGTTAACTGGCTCGAGAGAGCCGATCTGAATCCATGGAGGGATGAAGATGCTGAGAGCCGTACATACCGCCGCAACTGGCATGGAAGCCATGCAGACCAACGTAGACAACGTGGCCAACAACATGGCCAACGTGAACACCACTGGCTTCAAGAAAAGCACGGCGGAGTTTCAGGACCTTTACTACCAGACAATTCGTGAGCCCGGAACGCAGGTGACCGCGGACGCCGCTCTTCCTACCGGTGTGCAGGTGGGCGTAGGTGTGAAAACATCGAGCGTGCACAAGGAATTCACCGCCGGCAGCGCGAAAAGTACCGGCAACCAGAACGACATGATGATTCAGGGCGACGGCTTCTTCTCAGTGCTGAAGGACAACGGCGAAACCGTTTATACCCGTGATGGATCCTTTAAGGTCGACGGCACTGGCCGGATGATGACGTCTTCCGGATACCTGCTCCAGCCCAATATCACGATTCCTCCCGGCTCGACTGGCTTCTCCGTGGCGCCGAACGGCATCGTGACCTCCACCGACGACAAAGGGAAAGAATCTCAGATCGGCCAAGTGGAAATTATCTCCTTCATGAACCCGTCAGGCCTTAAGGCGCTCGGAGGGAACACGTACCAGGCTAGCGAAAGCTCCGGGGCACCGATCCAGGGCCAGCCCGGAACGCCAGGCATGGGAACAATTCTCCAGCGCAATCTCGAGTCTTCCAACGTGAATCTCGTGAGCGAGATGGTGAACCTGATCCAGGCGCAGCGAGCCTACGAAATGAACTCCAAAGTTATGCAGGCGGCCGATCAAATGTTGCAGGTGTCGAACAATGTTCTTAAGTAATTCCTATCGAGCTTTTTTCCTGATCGCTTTCGCGGCACTGATGCCTCTCACAGCCTATTCGGCCAGCTCTGTGATTCCAACGAAGCCCGTCGAAATCCATATGGATGCGGAAGTGAAGGTGGCCGGCGACCAGGTGGTACTGGGCGATGTGGCCACGATCTACTCCCGAAGCCTCGCCGATTTCAAGGCCCTCTCCAGCCTCGTGATCTCCCGAATTCCCGACGACAAGCAGGAAGTGAAGCTGCCTTCGAGCTACCTCGAAGCGCGCGTTCGCGCCGCCTTGCCTCCCGGCATAGACTTCGCCCTGCGTGCGCCCAAGGAAGTCGTGTTCCGTATGGAGCGCCTCGGACTGGGTTCGCAGGAGGTGGCGGCGGAAATTTCTCGCCTCGGCCGGCTTGCAGGAAAGATTCCAGAAGGCATAGAGGTCGAGGTGCAGCCCCTTTCCGGAATGGAGCAGCTCGCCGGATATAAGCTTGCCAGCACGCGAATAGAGCCAGGCAGCGAGATGAAGCTCTGGAAGGGCGAGATGTCGTTCAAGCTCACGAAATCCGACGGAAATGGAAACGGCGCGCCGATCTGGGTGCGGGCGAAGCTTCGTTGGTTCCAGCAAGCGTGGGTGGCCAGCCGGAATCTGATGTTCACCGAGAGCCCGGATCCGTCTCAGTTCACGCTGGGTAAGGTGGAAACCACTTCCATGCGCGAGGATCCGTTAACCGGTTCCGCCGAAGATCTTTCGCGTTTCCTGAAAAATGCCAGGATCAAACGGCAGATTGCGGCCAACAGTGCCCTGTTGCCTTCGATGCTCGATCGCAAGCCCGATGCCGCCGCCGGCGCCCCGCTGAGAGTGGTTTTTATTTCCGAAAGTGGCGTGCGCGTGAGCGCTGACGGCGCTCTCATTTCTGCTGGCGCCATTGGTGCCGATGTGAAAGCGCGCCTGCGCAGCTCGAAGAAGATCATTACCGGCAAGCTTGTTTCTCAGGGAATGGTGGAGGTTAGCCTATGAATTTTCGGCCAGTATACGTTCTCCTGATCGGAGTCTGGGTTCTCTTCACTTTCTCTGGATGCAGCGACATGATTCGCTCTCTCCGTCAGGAAAGCGCAGCAATCGATGAAGAAGCCGAGCGTGACCGTGATGAGACAGAAAGCGCCGCAAGGGGTTACCGGCCAAAGACCCTCAAGGGGCTTAGCGCAAACAATGTTTCCGAGTACGGCACGCCTAGTGCCCGCAACTATGGTCGCAGACTTGCTGGCCGTGCTGCGGAGGCTGTTGATGATGCAGCCGAGGCCGGTGAAGGAGAATACCACCGCGCCACAAGGGCCGACTTCATCGACAAAGCGGCTCGTGAGAACAGTCTTTGGGACGGCCAGGGCCAGAGCAACTACCTCTTTGCCAACAATCGTCGCCGCGAGCCAGGCGATATGCTCGTTGCAGACGTGGAGAAAGAACTGCGCCGTGAGATCCAGTATCAGCTGTGGCTCACACTGCCGCCTGAGCAGAGAAAGGTAAAGCGAGCCCCGGCCAGCGCAGCCGCCGACGCCGTAAAGTCAGCGGCTGGCGCCAATGCCAAAGACGAGGCAGGCAAGGCACTCGAAAAAATTTCAGAGAAGTCTCAGGAAAACAAAGCTAAGGACGCAGCCGAGGAAGCCGCCAAGGCAAACATGGCGCCGACAAACAAGGAAGATGACGTGATTCGCATGGAGGTCGTCGAGAATCTGGGCAACGGACTAGTGCGGGTGCTCGGGCAGAAGCGCGTGGTTTACAAAGGCGTTACACGCGTAATTGAGGTGGCCGCCCTCGTGAATAACAAAGACGTAGATGACAGCAACAAGCTCAAGAGCTCCAATTTCCTAGACACGAAAGCGCAGGTAATCCAGTGAGATCCATTTCCTTTACGGTTGCCATGGCGATCCTTTTTCTTCTGGCTGCTTTTACCGCCACCGATGTTTTCGCCGCCAGGATCAAAGACGTGGTGCGCATCAAGGGCGTACGCGACAACCTCCTGATTGGCTACGGCCTGGTCGTGGGTCTTAAAGGAACGGGAGATTCGAGCGCCGATGTAACGGGCAAAGCGCTACTTCGCATGTTCAACAACATGGGCATCAAAATCGAAACCGAAGTGAAAAGTAAAAACGTGGCCTCAGTAGTGGTAACGGCTAACCTGCCGCCTTTCGCGAGAGCAGGGCAAAAGATCGATATCAATGTGTCATCTGTGGGCGATGCCGCCAGCCTCGAGGGCGGCACCCTTCTGATCACACCACTCAGGGCGGGAGACCAGAATATCTACGCGGTAGCTCAAGGGCAGGTAAGCCTCGGCACAGTTAACGACGGCAGTGCTAAGTTCACCACCGCGGGCCGCGTTCCCGGTGCTGGCATCGTGGAGAAGGAGCTTCCCGGGGAGTTCGGCAACAAAAAAGCCCTGCGCCTCAGTCTGGAAGATCCTGACTTCACCACCGTGGCTCGCGTGGCGCGCGTTATCAACACCGAACTTGGCGGCAAGTACGCTTCGGCAATCGATCAGGCCACGATCGATTTGATCGTGCCTTTTTCTTACGACGGTAACGCTGTCGAATTAATGGCGGTACTGGAGAATTTGACGGTGAATACCGACACCAGGGCCCGCGTCGTAATCAATGAGAAATCAGGTACGGTGGTGGCTGGCGGCAAAGTTCGGATTAAGAATGTAGCCCTTTCACACGGAGATCTGTCGATTTCCGTAGGTGGAGCGAAAGCTTCCGGCAAGGGTGGTGGCAAGAAACTGGTGGAAATTCAAAATACTACCAATGTCACCGAGCTTGTCACTGTGCTCAATGAGCTCGGGGTAAGCCCGAAGGACCTGACCGCCATTTTTCAGGCGCTCAAGTCGGCCGGAGCGCTCGAGGGTGAGCTACAAGTGAACTGAGACAGTTTTTGGGATTGGCAAGGACCGTGCAATAGGATCGACAGTAGATGCGTGATTCAAGGATTGAATCACACAAAGCTCGCGCAGGAAACGGGAAGGCTTGTTTGCCATGGATGGCGTTCAAAGATTTCTGGTTTTGAGCTTTACCGCAAGGAAGCGGAACGCATCTCGGGGCAGGGAAGCCCCGGAAGAATGGGCTTCCCTGCTCTCTTTTTTTAAAGTGGGCAAAGTGTTTTGAGAAGCCGAGGATCATGAAGATCGATAAAGCTCAGGTTCCATCTTCTGCGGCTCCCGCCGAAGACCGCAACTCTCCCCTCTGGCAGGCTGCCCAGGGAATGGAAGCCAACTTTCTCAAAGAGATGATGAAGAACATGCGCAAGACAGTTCGGGAAAGCCCGGAACTGGAAGGCAGCGCTGGCTATACGACTTTTCGGGGAATGCTCGACGATCACTATGCAGAATCCGCCGCGAAGACGCAGGGGATCGGGCTGGCCGAGCTTATTGTGAAACAGATTATGGAAATGCAGGAAGCGGCGAGACAAAAGCAGGCGCCGCCAGTGCGAGAGCTAAATAAAAGTGATGTTATCAGGAAATAAATTGGTCCCCGTGCATTGCTGGGATGTGTTAATATTTTTATAGGACTTTCGGAAAGCCGGAAGGAAATGTTCAGGAAGGACATGCCATGAAAGTAAATAATAACAGAGACTCCGTTGAACTCTCGAATGCCTCGCGCACCAAGCAAAGCGGAAAAGCTGGAGTCGCGAAAAAATCAGAGGAAAGCACCGGTGCTGCTGGTGCTGGCGGGATGGGCGCCACTGCCAACGTCGATATCTCCACGGAAGCGCGCACCATTGCTGCCGCTAATCATGCCGCGCGAGCAGACGAAGCAGATGAAGCCAAGATCGCGCGAGTAAAGGCGATGATCAATGGTGGCACTTACAAGCCCGACTTCAGTAAAGTCGCCGATAAAATGGTAAATGAAACTGTGCTGCAGGATCTTTCGAACTAGGAAAGATCCACCAGCTCTCGTCATGGATGATGGGGGATGACCATGGATGGATTAAGCGTTCCGAAAAACGCGACCGATAAACGGGCGCCAAATTTAGAAGAGCTGCAGAACAATCTGAAGCACCAGCTCACGCTGTATCGCCAGCTGATCGACGTTCTCCGCGACGAGAAAGAGCACCTCATCGCCGTTCGTTTCAAAGAGATTCGCGAAAGCACTTACTCCAAAGAGGCCATTTTCGACGAGATCCATCGCGAAGAGTTCCGCCGCATTCGCTGGGTTCGCCTGGCTGCTGATTTTCTTTCCGTTGCAGAGAAAGAAGTAACCATGGAGCTGATCGCCGCGAAAATCGGCGGTCCCGAACTCTACGAACCGCTGATCAGCCTTCGCAATACCATTCTCCACATGGTGAAAAAAGCCAAAGATATGAACCTAGACAACAAGCGTCTGGTGGAAAGCGCCCTCAAAGATGCCCAGGAGCTCAAGCGGAATATCCTCGGTCTCAGCTCGGATCAGCCTCAGGTTTATGGTCCCAAAGGAAACATGGGTGTGAATGTGCGCGATCAAAGCGCGCGTTTTCTCAATAAGGATCTATAGAGCGATATGCCTACGGTGAACCTCTTTAACATTGGCAGAAGCGGTCTGATGACCAGCAAGCAAGCCTTGACCACCGCGGGTCATAATATCGCCAATGTGAACACCGAAGGATTCTCGCGCCAGGAAGTAGACATTACCCAGGCGCCCACGATCCCGAACGCGCGCCTTACCTTCGGTAACGGAGCCTGGGCCAATAAAGTAAACCGTGTTTCCGACCAGTATCTGGAAAAGCGCATCCAGAGCGAGAACAAGAATTTTGCCGGCGCCGAAGAGAAAGATCTCTATCTCCATCAAACCGAGCAGATTTTCAACGAAAGCAATAACGACGGAGTGAACCGTCTTGCCACTCGTTTTTTCAATGAGTTCCGCAAGCTTTCCACCGATCCTGCCAGCACGGCGATTCGAGCTTCGGTTCGCGAAGCCAGCGATGCGCTCTGCTCTGAAGTTCGCCGGATGGACCACGAACTCAAAAGTGTAGCTAAAAACATAGATGACCGAATCGAAGGTTACATTCGAGAGATCAACGCCGCCGCAAAAGAGATCCGCGATCTCAACCTTGACATCGAGAAGTGCGAGCTCGGCGGAGGCTCTGCGCCCGATCTTCACGACAAGCGCGACCTTGCGCTGAAAAGGCTCGGCGCTATGGCCGATATTTCAACCAGCCGCGATAATAACGGCCGCGTGACAGTGACGATGGCCGGTCACATACCAATCGTGACTGGTGAGAACGTGACAGAAATCGACGTGATGGTTACACCAGCAGATTCGAAGCTCGGCAAAAAAGAGGATCGCCTCGACATCTTCCTTAAGGACGCCAAGTCGGAGCCGGGCGAACTCCCGCCGAAGCTCACACAGTTTTTCAAGACCGGCCGCTTGGGCGCATTGCTCGAGGTGCGCGACAAAGACGTGTCTGGCGCGCAGGACAAAATAGACAAGGTCGCTTTCCTCATCGGCAAAGAGGTGAACAATCTCCACCGTTCCGGCTTTGGACTTGACGGCGCTCAGGGTCGCGATTTCTTTCAGCAGCCCGTTAAGGAAGAGGGCGCCGCCCAGAACTTCAAGATCAGCAGCGACATCCAGAATAACCTCGACGCGATCGCCGCTGCGAAAGAAAGCTTCGCCGACGGCGACAACCGCATGGCCCTCGCACTTTCCGGGCTTGGCGACCTGAAGGGTATCGCGGGCGACACAACGTCTTCGATTCTCGATGTTTACAACTCCATGGTTAGCGGGCTTGCCGTGAAGACAGGTGCGTCTACCAAGGATTTGATCTTCGCTAAAGACGTGCTTTCCCAGCTCGAGAATGTTCGCGAGTCGCTCGTGGGAGTAAACCTCGATGAGGAAACGGCAAATCTGGTGAAGCTGCAGCATTCTTACGCCGCGAACGCGAAAGTGTTGCAGGTTGCCGACGAAACCATGCAAACCGTGCTCTCCACGTTTAGATAGATAAGGGTAGATCCATGAGGGTAGGCGAAAATACAACTCTGAATACGGTGAGGGACAGCCTGAGCCGCTCGAGGTTACGCATGAATGACCTTCAAAAGCAGAATGCCACACTCAAGCGCGTGAATGCTCCAAGCGATGATCCGGTCGGCAACACGAAGCTGATGACGATTCGTAATGAAAGCCTCGACAATGAGCAGTTCGAACGCAACTCGAACTTAGCCAAGACTTTCCTCAACTACACCGACTCGTCCCTCGAGGAGATCACCAATCTCCTCGGGCGCGCCAAGGAACTCGCGCTCGGTCAGGCCAGCTCGGCCGCCAATGGAGCCGAAAGCCGCCTCATGGTCGCCGAAGAGGTTCGCAATATCATCTCTGAGGTCACCTCGATCGCGAACCGCCGGCTCGGCGATCGGCATATTTTCTCGGGCTACAAAACCCATACTCAGCCCTTCGATGACAAAAACACTTACGTTGGCGACGATGGCAAGATCATGGTCGAAGTGCAGAAAGACGTATTCATCGGAATGAATATTCCCGGCAAAGAGCTATTCCTTGGTGCGCCCAAGCCGGAACCAGTTCTCGCGCCCGAAGCCGAAGCCGGCGAAGCGCCCGCACAGCCAGAATTGGCTATGGCGCGCCCCACGACCCAGGTTTCCGGCGAGGACATGTTCAAGACTCTCGAAGCGCTGCGCGTGGGTCTGATGACCAATGACGTCGACCAAATCCGGTCTACGCTCGAGCCGTTGGACCGAATCAGCAACCGCGTGATCACCACAAGGGCGCAGGTGGGCGCTCGCACCGCCGGCATAGACACCGCCATCGCCAATATGGGCAAGAAGAACGTATTTAACGCGGAGTTGCAGTCGGGGATCGAAGATGCCGACGTGATCCAGGTGGTTTCCGACATGGCCCGCGAAGAGAGTGTTCTGCGCGCCAGCTTGCAAGCCTCCAACAAGCTCATCCAGCCCACCTTATTGGAATTTTTACGCTAGTCCATTGCTAGGGCCTGGGAAATCGGGTAGTACATCCAAACTTAGGACGAATCCTACAGGGATGTGAGGAGCTTTCAGCTATGCTCGTTTTAACTAGGAAATTAGGCGAATCGATCGCCATTGACGACCACATTAAGATCATGGTCGTTCAGATCAAGGGCAAGCAAGTCCGTCTGGGCATTCAAGCTCCCAAAGAGACCAAAATCCATCGTCAGGAAGTCTACGAAGCCATACAGACCTCTAACAAAGAGGCGGCCGACGTGTCGCCCAAGTCCGTAAGCGAAGTAGCGGCTATGATCAAACGTGGCAGCTCTGGCAACTCGGAAGGGAAGAATTCCTAAGGGTTTTCCTCCTTCCAGCACTTTCTTTCGCCACTCATCAAAAACTTTTTGCCTCCTTCCACCACTCGTTTACAATAAAAGATGTGACCCGATGTGTCGGGTCCGGGGGGGATTTTTAGATGAAGGTAAATACCAGCCGTTTTGGGGTGGTCGAAGTCGCTGACACCGACATCATGGAGTTTTCTGATGGTCTGCTTGGATTCGAGCAGCTCAAGAGATTCTTCATAGTGGATCCTGCGGACGAAACGCTGATTCTCTGGCTGCAGTCGGCCGATTCCGCCGAGGTGGCTTTCCCCATCCTCGAGCCCAAGCTCTTCAAGGGCGACTACAAAGTGCGCCTCTCCGCAAACGAGCTCCGAACTCTTCGCATCGACGCTTCCAATAAAAAAGATACTCTTGTTTACTGCATCCTTACGATTCCCGCCGATGTTTCCGCTATGAGCGCAAACCTCAAAGCGCCCATCGTGATCAACTCTGCTAGCCGCCAGGCCCGGCAGGTGGTGCTGCAGGAGAATGAGTACTCCGTGAAATTCTCGATGTACAAAGAGCTGCTCGCCGTGATGATGAGCGGGCCCGCTGCTACCAAAGCCAAAGGGAGTGTTGAGCCTATGGCTTCGGCTCTTTCCCTGAAGCATGCTTCTTCCAAGGTGGAAGTGGTCGCGCTTTAGTCCCCATTACTTTTTGGTTTCGCAGCTGCGTTAAATAAAAAACCCACTTTCAGAGCTTACTATTGCCCACATCTTTTACGAGTTGTGGGTTTTGTTTATCTAGCGATGGTTTCATACATCGTCCGTGGTGTATCGCAATACGGCGTTCGATCTATTTGAGGCAGATTTTCGAGCAGTGGCCGCACGGATCCGGCGCTATTGTTTCTTTGATTAGAGTGGAACTACTTTATTGCCCTACAAAACCGCCAATGATTTTCTGGCACAGGAACTAACAGTAGTCCGGCCCATGCTGCCCACAAAATTCCATGCACCGCCAACGCCGCATAACGTGGCTCGCTGTACGCTAAAAAATAAACTCGTTCCGGACCAAAATAAGTGATGGGTCCAAAAAATGCGCAAAAGCCCATAAATAAAAAATGATTTCCGCGAAACATCTTCACCATTGAATTTAGGGTTAGGCTGAAAGTAGTCCAGAGGAAGACAAACGAGACCAGCAGAACTATCCATTGGCAATCGCGGCTCCACCCGTTCAAAGAGCCGCCCGGCTGAATAAGGCCGGTTAGAAACATGGTTCCATCGAGCAAAACGCCAAGAGCCAAGCCCTTCGCCGCTACTTGAAGATCAAGAATAGGTTCAGTGCTGAGATATTTTAGCTGAACAAAGAAATAGACAACGGAAATCAGGCACATGAGCAAAAGCGGTGTGCGCCAATTCTGAACCAGAATCGATTGGGCAACGAAAAACAGTCCCCACCATGCAGCCTGGAAGGATAGGATATTGAGAACATTTTTTAGGAATCGCATGGCGGTTGCCTATCATGCGTTTGCCTTAGCCGTAAACTTCTCCTTCCTGATCCAGCAAATAAAAAACCCACTCTCAGAGTGGGTTTTTTTTGGCGATGTCGAGCTACTGTGCGCCGCGAGTGGTGCCTGTGTCGTCGTCGTAGCCGCTATCCACGTCTACCGGGCGATCGCGGGTTTCCACCTTGCGGGCTTGAGCGTGCATTTGAATCCCAGCCACTTTCGAAACGCACTGCTGGTCTTCGAGCTCGAAATATTCGTCAGGGCTGGCGGGCAGGCCGCAGGAGTCCACGTGACTCGGAGGCAGGCTCAAGCAAATAGTCATTAGCTGCTCGTCAGAACGAGAGTCGCCTTTCTCTTTCTCCATAGCCACCACAGAGGAGCACTGGTTTTCTTTGTCTGAAAATTTGTTCGGCTCATAGCGGGAACCCAGAGCGCGGCTGATAGTATCCAGCGCTCTCTCCTCTTCATTCCGAGGAGCTTCGCGTCCCACGTCCGCCGAGGCAAGCGCACTTATGAAAGTTAAGCCGATCGCGAGGAGGCCCACCCATAGCGAAATCGATGGTTTCTTTGTTTCTTGCATGCCCAGTCCTATCGGATACTGGAGAGATTTTCTTTAGCGGTAATTTGCCTTTGTTCCTTCCGCTAAAGTGGCAAAAGAAAAGGCCAGATCAGAAATGATCTGGCCTTTTCAGCATGCAAAGTCGCTATGAACTAATTGCGGCTCTGGCAGGCCCACCATGCGGTCGAGCCGAAAGCTTCGGATCCATCGCAATAGGGAACATACTTGGGAGCGCGGGCGCGAACTACTTTACCGTTCTTTTTTACGCATTCGAAATAACCACGTGCCCAGTTATCAGAATCCACCTCGCAATAGGTGTAGTCTTCATTCCGGGTTCCTTTGCCTTTTTGGTAGGCAGGGGTTCCCCAGCATTCTGGAGCAGCGAAGTTTTCGCTGGTGCAATAAGGGTTATGGCCAGCGAAAGCACTGGTAGATACCATCATTGCGGCAGCAAGAATTACGATTTTCATTTATTTCTCCTAAAAGGGTCCTTGTCCTTTGTGGATTCGCTCTATGTAGCAGGGAGCCTGGTATTGGTAAAGGCCCAGTGATCCGGGAATGAACAATTAGATTTTGGTTTTTTAGGAACGAGCTACTAGAGGGTGCTCTCGGTTGCCTGGCGCGTCATGTTCATATACATCTTCACCTGCTGATTGTTCGGCTCTTTCAGGTGAGCTTCGTGCAGCTCGATTTGCGCATCTACCACGTTGCCCATGGCGTAGTAGAGGAGGGCGAGGTGTACGCGCGCCGGAACGTGCTCGGGATGCTGGCGCACCAGATTCTCGAGTTCTACTTGTGCCTGTTTCATGTGACCACGCTGTCCATGCGTTTTGGCAAGCAGGATTCTGGCGTCGAAATTTTCTGGGTCTACGCGTGAAGCTTTGAGGAACTCATTGGCTGCTTCGTCGAAGCGCTGGAGCTTGCGGTAGAGGTTTCCTAAATCAAGGTGCTTCTGCGAGATCTCGCGGGCAAGTACGATGCTTGGCGTGGGAGTGGCCGCACTCTTGAGGAAGGCAGCTTTCTCGGCTTGCTCAAAAACTTGCGCGCCTTCCTGGTAGTGACCGGTATCGTTGTAGATGATCGAGAGACTGATCGCTGAATCAGTGAAGTGGGGGTCGAGCTGTAGGGAGCGCTTGAAGCGGTCTACGGCTTCTGCGAACCGATTTTCCCGGTGGAGAATGGTGCCGATTAGGTACTGGGATTCCGCCGTGGCCTGGCCGCCGTGGTCAAGATCCATCAGGATGTCTTTCGCGGCGGCGGCGTGGCCTTGCGCGAGAAGCTTCTTGGCGTCTTCCAGGGTCATTCGTTTTCCTTGGATGCGGTTGCGTCGGCAATCAAGCGCCGCAAGTTTTTGCGATCGGCGCCTTCGCGGCCATCGGGAAACTCGGTGTCGAGCCGATTGAGAGCTTCGGTGGCTTTTTGGTATTCGCCCATGCGCTCATAGGAGAATGCGAGGCGGTAAAGGCCGTCGCGGCTATAGCCAAAGTCTGGATAAGTATCCACAAGGTGAGCGTAGCGGCCGGCGGCGGCCTGGTACAGCTCGCGTTTGTAATAGAAATTGCCTACGTAATCTTCTTTCTCTGCCAGCTTTCCCTGAAGCTCACGCACTTTTTTGTCGGCGTCCTTGGTGTATTCCGAGGTTGGATATTCCTTCAACAGCTGTTGATAGCTCGCCATCGCGGAATTACAGGAGTCTAGGTCGCGATCGATGGTGGAGGGGATCTGTTCATAGTGTGAATCTGCGATGCGCCGTAGGGCGTAGGCGGCAAATTCATGTTTGGGATAGAGCTCGCGGAAAACTTTGTAGGCACTGGCGGCCTCCAGAAACGCTTCTTCCTGATAATGAGAATCGCCGATGCGAAGGGCGGCGAGTGCCGCGTATTTGCTGTAAGGATAGCGGCTTTTCAGGATGCGAAAACGCTCAACGGCTTCGAGGTAGCGGTCTTTTTTCAGGAGACGCTCCCCTTCGGCGTACTGCTTTTCGGGAGGGCTATCGCTGTCGATGGTCTCGGCACTGCAGCCAGCGAGCATGAAGCTCAGCGCGAGCGCTAGGATCACTCTGGATGGATACGGGGCTAAAGCTCGCCAGATGTTCATAGGATGTGCCTTCCTTATCAAAGGCTTAACTTATGGCAATGCGCCGTACACGGTCAATAAGCTTAGATTATCCGACTCTTCTTGACGGTCATGTGGCGACGGCGTATTCTAATAGTTAAGACTCCTGAACAAAGTTACTAATTGATCAGGATTAGTCACCTCATCGGAAGGAACATCGTATGAGCGCCTCTACTACTCTTCGCTCTCTAGCCAGCCCCGCTTGGCTCCGTAAAGCGCTCGCCTTAGCGTCGGTGCTCTTCTTAGTGGCCTGTGTACCGGGCGGCAACGAGAAGCCCAACGAAGACGGCGACGGCTGTAAAGAAGAGGAAGATCATCACGGAAATGGCCACGACAAGAACTCCGGTAATCCGGGGCACGACAAAGATGATGACGAGGATGACGACCATAAGAGCAAAGGAAAGAAGAAGTGCGGCAACACCAGCACTACTACTTCAACCTCCACCTCCACAACGACCACAACCACCACTACTACTTCCACCACCACCGCTGTCTATACCTTCCCTGATCTACCGGGCCGCGTGTGCACCGTAGACAATTTTCAGCAGGGCAGCGGTGAGCAGGTGATCAAGAAAGTGGACATCCTCTTCGTAATGGACCACTCGGGCTCAATGAAAGACGACTGGGAGCGAGTGGCTATCAACGTGCAAAGCCTTGTGCGTGAACTCCCCGCCGACACAAACGTTCGTTACGCAGTTCTCCTTGCCGACGTTGGCGCCTGGAAGGGCAAGCTCTACGCACCAGCAGGTTTTACTCCCGTACTTGATAACCAGAAGCTCAGCGTGAAGCAGATCTCGGATCTACTCTTCAAGATGTTTAACTCCGGGATGACGGTGAGCGATGCCGGAACAGGCGAAGCTGGTTTTTACAGCCTTTACCACGCTACCACTACCGGTGCAGCGGCAAACCAGAAGCTCGGCTTCTTTCGCCCAGATGCAGCCCTCTCGGTAATCTTCATGAGTGACGAACAGGATCTCGGTTTTCCCTTTCCTGCTGTGCAAGCGCCTGGGCTCCCTCCTCGCTGTGATGCATCCACCGAAGATAAAATCAAAAAAGATTACTACGACAAGAGCGGGATAAGCCTCGACGTTACTTTCAACGCGGTCAAAAAGCTCAAGGGTGACATGCCCGTAAAGACACATGCCTTTATCAACATCACAAAAGAGGATTTGTTCACGTATAACGACAAGAACGCCAAGTGCCTCTACGACTCTCTCGGATACGGCTACTATGAGATGGTCGATAAGACTAAAGGCGTGCTTTTCAGCATTAAGGCAGACAAAGCAGAAGGCCTTGCCCGCTGCGGACGAGTAATTAAAGACAGTCTCGGGATTCAGCACGAATTCGCGCTTTCGAAAACCGCCGATAAAGTAGATCCGGCCACGATTCTTTCAACGGTCGACAATACGCTCGTTAAGCATGATTATCGTGTGGCTTCGAATTCGGTTTTTCTTGAAAATGCCGGCGTGGCCAATAGCAAAATCGCAGTTCGACACTGTGAGCCCGACGGCCGCGTAAACTGGAATATCACCGCTTTCGCTGGCACGCCTGCTCAGACATCCGTGGGCCTCAGCTGGGTCACGGCCGAGTACGCCACCGCAGGAAAAATTCTTTTCGGAACCAATGCCAACAACCTCAACGGAGAAGTTGCCGGCAATAGCGGCACGAACCACAGCGTAACAGTGAGCGGGCTGACTCCGAACACCGTCTACTTCTTCAAAGCAGTTTCCTGGGACGAGTTCGGCCAAGTGAAGACTTCGAACGAAGTGCTGAGCTTCCGTACCCTGCCGGACTGGTCCATCGCCGGCTTCACCGGTCAGGCAGCCCGCACTTCCGCCAGCCTCCAGTGGGCTACGAGCGAGTACGCCACCAAGGGTAAGGTTTTCTATGGTACCGATCCCGGCGCGCTCGGTGCACAAACAGCGGAGACTGCGGTTTCAACCGGCCACAACGTGAGCATCAGCGGCCTCAGCCCGGATACTGTGTACTACTTCCAGGCCATGAGCAGCGACGAATTCGGCCTTGAGAAACATTCCGGAGTGATCTCGATCCGCACCCAGGCTGACTGGGGCATCATCGGCTTTGCCGGCCGGCCCACTCGCACTACCGTAAATTTATCCTGGAGCACTCCTGACCAGGTGGCCACGGGGAAAGTGCTCTACGGAACATCCGCAGGCAACCTGGCCCAGCAAGTTGCGCACGTCGGAGCCGGCACTGCACACTCGGTGACCTTAACGGGACTCACTCCGAGCACCGACTACTTCTTCAAGGCCGTTTCTCAAGACGGACAGGGCGGAGAAAAGGTTTCCAACGTGATTCTCGTGCGCACGGTCGACGACTGGTCTGTGACCGGTTTCGCGGGCCAGAGCACACAGAGCGCGGTTGCCGTTACCTGGACTACTCCGGGTTACAGCACAAGCGGCCGGGTTTTCTGGGGCGCCTCTGACTCGTCGCTCACTAATGTGGTGACTGACTCAATACAGGGCAGCAGCCATGGAGCCACGATCAGCGGCCTCAACCCCGATACTCTCTACTACGTACAAGCTTCCTCGATCGACGGGGAAGGGGTGGAAAAGAGGAGTGGCGTGGTTGCGATCCGCACCCAGCAGATTCCTCTCCCTGAATGGTCGATCTCCAACTTCGCGGGCACCAGCACGCTGAACTCGGCGACTCTCACCTGGAACACGCCCCAGTATGCGACCACCCGTAAGGTTCTTTGGGGTGACTCGCTTACTTCCGTAGGCACGGAAGTGATTGGCGCAGGCTCTGGCACCAGCCACTCAGTAACTGTTAACGGCCTCCAGCCCGATAAGCTCTACTATTTCGTAGCAGTGTCTGGCGACGACCGTGGGCAGGAGAAGTCTTCCGATGTGATCGCGATCCGTACCATGAAAGACGACGTCGTAGTTCCTCCTTCGAACTGGGTAATCACCGGCTTCGACGGTACTACGACTCCAAATCAGGCGAACCTGATCTGGCAGACTCCTGGTGCCCAATCCACGGCCACGATCAAAGTGGGTCTCACCGCCGACGATCTGACCTACATGACCGTGAACGTGACGACTGCGCAAGAGACCCATATCGTGGGGGTACCGGGGCTAGACGCCAATACCCAGTACTTCTTCCAGGTGATTGCTTCAGACTCCGCTGGGCGCACCGTAGAAAGCGTGATCATCGCGAAGAAGACGAAGAACTAAGACGTCTGCGTCAGGGAAAGACTTCGAGAAGGGCCGCCGGCTGCACCCAGCCGACGGTCTCTTCCATTTGACCTCGGGTAAAGCGGATTTTTCGCCAGCCGTCGCGACTTCCGTCGAGATTCACGAGGGAGCCGGGTTCGAGCGAAACAATGTCTGTGAACGTAGTGCCGGGCCCGCTTTTTACCTGGGCAATTTTGGTCACCCCGCAAACGGGAAGCCTCACCTGCAGGTACGCCAGCGCCGATGTACAGAAAAGTAGTGTGGCGAGCACACCAAAACTCCAGGTAAAAGTTTTGTCGGCTGTATTGATCAACAACAGAGATAGAGCCGACAGCACCAAAGCGACGAGAAGCCAGGCTTGCCACGGAACTACTCGCAAGGAACGCGGCCAAAATCCAAACCAGAGAGAGGGTTGCACGGATCTTACGGTGGAGGAAACTGTCTGCTCCACACGCCAGAGGTTGTGGCGAATGTCACCATCGAACGGCTCGGAGAACGCAGCTCGAAGCAAGGCGACGTAAGCTTCGCCAGTGGCTCCTGCTTTCGCCAGAAGCGTGCCGTAGTTGAAGAAAAAAGCCGAAGGGAGCAGTTCGGGCGCCGCTGCAGCGTCGAGCTCCGCCCGGTAAATTTGGCGGGCTTTTTCCGTTTCACCGGACTGATAGAGTTTTTCCGCTTCATTCACCGTAATTTGGTCGGCGCGGCAAGGCAGCGCGCGAGCCAAAAGGGTGACCATAACGACTAGAATGATTTTTTTTAGCCTCAGCACCGGCACTAATTGTATTATGATCCTCTGGGCTTGGAAAGCACGGAGCACCATGGATTTTCTTAGTCAGGCGTTAAAATTCCTGGAGATAAAAAGCGTCGCCGAAGAAGGCAATGAGGAAGCGATCAACTTCCTTATTCCTCTATTCGAGCAGGCGGGCGCCAAGCTCGTACTGCAGCAGGTGCCGCACTCTCTGAAAGACCACGCCAAACGCCAGTACAATCTACTCGCAATTTTTGGCGACGATCTGGTGGACGGCCGAACCCGCAAAGGGCTACTGCTCACGGCTCCGGTTGACACCTGCAGCCCCGGTAATCCGGCCGACTGGACCGAGCTGGCGGGCAAACCGTTCAATCCGAAAAATGGCGGCGAGTGGATCTGTGGACTAGGTGCCGCGAATTCGAAATTGAATTTTCTAGCGATGCTGGCGGCCGCGGAATCATTTTCCCGGTCCCGTTTCCAGAAACCGTTGTACGTTGCGGCTACCTGCGGAGGGGAATCAGTGCTTACGGGCTGCAAGTATCTGATCCAGTCGGGTGCCGTGAACCCGAAGCACGTGATCGTGGGACGTCCCACCGGTCTCAAGCTCCAGCATTCAGAGAAATCTCACCTCGCATTTCAGCTGCGAATTTCTTTCATTGCCGTTGAACGTGACGCACAGGAGTTCAACGCGAAGGTGTTTGTATCAAGCAGAAGCCTTGCGCGCCATTCGGCACATCCGTTGGCCGGCAAAAACGCGCTCGCGAACGTGCTTTTCTTTCTGGAGAGCCTGAAAAACTCGCCTGTCGAGAACAAGCTGATGTCTATTCATGGAACGGGAAGCCTTAACCGGATGCCCGATTCGGCATCTGCCGGCGTTGTTATTCGTTCCAAGGACCTCGACGCGATTCGCGACCGATTTCGCTCCATTTCCGCGAACAACCGGGACTGCCAGTTCGAGATGCGCCTCGGAGGAACGGGCGATCGGGGGGTGAAGCTCCTTCCGGAGGAAGTTTATCTTTGCCTCCGCAAGCTCGTAGAAGAGATCCAGTCAATGAACGAGGCGATGTCGCCGATGCGCGACGAAAATTTCAGTCCCGATCACTCCCTCGCCATTCTCAGCTCGATTTCGCACGAGCGGGATGCGCTCGAGCTTACGGTGCAGTTCCAGCTATTGCCGGAGTTCGGTTCCTTAGAGGCCCGTAAGGAAGTGGAAGCCGATTTCAAGAATCGCATGACCAATCTCTCCAGGAATTTCCGTGCCGTTTCCCTGGAGTGCCGACGGGTGCATGCCACGCAGAGATTTTTTACAGATCCTGCGTCGACCTTCATGACCACGCTCCAGGCCGATATGCAGAGGGCCGGGCTTCCTTCCGCGATAAAAGCTGGGAACTGCGCCACAGAAGCGGCCCATTTTTCCGAAAAAGGCTACGAGGCTATCGCTTTCGGTGCCGGTGTAATGACGGAGTCGAATTGCCCGAATGAGAAAGTTCGCGTCGATGATCTTCAAAGCGCGATTCGTTTTTACAGCCGGGCGATCGAAGCGTTCTGCCTGAGGGCTATATGAGCCTGCGGCTCGCGCTCCCTCTGCTGGCACTGGTCGTTTTCCCCGCTTGTTCCACCACGGAGAAGACACGGCTCGACTGTCACGACGACTGCAAGAAACGGGGCGTTACCTGGTCGGGTATCATCTCCCGCTCACAGCGAATCGATGATCAGGGCCAAGTGGAAACCAAGGAGATCTGCCGGTGCAATATAGAAGAGTCGTACTAGCGGCGCTACTGTTCGCCCTGCCCGGCTGCAGCGCACGCTATCGCACTCGGCTGGATTGCATAGATATCTGCAAAGAGCATGGTCTGCGATTTGTCGAAGTAACCGAGGCTGTGAAAAGCGTGAACCCGCGCACCGGTGAAACCAAACCCTGGCGCGGCTGCACCTGCGAGTAAATGCGCGCTAAGGATAGGTTCGCGCCTCGCAGATCTTGGCACTACATACCGCTTCCCTCTTCGAAAATGGCACCGGCTTCTCGCAGTTTGGTTCCCGTTCTTTCTGTTTTTTCCATCCTTCGCAGTAATCCTTCACGATTTTCTCGCTGGCCTTGAGGCTTGCGTTGTTCACCGAGTCAGCCCAGCCGCAGCCGTGGCAGTCCACCATGATAATCGCGCAGTCAGAGTTGGTCTTGCAGCGTCGGGGCTCGTCTCCGAAGGAGTAGCTCGGTTTTGCCTGAGCGGAAGCGGCGAAAATGCTCAGCAGGGCGACAGTAAAGATTATTTTCATTGGTTCCTCCTTGAAAATTCAACGTTGGAGCAGCTCGATACGATTGTTGTCCAGATCGAACACGAAGCAGCGCTTGCTCACCCCTTCGATCAGCTTGGCTTCATCTACATGACCGCCGCACTCGCGCACTCGATTGCAGAGTTCATCAAAATTTTCGGTCAGGAGGGCAAAATGCTGGTCTGACTTGGGCGTTTCGCCTTTACGTTCCTGTAGATGTAGCTCGAGAGGGCCCACCTGGAACCACGCGCCCCCGTGCGAGCTTACGGCCGCGGTCAGGCGTTTGCGCTCGGGCAGCTCGAATACTTTGCGGTAAAAATCCGCTGCTTTCACTACGTCGGAAACAACAACCGCAACGTGATGAATGCCCACTACCATCGAAGTCTTTTTTTCAGCTTGGTCTGACAAGAATCTTTCCTCCGCATTTTTTCTGCTGTGCAAGCCGGATGGCAGCCTCCTCGAGGGAAATTACGTCTTCTATGAGCTCAAGAGCGCGCAATCTCCCGCTCGACATAAGGCTGATCACCCGGCTAAAAGTGGCTTCGCCAGAATGCCCCTGCGAACCCACGATCCGGGCATTGCGCACAATCAGTGATTCCGGCGCGAGCGGTAGGTTTTCGTCGGTTCGGGCGAGCAGGCAGATTGTGCCACCGACGTTCAGCTTTGAAGCTGCGAGAGTGGCGAGTAGAGAGCTCACGCCAGCGGCATCCACGATCCAGTCGTAGGTGCCTTCGAGCAGGCCTGGCTCACTCCCGGAGACTACCTTGTTCGCCCCGATTTTTCGCGCCAGCGCTTGTCGAACTGGATCCCGCTCGAGGCAATGCACTTCCAGGGCGCCGGCCGTGAGGGCAAGATCCACCGCAGCCAGGCCGATCGGGCCGCAGCCGATCACGAGTACCCGTCCGCCGGGAATCCAAGCGCCTGCGTGCGCGCCCTGAAACAGGGCGCGAAAACTAACGCTGTAAGGTTCCACCAGGGCTCCAAGCCGAAAGGCGTTTTCTTCGCCCACGCGTTTGCGAAGATCTTCGAGGCTCCAGCAGTATTTGGCATCGACGCAGATATACTCGCCGTGTGCGCCGTCAACGGTGAAGCCGAGCTCTTCGAGCTTCTCGCAATGATTTACGTGTCCTGCGCGGCACTGTGCGCAGCTCCCGCACCACTGCATCTCTTCCGCCGTAACTGGCATTCCTACAGGAAACGCATCAAGAATATTCTTTGCTGTGCCAGGGCCATGACCCTCAACGACACCGCTGAACTCATGTCCAATGGTAACCGGCAGAGTAGCAAGGCCAGGATATACTCCTTCAGTCAGATGGAAGTCACTTCCGCAAAGGCCACAGTAGCGCACTCGTATCAGTAGTTCGCCGAGTTCAGGGGTTGGTTTCGCGACTTCTTCGAGATTGAGTTTTGGGTTTTTCCAGCTCTGGCTCGCGGAAAGCGAGCGCCCAGCATGCTCGGCACTGAGGCGGAGTGCTTTCACTTTTTCACCCGGGATGCCTTACTCATTTTTCGATTCTTACGGCGCCCGAGCGGAGAAACGACTTCGAGCATAATCCCATTTGGATCGCTGAAAAAAGTGATGGAGTCGCCGCTATAGCCTGTTTTTGGCTTGATCCAGGGGTTCACTCCCTTTTTCCGGAGAAAATTTACAGCTCCATCGAACTGCCTTGTGCGAAATGCAATGTGGCGGATGCCGGGAGTGAAATAAGATTCAGGAACAGCGGAGCCATGCACCTGCAGAATGTTTTTTGCGAATTGAGGTTTATCGTCGCGGTAATGGAAAAGCTCTATTCGGCTGTGCCCTTTTTTCAAAACCACGGCTTTAATGCCGAGCTCCGAATTGCCGAATTTTCTTTCTACTGCGAAACCAAAACATTTTTTATAGAAGCTGATGGTGCGCGCCATGTCTTCCACGATTATTGCAATGTGGTCGATATTTCCGAGTTCAGGCGAAGTGGGGGCTGGCATGGAGGCAGTCTAATGCGGCGAGTTTCCAGAGTCAAAAGAGCGGCTCAGGCGGGTTCTTTCTTCTGCTCTTTCAGTCGTGCCTCGGCATCTTTCAGCTGATCTTGCGTTTGTTGAAGGTCGAGGTCCACGATACAACCGCGGCTTTTGAAGCTGAGAATTTTGCTTCTTTTCTGACGAGAGTAGTTCTCCGGGCCGTCTTGAGAGGTAAACAGGTTCTTCGCTTTTTCGCAGAGTTTCTTTTGTGCCAGCAGCAGCTTTTCCCAGCCAGAACTCAGGCGAATGATCTCTGGCCCCTGGGAAGTTGTTTCGATCACGGTTCCACCCGGCGCCTTTTCTCCGGTCTTTTCCTGAACGGCGCCCGCTTCCTGCTTTTTCTTTTTCCCCCAAGGCTCGTAACCCGGACTATTGGGATTCCCCAGGCTATCGCCCGGCTTATCGCTCTGAATCTTGCCCATTCCCGGGATTTTCGTGCCCCCAGCTTGAGGTGTTGAATTCGTGCCTTTCGCTTTTTGGGCAGAGGCCAGCCTTTCGCTCTCTGGCGTGAATAGGCTGGCCATACTTTGCCCTAGAGGGCTGAGTTTACTCATCCGCTTTACCTTTCGGCAGGTAGGTGGTAATACTTGAGCGTTTCGCGCCATTTAGAAGCAGCGAACTGTGTAAGCTCGTCTACGGATTTAAACATTGTGAAAACAATGGTTTAATACAAGCGCCTGAGGTACACGCAAAGAGGTGCGTACGAGGCTACGCAGTTTTGTTGCACCAGTTCGGGGCAATCTCTAGAATAGAAAGTCTCTGTACTTAGCGTAAGGGTTGGAAAATTATGGAACTTTTTGAAAAGTGTCTCGCATTCCAGGACGCCAAAATGCTGCAGCAGGCAGGCGTTTACCCATTCTTCCGAGCTCTGGAAGGCGCCGCGGGTCCGCGTGTGGTTTCCGAAGGCAAAGAGCGCGTGATGGTGGGCTCAAATAACTATCTCGGGCTTACCCAGCATCCGCGCGTGGTTGAAGCCGCAAAACGTGCCATCGATAAGTATGGAACGGGATGCACGGGCTCTCGTTTCCTTAACGGAAATACCGACCTTCACGAGCAGCTCGAAGACGAGCTCGCAAAATTCCTCCAGCGCGAAGCCGTTCTCGTCTACGCAACAGGTTTCATGGCTAACCTCGGCTCGATTTCAAGCTTAGTGGGTCGCAAAGACATTATCTTTTCCGACCGTGAGAACCACGCGTCGATCGTGGAAGGCCAGAGCGCTGCGATCGGCGAAACGATCAAGTACAAGCATAACGATATGGGCGAGCTTGAGCGCGTGCTGCGTGAATACGAACATATCCCCGGCAAGCTGATCGTGTTCGACGGCGTATTCTCCATGACTGGCCGGATCGTAAATCTTCCCGAACTCGTGCGCCTCGCGAAGAAGTATGGTGCAGCCACTTACTGCGACTGCGCCCACGGCCTTGGCGTGCTTGGCCCCGGCGGCCGAGGCACCCCACACCACTTCGGCCTGAACAACGAAGTGGATATTATGATGGGCACATTCTCCAAATCATTTGCCTCTCTTGGCGGCTTCGTGGCCGGCAATAAAGACGTGATCCACTACATCAAGCACAAGAGCCGCGCATTCATGTTCTCCGCGTCGCTTCCGCCCGCTTCCGTAGCTGCCGTTCTCGAGTGCGTGAAGCTTATCCAGGAGGAACCCACCATGGTGGATCGTCTCTGGAAGAACGCGCGAAAGATGAAAGCTGGATTTGAGGAGCTCGGCTTCGATACCATGGGTTCACAGACCCCCGTGATCCCGATCCTCATTGGCGACGATCTCAAGGCCTTCATGTTTGTGAAGCGCCTTTACGAGCTCGGTGTTTTTGCCACTCCGGTGGTTTCTCCCGCCGTGCCCAAAGGCTACGCCCTTATCCGTACGAGCTATATGAGTACCCACGAAGAAAAAGACCTCGATTTTGTTCTCGATGTTTTTTCACAGGTGGGCAAAGAGTTCGGGATCATTCGTCCCCAATAGAAGTATCGAGGTTTCCATGTCAGCACTACGCCTTGTCGCGTTCGAGCCTTCCGAGAACAAGAAAGAGCGCAAGCGCTTCATCGAGCTTCAGTGGACTCTCAATAAAAATGATCCCGCCTGGGTAGCTCCTTTGCGCATCAGCGTAGAAGACAACCTCGACACACAAAAAAATCCATTCTACAGACACGCCAAGATCCAGTGCTGGAACGCCTACAGAGGTAACGAGCATGTGGGCCGCATCGCCGCCATAGTCGATGACCGTCATAACGAATTTCACGGAGAAAAAACCGGCTTCTGGGGCTTTTTCGAATGCGTGAACGACGCAACAGTTAGCTCTGAGCTTTTTGGGGTGGCTGAAAAGTGGCTCAAAGAAAAAGGGATGATCATAGCCCGTGGGCCTGCTAACCCGAGCCTGAACCACGAGTGCGGCATGGTGATCAACAGCTTCGAGCGTGCACCCTATTTCATGATGACCCACAATCCTCCCTACTACGTGGATCTCGTGGAAAAGCTCGGCTACGCGAAAGCCAAAGACTTGCTCGCCTTCGATATGAATCCCGGCGACTTTGACCAGCGTGCATTCAAAGTTGCGGAAAAGGTGAAGGAAAAGGGGAAAGTTACCATTCGCGGGATCGACATGAAAAACTTCGCGCGCGACGTGCAGTACATCCGCGACGTTTACAACTCCGCCTGGGAGAAGAACTGGGGCTTCGTGCCCACCGACGAAGAAGAATTCAAACACCTCGCAAAACAGCTCAAGGATGTAATCTGGCCCGAGTTCTGCCAGATTGCCTTCGTGAATGATAAACCAGTCGGTTTTGCGCTCAGTCTTCCCGATCTCAATCAAGTTTTGAAAGAAATTCCAAGCGGACGGCTTCTTCCCTTCGGGATATTCAAACTGCTTCGCGGGAAGAGGCCTTCAGCGAAGAAGATCAACCGCGTGCGTGTGATCACTTTGGGTGTGCTTCCCGAACAGCGCCGCACCGGCCTCTCCGCGGTTTTCTACGTGGAAGCTTACCACCAGGCATTGAAGATGAACCTGATGGGCCAGAGCGAGATGAGCTGGATCCTCGAAGATAATAGAGAGATGATCGGCGCGATCGAGAGCTTCGCGAAGCGGAAGGCCTATAAGACCTTCCGCCTCTACGACAAAACGATCTGATTTACTGGCACTGTCCGTCTACACAGTTGCCTGTTGGCCAGCTACAGTCGAAGGAGCTGCTGCAGCGGTTATCACTGCTGTTGTTATCCACGCAGCGTTGTCCAACGCAAATCTGGAACCCCGAGCATTCGCTGTTGCTTGAACACTGTGGATCGCTGCTCCCGCGGCACTTGCCGTTCACGCAGGATTCCGGCCAGCTGCAGTCGAAGCCGCTGTTGCAGCGGTTGTCGGAGCTGCCTTTGCTGATGCAGCGATTGTTTACGCAAATATCGAAGCCGGAGCACTGGTTATTGTCGCGGCAGGTTCCATCGTTCGGGGGAGTCGGGGGAGTCCAGTTACCGTCATCGTCGTTATTTCCGCCGTCATCGTTGTCCGGCTTGGTGCATTGGCTGATCACACACTTGCCTGGGTTGGTGGCGGCGGCCTGGCAGGCGGTAATCGCGCTGGCTTTGGCCCAGTCGAGACGGCTGCTGGCTTTGCCCCAGTATGCGGCAGTGCGGCCCTTTTCTTTGGCTGAGCATTGGTAGGGCAGGGCGGTGGAGAGGCGTTCGGCTTGGGCGAGCGAGGGAACGGTGATGGTTAGCGTGAGGGCGAGGGAGCAAAGGAGCTTAATCATGGCTTCATCCTTCAGGGCTGAAAATTGGGGTCGGCGCTCCATGTGCAAATCCTGGGCCTCGTATAAGGTCGATTAACGCCGGAAGGGCCTGGAATCGCGGTTCTTCAGTGCCGAAGTGCCCGGGAAGCAGGAAAAAAAGATAGAACCCGCGCGGCACGACGAGAGGCGTAAATTCAGCCATAGAGTTGAATATGCTATTCTTGGCTCATGAGAGTTCTAGGCATCGATCCGGGAAGTAATTTCCTCGGGCTTGGCTGCGTCGAGGCCAGCGGCAGTACCTTCCGCTGGGTCGGCCATCTTCTCGTGAGGGTGAATCCGGGTGGAGAGCAGCCACTTTCGAGCCGGCTGAAAACCATCCATGAGGCTCTGCTAGGCGCACTCGAGCTCTGGAAGCCAAACTGCATCTCGGTCGAGGAGGTATTCTTCGCCAAGAACCCGCAAAGCGCACTCAAATTGGGTCAGGCCCGGGGCGCAGCACTCGTGGGTGCGGCCGCTCAAGGCCTCGAAATTTTTGAATACTCCGCCTCGATCGTGAAGCAAACGGTTTCGGGCTCGGGCCGTGCTGAAAAAGAGCAAGTGCAGAGAATGGTGAGGGCGATTCTCGGGCGCTCATTGCCCGCGGAGGCGAAGTTTGAACGCGAAGACATCTCCGATGCGCTCGCTATCGCGATCTGCCATCTGCAGCATCGACAAAAAAAGAAAATTCTGGAGCCTAAACCTCGCGCGGCTAGCCAGAAAAAACCTGGAGCGCGCCCTTCCTTTTAGGTACTAATTACTTATGATCGCTCGCCTTAAAGGCACCGTGGAAGAGAAGTCGAAAGAACGCGTCGTGATCGACGTTCAGGGCGTGGGCTACGGCCTTCACGTGCCAGAAACGGTGCTTCAACGCCTGCCTGAATCTGGCTCTGAAGTAACACTGCAGGTACATACCCACGTAAGGGAAGACCACATCACGCTCTACGGATTTCTTTCAAAGCTCGAGAAAGATGTTTTCGAGCTTCTTATGACCGCGAGCGGTGTCGGGCCGAAGCTTGCGCTTACCATATTGTCGAACTTCGAAGCGGAACAGCTACTGGAAGCCGTTAGCCAGGGCAATAAGGCGCTTTTCAATGGCATCAGTGGCGTCGGCAAGAAAACCGTGGAAAAGCTCTTTGTGGAGATCCGCGAAAAGGCGGAAAAGCGTCTGCTGCTGGAGCGGGGCGTGGGAGAGAGTTCCGCCGTATCCGGCAAAAAGGTTGCCGTTTCATCCGCCACCTCGATTTCCTGGATGTCGGATCTCGAGCAGGCCTTGCTCGGTCTGGGCTACAAAGAAGTCGATGTGCGCGCTGCTCTCCGCGAAGTTACGGGGCTGGATTCTTCCAGCAAAGATTTCGATACTGCCCTTCGTAGTGCGCTCGGCTTTCTTTCTGGAAATCGGTCTAATCTGCTCCGAGGTAACGCGTGAGCAAAGACATCGACAACCTCCTGGATGAGGATCAGATGGAAGAAGTTTCAGAAGACCGACTGGTGGAACCAGCGATCCAGTTCCAGTCGGAAACGCAGCTAGAGCAGAGTCTGCGCCCGCAGACTTTTGATCATTTCATCGGCCAGCCTCAGCTAAAGAGCAATCTCGCGATTTATATTGAAGCCGCCAAGCGACGATCTGAGGCCCTCGACCATTGTCTTTTTGCTGGTCCTCCCGGACTGGGTAAAACCACTCTGGCTTATCTGGTAGCAAAAACCATCGGCTCCGAGCTCTTCACGATCTCCGGCCCCGCCCTCGACAAAAAAGGCGACCTTGCAGCCGTTCTTACGAACCTGAAGCCTTTTGATGTGCTTTTTATCGATGAAATCCATCGCGTGCCGATCGCGGTCGAAGAAGTGCTTTACAGCGCCATGGAAGACTTCAAGCTCGACATCATCCTCGGCCAGGGCCCCGGCGCCCGCACCATGCGGATCGATCTTCCCCGCTTCACGCTGATCGGCGCTACCACTCGTTCCGGCTTGCTTTCGACTCCGCTCCGGGATCGCTTCGGAATCAATTTTGTTCTCGAGTTTTATCAACCTAGCGATCTTCAGCAGATCCTAATGCATAGCGCAAAGAGATTGGGTGTAAAGCTGGAAGAGCAAGGCGCCACCGAACTCGCGAAACGTTCCCGAGGAACGCCCCGCATTGCAAATCGCCTGCTTCGCCGCGTTCGAGACTTTGCTGATGTACAGGGCCAAGGAACGATCACTCAGGAAATCACTCAGGTAGCGCTCAAAAGCCTCAGCGTTGACCACAAGGGCCTCGATTCGATGGACAAGAGGGTTCTGCTTACCATTATCGAAAAGTTCGACGGCGGGCCTGTCGGCATCGACACGCTGGCCTCCGCCATTGGCGAAGAATCCCAGACTCTGGAAGACGTCTACGAGCCTTTCCTGTTGCAGCAGGGGTTCCTGCACAGAACTCCGAGAGGCAGAATCGCTTCTCGGCTGGCCTACGAACATTTTGGGCTGCAATTTCAAGCGGCAAGACAAGCAGAACTCGAAATCTAACCTTGACCCACCTGACTGCTTCGGGCTATTTAAAAAGTCCTTGAAATCGGTGCGGGCCCATAGCTCAGTTGGTTAGAGCATCTCACTTTTAATGAGAGGGTCGATTGTTCGAGTCAATCTGGGCTCACCATTTTCAAGGAAAATAGTTTCTGAAGTGCGTTCCCTTCGTCTAGCCCGGTCTAGGACACTTCCCTTTCACGGATGTAACGCGGGTTCGAATCCCGCAGGGAACGCCAATTTAAAAACCTCACGAGCGAACAGCTCGTGGGGTTTTTAAATTTGTGCTTCCTCTGTTAAGTGAACGAATGCTGGCTTTGTTATGAATTCAAAAAAGTTGCTCTCAGAAAATCGCCTTTTGAATGCTAGGCCCGCTAATTCCGAATTATATGTTCATGGTATTCCATCGTGGATTGTAGTTTTTTTGCGGTTTATGTTTGCCTGTGCTGGTTTCGCAACAGCGTATTTCTCTATTCGCAGCTGGTTTCAGATGCCCTTGCCGGCACAGGCTCTGGCTACTTTTCTTGTGCCAGCATTTTTGGCGATATCAATTTGGACTAAGCTATGGAAACGAACGACCAAATTTCTCGGCGACAAAAGTGGGCTATATTTCCCCAATAACTCACTGCTGGTTTTGGATATTCGCGGTTCAGAATCGGATGAGTGGCTGCATGTGCCTTGGGCAAAGATTACAAACCTTAGAGTTGCTCGGGAGGCGGGCGATGACAATGCGGCGTGCCTGGCATTTGACGTAGAAGTAACCCCCCAAGAGCGCGAGCGATTTTTTAAACACGTAGGAACGCCTCAAGATATGCCTTATCCAGGTTATTCTTCCTCCGCGGTCTATGTTGCCTATGCTGATTTCCCCCCATCTCCCGAGAAAACTTTGGCAATCCTCAAAGCACTGAGCGCCGGATAGAACGGCAATAGCTTCCGATCGCAAGATCGGGAGCCATTTAAATTTGATAAACTGTGGAGTGGGCAAGGACGGGCGCGCCGCTTGCGGCGTAAGCGAGTGGGTTTGACGAAAATTTATCGGAGGCTTCAGCGGGGTCTCCGTCGAACTTTTATACGTATTCTTCAGCGATAGACATCGGCCACTTAAGTTCACTGTTCTAGCGATATTTTAGTTGAGATGGCGTCGCCTAAAAATAGGCAAACATGGCCTAACTATTGCTCTTTTCCATAGATGCCGTACCTAGCCCGCACCTCCATTTTCTTAGGTCTATTGCTTACATTTTCTAGCTACGCACGAGCGAGTTCAGCCGACCCACTCGATGTTTTCAATAAGATAAATTATCTCCCTGCTTTTGCCATAGATGGCTGTCATCAGAAAGCAACGATGATCTCAATAGAGCTGCAGGCCGTCGGCATTCCCTCCGCAAAAATCGTCGTGAATTCTCCAGACAATGATCATTGGATCCACTCTCCTTTTGGCAATGAGCAGTGGAGTAATCACGCCGCAGCTTTGTTGATCCAAGACAAGCTATCCGGGAAGTGGATTTCCCCAGATGAGAATTTTTTTGATAAAAAGGTTTCGGAAAATTTAGAGCTGTTTGTATTAGATCCGCTATTCGGGAAGAGCTTGGTTAAAAAAGATGACTGGCTTCGTGCCTTGAAAGCGGGAAAAACTTTCGACGTGAAACTCGAGGCCGCGTCTTTAAATCTCGAAGACGAGCTCGGCCTGAATGAATCTTGCTCTAAGCTGATGACTCATGCGCTTTTCGATAGTTCTCCGCTGGATCTGATTCGCGCAAAACGAAACAGCATATTTTCGCGAGCTAAAGAGCTTAGCTTCGCGATAGAAAAGCGCACGGGCCAATCTTTCGAGGGTTGCAATGCAGATCAAAAAAAGACAAAAACAGACTTATCCAGTTTAGAGAAAGCCGGTTGGCGGCAAGGAAACTCCTTCGTGGTAATGGCTGACCTCAGAGGCGACCAAGAGTGCAGGATAAAACTAGGGCGTGGAGGCCGTGCTTTGTTAGGTGACGAAAAGGACGACGATATTGCCGACAGCGATAGACCTTCCTACCTATCGGCTCGCCTCCATCAGGCAAAGGCAGCGCCGAACTGTTATCTCCGGCACGGGCGCCTGAATGTGGAATCCATTCAATATATTTTCTCTGGATCCTACTACGACTTTTTTCAGGTGAGAGGTCGTTTAGTTTTCTCTGGTTCGAGCGAGGTTGGCGCAGTGAATTTCCTGATCGACGAAAATGGGGACATTCAATCGGGAAGAATTGCCTACGATGATTCTGCGCTGTTCAGCATGGGAATAAACGATGAGCGTACGGGAAGGGGATTTCCCCCTTTTCGAGAAGAATTTTACTATGGAAGCAGTATTCAAGGAGCCAGCTCCGCTTGGCTCACAGGCTTTGGCGACACCAAGCGTGACGCCTTTCATCAGTTCATAATCATGAAGTGAAATTTGAGTATTGAAGAAGAAGAAGATCTAAAATGGGCGGCGGCCAGTGGTTTTTTGATGATCCTTGGTCTAGCCCTCTTCGCCCGACTTTTCTGAAAATCCAAAAGGGAACCTAGTTGCCGCTCCTTTATTTCCTCTAAAAGCGGCACTCAGGATTGGTATCGAGGCGGTCGCGTGAGCCCATACTGCGATCGGTGCCGAGAAGGCGGGCAAGCAACTGGTTGGCTTCGCGGGGCGCTTCTTCACCGGCCACGAGAGTATAGGGGGCACGCTTCATGAAGAGCGATACGTAACGAACGCCATTGATGAAAGCTTTGTTACCGGGCGTTTTGGTGAGCCCGAGGTACACGATAGCGCTCGTCTGTTTGGCCGTTGTGCCTTGGGCGGATACGAAGTTGCCGATCGAGTAGATCACGAAGGTCTCGCGCCCGTCTTCAGTTACAATCTTCTCCCAGGGCTTGGTAACGTGGGGGTGATTTCCGAAGATCGCCGTGGCGCCTGCGTTGAGAAAGCGTCTCGCTAGCTTCGCCTGGCTCGGTTCGATCGCGTGCGTGTATTCCTGCTCGCCCCAATGGGGCGTTACGATTACCGCATCTACGGTAGGATCCTGAGAAAGCGAGCGAATGGCTTTTTCGATCAGGTCAGCGTTCTTGAAGCACATCAACACTTGCTGTTTATTGTCGGGCAGGCCATTGGTGCTGAATGAGCAGGCGATCCAGGCAATCCGCCAGCCATTCTTGTCGGTGATCGAGTGCCAAGTGCTGCTCGTGCCCCGCGCTGACTCAGCGCTGGTTCGGGTTCCAGCAAAGGGAAGTCCGGCGCGCCGCAGGCTTTCGATAGTTTTGTCCACGCCGATCGCCCCGCGGTCCATTGAGTGGTTGTTGGCAGTGGAAACGAAGTCGAAGCCGGCGTCGCGCAGCGCGAAGTTCAGCGATGGATGGTAGTTGAAAGTAGGATAGCCGGTATATGCCTCGTTATCGAAAATACTGGCTGTCTGCTTGATCCGGCCCCCTCTAACTACGCCTTCGGCCGTTGGGCCCTCGAGGTTTGCGTAAGCTAGGTCTGCGGCTTGGATCAGGTCTTTCACCCCATACCATAAACTTTGATGGCCGCTCTGCTGCGCTTGGGCCTGCAACTGCGCATGCAAGAGCACATCTCCTACGGCGGCGAGAGTAAGAGTCTGTCCTGCTTCACAAGCGCGGGAGAATTTCAGGTCGCGTGGAGAATCGGCCAAAGCGTTGGCATTCAAGGTGAGGGTAAAGAGCAGCGGGAAGAAAAGCTGGGTTCTCACGGGGGGAGGCTCCCTGTTTATAAAGTAAGCGGTCTCTTATATAATTGTTGATTGCAATAGTCAATTATATTGATTTTGCGGAGGGAACCGTCGAGAATGCGTCACCTGGCTAGCCACTAAGCCGCTGATTTTCATGATAAAAACTGCAATTCTAGGCAGCTATAAAATAGAATCAGGTCTGCTTTGCGCTCAGGCTAAGGCAATCGAATCAACCATCACAACGGCAATCCGCGAAACGCTTGCTCTCTGAAATCTAAACACGAGTCTTGCTGTCGCCTCTGGCTGCGTTCCAGCAGTGGTCGTCGTCTTGCGCAAGATCCGATACCATCGTCCAAAATTTTACATCATAGTGAAGATTCGAGGGGATGGGGGGGTGAATGAAGTGGTCAAGCTCTTCATTACAGAGCTCATCGGAAATGAGGGTTATGATCATTGGAAACTTAGCACTAACTTTCGCTGCGCTTTTCGCGGGCGCTGCTTTCTATATTAATTTTGCCGAGCAACCAGCCAGGCTAAAGCTGGATCCAGATCAATTGCTAAAACAGTGGGCGCCTAGCTATAAACGCGGCTTTGTCATGCAGGCAACATTGGCAGTGCTATCTGGTTTATCGGCGCTTTATGTATACTTCACTTCGCAAAATTTGAATTGGCTGATCGGTGCCGGTTTGATTCTGGCAAACTGGCCATTTACCCTTTTGGTTATCATGCCAACCAATCACAAAATACTCGCTGTGAAAATGGGCGCTGCAGATGCCAGTTCGGTGAAGATGATCGTTCATTGGGGAAAACTTCATGCGATTAGAACGTGCCTGGGTGTTTTGGCCGTAATCTTTTTTTTAAACGCACTTAGATAAGAGCTCAAAGTGCTAGCCTTTGGCCGGAACCGGGCTGCCTTCGAAGTGCCTACGCTGGCCACTTTCACGCGCTTGCTCGGCCTGATCGCCCCAGGCCAGAAAGCCGATCGATGCGAAGATGAAGCAAAGTGATATCCAGTCTTCAGTGGGCGGGAACTTTCCTGAGAAAAATAGAAACAGTATCAGGCTCGATGCCGTTCCCCCCATCAAAGAAACCAATCGATTCAGCACTCCGGTAAACGTGGCCGTCTTTCCCGGGTAGAGGAAAAGAAATACCGATAAAAAGGCTATCAAGGCGTAGGGCAGCCCAGATAGCGAAGCCAGAAACCATAGAGAGTGTGGACTCTGAATCGAGTTCACAAACTGCTGCCCAACGAGGCCGTTACTTTCTGGGTGAACACTCAGTGCTAAGTAAACCGGAATGGCAATGAGGAAGAGAAAGCCCGATGCAAAGAGCTGTTCGGTGCCGAAATATAGTTTTTGATCCAATTTTTGATTCCCAGCCAGACCGGTCAACTTGGCGCGGTTCATGATGTAGAGCCGCAGCAAGTAGGCGAAGAAATAAATCGACAAGAGAATGATGCCGATTACAGGGAACTGAGCTTCTTTGTTCTGAGAGAAAAAAAGCTTGGAAAGAATGGCCGCGATAGCCAGAAATACGGCTACTTCCTCTTGCCAGGGGATAGATTTTTTGAGGATGCCTTGGCGATCGAGCAGCAAATCAACGAGGCGACTGGCAACGATCACGGATCCACGCATCAGCACCATCGCGACCATAATCGAAATCGGCAATGACATGATTAGAGTGCTTGTCGGAATGATGTAAGCCGTGCATGCGCCCGAGCAAAAAAGAGTGAATTTTTCTCGGCCCGATAGGTGGGCTCGCCGATGCCATCCACGAATCAGCACGACCGCAACACAAAAGAGACTCGAGAATGCCGTTGAGTAAACAAGATACTCGATGGAGTTGAGGCCATAGAATCCAGCGTCGACTTTTCCCGTAAAGAACTTAACTAAAAGTCCTGTGGCTATGTAGGAAAAGAAATAACCTAAACTTAGTTGCCAAAGTGAGCCCACAGATTCGTCCTCCTAAAGAGGTCGTTGTAAGTGGGCGCCTTCGCTAGGTCAAATTGCGATTCTATGAGGGTAGAATTGTCTCACGTTGAGACAATTTGCTCGCCGGAGCTGGTTACGCCCAATGAATTGCCCAGCCTTCCTACTTAATCAGCGGCTTAACGTCGCCGCAGTCTTTGGCGAGAAACTTTCCCGACTGTTCAAAGTTTGAAGCGCGGCCCTTTGCGGTCTTGAACTCCATATGACTCGTGAACGACTCGGATGTGGGCGTTTTCCAGGTTCCGACTCCCGAGGCGCCGTCTTTGCACGAAAATTCCATCTCCATCGAGGTTGAGCTCTGCTGTTTGATCTTGGTCTCGCAGCGGCGCTGTTCAGGCGAGGTGCTAAAGGAGCCTGGATCTTTAAACATCGCTTCGGTGAAGCACACGCGGCGCGCGCCATTGCTCGCCACGCCCAGGCCGCTTTTCGCCATCATGGCCTCCATCTGTTTGCGTTTCTCCGGGGGCATTTTCGCCATGGCCTTAGCAAGGCTGGCCTGAGGATCGATTCCCTTTCCATCCGCCTCCATCTTAGAGCTAAGCTCCCAGAGTCCGGGTTTCAGGTTCAGGGCTGCATTGGATGAAGAGCTGAAGGCAAAAAGCATTACAACATAGGCAGAAAGCATCTGAACTCCTTTGGGCGAAACGTTTAGCCATTCATGCAATGACTTCAGATCCTGTGCAAATCAATTGTGAGAATGAATGCAATGGGGCCCGGAGTCAAATTGCAGCGGCCTTCTCTGCCTTCGCTCGGCCGGAGCGGATAGAGGCGCATAGCGCCTCGTGCTTCCGGAAAATTTCCACAAGTTTGGGTGCTGAGCTCTTTATCTGGCGCATCTCTTTCAGCCGATCTGCGCACTGAACTGCATTTCCATCGTGCTCCGCCAAGTGCAACAGAATATCGTAGACCCGGAAGGCGTTCTCCGTCTCTGGGGCATCGCGAATCACGGCCGTGAAATACTCCGTCAATGCTGCTGACATTGATTCCTTCACGGGAATGCGGTGAACCATGAAATCGTTCGGTTGAGCCGGATTGCTCTTAAAGAGTGCTCTAACGAAGGGAGTATCGGGGTATACCAGGAAAATCTGGCTGGGCTTCTTGTCACGCAGATCCTTGAGAATCAGGTCAGTCGTGGTCGTGGCATCGGGAATCTCCCAGTGGTTCGCAAGGGCTACAGGGGTATTCTCAGCGTAGTAAAATTGGCTCACCACGAAACCAGTCTGCTCCCATTCAATGTAGGGGTCCTGAACGGTAATATAGTAGGCAACGTCGCCGGGCTTGCCGGTCAGGCGAAGGTACTCATACATGCTTCGATAGTTGTCGTTCCAGCGGTCAAAGGCATTGCTGGAATAAACGAGACTCAGATCCCGGGGCGCCGGCAGAAGCAGGATCAAGAAGAACACGAGTTGCAGTATCAGGCGCGGAACTGTTCTTCCTGATCTACCGGAAAAACGCGAGACTGCATATTCCATCGCGAGGCTGATTGTGAGCAGGCCAAGGGGAAAGCAGATCAGAAAGTAGCGCGTGCGAAGGTTGTATCTCACCAGAAGGGAGAACAGACCCCAGAAAATGATGGTGAAAGACGCGCACATCGCAAAACACAGCGCCAGCCTGGCTCCCTCTCGCGATTGCCGCTTTGATTTTCCGACTAGCTCCGCTACGAAAACGAGCAAAACCAATGCTACAAGTGCCCAGACAAAACCGCTGAGTCGAAAAAGGATACTCACATGGTTGAAAAGCCCGCTGAAGTTGAGCGAAGAGGGCGAAAGCGAGGCCCAATTGATCGATGGTTGGAGGTAAGTGATCGAGCGCTCTCGAGAAAGGTAGATAAGCGGAAGCACGAGCAGCGTGGCGGCTCCGATGATCACGCCAAGCAGAAAAAACTTTTTCCGCCATATTGGAAAGATCGCGAACAGCCCCAGGGCCGGCAGGAGCGCCAGTGCAAGAACTACCGGCTGAAAAGAGATACTCAGGAAAAAGAGGAGTGTAGCTGAGAAAAGCGCAATCCCGTCGCGTGCGAGGTTCTTTTCATTATCTCCCTCGAGAAAAGCGCGTACAAAAAGCAACCATAGCACCCCGCAGAACAGCATCATCGCGTATGGCCGGCCTTCTTGAGCATAGTGAATCAGCCAGGGGTTCAGCATGTATACGACAGGGGCGAGAAGCTGGATGGGACGACTTCGACAAGTTGCGCTGATCAGCAGCGAGAACAGCGAGCAAGAGCCGGCGTAGAAAAGGCAGGGGATAATGCGTAAGCCCCACTCGTTGAGCCCAAGCCAGCTGATATTGAGCGCGGTGAAAAAATAGGAGAGCGGCATCTGCGTGAAGGCGGCGCCTTTCACGATGCTTAGCAAGCCTTTGGTCGCATCGGCCTGGATTTCCTCGTCCAACCAGATGCTGAAGTAGTCGATTCGATATAAGCCCAAGCCGAGGGCCAGAAAAAACAGGCAAAGCGCGTAGACGCGATTCTGTTGCGGGTAGGTTTCCTCAACAGTCGAGTCATGCTTTTCTGAGTAGAGAGAAACGCCCGCACAGCTGGCTGCCAAAAGAATCAGCGCAAGGGTGTAGAGCGAATAGCCATCGAGCGCGTAGCGCGGAAGAAGGGTGTAGGCGGCGGCGCAGAACGAGCATGCAAGGTTGAAAAGAAAGAGCGTTAGTTTCAGAAAATTTGCTTCGGATCGCCACTGCGCCAAAGGTTTGCTTGGATACATCGAATCTATTTTTGGTTGATTCGCCCTTTATAGCAAAGAAATTTACCCGGCCGTTGTCACTACCTTGCTTAGGGGAAGATTTAGGGATGCGGTTTCCTGAAGTAAAGCAGCTCTTCGTGGAGCCGGATCAGGAAGACTGAGGCGCCGAGGCGCCCCGTGCGCCAGTTTACATCTTAATGACCGGCTTGAATCCACCCCAGAACATCCGCATGCCGTCGAACGACATGTCTCCGGAGCTCATGCCCGCGAGCCGCGGATCAGACATGACTTTTTTCATCACGCGGTCACGGTGGGCCCGCGACTTATAAGTGGCCCAGGAAAAGAAAACCACTTCACCCTTTTTGAGCTTCACGCTCTGGGGGAACGAAGTAACTTTGCCGGGTTTTACGTCATCGGCCATGCATTCCACGTAATCGATTGCGCCATGATCGAGCCAGACTTTGCCCGCTAGCTTCGCCATTTTTTTGTACTTCGCAAGGTTCTTACGAGGTACGGGAAGGATGAATCCATCAACGTAGTTAAATTTATTTTTCATTTATACTCCTTGGTCAGCTTTGTTTTTCCACGAGGGTCTTGAGATTGGATAACCCTTTTTCAAACATTCCGCCCACCATCTTATCCATATTTATGAAAATGCACATGATGCGGCCGGGCAGGGTGTTTTTGCCGCTTACTTTCCAGGTGACTACCGATTGATTTCCGGAAGAGCGCACCAAGTACTCCGATAGCTGCGTCATGCCCATCGGTTTGCTGTATTCCAGCTGGATAACTACTTTCTGATTCGGAACACTTTCTGAAATTGTTGCGCTGCCGGTTCCGAGCTGACCGCTGCTGTCCCAGCTGGCTTTCGATCCGGGGCCTGCGTCTGGGCCGGAGTAGGTCATTTTTGCATTTGGATCCACTTCAGGCCAGGGGCCCCACTGTTCCGCGAGCTTGGAGTTATTCAGGTAGGGATAAATTTTCTCCGCCGGTGCGTTGATCGTGATTTCGCGGGAAATTGTATAGTCCGCCGGCTGTAGGGCAGCGAAACCGACGATCGCGAGCACGGCGAGTGCGAGGGCAATTCCAATTTTCTTAAACATGACGACTCTCTTTCTTTTTTTCGCGATATTACTGGAAAAGATACTCTAGGTAGCGACGCAGGTGCGTGATGCTCTCCCCGGCGAGTTCGCGGCTTTGGCCGGCTTTTGCGAGAATGAACGCACCCTGGATAACGGCTTGCGTGTGCAGAGCTAAACCTTCAGCCGACCATTCGGCACGGGGAGCATAGATTTTTTTCGCGAGCTCCAGATCTTTGGCAATCTCAGACGCGTGACTAAATATACTTTGCTTGCATGCTTCCCGGATCCTCGGGCTTGAGTCGAAAACTTCCTGAACCATCGTGCCCACGAGGCAGGTAAATTCAGGCGTTTCGCCTTGAAGGAGCTGTTTGCGGAAATCGATGTAACCGAGCACGCGATCGAGAGGATCTCTAAGCTGGTGGTATGGAGCCGACGCGAAGAGTTCACCGGTGACGGCCGACCAGTGCTCGGCGGCTGAAACCGCAAGGTCTTCTTTGCTTCTAAAGTGATGGAAAAAAGCGCCTTTGGTAACTCCCGCGGAAGCACATAAATCGTCTACCGTTGTGGCGGAATAGCCCTTACCCCGCAGCACCTTGATCGCGGCAATCAGCAGCTTGTCTTTCGCGTTAGTTTTCAGCTCAACAGGGGCCACGTAACAATAATACCAACTGGTTGGTATGTTAGCAAGTGGCAATTTAAGTAGCTGTAAAGACAAAGGTATCGGGTATCTTAAAAGGCCCCAATGAGCAACAGCCGTAAAATCTACCTCTTCAGCTTCTTCTACATGTTCCTGGTCACGATTCCAGTAATCGTGCCTTTCTTTCTGAGCCTCGGTCTTACGATGAGCGAGGTTTTCCAGCTGCAGGCGATCTTCGGCATCTGCGTTTGCGCACTCGAAATTCCCACCGGTTACCTCTGCGACATGTGGGGAAGAAAAAACACACTCGTGGTCGGCTCTTTCATTTCTGGGATCGGTTTTACGCTTCTACTTTTTGCGAACACCTTTTGGTCACTTGCGGTGTTCGAAATGGTGCTGGCACTTGCATTGAGTCTGGTGTCCGGTGCTGATGTCTCCCTGCTCTACGATTCGGTCGACAAATCTCACCGAAAACATGGAGCCATTTCCCTGGCCAATATGCAGCTGGCGTCAGTATCGGGCGAATCCGTCGCTTCTGTGCTCGGGGGAATTCTCGTTGCCTGGTCTTTCAGCCATGTACTCTGGGCCAATGCTATCGCTGGCTGGATTCCGTTCTTCGTGGCGCTCACTTTTCATGAGCCCAGTTACGAAAAGATGAGCGGAAAATCCCACTGGCATAACTTTACGCAGGTATTCCGTCACATCTTCTTTCATCATGACCGAATTCTGGTGCTTACCTCGATCAACCTGATCGTCTGGGGGCTTTCAACGTTTTTTGCCGTCTGGATGTTCCAGAAGTACTGGCAGGTGAATGGCGTGTCTCTAATGTACTTCGGCTTCATCTGGGCTGCCTACAATATCTCAGTGGGGCTCGTGGGCAAGCAGGTGCATTGGATCGAGACGAAAGTCGGGCCGCTGCCGCTTCTTGTGTTTCTCGGCCTGTCACCCGTGATCGGATATTTCGGGATGGGGCTGGCTGGAGGTTACCTCGGTGTCACGATCGGCCTTCTGTTTTACTTCAGCCGCGGAGTTACGAGCGTGCTGCTGAAAGATGCAATGAACTGGCGCACACCGAGCTCGTTCCGGGCCACCGCAAATTCTCTGCAGAGCTTCTTCTTTCGGCTGGGCTTCGCGATTTTCGGGCCCGGCGTCGGCTATACCATAGATACTTACGGAATCCGCGTCGCGCTTTTCACTCTGGGATCTGTGTTTGCCGTTCTGTTCCTGCTAACGCTCGTGCCATTGATTCGCGCGATAGGAAAAGCTGCGCCCGACTATATTCCGGAAGGAAACGCCTAGTACTCGGGCTTGGCGTTTTTGTCGTTTTTCTTGCCTTTCTGAACGTCGAGCGCGACTGCGGAGAGGCCCATCAGGCTTTCCAGGCGGCGGTTCACAAGAACCTCAATTTTCGAGGCGGCTATGTTCACTTTTCCCACGGGTTCACCTAGTCGATAGTCAACTAAATCGGAGTTTCGGTAGATCGTGCCTTTTAGTGAGAATGTCGGATCCTTGGCGAGCGTGCGTAGCGATTCCATGCAGAAAAACTGAACCTCCTTTTCGTTCTTTGTCTGCAGTAGCGGCAGGCTGCCAGCCCCATTCTGAGCCTTGCGGTAGAACTTAAGTTCATCGTCTGAAAGCTTCAGCTTGAGAATCGTCTGGTAGTTCTGCGGGGCCTGATCGTAATAGTGGCTTGCGAGAACTGTATTGTTTCCCAGTTCAGCGAGCAGCAGAAAGCTGTGGATCGTTTCTGGCATAGGTGTGCCTTTGAGGTAATAGTTCGCAGGGCAAGGGGTGGATTTCCCGCCAAGCGTTCCATCTCCGGCCATGTAGGGCCTTCGCTTGGAAGCAGTCTCGACAGCCTCGTTAGCAGTCAGAGGGGAATGGGAAAACATCGAGGTCAGAGCGTTGCCTTTCAGCTTGATGGCCTTACGCAGGGAATCCTGGGGCAAGTACGCGGGAAGGTAGCGATGGAACAGGAGCTCGAAGTCATCGCGGGCCAGGGTAAGGAATTTCCCTTTCGCCACCGAAGGCTGGATTTCGAAGCTCCCTTCGTGGTCTGGATTTTTTTGGAGTGAAGCTCGGATAGGAAATAGCTTTTCAAATTCATCGCCTTTCCGCTTGCCGGAGCCGAAAATTTTCGGCAGATCAGGCAGGCAAAAGAACGTACGATCGAGCTGTTTTCCATTTTCATCAAAGTAGATCGTGGTGAAGGCCGGAAGCGTTTTCGAATCCTTCAAGATAGCATTGTAGGCATCCATCTCTTCGGCATCCAGGCGCACCCGAAAGAGAAACTGATAGTTGTGAGGGGGAGTGCCAGAGCGATGCTCTGCAATAATGTGGAATTCGTCAACTTGCCCGAGGATCATAAAGGAGTGCGACCCAAGACGAGCCACTTCCCCCGGAAGCAGATAGTTGCTGCCGCAGTTCAGGGGAGAGAGCGGATGACTGCCATCGTGGTTGTGGGCGTCGTCATTCGAGCCATCTGCTCGGGCAGTGCCTAGCAGCATGAGAAATAGTACGGTAGCGTTTAGAATTTTTTTCATCTTAGGGAAGTTTAGGGCTGCAGAATCGGCAGCGCAATAAGACGGGGACAAATCAGGCGGGCAGACCATAAAATACTATTATGCCTAAAATCACTGCCAGCTTCCTAGCTCTGATATTCCTGCTTTTGCCCGGCTTTGCGCACGCAGTTGGCCGGCCGGCCGACATTGTTGATTTACGCACGGTGGATTCGAGAATCCGAGTCGACATGATTTACTTCGGCAAAGAAAATTTCACTGGGAAGCCAGTCCCCGGCTACAAGGAAAATGTATGTCTTGTGGTGAAATCCGCCGCGCACGCCCTGAAAAAGGCGCAAGACAGACTGGAGCAACTGGCCAAAGCTTCGGGGCGGTCTCTCTTTCTCGCCGTGCGGGACTGCTATCGTCCCCAGAAGGCTGTGCGGGAGTTCGTGGAATGGGCAAAAACCCCGGAGGATCCGCGCACAAAAAAAGAGTATTTTCCCGAGCTCACCAAACGCGCCCTTATTGACGAGAACTATATTTCACCGATTTCCGGGCATAGCCGGGCTGCTTCTGTCGACCTTACTATCGTGGAAAAAAAAGATGGCAGTGAGGAGCGCGCTTTAGCGATGGGATCTGAGATAGATTTTTTCGGTGAACGGTCACACACGTCATTCGCGGGGCTTTCTCCTGACGAATCGGCAAACCGTCAGCTTTTAAAGAAAGTAATGAGTCCCGATTTCAAGAATTACTCAAAAGAGTGGTGGCACTACGTGCTTGTCACGGAACCATACGCGAAAACTTTTTTTGACTTTGACGTGGAGGCCGCCGCCCCTAGGCGTCCGCAAAGCGTGGAGCAGTTTGCTACTCACTTTTCTGATCCGGAACTGCTCGCCTCACTGGATCACGATGCCTCTTCGGCTTTGTCACTCGTAAGTATTATTCGCAGGATTCATGAAGCATCTGGGCTCCGGCAGCCTGCGATTTCAGAAGCTCCCGGCCATCCCAGCAATCGTGCGCTCGCCGCATACGCAGAGACCTATGGCCGAGTCGCGAGTGTACTGTCGGCAGATATTACGCGGATTGTGAATGAACTTGGGATCGACTGGGAGAAGGACATTACGAAAACCTACGATCCGGGAAGCGCGAAAACCCCGGAAGGCAAGCAGCACCGAAAAAACGGGAACGTCACCAGGATCCTGAATGAAAAGTGGCTAAGCTCCGATATGGGTCACTTTCTGCTGACCGGAATCGTGAACCGCGTCGATCGCCGTGAATTTACTTCAGGCAGCTGCGGAGAGGTGAGGCTGATCTACCGGCTGGGATATGATGTGCAGATGGGTGGGCAGACTTATGCCTCCCGGATGCCCTTCACGCTGAACATGGTATTCACATACAAAGACGACGGCGAAAACTGTCGAACCGTGGCCTCCCTGTGGAAAAATTCGCCAGATGGTGATCAGCCTTCGAGGATCCTGTCTGGTCCAATGGATTTCTCCCGGCTGAACTTCAAACAGATGGAAGTGAATGCACAGGTTGCGAGATTTCCCTCTGATCTCGAACGTGAGACGGCCCGTAATTTCGCCGGCCAGGCGGTCTATCTCATGCGGATCTTCGGTCTGAAAGGCGGCACTTTTGTTCCTCTTAAGCTTGAGAACACTCCTGATGTTCTTGAGATCCGTAGAAGTGCGGAAAAGCAAAAGCAACTGCGCGAGTTTATTTCTCGCAACGCGGCCGCGATCGACTCCGGCGTATTTCTGCTGCCAGACTCGCTGCTCGCAGACGTGGCAATCACGTATTCCACCGCCGGTAGTTCACGCTTAGCGAACAAGCCGTTCGATCTCCTGCTGAAGCCCGAGGAAGCGCAGGTGCTACTTGGAGCGCAGAAAAGATTCGCCGCCACGGGCCGCGGCCTTCTGGAAAGGCTCAATACTTCCACTTGCATGGGCTGCCATCAGGCATCGAGCACGGCGGGGTTTCATTTTCTTGGCAACGACCGGATCGACTTCGGCCGAAAGCCTGCGGAGGTAAAAGTAGCTCTCGATGGGAATCGTCTTGTGCTTCCATTCTCGGCACACCTATTCTCCGATCTCGTTCGTCGCGAAGAATACGTATCGAAGCTTGCCAAGGCGCTTGCACCTGATGTGTTTCGTCCTCATCCTTCCGCTCCCCTGGCTGACTGGACCGGAACCGCTCCCGTATACGTCGGTGCCGGAGACAATATGCCCTGCCCTCTCGAGAGTGAGCTCGCCGCGGGAGGCCGCTGGTCCTGTGACAAATCCCGGAATCTCAGCTGTGTGGCTTTGGTCACCAATGAGGCGCAATCTAGCGGGCTAGGCCAATGCGTGCCTTCCGCTTCCAGGATCTACGCCGGGCTCTCCTGCCGGAAAAATTCGATACAGGATCAGACGGAGTCACTCACCCGATCCGCAAATGGCGCGATGGCATTTAACCTGCGTTCCTTCCTTGATCGTGTGAGCAAAGATGAGCAGCTCTATTCTCTTCCCGAAGGAACAGTCGATGCCGCATCCTACAACTGCCGGCCGACTCGAATCGGAGTTCCGTTGGGACGGGTCACTAAAGGCTGCGACCCTTCGCAAAGGGCGCTCAAAGGGCTCAGGCTACAGCCGGTTCCTGATGAGATGTGCGCTGTGGTGGGCGGTAAAGGATTCGAAGAAATGGCGAAGGGCTATTTCAACAGCAAGAAGTTCGCGGAAGGGGTGGGACGTGGAATTCTCAACACCTGCAGTCCCACGCGCTTCTGCCGTGAGGACTATATCTGCCAGGAAATGCCCGACTTTCTGACTGGTCCGCGCTTCGGGGTGGCTTCGAGCGTACTGAAAGAGCTAAGGGACAGCAAAGTTGGCTTCTGCACGCCGACTTATTTTGTCTATCAGCTGCGCCTCGACGGGCATCCGAATCCGAACTAAGTTTTCCGGCTCTCATCATCGAGCCGCTTATGTTCCGTTTTCAGTGACGACAGGTAGATGTCGAGAATGCTGCATTCGTATCTGAGCTGATGGGTAAGTTTGTAGACCATACTCGGGCTCAGCTTTTTTCTGGAAAAGTTCCAGGCAGGCAGTCTCCGCTTCCTCCTCGATAGTGCATTTACGTAAAAGAGATCGCTTTCAAGCTTAGATCTGGTCGCCCTCAGCTCTGCCACGGTGAGGTTACTCAGCTGGTTCAGGCGAAATTGCGCCATTCGCAAGCATTCCCTCATCCCCCATAAGTTTCTACATTGAAGATTTTCCTGGGCCTTTGTCCATAACTCGAGCTGCCAGGGATCCATGCGTCCATCGTTTCGCTCACGGCGCAGGTCGGGATGGATGAGGCGCGCCAGCTGCCGGTAAAGAAGCTTCAGGCGTTCCTCGTCTTCAGGTGAGAAGCGACAATTTTCTTCTTCTATCATTTCGTTTTCAATGGGGTGCTCAGCAGCTTCTTGCTGCGCCTTTTCGCCATCTTTGCTTTCTTCTTCTTGAAATTCCGCCATGGCTCGCTCGATGTTCTCCGCGAAGACCTCGGCATTGTCCTCGTTCCATTGCTGCCACTCGCTCCCCTGGTATCTTTTTTGCCATCGTTTCCTCCGCCGCTCTTCTCTGAGCCTGGCTTCTTCCCTAAGCCGCTCGTCTTCCTTGTCCTCTTCGTCCCAGAGAAAGAGCTGCCTCTCCCGCTGGATCTTTTTGATTTCACCACGAGTGTTTTCGTCGCCGCTCTCGAGCAGGCGCTTTTCCTCGAGCGCCCAGCGATAAGCTCCCGAAAGCGGGATTTTCCTGTGCCTGGCAATGGCCTTTACTTCGAAATGAAACTCGCGAAGTGTTTCCAGTTCCTTAGTTTTTGTTTCTTTTTCGCGCAAGCTGGGCCCAAACGCCTTCTGGTACCATTCTTCGTACAATCGCTGGTCGACCTCGGAAAAGCTCGCGAGCTTGGCTTCGAGCCGTTCGAGTTTCCTGAGTACTTTTTTTGCGTCGGCGGCGCTTTCTTCGCGGATCTTGGAGTCATCGATCACTAGCAGAGAGCGACAGGGGTTACGTTTCTTGCGGTTTTTTCGGGGCATGGAGGCGCAGCTAGCAAAACACCCGCCAGTCCAGCTACCATTGAGAGGAGTGAGGATGCTCATGACCGTAAAAAAAATGTACCGCCGTGCCAAAACCAGTTCCACGGCGATTCTTCTGGGTTCACTGCTGGCCGGATGTTCCACGGTGGAATCCGTGCGAGGCCCCGATGGAACTCCGCACAGGCTCGTTCACTGTCGGCTTGGGCTGAAGGATTGCTACCAAAAGGCCGCGGAAATTTGCGGAAAGTATCGCGTGATTCAGGAAAGCGGTCAGGCCCGCGGTCACTCCGACGAGAAGTCGGAAGAAGAGCTGGCGCTTTTGATCAAATGCGAGAAATAACCTCTGCCGTCAGTGGTGGCGCGCGCCGGATCCGTTCGTGCGGCCGTTTCGAACATTAGTCTGAGCCTTGGGCTGCTCGTCGTGGATCGTCGCCACTGGGGCTGCGCTTTCTTTCCACCCGGGCTGCTGGGCTTCGTCTGCTATTTTCTTCTGTTTCAACTCAAAAAGCTCAGTGAACGAGAGGCCTTTGCTGCTCTTTGCTTTTTGCGAAGCGGCCTTCGGTTTAGCACTGGTCTTAGCCTTGGCTTTCGCTTTTGGTTTTGCCTTGGTTTTGGCCTTCGCTTTGGCGGGTGCGCGCTTTTTCGCTGCTGGTTTCTTTTTTGCCGTGGCCTTCTTCTTTGTCTTTTTCATGAGCTACTCCTGAAATTGTGAAAACTTATCGGTACGGTAACTGATTTGTTTAGTGTTTGGCTATGAAACACGGGCACATTTTCTCAGTGTCGCGCTTTGGAGACAGAATGCCCCCTGTGTCTCTGTGGCCTTGATGTCTCCTGACGATCATGCCAGCACGAGAGTTTCGTGGAATTGCCGCGGTGCAAACCGGTTCCAGATCAGGTAGGATTTTTCGATGAATAATACGCACAGCACGTTCATTGGATATCTCCTTTGGATCTTCGGCTTTACAGGGGCGCACCGTTTTTATTTCGGAAAAAAAATCACCGGTACAATCTGGCTTTTTACGGGCGGGCTCTTGCTGATTGGGTGGATTGTTGACGTTTTTCTAATTCCATCAATGGACCGACAAGCCGACCGTCGCTACAAGTCTGGCAAGCTCTCTTACGACGTAGCCTGGCTTCTGCTCACCTATACTGGAGTTTTCGGTTTGCATCGCATGTACCAGGGGAAGTGGATCTCCGGAATTCTTTATCTCCTTACCGTGGGCTTTCTCGGCTGCGGAGTTGTCTATGACTTTCTTACGCTCAATGAACAAATTTCTGAGATCAATCAATCTTAAAGGGAGAAACTATGAAGATGTTTGTTGTTGCCCTGGTTACGCTTTTTTCTGCAAACACCTATGCAGAGGAAATCTTTCGAATAGAGGTGGGTAAAAATAGCTCTAGCTCTCAGTCGGACCTTCAGCGTCGTGTATGGGAACTGGAACGCGCCGTATGGCAGCTGCAGCAGAAAGTTTTCAACCTGGAAAATAAGAATCCCGGCAATAACTCGGAAACCTGGCTCTGCACTTTGAAAGCCATGGGAAATACCTATACCGGGACGGGGGGCTCTAAAGCGGTGGCAAAGGCAAAGGTAATCGATGTATGTAAGGCGGCACGCGGCGGGGACGGTTTTTTCTGCAAAGACCCCGAATGTGAGCAGTAAATAAGCCTATTGCAGGAAATGGGCGCAATCACCGGAATTGATCTGGGGAAACTGATCGCCTCCGGGATCCGCGCTGAGGAGATCGTGGGACAGCGGCTCCGTTCCAACTTGATTTACGCTGGCCCCGTAATCCACGGGGAATCGAGCGCCAGCAAAGCTCCGGGACATGCAGTTGTCCGCAAAGATCCGCCCGCCGCTATGCTTTAGCTTTCCGCCATTCGTGATTGTGATTCCCGTGTAGTAGAAGGTCAGAATGTCAGCGAACGTCTTGTTCATTTGTCCCGCCATTACGCGAGCTCCCCACTGGCTCATGCCTACGCCGTGTCCCCAGCCTTTTCCATGGATCAGCAGGCCGCCGATTGGCGTTTTGGGCACTTCGAAGCGGATCCAATTGTTCTTGAGAGCGAGAGCGAAACGGAAGTCTTTTGAGCCTATCTTCAGGAACTTTCCGTTCTTCAGCGCAACCGTGATTTGAGAAGGCCGCTTCGTGGGAAGAATGTCCTTGTTCTCAATCGTCAGGGAGGACAATTCGGATCCGGGAGGGATTAGCTTGGCATCGAGCAGGGACTTTTGAACGCTCGCGATCGTGGTGGTCACGGTCCATTCGCTATTGGGCACGCTGCCCGCCGGATAGATTTCCGGCTTACCTATGGCATAAGGCAAAGTCGTCCCGAAGGAGTGTTGTGCATCCTCGGTATGCCCACCGCTGTCGTTGTGAAAGTAGGCCTTGATCACCTCATCCTGGTAGGTCATCACCAGGCCGCTGGTTTTTGTTACGGCTTCGTCCGTAGATGCCTGATTCCAGCTCTTTCCCAGGTAAGCCTGGAAGAAGACAGTGTCGTCCACCTGGGCCCCGGCTTTTTCTGCTACCATCTTCGGATCTTCATTGGCAGCGTCGCCTGCCAGCTCAAAGAATGCGTAAGTTCTTGCAGCCACCGCCTGCGCTTTGAGTGCCTCAGCCGGCCAGGTGCTTGGCATCTCGGCCGGCACAACGCCCTTCAGGTAATCATCGAACGAGAGCACGTTCACTACGTTCAAGTAGGGCACGTCGCCAGAGATCCGCTTTATGAAGAAAACTCCGAGGTAGGTATAACTGTTCTTTGCGCCTTCACGAACCAGGGTGATCGCGTCGGTGCACTCCAGCCAATAAGGCCCGTCGAACTTCGCCGCGTCGAAAGTGAATGTATTGCCGCTCAATACCGGGCGGTCTCGAACGATTCCCTCTTCGGCCGTGGAAGTGGGAGCAAGGTAAAGTGTACAGGTACCCTTGCTGGCCGCCTTAAACGTAGCCATGGAAGACTCTGCTCCCTGCGGGGCGGTGAACTGTGAGTTGTGAGGGAAAATTTTCACTCGAATCTCGGAGTAGTGGGGGGAGCGCGGTAGCTCAGGAATGCCCAGGTCGCCGGCGAGGGCGGGTAAGGAAGCCGTGATGACAATGAAAGAGAGCAGAACTGTGCTGAGTGGTGGCAAACCCGAACCTCCGTGAACGGTGCGAATGAAATTATATCCATTCTGGAGAAGATTCGGGTAGGACGACTTTTGTTTATTCCGCTAGCCGAAAGCGTGTATCCGGTTTTTCGGCAGTGTCGGGAAATGCGCCGGCGTCAGCAGCGAGACGTTCGGGTGGCTTCTTTACGTGTTCGTAAAGATCTTGCGCTGGTAACGGCAATCGGCTTCGGGGGGGCGGCTGATGTTTCGCGGCTTCTGCCGAAGTCGCGGGCCGATACATTCCGGAATCTATTTTTTTTCCGGGCGCGCGCTTCCTGCGGCCGAGCTCTTCCAGTTCCTGATTGTGGCGGGATTTCGTTTCGGAATAAGAATTTTTGTCTGGGGAATCACCGCCCCTGATCTTACCGCCGCGAATTTCCGCGGTCAGGCTGAGCGGCACCTTCTCTTTAGCGAAGGAAGCCGGCTCGCCATGGGAACGATTGCCCGCATTGGCGCCGCTACCGGTTCCGCTCCCGATCATGAGCTGGTCGTCGTGCCGAAGTTGTTTCTGCATCTGGGATAGCATCAGTTTCCCACTTTGCTGCTCGGGCGACATATCGAAAGAAGCATTCAATGCGAGCCTGGCCACGAACAAGGCGGCGCCCAAGCAGGCCGCGCGAAAAAGCCAGCTGTTCCTGCGTTCGGAGCTGTATTTCCGCTCCAGTGCTTCCGCCAGCTGCTGCCGATTCTTCTCGCGATTAATGAGCGCTTTATCAAAGCCAGTCGACATGTTCAGTGGCTCCCGGGAGCTCCCGCTTTTTCGCACGAAAAGTACTGCACGCGGCACTTGTTCCGCTCGGGGGCATAGGTGTCACCCGGAGCGTTGGCAACTTCGTAATACATGTTCTTGCAGTCTCCCGTGCAGAAAGCCTTGGTGCTGCATTCGATGTCTATGGCGCAATTGCTTTCGAAGTCCCGTGAAATTTCGCGGAGGCTCGTAACGGTTCGAAGCGGAGGGTTTCCCGAGAGTTCTTCGTAAATGATATTGTGGCTGCCTTGCTCATTCTTAAATTCGAAATACTGCCGGAGGATCGAGTCGCTCGAAGTGGAGTACTGCGTGATGCCGGCGGGTTTCAGGTTGCGCAGCTCGTAGACGATCGCCTGGGGATTGGCGGCAGGAGCGGGCGGCGCCGCTGTAGCGGGTGTGGATTCTGGCTCGGCGTGGGAAGGCGCCGAGAGCAGCAAAAAAATGAAAATGAATTCGGACTTTTTCATTTCACCACCCGTAGTTCCTGGGGAGAAGACTGCTGCCGCAGAAGCTCCTCCACCACCTGAATTCCCATCGCCGTCTGCAGGTAGCCGAGCCTGGACGCGTCGTCGTCCACCCACTTCTCGATGTCTTCATGTTTCCAGACGAGAACCTTCAGGTCGCTCGCCACCATCACATCAGCGCGCGTGCGTGACCGTGTCAGCAGGCTCATCTCTCCCACGAAACGGCCCGGACCGAGCTCCGCCACTTTGTTGCCCTTCACGAGCACGTCAACGCGGCCCTTCAGGATGCAGAATAGGTGCTTGATCTCCGTATCGTCATGAATGAGCTGAGCGCCGGCGTTCATCGAGCCTTCGGCTCCGAGGGAGGAAAAGCTTTGCACTTCAGCGGGAGGAAAGTTGGTGAGCACAGTTTTGCTGAGGAATTCTTCCAGTGCCCCTAGCCTAACGTCGCGGGAGCGCCATCGCGACAGAGCGAGGTGAGCAGCATTGGCGCCGATGAAAAGAATATTCCAGAGAATGGGAATCCACAGCGGCTCCGCGGAGGCATGAAATGCGAAGTAGATCGCGAGCGCGCTTGACGCCAACGCAAGAGAGCGCAACCACGCCATATTCTTCATACTGAAGGACAACAGCGTGAACCCGTATGCCGCCTGGGCTACATAAAAAAGATAGGAGCTTCCCATCCTTTCTTTTCGGCCAGCTGCGCCTTTTATGTAGGGTAGGCTACACCGGGTGTCGTGTAAAAAACGCAGACGTTGGCCACGATTTTCAGGTAAACAAACTGTAGCGACCCTGAAAACAAGGAGAGTTCATGAGCATTTCCATTAGCGTTGAAAAATCCGGCAAGTCTTCTGTAAAGCGTCTTCCGTTTCTTCCGCGTTTCGGCCTGACAGTCGACTTTGGCGGCCGCAGGTTCACCTACCGGCAGACTCCCGTGCTGGAAACCCTGCATAACCTTCGCCTGCGGGGGTTCAGCATGCGGAACTTCGTCGAAATCGCGTATCGCCAGCTGATGGAAGTAGAGATGCCAAGGCAGGAAAAAATCGCGACCGGAGAGAGGCAGAAATCTCGCAGCAGGCGCAAAAAGGCCAAAACGCGGGGCAGATAACCTATAATATTACTCCGGATAGTTTTCTTGTTTTGTAAATTTGCCATGCTTTTTTTCGTAGTTTAGTCAGTCAGCCCAGGCATTTTTAGAGTAAACACTCTATATCTAAATTTCATTTAGAAGTCGTCGGCATTTTTCTTGACCTTGCCCGCAGGCATAGCTATTTCCAAACCAAATGAAAACAAACTTAAAACTGTTGTTGGTGGGATTTCTCTTTATTGTTTGCGGTTTCGCTCCCGCGTTGGCTGACGAATCTTCGGCCGAATTTGGCGGATCTTCGGTGGCAACCGAAGAATCTGCAACGCCTCAGGCCGGCGCGAAATGGAAAGCTTCCGCGACCTCCTACTACTATAGCTTCGAGGGCACCAAAGCGGCTCAAGGCAATCTCTATTCTTTCGGCGCCACTACGATGGCGATGCAGCTGCTCACTTTGCAGTATCAGATCAACCCCAGCTGGACTGTGCTGGTGATGGGAAACCATACCCAGCAATACGTTGAGACCAACATGTTCGGAATGACTTTCCGCGACAAAACCGTAGGCTTCGGAGACGTGCTGGTGGACGTGGTTCACCCTCTCTACCTTGGCTCTTCTTTCCTGCTTTTCGGCGATATCGGCGTATCGTTGCCAACTGGCTCGATCAGCAAAAAAAACGCGAGCAATCCTGCTCTTAACTACGCCTACAATATGCAGCTCGGCTCCGGCACTTTTGACGCCCAAGCAGGCCTCACGGGTATGCACCTGAACTCCCTTTTTCAAACCGGAGCGCATCTCAGCACTTACCAGCGCACCGGGAAGAACGAGAACGGCTACCGTCTCGGTAATCTATACAAAGCCGACGCCTGGTTTGACGTACCGGTGGGTTGGGGTTTCACCCCCCGCGTAGTGGGCTATTATAAGGTGAAGTCTGCCATTCGCGGCCAGGACAAGACCCTTGGCCGCACGGAGCTCACCGAGTACTACCATCACGACCAGCGCAACTGGGACGTTTCCGCCGCACTCAAGTTCGAAAAAGCCGTGTTCTCGCGCCTTACTCTTGTAGCTGAAGCCGGAAAGCCGATTTATCAGGACTCCCTCAACTCCGACCAGGTCGTTGTATCGACGAACTACTATGGTACCGTAGGCCTAAGCGGCACTTTCTAGAGCCTTTTTCCCGCTTCCTCATAGGCTCATCGCTACCGCGATGGGCCTTTTTAATTCAGGGGATCAACGTGAAAAAAAGAAAACTTGGACGTTCGAGCATCGAAGTAGCCCCGTTCGGTTTCGGCGGCAATGTGTTCGGCTGGACCGCAAACGAGAAGACTTCCTTTGACCTCCTCGACCGGTTTGTCGAAGCCGGATTCAACCTTATCGATACAGCTGACATGTATTCGAACTGGGTTCCGGGCCACCAGGGAGGCGAGTCGGAGGCGCTGATCGGGCGTTGGCTGAAAAAAACCGGGAAGCGCACGCAGGTCGTGATCGCCACGAAAGTCGGAATGGAAGTGACTTTCGGAAAAAAGGGGCTATCGCGAATCCATATCGAGGAGTCCATCGATGCTTCGCTTCGCCGCCTGCAGACAGATCACGTTGATCTTTACCAGTCTCACTGCGACGACCCTTCCGTGCCCATGGAGGAGACGCTGGAAGCCTACGGGAAGCTGATCCGCGCTGGAAAAGTGCGCGCAATCGGCGCTTCGAATTTTACTGCCGATCGACTGGCCAAGGCCCTCGAGTTATCTTCGCAGGCCGGCCTTCCTCGTTACGAAGCATTACAACCGCGCTATAATCTTTGCGACCGAAAAGGGTTCGAAGCGGAGCTGCAACCGTTGTGCGTGAAAGAACAGATCGGCGTGATCCCTTTCTATTCGCTCGGTGCCGGATTTCTAACAGGCAAATATCGCTCGAAGAAAGACTTCAGAAAGAGTCCTCGCGGGCAAGGCACCGCCGGAAAGTATCTGGAGAAAGGAAAAGGCGTGCTGGCCGCAATGGACGCAGTCGCAGAGAAACATTCGGTGAGTCTCACGCAAGTTGCGATCGCTTGGCTGAGTTCGCGAGCTTCGATTTCCGCGCCTCTCGCCAGCGCGACCAGCCTCGTGCAGCTTGAGGAGATCATCGCGGGCGTGCAGTTTGAGCTGGATGCAGAGTCTTCGAAAGAGCTCGACCGGGCAAGCGCGCGGCTTTGAATCACGCGTGCAGGATTGATCCCGCGAATTTCTTTGCGAATGCCTCTCTGCCGCGGCGGTAAGCTTCGCTGAAAGCGACCTTTCCATTCTCGAGGGAATTGTAGTTCAGGCGGGGCAGCCCGCTGAACCGCACCACGCGCTGATTACTACCGAGGCTCGCCAGGCTGCGGCCGAGCTCGTAAGCGTCGGAGGCGTTATCGCCTTGCAGGAAAATGCAGAGCACTCTTTCCGATTCGCTTTTCGCGTTGATTGCGCTTTTATTGAATACGCCACCATCAAGAAATAATCTGGCTCCGATTCTAACCGGATGAAACAGAAAAGGAACGGCGCAGGACGCAACGACCGCGCGCGGAAGCTCGCCAGCATCGAGGAAGCGGGTGCGTAGGGAGAAAATATCAAGGGCCGCTGCCTCAAAAGGAATTTTCGCGTTTTCGAAATGGGGTACGAAGCTGCTCTGCTCCAGCACGTTCAGGAACTTTTTTCCGCGCAGGTAGCCGAGCCCTGGCCGGGGGTCCCAGAAGTCTTCTCGCTTCACGCGAAACAGCAACTCCCGTGTAGCTTCAGGGTCGATGCCGGAGGCAAGTGCCCCCCCCACGAGGGCTCCGGCGCTGGAGCCAGTGATCCTGGCTGGTACGGCGCCGAGTTCGTATAGCGCGCTCGAAACTCCGCAATGGGCGAAGAACCCGAAATAGCTGCTCGAGAGCGCCAAGGTAAACGGGCCTTCCGAAATCCATTCTTTGAGCGTGGGCAAGTTCATTTGTTCCTTAACCTATACCGTAGAGTGCGTAAAAATCACAATTCCCCTTGCTGGCAGCGCTGCTTCGGGCGAAGAGTGGAAAGAATGAAACCGCTCGAAACTTGGCTCGCCCAATATGGAGAATCACATCGCAATCCGGTGAACCGGCAGATTCATAAACTGTGCGTGCCCGCAATTTTTTTCAGCCTCGTCGGTCTACTGTCACTTTTGCGAATGGCGTCGCTATTCGATACCCCGCTGGCGTCGGTGGCTTCTCTCGCCTGCCTGGCTTCACTTGTATTTTACTGGTCGCTTGGTTGGGCGCCCTTTCTGAAGATGTTCTTTCTCGAGTTCTTCACTCTGGCCGCATTGGCCATAGCTGAGTCGTCTATCATCGGTGCTGCTTATTGGTATGCAGGCATATTTATAGTGGCCTGGATCGGCCAGTTCATCGGTCATAAAATTGAAGGCAAAAAGCCAAGTTTCTTTGAAGATCTTCAGTTTCTGCTGATTGGGCCACTTTGGGTTTTCCGTCTTGCCTAAAGTTCACTTCGACACGATCGTGCTTGGCGTAGGAGCGATGGGCTCAGCAGCCTGTTATCATCTGGCCAAGCGGGGCCAGAAAGTGCTTGGCCTCGAGCAATTTCGACTGGCGCACGATAAAGGAAGTTCCCACGGCGAAACCAGGTTGATACGTCAGGCGTACTTTGAGAATCCAAGTTACGTTCCTTTGCTTTTTCGTGCCTATGATTTATGGCATGAGCTCGGTGAATTGAGCGGCCAAGAGCTGCTCGTGCAGAATGGGCTCGTAATTTTCGGCCGGCCTGGGCAGAGCAAGGTCTATGAGGGTACGCTGAGGAGCGCCGGGCTGTATAAGATTCCTATGGAGATTTTTGCTCGCGAAGAAGCGCGGAAGAGATTTCCTGCTTACCAGATTCCCGAGGGATTCAGTGCAGCCTTCGAACCGGGTGCGGGATTTCTTTTTGCCGAACGCTCAGTAGAGGCCCACGCATTTCAGGCCTCAGAACTGGGCGCGGTGATAAAGGAAGGGGAGAAGGTTCTTTCCTATGCGCCAGTTAAAGATGGCGTCGAAGTAACTACGGACAAAGGTAGATATTCAGCCGCGCGACTCGTGATCGCTGGTGGTGGCTGGAGCTCGAGGCTCATGCACGAACTTGCGTTGCCACTCACTCTCCGCCGTATGCTTCTGGGGTGGTTTAACGCCGCTCCCTCGCATGCTCTCAACGCGGGCACGCCCTGTTTCATCTTTGATCTCGACGACGATTTTTATTATGGCTTTCCGCAAATCGATGGTCGAACCATTAAGATGGCGTCGCATCATGGGTACGAGGTCATGGAGAAACCAGAAGAAAAGGATATCGTCGCCCCAAGCGAATCTAGAATTGAAGCGCTACGCAGTTGTATCCGCCGCTGTATGCCAGCCGTCACCGGGCATCTCGACCGTGCTGCTCATTGTATTTACACGATGACCCCGGATGAAGATTTCATTCTCGATCTTCATCCCGTGCACCCCCAAATTTCTTTCGCTGCCGGCTTTTCTGGTCACGGCTTTAAGTTTGCTTCTGTAGTCGGCGAAATACTTTCCGACCTGGCGATCGAAGGCGACACGAAGCACCCCATAGATTTCCTGCGGCTTCGGAGATTCCAAAAGAGCTAGCGCACAGCCGCGCCGCGGCATTCTGCGATCCATGGTAGAACCTTCTACGGAGTAAAGCATGAAGACAATGAAACGTTTGTTCCAGGTGATGTTTGCGGGCGGGCTCATTGGTGCAATTTTAGCCGCGTGGTTTTCGCCTGATCTCATCGACTGGTATTCCGCTTCTCCGGTGAATCAGAGTATTTCCTGCACTCCATCGATCCAGTGGGCGATCGCCGCCTATCGAAAAGCAACCCTGGCTGGAGTGGCCGTGGGAATGGTGGTTGCAATGCTTCTGTATTTTGCCTTCAGTAAGTCCCCGAAGTCTGCGGCATCGCTGCCGGGAACTGAAATCAAGTGAGAAAAGCCACATAGCTATGGCCAAGAACGAACCAAGAATGCAGTTCGAGACCAGGCGCTTCGAGATGAGGCTCTACAAGCGTTCAGATTTTCAAAAGTGGAAGAACGCCTACGAGGCCATGTTTGAAAAGCAGTCGGAGTTCGATCAGGATCCCAAATCATCCGCCGATCTTTCCAGGCAGGAGTTTGCGAAAGTGCTCGCTCAGCACGAGAAGTACCGCAAGCAGGGCCTTATCTATCACTTTGGGATCTTTGAGAAAAAAACGGGCCGGCTCATGGGCTTTATCCTGCTGGCGCTCGTGCTGCGATTCAACGTGCAGAGTGCGCGGATGTCATACGTGATTTTTAACAATTACTGGAAGCACGGCTACGGAAGAGAAACTGTTCAGTCTGCGATTAATTTTGCATTCCAGAAAATGAAACTCCATCGGCTGGAAGCCGAGATCCTGCCGCATAACCACGCGTCGATCGCGCTAGTGCGCAGCCTGGGATTCCAGTTCGAGGGCGTGCGCCGTGGCGCGGTCTATTTTGACAGAAAATGGCATGAACATGCTGTCTATGCGCTACTGGCCGAAGACCGCGGCCATAAGAACGTACGGCCCACTATTTTCACCTGAGTGCCGAAGCCTCTCAGGCAATATAAACGGTTTTTATGTTCACAAATTCCCGTATTCCGAAGCCGGCCAGCTCGCGGCCAAAGCCGGAATCTTTGATTCCTCCGAAAGGCAGGCGCGGGTCTGATTTTACCAGAGCATTTCCAAAGCAGGATCCAGCTTCAAGTTCGTCTCGCGCTATCCGTTCCGCCTTTGCCACGTCTTTGGTAAAGATCGCGGCGCCCAGCCCGAACTGGCTCTGATTCGCAAATCGAATGGCCTCTTCTTCATTTTCCGCCTCGATGATCGCGGCCACCGGGCCGAAAAGCTCTTCGTCGAAGGCCACCATTCCGGGGCGCACTCCGCCGAGGGCGGTTGCCGGATAGTGAAAGCCGTTTCCCGAAGGAACTTTTCCACCGCAGAGAAGCTTCGCTCCCTGCTTCAGCGTTCTCTCGACCTGCCTCTGCAGTTCATCTCTTAGATCTCGCCTCGCCATGGGGCCGATCGCCCGCTTTTGCAGCTCGGCGATAAAAATTTCCGTGAACTTTTCTGCGATGCATTTCTCCACGATGAATCTTTTCGCGGCGATACAGCTTTGACCGGCGTTGAGCAGGCGAGACTGGGCGCAGATCTTCGCAGCAGCTTCTATATCCGCGTCGGCGAGCACTATGTAGGCGTCTGAGCCGCCTAGTTCGAGCACACATTTCTTGATGGCTTTCCCTGCGGCCGCGGCTACTTCGCGGCCCACGGCCGTTGATCCGGTTAGGCTTACGCCGGCTATTTCCTGCCTAGCGATCAGCTTGACCGCTTCTTTCCCGGGCAGGATTAACGTGCGGAACAGGTCTCTGCGCCCGGTGGCCGAGGCGAACAGTCGCTCCAGTTCGAGGGCGCAGCCGGTTACGTTCGAGGCGTGTTTGAGCAGAACCGCATTGCCTGCGCTCAGGGCGGGAACCGCGCAGCGGATCGCCTGCCAAAAGGGAAAATTCCATGGCATGATCGCGAGCACGGTACCGATCGGCTCAAAGCTTATATAGCTTCGTTTCGCTTCCGTCGTTACTTCGATCGGGGCGAGCGCCTTTGCGCTTTCTTCGATGTAGTAGTTCGCGCAGGAAATGCATTTGTCGATTTCGGCGAGGCCTTCGGCGATTGGTTTTCCCATCTCATTCTTGATCAGCTGCGCGAACTCGGCCTTATCTCTTTCTAGCAGATTTGCCAGTTTGCGAAGCATTTCATTCCTCTCCTCTCGTGAGGTGAGTCGCCATTCCCGAAAAGCGGAGTGGGAGCTCTTCAGGATGAGATCAAGCTGAGCAAATGTATGAATCGGGTAAGAATCCAGCCTCTCGCCGATTTCGGGGTTGTAGGTGGAGATCTTCGATGGATTTTCCATAAGCACACTTTACAACAGGGGGGCGCTTCCATATAGATTCAAAGCAAGATGAGCGCAGAGAAGATAAAGCTGGGTCCTGAATGGAAAGCCGCGCTGGCGAGCGAGTTCGAGCAGCCGTATATGAAAGAACTTCGCTCTTTCCTGGGGCAGGAGGCCACAAAAGGGAAGACCATCTACCCTCGCGGCCACGATATCTTCAATGCCTTCAACCATACCCCGTTGAGCAGGGTCAAAGTGGTCGTGCTGGGGCAAGACCCTTACCATGGCGCCGGCCAGGCTCATGGTCTCTGTTTTTCCGTGCAGCCGGGAATAAGGCCACCCCCTTCGCTCCAGAATATCTTCAAAGAGATGAAGGAAGACCTTGGGCTCCCCATTCCGGCAAAGGGCGACCTTACGCCTTGGGCCGAGAAGGGCGTTTTGCTGCTGAATACGGTTCTGACCGTGGAAGAAGGCCAGGCCGCCTCTCACCGGAACCGAGGCTGGGAAAGATTCACTGATCGGGTGATTCAGATTCTTAGTGAGAGAGATGACCCGATTGTTTTTCTGCTGTGGGGAAAATTCGCTCATGAAAAAGCAGCAATGATCCGCGTGCCCCCGCATAAAATCCTGAAGGCCCCGCATCCATCGCCCTTGTCGGCTTATACCGGCTACTTTGGCTCAAAGCCTTTTTCCCGCACTAATGAGATTCTGCGCTCCCTTGGCAAACCCGCCATTGACTGGAGCTTATGAGCAATCCGGAAAACCCATCTCGGATCGAGGGCTCGCGAGACCGCGAGCGCGCTTCTCTTGGAATGGAAATTCCTGTGGAAGCGATGCCCAATTCGGTCAAGGTGATCATTCTGCAGCATCCGCAAGAACCCGACAAGGAGCTCGGTAGCGCTTCTCTTCTGGTGCGTGCACTCGGTAGCGCTGAGTTGAAAGTAGGCCTGTCGTGGAGGAACCTGAAGACCGTCGCAGGAGAGACGGCGCTTCCCGGAGAGTGGGCCGTTCTCTATCTTGGCTCCAAGGGTGACTCTGTTTTGCCGGAGCAGGTGAACTTCGTGAGCCAGAAGAATAACCCGATTCCACAGCCGCCAGGAATCAAAGGCCTGATCGTGCTGGACGGTACCTGGAGCCAGGCCAAGGCGCTCTGGTGGAGAAACGCCTGGCTTCTCAAACTTAAGCGCATCGTGCTGCAGCCCAAGGAGCGGTCTCGTTACGGAAATATGCGAAAAGAGCCGAGAGCAGAAGCTTTGTCGACAATTGAAAGCTGCGCGCTTGCGATCGAAAAGCTGGATCCAAAAGGCGGAGCCGTGCGCGCTCATCTCGAAAACGCTTTTACCCGCATGCTCGAAGAGTTCAAAAATCGCAAGAGATCAAAGGGCGGCGGCTCTATTGTTCCACCGGCAAGGCCTTAAAAGCTTCGGTAGCTTCAATTAACTTATCCTTGATTCCGGGTTCCCAGGCGGAGTGGCCTGCGTCCGGCACGATATGCAGCTGCGCTTCGGGCCATGCTTGTTTTAAATCCCAGGCGTTCTTCACCGGGCACACCACGTCGTAGCGCCCGTGCACCATCACACCAGGGATCTGTCGGAACTTGTCGGCGTTCTCGATGAGGTAGTTGTCGGTCTCAAAGAAGGCTTTGTTCATGAAATAGTGGTTTTCAATTCGCGCGAACTCGAGCGCGTGTTTCGGATTGTCGAAGGAATCCACCAAAGCCTGATTCACACGGAGGTAGCTTGTGGCGCCTTCCCATTTTGACCAGGCCTGAGCCGCTTTGAGCCGCGCAGGTTCGTCGCTGCCGGTAATTAATCGTTTGTGATAGGCGCCGAGCAAATCATCTCTCTCATCTTCAGGAATCGGGGCTAAATACTCCTGCCAAAAGTCCGGGAAAATACTCGAAGCGCCCTGCTGGTAGAGCCAGTTGATCTCTTCTTTCCTGCAGAGAAAAATCCCTCGCAGGATCAGGCCGCGAACGCGGGACGGATATTTGGTTGCGTAGGCTAGGGCAAGCGTGCTGCCCCAGCTTCCACCGAACACGATCCAGGAGCGAAAGCCAAGGTGCTTTCGAATCAGCTCGATATCGTGCACGAGGTCCCAGGTGGAATTTTCTTCAAGCTCGGCGGTCGGTTTGCTTTTTCCACAGCCGCGCTGGTCGAAGAGCACGATGCGATAGTGGGCAGGATCGAAAAAACAGCGGTGCTTCGGGTCACAACCTCCGCCTGGGCCTCCGTGCAGAAACACAATGGGCTGTCCATCCGGGTTTCCGCTTTGCTCAATGTAAAGTTCATGGAGAGGAGACGCTTTCAGCTGCTCCGTCTTGAAGGGCTCAATGTCGGGGAAAAGTTCACGCATGCTTTAGTTATAAGGGATGAGGGGAGCCTGGTCTCTAAACAATCAATATTTGATCTTCGTTGCGCGTCGAAAATGCGTCTGTAAGGCCACGTATTACAGCTGTTTCCGATTGGGTGGGTTATTTCACTAAGCTAAGTTTAAATTTTGTACAAATTACATAGTTTTTCAGAAAACTCGTATCGGGTTTTGTTGGATAAGTTGAGCCAAGTTATTGATATTTAGTAAGAATACCCATAAGTAAATTTTATTAAGTCGACTGGAAAAGTTTTTGACATGTCGGATCACAAGCTTATATAACGCTTCACCTGGTCAGACCCCCTGGCCAAAAAAGGGAAAGGGAACCCGCTATGTCATTCAAGAAGATCGCAACCGGAACTGTACTTGGAGCACTGGTATTCGCTGCCACCGCGCAAACTAGTTTTGCCGCTTTAAGCAGCGAGCAACGCCTCTCCGACTTTGCTCAGCTGGTGAATATATTCCAGCGCAACTACGGCCCTCTTCGCTGGAAGAAAACCAGCGTCGGCCTCGACTTCGAAAAGCACGTAGCTGAATACAAGTCGCGTATCGCTGCCGCTCGTAACGACGCGGAGTTTTACAATCTCCTGGCTCGCTTCACCGCCGGACTGAAAGATGGACACGTGACTGCGATTGTTCCTTCCACGCTTCGCGCCAATCTCGGCTTCACGGTTGACCTCATCGAAGGCAAAGTGCTCATCGAAACGGTGGATCGCCTTCGTTTGCCCGAAGCTCTCTTCCCTTTCAAAAAAGGTGACCAGCTGATCTCTCTCGGCAACAAGCCAGTGGAGCAGATCATCGCCGACATGGTTGCAGTATCTGATACCGGCCACGCACCTAGCGCAAACCGTATCGCCGCTTCCCGCATCACCGCTCGCCGCCAGGACCGCGGTTACGCGATTCCTAAAGGCGTGACGACTGTTAGCGTGCTCCCGAAAGGTGCCGCACAGCCGATCACCGTTACCGCAACCTGGATCCTGACCGGCTCTGCGCTCGTTGAGCTCGACGACCTCGAGCGTCTTTCTGACGACGATACCGGCGCTGTTCCTACCGCTGCCAGTGGAAAAGAACTGCTTGCCCAGCTGAAGAAGATGCCGGAGTTCAACTCGGTTCTCTCCGAAGCCAAGATCGAAGAGCTTCACCAGATCGGCATCACCGATATCGGAAGCCCCAAGTCGATGTTCAAGCTTCCCGCCAACGCCAAAGTGGTGCCCGGTATCCCCGTTACCGCTGCGATTTACGAAGCAGCCGGCAAGAAAATCGGCGTGATCCGCGTAAACAGCTACATGGACGACGGCCTCACGGAAGTCGTGGCTCGCGCCCTCCAGGTTATGGAACGCGAAACGGACGCTCTCGTGATCGACCAGACGAACAACCCAGGCGGCTCTGTTGCGCTGGTTCCCGAGATCGTTGGCCTCTTTGCCGAGAAAACCTACAAAGATATGGACTTCAAGATTCGCCCCAGCCTCAACTGGCTCAAAAAATTCGCTGACATCAACGCGAAGGTCGCCGAGCTTCTGAAGGCCGATCCGAATGATTTCGCCGGAAACGCCCTCAAGGCTCGCTTCGAGTACCTCGAGTCGGAAGTTAGGGATGCCCTCGCCGAGAAGCGTTTTCTTTCGAAGCCAATCAGCCTCAACTTGACTGGCACGTACGGAACGATTCAGACGAACCCCGTTGTTCGCTACACGAAACCCGTATTGCTGCTCATCAACGAGTTCGACTTCTCGGGTGGTGATGCTTTCCCCGCAATCATGAAGGACAACGGCCGCGTTACCATCTTCGGAACCCAGACTTCTGGCGCCGGTGGAAACGTAGCCGAGTACGGACCGCTTGCGAACTCCTTCTTCAAACTGCAGCTTACGGAGAGCCTCATGGTTCGCCCTAACGGCGAGTATGTGGAAAACCGTGGCGTGGTTCCCGACGTGAAGTACGACATCACCGAAGACGACTTCATGAACGACTACCGTGGATACGTAAAAGCTTTCACCGTCGAAGCCCTCAAGCTCGCCGGCGCTACGCAAGCCGATATCGAGGCCTACAAGGCCAAGTAAGTCGCAGCATCGCTACTCAAGAATAAGCCTCGGCAAATTGCCGGGGCTTTTTTCGTTTCTATTCGACTGGTCTATTCGACAGGAACCTGGGGAGTGGGATTGTCTCCCACCTCCTGTTCATCATCTTGGGGCTCTTCCTGCTGTGCCGGCTCCCTGCTGGGGGTCTGATCCCCGCAAGCAGTGAGGAGAAAGGCCGCTAGCAGGCTCACAATCACGATCTGGACAGAACTTGGCGCGAACTTCATATTCGCCTCCGAGGTGGTTTGTGCTGTCCTCTCCATCCATACCCCTGGGTAGGGGCTCCTAGACTCTTTAACGTCCAAATAGAGCCCCCGCTTCAGTGTGGAGATCCCCATTTTAGCCCGTCCGCGTCACTCGGAAAATCGTGGTAGGCTGGGGGCACACACAGGCCTGTTTTCGGGCCCTTATCTGGAGTTGGCATGAGCGGAACAACAAATAGCAAGATTGACAGCACCAAGGAATTCGTCAGCGGCGTTTACGGCAAGATGGAGAAAAATCTCGCCGTAGTTCGCAAGCGCCTCAACCGGCCGCTTACCCTGATGGAAAAGATTGTTCTCGGCCACCTCAGCGATCCCGTGAACCAGGAGCTCAATGCCGGCTCGTCTTTCCTCAATTTGAATCCAGATCGCGTAGCCATGCAGGACGCTACCGCCCAAATGGCGCTGCTCCAGTTCATGAGCGCGGGTGTTCCGCAAACCGCAGTGCCCACCACCGTTCATTGCGACCACCTTCTGCTTGGCCGCTTCGGCGCAGAAAAAGACCTCGCGAACGCCGTTTCAGTGAACAAAGAAGTTTATGAGTTCCTCGAATCCGTCTCTTGCAAATACGGTATCGGTTTCTGGAAGCCCGGCTCCGGTATCATCCACCAGGTGGTGCTCGAGAACTACGCCTTCCCCGGCGGCATGATGATCGGCACCGACTCCCATACGCCCAACGCGGGCGGCCTCGGCATGATCGCCGTAGGGGTAGGGGGCGGAGATGCGGTGGACGTAATGGCCGGTTTCCCCTGGGAAGTGAAATATCCCAAGCTCGTGGGCGTGAAGCTCACCGGCAAGATGAACGGATGGACCAGCGCCAAAGATGTGATCCTCAAGCTTCTCGGCATCATGACCGTGAAGGGCGGCACCAACAAAATCGTGGAATACTTCGGTGACGGTGTTGCATCCATTTCCGCGACCGGAAAAGGCACGATCACCAATATGGGAGCCGAGCTTGGTGCGACCACTTCCGTATTCCCTTACGACGATGCTATGGACCGCTACCTCCGCGCCACACGCCGCGCCGATCTCGCGGACCTCGCGAAGAAAAATCTCCAGCTCCTCGTGGCCGACGCCGAGGTTCTTGCAGATCCCGCGAAGTACTACGACGAAGTGATCGAGATCAACCTCTCGACCCTCGAGCCCCATGTAGTCGGCCCGCACACCCCCGACCTCGCGCGGCCGATCTCTGAGCTCAAGAAAGAAGCCAAGGAAAAAGGCTACGCCCTCAATCTCACCGCCGCCCTTATCGGTTCTTGCACCAACTCTTCCTACGAAGACGTATCCCGTGCCGCCGATATCGCCGCCCAGGCAATCGCCCACGGCGTGAAAAGCAAAAGCGAGCTCTTCATCTCCCCCGGCTCCGAGCAAGTGTTCGCCACAGTCGAGAGAGACGGATTCCTGAAAACGCTAAGTGCTGCTGGCGGCGTGACCCTCACCAATTCCTGCGGCCCCTGCATCGGCCAGTGGAAGCGCGACACCATTACCGATGGAACCAAGAACTCCATCATCACCTCCTTCAACCGCAATTTCCGCGGACGCAACGACGGCAATGCCGAAACCGAAGGCTTCATGAGCAGCCCCGAGATCGTGGTCGCCATGGGTCTCGCTGGCCGCCTCGACTTCGATCCTCTCCACGACGAGCTCGACGACGGCAAGGGCGGCAAGTGGAAGCTGCGTGAGCCGAAAAAAGCCGACGATATCCCACCAAACGGCTTCATCCCCAAAGCAGACGGTTTCGTAAGCCCTCCCGCGAACTCCGAAGCCGTAGTGATCAAAGTTGCACCGACCTCCGACCGCCTCCAAGTGCTCGCTCCGTTCGCAGTTTGGAGCGGCCTGGATTTTGTGGATCTACCGCTACTGCTCAAGGCTAAAGGCAAGTGCACCACCGACCACATCTCTCCCGCCGGCCCCTGGCTCAAATACCGCGGACACCTCGACAATATCTCCAACAACATGTTCCTCGGCGCCGTGAACTTCTTCTCTGGTGTGCCTGGAAAAGTGAAGAACACTTTCACTGGAGTAACCGCTGAAGTGCCTAAGATCGCCCGAGAGTACAAAGCTGCTGGCAAGAGCTGGGTGGTTGTGGGTGACGAGAACTACGGCGAGGGTTCGAGCCGCGAGCACGCGGCGATGAGCCCAAGGTTCTTAGGCTGCCTCGCCGTGATCGTGAAGAGCTTTGCCCGCATCCATGAGACCAACCTCAAGAAGCAAGGCGTGCTTCCCGTGACTTTTGCGAATCCTGCGGACTACGACTGCATCAACGAGAACGACACGATCTCGATCCTGGGATTGACGTCGCTCACGCCGGGGAAAGACCTGACTTGCGAAGTGAAGCACCCTGACGGTTCGAAGCATTCCTTCCCGCTGAAGCACACTTTCAACGCGGAACAGATTGCTTGGTTCAAGGCGGGCAGCGCGCTGAACGTGCTGAAGACGAAGAAGGCTTAGTTCCCCTCTTGGTCCCCATTACTTTTTGGTTTCGCAGCTGCGTTAATTGCTGCGGAGTTCCTTCCGGACCGGAAGTTACGGGGCGTTAAATGACGCGCGTTTACCATCGCGGCCGAGGCTACGCTGTTTTAAGCAAAAAATGTTTAGTCGACCCCGTCTAATCTTTAGACAGTGGCCCTGTCACGCCCGTTCCAGCTCCGATTTTTGTGGCTGTACTATATTTGGGCACGAAGCGTCTAAGTGACTGATATTTTTGATTGTTTTCCGGGCTCGTCCGCGCGGATACGGCCTGTACAATCCGTTTACACCTGCCCATCGATTGCACGACCGCCCGGAGATCCTTGCCAATCAAGGCTTCGCGGTCGTTTGCGTTAAATAAGGCCTGTCGAGTTGCGTATAGTGTTGTCGGCTCGCGCACTTAGCTGCTGTATCCGTTTTGAGTTAAGTGGCTGTAATTCCGGGAAAGCGCGGGTTGGTATTGCCCTTGCGATACCTCTTCGTAAGAAGGCTTAAGTAACGAAGACAACCAACCAGGAGTATCTATGAAAAAAGTAATCGCTCTCGCAATCATCGCTGCCGGTATCTACGCTGCTTCTTCCTTGAACGTTAAGATCGAAGTGAGCACGAACGCTGCTCACGCTTGTGGCACCAGCAACGGTTGCGATTAATTCTTAACCTGAAGCAATCTGAGAACGAGCAGGCACTACGCTGCTCGTTTTTGCTTTTCAGCTGGGACATACCGATGCTCGAATCCATGTTTGTCTACAACAGTGAAGGACTCAGCCTTTGGTAAGAAAAGTTCTGTTTCTGGGGAAATCAAGACCCGAATGCTTTCTCTATCAACTTTCGAGCCGATCACCCGTGAAAGATCGTTTAGCACATTTCCCGCCACGAACTCTTTTCTGATTTTTCCAGCATTAATAACTTTCACTCCGTATTGGCCGTAGCCAATCGCAGCCCGAAATCCAATGCTGGTGACATCTCCATCGTCTTTAGTGACGCTTTCGGCGAAGCTTAACGCCTTTTTGAAGTTTTCCAATGTCGATGGGCCTCGAATGGCACAATAGATACCATCCCCTGTGCAATTCAAAACACTTAGATCGCCGAGGTCTAAATCATTTAGAGGCTGTAAGATTTTCTGCGCTAATGCATCGACATAGCTTGAACGGGTGATTTGATTCTCAAACCGAGCACGGTCTGCGGCATATCCAATGGCATCTACCAAAATGACATAACCTCGCTGGTCGGACTGCCGCTCCCCATGATGTAGCGCTTCTTTAACTTCTTTAGGGAGCATGCTGCCAAGTACTACTTGATTGTGTTCCGCCCTAGAAATTTCGAACGCGACAGTTACGGCGAGCGCCAAGTTTAGCAACAGCGCATTGCTGTAGACTGTCGTCACAGAGTTGAAGAGCGAGAAGTAGTCTAAGATGTTCGCTAAATAATACATCTGAATTGTTGCCACGACGAGAACACAAGCAGCTTTCCTGCTTAGTGGGATCGATAGATGAAACAATGATGCGACTACTCGCGGGCCAACGAACCAGCTTTGAAAGAGAAAAAACATCAAATTCACGGACAAGTGCCCTACCTGCCTGAAGCTACTGGATCCGGTCCAACGATAGAACAAGTACGCAGACGAAAATCCGACGCTCAGTACGACTAGCGAAATTGTCTTGGAAGTGCTTCGAACATTTCTCGGATGTGCTCTAAGAAAGTACATAGAAAAGACAAACAGAGCCAAGCTAGAGAAAAAATCTAGAGACACCAAAGATGCTTGCTGAAACCAGAATGACTTTACCAGCGGAAAATTTAGATCGTTTGAAGTGACGATAATGGCATTCAATAAAGATGTAGCCATAAACACAATAAATGCTAAAAGTTCAGGCTTTCTTGGGTAAGCGAGGAAAAGCATTCCAAAGACTATAATTGCCAAGCAGTAGATGGCGATTGATCTCATGTGCGTTTCTGCTTGAGCATCTACTTTACTGATCAAAGTTCTAAGAGTGTCAATTTCACCGACAACTATTGGGTATGTTGCAGTAATCGGATTTTTCCTACCGGTTTCGCTTAGATCCGAACGGATCTGAATCAAGTTCCTAGCTGAAAGTAAGGGGAGAACAACGAAGAGATTGTTGCCAAAGTCACGCAGTTCACCATTTAGAAAAATTCTGCTATTCCCCCAAATCATTGGAACCAGAATTCCATTGTTTCCTTTTGATACGACTTCTTGCGGCACTTCGACTAAAAAGTCGAGCCAGATGCTTGAGGCTTCGTAGCCAGGAACTTGGCTGGTTGCGCGGAACGGAAGGGTAATATTTTGTTTCGAGAAATGTTCAGTTGGTGGAATTTTTGACTTCGAAAAATACACTTGCCCAGACTTAAACTCGAGAAACGTTTCTTTTTTCTCTTTAATTTCCAAAGCTATATCTCTGGGGGGCAAAACTAGTACGGTTATCAGAGTTAGTGACATCAAAACTACTGTGGCGACGACAGGAATGTTCCGTTTTCGAAAATACCTATTATCGGCAAACTCGGCAGATCGAAGCTTTGCCTCTTCTGCGAACTCAATTTTTAGTTTTTTATACCACAAAGCTAAAGTTCCCAGATGCCGATTAATGTCCTAAGGTCGTATCGGCAATATAGGCAATTTACTATTCAATTGAATAGACGGCTTTCTCGCTTACCGTGGTTAACACGAGTAGATGAGGCTGAGTAAGATTCGTGAAGCACGCGACCTACACGGTTTTTGTGTAACTGGGTGTCATTAAGGGTAGGGGGTGGCCGCGTCTCTCCCGTTTCTGGGTATTTAGATGCAGGTAAGAGACAACTGGAAGCATTGGCGGATCAAGAGAATGGAGCAAAGAGTGGTTTCGCTTCAGTCGCCCCTGATTCTTCAAGACGCGGTCTTAGCGTCAAGAGAGAGTGGCTCGAAGCGCGAACATACTTAAAAAATCGAATGGGACTAGGAATATATTCAATTTCCCAGTTTAAGGCGTGTTCGCGTTTAGGAATATCTGCCACTACATTATCACGGGATTCGCATAGCAATTTGAACTTCGCAATATTTCTGATATCTCGCGAAGCTAAGTGATGAAAGTCCGGATTTGAGAGTGCATCAGTGCTTTGCTCAAGTGACCCACACCATGTTGGATTCTTTTCGTGATTTTCTTTTTGAGAAAGATACTCATGAAGAGCATTTTCTAGTGCCTTTGTTTTTGTCTTACTCGCGCCCGTACCAAAAATCAGGCAATCGCTAGCACCAGTACAACGGGAATCGTCGGTAACAAGCACAACGTTAATGGGTGGACAGGCTGACAGAAGCGAAAATGCACGCAAGGGAGAAATGTTCATCGCCGTGTCGCATATTGGAAGGAACGCCATGCCGGAACGATAGTGATACAGAAGTGAGTCGCGTTCGAGCGCCTCGGTTTTGGCGCGTTCTGCTGCTGCGCTAACAAATAGACCGCCCGCCAGACCGCAGGACGAGACCATCTTATGCTCGAAAAAGATAATATCCTCACCCAATTCAGATAAGGCTTTAATGAATGAAAATTGAAGGGAACTGCTGATGCCGGTGCCGCGGAAAACTAACCCATCTATCTCTGAAACTAGGTTTAATCTAATTAGCACTCGATCTGATAGACGTAGTTCCTGAAGTCCCGCCACTGTGACGTTTTTTCGGCGGATAAGCGACGAGGCGATGCGTTCTATCGAATTCGATAGGTCCAAGTTCGAATACCCCAGGAGCCGGCCAGTCCGTCATCCCGCTCTAGGCGCGGATTGGAAACTACGACACCGGGAAAGTGAACTATCGGAATTATCACGCGCTTTTCTAGGAGTTTCATCTCTAGAAGTAATGCTTTCTCTGTAAATGTTTCGGCGTTTTCGCTCGTCGCCAAGTTACTAATGTCGTCATGAGTAATTGCTTCAGCGAAGACGGGGTCATTCTTTAGAAAGAAAGTTAAATGATGAGCGGGATCGGCAGCTGAGATTCCTTGCAAACTAAGATACATATCAACGGGAGCCGCAAAGAGTTGGTCGTATTCAGCTTTCTTAAAGACTCGGATTTCAATGTCTTTGCCGAAAATTTCTTTTAGCCCAGATGTAGTAGTCTTAAAAAATGGCAGCTGGTGGAGGAATTCCATGACTCCTAAAACGACAGGGCGGCTCAACTTTTCCCCCGAGTTTATGTCTAAGAGCGTTTTCGTGGCTTGGTAGTACGCTGCCTTTTTTATTCCATATGGGCGATCAGAAGGGGGAACCGAATATGCTGGCTGGCCAAGGGGAGAGGAAGATTCGATTTGCATTCGAATTGTGTCGATTGCGCTTCCAATCAATTTCCTATCTCGCTCGCCTAGAGCCGGCTGAAAACCAATGTGCCCTAACCACTCGGAAGGAAATTCTTCAATGCGGTAGCCTCGAGTACTAAGACTATCCAGCGAGGACTGGACCAGGCTCGACCCAAAAAAGTAGATTAAATGTTGTTTCTCTGGGTCTGCGTTTTTAATAAAGTCCGCGACTTCGGCGGGGGGATAATAGTTTAGACTAACTTCATCGATTTCATTTGAGATCAGGTTTTTCGGGTAGAAAAAATTTCGGGATAACTCGACCTTGGAGGAACTAAAAGTTTTTATCGAGTAAGGGCCAGTGGTGGGAGAGTTATTGATAGAGGATATGGGCACTTCAGACTTATCGAATACTGAAAAGTCGGGTAATGAAAATAGAGCCTGCATGTTGACTGGGATTTTTTCCAATTTCACGATGGTTGTACTGCCCGAGCATTCAATGGTCCTTACCAGTGAATTATACTCGGCGTGATGAGTGCCGGAAAAACTTTCGATGATCCCCTCGCAGATCTCCTTGGGAGTCATTTCGATCCCATTTGACTTAATTGGATTCTGGCGAGGAGTTATATGGATTGTATTTTTAGAATAATCAAAATTTATATCTGAAATTACGGCGGAGAAACCGTTTCTTCGGCCTTGAGTCGAATGAAAGGCGAAGATATGCTCTGCCAAAACCTGCTCACCGACAGTGCTAATTTTTCTGGGGTCAACGGTTTCAGAGAAACCAAAAGGGAAGTAGGCCGCGATGCTTTTCATCCCCTGAATTTTACCTTTTCGAAGAAGAAAAGAGTCAGAATTTGTCGATAATAGCAGTCCTGCCACCGCCACCAGCGCGACAATCAGGGCCGCCATCTTTCGCCAATTCGGCGAGTTCAGCCTTTTTTTGAGTCCCACCGGGCGAAAAAATCCCACCTAGAAAGGCTAAGCTTAAAAGTATGTTTAGCCCTAAATATCCCAGAAGTTTTTCGAGTTTCATTTAAAGAGTACCTATTAGAAAAGATAGCTGCGGGGCACTATTCCATGTGTTAACTAGGTGTGTCAATGGGAATTAAAGTAAAAGGTGGCAGCTTTTTTTTCGGGTTTTGGGCCTGTGTGGGCGCATTTCTTATAGCTTTCGGAATCTCCCTAATTTCGTTTAATTCTAGCATTTCTGAGAGATTTCAAGGGGCCGTAGATGCACTGGATGAAGAGCGAAACTTCCAGGGCTTGGTATTGGACGTGTCAGGGTCAGCCAGTTTTTTAATACGCATTCTAGAAAAAAATGGATCAGTCTTTGTACGGAAAGTGGACGTAACCCAAAAGGCCGGTCAACATCTTTCCCAGGAATTTTTCCCGGACAAGGGCAGCGGTTACATCGATAGCCGTCTTTTTTCTAGGAAAGTTCTTGGAGAGGGTGGAGGTAGGGCTTATCGGTTAGAGGTTTTAATTTCTCCTTTTGTATATTTGAGAGCCGTTCTCTATTCATTTTTTTTATCTCTTGCCGTCGGATTTTTAGTTTCTTTAGCTCTCGAAAGAAACGAGCGCGGTATTCAACATGAGTTTGCTCTCCGATATCAGGACTTATCCGAGCAGGTCTCACACGATATACGGTCGCCGCTGGCGGCTTTCGACCACCTCCTGGTGGATATGGAAGCTCTTCCCGAAGAAACAAAAATCATTATCCGGCGAGCTGTTGGGCGAATTCGCGATATCGCAAATACGTTGTTGCCACCAAAGTCAGAGCTTATCGGAGCAACTGATGACATCGGGTTTCAAACTAATCAATCTGTTTACTCCATCGCTCAGGCGATAGTTTCTGAAAAAAATGTTCAATATCGATCAAGGGTTGACGTTTCAATTGATCTAATTCCCGATCAATCTTCCTACAGCGCATTTTCCAAAGTAAATGCAGGGCACCTAAAACGGGTATTTTCAAACCTCATCGACAATAGCATCGAGTCTCTTTCGGGTGGTGGCAGCGTCGCTGTTCGGATGGAGGCATCTTCCGCGAAAATTTCATTGCTGGTGAAAGACACAGGTAGTGGAATTCCTGTCGAGGTTTTGCAAAGGCTAGGCTCGAGGAAGGAAAGTTATGGGAAGGCTTCTGGATCAGGCCTTGGGCTGTATCATGCAAAGGCGGCCATTGGTGCCTTCGGTGGAACGCTCGAAATTTCCTCTGAGGTGGGAACGGGGACCGAAGTTCGTTTTTCTCTTCCTCGTGCGATGCCGCCGAATTGGTTTCCAGAGGAGGTTAGGCTAAAATCAAACTGCATTCTAATTATCGTAGATGATGATCCATCAATTCATCAAACTTGGAAAGTTAGAATTGCAGACGTGCAAACGAAGCAAGCTGGTATTCAGGCACTGCACTTTCTCTGTCCTCGAGAATTTTTTATTTGGAGCGCGCGCGCGACTGAGGCACAGAAGAAAATAATACATTACTTTTTTTGCGACTTTGAATTTAGGCAAGATAGTATGTCTGGGCTCGATTTGATTGAAAAGTTGGGGGTACATCAAGCGTCGGTATTGGTAACTGATAGATTTGAAGATCAGAGTATCGTGGATCGGTGTATGAATGTGGGTGTTCAGGTGATGCCAAAGGTTTTGGCTAGCTCAATTCCGTTAATAATCGAGCCCGATCATGTTCCCCTTGATTGTATTCTCATAGATGATGATGAAAATGTCATCCGGCTTTGGTCGGAAGTAGCGAGAAGGCGGAAAAAGAATATTCGTGCATTCACTACTTTTAGCGCCTTCTTGAAGGCGGTCGAAAGTATGGAGCGCAATACGCCAATTTATCTCGACTCTAACTTGGGCAATGACCTGCGAGGAGAGGGTTTTGTTGGATCCGTTTTGGGGCTGGGTTTTCATATTATTTATATTTCGACAGGATATCCTGTCGAGCGTTTTGCGGGAATCAAGGGAATTTCGGGGGTGGTCGGGAAGTCTCCCCCTTGGGTTTAGGCTTGAAGAGGGCGAGATAAACTTTTCGCCACCAATTCCCGAGTCTCCTTTTATTGAAAGTATTTGAGGAAAGGAACCGCTTTGGCTCTAACACGAAAAAAGAAGTTCAAAAAAAGCTCGCGATCTATGCCGTGGGTTGGTTCGAAGGCCTTCATGTCTGAGCTTGAAGAAATGAAAGAGCGAACAAAGATAATCAAAGCTTTTGTCCGCCGCGCTCAGTATCGGAAATCTTTTCTAGCTGCGGAAGAGGCATATAGGGTGTTTCCCGGCAACCGTATTGCTATTTATAACTATGCTGTTGCTTTGGGTGACTGCGATGAATGGGCCAAGGGATCTGTCAGACGGTCTAATGTTCGAAAATCTGTTTTTCTACTTCGAAAATTGCTCTCGCGCGCGAGGGGTGTTGATCCTAGGTGGGTTAGCTCTTGGCGCAATGAATATTTTTGGTTTTCCAATCAGCCTTACAAGCAATGGAGTCTGGGGTTGGCCGACTCGAAAAAGAGGGAGGGCGCTGGTTACTACTCAATGGGAGTCGGCGCCGTAATGATTTCTGTTGGATATTACAAAAGGGGAAAGCCGATTCTCGCGAGAAACTGGGCGAAGAAAGCTGTTTTTGCATGGCAAAAATACTTCAAAGTTGTCCCAAACTACTACAACGCCTTTTGTTGGTATGCTCGTGCACAGGGCCTTGGGGGAGACCTCGATGGAATGACCCGTTCCTTTGAAAAGGCAGCGAAGCTTTCAGGGCGGAGTCTCAATTACGTTGAATTTGTCGAGGCGAGGAAGGATGTGCTTCAAGCCTTAGCGCCCTATCAAGAAAGTCTTTAGACTTACTTCCTAAGGGGCTTTTTCATTCTGATCATGAGCTCTTCATCAGATCCAATCCATGTTCCAGATATGTCGTATTCATTGGAAAGATAGAGCCTAACGGCCTTCTTGAATCTATTTCTGGAGTCCAGAGTGATCGAAGCGCAATGCTTTTCTGATGACCATTTTTCTATCTCGGATATTAATTTCGATCCGATCCCACGTTTTTCAGCTGATCTGAGCACTCCCATCCAGGAAAAGTATGCTTGTCTGCCGCCAGTTGACGCTATCGCATAGCCCTGAACGTTCTTTCCCATCTCCGCGACAATGAAAAAATAGGCAGAGGATTCAGTTTTTAATACCGCGATAATGTCTTCTTTCGTCTGGCCAATACAACTGAAGCATTGCGCGTGAATCGAAGCGATAGAAGCCCAGTCCTTTTGCTCTGCGGGGCGTATTGTGATCCTGTCTTTCATGATTGATTTAAACTTATTACCCTTCCCTCGCCCAGCCTAGGCGGCACAGGCGGTGCGTGATTCGCATACCCAATGGTTAAACCGCAAACCAATTTCCAGTCCTCACGCGTAACACCCAAGAACTCCCGAACCTCCGCTTCTACCTCTAGCGGGCTACCCATGATGCAGGTGCCCAGGCCCTCATGCTGAGCGGCCAGCACCATGTTCTCAACGGCAATATACACGTTGCCAATCTGCGTTTGCTTCTGGTCCTGATCATTCAGTTCCGCGAACGCGATAATCACCACAGGAGCATCGCCAAGCGTGAAAAAAAACCTTTCTGTAAACTGATACAAAGAAGGCTTAAGGCGCTTTTCTAGGATGTCCTTGATCGAGAGCCATGCCTTCTGGCTGTACTTCAAATAGGCCTGCCGCTTTTCTCCAGTAAGCACGAAAAAACGCCAATTCTGCATGTTCTTACCGGATGCCGCCCACATACCTGCTTCAAGAATCCGGTTCAGAACGTCTTCGGGAACTTCTTTGCCTGGTACATAAGACCGAATGCTTCTTCTCGATTTGATGAGCTCGTAGATATCCAAGGCAACCTCTAAAATAGAAAGTAATCGACTCTATCTTTCTCACGACTGGAATTGCTGTCAAACAAACAGCGCCACACGTGAGCATACTGAGTCCAGGGGCCGCGCACGCTTTCGTCTACCAATAGAGTTGGGGCAGGCGAGGTGCTTCCCTTTTTTGCGAGTCTTTCGCGAAATGCTGCGAACCCTGCGGGTTCGGCGAAATGCTGCATGCGTCTTACCGAAAGGCTGAAGCTTTCTCTCTTTTTCTCATTTTTGCAGAAAGCCAGCATGTCCTGGTGGTGTTGCATATCGAGGCGCGCGAGCTCAATGGCGGAAGCTTGCGAATGGGAGGCTGCGGATCCGAAGTAGGTTTGTCCTTTTTCTTCTTTCCAGATAACCACAACAGCGATCCCTGGCACCGTGGATTGCACCAAGATGGCAGAAAGCCCTGGTACGCTTAGGTCTTTGTGGGGGAGTTTCCCGTCCCACCATGTTCCTATTGCCCAGTTTTCGGCTGCTTCGAAGAGAGCGCGCTTCATGGCTCCTTGTACTCCTAGGCCAGGAAAAGCGGAGAATCCGGCGGTGGTGGCGTCTAAGTCAAAACGAAGCGCCTTGCGCATGCCCGCGTCTTGCGAGGCGGCGTACCAGCCCCAGCGTTCCATGGCTTCCGAGATCGCGCAGTGGATCGCCTCTGCCTTCGTGGCCGCAAATCCCGAACCGTGAACGTTCGCGTACAGAAGCTCTCCGGAAGAATGAATCCCGGTAATTTTCTCGTCCAGATTTGCAAAGCCTTCGAACATTTTGCCCGTAGGCAGATCGCGCTCGACATAGCTAACCGCCTCAATCGGGCCGCCATGCTGCTTTTGCACGTGGGCATACTTAAGCGGAGCAACATTCATGTCGGGTAGAAGAGTAAGCATCATGGCTCGGGCACCTTTGCATTCATGGTAGCAGCATTGGTCGTCTATACGGCGTTCCAAAATAGTACCGGCATAACGTGTCGGCTCCCCTAAACCCCGGATTTCCTTGCCTCCCCGGGGCCTCAGGGGCTACATTTCACTACCCAAGGAGCCGCCACTCGGCAAAAGATAAATGGCACACCACGTCCCCAATAAGCTCTTCATGCTCGACATCGAAACGTCCGGCGTGGATCCGAAGAAAGATGTCGTTCTCCAGATCGCGATCATGGAGATGAACTTCTTCGACGGCTATTGGGTTAAGGGCAAGGTTTTCAACTTTTTCCAGCATACCGACCTGAAGCCCGCCTCGAAGTTCACGATTGAGCATATGAAAGAAATCTTCGAGAAGTGCAACGCGGCGCCTGCGGTGGAGCCGGCGGAAGTGCGCAAGCAGATCCTGGCTTTCTGTCATGAGTGCGGCGCCGATGCCCCCAACATATTCTTTTGCGGATGGAACGCAGGCATTTTCGACATTCCTTTTCTCCAGCACCATGGCTACATCTTCCCGGCCAAATACGAGAACGACCAGCTGGTGGGCGACTGTCACTACAGGATCTATGAGCTCAGCGGCGCGATTCATCTCGTGGCGAACGTGCGCGGGAACAACGAGATCAATACGGTGCTGAAAGAAGCGCAGCGGATGGGGCCGAAGCTCGAGGGCAATAGGCACGAGGCGCTCTACGATTGCGAGCGGCAGATGCATATCCTGAATGCGCTGATTAAGATGGTTCGCCCTTGAGGGGCGATTAGGCTGCGGTGCGCCCCTGAGGGGCGACATGGCGATAGTGCGCCCCTGAGGCTACACGCCCCCGACTTTCGCAGATCCCTAGCGTGTCCGCGGGAAACGCGCGGGTGCGGGTACGTGATATCGGGCACTTAGCCGGGGCACGGTGCGGGCACTCCCTGAAAATACAGCGAAAATCTCACCCTTGAGACATCGATATTGGCTGGGTTCTACCGATAAGTAGGGGATGCCTCGCCTTCCCAAAATCCTGCCTGCTTTCGTAGCCGCCGTGCTGATGCTCGAGCTGTTGGCTCGTGCCGATACAGCGCCGGCGCCGGCTGCGGGATTTTCTCCGCCCGCGTATGTCCCCCTGCCCGTGGCTTCTCCCGAAGTTCCGCCTGTGTCGGGCGTTACTGCGATGCCGGCGAGTTCGATCCTGACTCCTCTTTCCGCGCAGGAAGTGAACGCTTCGGCGAAGTCGTCGGTGTTTCGCCTTTCGACTTATCTCGAGCGCGCAAATTCGCGGGCGCAGCATGGCACCGCTTTCGCCATTGATACAGCGGGGCTTCTGATCACGAATTTCCATGTAGTGCGCGATGCACTACTCGGGGGAAAAGACTATCGCCTCGTGCTTGAGGCCGCAGAGGGCTCTGTGCCCGCTACGGTGGTGGCTGTCGACGTTGTGAATGATCTTGCCCTCGTGAGGGCGGGAATTGCCTTTGAAAAAGTGGTGAAGATCGCGCAGCAGGGGAGTGCTATGGAGGGGGAAGTTGTTTTCTCCATGGGTTTTCCTGCGAATGAACAGCTCACCTTTATTCAGGGCAACTACGGCGGCGAAAAAGCCGTGGGTTTCGTGACGTCTGGCTTCGCGACAATGCCGCTCAACAGCGGGATGAGCGGCGGGCCGATGCTGAATTCGCAGGCTGAAGTGATCGGCGTGAACCGGGCGATCATTACAAAAGCGCAGAATCTGAGCTACTTTTCTCCACTTGGTGCGCTGAAAGAATTGATCGCGCGCAATACTGACGCCGGGCGCTCGCTCGCCAGCACGAATGACAGCTGGAAGGCGGAAGCCGTTGCTTCGGTGAAGCGCCAGGAGAATCTCACCCTTGATTTGAAAGCTTCCGGAAAGCGCGAGCGACTTGGCGACGTGAGCTTCACCGTACCATTGCCTAATCAGAAATGCGGCCAGAGTAAAGTGGGCGGTGACGACGATCTGCTCTCCAGCGAGCTTTTTGTGTGCCAGTCGAACAGCTTGACGCCGCTCGTGGGCGAGGCGAATGCACTGGAAGTCGTAACGGTGGGTAGCGCAAGCGACAAGTCGATCGTAAAGTTCGCAGCGCCAGTGCAGAGGGCGCTTTTTGGCATGTATCGGAAAGAGCGCGCGGAGATCCTTAATCTCAAGAAGCGCGCGCCGGCTTCGATTGATGAGTCGTCCCTGAAGAAGCGCGAGAACTGCGGGCTCAAAAACGTAACAAACGGGCACGGCGTGGAAATGACCGTAAGCTATTGCACGATTGCAAACGCATTTTACGAGGGCCTTTTCTCCACGTTTGTACGAATTGAAGTTCGTGGGCGCAAATCGAATACGACTTCACTCGTGCAGATGTATCAGGGGCTTTCGGCCGAAGCCACGGCGAACGTGCTCGGGCAGTTTCTGGAAAGCGTTCAGACCGAGGGGGGATCATGATCAAGGTCAGATTCCGCCTTTTGAATGGAGAGGTTCTCGAAGAAAAATCCGTGGATCACTTCCCGGCTGCGATCGGCCGCGACTCCTCCTGCGACATTGTTGTTTCCGACGGAGGGATTTCCAGCCGACATGCAGAAATTGAATGTGATGGCTACTGGCTTACCGTTCGCGACTTGGGAAGTCGAAATGGAACATTCGTGGGTGGTGAGCAGATCAACAGTACCAAACTGAAGCTGCCTTGTGCGGTAAAGCTCGGCAATGCCGTGATGATGGAAGTCGAGAGTGCAGCCGGAAACAGTGCCGTGGCGACCAGGGCTGCATTGATGCCGAGAGCGATGAAGCGTCCCGAAGAACCACACGTTCCGATGCCGGTGATGCCCGAACCCGTGCCTGCGATGAGGATGGTGATCGATGACGCCGAAATCATCGAAGGCTGGGAGCGATACTGGCATTTCCTGAAGAAGGCTCACCCACGCCCGATCCTTCTCGGAATGCTGGGGCTGGCGGCTTTCTATGCCTTGCTGCACTATGCAGTTTTCAGGGAGAGCTTTTTCTTTTCGCTAGGGTCTGGAGCCGGAGCCGCGTTTGCCTGCGCTGTGTTCGCCGCAATTCTGGCTTGCCTACTGGCTTTGCCTGGAATTCTTTTCAGGGGAAGTTATGACTTCAAGCCTCTCTTTATTGTCGGCTCCGGCGCAATGATGTTGTTAACGATCCAGAAAGCGATTCTGCGCCCGGCCATGCTGATGGAGTATTTCGGTTTCATGGCCCAGCTACTTTCGGTGCCTTTGTTCATAGTGGTGTGTATTCCATTTGCTTATGTGCTCCTCTTCACGACCTTTTCTCATCGGCATGCCAAAAAGCTCGTCGTGTTGTCTCTGTTTTTTGCACTGTTGGGGATTGCGGGCGAAGTGAGACAAGTTTACACGATCGACCGGCAAGCCCTGATGCGGGAAGCCCTGATGGGAGAGTTCCGGTCGGCACGCGGTCTCGCTGGTAGCTCTACGGAAGTGAAGGGCGTGACTGACGATATCCGCGCATTTGGCCGCGGAGTAAAGTAGGCCTTCGGTCTACTTGTGCTTGGGGGCATCTCCAGGTGATAGCTTTCGCGCTCTTTATCGTTTATTGGATTACCATGGAGCAGGCAAAAATCTCAGTGCTGGGGTCGCACTATAGCTGCGTCGATCGCGCCGCGGTGCATCGCGTTCTTTTGAGTGCCGCCCTCGAGAAAAAACCGGGCTACGTGTGCGTGAGCAATGTGCACACCACGATGATGGGTTTTTTTGATCCCACGTATCAGGCGATTACTAATGGCGCCCTGCTTGCCGTTCCGGATGGGCTGCCCCTCGTTTGGGCCATGCGCTCTCTCGGCGTGAGGGGGCAGGATCGAGTGCGCGGGCCGAGCCTGATGCGGGATCTTTTCGATCTCGGCCGGGCCAGCGAGATTCGTCATTACCTCTACGGCGGCTCGCCGGAGGCGTTGCGGAAACTGCAGGATGCATTGTTGAGCGCCTATCCCGGAGCCCAGATTGTTGGGGCGGAGAGCCCGCCCTTTCGCCCGCTGGAAAGTATTTCTCCGGAAGAATGGCAGGAGTCGGCTGACCGCATTAACCGAAGCGGTGCGCATTTTGTGTGGGTCGGCCTCGGCGCGCCTAAACAAGAAAAGTGGATGTGGGAGCAGCGGGGCAGGGTCAATGGGATTATGTTCGGGATCGGCGCGGCGTTTGACTTAATCTCAGGCGTGGTTCCGGAAGCGCCGGGCTTCCTGCAGGCGATCGGGATGGAGTGGGCCTATCGGTTGTTTCGCGAACCAAACAGGCTCTGGCGTCGATATATTTTCAATAATCCGGCGTTCCTGGTTCTTTGGACTGTGCAGGTTTTCCTTAAATTTGCAGGCAAAGACTTTAAAAGGAATCTCTAACCGAGAAGGTTGAAGCGCAGGATATGCCAGAGGGCGGCGACGCCGTCCTTCCAGGTGATCTTCTTGCCTTCTTCATAGGTGCGTCCGTGGTATCGGATTCCCACTTCGAATACGCGCACCTTGAGCTTTGCCACCTTGGCGGTGATTTCAGGCTCGAAGCCGAAGCGATCGCTCACCAGCGTGATTCTTTTCAGCACGTCGGAACGGAAAACTTTGTAGCAGGTTTCCATGTCGGTGATGTTCAGGTTCGTGAACAGGTTCGACAGGAAAGTCAGGAAGAGGTTCACGAGGTAGTGATTGAAGTAGAGAACGCGCCGCTCGAGCCCGATGAAGCGGCTCCCGAAAACGACGTCGGCGTAGCCCTTCACGAGAGGCTTCAGCAGGGCCGGATAATCTTCCGGGTCGTATTCGAGGTCGGCGTCCTGCACGAGGATGATCTCGCCTTTGGCTTGCGCAAAGCCAGAACGAAGAGCTTTGCCTTTTCCTCCGTTTTTTTCCTGGAGGTGCAGCCGGAACTCCTGGTTTTCCTGCAGGCCGATCTCCTGGTTGGGGGCTTTCAGGATGGCATCAAGAATCTGTCTCGTTCCGTCGGTCGACATATCATCGACCACGATGATTTCCACCGACGTAATTTCGCGAGGGTATACGGCTCCGACCACGCGGCGTAATAGCACGCGAACCGTAGCTTTTTCGTTATAGCAGGGGATTACGATCGAAAGTTTCATGGCCCCCTATTCTCCCCATTACGTCCGGGCTTGGCAATTAAGTTCTTGGCGTTTCAGGCAGCTCGTAGACGGCTATCAGCGAGTTTCCGAAGGGCAGCCCGAGCGGCTCGTGGAGGAAATTGTCTATGGGGCGGAGCAGGGGAATAAGCTTTTCAAAGGCAGAAATCGTGAATTCCCCGAGCCGATCTCGCCGCAGTACCTTGCTATTTAACCACCAGCCGAGGAGGGCCGGAATATTCAAATAGCGGAAGCTGAGACTTCCTGGAAGCCCTTTGGCCCCCGCGTCGCGGAGAGCCGAAGTGTAGGAATGCGCGCTGTATCGCCGAAAGTGGCCATAGCTCTTATCCACTTCGCCAAAGGCCCATTGATGGGCGGGCACGAGGGTCACCAAACGTCTGGAACCTTTAGCCGTACTCGAAGATAGAATCAGGAGAAGGTCCCGCAGAAGCGCGACGTCGTCCCGAACATGTTCAAGCACATTGAAAGAGACCACGGTATCGAGGTTTTCTCCGGCCAAAGTTTCGAGTGCCGGCTTTTCATTGTCGAGCAGCACAATGCTTTGGTTTGGACGCGGGGGGATACGGGCTTTCAGAATTTCCAGCATCTCCGGGCTGCTTTCGGACAGGATCAGCCGTTCGCCTTGTGGCAGGTGGCGTGACATATTCCCGATGCCGGAGCCCAACTCGAGAATTCTGGTGCCTAGATAGGGTGTGCAGAGCTCCAGCAGCCATTTCTGGTAGCGAACCGCACTGGAAAGCGCTTCCAGCTCGAAGGGGACAGGGGGGCTGCTCATCACTTCAGTTTAGGGTTCATTTCTGGACCAGCCAAACTGCATCTCCTTTGCCCCGTTGTTTTCCCTTGCTAAGACCCCGGGTGCTGCCTAGAAGATTAAGAATGATCTTGGTAACGGGTGGAGCTGGGTACATCGGGTCTCATACGCTGCATAAATTGCAGGAGGCTGGCACTTCGGCCATCGCTCTCGACAATCTTGTAAACGGTCACCGCTGGGCCGTGCCGAAAGGCGTGGAGCTCGTGGAGGGCGACATTGCCGATCAGGCCCTCGTGGAAAAGCTGCTTCGCCAGCATCGCATCGAGTCGGTGATCCACTTCGCGGCGTTTCTCGCTGTGGAAGAATCGGTGCAGAACCCGCTGAAGTATTATCGTAATAACGTCGCCGGTTCGCTCAGCCTGATTGAGGCGTGCGCGAAAAACGGCGTTAAGCATTTCATCTTCTCTTCGACCTGCGCCGTGTACGGCAGCCCGGAAAAGAACCCGATTCACGAAGGTTTTCCCTTGAACCCGGAGAGCCCCTACGCGCGTTCAAAATGGATGACGGAAACTTTCCTCCGCGACCTGGAAACCAGCGGCACCAGCCCGATGAAGAGCGTGGCGCTTCGGTACTTCAACGTAGCCGGCGCCAGGGTAGGCGGCGGGCTGGGCCAGGCAACTCCCCTGGCAACTCAGCTTGTTAAGGTGGCCAGTGAAGTGGCCAGCGGAAAACGAGATAAACTTTTTGTATTTGGAACCGACTATCCGACCAAAGATGGAACTTGCGTGCGAGACTATATCCACGTGGACGATCTGGCCGACGCGCACATTCTGGCCCTCGAGTATCTCCGCAAGGGGGGGGCCTCTGAAACGGTGAACTGCGGCTATGGCAAAGGCTACTCGGTACGTGAAGTCGTGGAGACGATGAAAAAAGTTTCGGGCGTAGACTTTCGCGTCGAAGATCGCCCACGGCGCGCCGGCGATACCATCGCCGTTTGGGCCGATACCACCAAGGTCAAAAAGCTCCTCGGCTGGAAACCCAAGTACGAAGATCTCGACCTGATCTGCCGAACCTCTTTCGAATGGGAAAAGTCCTGCAAGGGATAGCCAGATGAATGCTCCATTGCCAAAAGCCGCCGTCGTAATCCCTTCCTACAAGGTATCGGCGCATATTCTTGGAGTGCTGTCGCGCATAGGCCCGGAGATCCAGCGTATTTTCGTGGTCGATGACAATTGCCCGGAGCAAACGGGCGCAATGGTTGTACGCGATTGCCGTGACCCTCGGGTAAAGGTGATTTTCCATGAGCGGAATCTTGGCGTGGGCGGCGCAAGCCTCACCGGTTTCCAGGCCGCTCTCGAGGAAGGAATAGAAATTGCTGTGAAGGTAGACGGGGACGGGCAGATGGACCCAGCGCTGATCCCCGTTCTCCTAGAGCCGCTACAGAATGGAAATGCCGATTTTTCCAAGGGCAATCGTTTCTTCAGTCCGCGCAACCTGAGCGGAATGCCCATAACCAGGTTGCTCGGTAATGCCGGCATTTCTTTCATCGCTAAGCTCACGAATGGTTACTGGAACGTGATGGACACCACGAACGGCTTCCTTGCCATTCATACCAGCCTGCTTCCTTACCTAGATGCCGAGAAAATTGAAAAAAGATACTTCTTCGAGAATGATCTGCTCTTTCGCCTCGGGCTTTTGAGGGCGGTAGTGCAGGAAGTTCCCATGGTCGCGGTTTACGGCGACGAAACGAGCAACCTCAGTGTTTCGCGCAGCTTGTTTAGTTTTCCCCTGAAATTTTTTGTACGCTTCCTGAAGCGGATTTTTTACCGCTATTTCCTCCGCGACTTCAATGCGGCCTCGCTCCTGCTGGTGCTCGGAACATTGGCGATGGCCTGGGGCGCTGTTTTCGGTGCCATCAAGTGGTACGTGGCTGAAAGCGCCGGAGTCACCGCCACTAGCGGCACCGTGATGTTGGCAGGGTTGCCGATCATCCTTGGTTTCCAGATGGTGCTTTACGCCGTACTCTACGATATTTCGAGCGTTCCTACGCAGCCGATCCACCGCGCACTTCTGCGTCAGCTGAGGGCCCGTAAACAATAGATGCCAGAAGTACTTCTTCTCTCCGCTCTTGGTTTACTGGGTATGGCCCAGGCCCTGGTTCTCCCCGGCCTCTGCCTTACCTCCGCATTTCCCTCCTGGAATCGGCTGCAGCGTCTACTCTTTGCGATTCCCTTGTCGCTCTTGCTCAATCATTACCTCGCCTGCGTGCTAGTCGCGTTCGGAGTTTATGGTCGGATTTCCCTCTTTCTGGTTCTAGCGACGGAGCTATGCTGGCTTTATCGCTGTCACAAGAAGCACGGTTCTATACCGATACGTTACGAGCCGCTTGGGGGATTGCTCGAGGTGATTCTGCTTGTTGCGGGAGTGGCGGCTTTAACAAAATATACACAGGCCTGGGGCCGAAGTTTCGGGGACGTTTTCCAGATGTGGGACGCCTTCGTGTCGTGGAACGCGTGGGCCAGAAGCTGGAGCGCCGGAAGCCTTCCCGGAAGCGGGATGTACCCGAATGTGATGCCGATCACTTATTCCATTCCTTATGTCTTTCTTCAGCGTACCGATATTGAGTCTTTCTCCCGCGCCTCGTCCGGAATCCTTTTTCTTGGTTCTATCGCAGCCCTGATCGAACTCGGCTTTCGGAACATTTCTCTGCGGCGTTTGGCTTGGGTTTCGGCTTATCTGTTCGCGGAGATTCAGGCTAAGTTCCTGCAGAGCCATTGGCAGTCAGGCTACGCAGACGTTCCTTTGGCCACGATCATCGTTTTCGCCTTTTGTTTTTCCACTTTCGAGAAGCGAGAGATGCCGTGGATCTACGGCCTGATCGCCGGCACCGCGCCGCTGGTCAAGCAGCCGGGCCTTCTCTTCGCAATGGTTTCCCCGCTGCTCGGCGCGGAATGGAAAGGGTGGCGCGAGTCCTGGAGCACGTCGCTGCGAATGGGGCTGCGCATGGCGCTCATGACGGCGCTGGCGGCTGGGCCATGGTATGTCTTTATCGTTTTCCGGATCTACGGCCAGGCGAAAGACTCCAATAACGTCGGGTTTCTGGCGAGCATGGTAAAGGGGGGCTTCTTCGACCGCTGGGGCTTTACCTTGAAGCTGCTCACCGGGTACTCCAGCGTGAGTTTCCTGATCACAATAGCCATTCTCAGCATCATCGGAGCCGCGGCTTCGAGACTCGCCCTTCGCTGGCTACTGCTGCTCGGGATTCCCTACTTTCTGATCTGGGGCACGGTCTTTGGATACGATATCCGGAACCTGGCGATGTCTTTGTTCCCGTTCGCCCTCGCCGCTTCCGCCGGTCTTGTTTTTCTGCTGGGGAAGGCGGAACTGTTTGCTGCTTCCTTCATTCCCCGTATCTCAATTCCGAAGATCTTTCGGAGTGAGCGTATGGCATTGTTCGTGGCATTTCTCACCGTGGTTCTCACCCTAATTTCTTTCTCCAAACCCATTCGGCACTGGAGAGAGTCGGGTGGTCTGCTCGGCTGGGAAAAAGAGCAGCGAATTGACCTAGGAGAGTTCCCCCGCTCGAATCGAGTTCTCTACGCGCTTTTTAACTGTGAGCAGCTTAAAAATATTCCCCTGTATACGAATGATCCCTGGCTTGCCATGAACCCGGAGTTTCACGGCAGGGTTAAGGAAATTCACTGCGACCAAATTCTAGAACGGAAGAAAAAAGGCGAGGACGGGTATGCGGTGCTGATTTCGGAACCTTGCCCGGGCCTCAAAGAAAAGATGACTGCTTTCAAAGATCCCATCTACAGCGAGCCTGGGCTGGTGTATTTGTTCGCGCTGAATGACCGGTTGCCCGGTACTTGCGGGATCCCTTAGGCGTTACTTGCGCAGCAGAAAATCACCGATTGCGATCGCGTCAAAATCGGTTCGCAGGAAGCAGTCGAGAGCTTCCTCGGGAGTACGCACGATGGGCTCGTTCTCGTTAAAGGAAGTATTGAGCACCACTGGTACTCCGGAGAGCTTCCCGAATTCCTGGATGAGGCTGTAGTAAAGCGGGTTCGTGTTTCGGCTCACAGTATGCACGCGCGCGGTATTGTCCTTATGGGTTACAGCGGGCAGCACGGCCCTTTTGCTTTCAAGCACGTCTCCGATGAGGATCATGTAGGGAGAAGCTTGCCCTTTGGGCATCGAGAAATAATCCGCCACTTTTTCTTCCAGCACCGATGGAGCGAAGGGCCGGAAGCCCTCTCTTCTCTTTACCCGGGCGTTCAGGCGGTCTTTCATCTCTTTGCGCGTAGGGTCGGCCAGGATGCTTCGGTTGCCAAGTGCTCTCGGACCGCTTTCCATTCGTCCCTGGAACCAACCGAGGATTTTGCCCGCTGCGAGCTCAGCGGCAGCGTCCTTCGCGATATTTTCGCTTTTTACGTACTCTAGGTTTTTCTGTTTTATTGCGAGCTCGATTTCCTCGTTCGTGAATCGTGAACCCCAGTAGGCGTGGTTGAAAACCATCGTGCGTTTTCCGTTCAGCTCATGATGATAGTGATAAAGCGCGGCCCCGAGCGACGTTCCGGCGTCATTAGCGATCGGCTGGATGAAAAAATTCGTGAACTCAGTTTCCTCGATGATTTTTTTATTCATCAGGCAGTTGAGCGCCACGCCACCTGTGAGGCAAAGGTTCTTGCTGCCGGTCTGACGGTAGAGCTGCCGGGCAACGTGCACGCCGGCAGTCTCGACCACTTTCTGCAAGGCGAAGGCGATGTCAGCGGCCCTTTGCGAGAAGTTCTCCCCTTTGCTGAATGCGGGCCCGAATACCTCGAGGAATTTCGGGCTCAGCCAGCGGCTCGCTCCCCGCACGTGAAACGAGAAGTAGTCGAGATTGAGGCTGTAACCGATTTCGTCAAGGTGCACGAGCTCGGCGAATCGCTTCACGTAAGTGGGCTCGCCGTAGGCGCTCATGCCCATCACTTTCCATTCGTCGAAGAACGGGGTGAAGCCAAGGTAATCAGTGAGGGCGGCGTAGAGGTGGCCGATCGAGTGAGGCGCGCGAATCTCGCAGAGCTTTTCGATTTTGTTTCCACACCCACGGGAAAACATCGTCGAGGTTGCCTCTCCGCGGCCGTCCATGGTCAGGATCGCCGCTTCTTCGTATGGCGATACGTGAAAGGCGCTGGCCGCGTGGGCCAGGTGGTGCTCGATGAAATGAACTTTCGGGGCGGCGCTTAAGCCGAAAGTTTTCTGCAGCTCACCGCCCACGTTGGCCATCTTCCAGATTCGTCTCAGGTGCCCGTCCCCTCCGCCCCCGGATCTTGCTGCTAGTAGCGCCAGGCTCTGGGGGAAATAACGGAGCATGTGGAATACGTTTCCGGTCAGCTCGCGCGCCGGGTCCCAGAAGAAGGCTATATGATCGACTTGATCCAGGGAGATGCCGGCTTCGGCCAGACACGCGCGGATCGCGCCCTCCGGAAAGGCAGAAGTATGCTTCTGGCGATTGAAACGTTCCTCTTCGCCGAGCGCAATGATCTTTCCGCCCCGCAGGAGAGCGCAGGACGACTCATGCGAATAGCTGCTCAGGCCAAGAGTAATCATTGTAGTACGAGGTTTGCCTCCAGCGCCTCCGCCGTCAAGCGGTTTTAACCATTTACAGGCACCCCGCCCGCAGCATAAATTTAAGGTCGGTTCCTCATGGCAAAAACTTTCTTCCGGCCCTACTTGGATTCCATTTTAGCGCGCGAGATTTCCGCGTTCGCCCGCTACTACGACGCCGTCTGGCAGCTGCAGCCGCTGGCCCATGATCCCCGGGAGCTCCTGGGCAAGATCGAGTGCCCGTCGAAAAACGTGGCGGAGAAGGTTGATGCCGCTCCCAACTGGGATTCACGACCCGACGAGCGGCACATCGCTCTGCTCAACGGCAATCTGAACCACCATTTCGACGTGGAAGCCTTGCTCGCTTCGGTGCGAGCCAAATGCAGCCGAAATACGCGGGTTGTCGCCGTAGTATATAACTCTTATTTGCGCAGCATCTACACTCTTGCCACCTGGCTTGGGCTTCGGCTTGGCGAAGTGCCGAGCACGTTTCTTACTCAGTCAGATATCGAAAATTTCGCAAAACTTTCCGGTTTCGAGGTCGTGCGGGTGCGGCCGGTGGGCTACTTCCCCGTGTCGCTGTTCGGGCTGGGCAATCTGATCAACGCTTTTTTCGCCGCTTTGCCGGTTGTGCGCTGGCTAGGGCTCGCCCAGGTACTGGTACTGCGCCCCTGCGTTTCGGACAACCGGAAGTATTCTCTCTCCGTCGTCATTCCCGCTCGCAATGAGAAAGGGAACATCGAAAACGCCCTGAAGCGTCTGGATTCCTTCCATCACGCCGAGCTGGAAGTGATTTTCGTCGAGGGCCATTCCTCTGATGGAACTTGGGAAGAAATCCAGCGTGTTGCTTCCACCTATTCGCAACGTTTCCGCATCGTGACGGCCCAGCAGACGGGGAAGGGCAAGGCCGATGCGGTTCGCCTCGGTTTTTCCCTCGCGACGGGAGATCTGCTGACTATCCTCGACGCCGACCTCACGATGCCGCCAGAGCATCTGGAGCGCTTCTACCTTGCCTATACTAAAGGCCTCGGTGATTTCGTGAATGGAAGCCGGCTCGTTTACCCAATGGAAGGGGAGGCGATGCGTTTCCTCAACTGGCTTGGAAATATTTTCTTCGCCAAGGCCCTGAGCACCGTACTTGACGTGAGGATCGGCGACTCCCTCTGCGGCACGAAGCTGATGTCCAGGCGGGACTACCTGCGTTTCACGGCCTGGCGAAAAGATTTCGGCGATTTCGACCCCTTCGGTGACTTCGAGCTGATTTTTCCCGCGGCTGTGCTGGGGTTGGGCATCGTCGATGTGCCAGTGCGCTATCTCGCGCGCACCTACGGCAGCACGAATATCCACCGCTTCCACCACGGTTTGATTCTACTGAAAATGACCTTGACCGGCCTGCTTCGGATCCGCATAGGCAACCGCTGACCACAGCGCGTACCAGACCCATACGTCGCCTCGGCAGATGTTTCCTAACCAAAGCGCGGAAAATCCAAAAAACAACATTGTACCGGCGAGAGTTCCCAGAGCGATTGGCTCATGGAGCTGCTTAAGGCGGCGGAGTAGTTCGCGTGCCAGGCTAAAGCCCGCGAACGCGAACAGCAGCAGCGCGACAATCCCGCCTTCCGCCAGGAGCTGGCCCCAGGTGCTCATGATCAGCTCGCTGCCAAAGTGCTTCTGGGAGAACTTACCGGGAGCGATGTAGTCATCGATTCCCTTTTCTAAATGATAGCGATAAGAAGCAGCGAGGCCCGTTCCAAGCCAGTGGGTTTCATTGGCGTAGTCGAGCGCCAGTCCGAAAGCGCGCAGGCGGGCATTCCCGCTTCCGTCCTCTCCGCGAGCGATGCTTCCCACTAATTTCTTATCGATGGCCCCAATTTGTTTTTGTGGCGTGCTCAGGTAGAAAAGCGCGGCCATGAGAAAAGTTACGCCAAGGAAAAGAACCGCTGGTTTCGCAGTGGCCTTCTTTCCCGCCAGAAGAGGAAGGACGGCGATGAGCCCGAAGCCAAGCACCAGGCTGAAGAAGCCGGTTCGCGACGTCGTCGCCAGAATGGCAAAGGCGATTGCGGAGAAAGAAAGCCAGAACGCCCAGCGGCGTTTTGCGATCTGGAGCTGCTGCGCAGACAAAGTAACCAGTCCGATGCTGAGAAAGGAAGCGATGTAGCTCGGTTCAAACGAGAATGCATGGGGCCGGGAAAGCCCCCAGTTGAGAACCAGGTCCTGATTGCCGCCGATCAGGCCGCCTCGGTAGCCAAAGGCATAGTAGGCTACCTGGTCCACCAGAATGACTGTGGCGAGAAAAGAAAGAATCGCCCAGGCCGTTTGAAATAGACGAGGGGCCAAACCTTTCCCCGCCAGGTGCTGTGCCGTAAGCCAGATCGCCAGCAGGTCGAAGATCAGCCAGCACGAATACAGAAAACTCTTCAGTGGAAATGCGCTCCACGGGGAAAGGCCGATATAAAATCCTGCGAGGGCCAGCAGTGAAAGGGAAAATGGGGAATTCAAGGGCTTAAGAAAGCTCGCGATTCCTTCCTGCCGCTTCTGCGCGAAAAGCGACAAAAGGCTTAGCGCAAAGAGCACCTGGTGAGCCTTTAGGGTAAAGCCTCCAAGTTCGAGGGTGGCCAGGGTGTCCCAGGTCACGGTGAAAAAGCCCGCCGAAAACAGCCAGAACGGGAGACGGGATAGTGCCTTGGGCGAGTTCATTCTCCTCTCATCATAGAACAATGGCCTTCCTTAACGCGTAGCAATACTGAATCCCAAGTTCTTTTCCTTTTACAGCTTTCTCCCTTCTTTTCAGCTCTGCGTATCTATGCGAATGTCTGGCAGTGAACTCGAAAATTTTCGGCTTAACACAACGGCTCGCCGACCTCCTTGCCGTGATGGTCGGCTTTGCGCTTGGCTATTTTTGCTATCATGCCAGCGGCACTCGTACCGTTCCTTACCAATTTGGCCAATTCATGGTCTTCGGTCTGCTCGCGGCTTCGCTTTTCATCGTCGTATTCCAGTCCATGCGCCTTTACGAAACCAAAGTGAGCCTCCTTCACGTGGTGGAAACACGGCGCCTGCTGCTGGGGTGGGCTCTTGGTTCGCTCATTCTTTTTGCGATCATCTTCTTTTTCCGCTTTCTTGATTTCTCGCGGATGATGCTGGCCACCTCGCTGGGCTTTACTTTTCTGCTGCTCGTGATCGAGAGAAGCATCACGTATCAGCTGCACCTGCTGGCCATGAAAAAAGGCGGAAATAGCCGGCAGGTCGTGATTTATGGCGCCGGGGTAGTGGGCCGCTATCTTTACAAGCGGATCTATCATTCTCCTGGCCTGGGTCTGCATGTAATGGGCTTTCTCGACGACGATGAGCGGCTCTGGGGCAAAGAGGTTCACATCGGCGAGCTGCGCCGGAAAAATGAGAATATCGTGCTCGGAGGTTTCGAGCAGCTGCTTCCTTTGATCCGGACCAAGGGACTGAAGGAGGTGTTCGTTGCGCTGCCGAACGCCACCTACCAGAGAAACCTCGAAATCGTGCAGGCCTGCCGGAAAGAAGGCTTGAACGTTTCCGTAGTGCCGCCGACTTACGGGCACCAGATGCACAACCTGGATGTGGAAGACATCGGCGGTATCCCCGTGTTGAGGGAGAAGGAGTCAAAGCCGTACTTCCTCTATCCATTCATCAAGCGGATCTTCGACGTAGTCGTGAGCTTGACGGCAATTTTTCTCTTGTCTCCTGTATTCCTGATTCTTTGCCTACTCGTGAGGATGGACTCGCCGGGGCCCATTTTCTTCCGGCAGAAGCGAGTGGGCTTAGGCGGAAAAGAGTTCGATTTTTACAAATTTCGCACGATGTATGTCGATGTGAATCCCTACGCGCTTACTCCCAGAAGCTCCGAGGATCCTCGCATCACGCGCTTCGGTCGCTGGCTTCGCCGCTCCAGTCTCGACGAGTTCCCTCAGCTATGGAGTGTTGTGCTCGGGGAGATGAGCATCGTGGGTCCCCGGCCCGAAATGCCTTTTATCGTGGCGGAGTACAACGATGAGCAACGTGAACGTCTGAAGGTGAAACCGGGAATCACCGGAGTCTGGCAGATCAGCGCCGTGCGCGGAGAGCCGATTCACGAAAACCTGGAGTACGATTTATTCTACATCGAGCATCAGAGCATGCTGCTCGACATCATCATCATGATCAAAACTTTGGTCACCGCTGCGCGCGGGATCGGCGCGGTTTAAGAGCGAGAGGTTTTTTATGCCTAAGTGCAGGATTTGCGAAAATAGCTACGAGCCCTTCATCGATTTTGGCCCACAGCCGATCGCGAATGGCTTCCGGGATCCGGGCGACAAGAGCGAGGAATATTTCTTTCGCATGCAGGTTGGTTTTTGCGGCAAATGCATGATGGTGCAGCTCATAGATCAGCCCGAACGGGAAAAGATGTTCCACGGCAACTACGCCTTCTATTCCTCGACGTCGAAGTTCATGGCGATGCATTTTCAGAAGTTTGCCCAGCACATGATCGATACCCAGATGAAGGGCAAAGACTCATTCTATGTCGAAATCGGTAGCAACGATGGAATCATGATCCGTAACTTCAAAGAAGCGGGTTTCCGCCATCTCGGTGTGGAACCTTCCGCCAACGTGGCAAAAGTCGCGCAGGACGCAGGGATCAACACGATCTCGTCCTTCTTCGATGAGGAGCTGGCCGCAAAAATCGTGAGGGAAAATGGTCAGGCCGACGCGATCGCCTCCGCGAACGTAATGTGCCACATTCCCTACCTCCACTCGGTGGCGAAGGGGATAAAGGTGCTGCTCAAGCCCGACGGCGTTTTTGCTTTCGAGGATCCCTACCTCGCCGACATCGTCGAAAAAACCTCTTACGACCAGATCTACGATGAGCATGTGTTTCTCTTCTCCGCCCATTCCGTGAGCTACCTCTACGAAATGCATGGCATGGAGCTGGTAAGAGTCGATGCGCAAGAGACGCATGGCGGCTCCATGCGGTATTCGATCGCCCATAAGGGAGCGCACCCGAAGCATCCTTCCGTCGCGGCTCAGATGGAAAAGGAAAGAAAGCTCGGCATCCACCTGCCCGAAACCTACGCGAAGGTGAGAAAAAATATCGAGGCTAACCGCGAAGACTTAATGGGCCTGCTGCGAAAGCTGAAGGCCGAGAGCAAAAGGGTTGTCGGTTACGGCGCCACCTCGAAGAGCGCCACGGTGGCCTGTTACTGCGGGATCGGCCCCGAGCTCGTGGAGTTCATCTGCGATACTACGCCGATCAAGCAGGGCAAAGTAACTCCCGGAAAGCATATTCCCGTGAAACCCTACGACGCGTTCGCGAAAAAGTTTCCTGCCTACTGGATGAAGGCATGCCTGTGATGGAAGCAGCCGCCAAGGCGGAGCTCAGCCTACCGATGCATCCGTATTTGAGCGAAGCAGATGCGAGAAAAGTCTGTGTTACTGTGCGGAAATTATATTCCTGAATAATGTCGGCTCAGCTCGGCTTTATGGCCGTAACCTGCATGATGTCGTAGGTGTTCAAGTAGATGGGCAGATCGAAACGCCCGCCGAGCGTGATCAGGTTGTAAAGCCATTTCAGCTTTGGTGAGCGAAGCACGAACATTACGTAAGCCATGGTTTTCAGCGAGCGATATTGGCCCACGTGCTCGAACTTCTCCAGCTTGAGCCCGGCGTTGTTAAGGGCCATTTCGATCGAGCTGCGGTCAAAGTAATAGAGGTGGGTCGGTGGGTGAATCTGTCTCCACTTTTCGCCGCGGGCCTTCGCGATCTTGCTGCCCATGTCTCCTGTGGTGAGCCAGAGATGGCCACCCGGCTTGAGCCAGCCCGCCGCTTTTTTCAGATAAAGAAAAGGCTCCGGAAGGTGTTCGATCGTATCCCAGAGGCAAACCACGTCGTAGGCATTCTTCTCATCGGGTAGGGTGGCAAAGTCAGCGCAGATTGCTTCGACACTGAAATTCTTCCGGGCGTTCTCGGTGCCTTCAACCGTGATGTCCACGCCCTTAACTTGGAAATGTTTTTTGGCCAAATCGAGGAAAAATCCGTAAGCGCAGCCAAGCTCCAGCAGTTTTCCCGAAGAATGCTTTCGTAAAATGTCTGCCAGGCGAGGCCTGAAGTTCCTTTGCAGGATCTCTTTTTCCTCGGAATAGCTCTGGTACTCAGCCCCATGAAAATAATCACGCTGATAAAGCTTGGACGTGTCGGCATTATCGGGGAAGTAATCCAGGCCGCAGCCTTTGCATTTCACTATACCGGCAAAGAGGGGTGTGGGTTTTTCCAGGGAACCGCAAAGCCTACATTTCAGCTCAGTCATCGAAGCCTTGAGATTGGCGAACGAGGTAAAGCGGGCGCTGCTTGACCTCATCATAAATTTTTCCGACGTAGATTCCCACTACGCCCGTGAGCATCAGCTGAATGCCGCCTACCACGGCAACCATGATCGAAAGGGAAGTCCAGCCGGGAATGGTTGCACCTTGAACGAACCGGGCGATCAGAGCGAACAAGCCGAAGAAAAATCCAATAAGGGAAACGATTGCGCCGATAAAAATTCCCAGGTGAAGCGGCACGACCGAAAAGGAGCTGATTCCATCGACCGCAAGGATGAGCATCCTTCGAAAATCATATTTCGAGACTCCGCCCACACGAGCGGCGGCGGTATAGGGGATACTGATGCTTTTAAAGCCTACCCATGCAGTGAGCCCACGAAGAAAACGCGTGCGCTCGCGGATGCTGTTTTTGAAAACATTGACTACTTTGCGATCAAGAAGGCGAAAGTCGGCGGCATTACTTTCAAGTTTGATCCCGGTCATGCGACGAAAGGTTTTGTAAAAGAGGGAAGCACTAAGCAGTTTGCCGAGGCCTGCGTCGTCGGTCGATTGGCGAAGGGTATAGACCACCTCGTACCCCTCTTCCCAGCGGCGCACCATTTCCAAAAGTAGTGCGGGCGGGTGCTGGAGGTCGGCGTCCATGAAAGCAACGACGTCGCCCGTGGCGAAGTCCATGCCGGCGGTGAGGGCCACCTGGTGACCAAAATTTCGGGAAAAAGAAAGGAGCTTTACGCCGCTATCCTGAGTGCGAAGCTCTTTGATCACATCCACGCTTTTGTCGGTGGAGCCATCGTCCACGAAAACGAGCTCGTGTCGGCAGCCGAGCTGAGCGAATACTTTTTTTAGTTCCGCGTACAATATAGGAAGCGCAAACTCTTCGTTATGCACGGGAACCACGATGGAAAAAAGTTTGCCGTTCAGCTTCATGGGGCTTTGAGTCTCCGCACCAGAGTATAGCCGCCCTTCAAGCCGGGCGCGATCACCGTTTCGGCTTCACCGCGGGAAATCCAGTCGCCAATGTTCTCGGCGCCGGAGCAGTTTCCGGGGCTTGAAAGCCAGTATTGGCCGGCAGAAAACGCAAGCGTTGGATTGGTTCCGGGCATTCGGGTTATCAAGCGCAGGCCCCGAAACCTCTGAAGGTAATGCTCCACTGTTCCGGCTCCCTCATTGCAAGGCATCCACAGCGTTTTGCCCTGGTCGGCGACCGCATCAATCTGTGGCGAGAAAAGCACGTTTCGCAAGTCGGCGTATGCGGAGTAATCCGGCCTTAATCGAATAAAAAGTACGGTTACGGCGGCCAAGTAGGCGGCACCTAGATACATTCGGGGAGAGAGTGCCCGAAAAAAAGCGATTCTCCGTCCCAGAAAATTTGAGATTCCGATCAAACACATTACCACGAAAACTGTGGCCGAGCAGTTAAGGTAACCTCCCAGGCCCCATGGAATCATAAGCACTAGGAACAATAGGAGGCCTATAGGAAATGAAGCGGCTACCGCAAATCGGGGAAAGTTTTTGTGGCTGGCAAAATCAAGCAAGGAAGCCAGGCCGGCGCCGAACGCCAGTGCCAGGAAAAGATACAAGCTTTTGGACTGCCTTAGCGTTTGCAGGGCTCTATCCATGCCGTATGCGGCCTTATAAGTGCCGTGGGTGCCTGCCCATTTGATCATCAAGGTAAGGGCCAGAAGAAATACCAGCAGTAACATCGTGCGCCGATAGTTTCTCCGAGCGGAGTCAAGCTCGAGCTGAGCGGCCAGAAAAATAGGGAAAAAAAGCGCAATGGTTTCCTTCGTATTCACAGACACGGCCAGAGCCAGCGAGGTGCAGGCTGCCCAGATGAGCAGTGAGTTTCTGTCGCATCGGTACTGCACCCAGAGGGTCAAAGCAGCGAAAAGCAGAACGATTTTTTCCTGCACCGAAGGTGCCCGGATAGCGTAAACGGTCCAGGGGTAAGCGAAACTCAGGCTCACGAAGGCCAGCAAAAAAGCGTGCCTTGTTTTCAGGTCGAACGCGGCGCGAGCGCTATGCCAGAATGCAGCGGCTGCGAAAAAGAATATCGCGGAAAGAAAAATTATATTGAGTGTGAACGCGGTCACGCTGCTGGCGCCCGCGGGCAAGTAAATTAAAGCGATGGTCGCGAAATAAAGGCCGCGCAGACGACCATGGGAAAACAGATCGGTCGTGGAGAGCTTCCACCAGACAGGAAGCACGCCTTCTTTATTCATGGAATCGACGATCGTAAGATTCGTAGAATCGTCCATCAGACCCCAAAAAGGCCGGAAATAGAAAAGCATCGCCAGGCAAAGCAGGGGCAGGGTCAAGGCCAACGCGATGTAAAATTTATTTTTGCGTGATTCGGTCATGTCCGTTCCGGGGGGGTGGTTCAGATATACCCTCCCATGGGAGCCAGGAGAAGATGATTTTGTGCCGCCCGGCGTTAGGCGCTTTTCCATTCTGTCGCTGAGTTGTGTAGCCAATGCAGAACAAACCGGCCCCCATGCCTGTTGACGAGTAGCTCGATTCTCCCATGAGGACTGGCCCGGGCTTTGCGATTTGCGTGCGCGGATGCCTTCACTTTGCCCTAATTGCGAGAGTAGAGAGCTCAGCGGTTCAACTTTTGTCCGCTTCGGGTTCTTCTACCGAACCTGTGATTCAAGCTGGATCCAGCGTTTTCGTTGTCGGCACTGCCGTAAGACTTGTTCCCGGGCAACGTTCTCTAGGTGGTTTCGCCATAAGAAACGCGTAAAGAACGAGCAGTTGCGCCGCCACTTTGCGAGCTCCGGCACGATCCGCCGGGCGGCCCGCACCTTCTCGCTCAACCGCAAGACTGTTGAGCGAAAGCTCATGGCGCTTGGCATTGAAGCCGAGGCCAAGCTCCGGATTGAAAACCTGGCTAGGAGCAAAGTTCGCGTGGTCGAGTTTGACGATATGGAGGCCTTCCAGCACACCAAAAACAAACCTCTCTCGATCACGTTGGCCGTACAGAAAAGAACGAGGCGGGTCCTGGGCCTTGAAATGTCGACGATGGCGGCAAAAGGTCTTCTAGCGGAAGTGGCGAGACGGAAGTATGGCCACCGCTTCGATGGGAGGGCGATTGCCCGGGCTGAGTTGTTTCGCCAGCTTCAAAATCTGGTGCATGAAGAAGCTTTGATTCAGTCAGACAGCAATCCTCACTACGCTTCCGACGTGGCAAAGTTCTTACCCAAAGCCCGGCATGTTCAGTTTTTGGGGAGGCGGCCGGCGGCAACTGGCCACGGCGAGATCAAAAAGGGATAATTTGATCCCCTCTTTGTTCTCAATCTTACCTGCGCAGTGTTTCGATTAAATGTGAGCCGCCTAGCGCGAAAAACCTGGGTCACGACAAAAAGAGTAGATCGCCTACGCGCCCACCTGTTCATCTGCGCCGACTATCACTACCATCACCTGAAGAATCAGTGAAAGAAAGCGCCGGTTTCTTTCGGCTCCCCTTGCTGGCCGCTAGATCAACAGGGCGTACTCTAAAGTCTTCCATCGATTTTGGACGGATAAGGCGTCGCTAATACGACGAGCGCTTTCTCGGAGGAAATATTGCACCCTGCGGTTCCTCATCGCCGTTTCAATTGACGGATAAGCGAATCCGTTATTTTTAGTTTTCGCTGTTTTTAGCCGGAGCTCCAGCAATCCCGTCAGAATTATTCGATTTTTCGAAGCACTTACCGAATAAAGCGACCAAAAACGCTTTTTTCTCCGGAAACTGGCCGAGCCTTGGTCTTCTGCGCCATGACAAAAGCAGAAGTCTTAATACAGAATGGACTTCCTTATGAGCCCCGAAAACCTGAGCTGGAAAAAAATGTGGCTGATGGCAGTGCTGGCGATTTCGCCGTATTTTTTTATGGTCCTGCCGGAACCATACTATGTTCCTGGCTCCGACGAATGCTGGCAGTTGCAGGCTGCGGTGGAAATGCAAAATGGTCGCGGTTATCGTTCGAGCCGGGACTCCGAGCTCCAGCTTTCTAATATCTCTGACCCAGAATACCAATACATGAAGTCCTGGCCGATCGGATATACGGCGTTTCTTCTTGGGCTCATGAAGACCGGCTTCAGTATCGATGGCGCAGCAAAAGCTTTCAATTTTCTGTTTGAGCTAGTCGGCCTTTTCGGCTGGTGTTATTTGGGAAGCCTTCTTTTGCGTCGTACGGGTGCTCGGCTGGTTTTTGCGTTCATCGTGGCTTTGCATTCACTGGTATGGGGAAACTACGCCACCAGCCTCAGCTCCTGGGCGGTATTTCCTTTTCTTTCTCTTTTTCTTTTTCGTGCACTGGGCATCCTTCCCGTACGGCATGTTTGGGTAAACACGCTCGGCGCTGCGGTCATGGGCGGATTGCTTGTGCTCTTCCGGTATCAGCATCTCTCCATCGTCGTAGGGGTTGCGGCCTTCGCCTTCATCGTGCTTGTATTTCGAAGGGATTGGCGCTGGCAAAGCTGGGCTGCCCTGGCGTTCGAGCTGGCCGTGCCTACGATTGTTTACCTGGTTATCGCGCAGGTAAATCAGCGCAATAGTGGCAGCGCTACCTTCCTGGGCAACCCGCTTCACGCCCCGCTTTACGCAGCCTGGTTGCCGGAATTCTTTTTGGCCTGGATATTTGGAGGCTCGCTTCGCCTGGATACGCTGATTCGGGGACTAGCTTCGATTGCTCATTTTCCACGGCAAATGGCGGAATTCGCAGGGGGCGTATTAGCCATGGGTGCTTACTGTCTAGGCGCCATTTACGTTTGGCGCCGAAGAGTGCCGGCCATGAGCGGATTTTATATGGGGCTTTGGCATTTGTGCTGTGGGTTCGGGCTCCTATGCGTCTTCGGCGCTCTTCTATTTCGCTACGGCATGGGACTTCATGTCTGGTCTCGTTATTATCACTACATGGCGCCAGCTGCCGCGTTGGCGGTACTCGCCGCCTTCGACGGTCAGGGGAAAACTTTTTCGAAACTTTGGATCAGGCTAACCTGCCTCGTTTGTTTCGCAGTGATACTTGGCTATTCCGTTCACCGACGGGAGCTTGTGCGGGAGTTCTACCGAAAAGCCGACGCGGCTATTGCGAGGGTCAATGCAATTCAAGGGAACCAGAAAGGAAATCCTGCAATTTTGGTGGTCGCTGATCATTTAATTGGCGCCTTTGTCGTCCGGGAGTATTTGCCGGTAGTAGTGGATGCCACGTTTCTCTTCTCCGAAACTGCCCGGGCAGATCGGGATACTCTTGTTTTTCTATTGAGCGACAAAAAGCCGCTAAGCAGCCAGTACAGAGCTTTGGAGCGCGTAGGTGAGGCCGTGAAAAAATATGACTTTCAAGGCGAGGAGAATTCCGATTTCGATCTTCGATGGAAACTTTTCCCTCGGGGGTCACTGAAGAGCGCTCTCTAGGCGTAAACGGGACTCAGTTTTTCCATTCTGTCTTGGAATTGTGAATCCAAAGAAGAAACATGAGTATGCCGAAGAGCTCGTGCCGATAGTCACGGCGGAGTTCTTTATGGGCCTGGAGCATGGCGACTACCTTGCCAGGCTGCAGATAATTGGAAATCTCATTCCGGTAAGTCGCGAGCAAATCCTGGATAAGCTCCCACCAGGTGGTTCGCAAGTGTTTCTCCACTGGAAAATTAAATCCTGCTTTCGGCAAAGACAGAACTTCCGCCGGGATGCGGGATTCCAGGCCGGAACGCAGCACGACTTTTCTTTGCTTTCCGCGTAGTTTCCACCCGTCGGGCAACGCTCGGCCGGCTTGAATCATTTCAAGATCCAGGAAGGGAACACGCACTTCAAGCCCATGCGCCATGCTCATTCGGTCGACTTTCACGAGCATGTCGTTGGGCAGATAAAAGCTGAAATCCATATGGAGCATTCGATCGAGGAGGGATGCACTGCCGGGCAGTTCATTGGCAAATGCGGCATACTTTCGCGCCGGATCCCGGTTCTTTTGGCGTGCTAAAAATCCGGGATCGAGGGTGTAGCGCTTCAGGCCATCGTGGAAAATAGTGCGCCAGTTTGCGTGATCAAAAGGAAAAGGCTTTCCGGCATGCAGAAAAAAACGCTCCCATTTTTGCTGGAAGCTGTAGCGCGTGTCCGCGGGCGGAATGAAGCGGGAGATCCGGCGCGCCAAAGCGAGAGGGAGACCGAAGATCCCACCACTGAGCTTTCGCGAAAGTAGCGTAGCCCGAAAGGTTTCATAGCCAGCTAGTAACTCGTCGGCGCCATCTCCAGAGAGTGCCACTTTACTGTGTTTTGCGGTTTCGCGACAAAGCAGGTACATGGCCAGGGCAGACGAATCCGCAGTGGGTTCTTCCAGGTGCTTCGAAATTAACTGCGGTAGATCCCTGGCATCAGCTTCGGGCTGCAGCTCGACGAGCTTCATTCCTAAGGCTTTCGCGGTGGCCCGAGCCGCCGGGCTTTCGTCATAATCGCCTTCGAAGCGCGCATGGAAGAGCGTTACGTTGCATCGGTTTTGCTTCAGGGCGGCGGCCACGGCGCTGGAGTCGAGCCCGCCAGAAAGAAACGCTCCAACGGGTACGTCGGCCATCGTTTGGGCTTGTACCCGCGTGCGAAAAGTTTCCCAAAACGCTTCTGCCACGTTCGCTTGCATCACGGATGATCGATGTTCCGGCCATTCTATTGATTTTATGGAATGAGAATGGATGCCGTTCCGGTTAACTAAAACGCATTCACCGGGCATAAGCTGGCGCACCGAGGAATAGCCGGTTCGGGGAGCCGCCACGTAATTGAAGTGCAGAAAGTCAAAAATAGCTTCTTCGTCGTATTCTCGAGATACCTCGGCCTGAGAAAGAATCCCCTTGATTTCGGACGCGAACAGAAAGCGCCCATCCTTTTCCGAGAAAAAAAGCGGCTTAACCCCAACGGGGTCGCGAGCGAGAAGGAGCGTTTTTTCCCGTCGGTCCCAAATCGCGAACGCGAAAATTCCGTTGAGCTTCTTGAGGCAATCCAAGCCCCAGTGCTTATACCCCCGAAGAATCACTTCGGTATCGCTGCTGCCACGGAAGCGCAGGCCTGCCGACTCGAGCTCCTGCTTCAGCTCCAGATAATTATAAATCTCGCCATTGTAGGTAAGAACAAAACGACCTTCATCGTCCTGCATTGGCTGGCTTCCGGTGTCGGAGAGATCCAGTATAGAAAGCCGGCGATGGCCCAGGCCGATTTCATTTTCAATGAAAATTCCTTCCGCATCAGGACCTCGATGCGCGATCGCGCGGCACATCCTTCGAAGGCTGGGCTCTCCCACTGGTGATCGCTGGCCGTAATGGAATATTCCGGCTATCCCGCACACCGACTAGTCTTCCATAGCGCGAAACTCAAACTGTTCCTGGCGCATCTCATTAATCTGGGCGGAAATTATCCCAATCGCAAAGGTAAGGAAGCCCGACATCACCACGAGCGCGCCAAGTTGAGGAAAGCCCAAATGCTGGCGGCTCATTACCCAGGCGGAATACATGAGGGCAGCTACAACCTGAACAAGCGCCAGGGAAGTGAAAAAAAGAAAAGCATCGAAAAGGATAAAGATCCTCAGGATGAGCTTAAGCGTGAAAAAACCGTCGCGGAACATTCTCACGGAGGATTTCCCGACCCGCGGCTCGGTCTTGATCGGCCGGAATTTTACGCGGTAGCCCCGTTTCATCATCAGCAAGGTCGAGGTTGTGGATGCGGAGAAGCCGTCGGGAAGCAGATGCAGGTAGCGCTTGATCACTGAAGAGCGAAAACAGCGAAGCCCGCAATTGAGGTCGGGAATTTTTCGGCGGGCCACGATTTGGGAGATAGTTCTCAAGATCCATTTGCCCGGAGCCCTTCTCGCCACCTGGGAAGAGCCTTTTCCGCGCGTGCCGAAACAGGCATCGTATTCGCCGGACTGAACTTCCAACACAACTCCAGCGAGGTCTTCGGGCTGGTGCTGCCCGTCAGCATCATACCAAGCCACGAATTCAGTTTTAGCTACCTTCATGCCGGTCTTCAGCGAGGCTCCGTATCCCCGGTTTACCTCGTGCGTGAGTACGGTCACGCCGGGAACTGACTTCGCTCTTTCGTGGGTCTTGTCTTCCGAGCCGTCGTTTATCACGAGGATTAGCACGTCCGGAAAGTTATCCTTGAGCTTCCGGAGCGTCGGTACGATTCCCTCTTCTTCATTGAATGCGGGAACAATTACCGTCAGCCGAGAACCGTCAATTTTTTGCATAGGTTTTCTCGAAGATCAGCACTTCATTAAGCGCCCATTGGGTCCAGAAAGGGCGCCGCTCCACGAATCGCATTCCATGCTTTTCCGCGAGAGCATTGATCTCCGAATGGGAAACTGTAAGCCGCTCGTCTTCTTCCATTCCACGGTCGGTGTCCATGTCGTAGTAGCGGGACGAAATCTTCGACTGAATATGAACCACGTTGTGAGTGAGAAAAGAAACGAGGAGGCCGATGCGCGTGATCACCAGGCGACCTTCAGGCTTGAGCACCCGGGCAATTTCCGCGAATTCCTGATCGATGATCGACGTCGGAATATGATTCACGTTCGCGATGAGGGTGGCGGTGTCGAAGAGTGCGTTGGGAAAGGGGAAGGGAAGCTTCTCCACTACCTGCTCGGGCTGCAGGCCTTCATAAGCGTGAAAATCCACGCCTACGCTTTCGTCGCCCACGAACTTGCGGATGAAGACATTCCCTGGGCCGCAGCCGATATCAAGCACCTTGCCCTTACAGGCAGCTTTCACGTAGTGCATGCGCTCGTCGCGGAGGCAGAGCAGTGGCCCCCAGCTTTCGTTCGGATTCTGAATCACCGCACGAAAGGGAAAGAGTGCAAAATTGAGCCATTTCTCAAGGAGAGAGTAAGAAGTTTTCGGTTCGAAGATCATAGGGTAGCGCATTATAGGAGTAGGTGGCATGCTTTCGTCAAGCCACTTTTGACACATCATGTTCACGAATGCTACTGGGGAAAAGCAGATGCTAGGGCGAGATCGGGTTCGAGAAGCAAAAGAATTCCTGGGGGCTGAAGTTTGGGGCCTGTTCCTGCGCGCGATCGCCGTCGGGTTTTTTCTTTTCGCCGTGGAATCCAGCTTCATCATGGTTCTTCAGGGCTTCCTTAGATCTTTGGGGCTTATGCAGGGGCAGGAGCTCCTTTTGCCTCTCTGGTATCCCGAGTCAATGGTGGGCGCCACCATGTTTTTGATGCTTTTTGGCGTGCTGCGCGGGGCGGCATATCTGTTCAAGGCATTCCTCGCTGGAGCCACACATCAAGCATTTCTGCGGCAACAGCGGGCGCGGATCCTGGAGTACGGACTCCTGGAAGCGAGCACCTCTTCCAGCCACGAAGTGATCAACATGTTCAACGAGAGGGTGAGCCAGGCCGCGGGAACACTAAACGCAGTTTCCCAGCTGCTGCTCACCGGAACCTCCGGCTTGCTGTTTCTCGTGCTTGGCTTTTCCCTCGCACCTAAAGAGATGGCGCTCGGGCTGTTTCTGCTCTCGCTGATTCTTTTTCCGCTGCGCTTCCTGAACGATCGGATCGAAAGAGCGGGCCAGCGAGTGGTCAAGGAATCGGAGGACTGCAGCCGTTTGCTCGCCCAAGGGCTCCGGCATCAGTTCTTTCTGAGGATTTATGGCCTACTCGGAGAGGAAATCGCCAAAGGCAAGGCCAGCCTCGCTGCCTATGAGCGCGACTTCAAAAAATATTATTTTGTTTTCGCTCTGAAAAACGCCGTGCCGCTCATCGCCGGGTCGATCGTAATTAGCGTGGTGGCTTTCATGAGCCGGGAATATTTCGGAACCTCCGCCGTAAAGCTCATTTCTTTTTTCTACATCTTCGTGCGCCTCGCCCAGGCCGCGAGTGAAGCGAACAATGGGCTGAGCGAGCTGCGGCTCCAGCTGCCGGGGTTTCGTCTGCTAATCGACTGGAACGAGCGGCTGCGGAATCTGAAGCTGAGAACCGCCACCAAGGGAACGCAGCTTAACCGCGTGAACAAGCCAGGCGCCGTGGAAATAAGGGCCGAAGGTCTCGCGTTCGGCTACCCCGGCGGCCCGAACTTGTTCAGGGGGCTGGATTTCAAGGCGGGCAGGGGGGAGTCGGTATTGATCAAGGGAGAATCGGGGTCGGGTAAGAGCACCCTGCTCACGTTGGTGCTCGGGCTGAACGAGCCGAGCCAGGGCAGGTTGCTGATCAACGGTGAGTCCATTTCTACCGCGCGCGACTGGTTGTATGAACAGGTGGCTTACGTGGGCCCGGAGCCCTATCTTATCGCCGGCACGGTTCGCGCTAATCTCCTATATGGGAACCATAGAGTGTCCGCCGTTTCCGATGGAGAAATATGGGCCGCGCTCGAGAATGCCCAGATCGCCGCCGCGATCCGTGAGCTGCCACTCGGCCTGCAGGAAATTCTCTACGAGCACACGCAGCTTTCAACCGGGCAGAGGCAACGGCTCGCCATCGCCCGCGCGATGCTGCGCAAACCCAGCTTGCTGATTCTCGACGAGGCTTCGGCGAACCTGGATTCAGTCACGGAACAGAAATTTCTCGAAGCGCTCAAGGAATTGCTCCCCCGTGTAACGGCTCTCATCATCAGCCATAAGCCGACCTTCGATTCGCTCGCGACGCAGCGAATCGAATTGGGCGCCCCGGTTTAGGTCAGGAGAGGATCTCGCGCAAGGTGCGGATCACTCTGTCTTGACTGGTGGGGGTAAGCCCGAAATACATCGGCAGGCTCACCGCTTCGGCATAGTACTTCTCCGCCTCAGGGCAGTGCCCGGCTTTGAATCCCATCGCCTGGTAATAGGGCTGTAAATAAACGGGGATGTAGTGAAGGTTCACCCCGATCTCAGCTGCTCTCAATTTCTGAAAAAGCTCCAAATGGGAAACGTGAGCGTTCTTTCGCAGCCGAACCACGTAAAGATGAAGCGCCGAGCGCGAGCCTTTTTCTCGCACCGGCAGCTGGAGAGGAAGGGCGGCCAATTCCCTGTCGTAGCGATCAGCGATTTCGTGGCGGCGATCTACGAAGCCGTCCACTTTTTTGAGCTGGTTCGTGCCGAGCGCCGCCTGCAGATCGGTGAGGCGGTAATTATAACCAAGGTCTATCTGCGCGTAATACCAAGGGCCGTGCGGCGCATCTTTCATCATAGATGGGTCACGCGTGATTCCGTGGGAGCGCAGGCGGAGCAGCTTCTCGTATAACAGCTTGTCGTTCGTGGTGATGGCTCCGCCTTCGCCTGTGGTCATTATCTTTACCGGGTGAAAGCTGAAAACGCAAAGGTCGGAATGCTGGCAATCGCCTACCTTGCGGCCCTGGTAGCTGGCGCCGATCGAGTGAGAGGCGTCCTCCAGCACCTTTACGCCGTAATCACGGCAGATCCTGGAAATTTCTTCCATGTCGCAGCTTTGCCCGGAATGGTGAACCGGCACCAGAACAGCGGGGAGGCGGCTGTCTTTCTTTGCCTTCGCCAGTTTTTCTTTCAGCACCGAGGCCGACATATTGTAGCTGACCGGATCAATGTCTACGAAATCCACGCCGGCTCCGCAGTAGAGGGCGCAGTTCGCTGAAGCCACGAACGTGTTCGGCGAGGTCCACAGGTTATCGCCCGTCTTCAGGCCGAGCGCCAGGCAGGAGAGATGGAGAGCCGCCGTAGCATTCGAAACGGCTACGGCGTACTTGGCGCCGCAGAATTCCGCGAGGGCCACTTCGAACTTATCCACAGCTGGTCCCTGGGTGAGCCAGTCTGAGCGGAGCACCGACACCACGGTTTCCACGTCACTGTCGTCGATATGCTGGCGCCCGTAAGGGATATGCTCACGCATTCTTCAGAAGTTCCCTCATTTTTTCTATGCTGAGAAAGTCCTTGTTCGTGCCGGAGCTGTATTCGAAATCCTCGTGTACGGGCTTTCCAGTTTCGCTCAGGAGGTTCTTTGAGAAATCTACTTTTTCGTTGAAAGTGATCGTGGGCTGGATCACGTAGTGATCGGTGAACTCGAGTGTTAAGTTGGCGTTGTCGGCCGGAACCATCACCTCGTGCAACTTCTCGCCAGGGCGAATCCCCACCAGCTTGATGGCAAGATCCGGCGCCATTGTTTTCGCGAGGTCGGGCATCTTGAGGCTCGGGATCTTCGGCACGAAAATCTCTCCCCCGTGCATACGGGCAAAGCTTTTCAGCACAAACTCCACGCCCTGCTCGAGCGTGATCCAGAAACGGGTCATTCTCGCGTCGGTGATCGGAAGCTCTTTGGCATTTTCGGCGAGGAGCTTGCGGAAAAATGGAACCACCGATCCTCGCGACCCGATAACGTTTCCATAACGAACCACCGAAAAGCGCGTGCGGTGCCCGCCGGCAAGATTATTGGCCGCCACGAATAATTTGTCAGAAGCGAGCTTGGTGGCGCCGTAGAGATTGATAGGGCTCGCGGCTTTGTCGGTGGAGAGCGCGATCACGCGTTCCACTTCGTTCTCGATCGCGGCATTCATCACGTTTTCCGCGCCGTGAATATTTGTTTTAATGCACTCCATTGGGTTGTATTCGGCGATCGGAACGTGCTTGAGTGCGGCGGCATGAACCACGTAGTGCACCCCACGCATCGCGGTTTTCAGGCGATTGAAGTCCCTCACGTCGCCGATGAAGAAGCGCATGGCCGGGTTCTGGAACTCCTGGGCCATCTCGTATTGCTTAAGCTCGTCTCGGGAGTAGATGATGATTTTTTCCGGTTTGTAACGGGCCAGCAAGGTTTGCGTGAACTTTTTGCCGAAGGAGCCGGTACCGCCAGTGATCAGGATAACTTTCTTGTTGAACATCGTTCCTCCTTTTACTATCGCGGCCCCGCTGCGTTCAAGGAGAACATGGCGAAATCCCTGGAAAAAAGCGTGGGTCGGTCATAAAACTGGTTATGGGTTTTCCCTCCGTTCGAGTCGTGGTCCAGAGCCGCTTTTCCTCCCGCAGGCTCCCGGGTAAGGCTCTCCTGCCAGTGGGGGGAGTGCCCATGGCCGTTCTTTGCGCCCAGCGTGCCGGCAACCGTGGTCTCGAGGTCGTTTTGGCCACCTCCACCGACGCTACCGACAACGCGGTCGAAAATGCCGCTAAAGTTTACGGAATCGCCTGCGTGCGAGGGTCGCTGGATGACGTGCTGGGGCGATTTCTGCTCGCTACCGAAGGCATGAAGGAAGACGACTGGGTCATAAGGCTCACGGCCGACAACTTATTCCCCGACGGTGATTTCCTGGCGGAATTCTTGAAGGCAACTAAATTAGGTGAGTTTAATTATACTCGATCCGCTTCTCCGCAAAATCGCCTGCCCTACGGGCTGGGAGCCGAGGCATTCCGCGTTGGATTGCTCCGAAAAGCGGCCGGCGCCACCAGAGAGCCCTACGATCGTGAGCACGTTACACCTTGGATGCTTCGTCTTGGAAATTTCACCAGTTTCGACCCGCGCGAGAATCTTGAGCCTGACTGGAGCCGGCTGAGGGCCTCCATCGACACCTACGGAGACTACTTGCGGGTTTCGAAGCTGTTTGCCGGGGAAAAAAAGCCTTCTGCCCTCAGATGGCGAGAGCTCTGCACTCGGCTGGCTAGGCTCCCGGGGCACCGGCTGGTTCTCGGAGGCGCCCAGCTCGGGCTGAGCTACGGGCAAACCAACCGGAGCGGAAAACCTACCGAAGAGCGTGCGCACCAAATCCTGGAAGCGGCGCTTGAGCTCGGAGTGGAAGACGTGGACTGCGCGAGAGGGTATGGAGATTCGGAGAAAGTCGTGGGCTCTTTCCTAAAAAAATATCCGCAAGCTCTCACGCCCATCACCAAGTTGTCTGCCGACGCCCTTACCGAGGTGGCCGCGAGAGAAAGCGTGCGCATGTCGTGCTCGGAACTTGGCGTGGAGAAACTACCCGTTCTTCTGCTGCATCGCTGGCAGCACCGCCATGCGGACGGCGGAAAAGTTTGGGCTTCGCTCAAAGAACTACGCGATTCCGGCATGATTGGGCTTCTTGGGGCGAGCGTAACCAGCCCTGAGCAGGCCCTCGAAGCGCTGGCCGATCCCGATATCCGGCTTCTCCAGCTGCCATTCAACCTTCTCGATCATCGCTGGGACGATTCCGGAATTCCGGGCGCCGCTAGAGCCAGACCGGACGTCGAAATCCATGCGCGCAGTATTTTCCTCCAAGGGATCCTACTGAACGAGAGCGTTTCCTGGCCTGCCGTTGAAGGCCTGAACGCGGAGCTCTGGACTGCGAAAGTGAAAGACGGCGTTGCCCGTTCCGGGAGAAAAGACCGGATGGACCTTTGCCTTGCTTACGCGCGCTCCCAGCCTTGGATCAACGCCTTGGTCGCAGGCGTGGAAAGCCCGGCGCAGCTCGCGCAAATCGGATCGAGCTTTGCGGAATCCCTTCTCGGCGAAGCCGAACTCTTGCATCTACGGGAGCTCTACCGGGGAGCGCCGGTGAACCTTGTAGATCCTTCTTTATGGCCGAGGAGCCTTGCATGAGCGGCCGTCTCTTCGTATTCAGGGTAGACGCCTCCGTCGCCGTCGGCACTGGTCATATGATCCGCTGCCTTACCTTGGCGGAAGCGTTGAAGCGCGATGGTGAAGAATGCGTTTTCCTGAGCAAAGAGGAGAAGGGGAACCTCAACGACTTCGTGAGGGGAAAAGGCTTTCGCTGCGTTTCCGTTCCTGCAGACAAAGGTGAGATGGAAGACGCCGCTGCGTCGAAAGCGCTTGTCCTGGCGCTCGAAAAAAAGCCTTCGTGGGTCGTGGTCGATCACTACTCGCTTGGCCTCGCTTGGGAGAGCGTCGTTCGGCCAGGCTGCGACAAAATTTTCGTGATCGACGACCTCGCGAACCGCGCGCATGACTGCGACCTGCTGCTCGATCAAAACTACTACGAGAACGCCGATGTTCGATACGAAGGCAAGATTCCTGCGCGTTCCAAAACGCTTCTCGGTCCATCCTACTGCCTGCTTCGACCGGAGTTCATTTCCGCCGGAGAAAAAATCAGGGATCGAGTCGGCAAAATCGAAAGAGTGCTGATTTTCATGGGAGGGAGCGATCCCACCGGTGAAACCCAGAAAGCTCTACGGGCGCTAAGCGCGGAGGGCGGCATTTCCCTCGACGTGGTCGCCGGCTCCTCTAACCCCGCCGTGGCCGATATCGCCGCGCTCGTGAAAAGTATCTCGCAGGCCACCCTGCACGTGCAAACCCCGCACATGGCCCAGCTCATTGCCGCCGCGGATCTGGCCGTGGCGGCGGGTGGTTCGAGTTCCTGGGAGAGGTGCGTTCTCGGGCTCCCGTCCCTAGTCGTGCTCACGGCCGACAATCAGCGGGAAATGTCGGCGGCGCTGGCGAAAAAGGGGGCGATCGAAAGGCTCGGATTTTATGATCAGGTGACCGAGGCGAAGATTCAAGCCGCCTTTCAATCGCTGAAGGGAAATCCCGGTAAGTTAGAAAAAATGAGCCAGGCCTCGATTGAAATTATGCAGAGCATTAGTGGGGACGGTCTTCAATTCACTCCGGCGGTCATACGGGCTCTTTCTGGAGCATAGGTGATATGTTATTCCTGTGACCAGATGCATCCTCAACTAACCAAGAACCGATTCGGGTTTCACGAGCTCGCTAACAAGCCCAGCCTCGCTGAAATCAAAAAGTGGTACGAAGACAACTATTATCAGGATTGCCCGCAGACTGGTTACGAGAAGCAATACGCCGATCATGAGGTGGCTTACTTCCTGAATAAGATCGAACAAAAAGCCCTGATCCTGGAGTCCATTTTAGGAAAAGAAAAAGGAAAGCGCCTACTCGACGTGGGCTGCGGAGAAGGCTGGGCACTACGCGTGTTTCACGAGCGCGGATGGAAAGTGACGGGCCTTGATTTCAGCGACTTCGGCTGTAAAAAGCACAACCCATCCCAAGCCGACGCTCTGCGGGCAGGTGATATCTATCAAAGCATCGACAACCTCGCAAAAGAGGGCGCCAAGTTCGATTGCATCTGGCTCGACAATGTTCTCGAGCACGTGCTTGATCCCGGCGAGCTTCTCGCGAAATGCGCGAGGCTCGCCTCCGACAAAGCTGCGCTGCTGATCGAAGTGCCCAACGATTGCTCATTAGTTCAGGAGCAGGTCTTCGGGGGAGGGATGGTTTCGCGGCCTTACTGGATCGCGCCGCCCGAGCACATTTCCTATTTCAACCGCGACGGCTTGCTTGCGCTCTGCCGTGAGATCGGCTGGGAGAGCCGCTGTACTTTGGGAGATTTCCCGATCGACTGGTTCCTTTTCAATCCAAATACGAATTATGTAGATAAACCGGTGGGTAAGTCCTGCAGGGAAGCCGCCGTAAGGCTCGAGAACCTTTTTCACGAAGTTTCTCCGGAGAAGACGAATCGCTTTTTCGAAGCCATGGCGGATATCGGCATGGGGCGAAACATCATAGGGTTCTTCCAGTTGACGACGGGAGCAAAACGTGGCGTTTGAGATTGCCGGCCGGAAAATCGGAAGCGAAGCCGAGCCCTTTCTGATCGCCGAGATGTCGGGCAACCATAACCAGTCGATCGATCGCGCCTTCGCTATCATCGACGCCGCCGCCGCGTGCGGCGCGCACGCACTGAAGATCCAAACCTATACTGCGGATTCGATGACTCTCGACGTGAAAGAGGGGCCGTTTCTAATCTCCGACAAGAAAAGCCTTTGGTCTGGCCGTACGCTTTACGATTTGTACAAAGAGGCTTCCACTCCCTACGATTGGCATAAGCCCATTTTTGAGCGTTGCCGGGAGCGGGGTGTCATCGGGTTCAGCACACCCTTCGACGTCGCCGCCGTGGACTTTCTCGAAAGCATGGACGCGCCTTGCTATAAGATCGCTTCTTTCGAGAACATCGACATTCCACTCATCCGCAGGACGGCCGCGACCGGCAAGCCGCTGATCATGTCGACGGGTATGGCTTCGCTCGAGGAAATCGGCGACGCGGTGACAGCCGCCAGGAGCGCGGGATGCCAGGATTTGGTTCTGCTCAAATGTACCAGCACGTATCCGGCTGAGCCTCGAAACACGAATATTCTCACGATCCCAGATCTCAAGAAAAGATTCTCATGCGAAGTCGGCCTTTCCGACCACACCATGGGCCTAGGAGTCGCGGTAGCAAGCGTGGCTCTCGGCGCGACGGTGATCGAGAAGCACTTCACGCTCGACCGCAAAGACGGAGGCGTGGATTCCACTTTTTCCCTGGAGCCGGCGGAATTTGGCCAGCTCGTTAGGGAAAGCAGGGGAGCTTGGCAGTCCCTCGGAACTCCATCTTACGGGCCCACTGAGGCGGAGAAGCCTTCCCTCCAATATCGGCGCTCGCTTTATGTCGTGGAAGACATCCGGGCGGGAGAAAAGTTCACGTCCGCGAACCTTAGATCGATCCGCCCGGCCGGCGGGCTAGCGCCTAAGAATTTCGACGGGCTGCTGGGGCGCGCAGCGAGCGTGGACCTGAAGAAAGGAACTCCTATGAAATGGGAGTTCGTTCGGAGGTAGGCATGGCCCGTTCGGTTTGCATTCTCGATTACGGCTCCGGAAACGTGAAGTCCGTTTATAACTTGCTCCAGGAGCTGACTCCGAACGTCAAGATCTCCAACTCGCCGCATGACATGGAAGAGGCTTCCCACCTCATCCTTCCCGGAGTGGGAGCTTTTGGTGCGGCGATGCGCAAGGTGAAGGAAAAGATCCCGATGGACCCCCTGCGCGAGCAGGTATTCGGCCGGCGAAAACCCTTCCTCGGCATCTGCGTGGGTATGCAGGTACTTGCCACTCGCGGTATCGAGTTCGGCTCCCATGAGGGCCTGGGGTGGATTCCTGGTGAGGTTGGCGAGCTTTCGACGGGGGAGTTTCCGCTCCCGCATATCGGCTGGAATGATATCTCGGTCACGAAAGAAGCTCCGCTGATGCGCGAACTGAACCGCGGTGTGGATTTTTATTTCCTACATTCTTTCGCGTTTCGCCCCGAAGACCCATCCCTTGTGCTGGCCACTGCGGAATATGGCGAGAGATTTTGCAGCGCCATCCATCTCGACAACATCATGGGCGTTCAGTTTCATCCAGAGAAAAGCCAGCGAGCCGGCAAGATCCTGATGGGAAATTTCTTATCCCTGGAGGAAGGGTGAAAAAGAAGCGGCTCATTCCGGTGCTCCTTCTGAAGAACGGAATGCTCGTGCAGAGCAAGGAGTTCAAACGTCACCAGAACCTGGGTAATCCGATCACGGCCGTGCGGCGCCTTTCCGAATGGGCCTCCGACGAGGTTATTTACCTCGACATTACCCGGGACGAAGAATATGACCTTCAGCGAGACGACCTTGGCACCGCCAACCGCCACAGCTTCCTCGAGATCATCGAAGACGTATCCAAATTCACATTCATGCCAATCACCGTCGGCGGGAAAATCAGGACTCTCGATGATATCGAGCGCCGCCTGAAGCTAGGCGCCGACAAGATTTCCTTGAATACCGCGGCTCTTGAGCGTCCGGAATTCATCGGCGAGGCGGCCAAGGAGTTCGGCTCCCAGTGCATAGTGATTTCCATCGATTACAAATTAAAGGATGGAAAGCGGATCGTAATGAGCCGCGGAGGTAAGGAGCCCACCTGTTTTGGGGCCCTAGAATGGGCAAGAGTTGCGCAGGAAAGCGGTGCGGGGGAGTTGCTATTGAATTCCATCGATCGGGATGGCCTGCGTAACGGATACGATATCGAATGTCTTAGCGCGGTTTCCGAATCCGTGCGGATCCCCGTGATCGCCTGCGGCGGAGTGGGTGACTGGACCCATTTCGGAGAAGCATTCGATAAAACCAAGGTCGACGCCGTGGCGGCGGCAAACATTTTTCATTATACGGATCAGAGCGTTTACCTCGCGAAAAAATATCTTCACCAAAGCGGATATTGCGTGCGAAGCCCTGATCTGATGGTCCTAAAGGAATAAAGCTCATGCTCAAGCCGATGATCTACTGCACGAAGTGTGTCTATCCCCAGAGAGCGGTGAACCTTTCTGTCGACGAAGAAGGAGTTTGCTCCGCTTGTCGTGTGGCGGAAAAATTCGAGCAGATTCCTGGCGACTTCTGGGAAAGCCGGAAGAAAAAATTCGGCGAGATCGTTCGGGAGGCTACCAAAAACAATACCTCCAACTATGACTGCATTATTCCCGTGAGCGGTGGGAAGGATAGCTACTACCAGACCCACCTAATGATTGAAGAATATGGGCTGAAACCTTTGCTGGTAACATACCACGGCAACAATTATCTGCCCGAAGGCGATTATAATCGAGATCGCATGCGGCAGGTATTCAATGCCGATCACCTGGTTTTCGGGCCGAGCGTGGAAGTACTGAAGAAGTTGAATCGCCTCTGTTTCCGGAAAATGGGCGACATGAACTGGCACGCCCACTGCGGGATCTACACTTATCCTATCCAGATGGCCGTTCGTTATAATATCCCCATGATGGTTTGGGGTGAAACGCTCTGGGATATCTCTGGTATGTTCGACCCCGACGACTTCGTGGAGTTCTCAGCGCGTGTTCGCCACGAGCATGCGCTGCGCGGTTTCGAGTGGTACGACATGCTCAACGATCCAGTGGAAAAGCTGATCGAGAAAGACGTGCTTTGGGCGAAGTACCCGACCGACGAGGAAATCCTGCGGGTCGGAACGCGCGGATTGTATATCGGGAATTTTTTCAAGTGGGACGCCTATCGCCAGACCGAACTGATGAAGAAGAAGTACGGATGGAAAGAGTCCGAAAAGGGCTTTGAGCGAACCTACCGTAAGATCTCCAATCTAGATGATCGTTATGAGAACGGAATTCACGACCTGCTGAAATTCGTGAAGTTCGGCTACGGCCGTGCATCGGACCATTCTTCCAAAGACGTTCGCAGCGGAGATATGGACAGGAAGACCGCAGTGGAAATGGTGAGAAAGCTCGATCACGTGGTTTCTAAGGATCTTTATTACTGGCTCGAGTACGTGGAAATGTCTGAAAAAGAGTTCTGGGAAACAGCCGATACCTTCCGCGATGCTAGGGTGTGGTGGATCCAGGACGGTAAATGGTGGAAGCACACTTTGTGGGGAGAGCCGACCGCTTATGGCGACGTGAACCTGGATCCCGAGCTTTGGGCAAAATATCAGCCGAGAAAATAATCAGGCTTCGCTGATTTCCGAAAGCTTGACCAGGAGCTTATCGAAAGTTCCTGGGTTCTTGATCAGGTAAGCCAGCTTCGCCGCCACCACCTCGGGGCTGTTCAGCTTCCCGTCTTTTTGGAATCCAATGAATTTATCGACCTGCGGAAAAGAGTCTTTCGCTTCTTTCCTTAAGTCTGCCTGCATCTCGGTGTCGATCAGGCCCGGATCCACGAGAAAAGTGCTCATTTCTGGATTCTCTTCCCGGATCACAGAGGCGAGCATCGCGAGCCCTGCCTTTCCAGAACAGTAAGACGACCAGCCTATCGTCGGGTGAAACGCGGCGCCGGAACCCACGAAAACGATGTGCATCGGTCGGCCCTGCGGCTTCACCAAGCGTAAAAACTCATTCGCGAGCACGGATGCCGACACCAGGTTCACCTGATACGCCGAGATGAGCTCCGCGGAACTGAGAGTGCCCATCCTTCCTATGGGCCGAACGACTCCCGCATTATAAACGAATGTAATGCCCTGCTGGCCTTTCGCGGAGGAGCAAGGCTCTTCGAGAAGCCCCGCCAGGTTTCCGGGGATGCTAAGATCGGCATTCGTATGCTTGTATCGCGGATGAATAATGCTTTGCTTGCGGGAGAGGCCGCTCACGGAAAAGCCCTCCTCCAATACCTTCTCGCCCAGTGCCTTTCCTAATCCTTCGCCGCACCCCGCTATAATGCAATGCATGATTCCACCTTCCGGTTTTGGCTCCGCTGTTTTTCGCCAGGAAGCAAAGCCTCCTGACTTGCGATGAGCTGAATAGTAACATGCGCATTGAATGAAGATTGGTATCCTGTCAGATATTCACGGAAATGCCGCCGCCCTCTCAGCGGTCGTACGAGAGCTGGAAGCGGAGGGAATCACCCGCCTGTTCGTGCTCGGTGACCTCGTGGGGTATTACTACGATCCTGGCAAAGTTTTGTCCGAACTTTCCCGGTTTTTCTGCGAACTCGTGCGCGGAAATCATGAGGACATGCTGTTCGCCCCCTCTGCCGAGCATGAGGAAATTCGCCAGAAATACGGGCATGGTCTCGACGTAGCGAGGAGCGAGTTGAAGTCCGCGCAGCTTTCTATGCTCGAAAAGCTGCCCGTTACGCTCAACGTGGAGGCTGAAGGAGTTCGCTTTCTCCTTTGTCATGGCTCACCTTGGTCGACGGACGAATACATCTATCCCGATTCCACCGAACTTCTGGAAAAGTGCGGGCGGCTGGAAGTGGATTTTGTGCTGGTCGGGCATTCTCATTATCCATTTCATTTCCGGGGCGAGAAATGCGAAGTGATCAACCCGGGCTCGGTGGGCCAGTCCCGTTGGGTCGGAGGTAAGGCCGGGTGGGCGATCGCCGATCTTGGGGCCAGAACAGTGGAGCTTCGTGAAACCGCCTATGATCCATCTCCAGTGATGCAAGAGGCGAAAAAACGGGACCCTGGCGTCGCCTATTTGCAGGAAATTCTGAGAAGGAAAAGATGAGCAAACCACTACTTAAGTGCGTATTGGTGACTGGTTGCGCGGGTGACATTGGTCTGAGCATCGGACGGCTTCTGCGACACGCTGAAGTTTGTGAAAAAGTTATTGGGATTGATGTGCACGACCACCATCCCGGAGAAAAATTTTTCGATGCATGTGAAGTTGTCCCGCGTGCCGACGATCCAGCTTATGAAGCACGGTTGGCCAGGGTTGTTCAAGAGCATCAGCCTGATTTGATCGTACCAATGACAGAGGCGGAAATTGGGAGATTTTCAGCACGGAAGCAGTCCAGTGTATTGAAGATTCCTCTCTTAATGGCCGACCAGAAATCGGTGGAGGTCGGCCTGGACAAGTGGCTCACAGCTGAATTTCTAAGAGAAGAAAATCTACCTTTTCCTTGGACGGTGCTGGCTGACACGTGCCATCCGAATGCACTTCCTTGCATTTGGAAGGCAAGATCAGGAAGGGGATCAAAAAACGTGAGGATAGTTCCCGATCAACGTACCGCAGACTTCCTTAGCGGGAGCGATAGGAAGGGATTTATCTGGCAGGAGCTTCTATTGCCTGATAGCGAAGAATTCACTTGCGGAGTATTTCGGTCGAAGGCTGGCGATGTGCGCGCAGTTTCTTTCAGGCGTGAGTTGAGCGGGGGGCTTACCGGAAAGGGAGAAGTGGCGGAGCTTCCGGAAATTTCGCAGCTCCTCGAAGAGTTGGCAGAAAAGCTATCACTGGTGGGATCGATTAATGTCCAGCTGCGTTTAACCCCCAAAGGTCCAAGAATTTTTGAGATCAACCCCCGCTTTTCGAGCACAGTACTGTTCCGGCATTTGCTTGGATTTGAAGATGTGGTCTGGTCAATTCGTGATCTCTTAGGGTTGAAGATCCCGCCCTACGTACCACCTAAGGCCGGCACACGTTTTTACCGGATTTCTCAAGAGATTATCCAATCGCGTTCCTAGGCCGTCTTCTCTCTGATCGTGGTTAGCGTGGGCTGAAGCATTTGAGAAAAGCCTGAATCAACGTGGTCCCGGCTTTTGCATTGTGTTCCGGATAGTTCTACCGAACTCTTGCAAAAAAATGCGACGCGCAAAAAATCTAGCTGCCGCCTTCAAAATCCTACCAGTTGCTGATACAGCTATACGACATGCTCTTCAACTCCCTGGCATTCCTGGTTTTCTTCCCGGTAGTGCTCCTAGTCCATCTGGCGCTCCCCAAACGTTTTCGCTGGGCCTGGCTATTGGTGGCGAGCTGCTATTTTTACGGTTCGTTCATCCCGCAATACCTGCTTATTCTCTTTCTTCTGATCGGCTTCGATTATTGTGCCGGAATCGCCATCGAAGTGGCGCCCATCAAACGGAAAAAAAGTTTTTTGCTGCTGAGCCTGGCGGCGAATATTTCTTTGCTCGGGTTTTTCAAATATTTCAATTTCTTCACTGACAATGTGCACACCATGCTAGGCGCCTTTGGATGGAGCGGAAGCCTACCGCATCTCGAGATTATTCTTCCCATCGGCCTCTCATTTCATACCTTCCAGTCGATGGCATATACGATAGAAGTTTATCGGGGCACCCAAAAAGCCGAGCGCAATCTGGGTGTGTACGCGCTCTACGTGATGTATTTTCCTCAGCTTGTGGCTGGCCCCATCGAGAGGCCTGGGCATATGCTCTCGCAGCTCCACCAGCCGAGGTCTTTCGGAATGGAGCGGACGGTTTCCGGGATGCGGCTGATGCTCTGGGGGTTCTTCAAAAAAGTGGTAGTTGCGGATAATCTGGCGACCTTAGTAAATAATATTTACGGAGATCCCACAAGGTATTCGGGTATACCCCTCCTTCTGGCTACGTATTTTTTCGCGTTCCAAATTTACTGCGACTTTTCGGGATATACCGACATTGCCACCGGCCTAGCCCGCATATTTGGCGTTGATCTCACTAAAAACTTCGACCGGCCTTATGCTTCACGATCGATCTCCGAGTTCTGGCGACGCTGGCATATCTCGCTCTCGTCGTGGTTCCGCGATTACCTTTACATCGATACGCTGGGGGGCAACCGGAAGGGGCAGCTCCGCACTTGCTTGAACGTACTCATCGTATTTCTCGTGAGCGGCCTTTGGCACGGAGCCGCGTGGACCTACGTGGCCTGGGGCGGCCTGCACGGGATTTATCTCGTGTTCGGGATCCTGACCTCGGATTTACGGGCGAGGCTCGCGGATTCCGTCGGCATCAGCCGCTTTCCCCGCTTGCTTCACGCATGGCAGGTGCTGATCTCATTTCATCTCGTCTGCTTCGCTTGGATCTTTTTTCGTGCCAACTCCTTGAGCGACGCCGTGCACGTGGTTACGCATCTTTTCAGCGGGATCGATCTGCTCTTCCTTCTGAGCAATCTCGGCAAACTGGGTGCGGGGGCCGGGGTTCTCGGCCAGAGTATTGGGATCGGCAGGCCTGAGCTCCTGCTGGCGCTATTGGCGGTAGGCGTCCTCGAGGCAGTGCAGCTGGCGCGATCCAGGGAGGGCTGGTGGGCGCGATTCCGTTCCGGCGGAACAACAATGCGCTGGGCGGCATACTATGGGATTGTGCTCTCAATCCTGGTATACGGAAACTTTGATGCACGAGAATTCATCTACTTCCAATTCTGAAAAGAGTGCCTTAGGCCGCCTATTGACGCGCGCATGCGCATTTTTGGTGCCCTTGGCGCTTCTGCTCGCGTTGCCCACTTTTATCATTTTCAAATCTGGAGAGGCCTACACGTCGCCACAGCTTGCGCGGCTTCAGAGCGAACCAGAGCCCACAATAATCGGTTTGGCCTATTCCGGCGGCAACGGCTTCAAGCTCGAATCGATCCTTGCCAGAGAGCCTAAGATACTGGCGGCGGGCACTTCCCGTTCCATGGGTTTTCGCGACATTTTTTTTCGCAATCCTAGGGATTTTTATAATGCGGGTGGAATGGTGGTGTTCCTGCCGCACGCCTTGAAGCTATTGAAAATCCTGCCGAAAGGCGCGCTGCCCAAAGTGCTGATCCTGGGTCTCGATCAGAACTTTTTCAATCCAGCCTGGGCTCCGCTTCCTGAAGAAGTGGCGAACGCCGAGAGGAATATGAAAGGCGGCGGAGATGCGCGCCGCCTTTTTACCCTCATCTTCCAGAGGTGGCCGAATCTTCTTAGCGACTGGCGCAAGGGAAGCTTTGCCTGGAGCAATGTTTTATCCGACAAGTTGCAATTGCCGGGGCTACCCGTGTTCAAAGGAATCGGCCTGTCTGCCAGGGCTTCGGGCGAGGGAACGCTTCGCGACGGCTCCCATCTATACGGATATGTTTTTCTTCAAGGATCGAAAAAAAGAGATCCTGAGTTTTCGGAAACCATCTACAGGATTAGAAAAGAGTCCGGCCGTTTCGAACCGGGAGACAAAGTGGGAGAAAAGTCCCTGGAGCAGCTCGGAGAGCTCGCCGACTTCTGCCGCGATTCCGGAATTCATTTGGTTTCTTTTTTGCCTTCCTTTGCCCCGAAAATCTGGAATTACATGCAGGAAAGCCGGAAATACTCCTACATGCAGGGATTAAGCCTGATGCTCGATGAGGTTCTCAAAGGGCGCGGATTCAAAGTTCATGATTTTTCCGTAGCTACTAGCTTCGGAGCTTCCGACGAAGAGTTTATCGACGGCTTTCATCCTTCGGAAGTTACTTACGCGCGGATGATCCTCAAAATTTCCGAGATTGACCCCGTGCTTGCCTCCTATGTAGATCGTGCCGCCCTCGAGAGCCGGCTGGGCTCACGGCCCAACCCCTATATTCTGGCGGGGCAATGATTACGGCCCTGGTGAAAAAAGTAATTTCCGCCAAAAATCGCGCGGGCGCCCGGCTTTGGAACGATTCCGCGACCCGCGCCTATATCCGGCGTAATCAGGAGAAGTATCCCCAGGATTATCCTAAAAACGCCGGCGCCATCGTGCTCATCGACTTATTCGAGGAGTACCTCTCGGTGCACACCTATGCCCAAGTGGGAAACTTCCTCGCGCGTAAGCACCGCGCACGAATGGAATATTTTTACTTCGCCCAGTCGAGCATGAAGAAGCTCGGCTGGTTTCACCGCAGGCTCAAGGCGGTATTTCGCTCGTTTGGCGTGCAGGGAGGCTTGACGCTTTCAGGCACGAAGCGGTTCAAGGTCGAGGCGGAAGATTACGCCCGCACGACTATTTCCGGCCTCAAGAGCAAGAACGATGTAGTTGCAATCAAGTTGAAGGGCATCCGCATCGGCGACCTCGTTTACCAGACCTGCCTCTGCAACCAGCACGAGACGATCGACCTTGCCGACCACAGTGGCAGCCTGTTCACCGCCCTTCGCGATGCGTTCCTGATGCATAAGGCTTGCGAGCTGTACTTTGACAAGCACGACGTGAAGTCCGTGATCGTGAGCCACACGGTCTATACTCAGTACGGGATCATCACCCGCGTGGCCGCGCGCCGGAACGTGCCGGTGTACCGTATCGTCACGATGGGCTGGCGCAAGGACGAAGAGATCTCGTTGATGCGGGTGGATCCGGAAAACAACTTCATGATGTGGCCTTACTGGAAGTACCACGAGATTTTCTCTCGATTCACAGCCGAAGAACAGGAGGCCCGCCGGATAGAAGGCAAGGCCTGCCTGGAAGCATGGCTCGAGGGCAAGTCCACCCGGCTCGGGGGAACGAGCATTCTCAAGGGAAGAAATTCGTGGATGGCGTCTGGCGCGCAGCCCGCCTTGGAACCGGGCCCGCGCCCGAAGATCGTGGTGCTGATGAATAGTTTCTACGACGGCCCTCACGTTTTCAGGAACATGCTATTTCCCGACCTTTGGGAATGGATATTGTACACTCTGGCAAAGGCCGCCGACACTCCCTTTGATTGGTACGTAAAACCGCATCCCTTGAGCATTCCGCGCAATTACGTGCTCAACGAAGAGCTCAAGCGCAGGTTTCCGAAAGTGAAGTTTCTCTCGCAGGACGCCTCGAATCGGCAGATCGTGGAAGAAGGCGCTGCCGCGATTTTCAGCGTGTTCGGCAGCGCTATCCACGAGTTTCCCTATTTCAATGTACCGGTGGTGGCAGCGGGAGACAGCTTTCCCGCCAACTACGATTTCTACTTAAAACCCGCAAGCCTTGAAGAATATGAGCGCTGCATCGCTAACGCCGACAAGCTCAAAGTCAATATCGTGCGTAGTGAGCTCGAGGAATTCACCTACATGAATTACCTTCATTTCTACCGGAACAACCGCCACAAGGCCCGGCCTTTGCCCGACGATGTGGAAAAATTCCTGTTCGATAAGTGCGCCGGGCTTTCCAGTAATCCACGTCTGCTCGCATATTTGCTGGAGAACGAGTCAAAAGATCGGGACGATCGAATGCGGAGCTACATGTCGGATTTTTTTTCGGAGCAATGCGAATGAGCCTTCCAAACCTCAGCTACATGACCAGCGTCGGTGAGCTCCGGTACATCCAGGCTTTTCACGAGAGCGGAGCCTTCCGCGGTCCTGATATGGCCGTGCTCGATTTCCTGACCCCTGCCCAGCGTTTTCGTTGCGACTTGCGCGGGAAATTTCGGCGCGAAAAGCTCAGGTTGCAGCCTCTCTATTCTTATATCCTGGCTCGAACGAAGTATTACGACGAAGTATTCCTCGACGCGATCAGTGACAAGGCGGATTTCATCGTGAATCTTGGCTGCGGAACCGACACTCGGGCGCACCGGTTCGGGCATATCCTCCAGCAAAAAGGGATACGAGTTCTTGAGTGCGATCAGGCCGAGGCGATTTTGGCGAAAGAGAAGCTAGCCCGCATTCGTTGGCCAACGGCCCATCTGCAGTATATGGCGGTTGATTTGTCGAGAGAGGCTCCCGAGCTCGAAGGATGGCTGCGCAAGAATCGTGGCGCAAGGATCCACGTGATGCTCGAAGGGGTGAGCCCATATCTAAGCGTGGAAGCATTTGAGCGATTTTTGCGCCTCCTAGCTGGCCAGCTGGAGCCCGGCTGCGTATTGGCATATGATTTCAAGGTTCGGGAATCGATTCCGGCTGGGAAAGCTTTTTTCGGTCTTCCGGCGGATGAAGGAGCCGTTAGCGCATATCATTCCGCCCTCGGATTCCGACAGACTAAGTTTGAGTTGAGCGAGGGGATTACCCGGAGATGCTTGCCGGGAACGAGTTTGGCGCTGGAGCTTTTTTTTCGAGAAGACGCGCTTACCAGTCTGGTGGTTCAAGGTAAAAAATGAAGAGACTTATTCCTGCGCCTATCTTGAGATTTCTTCGCGACCTTAGATCGCAGCTGCGAAACTTTCGCACGCTAGCGGTTGGCAACGGTCAGTTCCGCTCGATCCGGGCTCAGTCTTCCGTGGACAATGAAGGCAATCCGATCCCCTGGTTCAGCTACCCGATGATCGAATGGCTGAGCCAGCTCGATCTGCAAGGCAAAAGGGTTTTTGAGTGGGGCTCGGGGAATTCCTCTCTCTGGTGGGCCAAGCGCGCGGGGGCGGTGTATTCGGTGGAAAGCGATGCCGGCTGGTTTGCGAAGGTAAGGGAGCGGAGTCCTGAGAACCACACGATCTGGCTGGAGGAGTCGAGGGAAGGTTTCGTGGCTGCGATTAATAATGCGGGTGGAAAATTCGACGTGATCGTGATCGACGGCATCTTCGCGAGGGCGGCCTGCGCTGAGGTGGCTCCGGATTTCCTCGCGCCCGGCGGGATGATCCTACTCGATAACTCAGACTGGTTCTTCAAGGCTGTTTCAAACTTGAGGAAG
>Ga0247843_1000216_pt1 | contig 137061 bp, 125 predicted proteins | sample LaCruzMarch2017__FD_192420 | JGI IMG/M metagenome (GOLD analysis project Ga0247843, IMG submission 192420) | Freshwater microbial communities from meromictic Lake La Cruz, Castile-La Mancha, Spain - LaCruzMarch2017_8m | ecosystem: Environmental > Aquatic > Freshwater > Lake | place: Spain...
AACCCGGCAGCCATGCCCGCGGGCACGCATCGGCTGACGGCCAGCGCGCCGGTCGCCGGCCTGCCCGAGACTTTTGCCTGGCCCGAAGGCGCCCGCGCCCACCGGATCGAGGGCCTGACGGCCGCCGCCGCCGAGGCGCTGACCATCCGCTGGGACGAGACAGAATCCAACCCGATGCGCGTGATCGAGGGCGCCAGCACGCCCTATTGGGCCGATCTGCATGGCCAGTCCGGGGAGACGGTGGGCACCGGCCGGATCGACGATCTGGCCGCCTATGCGCGCGACCTGGCCGGGGTGGACGCGATCTGCCACCAGGGCAACGACTTCCAGATCACCCCGCAGGCCTGGGCGGATTTCAATCGCGCCTTCGACGCCTTCGACCAGCCGGGGCGCTTCGTCTTCCTGCCGGGCTATGAATGGTCGGGCAACACCGCGCTGGGCGGCGACCGCAACGTGATCTTCGCCGAGGCCGGCCGCACGCTCCGCCGGTCCTGCCATGCGCTGGTCGAGGATCTGTCGGACCATGCGACGGATGCCACCGATGCGCGTGCGCTGCATGCCGCGCTGCGCGCCGAGGCCAAGGTGCTGTGCATCCCCCATGTCGGCGGCCGCTACGCCAACCTGCACTTCGCGCATGACCGCATGCTGGAACGCGCCGTGGAGGTACATTCGGATTGGGGCACCTTCGACTGGCTGCTGGCGGATGCCTTTGCCGTCGGCGCGCGCGTCGGCATCGTCGCCAATTCCGATGGGCATAAGGGGCGGCAGGGGGCGAGCCATCCCGGCGCCTCGCAATTCGGCTCCTATGGCGGGCTGACCTGCCTGCTGGCGTCCGACCTGTCGCGCGCGGGCATCTTCGACGCGCTGCGCCAGCGCCACCATTACGCCACCACCAATGCCGCGCGCATCCATGCGGATGTGACGGTGCGGCTGGCGCGGCCGGCGGCGCGGCATATCGACGATCCGGCGCTGGGCGGCGCGCCCGACGGCGCCACCGACACGGCGATGATGGGCGACATCCTGGCGGGCGTCGCCGACGAGACGGCCGTGTTTGAAGCCGAGATCCAGGGCGCCGCGCCGATCCACCGGATCGAGCTGCACAATGGCCCGGAGTTGCTGGAAGTGATCCGCCCCGGCGGCGCCCCCGGCCTGCGCCTCGACGTCGCCTGGGAGGGCAGCGAATATCGCGGCCGCGGGCGCGAAACCTTCTGGCGCGGTGAGATCGGGCTGGAAGGCGGCACGAAATGGGGCCCGGTTGCCGCCATCAACCGCTTCAACCTGGACCATCGCTTCGCCGCGGATGCCACGGCGCTGCGCTTCGAGGGCGTGACGACGGGCGGCTTCCAGGCCATGCGCGCGACGCTGACCGACCTGGATGGCAGCTTGCGCATCGCGACGGGCCTGGTCTCCGCCGAACTGAAGCTGCGCGACCTGCTGGATGGCGAGCGCGTTTGGGAGGCGGGCGGGCTCGGTCGGCGCCTGCGTGCCAGCCTGCTGCCCGCGGCGCCGCCGGCATCGCTTCGCCTGCGCCGCACCATCGCGCTGCGGCCGGGCGACAATGCCCTCTATCTGCGAACCACTTTTGAGGATGGGAGCGTTCTATGGACAAGCCCGGTCTATCTGTTGCGCTGACGCGCCGCGCGGCGCTGGCTGCTGCGCTGCTGGCCCCCACGGCCGCCGGCGCCCAGGCCGCCTGGCCGACGCGGCCCATCACCCTGGTGGCGCCGCTGGCCGCTGGCTCCTCGGTGGACATCGTGGCGCGGCTGGTGGCCGAGCAATGGGCGCAGCGGCTCGGCCAGCCGGTGCCGGTGGAAAACCGCCCGGCGGCCAATGGCAACCTGGCCCTTGGCCAGGTGGCGCGGGCGGCGGCGGATGGCTACACCATCACGGTCACCGGGCAGACCAGCGTGGCCTTCAACCCGGTGCTGTATCCATCGATCCCCTATGATCCGCTGCGCGACTTCGCCTATATCGGGCGCGTCGCCGGCATCTCGAACGCGCTGGTGGTGCGCGCTGCCTCGCCGATCCAGGACCTGGCCGGGCTGCTGGCGGCGGCGCGGGCGGCGCCGGGGCGCCTGACCTATTCCTCGGGCGGGGTTGGCACCACGCACCACATCTCCTCGGCGATGCTGGCGCAGCAGGCGGGGCTGGACGTGGTGCATGTGCCCTATCGCGGCGCGCCGCAGGGCATCCTGGCGGCGCAGACCGGCGAGGTGGATTTCGCCTATTTCAACATCTCAACCCTGCTGCCCGGCATTCGCAGCGGCGCCTTCCGGCCGCTGGCCGTCACCTCGGCCGCCCGCTCGCCCTTCCTGCCCGGGGTCGCGACCATGCGCGAGCAGGGCTTCGCCGACTATGAGATGACCACCTGGGTCGGCATCGCGACGGTGGCCGGCGTGTCGGCGCCAATCCTGGCGCGGATGGAGGCGGTGACGCTGGCGCTGCTGGCCGACCCCGCGGTGCAGCGGCGGCTGACCGAACTCGGCTTCGACTTGCTGCCGCCGATCCCGCAGGCCGAGATGCTGGCCTTCGTCACCGCCGAGAAGGCGAAATGGGGCCCGATCATCACCGCCACCGGGGCGCGGCGGGAGTGAGGCGAGGTGCGGCGGCGCCCCAGCTTTTGCAGCGCCACGAAGCCTGCTGAGATTTGACGACCTATTGCATGGAATTCTATTAGGGCGCACGCTTCTCCGAGGAAATTTCTGGAGGACGCGTCGATGGCAACGATCAACTTGGCCACCCTGACGGCCGCGCAGGGCTTCAAGCTGATCGGGCCGGCGACCGGCAGCCAGTCAGGCAGCAGCGTCGGCAATGCCGGCGACCTCAACGGGGATGGGCTGGACGATCTGTTCGTCGGCGGCTGGAACGAGGTCTCCGGCGCCGGCGGGCTGCATGTGATCTATGGCCAGCTGGGTGGGATCACCGGCCCGCTCACCCTCGGCACGCTCACCGCCGCGCAGGGGTTTACGGTCTATGGTGGCAGCGTCGGTGACCGTGTGGGCGCCAGCGCGGCCGGCATCGGCGATGTCACCGGCGACGGGCGCGACGATCTGCTGATCGGCCTGATCGGCGCCAACAGCTTCGATGGCGCGGCGGTGGTGGTGCGGGGGCAGGCTGCCAACATCAGCGGCCCGCTCAGCACCGGCACCCTTACCCCAGGGCAGGGCGTGCGTTTCGACAGCGGCGCCACGGGCGCGCAGGCCGGCGCCGAGGTCTCCGCGGCCGGCGACGTGAATAACGATGGCATCGGCGATTTCCTCGTCGGTGCGATTGATCGTGCGGGCCTCGTCGGCGCCGCCTACGTGGTCTACGGCGGCGCCAGCGCCATGGGTCCCTTCAACGGCTTCACCCTCGACACCATGCCCACCGCCGAGGGGTTCCGGCTGGACGGCGACGGCAATCCGAGCCGCATCTACGCTGGCTACGCTACCGGCGGTATCGGCGATTTCAACGATGACGGCATCGACGATCTGGCGGTTGGCGCCCCGGGCGGGGATGGCGCGGTGTTCGTGGTCTATGGCCAGGCCGGGACGCGCCCGAATCTCGCGCTCGGCGCGCTTGCCACCACGCAGGGCTTTCGCATCGATGGCGGCTTCAACTGGGAGGTGGGCATCTCCCTCGACGCCGCCGGCGACGTCAATGCGGACGGCATCGACGACCTGATCCTCGGCGCCGATGGCGTCAACAGCACGGCGGGCGCCGCCTATGTGATCTATGGCGTGGCGGGCGGCATCAGCGGGCCACTCGACCTCACCACGCTGACCGCCGCGCAGGGCTTCGCGATCGACGGCAGCACAAACTTCTTCGCGACCGGGATTTCCGTGGCCGGCGTTGGCGACGTCAATGGCGATGGCATCGCCGACGTCGCGGTGGGCAGCCTCGGCCCCTCCACGAGCCAGCCGGGCACCGTGTCCGTGGTGTATGGCATGGCCGGCACGCGCGGCGCGATCAGCCTGGCCGCGCTGACCGATGCCGAGGGTTTCACGGTTGTGGGCCCTGCCAACGTCGCGCGCGCCGGGTCTCAGGTGGCGGCTGCCGGCGATGTCAACCAGGATGGGTTCGCCGACATCATCCTGGGTGCGCGGGGCGACAACGCCAATGCGGGCGGCGCCTACGTGGTCTACGGCTTCGCCACCTCCGACACCTGCATCGGCACCGCGGCGCCCGATACCTGCACCGGCGCCGGCGGCGATGATCTGCTGGTGGGTCTTGGCGGCCATGACACGCTGACGGGCAATGGCGGGGAGGACACGCTGCTCGGCGGCGCCGGCGACGATGTGCTGGATGGCGGCGCCGGCAATGACCTGCTGGATGGCGATCTCGGCGCCGACACGCTGCTGGGCGGCGCCGGCACCGATGTGATGAAGGGCGGCAAGGGCGCCGACATCTACGAGGTGGACGATGCCGGCGACCTGGCCATCGAACTGCCCGGCCAGGGCATCGACCTGGTGCTGGCCAGCCTGACCTTCACGCTCGGCACCGACCTTGAGAATCTCACGCTGACGGGCGCGGCCAATATCGACGGCACCGGGAACGCGGCGGCCAACAGCCTGCTCGGCAATGGCGGCAACAATTCGCTGACCGGCCTTGGCGGGGACGATCTGCTGGATGGCGGCGCTGGCCTCGATTCCCTGTCCGGCGGCCTGGGCAACGATACCTACCTGGTCGATACCGCCACCGACCTGGTGACCGAACTGGCCGGCCAAGGCACCGACCTGCTGGTGGCCAGCGTGACCTACTCGCTGGTGCCGCGCCCGGCGATCGAGAATCTGACGCTGACCGGCAGCGCCCTCAATGGCACCGGCAACAATCTGGCCAACCTGCTGCTCGGCAATGCTGTCGATAACGCGCTGAAGGGCGGCAATGGCGATGACACGATCGAGGGCGGGGCAGGCCGCGACAAGCTGACCGGCGGCGCGGGCGCCGACCTGTTCCGCTTCCTGGCGCCGGGCGGGGCCGGGCAGGATGATCGCGTGCTCGACATGGTGTCCGGCGTCGACCGGATCGAGATCTCGCGCGCCGCGATCGATCCCGGCCTGTCCTCGGGCCTGGCACTCGGCTCGCTGGCGGGGCAGGCCGGGCGATTCTCGGTGGGCGGGGCCAGCGGGGTGCAGGCGCAGTTCACGCTGCTGGCGGGCGACAAGCTCTATTGGGACGCCAACGGCACGGGCGGCGGCGCCGGGATGCTGCTGGTGGATTTCAACGCGGCGGTCGCCGCGTCCGACATCGTCATCATCGCCTGACGGCGCGGGGCGGGGCGCTCAGGCGTCCCGCGCCGGCTTGCGGCGGAAGGCATCCAGGCTGACCACCTGCGCGGGCTCGGCCGGGGCTTCGGCGCGGGCGGGCGGCGGCTCGGGCTCGGCCACCGGCTCGGGCCCCGGCATCACCGGCTGGAAGCGCAGCCCGTAGCGCACGGACGGGTCGGCGAAGCCGGTCAGCGCGCCGAAGGGCACCACCAGCGTGGCCGGCACGCCGCCGAAGGTCAGCCGCACGCTGAACAGGTCGGCCGCGCGATCCACCGTCAGCGCCTCGAACTGGTGCTGCAGGACGATGGTCATTTCCGTCGGGTAGCGCGCCTTGAGGTGGCCCGGCACGCGCGTGCCGGGATGGTCGGTGCGGAAGGTGAGGTAATAGTGATGCTCGCCGGGCAGGCCGCTGGCCGCCGCCAGGTCCAGCGCGCGCGCCACCACCTCGCGCAGCGCGGCCTCCATCCAGGCTTCGTAGGGGATCTGGCCCTGGCCGGGCCCAGCCTCGTCATTCATCTGCAGAACTCCCGATGCCGAGGATAGCGCCGCCAGTGCCTTATCGGAAGGGCAGGGGGAAAGTGGGGGGCTTCTGTTGCCCGGTGCCCCCCGAACCGCGCTTACCTAGTGTTAGGCAGCGAGTGCGACAGCCTCACGGCTGTTATCGTTCGCACTTAGCGTACGGCCCGATGACGGCGGAACCATGCCGGGCAAAAGCGGCCCCATTACCACGCGCGTCGAAGCTGTTTCGCCCCCATGTCGCCCCTTGGGAGGGGTGGTGGAGGCGCCGGGCACTGCCCCCGGGTCCGCAACGCTTATCCCGAGCCGTGTTTATCACCATAGCCGGCAAGCCGGCGGCTAGGCATATAGGGTGAACGGTGGCAGGAAGCCAGACCTTCGATATCCAACGCTGCCGGAGGGCGAATGCGGCACCTCATTCTGCACATCGGGATGCACAAGACCGGCACGTCGACCATCCAGCAGGCACTTTTCCGTGGCCGCGAAACGGCGGCGGAAGCGGGCGTGTGGTATTTTGACGAGCGACCGGGAAACCATTCCGAGGCAGTCAAAATCGCCTTCGCGGAAGAACTGGCAAGCCGGTCCGCCCTGCGCAGCTTTGCTGACGCGGAAGGTCTGCCGGCCGCGGCCGCGGCGATGCGCGACAAGATCGCGCGATTTCTCGACGCATCGCCCGGCCCACTGCTGGTGATATCGGGTGAGGGGATGCTTGGCCTCGCTTCGGCCGATGTGGCGCGGCTCATGGCGTTCATGACCGCCCGGGTCGATCGCGTCACCGTGTATGCCATGGTGCGCCCGCCGCGGAGCCTTGCCGTCAGCCGGCTGCAGCAGCATGACCGCAAGGGCTCCCCGATCATCGGTCTCAATCGGGTCAGCATGCCCTTCTACCGGCGCCGCTTCGAAGCCTGGATTGCCGCCGCCGGTGACCGCATGATGCTGCGTCGCTACAGCCCCGTCGATTTGCGCGACGGGTGCAGCCTAACCACCTTTCTTCACGATATCGGCGCGCCGCCCGAGTTGCGCCTTGCGTTGGACGCCCCAAGGACGAATGTCTCACGGCCGGCTCTGGCATTGGCGCTGATCGTTGCCGCCGGGCCGCAGCTCGGGCCCCGCGTGGCGCGGCTGCTCGGCGACTTGTCCGGCCCGCCCTTGACGGTACCGGCTGCCGTCTTGGCGCGCGAATTGCGGGATGCCGACGCCGAGCCCGACATCGCCTGGATGGAGGCGCAGCTTGGCCGCAGCTTCGCCGATTTGGAGCCTGAGGTCCCTGCCGCAGAGCTCGAGTCCGCCCCGACCCTGACCGATTGGCTCCAGCGTCAGCTCGGATCGGTCAGTGGCTCCGATCTTAACCGGTTGGCTGCGTTTCTCCTGGCCCAACTTGCGAACCCAGCCCCGCCTGTCACCGCACGGGAACGTGCGGAACGCACCTTGTCCCAGCCGGTGTCCTGACGTGGCGCTGACCGACGACCAGCAGCAGGACATCGACGCAGCCCGCGCCGCAACCAGCGCCACGCGCCGGCCGAGCGTGCCCGCGCTGGAGGCGCTGCTGTTCCAGGCCGTGCCCGTGCTCGACCATGGATTCGTGCGCGTGGTCGATTACATGGGCGACGATGCCGCCATCGTGCAGTCGGCCCGCGTCTCCTACGGCCGCGGCACGCGCGCGGCCAATGAGGATCGCGGCCTGATCCGCTACCTGATGCGCCACCGCCACTCCACGCCCTTCGAGATGTGCGAGATCAAGTTCCACGTGAAGCTGCCGATCTTCGTGGCGCGGCAATGGATCCGGCACCGCACCGCCAATGTGAACGAATACTCCGCCCGCTACTCGATCCTGGACCGGGAATTCTACATCCCGGCGCCGGAGAATCTGGCGGCGCAATCCGCCATGAACCGCCAGGGGCGCGGCCAGATCCTGGAAGGCGAGGAGGCGGCGCGCGTGCTCGACCTGCTGCGCGCCGACGCCACCCGCACCTATGATCACTATCTCGAGATGCTGAACGAGACGGCGGAAGGCCAGCCCGCCGATCCCGCCCGCCAGGGGCTGGCGCGGGAATTGGCGCGGATGAACCTGACGCTGAACACCTACACGCAATGGTACTGGAAGACCGACCTGCACAATCTGTTCCACTTCCTCTCGCTGCGCGCCGACTCCCACGCCCAGTATGAAATCCGCGCCTATGCCGAGCCGATGCTGGACATGGTGCAGGCCTGGGTGCCCATCGCCGCCGCCGCCTTCCGCGATTATCGCCTGGGTGCCGTCACCTTCTCGGCGCAGATGCTGGCGATCCTGCGCCGTATCCTGGCGGGCGAGGTGGTGACGCAGGAAAGCTCCGGCCTGTCGAAGCGTGAATGGCGCGAATTCGAGGAGGTGCTGGGCCGTGCCGCCTAGCGCCGCCGCCGCGCCGCGCAAGCCAGCGCGCGGCAAGGGCCGGCGCATGCCGACGTGGCTGGACCGCTGGTGGAAGATCGCGCTGCTGGTGGCGCTGGCGATGATCGGCCTGCCGCTGGCCCATGCGCTGTTCGGCGAAGTGGTGGCGCTGCTGGGCGGCGCGGTGCTGTTCGGCTTCCTGCTCGGGCGCTGGACGGCGCGGTAGGTCAGCCGGCGCGAAAGACGAAATAGCCCATCGGCGGATAACGCAGCGCGGGAAACATGCCGACGCTGCGCCGATACCCTTCGCCGAGCCCGGCATAGCCCGCCATCCGCGCCGGATCGATGCCAAGCAGGCGCATGGTTGCCAGGAATTGCGGCCACAGATCCGCCCCGTCGGCCGCCGGCGGTGGCAGGAAGCTGGTCGCCGCGAAGCCGGCCTTGGTGCCGGCGGCCCGCATGCCGGCCACGTCGAAGATGAACTTGTCCTCAAGCCTGGCGAGTGCGGCGCGATCCTGCGGATGCCAGGCGGCCTTGGTGATGTGGCGCACCATCTGGTCGATGCGGCGCAGATCGGCCTCGGTCAGCTTCGCGTCGCCCTGGGCGCGCGCCAGCGCGGCCACCTGCGCCGCCAGTTGCGCGATCTGGATCTTGCCCTCCAGGATCGGCTCGAAGAACACCGCCAGGCCGCCCGGCCGGAGCAGCCGGCGCGACTGCGCCAGCACCTCGGGATAGTCCAGCAGATGGTGCAGGATCGACCGGCCGAGCACGAGATCGAACTGCCCGTCGGTGAAGGGCAGCCGGTTGGCGTCGCCGCGCACCGCCGACAGCCTGGCATCGCCCCCGCCGCGCGCCAGCGCCACCTTCAGGAAGGCCAGCGACACGTCGGTGGCGAACAGCCGCCCGACATCGCCATGGCGCAGCAGCGCCGCCGTCAGCGCGCCGGTCCCCGCACCCACCTCCAGCACGGTGCAGCCCGCGGCCGGGCGCCCGGCTTGGGCCAGCACGCCCACCCATTCCGCGCCGATCCGCTGGATCGCGCGATCATCATAGCCGGCGCGGGCGTCGTAATCGGCTTCCTCCAGCGCGGTCCGCTTGCTGGGATCGTCCAGCAGGTCGATCACGCCATCATGCTCCTGGAACGCCTTGTCGCAGGCGGCGCAGTGGAGATGACCGCGCAAGGCCAGCGGGCCCAGGCAATGCGGGCAGGCCAACACAGTTGGTGTGGCGGGGTCCAGCATCCGGCCCTTTTCCTCCTGGCGCGACACGGCTCTAAGGGAGCCATACAGGGCAGGGCAGCCGGTGCAAATGCCGGCCCGGGAGGATTGCGATGAGCGTGCTGGTCTTCGGCTCGGCCAATGCCGACCTGGTGTTTCGCCTGCCACGCCTGCCCACGCCGGGCGCCACCGTGCTCGGCGCGCCGATGCAGGCGCTGCCCGGGGGCAAGGGCGCCAACCAGGCGGTGGCGGCGGCGCGCGATGGGGCCCGCGTGGCCTTTGTCGGCGCGGTCGGGGGCGATCCCTTCGCAACCGTCGCGCTGGCCGCGCTGCGGGATGCCGGCGTTGACCTGGCGGGCCTTGCCACCGTGGCCGAGCCCACCGGGACGGCCGCGATCCTGGTCGATCCGGCCGGCGCCAACCTGATCGCCGTGGCGCCCGGCGCCAATGCCCTCGCCCGCGCCGCGCAGGTGCCCGAGGACCTGCTGACGCCAACCACCACGCTGCTGATGCAGATGGAGGTGCCGCCCGCCGAAATCGCCACGCTGGCCGCCCGGGCCCGCGCGCGCGGCGCGCGGGTGATCCTGAACCTGGCGCCGGCCGCCGCCCTGCCGGACGAGGCGTTCCGCCTGCTCGACCTGCTGGTGGTGAATGAGGAGGAAGCCGCCTGGCTGGCTGCCCGGCTCGGCACGGCCCCGGACGCGGTGGCGCTGCGCACGGCGCTGGGCTGCGACGTGGCGCGCACCCTGGGCGCGGCCGGGGCCGAGGCAGCCACGGAAGCGGGCCTGCACCTCACCCCGCCCATCCCGGTGGTGGCCGTGGATACGGTGGGTGCGGGCGATTGCTGGTGCGGCGTGCTGGCGGCCGCGCTGGATCGCGGCGCTTCGCTGCCGGCGGCCATGCGCCGCGCCTCGGCCGCCGCCGCCCTGGCCTGCACGCGCCCCGGCGCCGCCGCCGCCATGCCGATGGCGGCGGAGACGGAGGCGCTGCTACAGCACTATCGGCTCACACCCAATCGGTGTGATCCGATTTAGTGCTGTAGATTTAATGACTTCCAGAGCAAGAAATCTGATCAGACGTTTCCATTTGATCAGATATTGCTCTGGCCGCTACTCCATGATGATGGCGGGGCCGCCAGCGCCCGCCCGCTCGGCCAGCTTCGCGGTCAGCCGCGCGGCGATGGCCAGGTAGGTTTTCGCCTCATCGCTGTCCGGCTCGGCGGCGACGATCGGCGTGCCGGCATCGGCGCGTTCCCGGATGGACAGCTTGAGCGGCAATTCGCCCAAAAACTCCACGCCGAGGCGCGCCGCTTCCGCCCGCGCCCCGCCATGGCCGAAAATCTCGGCCCGATGGCCGCAATTGGGGCAGCAGAAATAGGACATGTTCTCGATCAGGCCGAGCACCGGCACGCCCACCTTCTCGAACATGCGCACGCCCCGCCGCGCATCGATCAGCGCCACATCCTGCGGCGTCGAGACGATGATGGCGCCGGCCAGCGGCACGCGCTGGCTCATGGTCAGCTGCGCATCGCCGGTACCGGGCGGCATGTCGACGATCATCACATCGAGCTCGCCCCAGGCGACCTGGCCCATCAGCTGCTCCAGCGCGCCCATCACCATGGGACCGCGCCAGATCATGGGCGTCTCCTCCTCGACCAGGAAGCCGATCGACATGGCCTTGAGGCCCCAGCGGCTGAGCGGCGTGATCGTCTGCCCATCGGCGCGCGGCCGTTCGCGCGTGCCCAGCATCTGCGGCAGCGAGGGGCCGAAAATGTCGGCATCCAGCAGCCCGACCTTGTGGCCCTGCATGGCCAGCGCCACCGCCAGGTTCACCGCGGTGGTGGATTTGCCGACGCCGCCCTTGCCCGAGGCGACGGCCACGATGTGGCGCACGCCCGGCAGCAGCATCTGCCCCTGGCCCGGCGCGCCCTTGCCCTGGGTTGGGCCTGGGGCGGGCTTCGCGGCGGGGGCCTCGGCGCGGTGCGCGGTCAGCACCACGGTGGCGGACAGCACGCCGGGCACCGCGGCGGCGGCGCGTTCGGCCGCGGCGCGCAGCCCTTCGCTGTCACGCGCCCGTTCCCGGGGCACCTGGATGGCGAACTGCACCATGCCCGCCTTGGCCGCCAAACCCTCGACCAGGCCGGCCGATACCACGTCCCGGCCCGAGACCGGATCCCGCACGGCCTTGAGTGCCGCCAGCACCCGCCCTTCCAGCGTGTCGCTCATCGCTTGAAAAAACTCCCCCTGGTCCCGACATCGCCATTGGACGGCGCAATGGCGATATGGGCCATTGCTTGGCGCGCCGCACCCCCCTCGCCGGACCAACACGGACGTGGCAGAGGGGAACAGGCAGGCTTCGGCAGGAGAACAGGAACCCGATGGCGTGGAACAATAGCGGCGGGCCAAGCCCCTGGGGGAATCCCCGCCCGGGCGGTCCCTGGGGGGCGCCGCAGCCGCCATCCGGCGGTGGCGGTGGCGGCAGCCGCGGGCAAGGGCCCGACCTGGACGATGTGATCCGCCAGGCGCAGGACACGGTGCGTCGCTTCCTGCCGCGCGGCACCGGCGGCAAGGGCCTGGCCGTGATCGGCGTGGTTCTGGTCGGCGTCTGGGCGGCTTCGGGCTTCTATCGCGTCGATCCGGACGAGCAGGGCGTGGTGATGCGCTTCGGCGCCTTCGACCGCAGCGCGCCGCCCGGCCTGAACTACCACATCCCCTGGCCGATCGAGACGGTGACCACGCCGCGCGTGACGCGCATCAACCGCGTCGATGTCGGCTTCGTCGGCGCCGCCGACACGCCGGCCGGCACGCGCCCCGTGCCGGCGCGCGACGTGCTGGCGGAAAGCCTGATGCTGACCGGCGATGAGAACATCATCGACATCGATTTCGCGGTGTTCTGGCGCATCCGCGATGCCGGCGACTTCCTGTTCAACACCCGCAACCCGGAGCAGACGGTGAAGTCGGCGGCCGAGAGCGTGATGCGCGAAGTCATCGGCCGCACCCCGATCCAGCCCGCCCTGACGGAGGCGCGCGCGCAGATCGAGCAGGAAGTGCGTCGCGGCGCCCAGGCGATCATGGACCAGTACGCGTCCGGCGTGGAAATCACGCAGGTGCAGCTGCAGAAGGTCGACCCGCCGTCCCAGGTGGTGGACGCCTTCCGCGACGTGCAGCGTGCCAACGCCGACCGCGAGCGCGCCCGCAACGAGGCCGAGAGCTACCGCAACGACATCATCCCCCGCGCCCGCGGCGAGGCTGAGCGCACGGTGCAGGAAGCCCAGGGTGCGCGCGACAGCCAGATCGCCCGCGCAGGCGGTGAGGCGCAGCGCTTCACCAGCGTGCTGACCGCCTACCAGGCGGCGCAGGAAGTCACGATCCGGCGCCTCTATCTGGAAACCATGGAAGAAATCTTCCGTCGCAACCCGAAGGTGCTGGTGGATGATCGCCTGCAAGGCGTGATCCCGCTGCTGAACCTGGCCGACCCGGTGCGCGCAGGCGCGGTGGCGCCGGCGCTGCGTGGCCAGGCCGCGCCTGGAGCGCCGGGCAGCGGCCCGGTGGTGGCGCCGCCCTCCACCGCCTTCGCCCCGGCCAACCGTCCGCAGGGGATCCCCCGATGAGCCGCACCCTGATCGCGCTCGGCGCGCTGGCCGCCTTGGTGTTTGTCGCCGCCGGCTCGCTGTTCACCGTGCACCAGACGCAGCAGGTGCTGATCACCCAGTTCGGCCAGCCGATCCGTGTGATCAGCACGCCCGGCCTGCATGTGAAGGTGCCCTTCGTGCAGAATGTGATCGCCTTCGATCGCCGCCTGCTCGATTATGACGCGCCGGGCGAGGAAGTGATCCTGGGCGACCAGCGCCGGCTGATCGTGGACAGCTTCACCCGCTATCGCATCACCGATCCGCTGCTGTTCTTCCAGACCGCGGGCGCCGCCGAGGGCGGCATCCGGGCGCGGCTGAACTCCATCGTCACCTCGGCGCTCCGCCGCGTGCTGGGCAATGAGCCGCTGCTGTCGGTGCTGTCCGCCGACCGCACCCGGATCATGGCCGACATCCGCCGCCAGGTGAACGACGAAGCCCGCCGCTTCGGCATCGAGGTGACGGATGTGCGCATCCGCCGCGCCGACCTGCCCGAGGAAAACACCCAGGCGATCCTGAGCCGGATGCAGTCCGAACGTGAACGCGTGGCTCGCGAAGCCCGCGCCGAGGGTGCGGAAGCGGCCGCCCGCGTCCGCGCCGGCGCGGACCGCGAACGCACCGTGCTGCTGGCCGAGGCGCAGGCCCAGGCCGATGTGCTGCGCGGCCAGGGTGAGCAGGAAGCGATCGGCATCTTCGCCGGGGCCTTCCAGCGCGACCCGCAATTCTTCCAGTTCTGGCGCACCATGCAGGCCTATCGCGAGGCCTTCGGCGAAGGCGAGACGCGGATGCTGCTGTCGCCCGACAGCGAATTTTTTCGCTTCTTCCGCGAAAGCATGCCGACGCCGCGGCCGAACTGACAGTGGCGTGACACTCGGTTGCATCGGCGCGGGCTTTTGCCGGGCCGATGGCGCACCAATCTGAGGGGCGCGGGGTTTCGGCCTCGCGCCCCGGCCTCTCCTGGCCCTCTCTGCAAAGGTCGCCCGCCTTGCGCCTGATCCTCGCCGCCCTGCTTGCCCTACCCCTGGCCGTCGGCGCGATGCCGTCCGGCGCGCAAATCCCGCCACCGGGCGCGCCCGTCACCTTCGCGCCCCTGGCCCAGCGCCTGCTGCCGGCCGTGGTCAACATCCAGACCGTCACCGGCGCGCCCACGCGCCCGGGCCGGCCCGATGCGCCCGACGTGCCCCAGGCGCCGCCAGGCAGCCCCTTTGAGGAATTCTTCCGCGAATTCCAGGAACGCAACCGCCCGCCCGGCCAGACCCAGCCCGGCCAGCCGCAACCGCCGCGCCGTGGCCAGTCGCTGGGCTCGGGCTTCATCATCGACCCGTCGGGCATCGTGGTGACCAACAACCACGTCATCGAGGGCGCCACCGAGATCAACGTGGTCCTGCAGGACAATACCACGCTGCGCGCCGAGCTGCTGGGCGGTGACCCGCGCACCGACCTCGCGGTGCTGCGCATCACCCCGGATCGCCCGCTGCCTTCGGTGAATTTCGGCGACAGTGATACGGCGCAGGTGGGTGACTGGGTGCTGGCCATCGGCAACCCGTTCGGGCTTGGCGGCTCGGTCACGGCGGGCATCGTCTCGGCGCGCGGCCGCGACATCCGCCAGGGCCTCTATGATGATTTCATCCAGACGGATGCGGCGATCAACCGCGGCAATTCCGGCGGCCCGCTGTTCAACATGGCGGGCGAGGTGGTGGGCATCAACACCGCCATCTACTCGCCCTCCGGCGGGTCGATCGGCATCGGCTTCTCGATCCCGTCCAACCTGGCGCGCAACATCGTGGCGCAGCTGCGCGATGGCGGGCGCGTGCGGCGCGGCTGGCTGGGCGTGAACATCCAGCAGGTTACGGATGAGATCGCGGAAAGCCTCGGCCTGACCGGCGGCGGCCGCGGCGCGCTGGTGGCGCGGGCGCAGGAAGGTGGCCCGGCGGCGGCCGGCGGCATCCAGAATGGCGATGTGATCCTGCGCTTCAACAACACCGAGGTGCGCGAGATGCGCAACCTGCCCCGCATCGTGGCCGACACGATGGTGGGCGCGCAGGTGCCCGTGCTGGTCTGGCGCGATGGGCGCGAGGTGACGGTGACGGTCACGGTCGCCGAACTGCCGAGCGAGACCGCGCCGGCCGCGGCCACGCCCGCCCCGGCCCCGGCCCCGGCCCGCGCCCAGCCGACCGAGCTTGCGGGCCTTGGCCTGCGAATCGCGCCGATCACGCCCGAGACGCGGGAACGCTTCCGGCTCCGCGCCGACCAGCGCGGCGTGGTGATCACCGACGTCACGGCCGGCAGCGTGGCGGCCGAGCGCGAATTGCGCCCGGGCGACGTGATTGTGGAAGTGCAGCAGGAACGCGTCGGCAGCCCGCAGGAAGTGCAGGACCGGCTGGAACGGCTGCGTCGCCAGAACCGGGCCACCGCGCTGCTGCTGATCGAGGGCGCGCAGGGCCAGCGCTGGGTGCCGCTGCGCCTGAACGCCCCACGCCCGGGCGCGCCTGGCTGAGGCAGGTTAACCCCGGGGGCTTGCTTGCCGCTCTCCCGGGGCGGGTTTATGGAAGCGGGGCATGAGCGCCCCGCTTTCCTTCCAGGACATCATCCTCACGCTGCACCGCTTCTGGGGGGCGCAGGGCTGCCTGATCCTGCAGCCCTACGACATGGAAGTGGGGGCGGGCACCTTCCACCCCGCCACCACCTTGCGCGCGCTGGGCGCAACCCCCTGGGCCGCGGCCTATGTGCAGCCGTCCCGCCGGCCGGCCGATGGCCGCTATGGCGAGAACCCCAATCGGCTCCAGCATTATTATCAGTATCAGGTCATCATGAAGCCCTCGCCGCGCGACGCGCAGGAGCTGCTGCTGGCCAGCTACCGGGAGCTCGGCCTCGATCCCCGCCGGCATGATTTCCGCTTCGTCGAGGATGATTGGGAAAGCCCGACGCTGGGCGCCTGGGGCCTGGGCTGGGAAGTCTGGTGCGACGGCATGGAAGTGGGCCAGTTCACCTATTTCCAGCAGGTCGGCGGCATCGCCTGCGAGGTGCCCAGCTTCGAGATGACCTACGGGCTCGAGCGGATGGCAATGTTCATCCAGGATGTCGAGGATGTGTACGAGCTGGACTTCAACGGCCGCGGCGTGAAGTACGGCCAGGTGTTCCGCCGCGCCGAGGTGGAATACAGCCACCATAATTTCACCGCCGCCGACACCGCCATGCTGACCCGCCACTTCGCCGATGCGGAAGCCGAATGCCAGTCGCTTCTGGCCCACGACCCGCCGCTGGCGCTGCCCGCCTATGACCAGTGCATCAAGGCCAGCCACCGCTTCAACCTGCTGGATGCGCGGGGCGCCATTAGCGTGACCGAGCGTGCTGCCTATATCGGCCGGGTCCGCGCCCTGGCGAAGGCCTGCTGCGAGGCCTGGGTGGCGGGAGAGCGGGTTTGAGCTTGCTCGCCGACCGCCACTCTACCATAGACCTGACGGTTTATACCGTGAGGATGCCGTGGGCCAGTTGAACATCAAGGACGAGGCGCTGATCGCCGATGCCAGGGCGCTGGCCGAGGAGATGGGCACCAGCGTCACCGGCGTGCTGCGGGAAGGCGTGCGGGCGCTGCGCGCGGAGCGCCGCCGGCAGCTTGGCCCCGACCAGGATGCCTTCGTGGCGGAATTGCTGGCGCTCGGCGCCCGGACCGCGTCCCTGATGCAGCCGCATCTGCGCTCCAGCGACCATGCTGAGTTCTACGACGAGCAGGGCCTGCCCAGGTGATTGTCGATACCTCGGCGCTGGTCGCCATCATGGCCGATGAACCCGACGCGCCCAGGATCGCAACGGCGATCCATCATGCGCGCGGGCGGATCGCCGTGTCGGCGGCCACCCTGCTGGAAGCGGCGATGGTGGTGGAAAGCCGTGGCGGCGAGGAAGCTTGGCGAAACCTGGATGCCATGCTGCGCCACATCGGGGCTGAGGTGGTGCCCCTCGATCGCCAGCAGGCGGAGGCGGCGCGGCGCGGCTGGCGGCGCTTCGGCAAGGGCCGCCACGAGGCGGCGCTCAATCTGGGCGACTGCTTCGCCTATGCGCTGGCCATGGAACGGGACGAACCGCTGTTGTTCAAGGGCGATGATTTCGCGCAGACCGACGTGAAAAGGGCGCTGTAGCGAATGCCGGAGCTTCTTCTCGAACTCTTCTCCGAGGAGATCCCGGCGCGCATGCAGGCGCGCGCCGCCGAGGATCTTTCCAAGGCGCTTGGCACCGCGCTGGCGCCGGTGTTGCAGGGGGCGCCGCGCAGCTTCCATGGCCCGCGGCGCATCGGGCTGGTGGCCGAACTCGCCGCCAGCGTGACGCTGCCCGGGCGCGAGGAACGCGGCCCGCGGCTTGGCGCGCCGCCGGCCGCGCTCGATGGCTTCCTGCGCAAGCATGGCGCCACGCGGGATATGCTGGTGGAGGAAGCGGGCTTCCTGGTGCTGCGCAAGCCCGATGAGACGCTGGCCGCCGCCGACCTGGTGGCGCGCAGCCTGCCGGCCTGCCTGCGCGCCTTTCCCTGGCCGAAATCCATGCGCTGGAACGGGCCCTTCACCTGGGTGCGGCCCTTGCAGCGTATCCTGTGCCTGCTGGATGGCGCGGTGGTGCCCATCGCCATCGAGGAAGCGGGCCTCATCAGCGACGACCTGTCCGAGGGGCACCGCATCCTGTCGCCCGGCGCCTTCGCCGTGCGCGATTTTGCGCAGTTCGAGGCCGAGCTGCGCGCCCGGCATGTGGTGCTGGACGCCGCCGAACGGGCGCGGCTGATCGAGGACGGGCTGGCCGGGCTGGCCGCCGCCGAGGGGCTGCGGATCGTGCCCGATCGCGGCCTGCTGGAGGAAGTGGCTGGGCTGGTCGAATGGCCGGTTCCCTTCCTCGGCCACATTGATTCCGGTTTCATGGATTTGCCGCCGGAATTGATGCGGACCACAATGCGGGTGAACCAGCGCTATTTCGCGCTGGTGGATGCGGCGGGGAATGCCGCGCCGCGCTTCGGGCTGATCGCCAACATCGTGCCGAACGATGGCGGCGCCGCGCTGGTGGCCGGCAATGAACGCGTGCTGCGCGCCCGCCTGTCCGATGCACGCTTCTTCTGGGACCAGGATCGCAAGCAGCGGCTGGAGGATTTCCTGCCGAAGCTCGATTCGGTCGTCTTTCATGCGAAGCTCGGCACGCAGGGGCACCGCGTCGCGCGGCTGGAAAGCCTTGCCCGTTTCCTCGCCCCCATGGTCGGCGCCGATGCCGATCTGGCGGCGCGCGCGGCCAGGCTGGCCAAGGCGGATCTCTCGAGCGGGCTGGTCGGCGAATTCCCCGAATTGCAGGGCATCATCGGGCGCTACTATGCCCGCCATTGGGGCGAGGATGCGCGCGTGGCCGAGGCGATCGGCGCGCATTACCGGCCACTCGGCGCCACCGATGCGGTGCCGGCCGAGCCCATCGCGATGGCCGTGGCGCTGGCCGACAAGCTCGACCAGCTGGCCGGCTTCTTTGCCGCCGGCGAGAAGCCGAGCGGCAGCGGCGACCCCTTCGCGCTGCGCCGCGCGGCGCTTGGCATCCTGCGCATCATCCGTGACGGCAGGCTGCGCCTGCCGCTGGCACCCGCCATCGCCGCCGCGGCATCCGGGCATGGCCAGCCCGTGCCGGCCGATCTGCTGGACTTCCTGCTGGAACGGCTGCGCGTGCAACTCCGTGCCGAAGGCGGGCGGCATGATCTGGTCGCCGCCTCGATCGGCACGGATGACGACATCCTGCGCATCCTGGCGCGCGCCGAGGCGCTGGCCGCGCTGGTCGATTCCGAGGCCGGCCCCAACCTGCTGGCCGCCTATAAGCGCGCCGGCAATATCCTGCGCATCGAAGACAAGAAGGACGGGCCGCACACCGGCCCCGTCGATGCCGCGCTGCTGACCCGGCCCGAGGAAGCGTCGCTGCTGGCGGCGCTGGCCGACGCCGAAGCGGCGACCGTGGCTGCCCGCGCCGACGAGGCCTATGACGGCGCCATGGCGGCGCTGGCCGCGCTGCGCGCCCCCCTCGACGCGTTTTTCGCCAGCGTCATCGTGAACGATGCGGACGCCGCGCTCCGCCGCAACCGGTTGCGCTTGCTTGCGCGGCTGCGAGGGGCCATGGATGCCGTGGCGGAATTTTCCAAGATCGAAGCCTGAAACCAGGAGAATGCGGTCCAATGACGAAGTGGGTCTACTCCTTCGGCGCCGGCCACAATGAGGGCCGCGCGGACATGCGCAACCTGCTGGGTGGCAAGGGCGCCAACCTGGCCGAGATGGCCAGCATCGGCCTGCCCGTGCCGCCTGGGCTGACCATCACCACCGAGGTCTGCACCTGGTACTACAACCACGGCCAGACCTACCCGACGGACCTGCGCGACCAGGTCGCGGCCGGCCTCGCCCGGATCGAGGCCGCGGTCGGCATGAAGTTCGGCGACACCGACAAGCCGCTGCTGGTCTCGGTCCGCTCCGGCGCCCGGGTCTCCATGCCCGGCATGATGGACACGGTGCTGAACCTCGGCCTGAACGACGCGACCGTGGACGGGCTGGCCCGTGCCTCGGGCGATGCCCGCTTCGCCTGGGACAGCTATCGCCGCTTCATCCAGATGTTCGGCTCGGTCGTGCTGGACGTGGATCACCACCGGTTCGAGGAAATCATCGAACAGGCGAAGTTCGACGCCGACGTGACCGAGGATACCGACCTCACCGCCGATGATTGGCGCGCGGTGGTGACCGGCTACAAGGACATGGTGGCCGAAGTCACCGGCCGACCCTTCCCGCAGGACCCCTATGAGCAGCTCTGGGGCGCCATCGGCGCGGTGTTCGGCAGCTGGATGAACCCCCGCGCCAATACCTATCGCCGGCTGCACGACATCCCCTCCGACTGGGGCACGGCGGTCAGCGTGCAGGCGATGGTGTTCGGCAATATGGGCCAGGATTGCGCGACCGGCGTCTGCTTCACCCGCGACCCGTCCACCGGTGAGAACATCTTCTACGGGGAATATCTGATCAACGCGCAGGGCGAGGATGTGGTGGCCGGCATCCGCACGCCGCAGCCCATGTCCAGCGCCCGCGCCAAGCCCGGCGAGACCAGCATGGAACAGGCCATGCCCGACGCCTATGCCGAACTGGTCAGCGTGCGCGCGACGCTGGAAAAGCACTATCGCGACATGCAGGACATCGAATTCACGGTGCAGCAGAACAAGCTGTACATGCTGCAGACCCGCAACGGAAAGCGCACCGCCGCCGCCAGCCTCAAGATCGCGATCGACCTGGCCCGCGAAGGGCTGATCGACGAGACCGAGGCGGTGAAGCGCGTGGACCCCAAGGCGCTCGACCAGCTGCTGCACCCCACGCTCGACCCCAAGGCACCGCGCAAGGCGCTGGCCAAGGGCCTGCCGGCCAGCCCCGGTGCGGCCTGCGGCGTGGTGGTCTTCTCCTCCGACGAGGCCGAAGCACGCGCCACCAAGGGCGAAGCGGTGATCCTGGTGCGCATCGAAACCAGCCCCGAGGATATCCACGGCATGCACGCCGCGCGCGGCATCCTGACCACGCGCGGCGGCATGACCAGCCACGCCGCCGTGGTGGCGCGCGGCATGGGCCGGCCCTGCGTGGCGGGCGCCGGCACCATCAGCGTCGACTATGCCGGCCAGACGCTGACCGCCGGCGGCAAGATGGTGCGCGGGGGTGAGACCATCACGCTCGACGGCGCGACCGGCGAAGTGTTCCTGGGCAGCGTCGCGATGATCGAGCCGCAGCTGTCGGGCGACTTCGCAACCCTGATGGAATGGGCCGACCGGGTGCGCAAGATGAAGGTGCGCGCCAACGCCGAAACCCCGCTGGACGCCGAAACCGCCCGCAAGTTCGGCGCCGAGGGCATCGGGCTCTGCCGCACCGAACACATGTTCTTCGACCCGGAACGCATCGGCGCGGTGCGCCAGATGATCATGGCGGATTCCGAGGAAGGGCGCCGCGCCGCCCTCTCGCGCCTGCTGCCCTTCCAGCGCAGCGACTTCATCGACCTGTTCCGCATCATGGCGGGCCTGCCCGTCACGATCCGCCTGCTCGATCCGCCACTGCACGAATTCCTGCCGCACAAGGACAATGAGATCGAGGAAGTGGCGGAAAGCCTGGGCGCCGACGTCGCGGCCATGAAGCGCCGCGTCGCCGACCTGTCGGAAGCCAACCCGATGCTCGGCCATCGCGGCTGCCGCCTCGGCATGACCTTCCCCGAAATCTATGAAATGCAGGTGCGCGCGATCTTCGAGGCGGCCGCCGCCATCGGCAAGGAAATCGGCGCGGCCCCCGTGCCGGAAATCATGATCCCGCTGGTGATGACCAAGCGCGAGCTGGAAATCAGCAAGGCCCTGGTCGACCGCGTCGCCGCCGAAGTCTTCGCCGAAAACGGCTACACGGTGGTCTACCAGGTCGGCACCATGATCGAATTGCCGCGCGCGGCACTCACCGCCGACGCCATCGCCGAATGCGCCGACTTCTTCAGCTTCGGTACCAACGACCTGACCCAGACCGTGTTCGGCCTGTCGCGCGACGATGCCGGCAAATTCCTGCCCTTCTACGTCGAACGCGGCATCCTGCCGCGCGACCCCTTCGTCTCGATCGACGTGGACGGCGTCGGCGCCCTGGTCGAAATCGCCGCCGAACGCGGCCGCCGCACCAAGGCCGACCTGAAGCTCGGCATCTGCGGCGAACATGGCGGCGACCCGGCCTCCATCCACTTCTGCGGCAAGGCCGGCCTCGACTACGTCTCCTGCTCGCCCTACCGCGTCCCCGTCGCCCGCCTGGCGGCCGCCCAGGCCGCCCTCAGCGCGGGCGGCGACCGAACCGCGTGAGCCGCTTCGGGGGGCGTGCCGCAGGGAGGGCGCTGCCCTCCCCGCACCCCTCCCGCCAAGGGGCAGCGGCCCCTTGGAACCCGATTCATGGCCAAAAGGGGGAGGGGTCATCGACCCCTCCCCCTTTTGGCCATTGGATGTTGGTCCAGGAGCCTCAGGCTCCTGGTGGGGGGTGCAGGGGGGCAAAGCCCCCCTGCGGCGCAACCCCCTGATGCGCCTCTCGGTTCTGATCGTCGCCCGCAATGAGGCAGCGCGGTTGCCGGATTGCCTGGCGTCGGTGGCGTTTGCGGATGAGGTGGTGGTGGTGTTGGATCGCAGCACGGATGCCAGTGCCGATCTGGCGCGTGCGGCCGGGGCGCGGGTGATCGAGGGTGGGTGGCCCATCGAGGGGGCGCGGCGCAACGATGGGTTGGATGCCTGTTCCGGCGATTGGGTGCTGGAGGTGGATGCCGATGAGCGTGTGTCGCCGGATCTGGCGGTGGCGGTGCGTCGGGTGATCGGGGAATCGTCCTTCGCGTGGCATCAGGTTTCGGTCGACAATTATGTCGGTGATCGGCTGTTGCGGCATGGCTGGGCGGGCAGTTTCGGCACGGTCTCGGTGCCGCGCCTGTCGCGGCGGGGTGCCAAGCGCTGGGGGATGCAGCGGGTGCATCCCTCGCTGGCCTGGGTGGGGCGTGAGGGTCCGCCCATTCGGCAGGGCGCGCTGGTGCATCTGGTCGATCGCGACATTTCGGACATGCTGCGGCGGGTGGACAAATATTCGTCCGCGCGGGCGGCGGATTTGTTGGCGTCGGGGCAGATCGGCTCGCTGGCCGGCAATTTGCGGCGCTTCGTGACGCGGGCGTGGAAAAGCTATGTCTCGCGCAAGGGCTATCGCGAGGGTGGCTGGGGCGTGCTGTTGGCCTTCTGCACCGGCGCCTTTCCGCTGCTGGCCTATCTCAAGGCGCGGCTGGAGCCGGAGCGGCACCGGCCGGAATAGCTATTCGTCGCGCGGCGGGCGGGCCATGAGCCGGGCGATGGATTGTGCCAGGGTCAGGTGCCCGGCCAGCAGGTCGGCCACCGCGGCGCAGATTGGCAGTTCCACGCCGGCGGACGCGGCGCGCGCCACGATGGCGGGCGCGGTCGCCACGCCTTCCACCACGCCCTTGCGTCGGGCGAGGGCCGCTTGCAGGTCGAGGCCGCGTCCCAGATCCATGCCCAACGCGGTGTTGCGGCTGCCCGGCCCGGTCGCGGTCAGCAGCAGGTCGCCGAGGCCGGACAGGCCCGCCGCCGTCTCCGCCTTGCCGCCCAGCGCCACCGTCAGCCGCGCGAGTTCGGCCAGCCCCCGCGTGATCAGCGCGGCGCGCGCATTCTCGCCGAGGCCCGCGCCGGTGACGGCCCCGGCGGCGATGGCGATCACGTTCTTGGCGGCGCCGCCCACCTGCGCGCCCAGCGTGTCCTCGCTGCCATAGAGCCGGAAGCCGGCGCTGCCGAGGCGCGCAGCCACCAGGGTGCGCAGCGCGGCGTTGCGGCTGGCCACCAGCGTCGCGGCGGGCAGGCCGGCGGCGATCTCATGGGCGAAGTTGGGGCCGGACAAAAGGGCGAGTTCGGCCTCGGGGCGGGCATCGGCCAGCAGTTCCAGCGGCAGAAACCCGGTCCCGGCCTCCACCCCCTTGGCGCAGGCCACCAGCGGCAGGCTCGTGGCGGGAAGGGTGGCGCGCAGATGCTGCAACGGGATCGCCAGCAGCGCGAAGGCGGCGTCCTCCAGCGCGGCGCCGGCATCGGCGGTGACGGTGATCGCCGCGGGCAGCGCCTGGCCGGGCAGGTAGGCGGCATTCTCGCGGCTGGTGGCGAGTGTCCGGGCGCGGCCCGGGTCGCGCGTCCAGAGCGACACGGCGTTGCCCGCGCGCGCCGCCTGGATGGCCAGCGCGGTGCCCCAGGCGCCGGCGCCGAGCACGGCGATCTTGGCGGCGGCGTCCATGGGCCTATTCCGGCGTGATGCGGGTGACCGCGACGCTGGCCTCCGCGCCGGGTTCCGCCAGCAGCGGCAGCGCGGCTTCCAGGATGGCTTGCGCCGCGGCCTCGAAGCCGAAGGGCGGGTTGGCCACCAGCAGGCCGCAGCCATTGAGCCGCGCGGGGTCCAGCGGCGGGCGCAGCGTGATCTCGCAGGCGATGCAATCCGGCACGCTGGCCAGCGCGGTGTGGAAGGCGCGGACGGGGGCGCGGTGCTTGATCGGGTACCAGGCGGCCAGGATCGCGGCGCGGAAGCGATGGCGCAGCGCGGCCAGGGTGGCGGCGATCCGCTCGAACTCGCCCTCCTGCTCGAAGGGCGGGTCGATCAGCACCAGGCCGCGCCGTTCGGGGAAGGGGGTGAGCGCGATGGCGGCTTCGAAGCCGTCGCGCCGGTGCACGGCCACCTGCGGGTCGCGGGCGAATTCGGCCTTGAGGGTGGCATGGTCCTCGGGATGGCGCTCCACCAGCACCAGCCGGTCGGCGGGTCGCAGCAGGGCGCGCGCGACCAGGGGCGAGCCGGGATAGAAGCCTGGGAAGCCGCCATCGCGGACCAGGCGGGCATAGTCGGCCAGTGGCCCGTCGGTCAGGTGTGCCACGCGCAGGATGCCGCTGGCGGCCTCACCCGTGCGGTGGGCTTCGGGTGCGGTCAGGTCGTAGCGGCCGATGCCCGCATGCGTGTCCAGCACGGCGAAGGGCGTGGGCTTGGCGGTCAGGCGGCGCAGGATCGCCAGCAGCAGCGCATGCTTCATCACATCGGCGAAGTTGCCGGCGTGGAAGGCGTGGCGGTAATTCACGGCGTCTCGCGCAGCGCGCGGGCCATGCGCGCCGCCTCGGTGGCGATGGCGCGGGCCAGTGGGCTGTCCTGGTCTTCGTGCAGGGCAGGGTCCTCCAGCCGCGCGATGGCCGCGCCGCGCGCTGCCGGTCCCGCCTGGCGGAGTGCCGCGCCCAGCGCCAGGCGCGTCACGGTGGCATAGGCTTCCATTTCCAGCTGCTGGCGGCGCATCTCGGCCAGCAGGTCGGTCACCTCCTGGAGGGTCGCCACTAGGTCGCGCGCGCGGGTGATCAGCGGCTTGTCGGTCATGCGGGGGCAAGCTCCTCAAGTGGCCAGCGGGGGCGGGGCGCATGGTCCAGCTTGTCCGTCAGGCCGAGCCGCAGCCGCTCGATTCCCGCCCAGGCGACCATCACGGCATTGTCGGTGCACAGGCGCAGCGGCGGCGCCAGCAGCGGCCGGTCAGCCGCGGCGGCGACCGATGTCAGGCGGGCTCGCAGCGTGGCATTGGCGGCGACGCCGCCCGCCACCACCAGGGCGGTCGCTTCCGGCATCATCGCCAGCGCGTGCCGCGCGCGGTCCGCCATGACGTCGGCGACGGCGGCCTGGAAGCAGGCGGCCAGGTCGGCGCGCCCGGCCTCGTCCAGCCCCTTGGCCGCCACCAGCGCAACGGCCGTCTTCAGGCCCGAAAAGCTGAAATCGCACCCGGCCCGCCCCAGCAGCGGCCGCGGCAGGGCGAAGCGCGTCGGATCACCCGCCCTGGCCAGCCGTTCCAGATGCGGCCCGCCCGGCCAGGGCAGGCCCAGCAGCTTGGCGGCCTTGTCGAAAGCCTCGCCCACCGCATCGTCCAGCGTGGTGCCCAGCCGCCGATGCTGCCCCACCCCCATCACCGCCACGCATTGGCAATGCCCGCCCGAGAGCAGCATCGTCAGGTAGGGAAAGGCCGGCGCGGGGGCCAGGCTCGGCAGGCGCGGGGTCAGCGCATGCGCCTCCAGATGGTTCACCGCGACGAAGGGAATGCCGCGTGCCAGCGCGATGCCCTTGCCGAAGGTCGCCCCCACGATCAGCCCGCCGATCAGCCCGGGCCCGGCGGTGGCGGCCACGCCGCCAAGGTCGGCGGGTGTGAGCCGCGCAGCTTCCAGCACGGCGCGCGTCAGGCGGGGCAGGTGGGCCAGGTGGGCGCGCGCGGCGATTTCCGGCACCACGCCGCCAAAGCGCGCATGATCCTCCAGCTGGGAGAGCAGGGTTTCGGCCAGGATGGTGCCATCCGGCGCCAGGATCGCGGCGGCGGTCTCATCGCAGGAGGATTCCAGCCCGAGCACCGGTCCTTCGCGCCAGCCGCCCCTGTTGGATTCCACGCGCCCGCCCACTTCCGCAGCCTCAACCACGGCCTTATGACCCGCCCGCATGTCGCTTGCCCATCCCCGGACGCCCGTGAAGGCGCATCCGCGCGAATTGCCCCTGCGTGTGGGCACCCGGACCTCGCCGCTCGCGCTCTGGCAGACCCGGCATTTCCTGTCGATCGTGACGCGCTTCTGCCCCGTGCTGCGCGACGTGAACGCGTTCCAGGAACATGCGATCGCCACCTCGGGCGACCGCATCCAGGATCGAAGGCTGGCCGACATTGGCGGCAAGGGCCTGTTCGCCAAGGAAATCCATGAGGCGCTGTTGGATGGCCGCATCGACTTCGCGGTGCATAGCCTGAAGGATCTGGAAACCGAGATGCCGCGCGGCATCGTGCTGGCCTGCACCCTGGCCCGCGAGGATTGCCGTGACGTGCTGCTGCTGCGGGACCGCGCCCCGGTCGACCCCGCCGCGCCCTTCGCCAGCCTGCCGCGCGGCGGCCGCATCGGCACGGCCAGTCTCAGGCGCCAGGCGCAGCTGCTGCATGCGCGGCCTGACCTGTCCGTCGAGATAATCCGCGGCAATGTGCAGACCCGCATCGGGCGACTGCGCGGGGATGGCGGCCCCGACGGCACGCTGCTGGCGCTGGCCGGGCTGCGCCGCCTGGGGCTGGAGGCCGAGGTGGCGGTGGCGATCGACGCGGCCGTGATGGTGCCTGCCGCCGGCCAGGGCATCGTCGGCGTCACCGTGCGCGCCGACGATGTGGAACTGCATGAATTGCTGGCCGCCATCGAGGACCCGACGGCGCGCGCCGTCTCCACCGCCGAACGCGCGCTGCTGGCCGCGCTGGACGGCAGTTGCCGCACGCCGATCGGCGGCCATGCCCGCCTGCTGCCCGATGGCAGGCTGCACCTGAACGGGCTGGTCGCCCGCGCCGACGGGTCCTTCCTGCTCCGGCGCGACCTGGTCGGTGCCCCGGCCGAGGCGGCGGCGCTTGGTCGCACGCTGGGCGAGGGGCTGCGCCGCGACAGCCCGGCGGATATCTTCGCCTTGTGACCCTGATCCTGATCACCCGCCCGGAGCCTGGTGCCGCCGAAACCGCGGCGCGGCTGGCGGCGGCGGGGATCGGGGCCGTGTTGGCGCCCGGGCTTGTCCTCACCCCGCGCGCCTTCCGCCTGCCGACCTGCCAGGCGGTGCTGGTCACCAGCCGGGCCGGCGCGCGTGCCCTGCCGGCGCCGGTCCCGGGCGTGCCGGTGCTGGCGGTGGGCGCCGCCTCGGCCGCGCCGGCGGCGGCGGCGGGCTGGGCGACCCTGGCCGCCGAGGGCACCGCCGAGAGCCTGGCGGCCCTGGCGGCGGCGCGCCTTGATCCCGGCGCGGGTCCGCTGTTGCTGGCGGTGGGGCAGGGCTATGCGCTGGATCTGGCGGCCGCGTTGCGGGCGCGGGGCTTCCGGGTGATCCGGCGGATCGCCTATGCCGCGACGCCAGGCCTGACCCTGCCGGAAGCTGCCGCGGCGGCACTTCGCGGCGGTTGTGTGACACATTTTCTGTTCCACTCGCCACGGTCGGCATGGTGTGCGATCAGACTGTTCGCGGCGGCGGGGCTGCTTCCCGCGGTGGCCGGCTGCGTTGCCGTGGCGATCTCGCCACGCGTCGCGCTGGCGGCCCGCAAGGCGTTGGCGCCGCTGGCGTTTCGTGCGGTGGCGGTCGCGTCGCGGCCGTCGGAGGATGCGTTGCTTGGGCTGCTCGGCCGGCAAGGCCAGGGCCCGCTGTGTGAGGAAGAAAGATGAGCCAGCCCATCGGTCCCAGCCCCTCGCCCTTCGATCGGCTGCGCAAGCTCGATCCCGCGGTGCTTCCGATTGCCATGGCCGGCCTGGTGCTGGTGGGCGCGGTGCTGTGGCTGCTGACGCGCCCGGAACCTGCGCCGATGGCGCCCCCGGCCCCGTCGGTGGACCTGGCGCCCGTGACAGCCCGCCTGACGGCGCTTGAGGCGCGGCCCGCGCCGGCGCCGGTCGACCTTGCGCCGCTGGCCGGGCGGATCGCCGCGCTGGAGGGCCGTACCGCGCCGGCGCCGGTGGACCTTGCGCCGGTCACCGCCCGCATCGCCGCGCTGGAGGGCCGTCCTGTGCCGGCGCCCGTCGATCTCGGCCCCCTGGCCAACCGCATCGCCGCGCTGGAAGGCCGGCCGCTGCCCGCGCCGGTCGATCTCGGCCCGCTGGCGGCGCGGATTGGCGCGGTGGAAGCCCGCCCGGCGCCGGACCTGTCCGGTCTTGCCCCGCGGGACGCCGTGGCGGCGCTGGCGCAGCGCGTGACGGCACTGGAAGCCCTGGCCCAGCGGCTGGCGGCGCTGGAAGGGCGCGCGGCGCGCCTCGCCGCGCTGGACGCGGTGCGTACCGCGCTTGATGCCGGGCAACCGCTGGCCGGGGCGCTGGCCAGCCTGCCTGCGGCGCCCGCGGCGCTCACCCGCTTCGCCACCGCGGCGCCGCCCACGGAAGCGTCGCTCCGCCTGTCCTTCGATGGGGCGGCGCGCGCCGGCCGGACCGCCAGTGACCCGTCGCGCACCGGCGCCGGCGTGATGGACAGTGCGGCATCCGTCCTGTCCGGGCTGGTCACGGTGCGCCGGGGCGATACGCTGGTCTGGGGCGACTCCGCGCTTGCCGAGATCGAGGGCGCCCGCCGTGCCGTGGAGGCTGGCGACCTCGACGCGGCCCTGGCCCGCCTGAAGCGACTGGCGCCGCCGGTGCAGGAGGCGATGGCGAGCTGGATCGCGCCGGCCGAGGCGCTGCTGGCCGCCCGCGCCGCGCTGCGCACCCTGGCCGCCGGCTGAGGGGGCGATCATGCGCAATGCCCTGACCTTCCTGGCCCTTCTCGCCCTTGGCGTGGCGGGCGTGCTGTGGCTCGCGCGGCTTGGTGGCGCGGTCGAGCTGCGGTTTGGCGATGCCGAGGTGGCGGTCGCCCTGCCGGTGGCGCTGGTCGGCAGCGTCGCGGCCTTCGTGACGCTGCACCTGCTGCTGCTCGGCCTCGGGGCGCTGCGGCGCTGGCCGGCCCGCCGCGCGCTGCGCCGGGCCGAACGCAAGCGTGCCGATGGCGAAGCCGCGGTCACGCGCACCCTGGTGGCGCTGGCGGCCGGCGCGCCCGATCTGGCGCGCCTCGAAGTCCGCCGCGCCCGGCAATTGGCCGGCGACACGCCGCAAACCCTGCTGCTGGCCGCCGAGGCCGAGCGCCTTGCCGGGCGCGAGGATGCCGCCAGCGAGGCGTTCCACGCCCTGGCCAAGCTGCCCGAGGCGCGCTTCCTCGGCCTGCGCGGGCTGCTGCGGCAGGCGATCCAGCGCGAGGATTGGCCCACCGCCCAGCGGCTGGCGCGCGAGGCCGAGGCCGCGCAACCCGGCGCCGCCTGGGTCCGGCAGGAACGCGAAACCCTGGCGCTCAAGACCCGCGACTGGCGCGAGGCGCTGGCGCTGGCCGCGCCCGGTGCGGCGCAGGCCGCGCTCGGCCTCGCCGCCGCGGGGCAGGAGCCGGACCGCGCCAAGGCCACCGAGCTGGAGCGCCAGGCCTTCCGCGCCGATCCGGGCTTCACGCCGGCGGCGCTGGCCTTCGCCGCCCGCATGCGCGCGGCCGGCAGCCCCCGCCGTGCCCGCTCGACCTTGGAGGAAGCCTGGGCGAAGCAGCCGCACCCGGAACTGGCCGCCGCCTATCTGTCGGACGTCACGGAAAAGCTGGCCCGCATGAAGGCGGGCGAGGCGCTGGTGGCGGGCAAGCCGAAGCATCCCGAAAGCCATCTGCTGCTCGGCAGGCTGGCGCTGGAAGCCGGCCTGACCGGGCGCGCGCGGAGCGAGCTGGAGGCGCTGCTGGCCACCGGGCTTGCGGATCGCCGGGCCTATCTGGTGCTGGCCGACCTGGAGGAAGCCGAGAAGGGCGACAGCCCCGAAGGCCGTCAGGCCCAGGCGCGCTGGCTGCGGCAGGCCGCAGTGGCGCCGCCCGAGGCGGGCTGGCGCTGCGGCCATTGCGGGGCGGAGCACAAGGCCTGGGACCCGGTCTGCGATCGCTGCGGCAGCGCCGGCACCATCGCCTGGACCAGCCCGCAGCAACAGCTGCCTGTGCCGGTTTGACCGTCGGGGCCGATCAGCCCTGCTCGCCCTCGGGCGGGGCCGGCTTGATGGGGGGTGGCTTGCTGGGCGATGGAGCGGCTGGCGCGTCGGTCGCCCGCGCCCGGGCCTGCGCCTTGCGGCGCAGCAGATTGGCCCGCAGCGCGGCCGCCAGCTTTTCCTCGCGGGTGGCGGGTGGCGTCGCAGGCGGCCTGGGGGGCGGCTTCATTCGATGCGGATATTGCCCGCCCGCACCACCTCGGCCCAGCGCCGCACCTCGGCGGCGATGAAGGCCTGGTATTCGGGCGCGCTCATGCGGCGCGGGGTAGCGCCGGTTTCCACCAGGCGCGGCGCCACATCCGGATGCGCCACCGCGTCCAGCACAGCGGCGTTGAGCCGCGTGACCAGCGCCGCATCCATGCCCGCCGGGCCGGACAGGCCAAACCAGGTGGAGGCCACCAGGTCGGGATGGCCGAGTTCCACGAAGGTCGGCAGGTCGGGCCAGCCTTGCACGCGCGATGGCGCCGTCACGGCCAGCAGCCGGAAGCGTTCATTGCGGCCGGCTTCCACCAGCGTGGTGATCATCGCTTCCAGATTACCGCCGCTGACATCGTTCATCATCGGGCCGGAGCCGCGATAGGGCACATGCGTGGTCTCGATGCCGGCGCTGCGCTGCAGGATCGCCTGCTTGGCGTGCGAGGAGGTGCCATTCCCAGGGCTGCCGACATTCAGCCCCGGCCGCGCCTTCGCCGCCGCCACGAAATCCGCGAAAGTCCGGATCGGGCCGGCCGCGTTCACCGCCAGCACCGAGGGGATCTCGGCCATCAGCCCGATATGGCTGAAGTCGCGCACGCTGTCATAGGGCATGGTCCGATAGACGCTGGGCCCGACCCCGTGCGAGGCGATGTTGGAGACGATCAGCGCCAGCCCATCCGGCGGGCTTTTCGCCACAAGGTCGCTGCCCAGCGTGCCGCCGGCGCCCGCGCGATTCTCGATGACGAAGTTCTGGCCGAAAGTGGCCGCCAGCCGCTGGCTGACCAGCCGCGCCACGAAATCGGTGGTGCCGCCGGGCGGGAAGGGCACCACCACGCGCACCGGCCGGGCGGGCCAGGCTTGGGCGCCGGCGCGGCTGGCCAGCAGCAGCGCGGGGGTGGCCAGAAGGGCGCGGCGAAGCAACATTCCCGATCTCCCGGAAGGGTTCTTGGGCGTCTATAGCATGCGCAGCGGGTCGGGGAGGATCGGATGGCCTTGGAATATGCGCCGCACGGCCTGCTGGGCGTGCTGACGCCGCAGGCCAACACCACGGTCGAGCCCGAGATGGCGCTGCTGCTGCCGCCGGGCATGGCCATGCTCAATGCCCGCCTGGTCAGCGACAAGCCGACCATCGTCGCGCGCCTGATGGATTATCTGCGCGACCTGCCGGCGGCGGCGGGGCAATTCGGCCCTGCGCCGCTCGGCGCCATCGCCTTCGCCTGCACCGGCGCCAGCTATTTCGCGGGCCCGGCCGAGGAGGATGCGCTGGTGGCGCGCATGGAGGATGCGCGCGGCTTGCCCGTGCTGACCGCGGCGCGGGCGGTGCGCGATGCGTTTCGCGCGCTCGGTGCGGAGAAGATCGGCCTGGTGTCCCCCTATCCGGACGATCTGACCGAGGCCGCCATCGCCTATTGGACGGCGCGCGGCTTCCAGGTGGCGGCGGTTTCGCGCGGGGCCATGGCGGACAAGGCGTTCCATCCGATCTACGCGATGGATGGCGAAGGCGCGGCGGCGGCGCTGGCGGCGCTTGATGGCGCGGGGTTGGACGCGGTGGCGATGCTCGGCACCGGCATGCCGACGCTGCGGCCGATTGCGGAACGCCCCTTTCTCGGCCGCGCGCCTGTCACCTCCTGCATGCATGCGCTGGCCTGGCGGAGCGTGGCGGCGCTGGAGCGGCGGGCCCCGGACGCGGCCGACCTGCTGGCCTGGGTGCGGGGCGAGGGCAGCAGCGCGGGTTGGGGCGATCGCTACCGCGCCAGCCAGGCGGCGAGCGCGGCGTTGAAGGCCGCCGGCGCCTCATAGGCCACCCAATGGCCGGCCCCGGGCACCAGCGTGACCGGCGCTTCCGGCCGCGCGGCCCGCAGCGCGGCGATCCGCGCATCCAGCGTGGCCTTGGCCACCTGGTCCTCGGCGCCCCACAGCGCCGCGACCGGTCCCGTGATGTCGGGCAGCGCCCGCGCCAGCCCATCCAGCGTGGTGAAGCCGCGCGAGCGGAAGCGCGCATGCAGCGTGTTCCATTCCTGGATGGCGAGTGCCAGATCATCGATGCGCGCCGGGTCGGCGATCATCAGGCTGGCCAGATTGTGCCGATGCGCCGCGACCCGCGCCGCCCCTTCCTTGTCGCGCACCTTCACCAGCGGCGTCTCGCCCCGCGCGGTGCCGAGCGCGCCGGCGCCCACCAGCAGGGTGCTGCGCACCGCCGGGCCGAGCCGCGCCGCCGCCTGCCCGCCGACATTGGCGCCGAAGGAAAAGCCCGCCAGGTCGACGGGCCTGGTCGTGATCGCCGGCAGCCCGGCCGCGACCATCGCCGCGATCGAGGCAGGTTCCTGCGGGTCCGGCGGCAGGTCGCTCTCGCCCAATCCCGGCAGGTCGGGCGCGATCACGCAGCGGGTCGCGGCAAAGGCCGGGATGGTGTGGATCCAGTGCCGCCAGGATCCGTTGCCGCCATGCAGCAGCAGCAGCGGCTGGCCCGCCGCCGCATTCCAGATGCGCCAGACCATGCGGCCCGTGCCACAGGGCGTTTCGCGGCGCGCCGCCGCCGCATTCAGTGCGTCGATCATCAATAGCTCTTGGGCAGGCCGAGCACGCGCTCGGCGATGTGGCAAAGCACCAGCTGCGGGCTGACCGGGGCGATGCGCGGGATCAGGCTTTCGCGCAGCAGCCGTTCCAGATGATATTCCTGCGCATAGCCATAGCCGCCCAGCGTCATCACGGCGGTCTGGCAGGCCTCGAACCCGGCCTCCCCGGCCAGCCATTTGGCGGCATTCGCCTCCGCCCCGCAGGACAGGCCCGCATCGAAGCGCCAGGCAGCCTGGCGCAGCATCAGGCGGGCCGCTTCCAGCTTCATCCAGCAGGCGGCCAGCGGGTGCTGGATGGCCTGGTTCTGGCCGATTGGGCGGCCGAAGACGATCCGCTCCTTCGCATAGCGCGCGGCGCGGGCGATGGCGGCGTGGCCGATGCCCACGGCCTCGGCGGCCACCAGGATGCGTTCGGGGTTGAGCCCATCCAGGATGCAGCGGAAGCCCTCGCCCTCGGCGCCGATCCGGTCGGCCAGCGGGATCTCCAGCCCATCGATGAAGAGCTGGTTCGAATCCACCGCGTGGCGGCCCATCTTCGGGATCTCGCGCACCTCGACGCGCGAGCGGTCCAGGCGGGTGAAGAACAGGCTGAGCCCATCGCCCTTGCGCGACACCCGGTCGGCGGGCGTGGTGCGGGCCAGCAGCAGGATGCGATCGGCGACCTGCGCGGTGCTGATCCACACTTTCTGGCCGCGCACGATGTAGCGATCGCCCTGGCGTTCCGCGAAGGTCTTGATGGCGGTGGTGTCGAGGCCCGCATCCGGCTCGGTCACCGCAAAACACGCCTTCTCGGCGCCCGAGATCAGCGGCGGCAGCATGCGCGCCTGCTGTTCCGGCGTGCCGTGCGTCACCACCGGCATGGGCCCGAAGATGTTCATGTGGATGGCCGAGGCGCCAGTCATCGCGGCGCCGGATTCCGCCACCGCCTGCATCATCACCGCGGCCGCGCCGATGCCCAGCCCGCTGCCCCCCACGGCTTCGGGCATGCAGATGCCGAGGAAGCCGGCCGCGGCCATGGCGGCGTGGAAATCATGCGGAAAGGTCGCGCTGCGGTCCCGCGCCAGCCAATAGGCATCGTCGAAGCGCGCCATGCGACGCTGCACCGCGTCGCGCAGCGCGATCTGCTCCTCCGTATCGGCGAAATCCATGCGGGCTGTTTCCTCCGCGTGCAGCGTGGCACGCTCTGCCCGCGACGCAAGAGATGAGGATTCCATGCTGCAACCGCCGCCCGCCGAACCCGGCATGCGCGAGGAGGAGGTGGATACCCCCGCGCTGATCCTCGACCTGGACGCGTTCGAGCATAATCTGGACCTGATGGCGTCGCTGGTGGCGCCCACCGGCGCCAGGCTGCGCGCCCACGCCAAGACGCACAAATCGCCGATCGTGGCGCTGCAGCAGATGCGTCGCGGCGCCATCGGCCAATGCGTGCAGAAGGTGGGCGAGGCCGAGGCGCTGGCCTGGGGCGGCGTGCCCGATATTCTGGTCAGCAATGAGGTGATCGCGCCGCGCAAGCTGGCGCGGCTGGCGGCGCTCAGCGGCATCGCCAAGGTGGCGCTGTGCGTGGATGATGTGGCCGGGATCGACCTGGCGGCCGATGCGGCCGAGGCGGCGGGCCAGCGCATGACCCTGCTGGTCGAGATTGATTGCGGCGCCGCGCGCTGCGGCGTGGCGCCCGGCCCGGCCGCCGTGGCGCTGGCCGAGCGGATCGCGGCCAGCCCGCACCTGATTTTTGGCGGGCTGCAATCCTACCATGGCAGCGCGCAGCATCTGCGCACGCCGGAAGAGCGCGCAGGCGCGATTGGCGCGGCGGCGGAATCCACCCGCCGCACGGTGGAGCAATTGCGCCAGCGCGGCCTGGCCTGCGCGATCGTCGGCGGCGCCGGCACCGGCACCTTCGCGCTGGAACTGGCAAGCGGCGTCTGGAACGAGATCCAGGCCGGCAGCTACGCCTTCATGGATGCCGACTATGCCCGCAACGCCACGCCCCCGCCCTTCCGCCACGCGCTGTTCGTGCTGTCGCAGGTGATGAGCGCACCGCATGCCGGCATCGCCGTGCTGGATGCCGGCCACAAGGCGGTGCCGACCGACAGCGGTTTCCCGGTGCTGCCGCATTTCCCGGGCGCCAGATATGTCGGCGCCTCCGACGAGCATGGGAAGCTGGTGGGTGAGGATCTGCCGCGCCTCGGCCAGAAGGTGCGCCTGATCCCTGGCCATTGCGACCCGACCATCGACCGCTGGGATTGGTATGTCGGCGTGCGGCAGGGGCGGGTGGAGTGCCTGTGGCCGATCGCCGCACGCGGCATGATGGCCTGAACACCCACAACCGGCCCGATGCCCCGCATCGGGCCGCGAGCGCGAAGCGCGACCGCGCCCCGGCCAACCGCCGGCCCCGGCGCAACTGTGGCGGCGCGCAAGCCAAGTGCGCGGATGCGCGCGCCGGCGCATGAGGCACCCACAACCGACCCGATGCCCCGCATCGGGTCGCGAGCGCGAAGCGCGCACCAAAAATCTGGGATCATCTGGGACGAGCCTTGACCCGGTGCCCGCCGGGGCCGATCAAGACGTGTGTCGGGGGGCTGGGCGACCGCTGGCAGGGCAACCTGCTGGAGGAAAGTCCGGGCTCCACGGGAAGACGGTGCCGGCTAACGGCCGGCGGGTGCAAGCCCAGGGAAAGTGCCACAGAGAGCAGACCGCCGCGACGCTTCGGCCTCGCGGTAAGGGTGAAAGGGTGGGGCAAGAGCCCACCGCGCCCCCGGCAACGGGGGCGGCATGGCAAACCCCACCGGGAGCAAGGCCGAATAGGGGCGGCCGGCGAAGCCTGCGGCAACGCAGGGGGACGCAGGGGCTTCCCGCCCCGCCGCCCGGGTTGGCCGCGCGAAGCCTGCGGTAACGCAGGCTCCAGAGGAATGGTCGCCCATCGTCCTTCGGGGCGGGGACAGAACCCGGCTTACAGGCCCCCCGATACACGCTTTTGTTGCCGCCCAACCGCGCCACAAGGGCCTGCCGCGAGTCACTTCCCGGGCTTTTCCCTTGCGGTCCCACTTCATCCCGGGTATTCCCAAATCATCCCAGGCAGGGCCCGTCCGACGGTAGGGGCGGGTCGTGCCGTGGGGTTGGTCGGGCAGGCTGGCGGGGCATTCCCCCGCCGGTCGCTGACCCGGGCAACAGGCCGATGGGGGGCTTTCGGCGTCGGGCATGGTGCAGTTTGTCGGCACGCAGGATGGCAAGCTCGACAGCAAGAACCGCATCCAGGTTCCGGCCGGCTTCCGCGCGGAAATCGACCGCACCGGCACCGAGCAGCTGGCCTTTCGCCTCTCGCACCAGCGCCCCTGCATCGAGGCCGTCACCCGCCCGGCCTTCGACGCCATGCTGGCCGCCATCGCCCGCCTGCCGCTGCTCAGTACGCAGCGCGACGATCTGGAAAGCACGCTGATCGGCGAAACCGCGCTGCTGCGCGTCGATGGTGAAGGGCGCGTCGTGTTGCCGGCCGAGTTGCTGGCCGATGCCAATCTGTCCACCGGCACGCCGCTGACCCTGGTCGGCAAGGGCGAGAAGTTCGAGATCTGGGCGCGCGATGCCTGGAAGGCGCATGTCTCGGCCGCGCGCCGCCGGCTGGCCGATGGCGGGGTCACCCTCGATGTCGTGGGGACCGCCCCATGAGCGGCCATGTCCCCGTGATGCTGGCCGAGGTTCTGGCCACGCTGGCACCCGCCGCGGGCGGCACCTACCTGGACGCCACCTTCGGCGGGGGCGGCTATGCCGCCGCCATCCTCGATGCAGCGCCCTGCACCCTGTTCGCGATCGACCGCGACCCTGACGCGATCGCCCGTGGCGCCGCCCTGGCTGCCCGCTTCGCGGGCCGGCTGCACCTGCTGGAAGCCCGCTTTGGCGACATGGTGGAACGGCTGGCCGAGGCGGGCGTGGCGCGGCTGGATGGCGTGGTGATGGATCTCGGCGTTTCCTCCTTCCAGCTGGATGAGGCAGCGCGCGGCTTTTCGTTCCGCGCCGATGGGCCGCTCGACATGCGGATGGAGCGCGCGGGCCCCTCGGCGGCGGACCTGGTGAACGGCCTTCCCGAGGCCGATCTGGCAAAGATCCTGGTCGAATTCGGCGAGGAACGGCATGCGCGACGCGTGGCCCGCGCCATCCTGCGCGAACGCGCGGCCGCGCCCATCACCACCACGGCGCGGCTGGCCGAGATCGTGCGCGGCGCCGTCCCGCGCGACCCTTCCGGCCTGGATGGCGCGACACGCAGTTTCCAGGCGCTGCGCATCGCCGTGAACGATGAATTGGGCGAGGTCCGGCGCGGGCTGGAGGCGGCGATGCGCCTGCTGGCCCCCGGCGGCCGGCTGGTGGTGGTGGCCTTCCATTCGCTGGAGGACCGGCTGGTGAAGCAGGCGATGGCGCAGGCGTCCGGGCGCGCGGGCACGCCCTCCCGCCATGATCCGGCGGCGCTGCTGGCCCGCCCGCCGGCCGGCTTTCACCTGCTGACGCCGCGCGCGCTGCGCCCGGGCGAGACGGAGGTGGCGGCCAACCCCCGCGCCCGATCGGCAAAGCTGCGCGGCCTGGAGCGCGCCGCATGATCCGCAGCTTCACCGTGCTCTGCATCGGCCTGTTCGGCGTGGCGGCCTGGGGCAGCTACCAGCTGAAGAACCAGGTGGCGGGCCAGAAGGCCGAGCTGGCGCGGCTGCACCAGCAGCTGCGGGAGACAACGCGGCGGACGGCCCTGCTGCAGGCCGACCTGACCTTGGTGACGCGCGGCGATTGGGTGGCGACGCTCGCGCAGCAGCATCTGGCGCTGGAGCCTGCGCAGCCGCACCAGACGCTGCGGCTTCAGCATATTGAACGCCGGCTGCCGCAGGCCGTCGCCTTCGCCGGCGCGCCGCCGCTGTTCCTGCCGCCCGGTGCGGCGCCGACCGCGCTGGCCGCCACCCAGCGCCCGGCCGCCGGCCCGGTGATGGCCAGCCGCCAGCCCGAGCCGCCCGGGCCCCTCCGCGCGCCCGAGCCGGCCGCCGGCGCGCGCCTGCCCGAAGCCCCTGCGCCGCAGGCCCTGGCCGCCGTGATCGCGGCGCAGCGGGCCACGCGCCCGCCCGCCGCGCCGCCGCCGCCGCCCGTCCGACCCGTGCCGATCCGCGAGGCCGAGCCGCCTCGTCCTCCGCCCCGCCCCAGCCCAGCGCCGACGGCGGTGGCCGCCGCCCGCCCGGCCGAGCCGCCGCGACCGGCCCCGGCCCCCACCGTCACCTCGGTCTTCGCCGGGTCGGCGCTCGGCGGGGTGGCGCTGGCGCCGCCAGTGCCCTTCAGCCAGGCGCAGGCCGCGCCGCTGCGGCCGGCACAGGCCGGCACGCTGCGGCCCCCCGCGCCATGAGCATGCAGCCGACCATGAGCCCGGGCCGCGCCCTGGTCACCGTGCCCGAGGCCGAGGTGCGGCGCCGCGCCCTGCTCACGGTCCTGCGGGGGCGCGTGGTGCTGGCCGCGACCGGGTTCGCCCTGCTGTTCGGGTTGGTCGGCCTGCGTCTCGCGCAGGTGACGCTGATCGATCCCGCCGCGGCGCCGCCCGCCCTGGTGCTGGCCCGCGCCGGCCTGCCGCCGGTCGAGCAGCCGCTGGCGCGCGGGCGCATCACGGATCGCCATGGCGAGGTGCTGGCGACCAACCTGCGCATCACCGAATTGGCGGCCAATCCCTCGGTCATCACCGATCCGGCGGGTGTCGCGGCGCGGCTGGTGCGCGTGCTGCCGCAGCTGGACGAGGAACGGCTGACGCAGCGCCTGACCGGCACCGGCAAGTTCACCTACATCCTGCGCAGCATCACGCCGCGCGAGCAGCAGGCGGTGCACGCGCTGGGGATTCCGGGGATCGAGTTTCGCGCCGCCGAACGCCGCATCTACCCCCAGGGCCGCAGTGCGGCGCACATGCTGGGTGGCGTCGATGTGGACGGGCATGGGCTGGCCGGCGTCGAGGCCGCCTTCAACGAAAGCCTGACGCGCCGCGCCGCGCCGCCGCTGCGCCTGTCGATCGACATCCGCGTGCAGTTGGCGCTGCGCGACGCGGTGGAAGGCGCCATGCGCGACTTCAACGGCATCGGCGGCGCGGCCATCCTGATGGATGTGCGCTCGGGCGAGCTGCTCGGCATGGTCAGCCTGCCCGATTTCGACCTGGACGAGCCGGTGACCAGCGACCTCAGGCAGCTTGGCCGGGGCGAGGCGGCGGCGCTGAACCCGCGCTTCAACCGCCCGGTCCTTGGCCTTTATGAACCGGGCTCCACCCTGAAGCTGCTGACCACCGCGATGGCGCTGGATCTCGGCACGGTCGGGCTTGGCGGCGGCTATGACGCGTCGCGCCCGATCCGGATCGGGCGCTTCACCATCAGCGACTTCCGCGGCAAGAATCGCTGGCTCTCGGTGCCCGAGATCGTGGCGCATTCCTCCAACATCGCCTCGGCCCATATGGCGGCGGCCGTGGGCCCGCAGCGGCACCGCGAGTTCATCGTGCGCATGGGGATGGGCCAGCGGCTGGGCGTGGAATTGCCGGAAGCGGCGCTGCCCAGCCTGCACACGCGCGAAGCCTGGGGCGTGCTCTCCACCATGACGGTCGGCTTCGGGCATGGCATCTCGATCACGCCCTTGCATGTGGCCACCTCGGTCGCGGCGCTGGCCAATGGCGGGATCCTGCGCCAGCCGACGGTGCTGGCGCGTGAGCCCGGGTTCGTCGCCGAAGGGCCGCGCGTGGTCAGCGAACGCACCAGCGACACGATGCGCCGCCTGATGCGCCTGGTGGTCACGGAAGGGTCGGGGCGCAGCGCCGATGTCCCGGGCTATTTCGTCGGCGGCAAGACCGGCACCGCCGAGAAGACCGGCGGCGGCGGCTATTCCGAGAATCGTCGCATCGCCGCCTTCGTGGGCGCCTTCCCGATGCAGGCACCGCGCTACGCGATCTATCTCATGGTCGATGAGCCGAAGCCCAATGCGCGCAGCCAGGGCTATGCCACGGCCGGCTGGGTGGCGGCGCCGGCGGTCGGACAGGCGGTGCGGCAGGTGGCGCCGTTGCTGGGCCTGGTGCCCGAGACCGAGCGCTTGCCCGAGATCCAGGCCAGCCTTGGCCTGTCGCTGACCCCCGCCCGCCCGGCGCGCCCGGGCGTGCCCCAGCCCGGCACCCAGCCCAGCCCCCAGCCTGCCGCCCAGGCCGGAAGCCAGCCCGCAGGCCCGTCGGCAAGCCAGGCCGCCAGCCAGCCGCGGCCGGCCGCCGCCGCCCCGCCAGCCCCCCGCCCGACGCCGGCCGCCGCACCGACCCCGGTGCGCGAAGCCCGCCTCGCGCCGCCATGAGGGTGGGGCGATGCCGCTGCTATCGGACCTGCTTCGCGGCCTGACCGCCGCCACCGCCACGGGCGACGCCGTCATCAGCGGCCTCAGCGCGGATAGCCGCGCGGTGGTGCCGGGCACGCTGTTCGCCGCCCTGCCGGGCAGCCGCGCGGACGGCACGCGGTTCATCGGCGCCGCCGTCGCGGCCGGCGCCGCTGCCGTGCTGGCGCCGCTGGGCACCGTCTGGCCGGATGGGGTGCCAACGCGACCCCTGGTGACCGCGGCCGATCCGCGCGCCGTGCTGGCCCGCCTCGCCGCCACCTTCCACGGCGCCCAGCCGGCCGTGGCGGTCGCCATCACGGGCACCAACGGCAAGACCAGCAGCGTCGATTTCCTGCGGCAGCTCTGGACCGGGGCGGGCGTGCGCGCGGCTTCCATCGGCACGCTCGGCCTGATCGCGCCGGGGGTGCCGCCCGGCCCTTCCCTGACCACGCCCGATCCCGTCGCGCTGCACGCCATGCTGGCGGATCTGGCGCGGCAGGGGGTGAATGCCGTGGCCATGGAGGCTTCGTCCCACGGGCTCGACCAGCGACGGCTGGATGGGGTGCGGCTGGCCGCCGCCGGCTTCACCAACCTGACGCGCGACCATCTGGACTATCATGGCGGCATGGACGCCTACCGGGCCGCCAAGCTGCGGCTGTTCGCGGCGCTGCTGCCGCCGGAGGCGCCCATGGTGGCGCATGCCGACATGGAGGCGGAGACGCTGCTGGCGCTGCGCGGCCTGCCGCGCACCCTGATCACGGTGGGCGCGGCGGGCGAGGAGGTGAAGCTGCTCGCCGCCCGCCCCACCGCCGAAGGCCAGGCGCTGGAGGTGATGCTGTTCGGCACGCGCCATCGCCTGCAACTGCCGCTGCCCGGTCGCTTCCAGGCTGACAATGCGCTGATGGCGGCAGCCCTCGGCGTGGTCAGCGGCCTGCCGGCGGCGCGCGTGGCGGCGGGGCTCGCGCGCCTGGTCGGCGTGCGCGGGCGGATGGAACTGGCCGCCCGCCTGCCGAACGGGGCCGCCGCCTATGTGGATTACGCCCATACGCCGGATGCGCTGGAGCGGCTGCTGGCCGCGCTGCGCCCGCATGTCGCGCCGGGCGCGCGGCTGCATGTGCTGTTCGGCGCCGGCGGCGACCGCGACCCTGGCAAGCGGCCGCTGATGGGCGCCGCCGTGGCACGGCTGGCCGACCAGGTCTGGATCACCGACGATAATCCCCGCAGCGAGCCGCCCGCCGCCATCCGCGCCGCCGTTCTGGCCGGCGCGCCGGGCGCGATCGATGCCGGGGATCGGCTCGGCGCCATCGCCCGCGCGCTTTCCGCGCTCGGCCCCGGCGACGTGCTGGCGGTGGCCGGCAAGGGCCATGAGAGCGGCCAGACCATCGGCGATGTCACGCTGCCCTTCGACGATGCGGATGTGATCCGCGCGCTGGTGGCGGGGCGCGCGGCATGACGGCGCTGTTCACCGCCGCCGAACTGCGTGCCGCCACCGGCGGGCGGCTGGCCGAGGATGTCGCCGTGACGGGCATCACCATCGACAGCCGCGGCCTGGCGCAAGGCGACCTGTTCGTGGCGCTGCGCGCGGCGCGCGATGGGCATGATTTCGTGCCCGCCGCCTTCGCGGCCGGCGCCGCCTGCGCGCTGGTGGACCACGAGGTGGCGGGCGGCCCGGCGCTGGTGGTGGCCGATACGCTGGCGGGCCTGACCGCGCTTGGGGCGGCCGGGCGGGCGCGCAGCGCGGCGCGCTTCCTGGGCGTCACCGGCAGCGTCGGCAAGACGACGACCAAGGACATGCTGCGCACGGCGCTCGGCGCGCTGGCGCCGACGCATGGCGCCGCCGCCAGCTTCAACAATCATTGGGGCGTGCCGCTGACGCTGGCCCGCACCCCGCGCGATGCGGCCTTCGCCGTGATCGAGATGGGGATGAACCACCGCCACGAGATCGCGCCCCTGTCCCGCCTGGCGCGGCCGGATGCGGCGGTGATCACGGCGATCGGCACGGCGCATCTCGGCAATCTGGGCAGCGAGGCGGCGATCGCCGAGGAAAAGGCCGACATCCTGGCCGGCCTCGCGCCGGGTGGCCCCATCCTGCTGCCGGCCGACACGCCGCATCTGCCCCGCCTGCTGGCGCGCGCGCGCGAAGCCGGGGCGCGCGCCATCAGCTTCGGCGCGGCGCCGGGTGCCGAGATCCGCCTGCTGGGCGTGGCCGAGGCGCCGTCCAGCGTCACCGCGCGGATCGAGCTTGGCGGGCGGGCGCTGACGGTCACGATCGGCGCGCCGGGGCGGCACCTGGCGCTGAATGCCTGCGCGGTGCTGGGCCTGGTGGATGCGCTCGGCCTGGATGTGGCGCGGGCGGCGGCGGCGCTGGCGGGCTTTGGCGCGGTTGCCGGGCGCGGCGCCCTGCATCGGATCGCGGTCCAGGGCGGCGCGGCGCTGCTGATCGATGACAGCTACAACGCCTCCACCGCCTCCATCCGCGCGGGGTTGGCGGTTCTGGCGGCGCAGCCAGCGCGCCGGCGCATCGCGGTGCTGGGTGACATGCGCGAACTGGGTGATGCGGCACCCGCCATCCATGCGGCGCTGGCGCCCGAGGTGGCGGCGGTGGCCGACCTGGTCTTCTGCTGCGGGCCGATGATGGCGCATCTGTTCGCGGGTCTGCCCGATGCGCGGCGTGGCCTGCACGCGCCGACCAGTGAAGCTCTGGCCGCGCTGCTGCCGGACCACCTGACCGATGGCGATGCGATCCTAGTGAAGGGGTCGCTTGGCAGCGCCATGGCCCGGATCATCACCGCCCTTCTCTCGACCCAGTCCGCGCCGGCCGGGCGCGCCGGAGCTGCCCCATGATTCCGTTGGTTCTCGGGCCCCTGGCCGAACAGTTTGGCCTGTTCAACCTGGTGCGCTACACCACGTTCCGCGCCGGTGCGGCCTGCATGACGGCGCTGTTCGTGGCGCTGCTGATCGGGCCCGCGCTCATTCGCTTCCTGCGCGCCCGCCAGGGCGGTGGCCAGCCGATCCGCGAGGATGGGCCGCAATCGCACCTGCTGACCAAGAAGGGCACGCCGACCATGGGCGGCGTGCTGATCCTGCTGGCCTTCGGGCTTGCCACGCTGCTGTGGGCGGATCTGCGCAACGGCTTCATCTGGGCGGCCTTGGCGCTGACGCTGGGCTATGGCGCGCTCGGCTTCGCGGACGATTTCCTGAAGGTGACCAAGCGCAACACCAAGGGCGTGCCGGGGCGCGTGAAGCTGCTCGTCCAGGGGGGGCTCGGCCTTGTCGTGTCGCTGTGGATCCTGTGGCTGATGCCCGACGCGCTGGACGACAATCTGGCGCTGCCGGTGTTCAAGGAAGTGCTGGTCCCGCTGGGCATCTTGGCGCCGCTGGTCGCGACCTTCGTGATGATGGGCGCCTCCAACGCGGTGAACCTGACGGACGGGCTGGACGGGCTGGCGATCGTGCCGGTGATGATCGCCGCCGGCGTCTTCGCGCTGATCGCCTATCTGGTCGGCAACCGCATCTTTGCCGACTATCTGCAACTGCATGCCGTTCCCGGGGCGGGCGAGTTGGCGGTTTTCTGCTCGGCGCTGATCGGCGCCTCGCTGGGGTTCCTCTGGTTCAACGCGCCGCCGGCGCGCGTCTTCATGGGGGATACCGGCTCGCTGGCGCTGGGCGGCGCGCTGGGCGCCGTCGCCGTCGCCACCAAGCATGAGATCGTGCTGGCGATCGTGGGCGGGCTGTTCGTGGTGGAGACGCTCTCAGTCGTCATCCAGGTCTTCTGGTTCAAGCGCACCGGCCAGCGCGTGTTCCTGATGGCGCCGCTGCACCATCATTTCGAGAAGAAGGGCTGGGCCGAGCCCACCATCGTGATCCGCTTCTGGATCATCGCGATGGTGCTGGCGCTGATCGGCCTCAGCACGCTGAAGATCCGATGAGCGCAGCCGCCGACCCCACCGATCGGCCTGCGCCCTTTGCCGGGCAGCGGATTGCCGTGGTCGGACTCGGCCGCGCCGGGCTGCCGGCCGCGCTGCGCCTGCGCGACTGGGGCGCCGAGGTCACGGTGTGGGATGATGGCGCGGCCCAGCGCGCGGCCGCCGCCGAGGCTGGGCTCGCGCTGCGTGACCTTGCCACCGGCGCCTTCGACTTCGATGCGCTGTGCCTCTCGCCCGGCATCCCGCACATCCTGCCGGCGCCGCACCCGATCGCGGCGCGCGCGCAGGCGGCCGGCGTGCCGATCCTGGCGGATGTCGATTTCCTGTTCCGCGCGGTGCGGGCCATGGGCAGTCCGGCGCGCTTCATCGGCGTGACGGGCACCAACGGGAAATCCACCACCACCGCGCTGATCCACCATCTGCTGACCGCGGATGGGCAGGTCAGCGAGGTTGGCGGCAACCTCGGGCCGCCCGCCCTCGGACTCAACATCTTGTGGCAAGGGGGCAGCTACACCCTCGAAATGTCGTCCTATAGCTTGGAGCGACTCGGGGCGATCCGCTTCAACATCGGGGTGATGTTGAACCTCAGTCCCGATCATCTCGACCGGCATGGAAGCATGCAGCGCTATGCTGCTGCCAAGGCGCAAATCTTCGCGCGCCAGTCCCAGGCTGATCTCGCGGTGCTGGGGATGGATGATGATTTTTCCACAGGCTTCGTCTCGGACATTCACGCGCGGTTGCTGCCGATTTCCGGCTCTCGCGCCGTGCCGGGTGGAATCTGGGCGGAAAATTCCTGGCTGCGCGACGATGCGGGCCTGATCGCCCCGCTGGCCGATGCGCCGGCGCTGCCGGGCGACCATAATGCGCAGAATGCGGCGGCGGCGGCGGCGGTGGCGCTCGCCTGCGGCGTGCCGCGCGGCCGCCTGGCCGCCGGCCTGGCCAGCTTCCCGGGCCTGCCGCACCGCCAGGAGATGGTGGGCGAGGTGGCGGGCATTCGCTTCATCAATGACAGCAAGGCGACCAATGCCGACAGCGCCGCGCGCGCGCTGGCCACGCATCCGCGCCTCGTTTGGATCGCGGGCGGCATGGCGAAGGAAGGCGGCATCGCGCCGCTGGCGCCGCACTTCCCGCGGATCGCGGCCGCGCTGCTGATCGGCCGCGATGCGCCCGCCATGGCCGCCACGCTGGCCGCGGCCGGCGTGCCCCACCAGATCGCCGGCACGCTGGAGGAAGCGGTGCCCGCCGCGCTGGATGCCGCCCGCCGGGCCGGGGTGCCGACGGTGCTGCTCTCGCCGGCCGCCGCAAGCTTCGACCAGTTCAGCGGCTTTGAGGCGCGGGGCGACCGTTTCCGTGCCCTGGTGCGCGCGCTCAGCGCGGCGGTGGCGGCATGATCTCCGCCTCGCGCGCCGATACCTCCACGCTCGGTCGCTGGTGGTGGACCGTCGATCGCTGGACGCTGGCGGCGCTGCTGCTGCTGATCGGCTTCGGCTATGTGATGATGCTGGCGACTGCGGTGCGGGGCGCCAGCGATGCGCCGCTTCTGCTGCGCCAGGTCACCTTCCTGGCGGCGGCTGGGGTGATCCTGATCGGCGTCTCGGCGGCCAGCCCGCAGCAGGTGCGCTGGATGGCCTGGGCGGGGCTGGCACTGGCGCTTGCGGCGGTGGCGCTCACGCTTGTCGCCGGCGTGCAGGACAAGGGCGCGCGGCGCTGGCTGGCCGTGCCCGGCCTTGGCACCGGCCAGCCCTCGGAACTGCTGAAGCCCTGCCTGGCGGTCATCAGCGGCTGGCTGCTGGCCGAGGCGAAGCTGAACCGGCGCCTCCTGCCGCTGCTCGGCGTGCTCGGCCTGATTGGCCTGGCGGGGGTGCTGCTGCTGCTGCAACCCGATTTCGGGATGCTGATGGTGGTTGGCGCGGTGTTCGTCGCCCAACTGTTCATCTCCGGCATCAGCCTGGTCCTGGTGGCGCTGCTGGGGGCCGGGCTGGTCGCGGCGCTGATCCTGGGCTGGCTGTTCCTGCCGCATGTCCGCTCGCGCATCGAGCGCTTCTGGAACCCGGAGGCGGGCGACAATTTCCAGGTCGAGCGCTCGTTGCAGGCGTTCGGCCATGGCGGGCTGCTCGGGCGGGGCCCCGGCGAGGGGCACCTCAAGACCAGCCTGCCGGATGCGCGCAACGATTTCGTGCTGGCGGTGATCGGCGAGGAATATGGGCTGGTCGCCTGCCTGCTGGTGCTGGCGCTGTTCGCCTTCATCGTGGTGCGCGGCCTGTTCCGCCTGCTGGATGAGCGCGAGCCCTTCGTGGCGCTGGCGGCGGCGGGGCTGCTGACGCAGTTCGGCCTGCAGGCCTTCGTGAACATGGCCTCGACGCTCGGCTCGATCCCGACCAAGGGGATGACGCTGCCCTTCGTCAGCCATGGCGGCAGCTCCATCCTGGGCATCGCCTTGGGCATGGGCATGCTGCTGGCGCTGACGCGCCGCCGACCGGGGCGCCAGGGCACATGAGCATGCCGCGCCCCTTCGTCATCGCCGCCGGCGGCACTGGCGGGCACCTGTTCCCGGCCGAGGCGCTGGCCGCCGAACTGCAGGCGCGCGGCGAGCGGATCGCGCTGATGACCGATGCGCGCAGCAGCGCCTTCGAAAGCCCGGCCTTTGCCAATGCCGAGCGGTTCGTGCTGTCGGGCGCGGGCCTCGCCGGCCGGGGCCTGCGGCGCGCCGCGGCGGGTGCGCTGGCGATGGCCGCGGGCACGTTGACCGCGCGGCGCATCCTGCTGCGACTGGACGCCGCGGCGGTGGTGGGGTTTGGCGGCTATCCCAGCGTGCCGCCGATCCTGGCCGCGCGCACCCTGCCGCGCGCCACGCGCCCGGCGACCCTGCTGCATGAGCAGAATGCCGTGCTCGGCCGTGCCAACCGGCTGCTGGCGCCGGGTGCCGATCTTCTGGCGCTGAGCGTGCCCGACACCGAACGCGTGCCCTCCGCCGCACGGGTGGCGCAGGTGGGCAACCCGGTGCGCCCGGCGCTGGCCGCGCTGGCCGGCCAGCCCTATGTCCCGCCCGAAGGCGAGGGCGCCATCCGCCTGCTGGTGCTGGGCGGCAGCCTGGGGGCGCGCATCCTGGCCGATGTGGTGCCTGCTGCCGTGGCTGCCTTGCCGGAAGCGCTGCGCACCCGCCTGCTGGTCACGCAGCAGACCCGCGCCGAGGATCTGCCGCGGGTCGAGGCCGCCTATCGTGCCGCGGGCGTGCCCGCCGACCTCAGCCCCTTCTTCGGCGATATCGCGACGCGGCTGTCGATGGCGCATCTGGTGGTGGCGCGGGCCGGTGCCTCGACGGTGGCGGAACTGGCCTGCGCCGGGCGGCCCTCGGTCCTGGTGCCGCTGCCCGGCGCGATCGACGACCACCAGGCCGGCAATGCGCGCGCGCTGGACGCGGCCGGTGCCGCGCGGCTGCTGCGCCAGCCCGACTTCACCGCCGAGACGCTGTCGCACCACCTGGCCGCCGTCTTCGGCAACCCGGGCGTGCTGGTGCGCGCCGCCGCCGCCGCCGCGAAGCTGGCGCGGCCGGATGCGGCGCGTCACCTGGCCGACCTGGTGCAGGGCCTCGTCGCCCGCATTCCTGCCCCGGAGGCAAGCTGATGCGCGCCCTGCCGCTCAACATCGGCCCCATCCATTTCGTCGGCATCGGCGGCATCGGCATGTCCGGCATCGCCGAGGTGCTGCACAATCTGGGCTACACGGTGCAGGGCAGCGACATTGCCGAGGGCGCCAATGTCGCGCGGCTGCGCGCCGCCGGCATCCCCGTCATCGTCGGCCATGCGGCGGCCAATCTGGGCGCGGCGCAGGTGGTGGTGACCTCCACCGCGGTGAAGCGCGACAATCCGGAAGTGCAGGCGGCGCGGGCGCGCCTGGTGCCCGTCGTGCGGCGGGCCGAGATGCTGGCCGAGCTGATGCGGCTGCGCTGGTCCATCGCCATCGGCGGCACGCACGGCAAGACCACCACCACCAGCCTGGTCGCCTGCGTGCTGGAACAGGCGAAGCTGGATCCCACGGTCATCAATGGCGGGATCATCAACGCCTATGGCACCAACACGCGGCTGGGTGCCGGCGACTGGATGGTGGTCGAGGCGGATGAGAGCGACGGGTCCTTCCTGAAGCTGCCCGCCGTGGTCGCCGTGGTGACCAACATGGACCCCGAGCATCTGGACCATTGGGGCACCGGCGAGGCGATGCGCGAGGGCTATGCGCAGTTCGTCGGCAACATTCCCTTCTACGGCTTCGCCGTGCTGTGCGCCGACCATCCCGAGGTGCAGGCCATGATCCCGCGCCTGTCGGACCGCCGCATCGTCACCTACGGTTTTTCGCCCCAGGCCGATGTGCGGGCCGAAAAGCTGGTGACCGACCGCATGGGCGCCACCTTCGAAGTGGCGGTGCGCGACCGCGCCACCGGCCGCGCCCGCACGCTGCGCCCGATGCGCCTGCCGATGCTCGGCCAGCACAATGTGCAGAACGCGCTGGCGGCGATCGCGATCGGCGTCGAGATGGACATCGACGAAGGCACGCTGCGCGACGCGCTGATGGGCTTTCGCGGCGTCAAGCGGCGCTTCACCCGCACCGGCGAAGCGGGTGGCATCACGGTGATCGACGATTACGGCCACCATCCGGTGGAGATCGCGGCCGTGCTGAAGGCGGCGCGGCAGGCCGGCGCGCGCGACGTGGTCGCGGTGGTGCAGCCGCACCGCTATTCGCGCCTGGCCTCGCTGTTCGAGGATTTTTGCACCTGCATGAACGATGCGGGCACCGTGATCATCGCGGATGTCTACGCGGCCGGCGAGGCGCCGATGCCCGGCTATGATCGCGATGCGCTGGTCGATGGCCTGCGCGCGCGCGGCCATCGCAGCGTGGTGCCGCTGCCCGGGCCCGACAGCCTGGCCGAGATGGTGCACGCCATCGCCCGCAGCGGCGATTATGTGGTGTGCCTGGGTGCGGGCAACATCACGGCTTGGGCGCATGCGCTGCCGGGCCAGTTGCAGGCGTTGCAGGGGCGCGGCCGCCCGCGCCCGGCGAATGGCGCATGAGGCCGGGCATGGAACAGCATGCCGCCCTGCCGCCGCTGCGTGGTCGCGTCCAGCGCGCGGCGCCGCTGGCGCCCTTCACCTGGCTGCGCGTGGGCGGGCCGGCGGATTGGCTGGTGCGCCCGGCCGATCCGGATGATCTGCTGCTGCTGCTGCGGGATCTGCCGCCCGCCATGCCGCTGACGGTGATCGGCGCGGCGTCCAACCTGATCGTGCGCGATGGCGGCGTGCGCGGATTGGTGGTGCGCCTCGGTGGCGCCTTCGGCCGGATCGAACTGGCCGGGGATGCGCTCATCGCCGGCGGTGCCGCGCTGGATGCGGCGGTGGCCGAGCATGCGGCGGCGGCCGGCCGGGCGGGCCTGGAGTTCCTCTGCGGGATTCCGGGCAGCATCGGCGGTGCGGTGGCGATGAATGCCGGCGCCTATGGGCGCGAAGTCCGCGACGCGCTGCTGTGGGCCGAGATCGCAACGCCCGATGGCCTGGTGCGCGCCACGCCGGCCGAGCTTGCCTTGACCTATCGCCATGCCAGCCTGCCGGCCCGTGGCGTGGTGGTGCGCGCGGCCTTCGCGGCGCCCGCCGGCGACCCTGCTGCGATCACCGCCCGCATGAGCCAGATCCGCGCGGCGCGCGAAGCGACACAGCCCGTCCGCGCGCGCACCGGCGGCTCCACCTTCAAGAACCCGCCCGGCCACAAGGCGTGGCAGCTGATCGACGCGGCGGGCTGCCGGGGCGCGCGCCTGGGCGGCGCCGAGATCTCCACGCTGCACGCCAACTTCCTGCTCAATACGGGCGGCGCCACGGCGGCCGAGCTGGAGGGGCTGGGCGAGAGCGTGCGCGCCCGCGTGCTGGCGCATGCCGGCATCGCGCTGGAATGGGAAATCGCACGCATCGGGGAGGCCGGCTGATGCATGTCGTGGTGCTCTCCGGCGGGATGTCGGCCGAGCGCGAGGTCAGCCTCGCCACCGGCGCGCAGGTCGTGATGGCGCTGCGCGAGGCCGGGTTCCGCGTGACGCCGCTGGAGGTTGGCGCGGATCTCGGCGCGCTGGTCGCGGCCCTCGGTGCGCTGAAGCCCGACGTGGTGTTCAACGCGCTGCATGGCCGCTTCGGCGAGGATGGCTGCATGCAGGGCGTGCTGGATTGGCTCGGCCTGCCCTACACCCATTCGGGGCTGCGGGCCTCGGCGCTGGCGATGGACAAGCAGGCGGCGAAGGCGGCCTTCGTCGCCGCCGGCCTGCCGGTCGCCACCGGCCAGCTGGTCACGCCCGAGGCGCTGGAAGCCGCCGATCCGCTGCCGCGCCCCTTCGTGGTGAAGCCGGTGAATGAGGGCAGCAGCGTTGGCGTGACGATCCTGCGCGAGGGCGATAATCGCCGCGCCGAAATCGCCCGCGGCTGGGCCTTCGGCCCGCGCATCATGGTGGAAGCCTTCATCCCCGGGCGCGAGCTGACCGTCGCCATCATGGGCGACCGCGCGCTGGAAGTGACCGAGATCGCCACCGGCCACGTCTTCTACGATTACGCGGCGAAGTATGAGGATGGCGGCAGCCTGCACACGCTGCCCGCGCCGATCCACCCGATGATCCGCGCGCAGGCGATGGATGTGGCGCTGCGCGCGCATCGCGCCTTGGGTTGCCGCGGCGTCTCGCGCGCCGACCTGCGCTATGACGATACGGCGGGCGAACCGGGCCAGCTTTACCTGCTGGAAGTGAACACCCAGCCCGGCATGACGCGCACCAGCCTGGTGCCGGAACAGGCGGCGCATGTCGGCATCCGCTTCCCCGACCTGTGCGCCTGGATGGTGCGGGAGGCTGCCTGTGGCGCGTAAGCCCGTCCGCACCCGCCTGCCCGACCGGCCGAGCCATGCGCGCATCCGGCTGCGCCGCACCCGCCTGCTGCTGCGGCCGATGGCCTGGAGCCTGCTGGTGGGCATCCTGCTGGTGGGCGGCATCGCCGGCCTTTACGCCGCGCAGCCGGCCGGGCGGCTGCGCGCACTGATCGAGGACCCCTCTCCCCTGTCGCGCTGGGCGGGGCTCACGGTGCAGGAAGTGGTGGTCGAGGGCCGCCGCAACACGCCGCGCGACCTGCTGCATGCGGCGATCGGCGCGCAGCGGGGCGATCCGATGATCGGCTTCTCGGCCGAGGAAGCGCGGGCGCGGCTCAAGACCATTGCCTGGGTGCGTGACGCCGATGTGGAGCGCCGGCTGCCCGGCACCATCCTGGTCCGCCTGCAGGAACGCACGCCCTTCGCGATCTGGCAGCAGGGGCGTGAATTCTCCATCGTCGATCGAGACGGGCGCGTGGTGGAGGCCGAGAGTCTCGACGCCTTCGGGCCGCTGCCGCTGATCGTGGGCGCCGGCGCGGCGCGCCACGCCGCCGCCTTCCATGATTTGCTGCGGGCCCACAAGGACATTCTGGACCGCACCCAGGCGCTGGTGCGCGTGGGCGAGCGGCGCTGGAACCTGCGGCTGCACAATGGCGCCGACGTCATGCTGCCCGAGGGGCAGGAAGCACCGGCGCTGAACCGGCTGGCCGAGATGCAGGCGCGCCACGCGCTGCTGGATCGCCCGCTGCTGGCGATCGACCTGCGGCTGGCCGACCGGATGGTGCTGCGCCACCCGCCCGCCCCCCCGGCGCCCGCGCCCGCCACCCGGCCGGCGCGGTCCGGCGAACGGCAGCCGGATGGCCAGGCCGAACGCGGGAGCGGCCGCGGATGAACGCCCTCTCGCGCCTGCCCGTGCCCGTCGAAGCCCCGGCCGCCCGTCGTCGCCGCGCGGCGCGCGTCGGCACCTTCGGCGTGCTCGACATTGGCAGCACCAAGATCGTCTGCCTGATCGGCCGGGTGGAGACCGATGGCGAGCCGCGGGTGCTCGGCTTCGGCTGGCAACGCTCGCGCGGGGTGAAGGGCGGCTCGATCATCGAGCTGAAGGAAGCCGAGGCGGCGATCCGCGCCGCGGTCGGCCAGGCCGAGGATATGAGCGACACCAAGCTCGCCGGCCTGATCGTCAACCTCTCCTGCGGGCAGCCGGAATCGCGGCTGCAGAACCTGCAATGGGCGATCGGCAATCGCGCGGTGACGGATGCCGATCTGCGGGCGCTGCTGGCCGAGGGGCGTCGCCGCGCGCATGAGGAAGGGCGCGAGACGGTGCACGGCGTGCCCGTCGGCTTCACCGTCGATGCCACGCCGGGCGTGGAAGATCCGCGCGGCATGGTGTGCGAGACGCTGGGCGCGCGGATGCACCTGGTCGATGCCTCGCAGGCGGCGCTGCGCAACCTTGGCGCCGTGCTGATGGCCTGCGACCTGGAGGTGGAGGAGCTGGTGAGCGCCCCGCTCGCCGCCGCGCTGTCGACCCTGGTCGAGGATGAGAAGCAGATCGGCGCCACCGTCATCGACATGGGCGGCGGCACCACCAGCATGGCGGTCTTCGCCGAGGGGCATCTGCTCCACACCGCGCAGGTGCCGCTCGGCGGCTGGCAGGTGACCAACGACCTGGCGCGCGTGCTGTCGACGCCGATCGCCCATGCCGAGCGGCTCAAGACGCTGCATGGCGGCGCACTGCCGGCCGCCGATGATGAGCGCGAGATGCTGCCGGTGCCGCAGGTGGGCGAGGAGGAAGGCCAGATCGCCCGCGTGCCGCGCGCGATGGTGGTCAGCATCATCCGCCCACGGCTGGAAGAGACCTTCGAATTCGTGCGCGACCGGCTGGAGGCGGCCGGGATCGGCCGCGATGCCGGCGCGCGCGTGGTGCTGACCGGCGGCGCCAGCCAGCTGATCGGCGCGCGCGAAGTGGCGGCGCGGGTGCTGGAGCGGCAGGTGCGGCTCGGCCGCCCGCGCACGCTGCGCGGCCTGCCGGAAACCGCGGCCGGCGCGCCCTTCGCCGGTGCCATCGGGCTGATGGCCTGGGGCGCCGGGGAAGGGCGCCCGCTGCTCGATATCGCCGCCGGCGGAGAGGCGCCCACGGGGCTTCTCCGCCGCGCGATGGATTGGCTGAGGAGAACCCTCTGATGCCGCACACCCGCAATCGCAACCTCCAGCAAAGGTGCCTTCCATGACCCTGAACCTGACGATTCCCGCGCACCAGCACACGGATTTCACGCCGCGCATCACCGTGGTCGGCGTCGGCGGCGGCGGCACCAACGCCGTGAACAACATGGTCTCCATGGGGCTCGACGGCGTGGAGTTCCTGGTGGCGAACACCGATGCGCAGTCGCTAGTGCATTCCAAGGCCGATCGCCGGGTGCAGCTTGGCCCGCACCTGACGCAGGGGCTGGGCGCCGGTGCCAAGCCCGAGATCGGCCGCGCCGCCGCCGAGGAAGCGACTGAAGACCTGGCCCGCCACCTGGATGGCTGCCACATGGTCTTCATCACCGCCGGCATGGGCGGCGGCACCGGCACGGGTGCCGCGCCGGTCATCGCCCGCATGGCGCGGGAGCGTGGCATCCTGACCGTCGGCGTGGTCACCAAGCCCTTCGACTTCGAGGGCCCGAAGCGCCGCAAGAGCGCGGATGCCGGCATCGAGGAGCTGCAGCAGTTCGTCGATACGCTCATTGTTATCCCGAACCAGAATCTGTTCCGTATGGCCAATGAACGGACGACGTTCCAGGAAGCCTTCAAGATGGCCGACAACGTCCTCTACATGGGCGTGCGCGGCGTGACCGACCTGATGGTCAATCCCGGCATGGTGAACCTGGACTTCGCCGATATCCGCACCGTCATGGCCGAAATGGGCAAGGCGATGATGGGCACCGGCGAGGCCGAGGGCGAGGAGCGCGCGATCAAGGCGTCGGAAGCGGCGATCAGCAACCCGCTGCTGGAAGACACCTCGATGCGCGGCGCCCGCGGCGTGCTGATCAACATCACCGGCGGCCTCGACATGACGCTGTTCGAGGTGGATGAGGCGGCGAACCGCATCCGCAAGGAGGTGGACGAGGATGCGAACATCATCTTCGGCTCCTCGATCGACGAGGCGATGAACGGGCGGATCCGCGTCTCGGTGGTGGCGACGGGCATCGATGCGCGCGAGCAGCGCGAGGAAGCGCGGCCGAAGCTGGTGGTGAACGGCCCGCCGCAGGCGACGATGGCGGTGGGCAACCAGGCCACGCCGGCCCGCGCGGCGCATGGCTTCGTGCCGAAGGTGGCGGCAGCCAACCCCGCGCCGGCGCCGATCATGCCGCAGGCCGGCAGCCCGCCGCTGACCATGCGCCCGGCCCAGGCCTATGTGGCGCAGCCCGCCGCGCAGCCTGTCGCGCAGCCTGGGCCGGCGCCCCAGCCGATGCCGGTGGTGGAAGCGGCACCCGAGCCGGATCTCGCGCCGCGTGCCCCGCTCGCCCGCGGCACCACCGCGCCGGCGCCGCAGGGCAGCGGCTTTCGCGACCTGTTCAAGCGCGCCACGGGCCTGATGCAGCGTGACATGCCCTCCGCCCCGGTGGCGGCCCCGGCACCGCGGGCCGAGCCCTCCACCCGGCCTGCGCCGCGCCCGGCGCAGCAGGATGAGATGGGGATCGAAATCCCGACCTTCCTCCGCCGACAGAGCAACTGAGTGGTTTGCGGGCGCCCGACAGGGCGCCCGCTTCTGTCCGATCAAGGCGAAAATACGGCGTGATTTTGGCGGGGTGCGGTGCAATAATCCGCCTGTTTCAAGCACTTCGGAAGTAATACGGCGAAACAAGGCTTGAATGGCTTCATGCGTCTGACGGTGGCATCAGCAATCATGAACACGGCGTTTCCGCGTCGTGGCGCATAAGGATGATGGCCCGCATGGATGGGATGCTCCCGATCGAAAGGCCGCAGCGGCGCACGCTGAAGACCGCGATTGGCTGCGTTGGCACCGGCGTTCACACCGGCCGCCGCGTTGAGCTGACGCTTCGCCCCGCCCCGGCGGGTGCCGGCATCCTGTTCCGCCGCACCGACCTTGGCATCGACATCCCCGCCCGCTTCGACCGCGTGGCGGATACCCGGCTTTGCACCGTGCTCACCGCCGACCAGGCGCCGCATGCGCGGATCGGCACCGTCGAGCATGTGATGGCGGCGCTGGCCGGTGCCGGGATCACCGACGCGATCATCGAGATTGATGGCCCCGAGATTCCCATCCTGGATGGCTCGGCCGCCCCCTTCCTGTTCCTGATCGACTGCGCCGGCACCCGCAGCCTGGGTATCCCGGCGCCGGTGCTCGAAGTGCTGCGCAGCGTCCGGGTGGAGGATCGCGGCGCCACGGCCGAACTGCATCCGGCGGTGCTGCCGGGCTTCGAAGCCAGCCTTTCCATTGCCTTCGCCGCCCCGGCGATCGGCCGGCAGGCGATCACCATGCGCATCACCCCTTCCAGCTTCCGCGCCGCGCTGGCCGATGCCCGCACCTTCGCCCTGGCCGAGGAAATCGCGCAGCTGCGGGCCGCCGGCCTGGCGCAGGGCGGCAGCCTGGACAATGCGGTGGTGGTCGATGGGCCGCTGGTGCTGAACCCGGGCGGGCTCCGCCGGCCGGATGAATTCGTGCGGCACAAGCTGCTCGATGCGGTGGGCGACCTGGCCCTGGCCGGCGCCACCCTCTCGGCGCGCTTCGTCGGCCATCGCTCGGGCCATGCGCTGAACAACCGGCTGCTGCGGGCGCTGTTCGCCGACCCCTCGGCCTATCGGCTGGTGACGCATGATCTGCCGGCCGATGGCATGGCCACCCGCCTGCCGGCCGCCGCCGCGCCGGCGATCGCCTGACACCCGCTTGCCGCACCCCCGCGCCGCCATGGTATAGCGGCGCCATGCGCACCCTGACCGGCCTTCGCCCCATCCTGCTGCTGTTCGGCCTTCTGGCCACCGCCGCCTGTGAAGCCCCGCGCGGCTGGGATGGCTCGCAGCGCAGCCTCGGCCAGCCGCGTCCCGGCGCCACCGCCGCCGACACCTCGCCCGATACGCTGTTCGCCGCGGGGATGGAGGCGCTGGACCAGCAACGCTACCCCCGCGCCGTCGAGCTGTTCGATTCGATCGAGCGTGAGCACCCCTATTCCAGCTTCGCCACCAACGCGAAGCTGATGGGCGCCTTCGCCGAATATTCGCGCAACCGCTACACCGAGGCGCTCGGCGCGCTGGACCGCTTCATCCAGCTGCACCCGGCGCACCGCGATATCTCCTACGCCTACTATCTGCGCGCCCTGTCCTGGTATGAGCAGATCAACGACATCCAGCGCGACCAGCGCACCACCGACCAGGCAATGAGCGCGCTGCAGGATGTGGTGAACCGCTTCCCCGGCACCGCCTATGCCCGCGATGCTCGCCTGAAGATGGACCTGGCCCGCGACCATCTGGCCGGGCATGAGATGACGGTCGGGCGCTTCTACCAGAATCGCCGCCTCTACAACGCCGCCATCGGCCGCTTCCGCCGCGTGGTCGAGGATTTCCAGACCACCAACCATGTGCCCGAGGCGCTGCACCGGCTGACCGAGATCTACCTGGTGCTCGGCCTGACCGAGGAGGCGCGCCGCACCGCCTCGGTGCTCGGCCATAATTACCCGGGCAGCGAATGGTACCAGGACAGCTACGCGCTGCTGGTCGAGGGCGCCGGCGCGCCGCAGGAACGCCCGGGCCTGCTCCGCCGCCTCACCGGGCTGTTCTGAGCCGGGGCGCCGCCGCCCCATGCTGAACAGCCTCGCCATTCGCGATGTGGTGCTGATCGACCGGCTCGACCTGGCCTTCGGGCCCGGCCTGACCGTGCTGACCGGCGAGACCGGCGCGGGCAAGTCGATCCTGCTCGACAGTCTTGGCCTGGCCTTGGGGGCGCGCGCGGATTCCGCACTGGTGCGCGCCGGCCAGCCGCAGGCGGCGATCACCGCCGGCTTCACCGTGGCACCGACGCACCCCGCCCGCGCGCTGATGGCCGAGCAGGGCCTGGTCGCCGAGGAGGAGATCGTGCTGCGCCGCGTGGTCAGCGCCGATGGCCGCTCCCGCGCCTTCGTGAATGACCAGGCCGTCTCGCTCGGCCTGCTGCGCCGGCTGGGTGCGCTTCTCGTCGAGGTGCAGGGCCAGCATGACCAGGTGGGGCTGGCCGACCCGGCGACGCATCTCGCGCTGCTCGATTCCGCCGGCGGGCTGGACCGCGCGCGCGCCGAGGTGGCGGGGCGCCACCGCGCCTGGCGCGCCGCCGCCGCCGAGGCCGAGGCCGCCGCCGCCCGCATCGCCGAGGCCGAGCGCGACGAGGCATGGCTCCGCCACGCGGTCGCCGAACTGGACGCGCTGGCCCCCGACCCGGCCGAGGAAACCGCCCTGGTCGCCGAACGCCAATCCCTGCAACAGGGCGAGCGGCGGGCCGAGGCCATCGCGGAATCGCTCGCCGCGCTCACGCCGCGCGACCGGCGCAGCGCCAACCCTGTCACCGCGCTCCGCCACGCGCTGCGGGCGCTGGATCGGCTGCCCGCTGACGCCGGGGCCGAGGTGGCGCAGGAAGCGCTGGGCCGTGCCATCGATGCCATGGCCGATGCCGAGCAGGCGCTGGAACGGCTGGCCAATGCCGCCGCCCCCGATCCGCGCCGGCTGGAAGCCGCCGAGGAACGGCTTTTCGCGCTGCGCGCCGCCGCCCGCAAGCACAGCGTGCCGGTGGCCGACCTGGCCGATTTCCGCGACCAACTGGCGCAGCGCCTGGCCGCGCTGGATGCCGGCACCGGCGCGCTGGCGGCGGCCACGCGCGCCGCCGCGGCCGCCCGCGCCGCCTATCTGGAAGCCGCGACGGCGCTGCGTGCCGCCCGGCGAGGCGCGGCGGAGATGCTGGAGGCGGCGGTCGGCCGCGAATTGCCGCCGCTCCGCCTCGATCGCGCGCGGCTGGTCGTGGAGATCGCCGACAAGCCGGAAGCCGCCTGGGGGGGCGAGGGGATCGACCGGATCGCCTTCCTGATCTCGACCAATCCCGGCCAGGCGCCCGGCGCGCTCGATCGCGTGGCCTCGGGCGGCGAATTGTCGCGCCTGATGCTGGCGCTGAAAGTGGTGCTCTCCCGCGGGTCGCCGGTGCCGACCCTGGTGTTCGACGAGGTGGATAGCGGCATTGGCGGCGCCACGGCGGCGGCGGTGGGGGAGAGGTTGGCGCGGGTGGCGGACCGGCTGCAGGTGCTGGTGGTGACCCATTCGCCGCAGGTGGCGGCGCGCGGCGTGCGGCATTTGCATGTGGCGAAGCTGGTTTCGGCCGGGCGCGCCGAGACGCGCGTGACACCGCTCGACGCCCGGGCGCGGCGCGAGGAAATCGCCCGGATGCTGGCCGGCGAGCATGTGACGGAAGCGGCCCGCGCCGCCGCCGACAGCCTGCTGGCGGGCGGGCTGCTGTGATCCGCGCGGCGCGTGACGAGGATGCCGGGGCGCTGGCGGGGCTGTTCAACGCGCTCAACGGCATGGATGGCGCGACGCCGCCGGTGCCGATGACGCCGGCGATCCTGCGGCGCGACCTGATCTGCCCCGAGCCCCGGGCGCGGCTGTTCGTGGCCGAGCATGCGGGGGCGGCGGCCGGCTTCGTCACCGGCGCGCCGGTCTATGACGCGGCGCGCGGCGGCATGGCGATGATGCTGCTCGACCTGTATGTCGCGCCGGCCGCGCGCCGCCGCGGGCTGGGTCGCGCGCTGGTGGCGCGGCTGGCGGCCGCGGCGCTGGCAGAGGGCGCGGCCTGCCTCTGGTGGGGCGTCGAGGCGGGGGATGAGGCGGCATCCTTGTTCTACCGCGCCATCGGCGCCCGCAGCGAGGGTCCCTACAGCGGCGAGATCCTGGAAGGCGCGGCGCTGGCCGCCCTGGTCGCCGGGGAGGGGCGATGAGCGACGCACCCGACACGCTGACCGAAGCCGAGGCGACGCTGGAACTGGCGCGCCTGGCCGCCGAGATCGCGCACCATGATGCGCTCTATCACGGCCAGGATGCGCCCGAGATCAGCGACGCCGCCTATGATGCGCTGGTCGCGCGCAACCGCGCGATCGAGGCGCGCTTCCCGCACCTGGTCCGCGCCGACAGCCCGAGCCGGCGCGTGGGCAGCGAGGGCGCGCAGGGCTTTGCCAGGCTGCGCCATGGCGTGCCGATGCTCAGCCTGGACAATGGCTTCGGCGCGCCGGACTTTGCCGAATTCTGTGCCAGCATCCGCCGTTTCCTGAAGCTCGACGCCGGCGAGGCGCTGGCCTTCATGGCCGAGCCGAAGATCGACGGGCTGTCGGTGAACCTGCTCTACGAACAGGGCGAATTCCGCCACGGCGCCACGCGCGGCGACGGGCTGGAGGGGGAGGATGTCACCGCCAACCTCCTCACCCTGGCCGACCTGCCGCGCCGCCTCGCGGCGCCCTTTCCCGCCCGCATCGAAATCCGCGGCGAGGTATTCTGCGACCGCGCCGATTTCCTGGCCTTCCGCGCGGCCCAGCAGGCCGCCGCCGCCGAGCGCGAGGCGCGGCGCGCGCGGGGTGAGAAGGTGGGGCCCGCCATCACCATCCCGGTCAATCCGCGCAACTTCGCCGCCGGGTCGCTGCGGCAATTGGATGCCGGCATCACCGCTGGCCGGCCGCTGAAACTGTTCGCCTATGCGATGGGCGAAGCCAGCGAGGCGCCGGCCGAGACCCATGCCGGCTGGCTGGACCGGCTGCGCGGCTGGGGGTTTCGCGTCAACCCGCTCTCGGCGCTGCTGGCCGATGAGGCGGCGGCGGCGGATTTCCAGGCGCGCCTTGGCCAGGATCGGGCGACGCTGCCCTATGACATTGACGGCATCGTCTACAAGCTGGACCGGCTGGATTGGCAGCGGCGGCTGGGCTTTGCCGGCCGCGCGCCGCGCTGGGCCATCGCCTGGAAATTTCCGGCCGAGCAGGCCACCACCATCCTGCGCGATATCGAAATCCAGGTCGGCCGCACCGGCGCGCTGACGCCCCGCGCGGTGATGGAACCCGTCACCGTCGGCGGCGTGGTGGTGACGCATGCGACGCTGCACAATGAGGATGAGATCGCGCGCAAGGATGTGCGCATCGGCGACACGGTGATCCTGCAACGCGCCGGCGACGTGATCCCGCAGATCGTGGGCGTGGTGCCGGAGCGCCGCCCGCCCGATGCCGTGCCCTTCAGCTTCCCGACGCTTTGCCCCGCCTGCGGCAGCCACGCCATCCGCGCCGAGGGCGAGGTGGTGCGCCGCTGCACCGGCGGCCTGATCTGCCCGGCGCAGACGCTGGAACGGCTGATCCATTTCGCCCGCCGCGGCGCCATGGATATCGAAGGGCTGGGCGCCGAGAATCTGCAAGCCCTGTTCGACGCCGGCCTGGTGCGCGCGCCCGCGGATATCTTCCGCCTCGACAAGCACGCGGACACGCTGCGCTCATGGCCGGGCTGGGGTGAGCGGAAGGTGGCGAATTTGCTGGCCGCCATCGAAGCGCGGCGGCGCGTGCCGCTGGAGCGCTTCATCTTCGCGCTCGGCATCCGTCGCATCGGCGAGGCGAATGCGAAGCTGCTCGCGCGCCACTATCACAGTCTCGCGGACTGGCGCGCGAAGATGCTGGCGGCCACCACCATCGGCAGCGATGAACGGCTGGAGCTTGGCAGCATCCAGGGCATCGGGCCGGCCATCGCCACCGAACTGGCGGAATTCTTCGCCGAGCCGCGCAACCTGGCGGCGCTGGATGATCTGGGGCTGGCCGTCTCGCCCGATCCGGTGGCGGTTGCGGCGGCCGACAGCACATTCGCCGGCAAAATCCTGGTCTTCACCGGCACGCTCGAGACGCTGTCGCGCGATGAGGCGGAGGCGCAGGCCGAACGGCTGGGTGCCAAGGTGACGAAGAGCGTCTCGAAGAAGACGGATTTCGTGATCGTTGGCGCGGATGCCGGCAGCAAGGCGAAGAAGGCCGCGGAGCTTGGGGTGCGGACCCTGACCGAGGCGGAGTGGCGGGCGATGGCGGGCGAGGCATGAAGGTCTTCATCCTGGCGGCGCTGCTCTGTTCGGTCGCTTCCTATCTGCACACGCTGTCGCGCGATCCGTCGATGCGGCCGGAAAACACCGCGATGGACCTGGCCTGGCGCGGCATCGCGGTGGCGGCGCTGATCGGGTGGGGTGCGATGGTGGTGCGCGGCTTCGTGCAATTCCACTGGACGGATGGGCTGGCCGCGTTGCTCGGCTCCATCGCGCTGAACTGGTATTTTGGCCATTACCGGGGCCCGAAGCCCACCTGGCCCGGGCTGTCGATGCTGTTCGGCGTGGTCGGTCTCGGGCTCGCTTGCTGGTCGCTGCTGAACGAATAGCCGGTCAGCGGCGGATCGTCGGCACCACGAAGTCGGCGCGCCGGATCCCTTGGGCGAACAGCAGCGCGGTCAGGTCGCCATGCTCCACGCGCGCGGCCGCGGCGGCGGCCACCACCGGCTTGGCGCGGAACGCCACGCCGAGGCCGGCGGCGCGGATCATGTCGAGGTCATTCGCCCCATCGCCCACCGCCATGGTGGCCGACATCGGCAGCCCGGCTTCGGTGGCCAGGCGCGTCAGCGTCGCCAGCTTGGCGTTGCGGTCGAACACCGGCTCGGCCACGGTGCCGGTCAGGCGGCCATCGGCCATGCCCAGCACATTGGACACGTGATGATCAAAACCCAGCGCATCCCGCACGCGCCCGGTGAAGAAGGTGAAGCCACCGGAAGCGAGGCAGGTGATGGCGCCCAGGGCGCGCATGGTGGCCACCAGCGTGGCGGCGCCGGGCATCATCTCGGTCTCCGCCCAGGTCTTCTCGAGTGCGTCCACCGGCAGGCCGGCCAGCAGGCCGACGCGCTCCACCAGGGCGGCGTGGAAATCCAGCTCGCCCGCCATCGAGCGCGCGGTGATCGCGGCGATCCGTTCCTTCAGCCCGGCATGGGCGGCCAGCTCGTCCAGCGTCTCGGAGGTGACGATGGTGCTGTCCATGTCGGCGACCAGCAGGCGCTTCAGCCGGCCTTCGCGGGGCTGCGCGATGGCGTCGATGGGCGCCGTGCCCAGCGCCTGGCGGGCCGCCGCCACGCCCTGCGAGGCCGCGCCCAGGAAGGGGATGTCGGCGGCTTCCCCGGGGGCCAGCCAATCGGGCGTGCCGGGTGCGGCGCCCAGCGCCTCCAGCGCGGCGCGCACGGCGGTGATGTGGCTCGGCGTCAAGCCGCCGGGGGCGGCGACCAGGGTCAGCATATGGGGCATGGCCGGGATATGCCGGGGTGAGCGACGCGGAGCAACCGGGCGCGATCCTGCTGGCCGGCCCGACCGCCAGCGGCAAGAGCGCGCTGGCCATGATGCTGGCGGCGCGGCTGGGCGGCCAGGTGATCAACGCCGATTCCATGCAGGTCTATGCCGACCTGCGGATCCTGACCGCCCGGCCGACGCCGGCCGAGGAAGCGCTTGTGCCGCATGCGCTGTATGGGGTGCGCGATGCGGCGGAAGCCGGCAGTGCCGCCTGGTGGCGCGGGGCGGCGCTGGCGGCCATGGAAGCCGCGCGCGCCGCCGGCCGCGTGCCGATCCTGGTGGGCGGCACGGGCCTGTATTTCGCGGCCCTCACCGAGGGGCTGGCCGAGATCCCGCCGGTGCCGGAAGCGGCGCGGGCCGAGGCGCGGGCTCGCCTGGCCGCCGAGGGGCCCGCCGCGTTGCACGCGGCCCTGGCGCTGCGTGATCCCATCACCGCCGCCCGCCTGAAGCCCGGCGACAGCCAGCGCATAGCCCGCGCCTATGAGGTGGCGCTCGGCACCGGGCGGCCCTTGTCGGCATGGTTGGCGGCTGGCGGCACGGGGCCTGCGCCCTGGCGCTTCCGCGGCATCGTCCTGGACCCGCCACGCGACACGCTGCGCGCGGCGATCGCGGCGCGCTTCGACGCCATGCTGGCCGAGGGCGCGCTGGCCGAGGTGGCGGCGCTGGCGGCCCGCGGCCTTGATGCCGCGCTGCCGGCGATGCGCGCGCATGGCGTGCCGGAGCTGATCGCCCATCTCGGGGGGGGGATGAGCCTTGCCGAGGCCAAGGCGCGGGCGGTGCTGAACACCGGGCAATATACCAAGCGCCAGGCCACCTGGTTCCGGCACCATCCTTTGGCTGCTGGGGGAACGAGGATTTTCGATGCGCGGTTCGCAGTAAAAACGCAAGATTCAGAATGTTTGTACGAATATTGCGCAGCTTTTCTTGAATTCCCGCGTTGACGTGCTGCGCTGCGGCGCGTAAGGGCAGGAACCCGCCGCGGGCGGGCCCATCACAACCGAAGAAAAGCGCGCACCATGTCTGCCACCGCCGAAATCGCCGAGACCGCCCCCCTGACCCTGTCCGGTGCCGAAGTCGTCCTTCGCGCGCTGAAGGAGCAGGGCGTCGAGGTCATTTTCGGCTATCCGGGCGGCGCGGTCCTGCCGATCTACGACGCGATCTTCCAGCAGAACGCCATCCGCCACATCCTGGTCCGGCATGAGCAGGCGGCGGTGCACGCGGCCGAGGGCTATGCGCGCTCCACCGGAAAGGTGGGCGTGGTGCTGGTCACCTCCGGCCCTGGTGCCACCAATGCGGTGACCGGCCTGGTGGACGCGCTGATGGACAGCATCCCCATCATCTGCCTGACCGGCCAGGTGCCAACGCACCTGATCGGCAACGACGCCTTCCAGGAAGCCGACACCACCGGCATCACCCGCCCGGCCACCAAGCATAATTACCTGGTGAAGAAGTCCGCCGACCTGGCGCGCGTGATGCATGAGGCCTTCCGCGTGGCCTCCACCGGCCGCCCCGGCCCGGTGGTGGTGGACCTGCCGAAGGATATCCTGATCAACAAGGCGCCCTATGTGGAAGCGCCCCCGGCCAATGTGCCGCATCGCAGCTATCGCCCGCAGACCGAGCCCGACATGGGCCAGATCCGCCGCGCGGTGGCGCTGATGAAGGCGTCGAAGCGCGCCGTGGTCTATGCCGGCGGCGGCGTGATCAATGCCGGCCCGGAGGCGTCGCGGCTGCTGCGTGAATTCGTGCGCATGACGGGCCTGCCCTGCACCAACACGCTGATGGGCCTTGGCGCCTTCCCGGCCAGCGACCCGCAATTCATCGGCATGCTGGGCATGCACGGCACCTACGAAGCCAATCTGGTCATGCATGGCTGCGACGTCATGTTCAACATCGGCGCGCGCTTCGATGACCGGGTGACCGGCAAGCTCAGCCATTTCTCGCCCGGGTCGAAGAAGATCCATGCCGACATCGACCCCTCCTCGATCAACAAGAATGTCCGGGTCGATGTGCCGATCGTGGGCGATGCCGGCCGCGTGCTGGCGCTGATGATCGAGGCGTGGCGCGACGACAAGCAGACCCAGGATCGCGAGGCGCTGGCCGAATGGTGGCGCCAGATCGATGCGTGGCGCCGGCAGGATTGCCTGCGCTACACGCAGCGCGGGTCGATCATCAAGCCGCAGCATGCGGTGAAGCGGCTCTATGAGATCACCCGCGAACTCGGCCGCGACACCTTCATCACCACCGAAGTCGGCCAGCACCAGATGTGGGCGGCGCAGTATTTCGGCTTCGACAAGCCCAACCGCTGGATGACCTCGGGCGGGCTTGGCACCATGGGCTATGGCCTGCCGGCCGCCATGGGCGTGCAGATCGCCCACCCCGACGCGCTGGTCATCGACATCGCCGGCGAGGCGTCGATCCTGATGAACATCCAGGAAATGGCGACCCTGTGCCAGTATCGCCTGCCGGTGAAGGTCTTCATCCTGAATAATGAATATATGGGCATGGTGCGCCAGTGGCAGGAATTGCTGCATGGCGGCCGCTATTCCGAAAGCTATTCCGAAGCGCTGCCCGACTTCGTGAAGCTGGCCGAAGCCTTCCACGGTGTGGGCCTGCGCGCCGAGAGGCCCGAGGATCTGGACCGGGTGATCCGCGAGATGATCGCGATCGACCGGCCGGTGATCGCCGACATCTGCGTCGCCAAGGATGAGAATTGCTTCCCGATGATCCCCTCGGGTGCGGCGCACAATGAAATGATCCTGGGCCCGGGCCAGGAAGGCGGCGTCGCCGGCGTGACGGATGAGGGCAAGGTCCTGGTCTGACCACGCCGTCCCGCCGCTCGCCCGTCCCGTCTCCAGAACGAGTTTCCGAACCCATGTCCGATTCACAAAATGGCTTCCGCACTGCGACCATCGCGGTGCTGGTGGAAAATGAGGCTGGCGTGCTGGCCCGCGTCATCGGCCTGTTCTCCGGCCGCGGCTACAATATCGACAGTCTGACGGTCGCCGCCGTCGAGGATGGCGGGCGCCAGTCGCGCATCACCATCGTCACTTCGGGCACCGAGATGGTGATCGAGCAGATCAAGGCGCAGCTCGACCGGCTGGTGCCCGTCTACAAGGTCAGCGACCTGTCGCTGGAAGGCCCGCACCTTGTTCGCGAGCTGGCGCTGATCAAGGTGGTCGGCCAGGGCGAGCATCGGGTGGAGGCGCTGCGCCTGGCGGACGCCTTCCGCGCGCGGGTTGTGGACGCCACCACCGGGAGCTTCGTGTTCGAGATGACCGGCAATGCCGAGAAGATCGACGCTTTTTGTGCGCTGATGCGCCCGCTCGGGCTTGCCGAAGTGTGCCGGACCGGGGCAGTGGCAATCGCGCGCGGGCCGGCCGGGCTCGCCGCCTGATTTGTCTTCAAGACCCAACCAGGGGAGTGCGCCAGAGATGCGCGTCTACTACGACCGCGATGCGGATGTTAACCTGATCAAGGCCAAGAAGGTCGCGGTGGTCGGCTTCGGCAGCCAGGGCCATGCCCATGCGCAGAACATGCGCGACAGCGGCGTCGCCGAAATCGTTATCGGGCTGCGGCCGGGCGGATCCTGGAAGAAGGCGGAAGCCGCCGGCTTCAAGGTGATGTCGCCGGCCGATGCGGCCGCCTGGGCCGATGTGGTCATGGTGCTGACCCCCGACGAACTCCAGGGCGACCTGTACCGCGACCATCTGCACGCCAATCTGAAGCCCGGCGCGGCGCTGGCCTTCGCGCATGGGCTGAACGTGCACTTCAACCTGCTCGACCCCCGCGCCGACATCGACGTGTTCATGATCGCGCCGAAGGGCCCGGGCCACACGGTGCGTGGCGAATACCAGAAGGGCGGCGGCGTGCCCTGCCTTGTCGCCGTCCACCAGAACCCCTCGGGCAATGCGCTGGAAATCGCGCTGTCCTACGCCAGCGCCATCGGCGGCGGCCGGTCGGGCGTGATCGAGACGACCTTCAAGGAGGAATGCGAAACCGACCTGTTCGGCGAGCAGGTTGTCCTGTGCGGCGGCCTGGTCGAGCTGATCAAGGCCGGCTTCGAGACGCTGGTGGAAGCCGGCTACGCGCCCGAGATGGCCTATTTCGAGTGCCTGCACGAGGTGAAGCTGATCGTCGACCTCATCTATGAGGGCGGCATCGCCAACATGAACTACTCGATCAGCAACACCGCCGAATATGGCGAATACGTCACCGGCCCGCGCATCATCACGGCCGAGACCAAGAAGGAAATGAAGCGCGTGCTGGAAGACATCCAGTCCGGCCGCTTCGCGCGCGACTGGATGCTGGAGAACAAGGTGAACCAGGCCAGCTTCAAGGCCACCCGCCGCCGCCTGGCCGAACACCCGATCGAGGAAGTGGGCGAGAAGCTGCGCGCCATGATGCCCTGGATCAGCAAGAACCAGCTGGTGGACAAGGCGCGCAACTGACGCCATGGCGGCCTCCTTCACCGTGCGCCGGATGGAGGAGGCCGACCGGCCGGCGCTGCGGCACCTGGTGCGCGCGCTGAACCTTTATGAGGACAGCATCACCGGCGACCGCGCGACCGGCGAGGCCGATGCGGTCGCGGCGCTGGACGAGGTGCTGGCGCGCGTGGCGGAGACCGGCGGGATCGCGCTGGTCGCCGTGCAGGCGGACAGCGTCATCGGCCATCTGTTCCTCACGCTCGACACCGCGCCGCCCTATGTCCGTGCGGATCTCCGGCGGCGCGCCTGGGTCGCCGACGCCTTCGTGCAGGAGGCGTGGCGATCGCGCGGGGCCTTCCGGGCCATGCTCGCCCGCGCCGAGGCCCATGCGCGCGAGGCCGGGTGCCGCCGCATGATGATCGGCGTGCTGACCGGCAATGATCTTGCCGAACGCGTCTATCGCCGCGCCGGCTTTGCGCCCCATGCGCTGGAGATGATGCGCGACATCGCACCGTGAGGCGCCGCCTTCCGAGACCCGACACCACGCACCATATCCGGCCAGTGGCAAGGATATGCGCATGCTCCACCGACTTGGCGCCCTGGCGTCGCTGCTGCTGCTGTCGGCCTGTTCGGTGGTGGGCGTGAGGTCCGGCACCGAGGAACCCGCCTTCGATCGCATGGCCATGCAGGGCGAGGTGGAGATCCGCCGCTACGCGCCCCGCCTCGCCGCCGAGACGCAGGTCGCGGCGGATGAGATGGCCAGCCGCAGCGAGGGTTTTTCGCGCTTGGCCGGCTATATTTTTGGCGGCAATCAAGGGGCGGCACGCATCGCCATGACGGCGCCGGTCGCGCAGACCCCGACCCGCATCGCCATGACCGCGCCGGTGGCGCAGGCCGCCCGCGCCGACGGCCATGTCATCCGCTTCTTCCTGCCCGCCGCGCTGCGCGACCCGCCGGCACCGAACGACACGCGAGTCACCATCGTGACCGTCCCGGCCGAGACGGTGGCCGTGCTGCGCTTCACCGGCAGCACCGCGCCCCAGGCGGTGGCGGCCGCGCGGGCCCGTCTGCTGGCCGCGCTGGCCACCGGCCCCTGGCAACCGGCGGGTGAGCCCGTCGCCTGGTTCTACGATCCGCCCTGGACCATCCCGACGCTCCGCCGCAACGAGGTGGCGGTGCCTGTGACCCCGCGCGGTTGACCGCGCCTGCGCGCCTCGGCAGCCTTGGCGCATGATGATCCAGGATGACGGCTCCGGCTATCCGCGCGACCTCAAGGGCTATGGCGCCGCGCCGCCCGATCCGTGCTGGCCGGGCGGCAAGAAACTCGCCCTCTCCTTCGTGCTGAATTATGAGGAGGGGGGCGAGAACACGATCCTCAACGGCGATCGCGGCAGCGAATTGTACCTGCATGAGGTGCCGGGCGGGTCGCCGGTGATCGGTGAACGCAACCGCAGCGTGGAAACCCAGTTCGACTATGGCGCCCGCGCTGGCGTCTGGCGCGTGATGCGCCTGTTCGCCGCCCAGGCCTTCCCCTTCACCGTCTATGGCGTCGGCCGCGCGCTGGAGTTGAACCCGGATGTGGCGCGCGCCTTCGCCGCCGCCGGGCACGAAATCGCTTCCCATGCCTGGCGCTGGTTCGACTATCATTCGATGCCGGAAGCCGAGGAAGCGGCCGACATTGCCCGCTGCGTCGAGACGATCGAGCGCCTGACCGGCGCGCCCCCCGTCGGCTGGTATACCGGCCGCTTCAGCCCGCGCACGCGCCGGCTGGTCGCCCGCCATGGCGGGTTCCTCTATGACAGCGACAGCTATGACGATGATCTGCCGCACTATGTCCAGGTCGAGGGCAGGCCGCAGCTGATCATCCCCTACACGCTCGATAACAATGACATGAAGTTCGCCGTCCCCCCCGGCTTCGGCGACCCGGACGGGTTCGAGCGGCACCTGCGCGACGCCTTCGACCTGCTGCTGGAGGAAGGTCGCGCCGGCAGCCCGAAGATGATGTCGGTCGGGCTGCACTGCCGGCTGGTCGGCCGTCCGGGCCGCGCACGGGCGCTGCAGCGCTTCCTGGCCCATGTGGCGGCGCATCGGGACGAGGTCTGGGTCTGCCGCCGCGCCGACATCGCGCGCCACTGGTGGGCAACGCACAAGCCTGGGTGAGCGATCGGCGGCGGGCTTGTGCCTGTCCTGATGCGTCTGGCAAGAATCCGGCCTCCCATCGAAGGAAGCCTGCCATGAGCGTTCGTGAAGTTGCCGCCGCCTTCGCCGCCCTTTGCAAGGCGGGCGATCACCAGGGCGCCGCGGCGCAGTTCAACGCGCCGGACATTGTCAGCCTCGAGGATTTCGACGGCCCGATGGCGCGCGCCGAGGGCGCCGCCGCCGTCCAGGCCAAGGGTGAATGGTGGTACAGCGCGCATGAGGTGCATGAGGCCGTCACCGAAGGCCCCTGGGTGCATGGCAACCAGTTCACGCTCCGCTTCACCATCGACGTGACCGAGCGGTCCAGCGGCAATCGCAGCAGGATGGATGAGATCGGCCTCTACACCGTGCGCGACGGCAAGGTGGTTGAGGAGCGCTTCTTCTACGCCTGACGCAGCCTGGAGATGCCAAACCCCGGTGATCGGCCACGATCACCGGGGCAGGGCGTCAATCCAGCGTGGCGCCCGAAGCCTCCACCAGGGCCTGCCACACCGACTCCTGCGCCTGCACATAGGCGCCGAAGGCGGCGGGCGAGGCATCGGTCACCGGTGCGAAGCCCAGCGGTTCCAGCCGCGTGCGGAAATCGTCGCTGGTCGCCACCTGCACGATGGCCTCGTGCAGGCGGGCCAGGATGGGCGCTGGCGTGCGCGCGGGGGCGCTCACGGCATACCAGGATTGCATGTCGATTCCCGACCCAGGCAGCGCTTCGCGCATGCCGGGCACCTCGCGCAGTTCGGGCACGAAGGTCACGCGCTCGGCGCTGCCGACGGCAAGCGGGCGGAAGCGGCCGCTGCGCACATGCGGCATCAGCGCCGGGATCACGTCGAACATCATGTCGATGGTGCCGCCGAGAAGGTCGGCGATGGCCGGGCCGCCGCCGCGATAGGGCACATGGGTGATGTCGATCCCGGCGGCGCGATTGACGCTGGCGATGGTCAGGTGGCTGACCGTGCCGGTGCCGGACGATCCCATGGAGAGCCGCCCCGGCGCCGCCTTCGCCGCGGCCACCAGATCCGCGAAGGTCCGCCAGGGTCGGTCGGCATTGACCACCAGCAACACCGTCCCCGTCGAGACGCGCGTCACCGGCGCCAGGTCACGGATCGGGTCGAAGGGCATGCCGCGGCGGTAGAGGAACTTGTTGGCCGCCAGGATGGTGGCGGTGCCGAGCAGGATCGTATGGCCGTCCGGATCGGCCTTGGCCACCGCATCCGCGCCGATATTGCCGCCGGCGCCGCCGCGATTATCCACCAGCACATTCTGGCCCAGGATCGGCGCCAGCCGCTCGGCCAGCAGCCGCCCGGTAATGTCCACCGCGCCCCCCGGCGGGAAGGGCACGATGATGCGCACGGGCCGGGTCGGGAAGGACTGGGCGCGCGCCGCCCCGGGCAGGATCAGCGGCGCGGCCAGCGCGGTAGACAGCCCGGCATGCAGCAGGGCGCGGCGGTGGAGGCTCATGGGAGGCGATCCTTCATCATGTCGGTTGCCTGGGGAGAAGTTTGCCGCATGCTGGCCGCCGCGTCACGCAGCAGGCCGACGAAGCGCGCCACATGCGGGCGCGGCGCAACCCCGCCCGGCAGCACCACCGCGGTTTCCAGCGGCAGCGGCAGCGCCAGGTGGCGGAACAGCAGGCCGGGGCAGGCGCCGGCCAGGGGAAAGGGGTTGAGCACCGCCACGCCAACGCCGCGCAGCACCATCTCGGCTGCGAACAGCGCGGTCGCGGCCTCCAGCACGATGCGCGGCGCCAGCCCCGCCTCGCGGAAGGCTCGGTCGAGCGCCGCGCGCAGCGGGAAGCGCCGCGGCAGCGCCACCAGCCGCTCGGCGGCCAGGTCGGCCAGCGGCATTGGCTGCCCGCCCGCCAGCCGGTGGCCCGGCGGCAGCGCAACCGCCGCCTGCCCCTGATGCAGCACGGTCGCCACCAGGCTGCCATGGCCGGTGAACTGGTCGAGCAGGCCCGCATCGGCCGTGCCGTCCGCCACCGCGGTCAGCACGGCGGCGCTGCTGGCGATTTCCACCTGCAGCCGCAACTCTGGCCAGCCGGCGATCAGCCCCGGCAGCAGCGGCGCCAGCAGCGCATTGGCCAGGGTGGTGGTGGTGATCAGGCTGATCGCCGCGCTGTCCGCGCCCGGGGCCGGCGACTGCACCAGCCGCGCCAGCGCGCCGATCAGCGCCTGCGCGCCCTCGCTCAGCGCCAGCGCTTCCGGCAGGGGCGTCAGCAGGCCGCCGCGGCGCAGGAACAGCTGCCGGCCGAGCCGCGCCTCCAGCGAGCCCAGCCCGCGCGAGATGGCGGGCTGCGTGATGCCGAGCGCCCGCGCCGCCGCCGCCGTCGTGCCGTGGCGTAGCACCGCGTGCAGCACCTCGAACTCGCGCAGGCTCGGCATCTCGGCGGGGGCGCTGGCGGTGGGAATCGGCCTATGCATCACGGTTATGGATAGTCGGATTGCATATAATATCTTTGACATGGCGACCCGAAGGCGACAAGCCTTGCGTCCAGGCCACGCCCCTCGGAAAGGACCACGCCATGCGCCGCCGCTCGCTGCTTGCCACCCCTGCCCTGCTGGCCCTGCCCGCGCGGGCGCAGGCGCCGGCCCGCCCCTTCTACACGGCCGGGCCGGGCAGCGCCTTCCTGCCCTATGGCCAGGCGCTGGCGGCCTTCCTGGGCACCCGCGGCGTGGCGCTGGAGGTGCGCACCAGCGCCGGCAGCCTTGAGAATCTGCGCCGCGTCGAGGATGAACCAGCCGCCATCGGCACCGCCTTCCTCGGCAGCGTGGTCGATGCGCTGGGCGGCACGCCGGCCGCCGGCGGGCGGCGGCACACGCGCATCCGCGCGCTGTTCCCCATGTATGAGACGGGGTTCATGGCGGTGGCGCTGCGCAGTCGTGGCCTGACCCGCTTCGCCGACCTGGCGGGCCGCAAGGTGGGCTGCGGCCCGGCGCGCGGCCCTGCCGAGAGCTTCTTCCGGGCTGCCGCCGAGGTGGCCGGGATCACCGCCGAGATCGTCTCCGGCGACAGCGCCGCGCTGAGCCAGGCCGTGCTGGCTGGCGAGATCGATGCGCTCTGGCAGGGTGCGATCATCCCGATCCCGGCGATCGCCGCCGTGACGGACGCGGCCGATGCGGTGGTGATCGGCCCGGGTGCCGCCGTGGTGGCGGGCGTGCTGGCGCGGCTGCCGCATCTGGCGGCGCTGACGGTGGCGCCCGGCGCCTATCGCGGCCAGGCGGCGCCGGTGGAAAGCTTCGCCGCCTGGAACTTCGTGGTGGGCAACGCTGCCCTGCCGGATGCCGAGGCCGAGGCGCTGGTCCGCGCCGTGCTGGCCGCCACCGACCCGGCGCGGGAGATCAGCGCCATGGCCGCCGGCACGCGGGCGGCCAATGCCGGCGCGAACCGGGTGCTGGCCTTCCATCCGGGTGCCGCGCGGGCGTTGCGGGCCGCGGGGGCCAGCGTGCCGGAGATTGCGCCGCCGGGGTGACGCTGGCGCCGATAAGCTTTTCGTAACCTGCGCGACCGTGCCATGATTGCGCCCGCGGGCACCTTCCGCGCCACCGGAACGGACGGCGAGCATGTTCATTTTTGTCTCGGATCTTCAACGGGTAAACACCCTCGGCCGCGGCGACCAGGGCGCGGCCGAGGTCGTGGCGCTGGCCGGCGGCGGCTTCGTGGTGGGCTGGACCGATGCGGTCGCCACCGCAGGAAACCGAAGCGACGCGATGATCCAGCCGTTCGACGCCACGGGCCGGGCGGTCGGCGCGAACCGCTCGGTCGCGATCCAGACCAGCGGCGGCGAGGTGCTGACCGACCTGCTGGCCATGCCCGATGGCAGCTTCATGGTGGCCTGGGCCGCCGGCGGCGCCAGCGCGGCCGCCTATGCGCCCGCCTCCACCAGCCTGCCCGTCTTCCGCCATTTCGCGGCCGACGGCACGGCGCTCACGGGCGATGTCGCGCAGACCACGCTCGGTGCCGGTGAGACCCGTGGCGCCGAGCTGGTCGCGACCGCGACGGGCGTCCGCGCCGTATTCGGCTTCAATGGCACGATGCGCAGCGCCCTTTTCGATACGACGCTGCAACTGCAACTCACCGCGACCCACGCCTCGCTCTCCACCGCCGCGGGCGTCACCAGCGTGATGGAAGCGGCGCTGGCCGCCGATGGCGAGACAGCCATCGCCCTGACCGGCATCGGGGGCAGCGGCGGCGAGCTGCAATCCACCAGTGGCGGCGGCATCCGGCGCGAGATTCCCTCGGGCAGCTTGGGTCCTGCCCAGGATCTGGTCAGCCTGGGCAATGGGCTCTTTGCGCTCCCGGGCACCGGCCAGCTTGCGATGCTGACCGGGCCGGGCGGCGACGTCGCGACGCATTTCCTTTCCAACAGTTCGATCTCCGCCGGCGGCCTGCCGCGTCAGCTGGTGCGCCAGGTGGCACTTGGGCCCGAATCTGTCGTCGAAGCCTTCGTCGCCACCTATACCCCGAGCCTCACCCACGGGTTCTTCTTCATCAACGGCTCGCCGAGCGCCAGCGGCCTGTTCCTGCGCGTGATCGATTTTGCGAACAACACGGTCTCGCCTTTGTTCCTGGTCGAGCAGGCGCCGCTCGGCACCTTCACCGGCCTGGACCTGGACCGGCTGGCCGATGGCAGCCTGGCCATCGCCTGGACGCGCACCGGCGCGCTGCAGAACGACGTGTTCCTGCGGGTGGTGAAGTTCGGCCTTCAGCCCGGCACCAACGCGGCCGACTTCATCGTGGGAACGCCGGAGGACGATGTCATCCGAGGCTTTGGCGGCGGCGACACGCTGGATGGCGGGGCCGGCAACGATACGCTGGAGGTCGAACAGAATAATTCGCTGCTCCTCGGCGGCGCGGGTGACGACCGGCTGGGTGGCGGCAATGGCGGCGACAGCCTGCACGGCGATGAGGGGCGCGACACGCTGCTCGGCTATGCCAGCAACGATCTGCTCGATGGCGGCACGGGCAATGATCTGCTCGATGGCGGCGCCGGCGCCGATACGATGGAGGGCGGCACCGGCAACGACACGCTGCATGGCCGCGAGGATCCCGACACGATGCGCGGCGGCGAGGGCGCCGACCTGCTGAGCGGCGGCCACAGCCTCGACCGGCTGGATGGCGAGGCCGGCAACGACACGCTGTATGGCGGCGCCGGCGCGGACGTGCTGCTCGGCGGCCTTGGCGACGACGCGCTGCATGGCGGCGCGGACAATGACGTGCTCGATACCGGCGAGGGCGGGCGCGAGACGGCGGTGGGCGGCGCCGGCAATGACAGCATCCTGGCCGGCTCCGGCAATGACAGCCTGTTCGGCGACGAGGGCGATGACGAGGTGGATGCCGGCGGCGGCAACGACGCGCTGCGCGGCGGCTCGGGCGACGATCTGCTCAGCGGCGGCATGGGCAATGACACGATCCGCGGCGAGGGCAACAATGACACGCTGGACGGTGGCGGCGGCGATGATCTGCTGATCGACTTCGAGGGCGGCGGCGACCTGTTCGGCGGCGACGGCTTCGACACCGCCTCCTTCAACATCAACGAGCCGACCGGCGGCGTCTGGGCCAGCCTGGACAGCACCACCTTCGGGCAGGGGCCGGCCGCCTTCACCCGCTTCTTCAGCGTGGAGGGGCTGATCGGTACGAAGCTGAACGACACGGTGTTCGGCGGCCAGGCCGCCAACAGCCTGTCCGGCATGGACGGTGCCGACAGCCTGTCCGGCGATGGCGGCGCCGACCTGCTGGATGGCGGCGCCGGCGCCGATACGCTGGCGGGCGGCGACCTCGCGGATACGCTGATCGGCCATACCGGCGCCGACCAGTTGACCGGCGGGGCGGGCGCCGACCATTTCCGCTTCAACGCGCCCGGCCATGGCCTCGACATCATCACCGATTTCACCGCCGGCGACCGCATCGTGCTGGCGCGGGCGGCCTTTGGTGGGGGCACGAGCATCGCCGTGATCCTTACGGCAGACTGGACCACCGCGGTCAGCGGTTCGGTGGCGCGCCTGTTCCTCGACACCAGCGGCGAGGATGCCGGGACGCTGGCCTATGATGCGAATGCCGCGACCACGGCGGGGCGCACCGCCTTCGCGCTGCTGTTCGATGGTGCGGCCGCCGAGCCGACGGCCCTTATCAGCCTCGCTTCGGCTGAGATCCTGCTGCTTTAGATCCTGCCGGTGTGACGCGCGGGCGCTGGCAGGTCACCCGAGGTTCAGCCGCAGCCCCTCCTCGACCCACAGCCTGCCTTCGCGCGCCAGCCTCTGGCGGAACACGTCCGGCGGCTCGCCCACCGGCTCAAGGCCGAGCAGGGTCAGGGCGCGCCGTGCCTCCTCCCGCCGCAGCGCGGTGCGCAGCGCCTCGCTGAAGCGGCGCGTCGCCTCGGGCGGGGCGTTGCGGGGGGCGAAGACGCCCTGCCATTGCTCGAAGCCGAACCCCTCCAGGCCGGCCGCCTCGGCCACGGTGGGGACATCCGGCAGGGTGGAGGGCCGGGTCGGCGAGGCGACGGCCAGGATGCGCAACCGCCCCTCGCGCGCATGCGGCAGGATCGGCGGCGTGCCGAGAAACCCCAGGCGAACCTGGCCGCCGACCAAATCGTTGATCGCCTGGCCGCCGCCGCGATAGGCGACGGGCTCCAGCTGGATCCCCGTGCGCTCGGCCAGCACGGCGGCGGCGAAGGTCTGGGTTCCCCCCTGACCGCCCGTCACATAGTGCAGGGGCGCGGATTGCCGCCGGGCATGGGCGATCAGCTCGCCAAGCGTCGCGACGCCGAGCGCCGGGTGCACCGCGATCACGATCGGCTGGGACACGAGCATCGCCACGGGATCGAGGTCATGCAGCCCGTGATAGCCAAGGTCGGTGCGCAGCAGCGTCCGGTAGATCGCCGACTCGGCCGCGATCGCATAGCTCTGCCCATCCGTCGCCGCGCGCGCCAGCGCCATCAGGCCAATGCCGCCACTGGCGCCGCTGCGATTCTCGATGACCAAGGATTGGCCGAGTTGCTCGCTCACGCCCGGAGCCAGCGCGCGGATGGTGAGGTCGGAGGCGCCGCCGGGCGGGTAGGCGACGATCATGCGGATCGGCCGGTCGTTTTGGGCCTGAACGCGGACGGGCGCGGCCAGCGTCGCCACGCCGCCAAGCAGCGCCCGACGTCCAGCCTTGGCTGGCGAAGATGGCATGGCGTTTTCTCCCCGGGCGGCATTGGCCGCTTCCGGCAAGCCTAACGGCGATCAGGCCGTGCCAGCAACGGAAATGGCGCCCGCCGCGCGCGGTCGCCCGAAAATGGGTTCGCGCCCGCTCAGGGAACGGGCGCGATCCAAAAAGCCGGGGTAGGTCGCGCGCCGATCAAGCCGCGTGCGGCGCGAACCGTATCAGGCCGCGCGCAACGCGATACATATCAAGCCGCGCGCAACGCGATACATATCATGCCGCGCGCAACGCGCGAGGCAGATCCGCCACGGCCGCATCAATCATGGCGGCGTCGACCTCCGCGGTCATGGCGTCGGCCAGCACGGCGCGCGTCGCGGCCACGGCCACTTCGGCGGCGGCGTTGCGCACATCGGCAATCGCGCCCGCCTCGGCGGCGGCAATGCGGTCCATCGCCATCCGCTCACGCCGCTTGGCGGCGGCTTCGGCTTCCGCGGCGGCGGCAGCGCCCAGGCGAATCGCTTCGGCCTTGGCGCGGGCCAGCATGGCCTCGGCCTCGGCCAGGGCGGTCGCGCGGTCGGCTTCGGCCTGGCGCAGCATGGCCTCGGCCTCGCTGCGCAGGCGCGCGGCTTCGGCCAGGTCGCTGCGCACCTTGTCGGCGCGGCCATCGAGCATCTTGGTGATCGTCGCCCAGCCGGCCTTCGCGGCCAGCGCCACGAAGATCACGAAGGAAGCGGCAACCCAGAATTTCGGATCGGTCCAGAACATGGCGCGCGTCTCCCTCAGGCGTTGCGGGCGGCGAGTGCCGCATCGACCGCCGCCACCACCCGATCGGGCTCGGCGCGGCCGGTCAGCTTCATCACCAGCGCGCCGGTCGTCTCGGCGGCCACCTGGCGCAGCGCGCCCATGGCATTGTCACGCGCGGCCTGGATGCGCGCATCGGCCTCATCGATCTGGCGCGCCAGTCGCGCGGCCAGCGCATCGGCGCGGGATTGCGCTTCCTCCTGCGCGGCGGCCAGGGCGGCGGCGATGGCCGCCTGGGATTCGGCGCGGGCGCGGGCGGCGGCTTCGCGATAGGTCGCGATGGCGGCCTCGGCCTGGGTCTGCATCGCCTGCGCGGCGTCCAGGTCGCCCTGGATGCGCGAACGGCGTTCTTCCAGCACGCTTTCCACCCGCGGCAGCGCGTAGGCGGCCATGATGTAGTAGAGGGCCCCGAAAATGATCAGCAGCCAGACGATCTGGGCGATGATCAGCGGGTTGCTGAAATCAAGCTGCGGCATGGGGGCGTGCCTTCTTCCGTTCGACCGAGGGGGCGGTCCGCGCGGGCGCCGGTTGGCGGCCCGCGCGGGACGCGGTCAGGCGAACAGGATCAGGAAGGCGATCAGCAGGGCGAACAGCGCCACCGCTTCGGTCAGGGCGAAGCCCAGAATGCCGATCGGGAACACCACGTCGCGGGCGGCCGGGTTACGGGCCACGCTGCTGATCAGCGAGGAGAAGATGTTGCCAATGCCCAGACCCACGCCGAACAGCGCGATCACGGCAATACCGGCGCCAAGCGCCTTCGCGGCTGCAACTTCCATGGTGATGTTCCTTCTTTCCGACTGAGGGGGTTCTGTCCGCGCGATGAAGCCGCACCCGGGTCACATGGCCGGTCAGTGCAGATGCACCGCGTCGTGCAGGTAGATGCTGGTCAGGATGGCAAACACATAGGCTTGCAGCAGCGCGACCAGGACTTCGAAGCCCATGATGGCCACGTTGGTGACCAGGGGCAGGATGGCGATGAAGGGCCCGACCGCGCCAAGCCCGCCCAGCAACACGATGAAGGTCGCAAAGACCTTCAGCAGCACGTGGCCCGCGGTCATGTTGGCGAACAGTCGGATGGCCAGGCTGACCGGCCGCGAGAGGTAGCTGATGACCTCGACCGGGATGATGATCGGCGCCAGCCAAAGCGGCGCGCCCTCGGGGAAGAAATAGCCGAAGAACTTGCGGCCATGCAGCGCGAAGGCCAGCACCGTGATCAGCACGAAGACGATCATCGCCAGCCCGAAGGTCACCGCGATGTGGCTGGTATAGGTGAAGGCGTAGGGCAGCAGGCCCAGCAGGTTGCCGAACAGGATGAACATGAACAGCGTGAAGACGAAGGGCACGAAGCGCAGCCCCTCATGCTGGCCGACCTGCGCGGTCACCAGGTCACGGATGAATTCGTAGGATCCCTCGGCGGCGGCCTGCAGGCGGCCCGGCACGATGGCGCGGCTGGCCATGCCGAACAGCAGCAGCGCGGTGATCAGCCCGGCGGCCAGCAGCATGTGCGCGTTGGACTGGGTAAAGCCGACCGCTTCCCCAATGGGGCCGAGCACGGTCTTCAGCTCGAACTGGCCGAGCGCGTCGATCGTCTTGCCTTCCGCGGCCACTGCACCATCCCCCGGTTGCCGCGCGAGGCGGCGGATTCATCTGCCTAACGGGGCGGGCGGCGCTTGGGGTCGAACAGCCGATAGACGTTCAGCACCCCGGCGGCGCTGCCCAGCACGAAGAACAGCAGGAACAGCCAGGGCCAGGTGCCGAGCCAGCGGTCGAGGAACCAGCCGAGCGCAACCCCAACCACCAGCGCCGAAACAACCTCGACGCCGGCGCGGAGACCGAAGCCCCAGGAACTTGCCGGCGGGCCACCGGAACCGGGCGCGGGATCCATCCCGTGCCGCTTCCGCGCCTGCTTCAGCCGAGCCCTGAAATCATCCTGCTCCGCCATGCTGCCCCCAAGCCCAACTGCGCCCGGAAGCCAGGGGCGGATACGGTGGCGGGCGTGGAGTGTCAAGGCGATGTCCGCCGCAGCGCAGCATCTTCGCCCGGCTCGACCGCCGCCGCCAAAGCCCGCCCGGCGCGGTGCCGGCGCGCCAGGATGAGCCCAATCGCCACCGACGCCAACAGCAGCAGCGCACCAAGCCCCAATTGCCAGGCGCCCTCCACCCGGATGCCCTTGCCCAGCAGCGCGAAGACCAAGGTCTGCGGCAGATAGCCGATGGCGCTCGCCGCCAGGAAGGCGGCCGGCCGCAGCGCCAGCATGCCGGCCAGCAGGTTGAGCGCCAGATTATTCCCCACCGGCAAAAGCCGCAGCGCCAGCGTGGCCCCGAAGGGCGATGCCGCCAGCGCGTCCCGCACCGGGCGGAGCCGCGGCCCGAGGCGGCCCCGCATGCGCCGCGCCGCCCATTCCTGGCCAAGCAGCCGCGCAAAGCTGTAAGCCGCGGCCGCGCCCAGCAGCTGCGCCGCCAGCGCCACCCCCGTGCCCATGGCGGCGCCAAAGGCGTAGCCGGCCAGGAACGCCACCCCCTGGCGCGGCGCGCCCGCCGCCGTCAGCGCCGCGCCGACCAGCAGGAACAGCGCCTCCCCCACCACCCCCTCGTCGCGGATGGTGCGATCGACCCAGCCCGTGCCCGGCACGCCGCCCAGCTCACGCAGCGCCGCGCCGGCCGCGAGCAAGCCCGCCACCATCACGCCAAGCTTCACCAGCGCCCGCGCGCGGGCATTCATGGGGCGGCGGGCGGGATGGGTTCGGCCACCGGGCGGCGCCAGCGGCGCTGCAGCCAGATCACGCCGAGCAGATCGGCGAAGGAGACCGCCAACCGGTCGAGCGTGCCGTAGTTGGACCGGCCGGCACCGCGCGGGCGGTGGTTCACCGGCTCGCTCACCACGCGCGCCCCGGCGCGCAGCGCCAGCGCCGGCAGATAGCGGTGCATATGGTCGAATCGCGGCAGCGCCAGGAACAGCTCGCGCGGGAACAGCTTCAGGCCGCAGCCCGTATCCGGCGTGGCATCGCCCAGCAGGCGGGCGCGGATCGCATTGGCGAAGCGGCTGGTCATCCGCTTCACCCGCGAATCGCGCCGCGTCACGCGATGGCCGGCCACCAGGATGGCCCCCCCCTCGGTTCGGGCCTCGGCGCGGGCGCGGGCCAGCAGGCGGGGAATGTCGGCCGGGTCGTTCTGGCCATCGCCATCCAGCGTGGCGATCCAGGGCGCGCGGGCCGCCAGCACGCCCGAGACGATCCCGGCCGATTGCCCGCAGCTGCGCGCGTGCCGCAGCGCCACGACGGGCAGCCGGGTGGCGGCGCGGGCCAGCTCGGCCCCGGTCGCATCATTGCTGCCATCGTCGATGCAGATGATCTCATAGGCGGTGCCGGCCAGCGCGGCGGCGATCTCGGCCAGCAGGGGCGCGATGTTCGGCGCCTCATTGCGCATCGGGATGACAACCGACAGGGCAGGCGGCGCGGATTGGTCGGAGTCCATGATCGGGGCCGGTAGCAGCGGGCCGAGACCCTCACAAGATGTCGAAATGCTGGCTTCGCATTCGAGGCACCCGCATTATGTCCTGACCATGCCGCTCGATTCTGCCGCCCCGACCCTGGCTCCCCCGGCCGCCCGCCCGCGCACCGCCGCTCCGCGCGCCGTGGCGCTGTGGTTGCTGGGCGTGGCGTTGCTGGTCTTCCTGATGGTGGCGCTGGGTGGCGCCACGCGGCTGACCGGCTCTGGCCTGTCGATCATGGAATGGGCGCCGCTGTCGGGCACGCTGCCGCCGTTGAGCGAGGCGGAGTGGCAGCGCCTGTTCGACCTGTATCGCACCATCCCGCAATACCAGCTGCAGAATGCCGGCTTCGGGATGGAAGGGTTCCGGCAGATTTTCTGGCTGGAATGGCTGCATCGCTTCTGGGGCCGGCTGATCGGGCTGGCCTATGCGACGGGCCTCGCCTGGTTCTGGCTGCGCGGCACCATCCCGGCGGGCTGGAAGCCCCGGCTGCTGGGGCTGTTGGCGTTGGGCGGGCTGCAGGGGGCGATCGGCTGGTACATGGTGGCGTCGGGCTTCGACGCCGGGCGTACCGAGGTCTCGCCCTATCGCCTCGTGCTGCATCTGGGCCTGGCGCTGGTGATCTTCGCCGCCCTGGTCTGGAGCGCGCTGACCTTGCTGCACCCCACGGGCCGCGCCGGGCCGGAGGTGCGCCGCGTGCGCCTGGCCGTGCGGGCCACCTTCGCGCTGGTGGCGCTGGCCATGCTGGCCGGCGGCTTTGTCGCCGGCATCCGCGCCGGCTTTTCCTACAATAGTTTCCCGCTGATGGATGGGGCGTTGGTGCCGGCCGGCTATCTGGACCTCGACCCCTGGTGGCGGAACCTGACGGCCAATGTGGCGTCGGTGCAGTTCAACCACCGGCTGCTGGCGACGCTGGCCGGCCTTGCCGCGCTGGCCGCCGTGGCGCTGGCGCTCAGCGACCTGCCGCGCGGCAGCGCCCGCCGTGCCGTGCTGGCGCTGGGCGCGGCGGTGGGCGCGCAGTATCTGCTGGGCGTGCTCACGCTGATCCATGTGGTGCCGGTCGGGCTCGGCACGCTGCACCAGGCGATGGCGGTGGTCGTGCTGGCCGCGGCGCTGGTCGCGCTGCACGGGCTGCGGACCGGCAAGCCGGAGGCACGCATCGGATGAGCGACGATGGTGGCGTGGCGTGGAGCGTTCTGCACGCCATCCCGTCCACCATCCTGGTCGTCGATTCGCAGCAGCGGGTGGTCTACGCCAACCCGGCCTTCTGGGCCGCAGCTGGCGTTCCGCCCGGCAGCTTTCCCTCGGGTCGGCCGGTGGTCGACGCGATGCGTCTGCTTGCGTTCCGCGGTGCCTATGGTCTGGGCGATCCGGAGGCGCGGTTGCAAGCCGTGGTGTCGCTGGACCGCACCCGACCTTTCCGACGGCAGGTGCGCGGCGCCGACGGCCGGTTGAGCGAAATCGCCTCATTCCCTCTGCCCTGCGGCGGCTGGTGCGCGTCGGGCACCGATGTCACGCACATGGCCGAGGCCGAGGCTGCGGTGCGCGACCGGCTGACCCTGCTCGAGGATACGCTCAGCCGGCTGACCACCGGTGTCAGCGTGTTCGACGCTGATCTGCGGCTTCGCCTCGCTAATCAAAGCTACGCCGCGCTGATTGGCGCGCCGGCGCCGGTGCTGCCCGGCATCTCGCACCGCGAGCTGCTGGCCCTGATCGAGCGCCAGGGGGAATTCGCCCATGGCGAGGAGACCGCCGAAGGCTGGGCGCAAATGTTCGAGCGCGAGCGCCACCAGCACCGGCGCCGCTTCCGCGAACGCAAGAACGGCACGATCATCCGCTTCGAAACCCAACCCACGGCGGAAGGTGGGCTGCAGGTCGAAGCCAGTGACGTGACCGCGCTGCGCGCCGCCGAGGATGAAGCCCGCGCCCGCGCCGCGCTCCTGAACGGCGTGCTTTCCATCCTGCCGCATGGCGTGATGGTCTATGGCGCCGACCGGCGGGTTGCCATGTTCAACGCCGCCTATGCGCGTATCATGGAAGGCGCCGAGGTTTCGGTCGGTGAGCATATCGACACCATCGCCGCCCGCCGCCTGGCGCAAGGCGAGTTCGACGCGGGGCATCTGGAGCGCACCCTTGCCGAACAGTTCCGCCCGGCGGCCGATGGTGGCCAAACCCTTGTGCGCACCCGCCCGAACGGCACCGCCATTGCCGTCCGCGCCGCACGCTTGCCGGATGGCGGCCATATCTCGGTTGTCACCGACATCACCGCGCTCCACCAGGCGGAAGCCGCGGCGGCAGCGCGTGCGACGGTGCTCGATGGCGTCCTGGCGACGCTGCCGCACGGGGTCTGCGTGTTCGGTCCCGACCGGCGCGTGGCGCTGGTGAACGCCGCCTATCAGCGCATCATGCATGGCGCCGAAGTCGCGGTCGGCGATCATTCCGACGAGATCGTCGCCCGCCGGGTGGCCAGCGGCGAATACGGCGCCGATTATGGCGCACAGAGTGTGGCGACGCTGTTTGATGCCAAGGGCGATGGGTCGCGCCGATCCATACGGGTTCGGCCGAACGGCACCGTGATCGCCGTCCGCGCGGCAAAGATGCCCGATGGCGGCCATGTCTCGGTGATCACCGACATCTCCGCCCAGGCCGCGGCCGAGGCGGAGGCGCGCGACCGCGCCGCCGTGCTGGAAGCCAGCTTCGGGTCCATCCATCACGGGATCGCCGTCTTCGGGCCGGACCGTCGGCTGCGTGCCTGGAACAAGACGCTGGCGACACATGTCGGTGCTGACCCGTCGGACTATGTTGTCGGGCGAAGCTTCGATGAACTGGTCGCGCTGCATCTGGCGCGCGGCGGCACGACCGAGGCACGCGCGGGCTTCGTCCGCGCGCTCGATCGCAGTCGTGCGCATCGCTACACCCGCCCGGGGCTGGGTGGGCGGACGCAGGAGGTCAGTTCCGACCCGATGCCGGACGGCGGCTTCGTCATCATCTACGCCGACATCACGGATCGCGTCACGGCCGAGGCGGCGGCACGCGACCGGGCTGCCCAGCTTGAAACCAGCCTGGCCGCCATGCGGCATGGCCTGACGCTGTACGACGCCGGCGGCAGGGTGGTGGCCACCAACCCGCAGGCCGCCGAGATCGTGGGTTGTTCGCCCGGCCTGCTCGCGCCGGGCAGCACCATGGCCGATCACGTCGCCGGGCAGCTCGCCGCCGGCCAGATCGACGCGGCGACCGCCGCCCATCGGCTCTCCCTCGATCGCCACCTGCCGCAGCGCTACACAAGGGCGCGCCCTGATGGGCGGGTGATCGAAATTGTCTCGGACCCGACGCCGGATGGCGGCTTCGTGGTCACCATCAGCGACGTCACGGCCCTGGCCGCCGCCGAGACCGCGGCGCGCGAGCGGGCGCAGGTGCTGGAAGCCAGCTTCTCGGCCATGCGCCACGGCTTCAACCTGTATGGTCCCGATCACCGGCTGATCGCGGTGAACGTGAATACCAGCGCGCTGGCCGGCTTTCCCGAGGATCGGCCACGGCCGGGGATGCACCTGACCGAGGTGATCGCGGCGCAGCTTCGCCGCGGCATCCTCACCGAGGCCGAGGCGGCGCGCGTGCTGGCGCTCGATCGTTCAAAGCCGCATCGCTACACGCGCCGCCGGCCGGACGGCAAGGTGATCGAGATCCTGTCGGACCCGACGCCGGATGGCGGCTTCGTGGTGACCTTCACGGACGTCACGGAACTGACGGCGGCGCGGCAGGAGGCGCAGGACAGGGCGGCGATGCTGGAGGCGGCGCTGTCCGCCATGCGCCACGGCATCGCCATGTATGGGCCGGACCGGCGGCTGCGCGCCAGCAACCTGCGCGCGGCCGAGGTCACCGGCATGCTGCCCGAAGCCCTGCCGCCCGGCCGGCTGATGGACGCGGTGATCGACGAGCAGGTGGCGGCCGGTGAGATCACGCCGGAGGGTGCCGCGGTCATCAAGGGCGCGAACCGCAGCCGGCCCTTCTCCCACCACCGCCGCCGCCCCAATGGCCGCGAGCTCGAAGTGATCTCCGACCCGATGGCCGATGGCGGCTATGTGATCACCTATACCGACGTCACCGAGGATCGGCGCATCCGCGCCGAGCTGGAACGCGCGCGCGCCGCGGCCGAGGCCGCCTCGCAGGCCAAGTCCCGCTTCCTGGCCACCATGACGCATGAGCTGCGCTCACCCCTGTCCGCCATGATCGGCTTTTCCGAGGCGATCCTGGCGGCGCGCGACCCGGCGCGGATCCCGGAATTCGCCGGCGCGGTGCGCGATGCGGGGCGCCATCTGCTGATGCTGGTCGATGATATCCTGGATGTCGCACGCAGCCAGACCGGCGCGCTGGCGATGGATCGGCGCGCGATCGAGCTGCCGCCCGTCCTGGAAGGCGCCCTGCTGGCGATCCAGCCGCAGGCGGCGGAAGCGGGCCTGACGCTGCAATGTGAGCTCGCGCCCGGCTTGCCGCAGCTGATCGGCGATGCGCGGCGCCTGCGCCAGGTCCTGCTCAACCTGCTCAGCAACGCCGTGAAGTTCACGCCGGCCGGCGGGCGCGTGACGATGACCGCTGCCATCGACGCCGCCATGCTGGTGATCGACGTGGCGGATACCGGCATCGGCATCCCGGCCGAGCATCGCGATCGCGTGTTCGAGCCCTTCTCGCAGATCGACAGCGCCCTGGCGCGGCGCTTCCAGGGCTCGGGCCTTGGCCTGCACCTGGCGCGGAACCTGGCCGAAGCCATGGGCGGCGCGCTGACCCTGGTGGCGCAGAATGCGCCGGGCACCCGCGTGCGGCTGGCCTTTCCCGCCAGCTGCTTGACCTCGCCCCGTGCCGCGCCGACATCGCAGGCTGCCCTGGAGGATACATCACCGTGACCGATGCGCTGGCCGCGACCGACGCCCTGTTCTTCCGCGACCTGGATCGCGCCGCCGCCCTTCGCCACCTGGCCGTCGCCACCGAAGGCGCCGAGGATGGCGAGCTGTTCCTGGAACATCGCGAAAGCGAGGCGATCAGCCTGGAGGATGGCCGCATCCGCAGCGCCGCCTTCGACGCCACGCGCGGCTTCGGCCTGCGCAGTGTGCTGGGTGAGGCCGCCGGCTATGCCCATGCCAGCGAGATCAGCGAAGCGGCGTTGGGCCGCGCCGCCAGCACGGTGCGCGCCGTGGCATCGGGCCATTCCGGCCGGCTGGACCTTGGGCCGCGCGCCACCAACCGGCATCTCTACGCGGACATCAACCCGCTGGGCGCCATGGATTTCGGCGCCAAGACCGCGCTGCTGGCCGAGATCGACGCCTATGCCCGCGGGCTCGATCCGCGCGTGCAGCAGGTGATGGCCAGCCTGACCGGCGAATGGCAGGCGGTGCAGATCCTGCGCCCCGATGGGCTGCGCGTGGCGGACCTGCGGCCGCTGGTGCGCTTCAACGTCTCGGTGGTGGTGGAACAGGGCGGCCGGCGGGAAACCGGCAGCTTCGGCACCGGCGGGCGCTTCGGCTATGACCGCGTGCTCGGCGAGCAAAGCTGGAAGGCCGCCGTCGCCGAGGCGCTGCGCCAGGCGCTGGTGAACCTGGAAAGCATCCCCGCGCCCGCCGGCGAGATGGAGCTGGTGCTCGGCCCGGGCTGGCCCGGCATTCTGCTGCACGAGGCGATCGGCCACGGGCTGGAAGGCGATTTCAACCGCAAGAAGACCAGCGCTTTCGCGGGCCTGCTGGGCCAGCGCATCGCGGCGCCAGGTGTGACAGTGGTGGATGATGGCACGCTGCCCGACCGACGCGGCAGCCTCTCGATCGATGATGAGGGCACGCCGACCGGCCGCACCACGCTGATCGAGGATGGCATCCTGGTGGGCTTCCTCCAGGACCGGCAGAATGCGCGGCTGATGGGCGTGGCCCCCACCGGCAATGGCCGCCGGCAGAGCCACGCCCACATCCCGATGCCGCGCATGACCAACACCATCATGCTGGGCGGCACGCTTGCACCCGGCGAGATCCTGGCCAGCGTGAAGCGCGGCCTCTACGCCGTGAATTTCGGCGGCGGGCAGGTGGACATCACCAGCGGCAAGTTCGTCTTCTCGGCCAGCGAGGCCTATCTGATCGAGAATGGGAAGCTTGGCGCGCCGGTGAAGGGTGCCACCCTGATCGGCAATGGGCCGGATGCGCTGACCAAGGTGGCCATGGTCGGCAATGATATGGGCCTCGATCCGGGCATCGGCACCTGCGGCAAGAATGGCCAGGGCGTGCCGGTGGGCGTGGGCCAGCCGACGCTCAAGCTGAGTGGCCTGACGATTGGCGGCACGGCGGTGCGCTGAAACGGTCCAGGAACGCCTCGGCGCGCGGCAGCGCATTGTGCAGGAACTGGCCCGGCTCGCGCAGCCAGAGCCCGTCGATGCGCCGGGACAGGGCTTCCGAGACCAGGACATGCGGCGGCAGCGGGATGTCCTCGGCCGCCCAGCCCGGCCACCAGCGGCGGGATTTGCGCCACATATGGGCGCGGAACGCCTCCGCCCGGCTGTAGCCGCGGGCGTCGAAAATCCAGCCCGCCCCCTCCGCCACGATATGGTTGCCGGTGAAGCCTGGCGCGGGCCGGAACCAGATCGGGCGCGCGCCGCTGTCCGGATGGCGGCGGAGGAAGGCCGCGCACAATATGTGGCAGGCGCCGGCGGCGAAGAACAGCCGGTCCGGCAGCGCCCATCGGCGCACCGGATCGTCCTTCACGCCCGGGGGAAGCCGAACCATCAGCCGGTGATCACGCCACGATCCCTGAGTGCCGCGATCTCGGCCGCGCTGTAGCCCAACTCGGCGGCGATGGCGGCGCCATCCGCGCCGGGGGTGCGCAGATCGGCCCGCGCCACCGGGCGCGCGCCATCCAGGCTGACGGGCAGCGCCGGCAGCTTCACCGGGCGCCCATCGGGCAGGGTCAGCGCCACCAGGCCACCCGAGCCGTTCAGGTGCGGGTCCTCGAACAGCTCGGCCGGCCGGCCGATCGGGGCGAAGGGCAGGCCGAGCGCCTCCAGCTTCGCCATCAGCTCGGCCTTGGTGGTGCGCCGCAGCGCCGCCGCGATCACCGGAATGGTGCGGTCGCGCGCCTGCACCCGCTGGTTCTTGGTGGCGAGCGTCGGGTCCTCGGCCAGCGCTTGCAGCCCGAAGGCCGCGCAGAAGGCGGGCCAGGAAGTGTCGGTGACCACGCCCACGAAGACCTGCCCGCCATCCGCGGTCTCGAAGATGTCGTAGACCGGCCAGGCGGGCAGGCGGACCGACATGGGTGGCGGCTCCTGCCCGGTGATGGCGGCCTGCGCCATATGCTGGGCCATGAGCAGCGCCACCGTCTCGAACAGCCCGGCCTGCACATGGCCGCCCTGGCCGGTGATCTCGCGTTCGCGCAACGCCGCCTGGATGGCGATCACCGCCGAAAGCCCGCCCATGATGTCGATCACGCTGCTGCCGGCGCGCAGCGGTCGTCCCTCGGGTCCGGTCATGTAAGCGAGGCCGCCCATCATCTGCACCACCTCGTCCAGCGCGGTGCGATGCTCATAGGGTCCGGGCAGGAAGCCCTTGCAGGAGCAATAGACCAGCCGCGGATTGCCGTCGGCCAGCGCGGCCGGGCCGAGGCCCAGCTTTTCCATGGCGCCGGGGCGGAAATTCTCGATCAGCACGTCGGCGCGGGCGGCCAGGCGCTGCACCAGCGCCAGCCCCTCCGGCGCCTTCATGTCGACCGCCAGCGATCGGCGGCCGCGCCCGAAGGCCGGGTAGAAGCCGGTGCCCGATCCGCCGAGCCGGCGGGTGGTGTCGCCTTCCGGGGCGGGTTCCACCTTGATCACCTCGGCGCCGAGGTCGGCCAGCACCATCCCCGCGGTTGGGCCCATGACCATGTGGGTAAATTCCAGCACGCGAAGGCCGGCAAGCGGGGTGGGGCTGGTCATCGCGGTTCCTCGTTGGCGGTCAGGCTTCTCGGTCAAGCCGGCGGGATGTCGGCCGCCAGCAGGCTGCCGCTGTCGCTTTCGGTGATCACCAGCGTCCGCCCATCGGGCGCGAAGGCGCAGTTGGTGGGCATGCGCCCGAAGGCGCGGCAATCGATCCGATGGGTGCAGATGCCGTGCGCATCCACCACCCAGACCTGCCCATGGCCCGGATTGGCGATGAACAGCCGGTCCGCCGCATCCACCGCCATCCCATCGGGCCCGCTGGTGCCGGCCGGCGTGCGAAAGAACAGATTGGCCTTGCCCACCAGCGCGTCCGGGCGCAGGGCAAAGCGCCACACCTCATTGGCGCGGGTCATCGCCACCATCAGATGCGTCCCGGCCCGGTTCAGCGCCAAGCCGTTGGGCGAGGGACCATTGGCCAGCAGCCGATCCAGCCGCCCATCGGGATGCAGGCGGAACACCCGCCCCGTCGGGTCCTGCAGCCCGGTCTGGCCCTGGTCGGTGAACAGGATGGCGCCGTCGCGCGCCAGGGTCAGGTCGTTCAGGCCCTTGAAGCCCTCGGTCAGCGCGGTTTCCAGCAGGGGCGCCATCGCCCCGGTGCCAGGGTCCAGCGTCAGCAGCCCGTGCCGGTAATCCGCCACCAGCAGCTCCGCGCCGCGCGCCGCCAGGCCGTTGGGCCACCCCTCATAGGCGGCGATCACCTCCCACGTCGCGCCGGCCACCCGGAAGATGCGGCCATGCGGGATGTCGGTGCAGAACAGGTTGCCCGCCGAGTCGAAGCAGGGGCCTTCGAGAAAACTGTCGATCGGCGCCCCGCCCCGATTGGCATCCGCCCAGGCCGAGCGCCGCGCGATGCGCAAGCCGGCCGGCAGGCGGGCGAGCAGGGTGGGCGTGAGGATCATCGGCGGGTCGAACATGCGAAAGGCTTGCCCGCCGCCCGCGGCCGACGCAAGGTCGGCGAATGCCCCGCACGCTTTTCCAAAAAATCTGGGACGCGCATACGGTGGCGGCGCGGCCGGATGGGCTGACGCTGCTCTACATCGACCGGCATTATTTCCATGAGGGCAGCTTCCACGCCTTCAACATGCTGGCCGCGCGGGGCCTGCAGGTGCGCCGCCCCGACCTGACCTTCGGCTTCGGCGACCATTATGCCCCCACCCGCCAGGGGCGGGATGCCCCCACCCGCGCCCGGACCGCCGCCGCCATCGCCGACCCCGAGATTCGCGGCATCATCCAGACCTTCGAGGCCAATGCGGCGCAACACCGGCTGCGCGCCTTCACCCTGGCCGATCCCGACCAGGGCATCGTCCATGTGGCGGGGCCCGAGCAGGGGCTGACCCTGCCCGGCATGACATTGGTCTGCGGCGACAGCCACACCAGCACCCATGGCGCGCTGGGCGCGCTGGCCTTTGGCATCGGCGCCTCGGAAGTGGCGCATGTGCTGGCGACGCAATGCATCTGGCAAAGCCTGCCGCGGCAGATGCGCGTCACCTTCGCCGGCCGCGCGCCCGATGGCGTCTCGGCCAAGGACATGGCGCTGGCGCTGATCGCCGCCATCGGCACGGGCGGCGGCGCCGGCGCCGCCATCGAATTCGCCGGCGACGCGGTGCGTGCCCTGTCCGTCGAGGGCCGCCTGACGCTGTGCAACATGGCGATCGAGGCCGGCGCCCGCACCGGCATGGTGGCGCCGGACGCCACCACCCTCGCCTGGCTGGCTGGCCGGCCCTTTGCCCAGCCGGTGGACATCGCGGACCTGCGCAGCGATGCCGACGCGCCCTGGGATGCCGAGGTCACGCTGGACGCGACGCAACTCGCACCCATGGCCAGCTGGGGTACCAGCCCGGAGGAGGCGGTGCCCCTGCATGGCCGCGTCCCGCGCCTGGAAGACGCCCCCGACGCCGCCCGCCGCGCCGCCTGGGCGCGCAGCCTGGCGTATATGGGCCTCAGCCCCGGGCAGCTTATGGCCGATGTCGCGGTGGACCGGGTGTTCCTGGGCAGCTGCACCAATGCGCGGCTTGAGGATCTGCGCGCGGCCGCCAACCTGCTGCGCGGCCAGCGGATCGCCGTGCCGATGCTGGTCTCGCCCGGCAGTTCCGCGGTGAAGCGCGCTGCCGAGGCCGAGGGGCTCGATCGCATCTTCACCGAGGCCGGCGCGAGCTGGGAGGAAAGCGGCTGTTCACTGTGTGTCGCGATGAATGGCGACAGCGTGGGCGAGGGGCAGCGCTGCGCCTCCACCTCCAACCGCAATTTCGCGGGGCGGCAGGGGCGGGGCGCGCGGACCCATCTGCTGGCACCGGCCTCGGCCGCCGCCACGGCGCTGGCCGGCCGGCTGCGGAGCGCCATCGCGTGACGCAGTTCACCCGCCTCACCGCCATCGCCGCGCCGCTCGACCTGACCAACGTCGATACCGACCAGATCCTGCCCGCCCGCTACCTGCGGCGGCCGCGCGATGATCGCTATCCCCGTTACGGCTTCCATGATCTGCGCTTCGACGCGGATGGCGCGGCGCGGCCCGACTTCATCCTCAATCGCCCGCCCTTCGATGCGGCGCGCATCCTGGTGGCGGGGCGGAATTTCGGCGTGGGCAGTTCGCGGGAGGCAGCGGTCTATGCGCTGCTGGCGATGGGTATCACCTGTGTCGTGGCGTCCAGCTTCGGCGACATCTTCTTCTCCAACGCGCTGAAGAACGGGCTGCTGCCGGTGCGCCTGCCGGAAGCCGATTGTTCAACCTTGCGGCAAGATCTGGCGGCCGCACCCGGCATGATGCTGACCGTGGATTTGGAACAACAGGCGCTGACCGACCCCCAGGGGGTGGCGCACAGCTTCACCGTCCCGCCTTTCGCGCGGGATTGCCTGCTGCGCGGGCTCGATGAGATCGGCCTGACCTTGACGCTCGAGCCGCTGATCACCGAATTCGAGGCGCGGTCACTGTCATCGCAGGGCGCTTGACCGGCCCGACCGGCAGGCGCTTCCCTGTTCCGAAGCAGTGAAGGTTTTTTCCATGGCACATGCTTCGCGATGGCTGTCGCTCGGCCGTATCGGAATAGTCGTTGCGCTGCTGACGGCGCAGCCGGCCCTTGCCCAGTTCGGCCCGGCCGGGCCACCGCCCGTCGGCGTGCTGGTGGCGGCGCGCCAGCCGGTGACGGAAAGCACCGAATTCGTCGGCCGGATCGAGGCGGTGGACCGGGTGCAACTGCTGGCCCGCGTCACCGGCTTCCTCCAGGAACGGCTGTTCATCGAAGGGCAGGAGGTGCGGCAGGGCCAAATCCTGTTCCGCCTGGAACGCGCGCCCTTCGAGGCCGAGATGGCGCGCGCCCAGGCGCAGGTGGCCGCCGCCGAGGCGGAACTCGCCAACGCCAATATCGCCCTCGCCCGCGCCCGCGACCTGGTGCGCACCGCCGCCGGCACGCAGGTGCGCGTGGATGACGCGACGGCCGCCCAGCGCGGCGCGCAGGCGCAGCTGCTGGGCGCGCAGGCGCAGCTGCGCGTGGCGCAGATCAACCTCGGCTATACCGAGATCGCCGCACCCTTCGCCGGCAAGATCGGCCGCAGCACCTTCTCGGTCGGCGCGGTGGTCGGGCCCAATGCCGGGGCGCTCGCCACCATCGTCAGCCAGGACCCGATGCGCGTGTCCTTCCCGGTGTCGCTCAGACTCGGCGGTGAATTGCGCGACCGCTACGCCAGCCGCGGCGGCGCCCAGGCGGTGACGGTGCGCATCCGCCTGGCCGGCGGCGCGGTCTATGGCCAAGCCGGCCAGATCGACTTCATCGACCCGCAGGTGGACCGCAACACCGATACGCTGCTGGTGCGCGCGCGCATCGCCAACCCGCCACTGGCGCAGAATGCCGGCACCGCCGGCCAGGTGGACCGCACGCTGATCGATGGCATGTTCGTCACCGCCCTGGTCGAGGGGAGCGAGCCGGTGCAGGCGGTGGTGATCCCGCGCGCCGCCGTGCTGCAGGACCAGCAGGGCTATTTTGTCTTCGTGGTCGGCGCCGAAAACCGCGCGATGCGCCGCAACGTGGCGCTGGGCCGTGCGCTGGCCGAACGGGTGGTGATCGAACGCGGCCTGGATGGCGGCGAGCAGGTGATCGTGGAGGGCGTGCAGCGGGTTCGGCCGAACCAGCCCGTGCAGCCGGCGCCGGCGGCCGCGCCCGCGCTGCGCCCCGGCCCGCGGGGCTGACGCGCCATGATGTCCTCGGTCTTCGTGGATCGCCCGCGGATGGCGATCGTCATTTCCATCCTGCTGACGCTGGCGGGGGGCTTGGCCATGCTGCGCATCCCGGTGGCGCAGTTCCCCGACATCGTACCGCCGCAGGTCAGCGTCACCACCGCCTATCCCGGCGCCTCGGCGGCGGTGGTCGAACAGACGGTGGCGCAGGTGATCGAAAGCGCCGTGAACGGCGTGGAGGGCATGATCTACATGTCCTCCAACAGCGCCAATGACGGCACCTACAGCCTGTCGGTCTCCTTCGCGCTGGGCACCGACGCCAACATCGCCACCGTGAACGTGAACAACCGCGTGCAATCGGCGCTGGCCCGCCTGCCGGCCGAAGTGCAGCGCAGCGGCGTGACGGTGCGCAAGCAATCCTCGGCGGCGCTGCAATTCGTGTCCATCCTGTCCGACCGGGCCGAGCATACGCCGCTGTTCATCTCGAACTACGTCACCATCAACCTGCTCGACCGGCTGGCGCGCGTGCCCGGCATCGGCCAGGTCAGCATCTTCGGCGTGCTCGACTATTCCATGCGCATCTGGTTCGAGACCGACCGGCTGATCAGCCTGAACATCACGCCATCCGATGTGGTGGCGGCGATCCAGGCGCAGAATGTGCAGGCGGCGGTCGGGCGCATCGGCGCGCAGCCGATCAGCGAGGACCAGCAGTTCCAGATCAACCTGCAGACCCGCGGCCGCCTGACCACGCCCGAGGAGTTCGGCGAGATCGTGATCCGCGCCGGCGCCGATGGCAGCCTGCTGCGGCTGCGCGACGTGGCGCGGGTGGAGCTGGGCGCGGCCCGGATGGACAGCAGCAGCCGGCTGAACGGCAACCCTGCCGTCACCGTCGCCACCTATCTCTCGCCGGGCGCCAATTCGGTGCAGGCCAGCGCGGCCTTGACCGCGACGCTGAACGAGATGTCGCGCCGCTTCCCCGAGGGCATGCGCTTCGAGACGCTGTACGACACCTCGACCTTCGTGCTCGACACGATGCATGAGGTGATCGTCACCCTGATCGAGGCCTTCGTCCTGGTGGTGATCGTGGTGCTGCTGTTCCTCGGCAGCGTGCGCGCCACCATCATCCCGGTCATCGCCGTGCCGGTCAGCCTGATCGGCACCTTCGCGGTGCTGCTGGCGGTGGGTTTCTCGGCCAACACCGTCTCCCTGCTGGCGATGGTGCTGGCGATCGGCATCGTGGTGGATGACGCGATCGTGGTGGTCGAGAATGTCGAGCGGGTGATGGAGGAAGAGCCCCATCTGACGCCGGCCGAGGCGACCAAGAAGGCGATGGGCCAGATCACCGGGCCGATCATCGCCATCACCATGGTGCTGCTCTCGGTCTTCGTGCCGATCGGCTTCATCCCCGGCCTGTCGGGCGTGCTGTTCGCGCAATTCGCGGTGACGGTCTCGGTCGCCATGGTGATCTCGGCGATCAATGCGCTGACCCTCTCGCCCGCCTTGTGCGCGCTGGTGCTGCGGCCGCATCACGGGCCGCGGCGGGGTCCGTTGGGCGCGGTGATGCGCGGCATCGACCGGGTGCGCGACGCCTATGGCGCGGTGGTGGCGCGGCTGGTGCGGCTCAGCGCGGTGTCGCTGCTGCTGACCGGCGCCTTCGCCGCCGGCATCCTGGGCCTGTCCGCCATCACCCCCTCGGGCTTCCTGCCGGAAGAAGATCAGGGCGCCTTCTTCGTGCAGATGCAGCTTCCCGCCGGCGCCAGCCTCAGCCGCACCCAGGCGGCGGTCGAGCAGGCCGAGGCGATCATCCGGCCGATCCCGGGCGTGGATCGCGTGCTGTCGATCGTGGGCTTTTCGCTGGTGGACAATGGCGCGCAATCCAACGCCGCCTTCCTGGTGGTGCGCATGAAGCCCTTCGCCGACCGGCCAGGTGCGAACGAAAGCGTCTTCGCCGCCATCGGCCGCACCTTCGGCGGGCTGCGGCAGATCCGCACCGCCGACAGTTTCGCCTTCAACATCCCGCCGATCATCGGCTTGGGCACCGGCGCCGGCTTCCAGTACCAGCTGCAGAACCTGGAAGGCCGCCCGCCGGAGGAAATGGCCAGCGCCATGCTCGGCATGGTCATCGCCGCCAACCAGGATCCGCGGCTGACGCGGGTCTTCTCCACCTTCAGCGCCAATACCCCCTCGCTGTTCCTCGACGTCGATCGGGAGAAGGCGCAGGCGCTGGGCGTGCGGATCAGCGACATCTTCGCCGCGCTGCAAACCACGCTCGGCGGCTTCTATGTGAATGATTTCAACATGTTCGGCAGATCCTGGCAGGTGAATATCCAGGGCGAGGCCGCCGACCGCGACGATCTGGCCGATCTGTGGCGTATCCATGTGCGCAGCAGCAGGGGCGAGATGGTGCCGCTGCGCAGCGTGGCGGATGTGCGGATCGTGCTCGGGCCGCAGACCATCAACCGCTACAACAATGTCCGCTCGGTCTCGATCAGCGGGGCGCCGGGCGCGGGCATCTCGTCCGGCGATGCGCTGCTGGCCATGGAACAGATCAGCGACCGCGCGCTGCCGCAGGGCTATGGCTTCGAATGGACCGGCACGGCCTTCCAGGAAAAGCTGGCCAGCGGCCAGACGGGCATCATCCTGGCCCTGGCCGTGCTGTTCGCCTATCTGTTCCTGGTGGCGCTGTATGAGAGCTGGACGATCCCGGTGCCGGTGCTGCTCTCGGTCGCGGTCGGCGTGCTGGGCAGCTTCGCCGCCATGGTGCTGGCCGGCCAATCGCTGGATGTCTATGCGCAGATCGGGCTGGTGGTGCTGATCGCGCTGGCCGCCAAGAACGGCATCCTGATCATCGAATTCGCCAAGGAGAAGCGGGAAGCCGGCCTCTCCATCCAGGCGGCGGCGATCGAGGGCGCCAAGCTGCGCTTCCGCGCGGTGATGATGACCAGCTTCGCCTTCATCCTGGGGCTGGTGCCGCTGGTGATCGCCGTCGGGGCGGCCAGCGCCTCCCGCCGGGCGGTGGGCACGCCGGTGTTCGGCGGCATGCTGGCGGCGTCGCTGATCGGGATTTTCATGATTCCAATGCTGTATGTGGTGTTCCAATGGCTGCGGGAGGCGGTGAAGGCGAAGCTGCGCGGTGCCCCCCTTCCCGAACCACCGCCTGCCCGCACATGATGGCGACAGAACCAGGGGGACAGGAATCATGGCAAAGTTCGGTTTGAGCCAGCCGCTGCGGCGCATCGAGGATCCGCGCCTGTTGAAGGGCGAGGGACAATATACCGACGATATCGCCATGCCCGGCCAGGCGCATGGCGTGGTGCTGCGCAGCCCGCACGCCCATGCGCGCATCGTCTCGGTCAGCGCCGCCGACGCGCTGGCGCTGCCCGGCGTGCTGGCGGTGATCACGGGTGCCGACATGCAGGAAGCCGGCCTCGGCCATGTGCCCTGCGTCATCCCGCTGAAGAACCGGGATGGTTCGCCGCGCGCCGAGACGCCCCGCCTGGCGCTGGCCACCGACACGGTCCGCCATGTGGGCGACCCGGTGGCCTTCATCGTCGCCGAAACGCCCCAGCAGGCGCGCGACGCCGCCGAGGCGGTGATGGTGGATTATGAGGTGCTGCCCGCCGCCACCGACCTCGCCACCGCGCATGAGGCAGGTGCCCCCACCGTGTGGCCCGGGGCCGCCAACAACATCGCCTTCGACTGGGAAGCCGGCGACCGCGCCAAGACCGATGCCGCCTTCGCCCGGGCCGCGCACACCGTCCGCCTGACCGTGGTGAACAACCGCGTGGTGGTGGCCAGCATGGAAGCGCGCGCCGCCGTCGCCGCCTGGGCCGGCAACCACCTGACGCTGCACACCAATACCCAGGGCTCCTGGCTGGTGCGCAACCTGATGGCCAAGGCGGTGTTCCACATCGACCCCGCGCAGGTGCGCGTGATCACGCCCGATGTCGGCGGCGGCTTCGGCATGAAGCTCTATCTGTATGCCGAGCATGTGATGGTGGCCTTCGCCGCGCAGCGCATCGGCCGGCCGGTGAAGTGGACCAGCGAGCGGACCGAGGCGTTCCTGTCGGACACGCATGGGCGGGACAATATCACGCTCGGCGAATTGGCGCTGGATGCGGATGGCAAGTTCCTCGCACTCCGCACCCGCAATCACGCCAATATGGGCGCCTATCTCAGCACCTTCGCCCCCTTCATCCCGACCGGCGCGGGCACCAAGGTGCTGGCCAGCGTCTATGGGTTCGAGGCGATCCACGCCAATGTGCTCGGCGTGCTGACCAACACGGTCCCGGTCGATGCCTATCGCGGCGCGGGCCGGCCGGAATCCAACTATCTGGTGGAACGCCTGATCGACACGGCCGCGCGCGAGATGGGGATCGACCGCATCGAACTGCGCCGCCGCAACATGGTGCCGCAAAGCGCCATGCCCTACGTCTCGGCGATGGGGCAGCGCTATGACAGCGGCGATTTCAGCGCGCTGTTCGACGCGGCGCTGACGCGGATCGACTGGGCCGGCTTCGAGACGCGGCGCGCCGAAGCCGCGCTGCGCGGCAAGCGGCGCGGCATCGGCGTGGCCTATTACCTGGAAGCCACCGGCGGCGGCCCGACCGAGAATGCCAAGGTGGTGTTCGCCGATGACGGCATGGTGGATGTGCATGTCGGCACCCAATCCACCGGCCAGGGGCATGAAACCGCCTATGCGATGCTGACCAGCCATGAGCTGGGCATCCCGATGGAGCGCATCCGCATCCGCCAGGGCGATTCCGACGCGCTGCCCGATGGCGGCGGCACCGGCGGCGCGCGCAGCCTCTATTCCGAAGGCCAGGCCATCCTGGTCACCGCCGCCAGCGTGATCGAGAAGGGCAAGCAGGCCGCCGCCGAGCATCTGGAAACGGCGGCCGCCGACATTGAATTCACCCCGCGCGAGGGCCGCTTCGCGGTAGCCGGCACCGATCGCGGCGTCGGCATCCTGGAACTGGCCGCGGCGCAGCGCGCGCGCGTGGCCTCGGGCCAACCGGCCACGCTGCTGGATGCGATGGAGACCGCGAAGATCGAGGCGCACACCTTCCCCAATGGCTGCCATGTGGCCGAGGTGGAGGTGGATCCCGAGACCGGAATGGTATCGGTGCCGCGCTACATCGTGGTGGATGATGTCGGCCATGCGCTGAACCCGCTGATCGTGCGCGGCCAGGTGCATGGCGGCGTGGCGCAGGGCCTGGGCCAGGCGCTGCTGGAGCGCACGGCCTATGACAATGCCTCGGGCCAGCTTCTGTCGGCCTCCTTCATGGATTACGCGCTGCCGCGCGCCGATGACCTGCCGGATATCGATGTCGATTTGATCGAGGTGGATTGCACCACCAACCCGCTCGGCGTGAAGGGTGCGGGTGAGGCGGGGGCGGTCGGCTCGCCGCCGGCCCTGATCAATGCGCTGGTCGATGCGCTGGGTGGGCGCGTGGTGGATATGCCGGCGACGCCGGAAGTGGTGTGGAAGGCGCTGGCGGCCTGATCGCTGCCCGGCGGCGCTTCAGGCTGGCGGTTCAGGCGGGCGCCAGCTGCGCCAGCACCGCCGGGTCGCAGCGCGCGGCGCGGGCGTTGAATCGCACCATTGCCCCGCGCGGCTTGGTCACCGGCGGCAGGCCGAGGATCGCCGCCATCGCCCCATGGTCGGCGATGGCCGGTGCCAGCGACGCCAGGGGTATCTCTGCCTCTCGCGTGTAGCTGGCGCCGAGCGTGAGCAGGGACGCCGCCTCGGCCTCGGGGAAGGTCGGGTGGAATTCCGACCGCTCCTCGGCCACGAACAGCAGCGCCCCCGGCGGCACGCGCCAGGCCCGCCCATCCTGCCGATACACCGCGCCGGCCGATCCGCCGGCGATGTAGGCCGGCACGAAGCCGCCGGCATTGGCGGTGCGGCTGGCGTCGAAGGGTGCCACCGCCACGCCGAACATCTGCGCCAGCAGGGCCGCCACGCCGCCATCGAACAGACCCGCCATCGGCGCCCCGTGCAGCCTGGGCCCCAACAGCTTCCGCAACGCGGCCAGCGCGGGGGCACGGCGCCGCAGAAAGCGGCCGAGCGTCGCCGGATCGGTCAGTGCATAGGTGGCGGGCCGCGCGCCTTCTCGGCTGGGTCTGCCCATCCAGGACTTCATGTCGTGCAGATAGTGGGAAAACACCGCATCCACCGGGTCGCGCAGCAGCACCAAGGCCTGCACCGCATCGCGGCCCAACACCGCGCCGATGCGCGCGGCCACCGTGATGTCCCCTGTCTCGAGATAGGTGGGCGAGGCATCGACCAGCACCGCGGCGGGATCGAGTGTGGGGAAGCGCGCCAGATAGGCGCTGCGCCGGGGCGCGGCTTCCCGGCTGAACACGTTGGCCTCCTTGGTGCGGCTGGTCACGAAGCTCGGCGCCTGCCCGGCCAGCTGGTCGAACAGGAAGGTGGTGCCGGCCTTGGCCAGCCCTGGGACCAGCAGGATCCGCCGTGCATCGCTGGTGGGCGGCGGTGAGGGCCAGGCCAGCGCCGTCGGCGCCAGACGCGACAGGGCCTGCGCCGCGGCCCGCGCCGGCTGCTGGCCAGGCGGCACGGCGATGATCTCGGGCATGGGCAGGGCGCGCAGCGCCCGGCTGCAGCGGGCGAGGGGCATCAGCGGCGTGCCGATCAGGTCGAAGACGGCGAAGCGCGCTTCGGCCAGCGCCTCGGCCAGCGCCTGCTGTGCCGCAATCTCGGCCGGGCGGGGCAGCAACAGGGCAGGGCGCGCCGGATGCGCCAGCAGGCGGGGCAGAAGTGCCGGCAGGTCTCGGCCGGCCAAGGCGGCGACGCGCACCAGGGCCAGCCTCTCCAGCGTTTCCAGCACGCTGCCCGCAGCGGCCTCAGCGATCCCGCCGGGCGGGCAGGCGGTGGCGAGTTCCGCGGCCTCGGCTGTGCTGGTCGGCACCAGCAGCAGCCGTCCGGGCGGCTGGAGGTGCGCGGCCAGCGCCTGCGCCAGGTCGCAAACGCCGCCGCCCCAGATCAGCGCGGTGGCGTCGGGTGGCAGCAGGCCGGTGGCGAAGCTGGCGCGCAGCAGCCCCGCATCGGCCGGGCGGCCAGCCGCGCGCGCGGCGCGGAACGGGGCGTAAAGGGTGGCGAGGTGCGCCGCGTCCGGCGGCACGCGCGGCTACTGGACCACCAGATTGATCAGCCGGCAGGTATCGACGCCGCGCCGATCCTCGGCCCGGCCATCCGCCCACACCACCCGCACATCGTTCACGCAATCATTCGCCGGCAGCTGCACGGCCAGGTAGCGGCCGGGCGCCAGGGTCTGGCTGCCCAGCCGGTCATCGCCCCAATGCGTGTCGCGCGCCGAGGAGACATAGACCTGCCGGATCGGCTGCCTGCCATGGTTCACCAGGTTGAAGCTGGCATTCTGGCCCGAGGCTTGGCCCGCGCCCTGGCCCTGGGGTGCCGCCGCGGCCGCGCCGAACACCATCTGCGTGATGGCGCAGGTATTCTGGTCGCGCCGTTCCTCATCCTGGCCATTGGCGTAGACGATCCGCACATCATGCCGGCAGCCGGCCGAGCTGGCGATGCGGACGGGCAGGCTGCGGCCGGCGGCCAGCACCCCTTCGCCCAGCAGGTCGCGCCCCCAGAATTGCTGCGTCACCGGGGAGACGTAGATCTCCCGCATGGCCTGGCTGGTGCGGTTGACGATGGTGAAGGACGGGTCGCCCTGCTGCGCCCCGGCCGGCGCGGCAAGGAGCAGAAGCAGAAGGGCCAACAGGCAGCGGCGCATGGTACCAACCCCCAGGACGCCGCGAGCTTAGCGCGCGGCCACCGCAGGGCTCAACCGGCCAGCGGCGCGGCCAGGTGGCGGGCGGCGGGCGCCACGCCCAGCGCGCCGCTCCAGCCCGCGAGCGCCACCAGCGCCGGGGCGTCGAGAATATCGAAGCGGCCCTTGTGCAGGCTGGCCACCCCATCCCGGCGCAGCCCGGCCAGGGCGCGGTTCACATGCTCCACCGACAGGCCGAGCGCATCGGCCAGGTGCGCCTGCCGCAAGGGCAGGGCGGCGCCGCGCGCATCCGCCCCGCCGCGCCGGCTGAGCCGCGCATGCAATTCCAGCAGCAGATGCGCCACGCGCCCCACCGCATCCCGCCGGCCGAGGCTGGTCAGCCGCTCATGCAGCCGCGTCCGGTCCTTGGACAGGCCCTCGGCATAGGCCATGGCCAGCGACGGCTCGCGGCCCATGAAGTCGCACAGCCGATCGCGCGAGAGCACGCAGAAGCTGGAATCGGTCAGCGCCTCCACCTCGATCCCTTCCTCGGCATGTTCGACCAGGTCGCCGGGCAGGTGGAAATCCAGGATCTGCCGCCGCCCATCCGGCGTGGCGGTCCAGGAAAAGGCCCAGCCGGCGTAGAGCGTGAACACCGGATCGCGGATCGGGTCCCCGGCGCGGGCCAGCCGCACGCCGGTGCGCACGCGGGCAATCTCGCCAATGCGGGCCTGCGGCACGACGCGGAACAGGGCGAAGGGCCGCACCGCGCAGGCGGCGCAGCTTCCGGGCAGCGGAACCAGGCTGGAACGCGACATGTTGTTTCCCCAACGAGCGCATCGTGCTGCCGCTGGCCTCCGGATGCAAGCCTTGCCGGCCGCGCCCGCCATGCGCACCTTCGCGGCAGACCGCCTTCGGGGATCACGCGCATGTCCGGCTTCGCCTCCACCCAGGATCTCACCGCCAAGACCATCTCCTTCGACGAGCTGGGCCCGGGCCTGTTCGCCTATACCGCCGAGGGCGATCCCAATTCCGGCGTGCTGGTCGGCCCCGATGGCGCGGTGGTGGTGGATGCGCAGGCCACGCCCGCCATGGCGCAGGATGTGATCGGCCGCATCGCCGGCGTCACCGACCGGCGGGTGACGCAGATCGTGCTGACGCACTACCACGCGGTGCGCGTGCTGGGTGCCTCGGGCTATGGCAACCCTGCCATCATCGCCAGCGCCGCCACGCGCGACCTGATCGTGGAGCGCGGCCAGCAGGATATGGACAGCGAGATCGGCCGCTTCCCGAGGCTGTTCCGCGGGCGGGAAAGCATCCCCGGCCTCACCTGGCCGACCCAAACCTTCGACCGCCGGATGAGCCTGTGGCTGGGCGAGACCGAGGCGCAAATCATCCATGTCGGCCGCAGCCACACCGCCGGCGACACATTGGTGTGGGTGCCGAAGCACAAGGTGCTGTTCGCCGGCGACACGGTGGAATTCGGCGCCACGCCATACTGCGGCGACGCGCATTTTGCCGACTGGTCCGCGACGCTGGACGTGGTGGCGGCGCTCGGCGCCGAAAGGCTGGTGCCCGGCCGCGGCCGCGCGCTGATGACGAAGGGCGATTGCGCCGAGGCGATCGAAGGCACCCGCGCCTTCACGACCGACCTGTTCACCCGCGTGCAGGCGGGCGTGGCGAAGGGCTGGGACCTGAAGGCGATCTACGACGACGCCATGGGCTTCATGCGCCCGCGCTATGGCCAGTGGGTGATTTTCGAACATTGCATGCCCTTCAACGTGACCCGCGCCTTCGATGAGGCCGGCGGCATCGCCCATCCGCGCATCTGGACGGCCGAGCGCGATGTCGCGATGTGGCAGGCGCTGGAGCGCGGGACGGCGATGAAGTCGGCCGAGGTGCGGGGGTGAGGGCGCGGGGGGAGGGCTTTGCCCTCCCCCCGAGACCCCCCGCCCACCAAAGGCCCCCGGGCTTTCAAAACTCCGGCCTTTGGAAACCATTTCGGGTGGGGGTGGACCGGGGTCGGCTCCACGCCCATCCTCCGCCGCATGACACCAACGGCCTTCATCCAGAAATGGCGCGCGGCGGAGCTCAAGGAACGCTCGGCGGCGCAGACGCATTTCAACGATCTCTGCGCGCTGCTCGGCCTGCCGGACCCGATCGCGGCCGACCCCAAGGGCGAATGGTTCTGCTTCGAACGCGGCGCCTCCAAGGCCAGCGGCGGCGAGGGCTGGGCCGATGTCTGGCGGCGGGACTGCTTCGCCTGGGAATATAAGGGCCGCCGCGCTGACCTCTCGGCCGCCCTCAAGCAGCTTCTTCAATATGCCGGCGCGCTCGGCAACCCGCCGCTGCTGATCACCTGCGACCTCGATCGCATCGTGATCCGCACGAATTTCCAGAACCTCGTCTCCGAGACCATCACCATCCTGCTGGACGAACTGGCCGACGCAAGCCGCCGCGACGTCCTGCGCCGCTGCTTCACCGACCCCGACAGCCTGAAGCCCCGCCGCACCCGCACCGAGGCCACCAAGGACGCGGCCTCGGCCTTCGCCGCGCTGGCGGATCGCCTGGCGGCGCGCGGCATCCCGGCGCGGGAGGTCGCGCGCTTCACCGACCGCATGGTGTTCTGCCTGTTCGCCGACGATGTCGGCCTGCTGCCCAAGGGCCTGCTGGACGACATGCTGAACGCGGCCGAGAGCGCGCCCGAGCGCTTCCCCGCCTTCTGCGGCGAACTCTTCGCCGCCATGGCAAGGCGCGGTGGCGGCATCGTCGCCTTCAAGCCGGTCGAATGGTTCAATGGCGGCCTGTTCCTCGATGCCGACCCGCCCCCCGCCTTGACCCGCGCCGAGATCGGCGAATTGCGCGGCGCGGCGGCGCAGGATTGGTCGCATATCGACCCCGCCATCTTCGGCACGCTGTTCGAGACCTTCCTGAACCCCGAAAAACGCGGCCAGATCGGCGCCTTCTACACCGACCCCGCGCAGATCATGCTGGTGCTGCGCCCCGTGCTGCTCGGCCCGCTGGAAGCGGAGTGGGACAGCGCGCGCATCGCCATCGCCGCCGAGCGCCCCAATGCGCGCGGCCAGAAGGCGGCGGCCGAGCGGCTGGCTTCCTTCACCGAACGCCTGCGCGCGATCCGCGTGCTGGACCCCGCCTGCGGCTCGGGCAACTTTCTCTATCTTGCCTTGCAGGCGCTGAAGGATCTGGAAAAGCGCGTGCGGATCGAAGCCGAGGCGCTGGGCCTGCCGCCGGGCCTCGCCCTCGGCGTCGGCCCCGAAAATGTGCTGGGGATCGAGCGCGACGAATACGCGGCGGAACTGGCGCGGCTGGTGGTGTGGATCGGCGAAATCCAGTGGATGCGCCGCAACGGGTTTGCCGAAGCCCGCGACCCGATCCTGCGGCCCCTCGACACTATCGAATGCCGCGACGCGCTGCTGAACGAGGATGGGACGGAGGCCGCGTGGCCGGCGGCGGAATGCATCGTGGGGAATCCGCCCTTCTTGGGCGGGAAGATGCTGCGCCGTGGCATGGGCGACGCCGAAGTGGCGCGCCTTTTCGCCGCCTATGACGGGCGCGTGCCGCGCGAGGCGGACCTCGTCTGCTACTGGTTCGAGAAGGCGCGGGCGCAGATCGCCGCGGGCAAGGCAAAGCGCGCCGGCTTGGTGGCGACGAACTCCATCCGCGGCGGCGCCAACCGGCGCGTGCTGGACCGGGTCGAGGAGACGCCGGGGCAGGCGATCTTCGACGCCTGGGCCGACGAAGAGTGGATCAGCGACGGCGCGGCGGTGCGCGTCTCGCTGCTGTGCTTCGGTGAGGCGCCCGCTGGATCGCGACGGCTGGATGGGCGTGAGGTGCAGGCGGTCCATGCTGACCTCACGGGCGCGGGCCTCGACCTGAGCCGTGCACGCCGCCTTAGCGAGATGAATGACCTTGCCTACATGGGAGTGACAAAGGCCGGTTCATTCGATGTGCCGGGTGAAACAGCGAGAGCTTGGCTGGCAGCGCCACTGAATCCCAATGGCAGGCCAAACTCCGATGTCCTTCGGCCGTACGCGAACGCCATGGATCTGACTCGGCGCTCTAGGGACGTCTGGGTTGTCGATTTCGGCTGCAACAAGCAGGAACGTGACGCAGCGCTTTACGAGGAGCCCTATGAGTTCGTGCAGCGAGTTGTGAAGCCTGAGCGTGATCCGAATGCTAGGGAAAGCTATCGTCGAAACTGGTGGCTTCACGCCGAACCCCGTCCGGCAATGCGCGCAGCGCTTGCGGGGATGAGCCGCTACATCGCCACCCCAATGGTATCGAAACATCGCCTGTTTATCTGGCAGCCTGTGCAGGTACTTCCCGCGAACTTGTTGAACGCCATCGCCCGCGACGACGACACCAGCTTCGGCATCCTGCACAGCCGATTCCACGAAGCCTGGGCGCTGCGCCTCTGCACCTCGCTCGAAGACCGCCCCCGCTACACCCCCACCACCACCTTCGAGACCTTCCCCTTCCCCCAAAACCTCACCCCCGACCGCCCCGCGAGCGCCTATGCCGAGGACCCCCTTGCCCGCGCCATCGCCGCCGCCGCGCGCCGCCTGAACGAATTGCGGGAAACCTGGCTGAACCCGCCCGACCTGGTCGAGCGTGTGCCGGAAATCGTCCCCGGCTTCCCCGACCGCCTGATCCCCCGCTCCCCCGAAGCCGCCAAAATTCTCGCCAAGCGGACGCTCACCAACCTCTACAATGAGCGCCCGCGCTGGCTGGCCGATGCCCATGCCGCCCTCGATGCCGCCGTCGCCGCCGCCTATGGCTGGCCCGCCGACATTGCGGAGGAGGAGGCGCTGGCCCGCCTGCTCGCCCTCAACCTCGCTCGTTCGGCCCCAAAATAGGCGGTCCAGGCCGACCTTCGGCCTGGCGGATGGGGTCCGGGGAAGGCAGCGCCTTCCCTGGCCTTGACGCCCCCCGCTTGCGCGCATTCATCTGCCGCATGGCCTTCACCGCCCCCCGCTACGCTGCCCCGTCCCCCCCACCCGGCCCGGAACGCCGTGGCGTGGTGGTGGTCGGCGGTGGCCTGGTCGGCCTCACCCTCGCGCTCGATCTCGCGCAGCGCGGCGTGGCGGTGACGCTGCTGGATGATGACGACACGGTCTCCACCGGCTCGCGCGCCATCTGCTTCGCCAAGCGCACGCTGGAGATTTATGGCCGGCTCGGGCTTGGCCCAAGGATGCTCGCCAAGGGCGTCACCTGGCGAAAGGGCCGCGTCTTCCACGGCGCCCACGAAGCCTATGCCTTCGACCTGCTGCCCGAGGAGGGCCATGAATACCCCGCCTTCATCAACCTCCAGCAATATTACGCCGAGGCTTGGCTGGTGGAGGCCTGCGCGGCCGCCGGTGTCGATCTGCGCTGGCGCCACAAGGTCTCGGCCGTGCACCCGCAGGCGGCCGGCGTGGAATTGGCCATCACCACGCAAGGCGGCGACTATGCGCTGCACGCCGATTGGCTGCTGGCCTGCGATGGTGCCCGCAGTTTCGTGCGCGAAAGTCTCAACCTGCCCTTCACCGGCCAGGTTTTTCGCGATCGCTTCCTGATCGCCGATGTGGTGATCAAGGGCGACGTGGCGTTTCCCACCGAGCGCTGGTTCTGGTTCGACCCGCCCTTCCACCCCGGCCAATCCGTGCTGCTGCACAAGCAGCCGGACAATGTCTGGCGCATCGATTTCCAACTCGGCTGGGATGCCGATCCGGAGGTGGAAAGGCAGCCGGACCGCGTGATTCCCCGCGTGCAGGCCATGCTCGGGCCCGATCTGCCCTTCGATCTGGAATGGGTCAGCGTCTATACCTTCCGCTGCCGGCGATTGGAAAAATTCCGGCATGGCCGGGTGATCTTCGCCGGCGATTCGGCGCACCAGGTCAGCCCTTTTGGGGCGCGCGGCGGCAATGGCGGCGTGCAGGATGCGGATAATCTGGCGTGGAAGCTGGCCGCCGTGTTGAACGGCACCGCGCCCGAATCCCTGCTCGACAGCTACGATGCCGAACGCATCGCGGCGGCGGACGAAAACATCCTGCACAGCACCCGCAGCACCGATTTCATCACCCCCAAGGGCAAGGCGGCCCAGGCCTATCGCGACGCGGTCCTCGATCTGGCCGCGCAGCATCCTTTTGCGCGCAGCCTGGTGAATTCCGGCCGGCTCTCCCGCCCCGCCATCCTGGCCGGCAGCCCGCTGAACGGGCCGGATGCGGGGCAGGGGGGTGCGGTGCCGGGCAGCCCGCTGCCGGACGCGCCGCTGCGGCGCGATGGCCAGCCCGACTGGCTGCTGCGCCAGGCCAAGGGCCAGGAAATGCTGCTGGTTTGCGCCCCGCCCGGCCCGCCGCCGCTGCCAGGCCTGCCCACCCTGTTCCTCAGCCCCGAGGAAGCCCCCCATGCCGCCCATGACCATGCCGGCCTGGCGCGGCTGCGGCTGGGCCTGCCGCCCGGCGGCGCCGCCCTGGTGCGGCCCGACCAGCATGTGGCGGCGCGCTTCGCCTGGCCCGACCCCGTCGCCATCCAGGCGGCGCGGGCACGACTGTGGGGGCGGGCATGAGCCTCGACACAAGCCCGCGCATCGCGGACCCCGACGCGCTGTTCGCCCTGCTGGTGGAAGCGCATCGTGGGCTGGATGAGGCCGAATCCCGCCGGCTGGATGCCCGCCTGGTGCTGATCCTGGCCAACCAGCTGGGCGACATGGCAGTGCTGCGCGCCGCCATCGCCCTGGCGCGGGACGCTGCATCGCGCGGCGAGACGGGCTGATCGCGCCACTTCGCTCTCGCTTTTTCCGCCGGGCCCGCCTATGTCCCGCGCGTCAAGCAAAAAAGCCGGGTTGCGCGTTCTGGGTCGACCGTCATGAAACGGTCATCCCAGGCTGCGTTGACCGGCCCGCAACCCGGAAGCCGCACCCGCATGGAACTCCGTAACGTCGCCATCATCGCCCACGTCGATCATGGCAAGACCACGCTGGTGGACAATCTGCTGAAGCAGGCGGGCGCCTTCCGCGCCAACCAGCAAGTGGCCGAACGCGCCATGGACCGCAACGACCTGGAGCGGGAGCGCGGCATCACCATCCTGGCCAAATCCACGGCCGTGGAATGGAAGGGTGTCAAGATCAACATCGTGGACACGCCCGGCCACGCCGATTTCGGCGGCGAGGTGGAGCGCATCCTGTCCATGGTGGATGGCGCGGTGGTGCTGGTGGACGCGGCCGAGGGCGTGCTGCCGCAGACCAAGTTCGTGCTGACCAAGGCACTGGCCCGCGGCATCCGCCCGATGGTGGTGGTGAACAAGGTGGACCGCCAGGATGCGCGGCCCGACGAAGTCCATAATGAGATGTTCGACCTGTTCGCGGCGCTTGGCGCCGATGACGATCAGCTGGACTTCCCCATGCTGTTCGCCTCCGGCCGCCAGGGCTGGGCGGATGCCACCATGGACGGCCCGCGCAAGGACCTCTCGGCGCTGTTCGACCTGATCTTGAGCCATGTGCCGGCACCCGGCCTGGATGCCAGCAAGCCTTTCGCCATGAACGCCGCGATCCTGGAGGCCGACAATTTCCTGGGCCGCATCCTGACCGGGCGCATCGAACAGGGCACCGCCAGGCTCAACATGCCGGTGAAGGTGCTGCGTCGCGACGGTTCGGTGGTGGAAACCGGCCGCCTGACCAAGCTGATGACCTTCAGCGGGCTGGAGCGCGTGGTGGTGGACACGGCCTATGCCGGCGACATCATCGCGATCGCGGGGCTGGAGAATGGCACCATCCCGGACACCATCTGCGATCCGGCCGTGGCCGCGCCGCTGCCCGCGATCCCGGTCGATCCGCCCACCCTCGCCATGACCTTCCGCATCAATGACGGCCCGCTCGGCGGGCGTGAGGGCAAGAAGGTCACCTCGCGCCAGATCCGCGACCGGCTGATGAAGGAAGCCGAAGGCAATGTCGCCATCACGGTGAAGGTCAGCGAGGAGGTGGATGCCTTCGAGGTCGCCGGCCGCGGCGAATTGCAGCTCGGCGTGCTGATCGAGCAGATGCGCCGCGAGGGCTTCGAACTGACCATCGGCCGCCCGCGCGTGCTGATGCGCGAAAACCCGGAGACGGGCGAGAAGGAAGAGCCGTTCGAGGAATGCCTGGTCGACGTCGATGAGGAATATTCGGGCGTGGTCGTGCAGAAGCTGAGCCTGCGCAAGGGCATGATGCAGGATATGCGCCCCTCGGGCGGCGGCAAGCAGCGCCTGACCTTCCTGATCCCCTCGCGCGGGTTGATCGGCTATCACGGCGAATTCCTGACGGATACGCGCGGCACCGGCATCATGAACCGGATCTTCGCCGGCTATCAGCCCTATGCCGGCTCGATCGAGGGGCGCCGCAATGGCTCGCTGATTTCCAACTCGGATGGCGAGGCGATCCAGTACGCGCTGTTCTACTTGCAGGAGCGTGGGACGCTGTTCGTCGATCCCGGCGTGAAGGTCTATGTCGGCCTGATCCTCGGCGAGCATTCGCGCGACAACGACCTTGATGTGAACCCGATCAAGGAAAAGAAGCTGACCAACATCCGCGCCGCCGGCAAGGATGAGGCGCTGCTGCTGGTGCCGCCGCGCCGGATGAGCCTGGAGCAGGCGATCGCCTATATCGAGGATGACGAACTCGTCGAGGTGACGCCCGCCGCCATCCGCCTGCGCAAGCGCTACCTGGACCCGCATGAGCGCAAGAAGCATGCGCGCCGGGCGGATAGCGAAGCGGCGTGAGACATCTCCAGGCTGGGCCGCGAAGCGGGCCCGGCCTGATTTTGCCATTGCCCCCCATGCCGCCATGGTGCGAAGACCCGCCGGTGCAGGCTCGCCATGCAGGATCTGTCGGGGCGGGCGGTGATCCCGCGCGATGTCCGAATCGCGCGCGGCATTCCCGATGACGGCGAGTTGCGCCTGACCGTGCGGGATGGCGAATTGCCCGCCATCTCGCGCGCCACCGCGCTGCACCGGATCTGGGCGGAAACCCAGGCGCTGCCCGCCACCGAACTGCTGATCGCCACCCGCCGCGCCGAGGCCCGCCCCGGCCTGCATGAGGGCCAGGCGCCCGCCGGTGGCTGACCTCACCCTGCCGCTGGTCTGGCGCGGCAAGAGCCTGTCGCTGGGCGATGCCGCCTGCCTGGCCACGGCGGCGGCACTGGGTCTGCCGGTCTTGGCCGCCGAGCGCGCCTGGGCGGCGCTGGGGCTGGCGGTGGAGGTCAGGCTGCTGCGCTGAGGCGATCAGCGCCGGGTGATCTTCACCTCATTGCCGCTGCCGGCGATCTGGCTGACCACGCTGCCGTCCGAGGCATGGGCCGTTTGGGTGATAGAGCGTGATCGCCGAAGGGCGGAACGCCCAGAGGCGTGAATCACGCTATAAAACAATAAGCTAGACTATGATCAGCGATTCTCTCATCGCTGATCATGGTCTAGCCTTGATGCCGGCGTCACCGCCGAGCAGGGCGAGCAGTTCCCGGGCCGCTTCCGGCTTGTTGTGCAGCAGATCCTTGAGCAGGCCGGTGATCCTGTCCGGGGTCGAGAGCCTGTCGGGCGCCGCCTCGGCCGCCGCGATAAGCTTGTTGGTGTGCATGGCATCCCGCAGCCCTTGTTGGCGGTTCCGGCTGCTTCATCGCAGCCAGCGCGGCGCGGATGGGTGCGAGCAGCCCGGCCTCGGGTCCCCGCCCCGCCTCAATGCCGTACTGCGCACGCTGGCCCGCTCTGCGTACACAGTTAACGGATTGTTGATTCGTGTGGGGCGTTTCCTGCCCGCGGAATGGCTGCGGCTATGGCAAGGTTTCGGCGGCGCTCCTGTATACTGCTCGTCGTGACCGCCGCCGTGCACCCTTTCCCGATCATTGACGGCCACGGCGCCATGCGCCGCTGGATTGCCCGCTGGCGCGATCAGATGGCGGCGCCCGGCTGGGCGACGTGCGCCTGGCCGGACCTGTCCGGGCTGCTCCACCTGCTGCACGCGCAGCTGCCCGACAGCGAATGGGCGGCCCTGCGCCGTTGGCTGCGCAGCACCGAGATCGCCGCCGTCATGCAGGAGGACCCGCTGACCCTCGCGGCCTGGGACCGGCCGCGCGGGCTGCCGATGGACCCTGTCCTGCAGGATCTGATGGTCGGCCATCGCAGCCAGCGACCGCGGCTGGCCGCCAGCACGCCGCTGGGGCGAGAGCTGCACGCCGCCATCCATGCCGGCCCCAGCGCCCAGTTGATGCGGGAGCGGCTGCGCTTCTTCACCCAGATGATCGCCAATCTCGTCACCGAGCAGCCGGGTGCGACCGTGCTGTCGCTGGGTGCCGGCCATCTGCGATCCCATGAATTGCTGGGCCCTGGCGAACGCCCGGCCCATTGGCTGGCGCTTGAGCCCGATGCGCGCGCCGCGCCGCGGCTGCGCAGCCTGCCAGGCGTTCACGGCGCGGTCGCGGGGCATGCGCGCCTCAACCGCAGCTCCGGCTCCTTCGACATGATCTGCATCCCAAGCCTGGTCGATGTGCTGCCCGCGCCCCAGGCCGCGCGCCTGACCCGCCGGGCCTTCAGGCTGCTCAAGCCCGGCGGGCGGCTGGTGTTCGGCGCGGCCGACCGCCTGCTGCCGGACGCCGCCTACCGCGACGTCTTCATGGATTGGCCGCAGCGCCCGGTGGGGCCGGCCACGCTGCGCCAGCTGCTGGACGCGGCCCCGGCGGCCGAACTCGCCGGCGCGCGCTTGATCCGTCGCGGCCGGGGCCTTGGCGCCTTCGGGGTGATTCAGCGCCGCGCCGGCTGACGCCGCAGCCAACCATGCTGGACGGTGATCAACGAAGGTCGATCACCGTCGCGAGGTCGCGAGCCAGACGCCGGCCAGCACGATCACGCCGCCGACCAGCACGCGCGGATCCGGCCATTCGCCCAGCAGCGCCGCCGCCACCGCCGCGGCGAAGGGCGGCTGCAGATAGCCGACCATGCCGGCATCGGTGGCGCGCGCGCGCTGCAGCAGCGTCAGGAACATGGTCAGCGGCAGGGCGCTGGCGAAGGCGCCCAGCAGCGCCAGCACCAGCCATTGCGACCCGGTCAGCGCGAAGGCGCCCTCCGGTGCGAAGGGCAGCGCCAGGCTGCCGGCGACCAGCCCTGAGACAAGCTGCTGCCCCAAGGCCAGCTGCGCCGGCGCCCCCGGCCGGACCTTGCGCGCATAGACCGTGCCCACGGCATAGGCCACGCCGGAAGCCAGGATCATCAGCCCGCCCGCCAGGGTGGCGCCACCCTCCAGCGCCGCCGGCCCGAGGATCACGGCGATTCCCGCGAAGCCGATCAGCAGGCCGAGCGCGCCGCGGCGTCCGGGGCGTTCCTCGGCCAGGAAGGGGATGGCGACGATCGCCACAAGCAGCGGCGTGGCGGCATGGATCAGCGCCGCCGGCGCCGCCTCGATCCAGGACAGGGCCTGCGCGGTCAGCAGGTTTGGCACCCAGCCATTGGTGGTGCCCAGCACCAGCGCGCCCACCATGACCCGCCGTGACAGCGGTGCCAACTGCCCCGTCGCGGCCAGGAACATGATCACGGCAAGCGCCGCGAACCCACCCCGCACGGCCGCCACGATCATGGGCGAGAGGTCCACCGCCACCATGCGCAGCAGCGGAAAGGAACTGCCCCACAGCGCGCCGATGACGATCATCCGCCACCAGAGCGACCAGCCGGTGAGTGGGATCAACGGCGGCCTCTCTCGATCTCCCGCCAGCGGGCGACGTTGCGGTTATGCTCCTCCAGCGTGCGCGCGAAGGCGTGGCCGCCGGTGCCATCCGCCACGAAGAACAGCATTTCCGTGGCGTCCGGCCGCGCCACGGCGCGCAGCGCATCGCGCCCCGGGCTGGCGATGGGCCCGGGCGGCAGGCCGCGGATTCGATAGGTGTTGAACGGGTGGTCGCGGTCCAGGTCGGCGCGCGTCAGCGGCCGGTCCAGCACGCCGCCATCGGCCGCCGCATAGGCGGTGGTCGGGTCGGATTGCAGCATCATGCCGCGCCGCAGCCGGTTGATGAACACGCCGGCCACCCGGCCACGCTCATCGGCGCGCCCGGTTTCCTTCTCGACGATCGAGGCCAGGATCAGCGCCTCTCGCGGGGAAGCCAGCGGCAGGTTGGGCGCGCGGCCGGCCCAGATCTCGGCCAGCGCCTGGTCCATGGCGGCGGTGGCGCGGCGCAGCAGGGCGGTGCGGGTCTCGCCGAACTGGTAGGCATAGGTCTCGGGCAGCACGGCGCCTTCGACCAGCACCGGCAATTCGCCGGTCAGCCCCTCGGTGCGTTCCAGCAGGGCAGCGATCTGGCGGGCGTTGAAGCCCTCGGGGATGGTCAGCCGGCGCTGCACCGGCCGGCCGCGGCGCAGGATCTCGAACACGTCGCGCAGGCTGGCGCGGGCGGGGAAGGTGAATTCCGCGGCGCGCAGCGGGCCATCGGCGGTGGTGATCCAGGCCGCCGCCAGGAAGACCAGCGGCTGGCCCACCACGCCCCGCTCGGCCAGCGTATCGGCGATGGCGGAGGCGCCGCCGCGCGGCACCACCAGAGTCACCTCCTGCGCCAGCGGGCCCGGGCCCGACCAGGCGCGATTGACCTGCCACCAGCCAAGGCCGGCGGTGCCGGCCAGGATCACCAGAAGGATGAGGGGAACGAAAAGGCGCCGCATGTCCCGCTACCGATGGGGCCGCGCGGCGCGGCTGGCAAGCCGCCTCAGGGGGCCCGCTTGAAGACGATGCTGGCGTTGGTGCCGCCGAAGCCGAAGCTGTTGGACAGCGCCACCTCGATCGGCCGCTGCTGCGCCTGCTTCGCCACCCGGTCGATCCGGCTTTCCCGCGAGGGGTTTTCCAGGTTCAGCGTGGGCGGCGCCACCCCGTCGCGGATCGCGAGGATGGAGAAGATCCCCTCCACCGCCCCGGCCGCGCCCAGCAGATGCCCGACGGCCGATTTGGTGGAGGACATGGCCAGCCCGCCGGCCGCATCGCCCCACAGCCGCTCCACCGCGCCAAGCTCGATATCGTCGCCCATCGGCGTGGAGGTGCCGTGCGCGTTCACATACTGCACCTGGTCGGGCCGCACGCCGGCACTGGCCAGGGCGGCCTTCATGGAACGGTAGGCGCCATCGCCATCCTCGGCCGGCGCCGTGATGTGATGCGCGTCGCCCGACATGCCATAGCCGACAACCTCGGCATGGATGGTGGCGCCGCGCCGGCGCGCATGCTCCAGCTCCTCCAGCACCAGCACCCCGGCGCCCTCGCCCATGACGAAGCCGTCGCGGTCGCGGTCCCAGGGGCGGCTGCCCGCTGTCGGATTGTCGTTGAAGGCGGTCGAGAGCGCGCGGCTGGCGCAGAAGCCGGCCATGCCGATTTCCGCCACCGCGGCTTCGGCGCCGCCGGCCACCATCACCTCGGCATCGCCGAGCGCGATCAGTCGCGCCGCATCGCCCAGCGCATGCACGCCGGTGGCGCAGGCGGTGACCACCGCATGGTTCGGCCCCTTGAAGCCGTAGCGAATCGAGACGTGGCCCGAGGCCAGGTTGATCAGCGAGGAGGGGATGAAGAAGGGGCTGAGGCGTCGCGCCTTGCCGGCGGCGACGATCATGGAGGCTTCGTGGATGGTGGGCAGCCCACCAATCCCCGAGCCGATCATCACGCCGGTGCGGATCCGCGATTCCTCATCCTGCGGCACCCAGCCGCTGGATTCGACCGCTTCCTGGGCCGCCACCAGCGCGAGCTGGATGAAGCGGTCCATCTTCTTCTGGTCCTTGACGGGAATCCACTCATTCACGTCGAGCGCCCCATCCGCCTTGGTTCCCACCGGCACCTGGCCGGCGATCTTGGCGGTGAGCTGGCTGACGTCGAAGGATTGGATGGCGGCAATGCCGCTATGTCCGGCGAGCATGCGCTTCCACACATGCTCCACGCCGAGGCCGAGCGGGCATGCTATGCCCATGCCCGTGACGACCACGCGTCGCGGTGCAGCGAGGTGAGCGAACACGCGGGATCCCCCCGTTCAGTCTTCAGACCAGCGAGAGCGGCTTCAGGCCGCCTTCTGCTTCTCGATATAGTCGATCGCGTCCTTGACGGTGGTGATCTTCTCGGCCGCGTCGTCCGGGATCTCGACCCCGAAGGCTTCCTCGAACGCCATCACCAGTTCGACCGTGTCCAGGCTGTCGGCGCCCAGATCGTCGATGAAGGAGGATTCAAGGTTAACCTTTGCCTCCTCGACGCCCAGATGCTCGACGACGATCTTTTTCACCTTTTCGGCGGTCTCGCTCATGCGAGGTCTCTCCTGTTGCAGTCTGGCCGTGCCCAGTTGGTCTGCGAGGGTGGCGGGAATCGGGGCCCTGGCGAGCCATCGCGGCGCGCCACGACACGCGGTTTTCATCTGGCCCATCAGGCGGCCGGACGCAAGCCGGCTTGCGCCGGCTTCGCATCAGGCCATCAGCATTCCGCCATTCACATGCAGGGTTTGCCCGGTCACCCACCCGGCCTCGGCGCTGGCCAGGTAGACCAGGGCGGCCGCCACATCCGAAGGCTGGCCCATCCGCCCGGTCGGGATGCGCGACAGCAGGGCGGTGCGCGCGGAATCCGGGATGGCGTCGGTCATGGCGGTCTGCACGAAGCCCGGCGCCACCACATTCACCGTCACGCCGCGCGTCGCGACCTCCAGCGCCAGCGACTTGCTGAGCCCGATCAGCCCGGCCTTGGCGGCCGCGTAGTTGGCCTGCCCGGCATTGCCGGTGACGCCGACGATGGACGCGATCGAGATGATCCGCCCATGCCGGCGCTTCATCATCCCGCGCAGCGCCGCGCGGGCCAGCCGGAAGGGGGCGGTCAGGTCCACCTCCAGCACCGCGTTCCAGTCGGCATCGCCCATGCGCAGCGCCAGCATGTCGCGGGTGAAGCCGGCATTGTTCACCAGGATATCCAGCGTGCCGCCCTTGGCCTCCACCGCCTCGACCAGGGCGGCGGGCGCTGCCGGGTCGGTCAGGTCGGCAGGCAGCGCCAGCACGCGTTCGCCGCCGAGGTCGCTGACCAGCCGTGCCAGTTCCGATTCGCGGCGGCCGGTGATGGCCACCATGGCCCCCTGCGCGTGCAGCGCCCGCGCGACCGCTTCCCCGATGCCGCCGGTGGCGCCGGTGACGAGTGCGGTCCTGCCGGTCAGGTCGAACATCAGCCTTCTCCTGCGCCGAGGCGCTTGATCATGGTGTAGCGCGTTTGGCCGGGCGGGCAGCCCTCGATCCGGCCGGTCTCCGTATAGCCGTGCTTCAGGTAGAAGCCGCGCGCCTGGAAGGAATAGGTGTCGAGCCGGACGCCCACGCAGGCGCGGCGCACGGCCTCCGCCTCGGCCGCCGCCAGCAGCCGGCTGCCAAGCCGCTGGCCACGCAGCGCCGGCGCCACCGCCAGGTTGCGCACCCAGAGCCACCGCCAGTTGATCCCGCCCAGCAGCCCGCCCTGGATCACCCCGGCCGCGTCGCGCAGCACGATCCTGAGCGGCAGCGGATCCATCGGCCAGCCGGCCCCGGCATTGTGGGCAGCCAGCACGCCACTGACCGCTTCCTCCTCGGCCCGGTTCGCGTCGGTCGCGAGGGTGAGAATCGTCACAGCGACTTGAGGAAGGCTTCGATGTCGGCGGGGCCGTTGATGGCGCTGGCCGTGGCGTCGGGCATCAGGCGCTTCATCAGCCCGGTGAGCACGCGGCCGGCGCCGACTTCCAAGAAGCGGTCGCAGCCCATCTCGCCCATCGCCAGGATGCATTCGCGCCAGCGCACCGTGCCGGTGACCTGGCGCACCAGAAGGTCGCGGATCAGCGCCGGGTCGGTGGCCTTGGCAGCCGTCACGTTGGCCACCACCGGCACCGCGGGGGCGACCATGTTCGCGCTGCCGAGCGCATCCGCCATGGCGGCGGCGGCGGGTTCCATCAGCGCGCAGTGGAACGGGGCCGAGACGGGCAGCTTCATCGCCCGCTTGATGCCGGCCGCCTTGGCACCCTCGATCGCGCGATCGACGGCGCCGGCATGGCCGGAGATCACGATCTGCCCGCCGCCATTGTCATTGGCCACCTGCACCACCTCGCGCGCGCCGGTCAGCGGATCGGCGGCGGCGGCGGCACAGATGGCGGCGGCCTGGTCAAGCTCGGCGCCGAGCAGCGCGGCCATGGCGCCGACGCCGGCCGGCACGGCCGCCTGCATGGCATCGCCGCGCAGCCGCAGCAGGCGCGCCGCGGTCGGCACGTCGAAGGTGCCGGCGGCCGCCAGCGCCGCATATTCGCCGAGCGAATGGCCCGCCACCAGCGCCACCCGGTCGCGCAGCACGAAGCCGCCCTCCGCGGCCAGCGTCCGCACGATCGCCAGGCTCATCGCCATCAGCGCCGGCTGGGCGTTGGCGGTGAGCGTCAGTTCCTCGGCCGGGCCCTCGAACATCAGGCGCGACAGGTGCTGGCCGAGCGAATCGTCCACCTCCTGGAACAGGTGGCGGGCGGCGGGGAAGGCGGCGGCGAGGTCGCGGCCCATGCCGGGGGCCTGGCTGCCCTGGCCGGGAAAGGTGAAGGCGAGCGCCATTTCTTGTCGTCTGACCCCAAGGTGAAGCGTGCGGGGCCTAGGGCCGGCAGCGGGGCGCCGTCAAGGCCCGCCGCGGTCGCGACGCCCCGCGCGCGGCCCTGGCACCACCGCCCGACCCTCGGCGCGCCGCCCGTCGCCCTGCCGGCCGCGGCACGGCAGCCGGCGGACATGGCGCGGCGCGGTTCCGCGTGCAGCCAGGAAATCGCAGGATGCAAGAAGGCCGCATTATGCCGCGCTTTCGAGGAGGAGAGCGCAACCTCACACGGCTTTGCGGCTCCGTTATTTGCAAAATGCATGGCGCGCCGGTTGCAACCGGTCTCCGGCACCCGCTGGAGACTATGATGCAGACCATCCGCCTTGGCACACTCGGCCGCGACACGCTCTACGGCAGCAGCAACCTCGATGACTGGTTCCAGGCCGGTGCCGGCGACGACATCATGTTCGGCAATGGCGGCACCGACCTGTTCGACGCTGGCGAAGGCCATGACCGGATGCATGGCGGCAAGGGCGCCGACACCATGCTGGGCGGCGCGGGCAACGACACCGCCTATGCCGGCGGCGGCGATGATCGGGTCGAGGCCGGCGAAGGCAGCGACAAGATCTACGCGGGCTCGGGCAATGACACGGTACGCGGCGATGCGGGTGACGACCTGGTCGAGGCCGGTACCGGCAATGACCTGGTCTTCGGCGGCGCCGGCAGCGACGAGATCCAGGGTGAGGCCGGCAACGACACGATCCAGGGCGGCCAGGACAATGGCCGCCTGGCCTGGACCGGTGGCGCCAGCGAAGACGGCGACGACAGCGAGGAAGACGACACGGTCGACCAGAAGGAGGGGGGCGACGGCGACGAGGATTGCGCGATCGAGACCAGCAGCCTCGACTTCACCATCGGCGCCACCCATGACGGCTCCAAGCCCGGCAACCCCGGCGTGGCGGTGAACGTCACCGAGACCGCCGAAGGCGGCCTGCTCTTCAAGGTGACGGTCGAGCCGAATGGCAAGAACGTCGCCGATCTGCGCGGCCTGTTCTTCCAGATCGGCAATGAGAGCCTCGCCAAGACGCTCTCCGCCAAGGGCGAGTGGGTGAGCGGCTTCGAGGGCGCCGAGGACGCGATCAGCAATCTCGGCGGCGGCGTGAACACCGAGGGCGTGAAGACCGGCCCCTTCGATTTCGGCCTCTCCTTCGGCACCAGCGGCATCGGCAAGGATGATGTGCGGGAGGCAAGCTTCACGCTTTCCTCCAGCAAGGGCCCGATCGGCCTCGACCTTCTGGACGGCATGGATTTCGCCGCCCGCCTGACCTCCTTCGGCGCCGAAGGCGGCGATCGCGGGGGCAGCCTCAAGCTCATCGGCAATGCCGGCGAGATCGAGAAGCTTGTCTGCGAGGCGCCGGAAAAGGCCGAGCCGGCCGCCCCCGCCCCCGCCCCCGTTCCTGCTCCGGAGAAGGCGCCCACCGCCCCCGCGCCGCTGACGCTGGCCGAGGTGGTGATCGGCGACAACCTCTACGGCAACGACGGCCGCGACACCTTCATCTTCGAGAAGGGCGACGGCGTTGATCTGATCTGGGATTTCGCGGCCGGTGCCGACCTGCTCGACATCCGCGGCTATGCCAGCACGGATGTGGACGCCTTCACCTTCGTCTCGAAGGTCACGAACCTGGGCCGCGAAGGGGTGAACCCGCTCGATGCCGGCAGCCACCAGAAGCTGGCGTTGATCCTGGACGCCGCTGGCGATGCCATTCTCTTCAACGATCTCGGCAATCCGGCCAGCACGGCGGCGGCGGTGAAGTTCAGCGACAAGACCATGTCGATCCACGAATTGCTGGCCAAGGCCACCCCCGCCACGGCGCCGGCGGCAGCTGCGGGCGACGAGGTCTCGGCCAAGATCGCCATCACCAACAGCTGGTGGGGCGGCTTCCAGGGCGAAATCGTGGTCACGGCCAAGTCCGCGCTGACCGATTGGGACGTGCTGCTTGGCACGAAGTTCAACGTGAACAGCGTCTGGGGTGCCGAGCTGGGTTCCAAGACCGCGACCGCGGGCGGGAGCCTGATCGACCTGAACGATGCGAACTGGAACGGCACGCTCGCCGCCGGCCAGAGTGCCACCATCGGCTTCACCGCCGAGACCGGCTTCGCCGGCGTGATGGCCGCGCCGCAGATCCTGGAAAGCCTCTGGATCGGGTGAGGCTTTCCGGCCCGGCGAAGTGAGGCAGGCTGGCCCTCGGGCAGACGAGCGCCGCCGGTTGGCAGGGTGGGGGCGCCGGGATACAATCCGACGCCCCTTGTCCGTTGGAAACTGAGCCGATGCCCGCCTACCAGTACGTCTATGTGATGAAAGACCTCACCAAGTCCTATCCGGGCGGGCGCGAGGTTTTCAAGGGAATCACCCTGTCATTCCTGCCGGATGTGAAGATCGGCGTGCTCGGCCCGAACGGCGCCGGCAAATCGACGCTGATGAAGATCATGGCCGGCCTCGACAAGGAATTCGGCGGCGAGGCCTGGGCCGCCGAGGGGGCGCGCGTGGGCTATCTGCCGCAGGAGCCGCACCTCAACCCCACCAAGAGCGTGGGCGAGAATGTGATGGAAGCCTTCACCGTGCTGTCCGCCCAGCTCGCCCGCTTCAACGAGATCTCGGAAGCCTTCGGCGAGGAAATGTCGGAGGAGCGGATGAACACGCTGCTCGCCGAGCAGGCCGAACTGCAGGAAGCGATCGACGCCGCCGAGGGCTGGGAGATCGACCGGCGCATCGACATCGCACTCGACGCGCTGCGCTGCCCGCCCTTCGACAGCCCGGTCGCCCATCTGTCGGGCGGTGAGCGGCGCCGCGTGGCGCTGTGCAAGCTGCTGCTGGAAAAGCCCGATCTGCTTCTGCTGGATGAGCCGACGAACCATCTGGACGCGGAAAGCGTGGCCTGGCTGGAACAGACGCTGAAGGATTATCGCGGCGCCGTGCTCATCGTCACGCATGACCGCTACTTCCTGGACAATGTGACCAACTGGATCCTGGAGGTCGATCGCGGCCGGGGCTTCCCCTACCAGGGCAACTACTCGGCCTACCTGGACCAGAAGCGCAAGCGCCTGCAGCAGGAAGAACGCGAGGAAAGCGCCCGCCAGCGGCAGCTGGCCAAGGAGCAGGAATGGATGGGCCGCAGCCCCGCCGCCCGCCAGGCCAAGTCGAAGGCGCGCATCGCGGCCTATGAGGAAATGCTGGCGAAAAGCCAGGAGAAGGTCGGCGTCGAGAACGAGATCATCATCCCGCCCGCGCCGCGCCTGGGCAACATCGTCATCACCGCCGAGCAGCTGCGCAAGGGCTATGGCAACCGCATGCTGATCGAGGATCTGAACTTCAAGCTGCCGCCGGGCGGGATCGTGGGCGTCATCGGGCCGAATGGCGCGGGCAAGTCCACCCTGTTCAAGATGATCACCGGCGTCGAGCAGCCCGATGGCGGCAAGCTGCTGGTGGGGGACAGCGTGAAGCTTGGCTATGTGGACCAGAGCCGCGACAGCCTGGCCGACGACAAGACCGTCTGGCAGGAAATCTCCGACGGGATGGACCAGATCACCATCGGCAAGCGCAGCGTGCCCTCCCGCGCCTATGTCGCGGCCTTCAACTTCCGTGGCGCGGACCAGCAGAAGCGCGTGGGCGTGCTGTCGGGCGGTGAGCGCAACCGCGTGCATTTGGCCAAGATGCTGAAGCGCGAACATAATGTGCTGCTTCTGGACGAGCCGACCAACGATCTCGACGTCGATACGCTGCGCGCGCTGGAAGATGCGCTGGAGGAATTTGCCGGCTGCGCCGTGGTGATCAGCCACGATCGCTGGTTCCTCGACCGCCTGGCCACCCACATCCTGGCCTTCGAGGGCGACAGCCACGTCGAATGGTTCGAGGGGAATTTCGAGGCCTACGAAGCCGACAAGCGACGACGCCTCGGCGCCTCGGCCGACCAGCCGCACCGCATCAAGTACCGCCCGCTGGCCCGATGAGCGGCGCGCCTTGACGGCGCCGATCCTGGCCGCGCCGCGCACCCTGCGCACGGCGCGGCTTTCCCTGTTGCCGCCGGCGCTGGAGCATCTGGACGACATCATCCGCCTGAAGGCGGATGAGGCCGCCTTCGGCCTGATGCTGCACGGCACCCGCACGCCCGACCGCGCGCGCGAGGAGCTGGAGGATGACATCGAATTCTGGCTGGTGCGCGGCTATGGCACCTGGTCGGTCTTCGAGCATGGGACCGGCGCCTTCCTTGGCCTGTGCGGCCTGATGGAAAGGCCGGACGGGCGTGGCGTGGCGCTTCGCTTCGCCCTTTGGCCGGCATGCCGCGGCAAGGGCTATGCCCGCGAAGCCGCGCGCGCCGCGCTGGAATTCGGCTTCCGGGCGGGCCTGCCGCGCATCATCGCCGTGGCCTGGGCGGAGAATGCGGCGTCGCGCGGCGTGCTGGAAGATATCGGGATGCGGCAGTGCGACCGCTTCACCTATCGCGGGCGGGCGATGCTGGTCTACGAGGCCAACAGCGAAACCCCCGTCATCGCCGCCGGCTGAGGCAGGCCCATCAGGGCCAGCAGCGTCGGCGCGATGTCGGCCAGCCGCCCGTCCCGCAGCGCGACACCCGGCGCGCCCACCAGGATCGCCGGCACGACGTTGGTGGTGTGCGCGGTGTGCGGCCCACCCGTCTCCGGATCGCGCATCATCTCGGCATTGCCATGGTCGGCGGTCACCAGCAGCACGCCGCCCACCGCCGCCATCGCCGCGACAATCCGCGCCAGGCAAGCGTCCACCGCCTCCACGGCGCGGATCGCCGCCGGCAGGCTGCCCGTATGGCCCACCATGTCGGCATTGGCGAAGTTCAGCACGATCAGGTCATGCGCGCCGGCCGCGATCGCCGCCACCGCGCGGTCGGCCAGTTCGGGCGCCGACATCTCCGGCTGGAGGTCATAGGTGGCGACCTTGGGGGAGGGCACCAGGATGCGCGCCTCGCCGGCGAAGGGCGTCTCCTCCCCGCCGTTCAGGAAGTAGGTGACGTGCGGGTATTTCTCGGTCTCGGCCATGCGCAGCTGGGTGCGGCCGGCGGCGCTGACGGTGGCGCCCAGAATGTCGGCCATGGATTGCGGGGCGAACAAGGCGGGCAGGAAGGGCGCCAGCGCGGCGCTATACTCGGTCATGCTGGCGGCACCGGCCAGGCGCACCGTGGGTTCCGGCGCAAAACCCTGGAAGGCCGGGTCCAGGAAGGCGGCCATGATCTGCCGCACCCGGTCGGCGCGGTAGTTGAAGCAGAGCAGCCCATCGCCATGGTTCATGGCGCGATAGTCGCCAATCGCCGCCGCCGGGATGAATTCGTCGGTCTTGCCCGCCGCATGGCCGGCCGCCACGGCCGCCTGCGCGGTGGCGAAACGCGCCCCCTGCGGGTTGACCATCACGTCATAGGCCTGTTGCACCCGTTCCCAGCGATTGTCGCGGTCCATCGCGAAATAGCGGCCGCAGACGGTGGCGATGGCGGCACCCTCGGGCAGCGCCGCCTCGAAGGCGGCCAGGAAGCCCGGGGCCGAATCGGGCGCCGTGTCGCGCCCGTCGGTCCAGGCATGCACCCACACGCGCAGTCCCGAAGCCGTGGCGGCGCGGGCCAGCGAAATGGCGTGATCCTGCTGGCTGTGCACCCCGCCGGCCGAGAGCAGGCCGGCCAGGTGCAGCGCGCCGCCGCTTTCCTTCACCTGCGCGACCAGGCGCGTGAAGGCGGGAAGGCGGGCGATGCTGCCATCGGCGCAGGCCGCGTCGATCCGCACCAGATCCTGCATCACCACGCGGCCCGCGCCGATATTCAGGTGACCGACCTCGCTATTGCCCATCTGCCCCGCCGGCAGGCCCACATCAGGCCCCGAGTTGCGCAGGAAGGCATGCGGGCAGCTGGCCCAGAGCCGGTCGAAGCAGGGCGTCTCGGCCAGCGTCACGGCGTTGTCGGGGGCGGGGTCGCGCCAGCCCCAGCCATCCAGGATCGCCAGCATCACGGGGTGGGGCATGACAGGTCTCCTATCGGCGCAGTGCCGCGACTTCGGCCCTGAGCGCGCGGATTTCGGCCAGCAGCACCTGGCTGTCCAGATGCGCCTCGCTGCGCGCCGCTGCCTCGGCGGGGCCGTCGCGTTCCTCGCGCATCGTCTGGATGCTGTCCACGATCACGCCGATGAACAGGTTCAGCACGACGAAGGTGGCCAGCAGCGTGAAGGGCAGGAAGAACAGCCAGGCCAGCGGCATATGGCCCATCGCGGTGCGCACCACATTGCCGAAATCATCCATCGCCATCAGCTGGAACAGCGTGAACAGGCTGGCGCCGAGGTCGCCGAACTCCTCCGGCATGACGTCGCCGAACAGCTTGGTGGCCATCACCGCGAAGACGTAGAAGACCAGGATCATCAGCAGCACGATGCTGCCCATGCCGGGCAGCGCCTTCAGCATGGCCTCCACCACGTTGCGCAGCGATGGCACCACGCTGATCAGCCGCAGCACGCGCAGGATGCGCAGCGCGCGCAGCACCGACAGCGCGCCCGAATCCGGCGCCCAGGCGATGCCCACCACGATCAGGTCGAAGATCCCCCAAGGGTCGCGGAAGAAGCGGCCGCGGAAGGCGTAGATCCGCAAGCCGAGCTCGGCGGTGAACAGCCACAGCAGCGCGACGTCCACCGCATGCAGCAGCCCGCCCCAATCCTGCATGATGGTGGCCGAGGTCTCGAGCCCGAGTGTCACCGCGTTCAGCAGGATCAGCCCCACCACCACCCGCTGGAACAGGGGCGCCAGGATCAGCCGGGCCGCGCGCGCGCGCAGATTATCCTCGGCATCGGCCGCGATCAGCACTTCCTGCATGCGCAAAACACCCCCGGCTGGCGGCGGAGGGTTTGGCGCGCCGCCGCGCGGTCTTCAAGGGGGGGCCGTGCTACAGGATCAGCGCGGGCACGCCGAAGATGTGGCGGTGGAAGTGCAGCAGCGCCGCCCACAGGACCAGGCCCACCACCGGCGGCATCCAGCCGATCTCGGCCAGCACCGGCCGGTTGCGACCCGACAGGATGGCGCCGAAGGGGATGATCGAGGTCTGCGCCGCGAAGCCGGGCCAGGCCATGGGCATGCGGCGCGCCAGCTTGGCGTCGATCGAGGGCATGCCGGCCAGCGCCGTCGCCAGGAAGGCGCCGAAGAACAGCAGGCTGGCCACGTCGCCATTCGCCAGCAGATGGCAGAAAGCCCAGATGGCGAAGGACCAGAGCATCGGGTGGCGCGTCACCCGCTGGATGCCGCGCACCTCCTCGCCCAGGCCCTTGGCGCCGACGGCGGTCGGGTTGCGCTTGTGGCTCGCCATGAACAGCACGAAGGCGGGCAGCATCAGGATGGCGGTGATCCAGCGCAGCCAGTCGGGCGCCGACCAGAGGAAGACCACCGGCGCATTCTGCCAGGCGATCACCAGCAGCGTGATGCTGACCACGGAGGCGATCGAGAAGCCGATCAGGAACTTCGCCTCGCCCACCAGTTCGGTCAGCAGGTCCCGCAGCTGGGTGCCCGAGAGGCCGACATGCACGAACACCCACAGGGCGGCGGCAAGGAACAGAAGGATCATGGGCGCAGCTCCGGCTTGACGCGCCAGAGTGCGCCGTGACGGCGGAGCCGTTCAAGCGCGCCGATGTTTCAATGCTGCGGTCAGCGTGTGCGGGCCAGCAGGGTGGCCATCTCGGCGCCGCTGCGTCCGGCGCGGGCGCCGATCGCGGCCAGCGTCTCCTGCGGGGCGGCCTCGATCCCGGCGGCGCGCAGCTTGGCCAGCGCGGCCTCCGGCGTGGTGCCGAAGGCGGGCGCCGCCGCCGCCAGCGGGGCCTGCGACAGGGCGCGGAACACCGCCCCCGGGCTGGCCGAGGAGCCACTGGCGGTCATGGCGGTGAAGACCACCGAGCCGGCCAGCGCAGCCACCAGCGCCGACACCGCCAGGTTGCGCCGCAGATAGCCGAGGAAGGTCCGCCAGTTGCGCGCCAGGTGCCAGATCGCGATGGCCGAGAAGACCAGGCTCAGCCATTCATGGGATGCGCGCACCAGCCCCTGGTTCCAGTGCAGCAGCAGCATGATGCCGGTGATGGTGGAGACCAGGAAGGTCACCAGGGTGACCGGTGTCACCATGTCCCGGCCGATCCGGCGGATCAGCGACAGGCGTGGGGCTGTGGGGGTGGCGAGCATGGCGGACATTGGGGCGATCTCCGGTTTCCAACGGTCCGGCCACCCTGGGCCCGGCATGTTGCGGGCGGATATCGCGGCGGCGGCGGATCGCAACCCCGCGCGACGAAGCGTTACGGCCGCCAGGCCCGGTGATAGGGGTGGCCGCTGCGGATCGCCTGGGCGCGGAACAGCTGCTCGGCCAGCAGCCCGCGCACCAGCAGATGCGGCCATGTCATCGGGCCGAGCGACAGGCGGAGGTCGGCGCGCGCCAGGATGGCGGGGTCCAGCCCCTCGGCGCCGCCGATCAGGAAGCAGGGCGCGCGGCCGGCTTCCTGCCAGCGGGTCAGGGCGGCCGCGAAGGCTTCGGTCGACCAGGCCTGCCCGCCGAGGTCGAGCGCCACGGCCAGCGCCCCCTCCGGCAGGGCGCCGAGCAGGGACGCGGCTTCCCGCCGGCGGATTTCGGCCGGGCTGCCGCGGCCCTCGGGCAGTTCGGTCACCAGCGGGGGCGGGCGCAGGCGGGCGGCGTGGGTGGCGAACAGGTCGGCCTCCGGCCCCGGCCGCAGCCGCCCGATCGCCAGGATCCGGACGCCGATCAATCCGTCTCGTCGTCGTCGAGGTCGATATCGGCCTCGGGCACCGAGCCATCGTCGGGCAGCACATCCGCCGGGTCCATCGCCGAGGGGCTGTCCGGGCCCCACATGCGCTCCAGCGCATAAAGCCGCCGGGCTTCCGGCTTGAACAGATGGACCACCAGGTCGCCGGCATCGATCAGCACCCAATCGTCGCTGGCCTGGGTGGCATCGCGGCGCAGCTTGAGCCCTTCCTTGCCGAAGGCCTCGTCCAGATGCGTCGCCATCGCCTGGATCTGGCGGTCCACCAGGCCCGTCGCGATCACCAGCCAATCCGCATAGTCGGCGCGGCCGGTCACATCGAGCACCAGGATGTTCTCGGCGCCATCGGCTTCCAGGCTGCGCTGTGCGGCGGCGACCAACCGGTCGATCAGCGCGGGTGCCGCCTTGGTGCGCGGGGTGGTGCGGCGGGGGCGTGGCGCCGCGGGCGGCTTGGCAGCGGCCGGTGCTTTCGCGGCCTTGGCCGCCTTGGCGGTTGGCGCCTTCGCGGCCTTCGCCAGCCTGGCCTTGGCCGCGCCGGTTGGCTTCAGCGCCTTGGCGCGCGTCGGCTTCGCGGCCGCTTCCTTGGCCGGCTTCGCGGCGCGCGGCTTCGCCGCCTTCGCGGCGGGAGCCTCCGCCGTCGGGTCAGCCTTGGTTGCCCGGCTCCTCACGCGGGGGGGCTTCGGGGCTTCGGTGTCAGGCCTGGGATTGCGGGCGATGTCCGCCTCCTCCAACGAAAATCAATGATTGTCGCATGCTACCATGAAATCGCGCCCGCCGCCCCTCCTCGGGCGCGGAGCGCGGTGGCGCTGGCTGCATGCTCGGCGGCGGGCACGAAGCACCAGGGCGCATGGGCCCCGGGCGGGGCGGCCAGCAAGGATCCGGGCCGCCGCCGATGCCGGCCGAGGGCCCGCGCCGCCTGCCCGGCCAGGGCGCGGCGCGTCCAGCCGGGGCGCGGCAGCACGGCGATGGGCGTGTCGCGGGCCAGCCGCCGCCAGCCCAGCCAGCGCGGCAATTGCACCAGATTATCCGCCCCGATCACGAAGACGAAGCGCCGCCGGGGGAAACGTCGGCGCAGTGCCGCCAGCGTTTCCAGCGTGAAGCGGGTGCCCAGCGCGGTCTCGATCGCGGTTGCCCGCACGCGCCGCCCATCCGCGATGGCACGGGCCGTTGCCAGACGCGCCTGCAGCGGCGCCATGCCGGCCCGGGGCTTCAGCGGGTTGCCCGGCGAGACCATCAGCCAGACCTGATCGAGGCCGAGCGCCCGCCGCACCACCCGCGCCACATGCGCATGCCCCGCATGGGCCGGGTTGAAGCTGCCGCCCAGCAGCCCGATGCGGCCGCGATACCGGTCGCCGCGCGCGTTGATGGTCAACGGATGCGCACCGTCACCTGCACCGGCGCGCTGGCCAGCCCGGTGTAGGTCGCGCTGTAGGTCCGCCCGGCCACCACCGGCAGCGCCGGCGAAAAGCCGCCGAGCGACACATGGTCGCCCGCCTGCAAGCCCCGCCCCTCGGCGCGCAGCGCCTGGATCAGCCAGGCGAGTGCGGCCAGCGGGTGGCCCATCAGCGCGCTGCCCGGCGCCTCGGCCAGCACGCCGCCCTCGTCGGACAGGGTCACGCGCATGCTGGCCAGCCGGGCGGCGAAGGCCGAGGTGGCCTCGGCCGGGATCTCCTCGCCGAGGACGCCAAAGCGGGCGCCGACATTGATCGCCAGCAACAGCGGGCCGGACCAGGGCACTTCGCCCCGCCAGACCAGGTCGGGCAACTCGATGAAGGGGATCACCGCCTCGATATGGTGCAGCAGGGCCACCGGGTCGTGGCCCGCCTGGTTGATGCCAGCGTCGCGGATACGGACCAGCAGGTCGCTCTCCACCGCCCCGTTCAGCCCGAAGCCTGCCGGGAATTCGGCGCCCGATCGGGCGCGGAGCGTGCCATGGAAGAGGGCGCCGGCCACCGGGTGGGGCACGCCGAAGCGCGCCTGGGCGGCCGGGTTGGTCAGCCCCACCTTCCAGCCCATGCGGTCGCCCCAGGGCTGCGCCAGCACGGAAGCCAGCCTTTCGCGCGCGCAGATGCCATCCGCCATCGTGAGGCCCGTGAAGGGCGCGGGTGGCGGGCTGCGGTCCAGCATGGCCTGCGCCAGCCGCGCCACGGCGGGCACGTCCGGGCAGGCGGCCGCGGCGGGCAGCGGCGACAGGGCGATCAGCAGGGCCAGCAGGCGTTTGCGCATCAGGACCTCAAACGGGGGGACCTCAGACGGGCGGGACGTAGCCTTCGACCAGCACCGCTTCGCTGCGCGTCGTGGCATGGCGCAGCGCCAGCAGCGGCGCATAGTCGGGCCCATTGTAGAAGGCCTCGGCCGCCGCGATGGTGGGGAATTCGAGGATCACGAGGCGCTTGACCTCGGGGTTGCCCTCCTTCGTGTGGACCGCCCCGCCGCGCACCAGATACCGGCCGCCATGCGCCGCGATCACGGCTGGCACGGCTTCCCGATAGCGCTCGAAGCCCGCTGGATCGGTCACCTCGATATTGGCGATCAGGTAGGCGGGCATGGGCGTGTCCCTCTCAGGGCCTGTGAAATGATCGAGTTTCTGCCTTAATGCCCGTTGATAGCATTGGATTTTTTCCTGCGTTTTTTGGCGCTTTCGGGCATTAACGCACAAACTCTCAGGGCCGAAGCTGGCCGGTGCCGATCACATGGTAGCGTGCAGTGCAAAGCTGCTCGAGGCCAACGGGTCCGCGCGCATGCAGCCGGCCGGTCGCGATCCCGATCTCGGCCCCGAAGCCGAATTCCCCGCCATCGCAGAATTGCGTCGACGCATTCCACATGCCGACCGCCGAGCCGATGCCGTCCAGGAATGCGCAGGCCGCGGCGGGGTCCTGCGTGACGATGGCTTCCGTATGCTCGCTGCCAAAGTGCGCAATGTGGGACAGCGCGCTGTCCATCCCATCCACCACCGCGATCGAGAGCATCGGCGCCAGCCATTCGGTGCGGAAATCCGCCTCGGTCGCGGCCGGCAGGTCGGGCAGGATCGCGCGCGCGCGCTGATCGGCGCGGAAGCCGCAGCCGAGCGCCGCCAGGTCGGCCACCAGCAGCGGCAGCAACCGGTCCGCGATGCCGGCGTCGATCAGCAGCGTCTCGGTGGAGCCGCAGACGCCGGTGCGGCGCATCTTGGCGTTGGCCAGGATGGCGCGTGCCATCTCGGGCTCGGCCGCTTCGTGGATGTAGGTGTGGCAAAGCCCCTCGGCATGGGCCAGCACCGGCACGCGCGCTTCCTGCTGCACGCGCGTCACCAGCCCCTTGCCGCCGCGCGGCACGATCAGGTCGATCAGCCCGGCCGCGCCCAGCATGGCGGCCACGAAGGCGCGATCGGCCGAGGGCGCGACCTGGATCGCCGCCGCCGGCAGGCCGGCCGCCTGCAGCCCCTGGACCATGCAGGCATGGATGGCGCGCGCCGAATGCAGGCTTTCGCGCCCGCCGCGCAGGATCACCGCGCTGCCAGCCTTGAGGCAGAGCGCGCCGGCATCGGCACCCACATTCGGGCGGCTTTCATAGATCATCCCGATCACGCCGAGCGGCTGAGCCACGCGGCGGATCACCAGGCCGTTCGGCCGCGTCCATTCCGCCAGCACGTGCCCGACCGGGTCAGGCAGCGCGGCCACTTCCGCCACGCCGGCGGCCATCGACGCGACCCGCGCCTCGGTGAGCGCGAGCCGATCCCGATAGGCATCGCTCAGCTCGGTCGCGGTCGCCAGGTCGCGCGCATTGGCGGCCAGGATCTCCGGCGTCGCGGCACGGAGCGCATCGGCGGCGGCGAGCAATGCCGCATCCTTGGTGGCCCGTGGCGCCACCGCCAAGGCGCGCGCGGCATGGCGCGCCGCGTCGGCGGCCGCGTGCAGGGCGCGTAGGGGATCGGTGGCGGGGTCAAGCTCGCGGGCGGCAGACATGGTGGGCTCCTCCGCGCCCAGACCTAGCGCGGCCGGGGCGCCGCTCCAAGCGTCCTGGCGAGCTTCGAAATTGCCGCCTGCGTGATCGCAAGGAACGATCGGATGCATGCGGAAAACCGATGGGTGATCCGCGCGAATGCGATCAGGTGCTGGCTAACGCCGATGCGTGACGCGGCGAAGCAGCATGCATCGGACGCACACACAAAGGAGATTGCGATCATGTCTACCCTGATCCGCACCGCCGCCGCCGCCCTGCTCGCGCTGGGCTTCGCTGGTCCCGCCTTCGCCACTGGCCCGCAGGTTGCGGGCCAGGGCGAGAACGCCTCGGTCGTCTATAGCGGCCCGGTCACGAACATCGTCGGCGGCGCGCTGACGCGCGTGGTCGGCAGTGGCGAAAGCGCCACCATCGACCTGGTGGCGGTGCAGGCGGCGCAGAACCCGCGCCACGTGATCTCGACCAGCCGTGGCGAGAATAGCGAACTCACGCTGCTGCGCGAATTCGCGCCCGCCAGCATGCTGGCGGCGCTGTTCGGCGCCAGCCGGGGCTGACACGCCTCCGTGCTTGACCCAGGGGCGGGAGCCTCTGCATAAGGCGGCATGAACGCCTGGGCGCATGCGCGGCGAATTATCCGCCCGGTCCTCGTCTGAGGGCCGGGCCTTCGCCGTTTCCGCACCCCTCGCGCCCCGAAAGACCAGCCATGCCTGACGCCCCGACCGATGCGCGCGACTATCGCGCCACCGTCCTGCTACCCCGCACCGACTTCCCGATGCGCGGCGACCTGCCGAAGCGCGAGCCTGATTTCCTGGCCCGGTGGCAGGCGATGGACCTTTGGGCGCGGCTGCGCGCGGCCCGCGCCGGCCGGCCGAAGTTCATCCTGCATGACGGCCCGCCCTACGCCAACGGGCCCCTGCATATCGGCCACGCGCTGAACAAGATCCTGAAGGACGTCATCAACCGCGCGGCGCAGATGGCCGGCTACGACGCCGACTATATCCCGGGCTGGGACTGCCACGGCCTGCCGATCGAATGGAAGGTCGAGGAAGAGTATCGCGCGAAGAAGAAGAACAAGGATGAGGTGCCGATCCTGGATTTCCGCGCCGAATGCCGGGCCTATGCCGCGCATTGGCTCGGCGTGCAGCGCGGCGAATTCCAGCGGCTGGGTATCGAGGGCGATTGGGCGCGGCGCTACGCCACCATGGACTTCCCGAGCGAGGCGGTGATCGCCGAGGAAATCGGCCGCTTCCTGATGAATGGCGAGCTCTATCGCGGCCTGCGCCCGGTGATGTGGAGCCCGGTCGAGAAGACCGCGCTGGCGGAAGCCGAGATCGAGTATCACGAGCATGTCTCGCCCACCCTCTGGGCGCGGTTCCCGATCCTGCGCGGGCCCGAAGCCGGCACCAGCGTGGTGATCTGGACCACCACGCCCTGGACCATTCCCGGCAACCGCGCCGTCGCCTACGGGCCGGAGATCGACTATGCGCTGGTGCATGTCGAAGGCGTCGCCGAGGGCAGCCATCTGCGCGCCGGCGAGACGCTGCTGGTGGCGCTGGCGCTGCTGCCGAACTTCGAACGCGATGCGGGCCTTGGCGCGCACACCATCCGCCGTGTGATCAAGGGCGCCGATCTGGCGGGCGGCATCTGCGCGCACCCGCTGCGCGGATGGTCAAGCGAAGGCGGGGGCTATCATTTCGACGTGCCGCTGCTGCCGGGCGATTTCGTGACGACGGAAGCCGGCACCGGCTTCGTCCACATCGCCCCCGGCCATGGCGAGGATGATTTCGCGCTTGGCCGCGCGCATGGCCTGCCGGTGCCCGAGACGGTGAATGATGATGGCACCTTCACCCATCACGCGCCGGGCTTCGAGGGGCTGCATGTCTTCAAGGCGCATGACGCCGTCTATGCCGCCTGCGAGGCGGCCGGCACGCTGGTGGCCAAGGCGCGCCTGACGCACAGCTACCCGCATAGCTGGCGCAGCAAGAAGCCGGTGATATTCCGCGCCACGCCGCAATGGTTCATCGCCATGGATGGCGAGGGCGAGATCCGCCGCAAGGCGCTGGAAGCCATCGCGGCCACGCATTTCGTCCCCGACATGGGCCGCAACCGCATTGGCAGCATGATCGCCGCGCGCCCCGACTGGTGCATCAGCCGCCAGCGCGCCTGGGGCGTGCCGATCCCGGTCTTCGTCTCCCGCCAGTCGGGCGAGCCGCTGCGCGACCAGGCGGTGATCGATCGCGTTGCCGCGGCCTTCCGCACCGAAGGCGCCGACGCCTGGTACAAGCCGGGCGCCGCGCAACGTTTCCTGGGCCAGGATCGTCGCGCCGCGGATTATGAGCAGGTGATGGACATCGTCGATGTCTGGTTCGAAAGCGGCAGCACCCATGCCTTCGTGCTGACACCCGAACGCGGCCTTTCGGCGCCGGCGGATTTGTATCTGGAAGGGTCGGACCAGCATCGCGGCTGGTTCCATTCCTCGCTGCTGGAAAGCGTCGGCACGCGCGGCGTGGCACCCTTCAAGGCCATCCTGACGCACGGCTTCGTGCTCGACGAGCAGGGGCGGAAGATGTCGAAGTCGCTCGGCAACGTCACCGCGCCGCAGGATGTGGTGAAGGATTATGGCGCCGACATTCTGCGCCTCTGGGTGATGAACACCGACGTCACCGAGGATCAGCGCATCGGCAAGACCATCCTCGGCCAGCAGGCGGAACTGTATCGCCGCATCCGCAACACGCTGCGCTGGCTGCTGGGCAGCCTGGACGGCTTTTCCGCGGATGAGATCCTGCCTCATGCCGAATTGCCGGACCTCGAACGCTGGGTGCTGCACCGGCTGACCGAGCTGGATGCGAAGCTGCGGACCGCGCAGCGCACGCATGATTGGTCGGGCGTCTATCCCGAGATCCACGCCTTCTGCGCCGCCGACCTCAGCGCCTTCTACTTCGATGTGCGCAAGGATTCTCTCTATTGCGATGCGCCCACCTCGCTCCGCCGGCGTGCCGCGCGCACGGTGATCGACCGGCTGCATCGCTGCCTGACGCTGTGGCTCGCCCCCGTGCTGGTCACCACCGCCGAGGAAGCCTGGCTGGCGCGCTTCCCCGGCGATGACAGCAGCGTCCATCTGCAGGAATGGCCTGAACTGCCGGCCACCTGGCATGACCCTGCCCTGGCCGAGCGCATGGGGCGCATCCGCGGCGTCCGCGGCCGCGTGACCGAGGGGCTGGAGGCGCTGCGCACCGCCAAGGAAATCGGCAGTTCCTTGCAGGCCTCCGTCGCGCTGGCGGTGGCCGACCCCGATGCGGCGCTGCTTTCGCCGGCGCTGTGGGAAGAACTGCTGATCGTCTCTGACGTGACGCTGGGCGAGGCGGCCGGCCTTGGTCGCGCCCCCGGCCACAAGTGCGACCGCTGCTGGCGCGTACTGCCGGAGGTCGGGCAATCGGTCGCGCATCCCGGCCTGTGCCGCCGCTGCGAGGCGGTGGTGGCAGCGTGATGCTGCGCCGCGGCCTGATCCTGGCGGCAATCGTGTTGCTGGCCGACCAGGCCAGCAAATGGGCCGTGCTGGAACTGCTCCGCCTGCCGGAGGTGCGGCACATTCCGCTGTTGGCGCTGGGCCCCTTCGGCCTTGACCTGACGATGGTGTGGAACCGGGGCGTCACCTTCGGGCTGCTGGCGGCGGATGGTCCGTCCGGGCAGGCGGTGCTGTCCGGCGTGGCCCTGCTTGTCTCGGCCTTCCTGGTGCGCTGGATGGTACGGGCGGAAAACCGGCTGACCGCCTATGCGCTTGGCGCCATCGTGGGCGGCGCGGTGGGCAATGTGATCGACCGGGTCCGCTTCGGCGGCGTCGCGGATTTCCTGGACGCGCATGGCTGGGGCTGGCACTGGTATGTCTTCAACCTGGCGGATGCCGCCATCGTGCTGGGCGTGCTGGCGCTGGTCGGCGACGCCTTGTTCCGGCCATCCCCGAAGGCTAAGGGTGCCGCGCCATGACCCAATCCCGCTTTCTCTGGCTGCCGCTGACCGCCCTGCTCGGGCTCGCCGCCTGCGGGCCGGATACGTCCCGCACGCTGGGCTTCACGCGCGATGCGCCGGACGAATTCGCCGTGACCACCCGCGCCCCGCTTTCCATGCCGCCGCGCCTGGGTGACCTGCCGCAGCCGACCCCCGGCGCCGACCGGCCCGCCGATGCACGCCGCCCGGCTGCCGCGATCGTCGCCGGCACCACCCCGGCGGCCGCCACCACGGCATCGGGCGCCGAGCGCGCGCTGCTCGCCCAGGCCGGCCAGCCGGTGGAAGGCGCGATCCGCCGCCAGGTGGATGCCGAGAGCCTGCGGCTCGACCGGCCGGAGCCCAGCTTCGTCGACCGGCTGATGTTCTGGCGCAGCGCCCCGCCGCCCGGCGTGGCGGTGGATGCCACCCGCGAAACCCAGCGCCTGCGGGAGAATGCGGCCCTCGGCCGTGAGACGAATGATGGCGTGACGCCCGTGCAGCAGCCGCGGGCGCCGGGGCTGATCGAACGTCTGTTCGGCGGCTGACGGCGCGACCGAGGCAATGAACGATCCGACCCGGCCTTCGGACACCCCGGCCTTCCTGAACCATGACCGCCCCCCGGTGCCGGACCTGGTGATGCCGCGCGCCGTGCAGGCCTTCCATCTCGAAGGCCAGCCGGTGCGCGGGCGCCTGGTACGGCTTGGCGCCTTGGCGGCGGCCCTGCTCGGCCGGCATCGGCACCCGGCGCCCGTGCTGCGGCTGATGGGCGAGGCCATGGCGCTGACCGCCGCCATGGCGACGGCGCTGAAATACCAGGGCAGCTTCAGCCTCCAGGTGAAGGGCAACGGCGCCGTGCCGATGCTGCTGGCGGATTGCACGGATGCCGGGCAGCTGCGCGGCTATGCCCGGGCCCAGCCTGAACAGGTGGCGGCGTTGGCCGCGGCGCCAAGCGCCAAGCAGATGCTGGGCGATGGCTATCTGGCCTTCACCTGCGACCAGGGGGCGGAGATGGACCGCTACCAGGGCATCGTCGCCATCGAGGGGGACAGCCTGGCGGAGATGACCGGCACCTATTTCCGCACCTCGGAACAGCTGCGCAGCCAGGTCTGGCTGGCGGCGGCCGAAACGCCGGCGGGCTGGCGTGCCGCCGCGCTGGTGATCGAACGGGTCGCCGCCGAGGGTGGGATCGACGGGTTCGAGGAAGAAGCGGCGGACGATGCCTGGACCACCGCCCTGGCCCTGGCCGCGACCATCAAGGACGCCGAATTGCTGGATGATGCGCTGCCGGCCGAGCAGTTGCTGCACCGCCTGTTCCACGCCGATGGTCTGGTGCTGGACCGCGCCCGCCCGCTTTCCTACGGGTGCCGCTGCTCGCGCGCCCGGCTGGCGGAAGTCTTGCAGGGCTTCCCTGAAGACGATCTCGACCATATGGCCGAGTCAGGCACCATCACCATGACCTGCGAATTCTGCAACATCGACTTCCGGTTCGACCGCGGCGAGGTGGCGGGCCGCGCCGGCCACGCCTGAACGTCGGGGATCGCAGCCCAAAACGGGGGAGGATTGCCATGCCCACACGTCGCCTGCTGCTGGGCATGCCGCTCGCGCTCGCCGCTTGCGGCGGGGGGGATGCGCCGACCAGGCTGCCGCCGCTGATCACCGGCTACCGCCACCTGACGCCACTGCGCCTGAACGTGCTGGAGGTGGAGGTGCCGCCCGCCACCGCCGCCGCCGGGCCCCAGGATCCCGCCGCCGAGATGCGGCGCATGGCCGAGGAACGGCTGGTGCCCGTGGGCATCGAGGGCCGCGCCCGCTTCACCATCCTGACCGCGCTGTTCACCCGCACCAGCGAGCCCACGACCAGCGGCGTGGTCAGCCTGTTCGCCGGCGAACCCGGCGAGCGGATCGGCTGTGACCTGCGCTGCCGGCTGGAGGTGCTCTCGCCCGCCGGGCAGCGCGTGGGTTTCGTGGAAGCCGAGGCGCGGCGCGGCCGCACGCTGCCCGATGGTGCCACCGCGGCCGCCCGGCAGCAGGCGGCGGAGGAGGTGCTCCGCCAGGCCATGTCCGACCTGAACATCGAGTTCGAGTTCCATATCCGCCGCAGCCTGCGCGCCTGGCTGGTGGAGGGGCTGCAGCCCGTGACCCCCGAGCCGGTCGAGCAGCAGGAACTGCCTGGCGCACCCCGCCGGGTGTGACTGGCTGCCCTACAAGGCGGCGAGACGGGTGTTCCTGAGGTCGGTGATCAGCATCGACCCGGGCGCATGGGTGATGCAGAAATCGGGCCTGGCGGCGGCCACGGCGGCCTGGGGCGTCACGCCGCAGGCCCAGAAGACCGGCAGCTCATCCGCCGCCACCGCGACGGGATCGCCATAGTCGGGCCGGCCGAGATCCTCGATGCCGATCAGCCCCGGCAGGCCGATATGCACCGGCGCGCCATGCACGGATGGAAAGCGCGAGGTGATCTGCACGGCCCGGATCGCCTCCGCCGGCTTCAGCGGCCGCATCGAGACCACGAGCGGGCCATGGAAGATTCCCGCCGTCACGCATGGGATGCTGGTGCGATACATCGGCACGTTGGTGCCGCAGGTGACGTGGCGCATCTCGATCCCATCCTCGATCAGCGCATCTTCGAAGGAGAAGGAACAGCCGATGGCGAAGGCCACCAGATCGTCGCGCCAGACATGTGCGATGTCGGTCGGTTCCTCCATCAGCATGCCGTCGCGCCAGACCCGGTAGCGCGGCAGGTCGGTGCGGATATCCAGGTCCGCGCCGAGCGTGGGGAAGGCGGGCTCGCCCGGCTCGGACACGGCCAGCACCGGGCAGGGCTTGGGGTTGGCCAGCGCGAAGCGCAGGAAGTCCGCGGCCAGCGCCTTCGGCAGCACGACAAGATTGGCCTGCACATTGCCCGGCGCGAGGCCGGCGGTGTTGCCGGTAACCTGCCCGGACCGGATGCGGCGACGTTCCGCCGCACCCAGCGTCACGCCCTGTTCGCGTCGATCCTGCATCGCGATTCCCCTGACCGGCTTCAAGTCCCGAGGCAATCCTCGGCAAACAGCGCCTCCGCGGCCAACGCACCATCCACCAGCCCGTCCGCCTCAGCGAAGCCGATCATGGCGGCGATCTCGGCCCGGTTGCGGCCAAACCCGTAGGGCCAGGGATCGCCGCCCATCATGGCGGTCTGGCGCGCCGTCTCGGCGACGATCCAGGGCAGCGACACGCGCAGCACATTGCCGAGCGCCAATTCCGCCAGCGCCATCTCCTTCGCCGTATTGAAGGCGGTGAACAGCGCCATCGGCAGGCCCGGATGGGCGGCGGCCACGTCCCGGCGGATCGCCAGGCAATGCATGATGGGGAAGAAGCCGGTGGCGGCCAGATAGGCCTCCTCCTCGGCGCGCGGGTCAGCGAACAGGCGCGCCACCGGGGCGGTGCCGGCGGTGAAGCAGGCGGGTGGGCGGGGGCCGTGCCCACCACCGTCTGCAGAATGCACCATTGTATTCCAACGCGAAGAGAAGATACCGAGCTTGTTTTTGTTGTTGTGTGTGTTGGTGGGATTAATCATGAGTTCGGCTTTC
>Ga0247843_1000217_pt1 | contig 136495 bp, 118 predicted proteins | sample LaCruzMarch2017__FD_192420 | JGI IMG/M metagenome (GOLD analysis project Ga0247843, IMG submission 192420) | Freshwater microbial communities from meromictic Lake La Cruz, Castile-La Mancha, Spain - LaCruzMarch2017_8m | ecosystem: Environmental > Aquatic > Freshwater > Lake | place: Spain...
CCTCGCGCCGGCGGCCGGCCGGCGGCGGGGCGGGGGGGGGGGGCGGGGGGGGGGGGGGGGGGGGGGGGGGGGGGGGGGGGGGGGGGGGGGGGGGGGGGGCTAAACGGCTATGTGCAAAGGCATTATTCTTATAGTGGAAGATGAGGCGATCGTTGCCGAGGACATTTCTGAGAGGCTTCAGCGGCTCGGCTATGAAGTTTGCGCCATCACGGGGCGTGGCCGCGAGGCGGTGGAAATCGCCGAGGCCAAGCGACCCGACTTGGTGCTTATGGACATCCAACTCACGGGCACCATGAGCGGCATCGAGGCCGCCAACCGGATTCATAAGGAAATCGGAACGCCTGTGATTTTCATGACGGCGCACTCGGACAAGGCCACCCTGGAGCTGGCGAAAAGTTGCGACCCCTACGGCTACATCCTCAAGCCATTTCAAGAGCACCAGCTCGAGAGTCACATCGAGGTCGCCCTCAACAAGCATGCCCTTGAGGATCGCCTGCGCCAGAGCGAACACCAGTTCCGCATTCTCGCGGAGCAATCCCCCGATAGTGTATTGCGCTTCGACCGGGAGGGGCGGTTCCTCTACGCGAATTCGCGAAGCGTGGCCTTTCTGGGAGTGCCGGCGGAGTGTGTTGTGGGAAAAACCTGCGAGGAGCTCGGACTTCCGGGGCCCTTCTGCGTCTTCTGCCGGGAACTCATTGCAAAAACCTTTCGCTCCGGCCGGGGGCAGGAGCGGGATTTCAAGACGGATAAAGAGAGCCGCCCGCAATTTTTTCAGATTCGCACGGCCCCGGAGGTGGATGGCGGCGCGGAGTTGCAGGCCATCATTGCCACCGTGCGGGACGTTACGCGGAGGCGCTCGGATGAACGGCGGATGCTCGAGGTGAGCCAGCGCCTGCTTTACCACGTGAACAACTCCCCGCTTTCTGTGATGGAGTGGGACGCGGATGGGAAGTGCCTTTCGTGGAATGGGGAGGCCGAGGAACTCTTCGGTTGGACCCGCCAGGAGGCTGTAAAAAAGCTGCCAGACTGTCTTCCTCTTGTGCATCCGGAGGACCGCCATGCCTTCAAGGTCATCCTCGACCGGCTCCGGAGCGGCAAGCAGGCCAGTGACTTTGTGAAGTCCCGCACTGTGGGGCGCAACGGCTCGATGGCCTTCTGCGAATGGCACCTTTCCTCCCTCATCGACGACGACGGCCACTCCCGCTCCATCCTGTGTCTCGTCAGCGACGTCACCGATCGCGAGCGGGCCGAGCAGGACTTGCAGAGACTCAACGACGATCTCGAGGTCACCATCCTGCGCCGCACTTCCGAATTAAAGCGATCCAACGAAGAGCTGCGCCGCGAGATCCAGACCCGGCGCCAGCTCGAGGGCGACATCATCAGCATCAGCGAGCGGGAGCACCGGCGCATCGGGCATGACTTGCACGACGGCATCTGCCAGGAACTGGCCGGCATCCGGTTTTCGGTGGAGGCCATTTCGAAGCAGTGCAAAAAGAATGTTCCGCTTCGCGGGCAGCTTGACCAGATTGCGTTGGCGGTCGAGCGCGCCAGCCACCATACCCGCTTGCTTTCCCGCGGTCTGGCTCCGCTGGACCTCGAGTTTGGAGACCTTGCGGCCGCGCTTGAGGAGCTTGCCGGCAATTCCTCCACGCTTTTCCAGATCTCCTGCATCGTTCACCTCCGTGGCAGCATTCCCAAGTTCGAGCTTGAAAAAGCCACCAACCTCTTTCGTATCGCGCAGGAAGCTATTCAGAACGCCATCAAGCACGGCAATGCCACCGAGATTCGCATCACGCTGGACCTCACGGGCAAGGAAGCCTCTCTGACCGTTTCCGACAATGGCACTGGCTTTCCCGCCCACCGGCCCGCTCCACCGCCCGGCAGTGGAATGGGTCTTAAAATCATGCACCACCGTGCCGGACTCATCCAAGGCACCATGGAAATCGGTGGCCCGGAGACCGGTGGCGCGCATATCCGCTGCAAATTCCCCAAATAAAAAAATGGCCTCAAAACTTAAACTCCCCAAGCGGCGCATCCTCCTCGTTGAAGACCACCCCATGACCCGCATGGGTGTGAAACTGATGATTGCCGGAGAGCCCGACTTGGAGGTGTGTGGTGAAGCGGGAAGCGCCGCCGAAGGGCTTGAGGCCGCCATCCGGCTGACCCCCTCGCTCGTGCTCACCGACGTCACGCTCCCCGGACGAAGCGGGTTCGAGCTTGTGCAGGATTTGCACGCCCGTTGCCCCGCCCTTCCCGTGCTGGTGTTGTCGATGCACGCCGAGGCGAGCTATGCGCGGCGCGCGCTCGAGATCGGCGCGCGCGGCTACATTATGAAAAGCGAGCACAGCACGAAGGTGCTGGAAGCCATCCGCACTGTGCTGGGCGGTCGGATTCATGTGAGCGAGGGCATCTCGGGCCAGTTGCTTGAGTTCCTTGCCAACCGCTCGAAGAAAAAGCAATCCGGCATCGATGCGCTGAGTCCCCGCGAGTTCGAGGTCTTCAAGCTCATCGGCGAGGGGGTTTCCACTCAAATCATCGCAGGACGCCTCAACATGAGCCCGAAGACGGTCGAGACGCACCGTGCCCACCTCAAGCAGAAACTCAACGCCCCCACGGCGGCGCATCTTATTGCCCTCGCGGCGGACTGGTTCGCGCGTCAAAGTATGGCGCAACCTCGGGAAATTTAGCATAGTCTCTCTCCAGAATGACATCTTCGGATCAAAGCCCAGCTCAAGATCAGGCCGAGGGAGGGTTTCCCATGGTTGTTCTCGGGTGCTCGGCAGGAGGACTGGACGCCTTGGGTTTGTTTTTCAGGTCGCTTCCGGTGGACTTCAAGGCCGCTTTCATCGTGGCCAGCCATTTTCCGGCAACGAGCGAAAGCCACCTTGTTGAGATTCTTTCCCACTGCACGGGGATTCCTGTCGAATGGGCGCAGGATCAATTGGCCATCGCAGCAGGCACCGTTTACGTGCTGCCGCCGGGCCACCTTTTTGCGGTTGAAAAGGGCCGGTTCGTGATGCGAGAGAAAGTCTTCGAAGTCCATCCGCATCTTCTGGTCGATGAGCTTCTGGAGTCCCTCGCCGCGGACATCGGGGGGCGGGCGGTGGCGGTGATCCTTTCCGGCAGTGGTTGCGACGGTGCGATGGGCGCCCGCGCTGTGAAGGAGGCCGGCGGCCTCGTGCTTGTCCAAGAGCCCGATTCCGCACGTTTTGGCGGCATGCCGGAGAGCACGATCCTCACGGGCGTGGCGGATTGCATTCTTTCCCCCGCCGGGCTGGCAACCGAACTCGCGCGCATTAGCGGGCACCGGCTCACCCGCCCGCTGCCACAGAGTTTTGTGCCGAGCGAGTCTCTACACAACTCGATGCGCAAGCTCGTGGGTCTGCTCAAGCGCCACACCGGCCTGGACCTGAGCGCCTACAAGCAGGAGAGCGTAAGCCGCCGCATCGAGCGCCGCATGGGCATTGTTAAAATCTCCGACTTCGAAAGCTACGTCGCCGAGTTGCAGAAAAACCCTGCGGAATGCGAGAGCCTCTCCCAAGACATGCTCATCAGCGTGACGCGGTTTTTTCGTGATCCTGGGGCGTTCCAGCAACTGCGCGACTCTGTGCTGCCCTCCATGATCCGGGAGTCGAATGGACGCCCGCTCCGTCTCTGGGTGCCCGGATGCGCGACGGGCGAGGAGGCTTACACGATTGCCATGCTCCTCGAGGAGGCGCTTCAGGAATGCGATGAAGCGGGCCAGGCCTGCAAGATTTTCGCCACCGACCTGGACCGCCGGGCGCTCGATATCGCCGGGCAGGGGCTCTACCCCGCCTCGATTGCCGCCAATATTCCCGCCCCTCTTCTGGAAAAGTATTTCACGCGGCAGGGCGACCACTTCCTGATTTGTCGAAACATCCGGAACAACCTCATTTTTGCGAAGCACAACATCCTCAAGGATCCACCCTTCACACGACTCGACCTCATCAGTTGCCGCAATCTCCTGATTTATCTCCAGGCCCCCGCCCAGCAGCATGTGCTCTCGATTCTGCACTTCGGGCTCCGCCCTGGTGGCGTGCTCATGCTCGGTCTCAGCGAGGCTTTGGGCGACCTGCAGGGCGAATTCACCCCCCTGGACAGCGCCCAACACATTTTCCAGAAGACAAAAGCCTCCCATCTCCCTCCCGGAGCATCCGGGCAGTTTGGAGTGATGCTTCCGTCAAGTCCCATGATCCACGAACACCAGCCGATCGCCTTGGCCCTTCCCACACGAAGTTCCCCGCGGATCATCGAGGCTTTCACCAACCGCATTCTCATGCGACTGGGACGCACCTGCTTCGTGCTCGATCACAACCTGGAGATTCTTTACAGCTTCGGGAATCCCGGCAAATACCTCGTCTTTGCCGAAGGGCGCAGCACTCTCAAGCTCGAGAATCTTCTCCCCCGCCCGATTTCCATTACTCTCAGCGCCGCGGCGGGCAAGGTTTTGAGTGATGGAAAGACATTCCAATACGGTCCGATTCTGGTTGGCGAGGGTCCGGAGGCCTTCTCGGTGAGCGTGCTTGTGGAGGCGTTCCACCCGGAGAAGGAAGACCAGGTTTTTCTGCTCGTCTTCATTGAGGAAATCGCAAAAACGGCACAGGTCGAGCAGGTCGGTTTCAAGCTCAAAGACAGCATCCTGCGCATCAGTGAGCTGGAGGACGAGCTCCGTGCCAGCAAGCTTCGGCTCAAAGCCACTGTTGAGGAACTCGAGGCCTCCAACGAGGAATTGCAAACCTCCAACGAGGAATTGCAAAGCTCCAACGAGGAGTTGCAAAGCTCCAATGAGGAGCTGGAAAGCGTGAACGAGGAGCTTCAGAATCTCAACAGCGAGCACCAAGCCAAGATCGTCGAGCTCACCAAGGCGCACGAGGACCTTGACAACTTCATCTCCAGCGCGGATATCGCCACCATCTTCCTAGATTCCGGTCTTCTCATTCGCCGGTTCACGCCCTCCGCTGCCGCCAGAACCGGCCTCATGCCGCACGACGTGGGCCGCGAGATCTCCGCCTTCTCACACCCCCTGCTCATCGAGGCCGCGCGCGCGGCCGCGCTCATCCTCGCTGGGGGCACTCCCCGCATCGAGTCCTCCTTTCCCGGAGAAAAGGGCGACACCATGCTCATGCGGGCCGTCCCCTTTATTCGCAAGGATGGCACCCGCACGGGAGCCGCTGTCACATTCATCCAAATCAACTCGCCCGCGTCCTGATGCCTGCACGGGAGTCGGCACACAGGCTTGGGGGAAATCGGGTCGTCGTCTCCGGCGGTGCCCGGCCAAGACTCTGGGGCCCGTTTTTTCTGTCCGCCTGCGGGCGGAGGCAGGTAGGTTGCCGTGGTTATGGGCACTGAAGCCGAGATCGAGGAGTCGCTCAAAGAAACAACACGCTCGATAGCGGAACACGAAGGCGTTGTGAGCGTGCATCCCGTGCCCGGCAAGGCGGCGATCGAGATCGAGTTCGACCCGGCGATGCTCAGCGAAGACGAGGTGCGTCGGATTTTTGGTGATCACACGCCGGATGTCTCGCTGCAAAAACGCACGCTCCGCTTGGATGGCAAGGCCTGCGAGGCCTGCGCGATCCGCCTGGAGCGAAAAATGAAAAAAATCCCCGGCGTGCGCAAGGCGACGGCGACCTACATTGGGAAAATCCTGTGCCTCACTTTCGACGAGAGGATTTCCGACGAGAACAGTGTGATGGCCGCCCTCCGTTCCCTTGGCGCGCGATTGCGGCCCTACGAACCGGTCGCCCTCGAGGACGAGGATAACCTGTGGAGGCGCATCAAGGCGGGCTCGCTGAACGAGGAGATTTCCGTCGCCGTTGGCGTGGTTTTTCTCATCAGCTCGTTTTTGGCCGAGCACATGGTGGGCAAGTCCTCGCCGACGACATTTATTCTCTACGCTGGGGCGTATTTTTTCTGTGGCCAGCAAGGCGTGCGCTCGGCCATCGCCTCGTTGCGCGGAGGGGTGATGGACATCGATGTGCTCATGGTTCTTGCAGCGATTGGTGCGGCGATCGTGGGTCAACCCTTCGAGGGAGCCTTGCTGCTTTTCCTGTTCTCTTTTTCGAATGTGCTGCAGAGCTACGCGCTCGAGCGCACGCAGCGGGCCATCCACTCTCTGCTGAAGCTGCGTCCCGACAAGGCGCTTGTGAAGCGGGACGGCGGCACCGAACTCGTGCGACTTGAGAACCTGCGCATCGGCGACATCGTCGTCCTGCGTCCCGGCGAGCACGTTCCCGTCGACGGCAAGGTGGTCGAGGGCACCAGCCATGTCGATGAGTCGAGCCTCACGGGAGAGTCCCTTCCGGTGCGCAAGGCGGCGGGCAGTGCCCTTTTTGCGGGAACGCTGAACCAGAGTGGCGGGCTGGAGCTCGTCGTCACCAAACGCGCCGAGGATTCCACGCTCGCCCGCATGGTGAAGCTCGTTGAGGAGGCCCAGGCCGAAAAATCCGGCACGCAGAGGTTCCTCGAGCAAGCCGAGCAATACTACGCCACTGGGGTCATCGTTTTTACAGCCGTTGTTTTTCTGATTCCGTTTTTTTTGATGGGAGAAACCTTCGACGTCGCATTCTACCGGGCGATGACAGTGATGGTCGTCGCCTCGCCTTGCGCGCTCGTCATTAGCACTCCGGCGACGGTTCTCTCCGCGATCGGGGGTGCGGCGCGGCGCGGTATTTTGATCAAGGGCGGCTCGCACTTGGAACGCACTGCGCAGATTGATATCGTGACGTTCGACAAGACTGGGACGCTCACGGCGGGCAAGCCGGTGGTCACCGATATCGTGGACTCCCGTGGCGGGCACAAGCTGGGCGGGGCAATCCCCGATGGTCTCGACATGTTGTTGGCGGAGGCCGCCGCGCTGGAGGACAAATCCGAGCATCCGCTGGCCCGTGCGATCGTGCAAAGTGCGCGAGCGCGTGGATTGAAGCTCCCGGTGGCGACGGATTTTCAAGCCACGGCAGGCAAGGGTGCCGAGGCAACGATTGACGGTCGGCGGCTGCTGATCGGCAGTGAGCGGCTTTTTGCGGAACTTGGCGCGACCGGCATGGAGGCGATCGCCCGGCACGCGGCGCCTTTGGCTCAACGCGGCAAAACCTGTGTGTGGGTGGGGCGGCGGGATGGCGATGCGGTGGCGGTTCTCGCCGTGTTGGCCCTCGCCGACACCCTGCGCCCCGAGGCGGTGCAAACCATCAAGAGACTGCACGCTCTCGGCGTCAAAAAGATCGTCATGCTCACGGGCGACCAGAGGGCCGTCGCCCACGCCATCGCCGAAGAGGTCGGCGTCGACGAGGTCATGGCGGAATTGCTCCCCGAGGGCAAAGTCGCAGCGATTCGCGAACTCAAAAAACAGGGTCGTGTGATGATGGTCGGGGACGGCGTGAACGATGCCCCTGCCTTGGCAACGGCCGACATCGGAGTGGCCATGGGGGCTGCGGGCACGGATATCGCGATGGAGACGGCAGATGTGGTCCTTATGGGGGACAAGCTGGAAAACATCCCGCTCCTGCTGGCCATCGCCCGCCATGCGAAGCGGGTGCTGTGGCAGAACCTCGCTTTTGCGGGCTCGGTGATCGTGCTGCTCCTCATTGCGGCTTTCGGCATCAACCTTCCGCTGCCCATGGGCGTGGTCGGGCATGAGGGCAGCACCGTGCTGGTGTGCCTCAACGGCCTGCGTCTCCTCGTTTACAGGCCCAAAAAGTGATTGCATCGCCCCATGGCATGGGGCACGTTTCCGCTCGATGTCCGACGACCTCCAGTCTCCTCTCCAGAAGCTTGTGGACAAGCTCCGCAACTCCCGGGATTTCACAATTTCCCTCCTCATCCATATCATTTTGGTGGCGGCTTTCGGTGGCACAGTTCTGTTCCAAGCCGTGCAGGAACCGCCCGATTTCGAGGGAGAGGGGGGAGGGTTTGTCGGCGCCGGCGAAGAGACGAACGCGCCCCCCCAACCGACCCAGGTGATGCCCCAGACGCAAGACATCACGGTCACCTCCACACCGGTGAACACCTCGGCTGTCAACGCGATCACCACCACCGCCGCCTCGTCGATGAATTTCAACATGGCCCAAATGGTCATGGCTCCGCCTGCGCCGGCGGCACCCACCACCCAGATGTCCGCCCCCAAACCCATGGCGCCCGCTGGCGGGATGAGCGGGGGGATGAGCGGAGCGGATGCCTCCGCGATCAAGGCCTTCACCACGGGGTGGGGCAAGGGCAGCGGGAGCGGCACCGGCACGCGCTCGCGGGAGTTTGAATTCACCGCCTACATCGGAAAATACGATGGCGGCAACTGGAACTCGACGGTGACCAGCGTGGGGAACGATCCCAAAAAGCTCAACAACGGCAGCCTGCCGAATCTGCTCGCCTACATGAGCACGCGCTCGAAGAACAAGGTGAAGACGAACTACGACAAGGTGGAAGCCATCAAGCTCGACTCGCCCGACCTTTTCAAAATCAAGCCGCCATTTATTTTCATCACCGGCACGAAGGATTTTCGCCTCACGGAAGCGGAGGTGGAAAACCTTCGCAAATACGTGAGGGTCGGCGGGGCGATCTGGGGCGACAGTTCGGTGCCCGGAAGGAACTCCCGCTTTGACATCGCGTTTCGCCGCGAGATGCGGCGTGTGATTCCCGACAAGAACAAGGACTGGGAGGAACTCCCGAAAAACCACCCGATCTTCGACCAGCGCCAGGCCTATTTTCCAGAGATCAAGGAGGTCCCGCCGGGTCTGAATTTTTACAGGGAGCCTGTCTACGTGCTGCGAATCTACGGCACGGAGGCCCAACCCGGCGAGGTGGCGATCATCTACACGGCGAACGATTATGGTGACATGTGGCAGATCGGGTTGCTGCCCGACGGCAATGTGGATCTGCGCCGCAACGAGAAGAACCAGTATGTGGCCATCCGGCAGGAAATCTGGGAGAACCGGGACACCTACATCCGCAACATCACCCCGCAGTCCCTCAACACGGCTTACATGTTTGGAACCAACCTCGTCATGCATCTCCTGACGCGCTGGGATTCCAAAGTCAAATCCGCGCCATCGCTCTAACGCGCACAGGATGGTTCGCATCGGAAGGAGCGCTCGTTTTTTGCGTGGAAAGGAATAGGGTGCGCGCATGTCGCCGAGCGAGAGTGTGAGAACGGGTCCACCGCAAGAGCGGGTTTGGAATTTTTCGGATGGAATCTCCGGGGTGGTCGCGGGGGTCTTGGCCGGGGCGGTTTATTTTTGGACGGCGGCGCCGAATGTCACCTTGTTGGACTCTGGGGAATTCGTGGTTGCGGCGCAGCATTTTGGAGTGCCACACCCGACCGGGTATCCGCTCTGGACCTCGCTGGCGTGGGTGTTTCAATTGCTGCCGCTCGGTAATGCGGCATGGGAAATCAATATATTCAGTGGTTTCTGCGGGGCGCTGGCGGCGGGAGTGACGGCGATGCTGTTCTCGAGTTCGACCCGTTGGTTGCTGGGCGTGCGGGTGCTGCGTTGGCGGGGGTTGAGCGCGATTGTATCGGTGACAGTGGCGTTGCTTTTCGCCTTCAGTTTCTCGATGTGGTCGCAGGCGGTGATCGCGGAGGTTTACACGTTGCACGCGCTGATGATCGGGCTGTTCCTGATGTCGCTCTACGCATGGTTGCGTCGGCCGGAGAGCGTGGGCTTGCTGCTGCTGCCGTTTTTTCTTCTGGCGCTGGCATTCAGCAACCACCAACTGAGCGTGGCGTTGGCGCCCTTGCCGGTGCTGGCCGTGCTGCTCGTGCGGCGGGGCATTTTCTGGGATTTGGTGATGGCTGGGGCGCTGACCGTGTTGGTGGTGTATCTGGGTTTTGCCATTTTGTCGGAAGAGGCGCCGGTGCTGAAGACGGCGATCCGTTTTTTTTACAGTGTCATGGCTGGATTCGCCCTGCTTGTGGTTGTGCGGAGATTTCGCGTCGAGTGGCGACTCATCGCCTACCTTCCCTTTGTCGTCGTGCTCGGCCTGCTGCCGTATGCCTACATGCCGCTGGCCTCATCTACCAACCCGCCGATGAACTGGGCCTACACCAGCTCGCCGGAGGGGTTTTTCTTTTCGTTCAACCGCTCGCAATACAGCGGAAGTCTCACAGGGCAAAGCCTGCGCACGCTGGGTCAATTGATGGGAACTGCGTCAACGGAGGCCGAAGCATCGCCGGAGGCGGTTCCCCGGCAGGGCGCGTTGGCGCGGGTCCAGGAGTGGGTCGGCTTTTTTTGGTGGCAGCTCGGGCGGAGTTTCACCCCTCTTGGGGTGGTGGCGTATTTCATCGCGTTGCTGGTGGTGCTGAAGCTGCGCGATGTGGCGGCGCGAACGTGGATTTACATTTTGGAAATCGCGTTTGTGCTCGCGGCGATCTTGCAACCGGTGGCCGACGGGGCGCAAACGGATGCGGGGGGATGGTGGCTCCAGATGCCTTACCACACCTACACGAATTTGATTTTTGCGCTTCTCGCCGGCCTGGGTTTTATGGCGGGAGCGTTGTGGATTTTCTCACGGGCGCCTCGTCTGGCGTGGATGCGGTATGGCCTGCTGGCGTTCCCTCTGTGGCCGTTGTTTTTGAATTACGACGGCTGCAGCCAGCGCGGGCGGTGGTTTGGCTGGGATTTCGGCCATGACATGCTCAAGGATTTGCCACTGGGAAGCGTCGTGCTCGGCGGGACGGATCCGGGGCGTTTTGTGCCGACCTACATGATTCTTGGCGAAAGCCCGCAGGCAGGCGACGTGAAGCGCGATGCCCACTTCGACCGGCGGGATCTTTATATCATCACTCAAAACGGAGTCGGGGAGCCACTGTATCGAAAGTATCTGGCCGACCACTACGGCGCGGAACGCCCGGCCGCCGCAAATGCCTTTGAACGTTGGCTGGGACGCGAGACAATCTATCCACAGAAGCCCCTTGTTTTTCCGACCGAGGAGGAGATAGATGCCGCGGTGACACGGGAAATGGAGGAGGCCGCAAAGAGCGGAGTCATCGACCCCTCGCTGCCCCACAGCATCGTGACGCGACTCATCTGGGAGAAGAACCGCGGCGAACATGACTTTTTCGTGGAGGAGAGCTTTCCGCTGGAGTGGTCGTATGACCATGCTGAGCCTCACGGGCTCGTTTATAAAATCCATCGCGAACCGCTCAAGGCGCTTTCGGCGGAATCGGTGGCGCGGGATTTTGCGTTTTGGGAAACCTATGCGAAGCGGTTGCTGGACAATCCGGACTACGCGAAGGACTACGATGCGCAACGCTCGTTCTCCAAGCTGCGTGCGACGGCGGGCAATTTGTATCGCCACCGCAAGATGGAGGCAGAGGCGGAGCGGGCCTACCGTGGGGCCCTGCAGCTCTGGCCCGGCAACGGCGAAAGCCTGAACGCACTCAGCACGATGCTCTGGGAGCGCGGGGACTTCGACGGGGTGCTGGCATTAATCCAGGAGGCGTTGAACGCGGATGCGAACAACGTGGCGCTATGGCATCTGTTCTTCCTCGCGGAAAAACGCAAGGAGCTTCAGAGCCGGATCACAGCGGGCGAAACGGCCCTCGCCAAGCAACCGGACGACCGCAAGGAAACGGAAGGGCTCTTGGCCCTCTACGCGGAGGCGGGAGATACGAACAGTGTTGCGGCCTTGCTCGGAAAATCGATCCCGTTGCTGAAAAACGATCCGGACTTTTTGAGAACGGCTGCGCTTTATGGTCAGGGCGGCGGCTTGCATGACTGGGAATTCGCTGCGGCAACGGCGCTCGTGGAGGTCGAGCCGGAGGCGGCGGAAAACCACCTCTCGCTGGCGAAGGCCGCCTTGCGGAGCGGAAAAAAAACCGAGTCCCTCGCCGCGGCGCGAACCGCTGTGGAAAAGGGCGGCCTGCCGATGCGCGAGGCGCTGGCAAAGTCGCCCGAATTCGAAGCCCTGAGAGCCGATCCCGAGTTCCAAGCCCTGCTCGGCAAGTGATGCTCCGGGACGAACGGCGAGGCGGGTCTCGAAGGGGCTAGATTCTGGGGAAGACCCGCAGGAGCAACTCCACCATGTGACCTGCGGCCGCGCGTCCGACGGCGGTAACGTCCTCGTGTGCCAGCGTGGCGGCGGAGAGCCCAGCACCCCAGTTGGTGAGGCAGGAAAATCCGGCGACCTCCATGCCGAGGGCACGGGCCTGGATGGCCTCGGGGACGGTGGACATGCCCACGGCGTCCGCACCCATTTTCTGGAGCATGCGAACCTCTGCGGGAGTCTCAAATTGGGGGCCTTGCATGGCGGCATAGACGCCCTCGTGGAGCGTGAGGCGGGACTCCCTTGCGGCTGTGCGGAAGAGTTCCCGGATGCGCGGGCTGTAGACCTCCGACATGTCGATGAAGTTGGGCCCTCCGCGCAGGGGCGAGTTGCCGAGCATGTTGATGTGGTCGCTGATCATCATCCAAGTGCCAGGGTCGAAGCTGCGATTTGCGGTTCCGGCGGCGTTGGTGAGGATGAGCTTTTTGATGCCGGCTTGGTGCATCACAAAAATATTTCTCACTACGTCGTGCGCGCTCCAGCCCTCGTAGAAGTGCACGCGCCCTTGGGCGATGAGCAACGGGCGGCCTTCGAGACGGGCGACAATGAAGCGCCCCGCGTGTCCCGGCACACCCGACACGGGGAGGCCCTCGATGGCACTGTAATCCACAACAAAGTCGTGCGGCAGGCTGTCCGCGAAGGGACCCAGACCGGAGCCAAGGACGATTGCGGTTTCAGCTCCGGATTCGAGAATCTCGCGGGGGATGTTCATCGAAGAGGAATGGCGGCGGGGACAGATTTTATCAAGGCCCAAGATCGGGCGCTACCTTGCGCCGATTCCCAAGAGCACAGTCGGGATCGTGCGCAGGATGAGGTAGACGTCGAGTAGCAGGGACCAGTTGTCGATATACTCGAGGTCCATGCGCACCCAATCCTCGAAATTGGTGACAGAACTGCGGCCCCGGACCTGCCACAGGCAAGTGAGGCCAGGCTTCATGCTGAGCCGACGGCGATGCACGGCCCGCTCGAACATGGCAACTTCGTAGAGGGGCAGGGGTCTGGGACCAACAAGGCTCATGTCTCCGCGCAGAACGTTCACGAGTTGGGGGAACTCGTCGATGCTGGTGCGGCGGAGAAAACGGCCGAGCGGCGTCACACGCGGGTCGTCTTGGATTTTAAACACAGGTCCCTTCATTTCATTGAAGACCTCGAGTTCCGCTTTGCGCTGCTCGGCATCCGCGCACATGGTCCGGAATTTCCACATTTCAAAAGGCTGGCCGTGAAGACCGGCTCGACGCTGCCGGAAAAGAATGGGCCCTGGAGAGGTGAGTTTAACGGCGATCGCCGTGGCGAGAAAAACAGGGGACAGTGCGATGAGGCCGACAAGCGCGCCGGTGCGATCGATGAGGTTTTTCACAAAGAGCGACCAGGAAATGTCGGGCGTGGTCCGGAAGACGAGCATCGGTCGCCGACCGAGTGTGGCAAAGGACGGACGGGCGATCGATGTCGCGATGAACTCGGTGCTCAGCCAGGCCTCAATGCCCTCCACCTCGCAGGCCTCGATGGCGCGCTGCACCTTGTCGAGATCCATCTTGCTGAAGGCCAGAACAACACGCCCAACCGAGTGACGGTGGATGCCCTCCACGAGGGCCTCGATCGGTTGGATGCAAAGGTCGATCTGCTCCACAACCCGGATCTCCATTTTTTGGACCGGAGTGAAACCCTCAAGAAGCCGGGCGATGCTCTCGGTCTCACCGGCCAAAATGATGCGTTCACCGATCGCACCGGACTTGACATTTTGAAGATAAATCCAGACCTGCAGCCGCTCACGCAGGAGGAGGACCACGGGTGCGAAAATCGCAAAGAGGATCAAGACCGAGCGGCTCGGCACCTGCAGGCGAAGGAAGATGACAGCAGCTCCAATGAGGACAAAAAGCCAAACTCCCGCCGAGGCGATCTGGTGCAGGGATTTCCAGCCCGACCGCGCGTGCGGGTGATTGTAAAAGCCCTGCAACTCGAGGAGAAACGGGCCGAATGGAACGATGAGGGCAAGAATCCAAAGAAAGGCTGGGAAGGCATCGATATCAACCAAACGATCGAGGATGATCATGTTGTTGAATCTCAAAAAATGGGCGACCCAGAAGGTGAGCCCCAACAACACAGCGTCGGCAATCTTGAGCAGTTGTTGATTGATTTCGTGTCTGTGAGAGATCATGAAATTTTGATGCAGATTAAAACGAGCGAGGAACGGAAGGTCAGTAGAGATACGGGTAAAACGCTCAAAAACAATAGTGGAATTGTCGTGTTCAAGCCTGCTTCGGTTGTGGGGATTGTCGACAGCCTTGAGGCATGGCGCGCCGCATCCCGTCTGGGGCCTGGGACGGTGGACTTCCTGGAGTGGCGGGCGGATTGCCTTGGCGGGGGGATTCCGCTTTCGAAAATCCCATGGATTGTCACTGCGCGACACCCGGCCGAAGGCGGCTGTAATGCGCGGAGCGCCTCCGTGAGGAGGGCGCTTCTTGAAAGCTTGCTCCCCTTCGCCGCGATTGTGGATATCGAGGCGCGCTCGTTGGCGGCTTTGCGGGGGGTCCTGAGCGAGGCGAAGTCCCGCGGCGTGCGGGTGCTGGTTTCTTTCCACGATTTCAAAAAAACTCCCACGGTCGGGCGCTTGCGGGATGTGATCGGCGAAGCGGTGGATGTCGGCGCGGATGCGGTGAAAATCGCAACGGTGACTTCATCGTCTTGCGACGTGGCTCGGTTGCTCGAGCTATTTCGCGCATGCCCCCTGCCGCTCGCTGCAATGGGGATGGGGCCACTCGGAATGGCCTCCCGTGTGCTCTTTGCGGGCTGCGGCTCGGTTTTGAACTATGGCTGGCTGCACCGCCCGAATGTCGTCGGCCAGTGGTCCGCGCGCGAGCTCCGGGGGCTCCTCGACAAATGCACGATGCAAGATCGGCGTTGACAAAATCGGTCCCACGCGGGAAATAAGATGTCGTTGCGGTCTCGTTGCCGCAGGTCAAAATGGTGGTCGTAGCTCAATGGCAGAGCTCCAGGTTGTGGTCCTGGATGTTGCGGGTTCGAGTCCCGTCGATCACCCCACCTTCCCGCTCCGAGGGAATTATTGGCGTGATCCTTTCGGCTGTGTCTGTTTTTTTCATCAGTCATGGCCAGCACTTTTGGAACTTTGTTTCGTATCTCGACATGGGGTGAGTCGCACGGGGGCGGCGTGGGGGTGGTGATCGACGGCTGCCCGCCCCGCCTGCCGCTCTCGGAGGCGGATATCCAGCCCGACCTTGACCGGCGCAGACCGGGGCAGAGCGACATCGTCACTCCCCGCAAGGAGGAGGATAGCTGCAAGATCCTCTCGGGCGTTTTTCGTGGAGTCACCTTGGGGACGCCCCTCTCGATTTTCGTGCCGAATACCGATGCGCGCCCGGAGGCCTACAGCGAAATGGAAACGCACTTCCGCCCGTCGCACGCCGATTTCACCTACCAGTCAAAATACGGAATCCGAAACTGGGAGGGGGGCGGGCGCTCGTCGGCGCGCGAGACGATCGGCCGCGTCGCTGCGGCCGCTGTGGCGAAAAAAATCCTCAACTCGCTTTTTCCGGGCCTTGAAATTCTGGCTTGGGTCTCCCGCATCCACGATATCGAGTCCTGCGTTGATGCCGACACGGTGACGCTGGCCGCTATCGAGGCGAATCCCGTGCGCTGCCCGGATGCGGTGGCGGCGGAGGCCATGATCGCACGCATCAAAAAAATCCGCAGCGAAGGCAACAGCGTCGGGGGGCTGGTCGATGCCATTGTGCGCGGCATGCCTCCGGGTTTGGGCGAGCCGGTTTTCGACAGGCTCGAGGCCGATCTTGCCAAGGGGATGATGAGCCTGCCCGCAACGAAGGGTTTTGAAATCGGCTCGGGGTTTTCCGGCACACTCCTCACCGGGGCGGAACACAACGACGCCTACGAGATTCGCAACGGCGCGGTGCGCACCAAGTCCAACCGCTCCGGAGGCGTGCAAGGCGGCATAAGCAATGGCGAGCCACTCCTCTTTCGGGTTGCCTTCAAACCCACCGCCACCATCGCGAAGCCCCAGGCCACCGTGACAGTGGCTGGAGAGGAATCCCTGCTGGCCGCGCGCGGACGCCACGACCCCTGTGTCCTCCCTCGTGCCGTGGTGATGGTCGAAGCCATGGCCGCTCTTGTATTGGTGGACCATGCGCTGCGCCAACGCGCGCAGGATTGCCTGCCGCGCTGACGCTCCCGAGATGTCCGACCTTGGCTCCCCATTCTGGCAAAACGTCCTGCTCTACGGCGCAGCGCTTGTCCTGCTGTGGGAGGTTTATTCAGGCTGGCGCCGGGGATTGATCCGCAGCGGTCTGCACTTCGGGGCCTTCGTGGCCTCGGGATTATTGGGAATGCTCATCGGCCAGACCGTCGCCGCCATGGTGGGGCTCGTCCTGCCCGGCATCGCCTTTGCAGCGGGACTCATCACCGGATCCGCAATCGCACTGCTGGTCTTGGGAGTGTGCCTTTTTCTCAGCGCCCTGGTTTTCAAGCGCACCTCCCAGCAGCCGCCTGGCATGACGCGGTGGTTCTTTGGAGTCGGCGGAGCCTTCTTCGGGCTGCTCACCGGCCTTTTTCTCCTCTGGGGAGGAGTCTCGCTCATCCGAACCTCGGGCGCTCTTGCGAAGTCCGGCATGTCAGGCCGGCCCGCCAAGGATGCCCCCACCACCACGCGGGTGCTTGCATCGCTCAAGGACTCGCTCGAGATGGGCCCTGTCGGCGAGCTTGTCGAGTCCGTGGATATTCTGCCCACCGAGGCCTACGAACGCATTATTCGTGTCGGCGAACTTTCCAGAAACCAGGCCGGGATGGTCCGTTTTCTCGACTACCCCGGCGTGCAGGAGATCGTCGCCCATCCGCGCATGCAGTCGCTTCTCGAGGATCCGACCATTCTTCAGGCGGTGGAGAATAAAGACTTTCTCGTCCTGATGCGGAGCCGCACATTGATCAACGCCGCCACCGACCCGGACTTGCAAAAACTCGTCCTGCAACTCGACCTCGAAAAAGCGCTCGATTACGCCATGCCGGCCAATCAAGATTCCGCATCCCCGACACCGACACCATGACAGATTACATCACCACCATCGGCCTCGAAGTTCACGTTCAACTCAAGACGCGCAGCAAGATGTTCTGCTCCTGTGCGGTCGAATACGGAGCCGAGCCGAACACCAACGTCTGCCCGGTCTGTCTCGGCATGCCCGGCGCCCTGCCCGTGATGAACGAGGAGGCGCTCAAGCTCACCGCCCTCGCGGGCCTGATGCTCGGCTGTGAGATCGGCCCGGTGTGCAAGTTCGACCGCAAGAATTATTTCTACCCCGACATGCCGAAGAACTACCAGATCAGCCAGTATGACATGCCGTTCTGCGTGGGTGGCACCGTCCCTCTGCATGATCTCGCGTATCCGAAGGACGCCCAGAAAACCATCGAGACGAAGGATAAGAACATCCGTCTCGTCCGCATCCACCTCGAGGAGGATGTCGCCAAGAGTTTCCACATGGAGACGGCCACGGGCATCGACTTCAACCGCGCGGGCACTCCCCTGCTGGAAATCGTCGGAGAGCCCGATATTTCCTCGCCCGAGGAGGCTTTTGCCTACCTCACCGTGCTCCAGCAAGTGATGATCTACGGCGGCATCAGCGACGCCGACATGGAGAAGGGCCAACTCCGCTGCGACGTCAATATCTCCCTCCGTCCCGTCGGACAGAAGGAATATGGCACCAAGATCGAGGTGAAAAACCTCAACTCCATCTCCGGAGTCCGTCGCGCTCTGGCTTTTGAGATTCCCCGGCAGACCGCGATTCTGCGCGCCGGTGGCACGCTCCAGCAGGAGACGCGCCGTTGGGACGATACGCTTGGCGAGACCACGCTCATGCGGATCAAGGAAAGTGCGCACGATTACCGCTACTTCCCCGACCCCGATTTGCTTCCGGTGAGAACAGCCTTGCTTGTCGAGGCCGCGATGGCCCGCAAGCCCGAATTGCCTTGGGAAAAGCGCTCCCGGTTTGTGAGTGAGTTTGGTGTGAGCGATTACGATGCCGCCGTGCTCGCGAACGACCTCGCGCTGGCCTCGTATTTTGAAATCGCCGCGCGTGGTGCGAAGAAGCCGAAAAATGTGGCCAACTGGATTCTCAACGACCTCCAGAGTGCCATGTCGTCGGCCTCCGTGGGCATTGCCGACTGCCCTATCGCCCCCGGGGCCCTCGACGAACTGGTGAACCTCATCGACGCGGGCGCGATTAGTTCCAAGCAGGGCAAGGAAGTCTTCGCTGAAATGTTCGCCAACGGGAAATCCGCCTCAGCCATCGTGCAGGACAAAGGTCTCAGGCAGGAAAGCGACACCGGCGCGATCGAGGTCTTCGTGGATGATGCCATCGCCGCGAATCCGGGGCCCGTTGCCGACTACAAGGCCGGCAAAGTCTCCGCCCTGAATTTTCTCAAGGGCCAAGTGATGAAACTCTCAAAAGGCAAAGCCAACCCCGCAATGGCCGGCGAGATTCTCGAGAAAAAACTCCAGTGAGAAATCCCGGGGAGCGAACGTCCGACGGCCCTGGTGCCGAGGTCGGGATGGTTGGGATGCTGGCGTGCCGTCCATGATCGCCCAATGGACGGATTGGATGCGCGAAGCCATGGCATGGATCGAGCAGACCGGGCCTGTCGGCTGGGTCTGGTTCGTGGTGCTCTACACGATTTCCTGTGTGCTTTTTCTGCCTGGTTCGGTGCTGAGTTTTGGCGCTGGGGCGGTGTATGGATTCTGGGGCGGCACGGCGCTCGTCTCGATTGCCTCGGTGGGCGGGGCCTTGGCAAATTTCCTCTCCACACGCTACCTGCTTCGCCGCTGGATGGAGCGGCGTTTCGCGAAGAGCGGGAAATTCCAAGCCCTCAACCATGTGGCCACAAAGGATGCCTGGCGCATGATCATTCTCACGCGCATCTCTCCGATCCTGCCGCACAGTCTCGTGAGTTGTGCCTTCGGGCTTTCGCGCGTGACATTTTGGCGTTTCATCGCCGCCTCGTGGTTGGGTTTTCTTCCGATCAGCGCGGCCTACGCCTTTGGGGGCGCTGTCATCGGCAAGGTGGCGAAGGGGGGGCTGCATCAAGGTCCATGGGCTTGGGCGATCTACGCGGCCGAGTTGGGGCTTACGATTCTGGTCACCATCTGGATTGCGCGAGTCGGCCAGCGGGCCCTGCGCGCCGTCGCTCCGGAGGTGGTCGAGCAGAACACCAACGGCAAGAACTGAGCCGGCCGCCGCATTGCGGATTTGTTGCTGCCACGGCACCAACTGTCCGGTGGACACCCTCTCGGGGCGCGTGTTAGTTTTTTCCCTCCATGAGCCCGCTCGCCTCCTCGATTCAACAAGCCGCTGCCGATGGGAAACTTCTCCCCGAATCCGCGGAAAATATATACAGCCTCCTCTCCCGCAGTTCGTCGCCGGTCGATCGGGCATCCATCGAGGAGTTGGTGGCCGAGGGCCATTGGGGGGAGTTGGATAACCGCTTTTTCCGCACCCTTGCGTTCGGCACAGGGGGGCTGCGCGGCAAGACGATCGGCGCGGTGGTGACGAAGGTCGAGAGGGGCACGCCACAGGCTCTCGGGCGTCCGGAATTTCCCTGCACGGGCACAAACGCAATGAACTCCTACAACATTAGCCGGGCCACACAGGGGCTTGTCCACTACGTGCGGGAGCATTTTGCGAGGCAAGGCCGGCCGGGAAAACCCGCCGTCTGTCTGTGCCATGATACGCGGTTTTTCTCGCGCGAATTTGCCGAGTTGGCAGCGAAGATCATTACCGACCTCGGGTGCGACGCCTATCTTTTCGAGGGACCGCGTTCGACGCCGGAGTTGTCTTTTGCCGTGCGCCTGGTGAAAGCCCAGGCGGGCATCAACCTTACGGCGAGCCATAATCCGCCGCAATACAACGGCTACAAGGTGTATTTCGAGGACGGTTGCCAAGTCACCGAGCCCCATGCATCCGCCATCATCCATCGTGTCAATGCGGTGGTGGGGGAGGACTACACGCCTGTGGCGGAAGGCGAGCGCGGGCGGGTGATTCCGATGGGCGTGGAGATCGACGAGGCTTATATGCTCCGGTTGGCCACTCTGCCGCTCGATCCCGAGCTGATCCGCCGCGAGAACTCGCTCAAGATTGTCTACACGCCGCTGCACGGCGTGGGGGCGGTGATCATCAAGCCAATGTTGCGGCGCCTGGGTTTCCAGTGCGAGGGGGTGGCTGAGCAAGAGGTGCCCGACGGCCGATTTCCGACAGTCCAATCGCCCAATCCCGAAAACGCGGAGGCCCTCACCATGGCCATCGCGCAGGCCAATGCCACGGGCGCGGACTTGGTGATTGCCACGGATCCCGATGACGACCGCATGGGCATCGCGGCGCGTGATGCGAAGGGGGAAATGCAGCTGATCACTGGCAACCAAATCGGCTCGATCCTCGCTTGGTATAGGGCGATGAAATTTTTCGAGCTAGGAATTCTCAAAGATTCGAACCGGGGGCGGGGGGTCATCATCAAAACATTTGTGACGACCGATCTCCAGAAGGCGATTGCGGAAAAGTTCGGTCTGCGCTGCGTGGAGACGCTTACCGGCTTTAAATACATCGGCCAGAAACTCGGGAAATACGAGGAGGCCATCCCGGCGAATCTCCGTGCGAACTACAGCGAACTCTCGGAGGAGGAGACCCGGCGTTTGCGCTTGGAGCATTCGAGTTTTTATGTGTTCGGAGGCGAGGAGAGCTACGGCTACAGCGCGTCGGATTTTGTGAGGGACAAGGACGGCAACTCCGCGGCGGTTCTGATCGCCGAGGCGGCGGCCTACGCGAAGTCCCAGGGGCTTACCCTGACGGCTCTGCTGGATCGCATTTTTGCCGAGTTTGGCGTCTACCTGGAGCGTGGCGAGTCGCTCACGATGGATGGTGCGGAGGGGGCTGCGCAGATCAAAAGACTGGTCGAGTCGTATGCGGCGAATCCTCCCGCACACATCGACGGGGCCGAGGTGGTGGCGGTGAGGAATTTTGCGACGGATGTAATCTTCGACAGCGAGGGCGACCGCATTCCCCCCGAGGCGATGTTGATGATCACGCTTGCCGACGATCGCCGTGTTGCAGTGCGGCCGTCCGGCACCGAGCCGAAGATCAAATACTACATGTTCGCGGCGAAGAAGCCAACGGGCGGGGTGCCATTCAGCGGCTCGGAGGTCGCAGGGGCCCGGGTGTCAGTGGCGGCCTCGCTCGCAAGCCTCTGGGCATGGCTCGAAGCGGATGCCAAGGTGCGGTTGGCCTGATCGCCTACCAGCGGCTGCGGCTTTTCAATCCACCGAGTCTTCGTTGGGATCGGGTTCTTTTTCCTCTTTGGGAGCCTTTGGAACGATGAGCACCTTGTCGATGCGCTGGCGATCCATGTCGAGCACTTCAAATTCGAAGCGGTCCCATTGAAACTTGTCGCCCTCGCGCGGAATGTGTCCGAGTTGGTGCAGAATGAAGCCGCCGAGAGTTGAGTAGCGGTTTTCATCCTCCCCGGGGAGGTCGTCCTCGATGCCGAGGCTGGTTTTGGTCTCGTCGATATGGAGCATGGCATCGATGAGCCAGGCTCCGTCCTGACGCAACCGGGCCTTGGGATCGTCGCGTTGCTCGCGCTCGGGGAGGTTGCCTACGATGGCCATCATCACGTCATTGAGAGTCACAAGGCCTTGGAGTCCACCGAATTCATCCACCACAAGGGCGATATGTTTTCCGGATTTCTTGAAGGATTCGATGAGTTTGCTGGCTGGCATGGCCGTAGGCACGTAGAGCGGCGGGGTGACGAGGGCGCGGAGTTCCACGCGACCTGCGAGGGAGAGATTTGCCCAGAGGGATTTGACGCTCACCATGCCGATGACGTTGTCGCGTGTTTCTTGGTAAACGGGAAAATGCGAGTGTCCGCTGCCGGCGATGCGGCGCCAGTTCTCCTCGTCGGTGTCATCGAGCGAGAGCCAGATCATGCGGGCGCGTGGGGTCATCAGGTCGCCGGAGGTTTGCTCGTCGAGATCGAAGACACCGGCCACCATGTCCTTCTCGGTTTTTTTGAAAATACCCGCGCTCAACCCCTCATCGATGAGCACGCGCACTTCCTCTTCGGAGACGACAGATTCCTTGGGCTTGCGAATGCCGAGGGTGGCCATGAGGGAATCGCTGGAAAAGTTGAGCAGGTTCACCAGCGGCGAAAAAAGGTTGGAGAGGCGGTTCATCGGGCGCGAGAGACCCGCGGCGATACGTTCGGGGTTGCCTAGGGCGATACGCTTCGGAACGAGTTCTCCGATGATGACGGAGAGGTAGGTGATCGCCACGACCACAAGGGTGAGTGAAAGGAAATCCGCATGGGGTTCGAGCCCGGGGATTTTTGCGAGAGGGATGGCGAGTTTGTCGGCGATACTTGCCCCGCCGACGGCCCCGGCGAGAATGCCGACTAGGGTGATTCCCACCTGAACGGTGGAGAGAAATTTGCCCGGGGAGTTGGCTAGGGCGAGAGCGAGTTTGGCGCCGGCGCTGCCATCCTCAGCCATGCTCTTCAAGCGCGCCTTTCTGGACGCGACCACGGCCATTTCGGCCATGGCAAAGATTCCGTTCGTGAAGAGCAGTAGGAAAATAAAAGTAATTTGAAGTGTCAGATTTGACATAAATAAACGGGAACACTAGGCGAGAACCGAAAGGGGCGCAATGGCAACGTGCGGGGCGGGTCTTGGAATGGGAAAAAGGGGCAAAGAGAAAAGGGGCGAGGCTATCTGGCATCCAACCCCACCGAGAGGCAGGCGAGGGGAGCCTCAGCGGAGAACATTTCTCAAATACGGTGCCGGGAGAACGGGGGGATTCCCTGTTTTCCTAGGCGCGAAGGGTGTGGAACCCTAGCCGACAGCGCATGGCCGAGTTATCGGGTATCGGCCATGCGATTATTCGGTAAGGTGACTAGCGCATTTTACCGCCGTAGATGGCGTTGTCACCAAGCTCCTCCTCGATGCGGAGGAGTTGATTGTATTTGGCGACGCGGTCTGTGCGGCAGAGCGAGCCCGTTTTGATCTGGCCTGCATTGGTTGCGACAGCGATGTCGGCGATCGTGGTATCCTCGGTCTCGCCCGAACGGTGGCTGATGACAGCTGTGTAGCTGTGTTCTTTGGCCAATTCGATCGCGTCGAGGGTTTCGGTGAGGGTGCCAATCTGATTGACCTTGACAAGGATTGAGTTTGCAACACCTTGGTCGATACCTTTTTGGAGGAACTCGACGTTGGTCACAAAGAGATCGTCACCGACCAACTGGGTGGTGGAGCCCAAGGCATCGGTGAGTTTTTTCCAGCCGACCCAGTCATTTTCGGCGCAGCCATCCTCGATCGAGATGATCGGGTATTTTTTGCAAAGGCCTTGGTAGTAGGAGACGAGTTCATCGGCACTGCGCTTGGAGCCGTCGGATTTTTTGAAGACGTAGGCTTTTTTGGCGGCGTCGTAGAATTCGCTGGAGGCGCAGTCGAGGGCGACGAACACGTTTTTACCGAATCCGTAGCCGGCGGCTTTCACGGCCTTGGCGATCGAGTCGAGGGCGTCCTCCGCGCTGGAGAGCGCTGGGGCGAATCCCCCTTCATCACCGATCGCGGTCGAGAGGCCGCGTTTTTTAAGTTCGCTTTTGAGTGCGTGGAAGATCTCAGTGCCGGCGCGAAGGGCCTCGGAAAACGTGGGAAAATCCCTCGGCACAATCATGAATTCTTGGAAGTCGATCGGTGCGTCGCTGTGCGCGCCGCCATTCAGGATGTTCATCATCGGAACGGGAAGAACCTTCGCATTGGGTCCGCCGAGGTATTTGTAGAGCGGTTGGCCGATCTGTGTGGCGGCGGCTTTGGCCGAGGCGAGGGAGACGGCCAGGATGGCGTTGGCTCCGACCTTCTTTTTGGTCGAGGTGCCATCCGCTGCAAGCATTGCCTTGTCCACGGAGACCTGATCTGCCGCGTCGAGACCGATCAGGGCGGGAACAAGAAGCTTGGAAACGTTTTGAACGGCTTTGGTCACCCCCTTGCCGAGGTAGCTTGTCTTGATGCCATCGCGGAGTTCCACGGCCTCATGCTCACCGGTGCTGGCCCCGCTGGGCACGGCTGCGCGGCCGATCGCGCCGCCTGCGAGCTCGACATCGGCCTCAACGGTGGGATTGCCACGGGAATCGAGAATCTGGCGGGCGCGGATCGAGAGAATTGTAGTGTCGGACATATGTAGTGTCATTTTTTAGTTCAGCCTTCCAAAAACCAAGAGTCCGGCGCGCTGGCAAGAAGAATCGCCTTGCAAGGGGCTTTGATGGGCGAAAGAGCCCCTGGGAAAGAGGGCTCGGCTCAAAAGGGAACCCGATAAACTCTGAAGAACTGGTTTTTAAAAATGATCTCCCAGCCGACTGGAGCGGCGTTTGGTTGATCGTAAAGAATCTTCGCCAGCGTGCGCCCCGACTGTGCGCGCCCGAGGATTTGCTCTGAATTCGAAATAACCCGCGCTGGTTCATAAGCAAAAACATAACCCACGCCGAGCCGACGGAGCACTTCCCCTGCCAGTGCGGGGTCGCTTGCCAGATAAAACCCACACGAGTCCAGAATTCCCGGCAGGCTCTGGTGCGAGGTTCCTCCGACACACGGCTGACCGCTCCACCACACGATCGCCGGGGAGAACCACCAGGGAGCCACCACACCGGCGTGTGGCATCCCGCGCAGCGACAGCGCCGCCTCACGAAGCGCCACGGCATCGGAGAGATTTTCCGCCCTCCGCAAGGTGGTCGCCTCGTCGGGAAACAAAACCCGGTCCCACTCCGCAGCCACCGGCCACAACGAAATCACAAAAACAGACCATGCCAGCCACGGCCTGCGCAGCGCCGACAAGGCCCACGGCAGGCTCATCGCAAAAACAAGAGCCAAAAAATACCCCCATCGCGAGTGATAAAAACTCAGCCCTGAAAGAACAAGCACCAGCACCAACCACCACCCGCACACCGAGCCACCTCCCCGGAGTCCGCGCCACAACAAAAATCCCGGGCCTACCGCGATGAGCCACCCGCACCAGGAAAAAATACCATGCCAACCGGCGCCCTGCAGTTCCCCGATATTGAGGGCCCAGCGCGCGAAGGCGGGATGGAAACCTGCCGCCCGCCAACCATCCACCAACAGCCCTGTTGCAAGAATCGCACAAAAAACCACTCCCGGTCCCCGGCTGGCGTGCCAGCTTTTCGTGCTCTCGCCTTTCGCTCGTCTCCACAAAAACTCCGTGCCTCGCAAAGCCCAAACGACTCCGAGCAAAACCAACGGCTCGAACAAAGACACCCAGAGGGCGAGCCCCCAAGCTCCTGCTGCAACATAGCCCCAAGGCGGTGTGTGTTGGCGAGCATCGCCCCGACTCCCGGCTTGCCGCCTCAAAAGCATTCCCACCTCAGCCGCTAGCGCCACGGCCATCAGCACCATGAGCAAACTTTGGTGGTCAGGTCGCCCGACTTGGAAACCGTGTGCCACAATCGGTGACACCGCGACCATCGCCGTCACCGCCCGCCGATATGGCAGGCGAAGCACCGCCGACCACCAGGCCAAAAATAAAATCATTCCCGCCCCGAGAAGAGGCGATATCCATGCCCCGGCCAACTCGAGGGGCCTCTCTGAAAAAACGCCCAAGATCCCGGATAAGCCGAGGATCAAGGCATCCAGCGGCATCGTCGTGTGAGGCCGCGTTCCCTCCGGAAAATTTTCCCACGCATGGTGCCTGATGGCCCTCAGGCCGCCCTCCTCAAGCATCTGCACACGCGTCATTCGTGAATAGCAATCCCCGTCCAAATAATAAATCTCCCTGCCGAAAAAAACCGAATCCCTGTTCCAAGTGAACGCCCCAAACGCGACGGCAAGGAGTATTAAAAGCCAGAACCCCTCGGCCAGAAGAGGACGTATTTTTTGTAGGGGGCGGATCTGACCCAACATCTTGTGGAGAGGGGTGGAACTCATCTCATTATCCAGTGGGAAACGCCAGAATATTGCGGAAAAAACATTGCTTCGCCGTGGGGCCTTGAATTAGTGTGTGCGCTACGTTGATCGCCTACCCAGGTGACATAATTTTGAATCAGATGCCAGACGAACACATTTCCGAAGAAAACGCCACCACCCCCGAAGTAAAAAAAGCTGCCAAAGTCCGGCCGGACTTTAAAGCAAGCAGCTACACCGCCGATGATCTGAGTTCGCTCAAGGGACTCGAGGCCGTGCGCAAAAAGCCCGGCATGTATATCGGCGGCACCGACGAGCGGGCGCTCCACCACTGCGTGAGCGAGGTTCTCGACAACTCGGTCGATGAGTTTTTGGCGGGCCATTGCACCCACATCGACGTGACCATCCACGCAGATGGTTCGATTTCCATTCGCGACAACGGGCGAGGCATTCCGGTGGATATTAACAAGGAGGAAGGCATCCCCGGGGTGGAACTCGTGCTCACCCGCCTGCACTCCGGCGGCAAATATGGCCAGGGCAACTACGAATACTCCGGCGGCACCCATGGCGTGGGAGCGAAGTGCGTCAATGCGGTCTCCGAGTGGTTCAAGGTCGAGGTGACCCGCGAGGGGAAAATCCACGCCATGTCTTTCGAGCGCGGAACCACCAAGCAGAAGTTGCACGTGATCGCCGAGGTCAAGTCCGCCAAGCAGACCGGCACGCTCATTACCTTCATGCCGGATACCGAGATCTTCGAGGAGACGATCGAGTTCAAGTCCGAGCGCATCATCACCCGCCTCAACGATCTCGCCTATATCAACGCGCCGCTGTCGTTCACTTTTCTCGACGAGCGCCAAGACAGCGCCAAGCCGATGCAGATCGTGCACCCACGCGGCGTGGAGGAGTTTGTGGACCGCCTGGTTCAGAACAAAACACTCGTGCACCCCAAGCCCATCATGATCAAGGGCACGAGGGACAAAGTGATCGTGGAGATCGGCCTGCACTACACGGATACCTACAACGAGCAACTCCTCTGCTACACAAACGCGGTGCCGAATCCCGATGGCGGCACGCACAGCAGCGGCTTTCGCGGTTCCCTGACCCGCGCAATCAATCAATATGCCAAGAATAATTCCCTCCTGAAGGAAAAGGATGTTGCCATCACCGGCAACGACGTCCTTGAGGGCCTTGCCGCCGTCGTCAGCGTGAAGCATCCCGACCCGCGTTTTGAATCCCAGACCAAGGTGAAGCTGATTTCACCCGAGGTGGAGGGGATTGTCGGATCGATCAGCTACGAAGGCCTGATGTTGCATTTCGACCAAAATCCGAATGTCGGCAAGCGCATCATTGAGAAATGCCTCATGGCCGCCCGCGCCCGCGAAGCCGCCCGCAAAGCCCGTGAGACCGTTCGCAAAGGCGCGCTCACAGGCGGTGGACTGCCGGGGAAACTGGCGGACTGCTCCGAGCGCGACCCCGACCTCACCGAACTTTACGTGGTGGAAGGCGACTCGGCCGGCGGTTCCGCCAAGCAGGGTCGCGACCGCAGATTCCAAGCGATCCTTCCGATCAAGGGCAAAATCATCAATGTCGAGAAGGCCCGCCTCGACAAAGTCCTTCAAAATACCGAAGTCCAGACCCTCATCACCGCCATCGGCACCGGCATCGGAATCGCCGCCACGGAGAAAGATCGCGAGGGCAGCTTTAATATCGAGAAGCTCCGCTACGGCCGCATCATCATCATGACCGATGCCGACGTGGACGGGTCGCACATTCGCACGCTGCTGCTCACTTTTTTCTGCCGCCACATGGTGGAGCTTGTCAAGCAAGGCAAAATCTACATCGCCCAGCCCCCCCTCTACCTCATCAAGCGCAAAAAGCGCGAGGAATATGTCGATGACGACGCGCAGCTCAATAAAATCCTCATCGGCATCGGTGCGGATGAAGTGAAGATCAAGAATCTTGCGGACGGCAAGGTTTTCAGTTCAGGGCAGCTCAAGGAAATCCTCGAACTGCTCGAGCGCTTCGCCAAATTCAGCGATGCCATCCGCCGCCACGGGGGCGACTTTGAGGAATACCTTGCCGAGCGCGACCCCAAAACCGGTAAACTCCCGACCTACATGGTGAAAGTCCGCGAGGGCAACACCGAGTGGGCGAGCTATTTTCCCGGGGAGGCCGAGGTCCGTGAATTCCACGAGGGCAACCGCGATCTCAATCTTTACGACGATGTCCCCCCCGAGCCGGTTGAAGGCGAGGCTCCAGCCCCCGACTCCTCCGCGAAGCCTAAAAAAGAAAAAATCGATCCAGCGAACCGTCGCCGCGCGAAGCTCATCCAGCTCCACGAGTCCACCTCTGCTCAAAAGCTCATCGATGAACTCGCCAGAAAAGGCCTTAAAATCGAGCACTACTCGAGCAGTGACCAGCCAATCTTCGAACTCGTCGAGGGCGAGGGCGACAAGGCCGTCACCACCCCGCTTTTTGCGATCCCGGCAATTCTTACGACCATTCTGGAAATCGGCAAACGTGGTCTCTCCATCCAGCGATTCAAAGGTCTTGGTGAAATGAACCCCAAACAACTCTTCGAGACGACCATGAATCCCGAGAAGCGCAAAATGCTCAAGGTCAGTCTCAACGAAGACAATGCCGTCGAAGCCGACCGCATGTTTACCATCCTCATGGGCGATGTCGTCGAGCCTCGCCGCCAGTTCATCGAAGACAATGCGCTCAATGCCCGTCTCGATGTGTGACGGGCGTGACGACGTGTGACTTCATTTGGTCATGACACCATGATCGCACGCGACATCCCTCTTTCTCTCCAAATTTCCTAACTGCACTCCTTTCAGCCCATGTATACCCAAAACGAAAAAGTCGAACTTGTGAATGTGGCCGACGAGATGTCGAAGTCGTTCCTCGACTACTCGATGTCTGTCATCATATCCCGCGCCCTGCCGGATGCCCGTGACGGTCTCAAGCCCTCGCAGCGCCGGATTCTTTACGCCATGAACGAGCTGGGCGTTCAACCCAACCGCAAGCATCTCAAGTGTGCAAAAATCGTTGGAGAGACGATGGGCAACTACCACCCGCATGGTGACCAGGCGATCTACCCTACGCTCGTTCACATGGCCCAGCCGTGGGCGATGCGCGAGATGCTCGTTGACGGGCAAGGGAACTTCGGCTCGGTGGAAGGCGATCCGCCCGCCTCGATGCGTTACACCGAGGCCCGCCTCCAGCACCTCGGCGCCGCGCTCATGACCGACATGGACAAGGGCACCGTCGATTTCAGACCGAACTATGACGAGACCCGGGAGGAACCGACCGTTTTTCCTGCTGCCTTCCCGAATCTCCTCGTCAATGGCGGCACAGGCATCGCCGTGGGAATGGCGACAAATATCCCACCCCACAACCTGAGCGAATGCATCAATGGCATCTGCGCCCAGATCGAGAACCCCGATATCACCATCGAGGAACTCATGGAGCACATTAAAGGCCCCGATTTTCCGACAGGCTGCATCCTCCAAGGCACCGCGGGCATCAAACAATACTTTCAAACCGGCCGTGGATCCGTGCGGGTGCGCGGTCGTGTGGGCGTCGCCGAGGTCAAGGGCGGGCGTGAGCAAATCGTCATCACCGAGATTCCCTACAACGTGAACCGTGCGGAACTCGTAAAGCGCATCGCCGACCTTACGAATGAAAAAGTCCTCACAGGCATCAGCGACGTGCGCGATGAGAGTGCCGAGGATACCCGGGTGGTTATCGACCTCAAACGCGATGGCAATCCCAAGGTCATCATCAACAATCTCTACAAACACACCGCGCTGGAATCCTCCTTCAGCGCGAACATGCTCGCCATCGACCACGGCAAGCCCAAGCTCCTCTCGCTGAAGGATGCGATCACCAGCTACATCGAGCACCGCCGCGAAGTCATCCTCCGCCGCACCCGATTCCTGCTCGAGGCGGCCGAGATCGAAGCCGAGAAGCTCGAGGGCTACCTCATCGCCCTCGCCCACATCGACGACTTCATCAAAATCATCCGCGATTCCCGCGACCGCGATGATGCCAAAGCGAAGCTCCTCGCGCTGGCTTGGACGAGAAAGACCGTCGAAGGCCTTGGGGTGCTCATTCGCAGCGAAGCCCGCATCGTGGATGGCAACTACCGATTTTCGGAGAAGCAGGTCGGCCACATCCTCGACCTTCGCCTCTACCAACTCACCAGCCTCGAGCGCGACACCATCAAGCAGGAATACGATGACCTGATAGCGACCATCAAAGACCTGCTCGACATCCTCGCCAAGGAAAAGCGCGTCCTTACGATCATCAAAGACGAACTCCGCGCCCTGCAGCTCAAATACGGCAGCCCCCGCCGCACACAGATCGTTCCCGCCGAGGGCGAGATGGCCATTGAAGACCTCATCGCCAACGAAGGCGTCATCGTCACCCTCACTCACAACGGGTTTATCAAGCGCACGCTCGTGAGCGCTTTCCGCGCGCAGAAACGTGGCGGCAAGGGCGTGATCGGCATGACAGCCCGCGAGGCTGAGAAGGAAGAGGACAGTGACTTTGTCGAATACGTCTTCACCGCCACCACGCACGACTATCTTGTCTTCTTTACTGAGAGCGGGCGGTGCTACGTCGAGCGTGTGTTTGAGATTCCCGAGGGTTCCCGTGCCAGCAAGGGTCGCTCTATTGCCAACCTCTTGGAACTCCGCAGCGAGGAAAAAATCGCCGCCACCATCCGCGTGCAGGGTCAGAAAACCGACGAGGAGACGTGGACCGAGAATCTCTCGATCCTCTTCGCCACACGCAGCGGCGTCGTGAAAAAATCCAAGCTCAGCGATTTTCGAAACATCCGCAAAGGCGGTATCATCGCCATCACCATCGAAGAAAAAGACCGCCTCATCGATTGCAAGCTCACCACCGGGAACGACGAGGTGGTTCTGATCACACACGAAGGCATGAGCATCCGCTTCCACGAGGAAGACTGCCGCGACATGGGCCGCAACGCCGTGGGTGTCTGGGGCATCCGCCCCGAAAAAGGCGATTATGTGGTAGGTGCCGCCATCGTGAACAAGGATTGTCAACTTCTCGTAGCCGGTGAGAACGGCCTCGGCAAACGCACGAGCTTCGAGGAATACCGCCTCCAAGGCCGCGGCGGAAAAGGCATCATCACCATGAAGACGAACGACAAGACCGGCGGAGTCGCTGGCGCGCTCACCGTCCGGAATGATGATGAACTCATGCTCATCACCAACAAAGGCAAGATGGTCCGCACAAAAATTGCGGGGATTCGCGAAACCGGCCGCAATGCCCAGGGAGTGAAACTCATCGATCTCCGCCCAAGTGAAGTCCTCCAAGCCATCGCCCCAGTCGTCAGCGACAAGGATGACGAGGAGGAAAGCGAAGAGCCGGTCGCCGAGGCGTGACAAGCCGCAGGGCCGCGTTCCTGCCCCCGCGCTCCCCGAGGGGTCTGCCCGCAGTCTAGTCCGTAAAAAACAAAAGAACCTCGCCTGGGTGGCGAGGTTCTTTTGTTTTTTGAGAGGGGGAGGGGAGTCCCGTGGCGGATCGCGATGGGGGGGTTACCCTCGACCGATGCTCGTGTAGGTGAACCCGGCGTCGCGGGCAGTGGATGGATCGAGAAGGTTGCGGCCGTCGAAGATGAGCGGGGTATGCATGACCTTGCGGAGTTCCCCGAGGTCGACGGTGGTGAACTCTTTCCACTCGGTGGCGATGATGAGTGCCTCGGCTCCTGTCGCGGCTTCCAGCGGGGAGTTGGCGATGCGGGCTCCGTTGATGAGCTGGAACTCTAGGGCCTTCTCGGTGCCTTTCGGATCGTAAACCGTAACTTCTGCGCCCTCGGTGACCAGGTCGCTGACGATGTCGATGGCAACGGAAGAGCGCACGTCGTCGGTATCGGGCTTGAAGGTGAGCCCCCACACGGCGACCTTTTTGTCCTTGAGCACCCAGAGGGCCTCTCGAATCTTCGCAAGAAAACGCTCCCTCTGGCTGCGGTTGATTTTTTCGACTTCTTTGAGAAGCGTGAAGGGCACTCCGAGATCTTCGCTGATGGCGATGAAGGCCGCGATATCCTTGGGAAAGCAGGAGCCTCCGTAGCCGATGCCGGCGTTGAGGAAGTTGCGGCCGATGCGGCGGTCCATGCCGATTCCGTCAGCGACCTTCTCGACGTCCGCACCGCTGGCCTCACAGATGCGGGCAACGGCGTTGATATAGGAAATCTTGAGCGCCAGGAACGAGTTGGCGGCATGTTTGATGAGCTCTGCGGAGTTGATGTCTGTCACCAGCACGGGAGCCATGAAGGGCTCGTAGATTTTTTGCATGAGGGCGACCGCCCGCTCGCTGTTGCCTCCGATGACGATTCGGTCGGGCTTCATGAGATCCGGCACGGCGCAACCTTCGCGAAGGAACTCGGGGTTGCTCACGACGTCGAATTCGGCACCGGTTTTGTTGTAGCGGCGGATGGTATCGGCGACCTTCTCGCCGGTCTTCACAGGCACGGTGCTCTTGTCAACAATCACGCGATATTGGCCCGGCTTGAGAATGGCGGCGATTTCGCGCGCGACCTTCTCGATATAGGAGAGGTCCACGCTGCCATCGGCCTGCGGAGGGGTGGGCACGGCAATAAAAACAACATCGGAGTTGTCCACGCCCTCCTCGGTGCTGGTCGTGAACTGCAGGCGCTTCGCGGCCACGTTGCGATGAATCAATTCTTCAAGGCCTGGCTCGTAGATCGGCACTTTGCCGGCAAGGAGGTGCTCGACTTTTTTTTGATTGTTGTCCACGCAGATAACGGTGTGCCCGACTTCCGCGAAGCATGCTCCAGAGACGAGACCGACGTATCCTGATCCAATAATGCAGAGTTTCATGAGTTGTTTTTAAGGGAAATTATAGGCTCCGGCAGGTTGCTGACCGTCATCCTGGGAAGAGCCTTGGCTAAAGGCGAATGGCAATGTGATCTGCGGGGCGTCTTTGAGGGTCATCATAAAAAGAAATCCGTATTCCTGATCGCCGCCGAGATTGTCGCGCACTTCGGCACCGATAGAGGCCACCCAACTGGTGAGGTCGCGATTGATGAAGTAGCGTTGGTATTGCATGACCTGCGAGACGAACTCGTATTGCTCGTAGAGGCTTACGCTCCAATTGTCGTTGATGCGCCAGTAGGCGTAGAAGTCGAGTTGGCTGTTGTCCGAGAAGGATTCGTTTCCATCGATATAGCGGTGGCCGATGCCAAACTTGACGTCGCGGGACGGCATGAAGCTGAGCGAGGTGTTGACCTCTGTGAAGCCCTCCTCCACGACCGGCAGCTGGGAGGCAATCGCGAGATAGCTCCAGTGGACCGGGCTGAATTGGATGACATTGAAAACGTTTGAGACCGGAGCGTCCGAATAAGGGTTCTCAAAATTCACATCCATGAACGTATTGAGGGAGAACCACTGGTAGGTCGCGTTGTTGCGCCGGGTCTGAAGTCGCTGGCCGACACCAAGGCGCGTGATGTTCCACGTGTCGAGCGAATCCGTCGCGGTAAACTGCGGGAAGTCCAGCGGCAGGAGTTGGGTGGACTGCACGACACGGTCAAACTGATAGATGTTTTCCGGGCTTGTCCCCATATTGTAAACGCCCGAGTAGTTGATGTAGGGCTCCACGACGTGACGCAATCCATCGAGCCCCAGCAAGCGGCTCTGCACCTGCTCGAAACTGCGGGACATTTTGGTCGAGACTGTGAGCCCGTAGTTGGCAATGGGACGAAAAACCGCGCCCTTGTTTTCCAATGTTGGCGAAGGGTTGTTCAGCGGGTTGCTCTCGTTGGTCGGGTTGAGAACAGTGATCTCTCCACTGATCGGGTCAATCGCCGTGTCGCCCGTGGGCGGGGCGATGAATGATCCGCTCTGGCTGTAATAGGTGCCGCGCACGCCGACTTTCGGGGTCACATTGAGCCAACCAAAAAACTTCGAGGGCAAGGACCATTGATGGAACGTGTCGAAGCGGGTGGCCGAGTAGTCAGGGTATTCCGTTTCGCCAAAAGACGGGTTGTTGGAGAAAGCGCGCTTCAGGGAGGCCACGCCTGTCTCTCCATCGTATTGCACCGGCAAGCCAAAGAACGGCTGTTGCTTGAAGTCAAAAACAAACTCGGGCTTGCGCTCGGTGACGTCTTGAAAATCGTTAACCTGCCAGCGGCCGAGCAGGGTGAGAGTGTAAACCTCGTCCCATTTAGTCAGGGAGAGCGAGTTGTCAGGCTGGGGATCGAGCGCAAACTCGTTGGGATAAAAATCCTCAAGAAAATCCACATCGCTGAGCACATTGATGTCGGCCGTTCCGTAGATGTCGTCGGTGAAGAAAAGCCGCTGCTGGAACGAGACCCGGTAGCGGCTCTTGGTGTTGGTCTCGGCAGGCTCGCCAGGCGCCTCGACGGTGGTCACATCGGCTGTCTCAAAAACATAGTCCGTGCGGAGCTGACCGTAGTTCCGATTCTCCGGACCATACTTCATATTCAGATCGACCCCGATGGAGGGGCCGAACTCCGTGCGTTCCTCCAAGCGAACCTTGCCGCCAATTCCCGGAGTGATGGGGAAGCTGTATCCGAGCAGCAAGTAGGCCCCCCAGCGCGAATCGTAGCCGGGCAAAAACTCGAACCCCGTGTTGTTGATATTCGCGAAAAGATAAGGGAACCAGAAGATCGGGGTCTGCCCGACGTAGAGCGTCGAGTTTGACAAAATGACGCGGTCGTCGGGATAAAAGCGCATCGAACGCGGGCGAATGTGGAAGTCGGGTTTTGACGAGTCGTGGGTCGTCATCGAAGCATCTCGAATCCGAAATTCCTTGGGCGATACGGAGCGAAAATTGAAGGCCCGAAAATACATCGGATATTGGGAGCCAGAGAGCTCGAGGGCCCGCATTTGTTTACTCTCCAGATTGAACAATGCCCGCTGGCCAGTGAGGACCTGCTCGGGCGAGTAAACCCGGATGTTGCCGACGAGAAGCACATCGCGCGTGTCGGGGTTGTATTCCGCGTAGTCGCAAAAAATGCTGTAGTCACCGTAGTGGATTTGCACGTTGTCCTCCGCGATCGCCACACCTTGGTCAAAACGCGTATTGCCATCCGCCGTGATCTCCACAGGCACATCGCCAAAGGAACCAAACTGCGCATGGGCGCCCGGCAATGTGGCCAGCAGGCAGATACTGAGAAGGAGTTTCCTCATGGATCGGCGAGACTAATTCCCGACCCACGCGAGATCAAGGGCGGATTGGGTCCCCTGCAAAATGCGTGAAATAGTGCGAGCGAGCGCGGCCAACGCGCCACTTTTTCCTGCGCCCGCAGAGATGCCCCGGGGCTGTATCGCAAGATCCTCGCCCTGCTCGCGCGCCAAGCTCCGTCGAGCCCTCGCGACTCGAGCGGAATCAATAGCACTTTCTCCCTTCGCAACTCGCGCTCGCGGGGGGATCATCATTTCCCAACGGCGCAAGATCACGCTTGACCGAAGTTTGAAGCGAAGCGAAGCATAATGCCACACACCTTTACTGCTGTCACGGGCGACAGCAGCGCCGCCGCTGGTATCGGCTTGCTTGGCCCGTGCGACTCTGTCCAAGCAAACATGGAGACTCATCTTAAATTTCTGGTTCCCCTATCACGGGATAAGCGCGGGGAGCGTCTGGCCTTCGCCTCGAGCCATAACCTCGGCGTTGAAATCACAGCCTTCATGGGAGGCGACGCCCTCAATGATCCCGCTGCCCGAGCGGCCTTGGAGGTCGAGTTCGAACACGAACTCGCCGGCTTCGAGGGCGTGGAATCCTATCACGGAGCCTTTGTGGACCTCGCCCTCCACAGCCCCGACAAAAGCGTGGCCGCGATCTCCCGCGCCCGCATGGAGCGCGATGTCCTCACGGCGTTGCGCCTCGGGTGTGAGAAAATCGTATTCCACCTCGGCTGCAATCCCCTGGTTCCCGATGAGGCGGTGATCCACCAACTCGTCGATGCCCATGTCGATTTCTGGGGCTACATCCTCGAGGCCTACCCTGGCATCACCATCTGCCTCGAAAACAATTGGGAGCCGGATTGGTATCTCTTCGAAAAAATTTTCGCGCGTGTGCCTCATGCCCGATTGGGAATGTGCCTCGATGTCGCCCACGTTCACGTATTCAGCCACTTCGAAACCCAAGCCTGGATCGAGCGTATGGCCTCCCGGATTTACCACTTGCACCTCACAGACAACTTCGGGGACCGCGATGCGCACCTTCCCTTGGGAGCCGGAAATATCGACTGGTCGGCGATCTTCAAGTCTTTCCAGTCCTTGAAACACGCAAAAACAGCCACCTTGGAGATGAACGACCAGGCTGCTCTGGAGCGCAGCTTCAACCGCATTCGCTCCCACGGAGTCGCTCTCGGCACGCATCCCCGCCGCCCGCTCGCGTTGGCGCCAAGCGCCAGGCCAAAGCCCCAAGCGAAAATTTCCTAGCCTCCTCAAATCCCGACATCCCCTCGCGATCACCAACAGTGGTCGCCTCGAGCGGGCGCGCCCAATTTGAAGAAAAAGCCCTTGCCTCTTGACCCCTCTTGCTCCCGCCTCCATACTTTCCGATTCTGGATGGAGACGCGTTTGGGGGGGAGAACCCCGACCGCACCACATTCCAGAGCGACCGATTTATGAATTCCGAACTTATTACAATGCTGGATTTGCTGGAGCGCGAGAAGGGCATCAAACGAGAGGTTCTCGTGGATGCCATTTCCACCGCCATCCTTGCGGCATCCAAGAAAAGTTTCACATCCGGAACGCGCGAACTCCGCATCGAAATCAACCATCAAAGCGGGGCCATCCGCGCGTTGGCGCGGCTCATCGTTGTGGAAAAAGTGACCAGCCCGCACGACGAAATCCTTCTTTCCAAGGCCCGCGCCATCAAGGCCGACGCCCAACCCGGTGAGGAAGTCGAAGTCGAGGTAACCCCGCGCGATTTCGGCCGCATCGCCGCACAGGCAGCCCGGCAGGCCATCAACCAGCGCCTCCGCCAGATCGAGCGCGAAATGATCTACGAAGAGTTCAAAGACCGCGCCGGAGAGATCGTCACCGGCACCGTCCGCCGCTTCGAGAGATCCGATGTCTTTATCGACCTCGGCAAGTTTGAAGGCGTCATGCCCTCCCGCGAACGCGTCCTCACGGAGGATTACAATATCGGCGACCGCCTCCGGGCCTATGTCGTCGCTGTCGAGAGCGGAAACCGTGGCCCAGAAATTATCCTCTCTCGCAGCCACCCGAATTTTGTCCGTCGCCTCTTCGAACTTGAAGTCAGCGAAATCGCCGACCACACGGTGGAACTCAAGGTCGTCGCACGCGAGGCGGGCTTCCGCACCAAGGTGGCCGTTCACAGCGCCGACCCCAAGGTCGATCCTGTCGGAGCCTGCGTCGGCATGCGCGGCGCACGCGTTAAGAACATCGTCCGCGAACTCAACAACGAAAAAGTGGACATCATCCGCTGGGATCCGGATCCTCTCAAATTTGTGAGCGCCGCCCTCAAGCCCGCAAACATCAAATCCATCTCGGCTGACGAGCATTCCAAAACGATCCGCGTCCTCGTTCCCAAGGACGATCTCTCGGTGGCCATCGGCCGAAAAGGCCAGAACGCCCGCCTCACCGCCAAGATGTGCGGCTGGGACGTCGATATCCAAGAGGACAAACGCGAGGAGCGAGCCATGCAGTCCAAGACCGCCGAGGCCGCCCATTCCCTCACCGGGGTGCTTGGTATCACCGAGGAGGAAGCCCAGTTGCTCGCCGCCAGCGGCATGAACTCGATCGAAGTTATCCAAGTCACCGAGGCGGGTGATATCGCAGAGGTTCTCGGCGCGGACCTCGCAACCGGTCAGCGCATTCTTGAGGCGGCCCAGGCAATCCAAAAAGCTCCCGCCGCCTGAGGGGTATGACAACGCCCCCCCAGTCCAACATTTTATATGGCAGAGAAATTAAAGAAAAAATCCACCGAAGACAAGCCATCCGCCACAAGGCGCACGGGCACTTCTTCGCGCACCTCACGCGCCGCCGCTGAGGCACCGGCAACTACCCCTGCCAAAGCTCCAGAACCTAAAATCCAAGGCCCGACGGTCGATCTCCTCGAACCCGTCAAGAAGGTCAAAAAGGCAGTCTCCGATCGCCACACCCTCAAGCCCTTCATCAAGCCGCTAGGCGCCCCTGCGGCTAAGCCGGCGCCTCCAGAACCTGAGCCCGCACCGGAACCAGTGCCTGAGCCGGAGGCTGTCGTCGAGGAGGCTCCCGAAGTCATCCCGGTCGAAGCCCCGCTCGAAGAAGGCCAACGCACCGACGAGGCGGGTAGAAAAATCATCCACCTCAAGCCGCCAATCGTCGTCAGGACTCTCGCGGAGACCCTCGCCCTCAAACCGTTCCAGCTCATCAAGGACCTCATGTCCTTGCAGATTTTCGCAAATCTCAACCAGACGGTCGAAGCCGACATCGCTGCGAAAATCTGCGAAATGCACGGCTTTTTCTTCGAGCGCGAGCGCAAGGATACCTCGAAAGGCCACCACAAAGTCGAAGCCAAGATCGAAGTTCCCAAGGAACCCGAGCCCGCTAAAACCGATGAACTCGAGTTCCGCGCCCCGATCATCACTTTCATGGGACATGTGGACCACGGTAAAACCTCCCTCCTCGACGCCATTCGCAAGGCCCGCGTTGCGGCAGGCGAGTCTGGCGGTATCACCCAGCACATCGGTGCCTACAGCGTCGAGCGCGCCGGCCACAAAATCACCTTCCTGGACACTCCCGGCCACGCCGCCTTTACGGCCATGCGCGCCCGCGGTGCCAACGTCACCGACATCGTGGTTCTTGTTGTCGCCGCCGACGACGGCCTCATGCCCCAAACGCTCGAGGCCATCTCCCACGCAAAAGCTGCCAAGGTCAAAATCATGGTCGCCATCAACAAAATCGACCTTCCCTCGGCGAATCCCGATCGTGTCAAGAAGCAGCTTCAGGAACATGGCCTCGCCCCCGAGGACTGGGGCGGCGAGACCATCTGCATCCCCGTGAGTGCCACCAAAGGCACCGGCATTAGCGAACTTCTCGATGCCATGCTGCTCGAGTCCGAAATGTTGGAACTCAAGGCCAGCTCCGCACTCGACGCCCGTTGCACAGTGATCGAGGCCCAAGTCGAGCAAGGCCGTGGACCAACGGCAACAGTCATCGTCCGCATGGGCACCCTCCGCAGCGGAGATGTGTTCATTTGCGGCAACTTCTGGGGCAAGGTCAAACAGCTCATCAACGATCTCGGCAAGCCCATCAAAGAGGCAGGTCCCTCCACACCTGTAAAAATCCTCGGACTCAGCGGACTCCCGAACGCCGGCGACGAACTCGTTGTAATGGACTCGGAGAAATCCGCCCGCCTTCTCAGCGAGGAGCGCGTCAGCAACCTCCGCGACACCAAACTCGCCGCACCTCAACGTGCCACGCTCGAGAGCCTCTTTGCCAGCATCGCCTCCGAGGCCAAGCCACTCCTCAAAGCCATCGTCAAATGCGATGTCCACGGCTCCCTGGAGGCAGTCATCGGCTCGCTCAAAGAGATTCCCCAGAAAAAAATCACACTCGATATCGTTCACGCTGGAGTCGGTCCCATCTCAGAGTCCGACGTGCTCTTGGCCAGCGCCTCGAATGCGATCATCATCGGCTTCAACACAAAAACCGAGAACACTGCTGCGCAGGCCGCCAAGCGCGAGGGCGTCCAAATCAAGCTCTACAGCATCATCTATGAGTTGATTGATCAGATCCGCGAGGCCATGAGCGGCATGCTCGCTCCAGAACTCCGCGAAGCCATCATCGGCCACGCCGAGGTCAGGCAGGTTTTTGACCTCACCAGAGGCAAGGTCGCGGGCTGCATGGTTACAGACGGCCGCATCGCCCGCACGGCCCGCGCCCGCGTGCTTCGCCGCCGCCAACCGATCTACGACGGCGGTCTCGCCACCCTCAAACGCTTCGCGGATGACGTCAAGGAAGTCCGCGCGGGCCTCGAGTGCGGCATCAAGCTCGGCGACTTCACTGAATATCTGCCCGAGGACATCATCGAGTGCTACACGCTCGAAAAAATCCCGCAGCAACTCTAACTCTGCAACCCGATTGCTTGGACAGCGCACAGAGGGCAACGAAAGGAGCACAAATGAACCGGTTCACACCTGTTTGCCGCACCTCCCTTTTTGCATGCTCCGAATGCCCTTCGAGCCCTTCGTTGTTGGCTAACCCCTCCATCGTCTCGAAGCCGGGCCTACTTTCAGCTCTATGAACAATCGCCTCGCCAGGGTGTGCGAAGTCATCAAACGCGAACTCGGGATCCTCATCACACGGGAGTTCGAATTTGGAGGAACCCTCGTCACGGTTACCTCGGTGGATATCACGCCCGACCTTAAACAGGCGCATGTCTTCGTTTCCGCTCTCGGCCCTCCCGGGAGCCAGCGAAAAGTCCTCGAGATGCTCAACGACCGCCGCGTCATGTTTCAAACCGAGATGTCCAAACGCATCCGAATCAAACACACACCCCATCTGCATTTTCGCATCGACGAGGCGATGGAGCGCGGCACACGCGTCATCAATCTCATGAACCAACTCGGTCTCGAGGAGGAACCACCCACTGAAGATGAAAATGAACTTTGACTCCATTACCGCCGCACTCCGGGATGCGCGCACGGTCGGCGTTGCCAGTCACCTCCGCCCCGACGCCGACGCGCTCGGCTCAACCATCGCTTTCGCCCTCTGGTTGAGGGATTGCGGAAAAAACGTCACCGCGCTCAACGAAGAGGGGGCCACGGGAAAATTCCATTATCTCCCCTGCCACAACATCGTCGGCCTCCCGCCGGGGACGCCGCAAAAATTCGACATCTTCGTCGCTCTCGACACATCCGTGAAGAACCGCCTCGGCACCGTGCTCGATGCGATCGCCCCGGGCACACCGCTCCTCAATATCGACCACCACATCAGTAACGAAAATTTTGGTGATGTGAATTACGTCGATCCCACCGCGCCGGCCACCGGACAGATTCTCTTCGAATATTTCCAGCACATCGGGGCCGCCGTTTCCCGCGACATGGCAACCAACCTTTTTGCGGCCATCTCCACAGACACTGGTTCGTTCCAATACGCTGGGACCAACGCCCGCACCTTCGCCGCCGCATCGCATCTCATCGGTTGCGGCGTCGATGTGCCCGGCCTCTCCGGCGCGATGTATGACAACCAACCCCGCCGCCGCTTCGACCTCCTCCGCCATGCCCTCAACACGGCCGAATTCCACTGTGAAGACCGCATCGCCACCTTCACCCTTCCGCTGGATGTCGTCGAGGAACTCCAGGTTCTCCCGGAGGACAACGAGGGCATTATCGACCACCTTCGCTCGATTGAAGGCGTCCAAGCCGCCGTGTTTTTCGAGGAACTTCCCGAAAATAAGGTTCGCGTGAGCGCCCGCTCGAAAATCCCTGCCATCGATGTCTGCAAGGTCTGCAAGCAATTTAAAGGCGGTGGACACCCCATGGCCTCCGGGGCCCGCGTCGACGGCGGTCTCCAGCAAGTGAAACACGATTTTTTGAAAGCTCTCTCTGATGAAATCCGGAACCGAAATTGACGGCGTCCTCCTTGTGGACAAAGCTCCCGGCATGACGTCCCACGACGTCGTGGCCATCACCCGCCGCGCGCTCAACACAAAAAAAGTCGGCCACTGCGGCACTCTCGACCCGCTTGCCACTGGCCTTCTCATCCTCACCATCGGCCGCGGCACGAAAATCCAGGATCTCCTCATGAGCGAGGACAAGGAATACGCTGGCACCCTCCTCCTCGGCGAAGTCACAGACAGCCAGGACTCCGATGGTGTCGTCACAGAGTCCAAGCCCGTGCCGGATTTCACCCAGGAGCAAATCGATGCGGCCTTTGCCAAATTCCATGGCGATTTTTACCAAATCCCGCCGATGGTAAGCGCCATCAAAATGGCCGGCGTGCCGCTCTACAAGCTCGCCCGGCAGGGCAAGACCGTCGTGCGCGAACCCCGCTTCGTCCACGTTTACGCCCACGAGATTCAAGCCGTCCGCCTTCCCGAAATCGACTTCCGAGTCGTCTGCAGCAAGGGCTTCTACGTGCGCACCTACGCCCACGATATCGGAGCCGAACTCGGCTGCGGAGCCCATCTCAAGTCGCTGCGCCGAACCAAGTCGGGTCGCTTCAGCGTGGATGGGGCCATCACCATAGACGAACTCAAGGCTGGTCCGATTGATGCCGTGGCACAACGGGTTCTGACCCTCCCGGCCGTCTCCCGACTTCGCGGTGCCTGATGGAGATTCTCCGCTCCATCGACGCGCTGGCGCGGATTGAAAAACCAGTCGTTCTGGCGGCGGGCGTTTTTGACGGCATGCACCTCGGTCACCAAGCCGTCCTCCAAGCCGCACACGAGACCGCCGCCCGCATCGAGGGCATCGCCGTGGCACTCACATTCGACCCCCACCCGGTCGCAGTTCTCCGCCCCTCGAATGCTCCCCGCCTGCTCACCTCCACGGAATTCAAGCTCCGCCTCATGGAGCGCTTCGGCATCCAGCACGCCCTCGTTCTGCCTTTCAATTCCACCCTCGCCAGCATCGAGGCGGAGGATTTTATTCTTCAGATCTGCCGTGCCACGCCGGAACTCGCCGGCATTTGCATCGGAGAGGGCTGGATGTTCGGCCATGCCCGACGCGGCGACTCCCGCCTCCTGCGCACCCTTGGCATGCGGAATGGATTTTTCACCAATGAGGTCGCCCCCATTTGCCTGGATGGAGATGTCGTGAGCAGCACCCTCATTCGCGAGGCTCTCGCCGCAGGCCGCCTCGACAAGGTCTCCCGCCTCCTGGGGCGCCACCATGCCATCCCCGGCACGGTTCTCCACGGCGAGGGCGTTGGAAGAAAACTCGGTTTTCCCACCGCCAATCTCGCCACAAACGAGGAACAGTTTCCGCCAGACGGAGTCTATATCGTGCGGGTGGATGCCGCCGGGGCCTCGCACCACGGCGTCGCCAACATCGGCTTTCGCCCGACCCTCTCCGGGGCGCGCGGACGCGTTCTCGAGGCACATCTTTTTGACTTCGACGGCGACCTCTACGGCGCGCGGATCGAGGTTGCCTTTCTCCACTTCCTCCGCTCCGAGATAAAATTCGAGTCCGCCGCCGCCCTGCGCACCCAAATCGCCCGCGATGTCGCCACCGCCCGAGTCTGGTTTGGCGACCCGCCCACTGTGCCATGAGCGCCAGCTGGCACTTCCAGACCCACGACGAAACATTCGGCCCCGATGGCCGCCCGCGCGAAGTTTACCGCGCCCTCTTCGACCGCCTCAGCAAGATGCCCCGCCCCCAGGTTCGCAGCCTTGACGAACAACTCGAGGCGACCATGCGCGAGATGGGCGTGAGCTTCGATATCCACCGCGACCGCCCGTGGAGCAAACGGGCCTGGTTCTGCGATCTTCTCCCCCAAATCTTCACCCCTGCCGAGTGGGAGCCCCTCGCAGCAGGCGTCCGCCAGCGCCTCAAGGCGTTTGAACTCTTCCTGCAGGACATCTATTCCAAGAAGCAAATCCTCGAGGACGGCGTCATCCCTCCGGGCGCGGTTCTCGGAAGCGAGTTTTTCCAAAGAACAGCTGCTGGCCTCCCCACGCCCGGCGGGGCCTTCTTGCACCTCAGCGGCCTCGCCGTTTGCCGCCTCCCGGATGGCACGCTCGCTGTAAAGCACCACTACTTCGGTCACGCTTCCGGCATGTCCTACATGATCCAGAATCGCCGCGCCTTAACGCGCGTTATCCCACAGTCCTTCCACGACGACGGCATCCACTCGATCTCGGACGTGCCCACAGACATTCTCGAGATGCTGCGTTCGCACTCCCTCGAGTCCGACCCTATGGTCGTCCTGCTCACTCCCGGCCCGCTCAGCCCCGCCTACTCCGAGCATAGCTTCCTCGGCCGCCGCATGGGCATCCCCCTCGTCCAGGGCGGTGACCTTCTGGTGCTCAACGACGAGGTTTATCTCAAGACCGTCTCCGGGCTCAACAAAGTCGATGTGATCTACTCCCGCGTCTCCGACCGCTGGCTCGACCCCATGGTCTTTCGCCGCGACTCGGCGCTCGGCGTGCCCGGCCTCGTCCACTGCATTCGCAAAAAAAGTGTGGCCGTCGTGAATGGGATCGGTGCCCAGCTTTCCGATGACCGTTGCCTGCTGCCCTTTGCTTCGAAGATCATCCGTTACTACCTCGCTGAGCGCCCGATTCTGCCTACCCTCCCGACCTATTGGCTCGGGGACCGCGACCAGCGTGAACTTGTGCTCGGAGACCTCGGCAATTTCACCATACGGCCGCTCTGCGGCGAGCGCATCGTTCTCGGCGGCGACGGTCATTTGCCCTCGGAGGAAAAGGCCGCGGCCGCCCGCAAGGAAATCCTCGCCAGTCCATCCCAGTTCGTCGCACAGCCCCAGGCCTGCGATGCCGAGACCATTTCGTTCCAAGACGGCGATCGCCGCAAGCGTCGGCAAGACCACATCCTTTTTGCCCTCCGCCAACCGACTGGCGACCTCGAGGTTTTTCCCGGCGCCCTGACCCGCGTCTCCACCACGGAATCCGAGTTCACCTCCTCCGAACTCGGCGGCGGCAGCAAAGACACCTGGGTGCGCGTGGGCCTCCACACCCGCATCGACGAGTGGGACTCCTCGCGCCAGATGGAGGCTATTCCGCCATCCCACGGCGTTACCAGCCGCGTTGCCGAAGCCTATTACTGGATGGGTCGCTACCTCGAGCGCGCCTACGACCTCGCCGGTATGATCGGCGTCATCGAATCCCTCGAGCTTGAGGAGCTCAACCCCACCGAGCGCATGAACTACCGCCCGGTCTGGAACCGCATCCTGCCAATGCTCGAAGGCGCGGGAGCCGCCTCGCGCCGCACCATTTCAAGCCCCGAGGGCCGCTACCGCCTCACGCTCGACCCCTCCGAAGCCGGATCCATCGTCCGCACGATTCTTCGCGCCTCGGGAAACGCCCAGTCGATTCTCGAAACCCTTAGCCTCGATGCCTGGGCTGTGATGAGTCTTCTGCGCGAACGCTTCGACGGTGCCGAGTTCAGTCCCGCCTCCCCCGCGGAGGCCCTCTCCTCCTCAAGCCGCGAACTCTGCCTTCTCGCCCGACAGCTCATTCCCCAGTTTTTTGGAACCGCCAAATGCAGCATGCTTGCCGACGATGGATGGAACTTCTGCGAGATCGGCCAACTCATTGAGCGTGCCGCCATCACAGCCAACGCCGTCACCTCCATTACAGGTCCCCTTCTCCAACCCTCCCTCGCCACCCGCCGAGAGCACTCTGTTGAGATTCGCCTGTCTGCTTTTCTGCGACTCCTCAATAGCCGCGACATCTATCGCCGCGTTTACCAGATGCGTATCGAGCCTCTCCCGCTCCTCGAACTTCTCTGGACAAACCCCGTCGCCCCGCGCTCCGTGGCCCGCTGCCTCTCCGGTTGCGCCGCACGGATCCGCGAGGGAGAGAGCACCTGCTCTCCAGCCACCGGTCGCGCGCTCGCAGAGATCGACAGCCTCATCGCCACGATCCGCGCCACCGATTGGGAAGCGCTCCTCGCCGAGGCAAAATCCCCCAAGTCGCCCAAATCCCGCCTCCAGGCCCACTCCGAGACCCTCCTCGGTCGTCTCCTCTCCCTGCACACGGTCATCTGCGATAGCTTCCTGAATCACCAGATTCTTATGCACAGCGAGACGAAACCCCTCTTCCCCGGCTAACGATGCTCTTCGACGTCGTGCATACCACCACCTACCGCTATGCGGATACGGCCATGGAAGCCTATCTCGAGGTGCGACTCACTCCGCCCGCCCGACCGAATCAGGAGATTCTTCGCCACAAGATCGAGTTCCTGCCCGCCGCCAAAGTCTCCGACTACATCGATTATTTCGAGAACCGCACGACATTCTATTCCATGACGCTGCGCCACCCGGAGCTGAAGGTCTCCAACCGCCTCACCGTCCGCACACACCCGCACACCCTTCCTACCGGAGCCCTTTCCCTCAGCGTCGCCGAAGCGCGCCAGATCATGAACTCCTCGGGCACGCGCATTTTCGACTACCTGCAGCCCACGCCCACCATCCCCACCGGTGGCCTCTCCGCAGCATGGGCTAAAGAGTTTTTCCGCGAGAATCTCAGTATGGGCGACTGCTTGGATGCCCTCAACAAAGCCATCTACCGCGAATTCAAATACCGCTCCGGATCCACGGAAAATGAAACCCCCCTCGCCGAGATTTGGAGAAAACGCGAGGGCGTCTGTCAGGATTTCGCACACATCATGCTAGGAATTCTCCGCACCGCAGGCCTCCCCTGCCGCTACGTCTGCGGCTACATCGAGGCCGAGACGGTGCGTCCCGGCGACCCCACCAAAAAACGCCTTGTCGGCTCCTCGGCCACCCATGCCTGGGTCGAAGCCCTTGTGCCCGGTATGGAATGGGTCGCGCTTGACCCCACCAACAACAAGTGGTGCGGCGAGCAGCATGTTACCGTCGCCGTCGGTCGCGATTTCCTTGACGCGGCACCCGTTCGTGGAACTTTTAAAGGTTCCTCCTCGCAAATCATGAAGGCGCATGTGAAAATGCAGCGAATTTCCGAAAAGTCATGAAACTCAAAATCAAAAAGGAAGCGATTTATACCTATGCCGAGAGGGTTTCCTTCTCGCCACACCACGTGCGGATTTTTCCGCGCATCGATCTCTTCGTCAAAGTCGAAAAGGTTCAATTCAAAACCTATCCAAGCGCCGACATCCAATACCGGCAGGATATTTTCGACAATCTCATCGCCTATTGCTTCTACCCCGAAATGTCCGCGGTTCTCCCCTTTTCGTTGGAACTCGACTTGGACATCCAGGAGAAAAACCCTTTTCACTTCCTCATCGAGCCCCACGGTCTGCAAGTCCCTCCCCTCTATCAAGACCACGAGCGCCTTCTCCTTGCGCCCTATCTCGTTCCCGGAGGCGATTGCAAACTTCCGTCCCCGCTCGAGCCCTGCGGTCCCCGCCCGACCGTTGAGACGCTCGTGAATTTCAACCACTGGATTCATGAGAACATCGCCTACGAAAGCCGCCAGGATGGAAAACCCTACGCCCCCGCCGAAACCCTTCAAAAAGGCTCCGGCTCGTGCCGGGATTTTGCCGCTCTTCTCGTCGAAGCCCTCCGCCGCAACGGCGTGGCCACACGTCTCGCCAGCGGATTCGTCTGGGAAGGCGACAAACCCGAGGAGGAAAAACGTGCCTCCAGTGCCATGCACCTCTGGGTCGAGGCCTGCCTTCCTGGTTCTGGGTGGATCGGCATGGACCCCACCAACGGCGTCCTCACAGACCACCACTTTGTCACCACTGCCGTAGGCCGCCGCCACGAGGATGTCGCCCCAATAAGCGGCGTCTATTACGGGAGCAAGCCCATAGCTAGCGAACTCTCCAGCAAAATCTCCGTGGAGAAAACCGCTTGAGCCCATGCCTTCGAGGCCGCCCGCTCCAGCTCACACAAAATCCGGGCCCCTGCGGAACTCCAGCGAAACCTTGAGATGCCCCGCTGCGTAAAACTAATCGGATCGCATGAAGATGAAATTTTTTGAAGGCTGCACAGCACTCGTCACAGGAGCCTCCTCGGGCCTCGGCGCCGAGTTTGCCCGTCAGTTGGCGCCCTTCGCACAGTGCCTCGTTCTCGTAGCCCGCCGCAACGACCTCCTCGAGGAACTCGCCGCCGACCTGCGCCACGCCCATCCCCGCCTCGTTGTTCGCACCTTCGTCGCCGATCTTGCCCTGCAGGAACGCCGCACCGCGCTCACCGCCTGGCTCCTTGAGGAAAACATCGCGATCGACTTTCTCATCAACAACGCCGGCCTCGGCGACCATGGATCATTTGATTCCAGCGACTGGACGCGCGTCCAATCCATGCTGGATCTGAATATCACCGCTCTCACTCACCTCACCCATCTTCTCGTCAATCGCATGGTCATCCGTGGACGAGCCGCCATCCTCAATGTGAGCAGCGTCGCCGGGTTTTTTCCGCTCCCCAACATGGCCGTCTACTCGGCCACCAAAGCCTACGTCACCAGCTTCTCCGAGGCTCTCGCCATCGAGCTTCGCCCCAAAGGCATTACCGTCACAGCCCTCTGCCCCGGCCCCGTTCCCACCGAGTTCTTCGGAGTTGCCACACGCCCGGGGGAGGAGGACCGCGCCTCCCATTTCAAGACATTTTCCGCTCTTGTCGCATCCCCAGCAGATGTCGTGCGCGCCGGCCTGCAGGCGATCGCCAGCGACCGTGCCCGCGTCATTCCAGGCCCGCTTCTCGCCACCGCCGTGACTCTGGCCCTCGTTGTCCCCTTCTGCATCATCCGACGCATTCTTTCCTGGAAAGCCGCGTCCATTTAAAACACCTCACCGATGACCACGCCCACTCAGCGCGCCGCCGAAACCATCTCCTTCACCGAGGCTTTCGAGCTCATCAATCCTCACCTTTACACCGTCGAAGAGCGCATCCGCGCCCAAGCCAAATCCTTCGACCCCGCCGTCGAAGGCTATATTTCCTACATCTGCGGAGCCGGCGGCAAGCGCCTGCGTCCCGCCCTCGCCCTCCTCTCTGCGGGAGCCACGGGAAAAATCACCCCCGGCCATGTCGATCTCGCCGTGATTCTGGAACTCATCCACATCGCCACACTCGTCCACGACGACATCATCGACGGCGCGGAACTCCGGCGCGACCAACCCTCCGCCAACGCCAAATGGGGCAATGCCATCAGCGTCCTCCTCGGCGATGTCCTCTTCGCCCACGCCCTCAAACTCTCCACCAATTTCAGCAACAGCGACATCTGCCGCCGCATCGCCGACGCCGCTTCCGAAGTCTGCTCCGGCGAAATCATCCAGACCCAACGCCGCTTCGACCTCAAGCTCACGACCTCCGACTACTACCGCATCATCGAGATGAAGACCGCCGCTCTCTTCTCCGCAGCCTGCGAACTCGGCGCCTTCATCAGCGAATCCAGCCCCTCGGTCATCGGAGCCCTCAAAACCTACGGCACCAAGCTCGGAGTCGCCTACCAAATCTACGACGACATCCTCGACCTCGCCGGCAATGAAGAGGAAACAGGAAAAACCCTGGGCACCGACCTCCAAAAAGGAAAGTTCACCCTCCCCGTCCTCCTCATGCTCCAATCCGGCAAGGACGTCAATGAACTCCATAACATGCTTCTCAACGAGGAGCCCTCCACCCCTTCCGCCCTCGCCGCCATCCTCAACGAGGCTGGAGCCATCGAGACCGCGAAAACGATCGCCCACCGTCTCATCAACGAATCCCTCTCCCAACTCGACGAAATCCAGGACAACCGCTACGCCCGCGGACTCCGCTCGATTCCCGCCCACCTCCGGCATCTCCTGGAAACCCTCTAGCACGCCATCGAGGTCTCCGCTTCGTCCCAAATCCCCGCTTGTCGCCGGATTTCGGAATTTGCTTCTTTCCTTCCACCCGCGCCGGCTTTACAGAAAACGACTCTTCCACTCCGTGGCATCCGAAAAAAAATCCTCTAAAAAGCCGGGTAAAAATATTTTACGTCCCTCCAGCGAGCAACCGTCGGCAGGCCCAGCGTCGTTGCACGCAAAACACCTGCCCTCCCGACCCGCACAAATCCTGTCCTGGTGCGGCTTCGCGGTGATCCTGCTCTCCTGCATCGCCTATGCCCTCTTTCACGCCTACCTGATCGACCAGGTGACGCTTCGCCTCTGCCGCGAGATGGACGGCGCGCAGGCCAAGCCCGCTGAGGTTCTGCCCGTGCCGCTGCTCGAGATCGCCTTCGACGGCTATGTCTGGAACCGCCATGCGGAAAAACTTTTCCAGAACGGCGAGTGGCGCGTCCGCTTCACCGATATGGACAACGCCCCCGAAGGCCGCGAAGTCCACTGGAATTCCGGCTTCGCCTGGTATCTTCGCGGGCTCGGCGAGATTTATCGCCACTTCACCGGCGATTCGCTTCGGAACAGCATTTTCCGGATGTCGATCTGGGCAAATCCCATCCTGCTCGTCCTCGCCCTCGGCCTGTTCGCCACGCTCTCCGCCCGGCGCTTCGGTCCGCTCTGCGGCTCGGTCCTCTCGATTGGCATGATCTCCACCGCCTCGTTCTACGAAGGCTTCCTGCCCGCCTACCCCGACCACCACGGCATCACCGCCTTTGCCCTCATGGGCCTCATCTTCGGCATCGCATGGGCCGGCGCGGGCTGGGTGCAAAAGTCCGACGGCAACTCATTCATCCCACCCCACTCGCTCAAACAAGCCCGCCACGGCATGATTTTTTCCGCAATCTGCGGGGCGGTTGGCCTCTGGATCAGCGCGTTCTCGGCCTCCACGGTCCTCACCGGCATCGGCCTCGGCGCTATCGTCACCACCGCAATTTTCCGCAAGTCCGCCGAAAAATCCGGCAGCCAATTCGAAGTTTCCCTCTGGCGCATCTGGGCGATCTGGGGCGCTGGCGGATCGCTTTTCCTCTACGCCCTCGAATATTTCCCCAGCCACCTCGGCATGCGTCTCGAGGTCAACCACCCTCTCTACGCACTCGCCTGGCTCGGCGGCGGCTGGATCATCGCCACGGTCTGCGGTTGGATCGTCTCGGCACGCGGCACGCCGTTTCCGTTCGCCAAACTCCTCCTTCCGCTCGCCGCTTGCGCCGTTCTTCCCGCCACCATCCTGCTCGGCGGACCCGCGGTTTACATCCCCGGCGACGAATTCATGGCGGGTCTCTGGAAAAACATCGCCGAGCTTCTTCCGCTGGTCACCCGCATTCAAATGGGTGCGATCTCCTGGAAAGTCGCCTTCGGGTATTTCCCAGCGTTTGTCGTCCTCGCCATCGTGCTGGCTTTTTTCCGGAAAGTCGATGGAGCCTCGAAAGCCGTTCTCGTTTTTCTCTGCATCCCGATCGTGATGATCACCGCGATGCAATTCTACCAAGTCCGCTGGGGAATGCTGAACGGTCCGCTCTACATCGCGCTCGCCGGCCTCGTCGTTCCGCAGATGTGGCGTCTCCTCCCTCCGCTTCCAGGCCCCCGCGCCATCGGCGCCCTTGTTCTCTGCGGAGCCATCTACTTGTTCTCCGCCGATACCGTGCGCGGCATGGTCCTGCCCTTCTGGAAGCAATATTCGAGCAAACAAAACATCGAAGTCGGCTCCGGCCAACTCCTCGCCCTGCTCCACCGTGACATGGCAAAAAAGTTTTTGGAAAACGCCCAAGGCCGCCCAGTCACGGTCCTCAGCAGCCCAAACAGCTCCTGCCTCCTCTCCACATTCGGCGGCTTCAAAACCATCGGCACCCTCTACTGGGAAAATGTCGACGGACTCAAATCCGCCGCCCACGCGCTCAACGCCCAATCGCCCGACGAGGCCCTCGCCCTCTTGCAAAAACACGGCGTCACCCATGTCTCGCTCATGACCTGGGAAAACTTCATCGGCCCCTATTTTCAAATCATCCACCCCAAGCCCGTCTCCGGAAAATCCCTCGAGAACTCTTGGGGCCAGCGCGCCCTCTTCAACAAGGAATTCCCCCAATGGGTGCGCCCGATTCCGTATCCGAAAAATTTCCTCACCAATGCGCTCAAGCAAGATGTCGTCCTTCTCGAGATCGTCCCGAATCAATCCCGCGACGAGTTCGATTTCCACCTCGCGCGCTTTCAACGGATCAACGAAGGAAATCCCATCGCCGCAGAGATTCTTCTCAAGGGCGTGCTCGACCGCAACCCCGGCGTGAACCTCGTCCACATGGAACTCGCCGAGTTGTTTATCGATCAAAACCGACCCGAGGAGGCCAATAACCAAATCCTCCTCGCACTCAAAGTCACTCCGCCGGAAGGCCGCCGCTCGCTCGCCGAGCGCGGCGCCCAACTCCTTCGCCTCCGTGGAGCCAACGCCCAAGCCGATGCCGTGCTCAAAGCGGCCACCGAGTGAACCACCCCGCTGAAATTCTGACATGATCGAAGTCACCATCATCATGCCCTGCCTCAACGAGGCGGAGACCCTTGCCGGTTGCATCGCTGCGGCGCAACGCGGGCTCTCCGCCGCCGGCGTCGAAGGCGAAATCCTCATCGCCGACAACGGCAGCACCGATGGTTCGCAGGAGATCGCCCGCAAACTTGGAGCCCGCGTGGTCGATGTGCCCGAAAAAGGCTACGGCAATGCCCTCCGCGCCGGAATGGAAGCCGCCTCGGGGCAGTTTCTCATCATGGGCGACTCCGACCTCAGCTACGACTTTAGCGAGATTGCGCCCTTTGTGGAAAGGCTTCGTGCCGGCGCCGATCTCGTCATGGGCTGCCGCATGCCCGCCGGAGGCGGAAAAATCGCGCCCGGCGCGATGCCTTGGAAACACCGCTGGATCGGTAACCCCGCCCTCACCTTTATCGGCCGACTCCTCTTCCGCTGCCCAGCGCATGATTTCCACTGCGGCCTGCGCGCCCTCACCAAAGACGCCGTGCACAAGATGGACCTTCGCACCACTGGCATGGAGTTTGCCAGCGAGATGGTCATCAAAGCCTCCCTCCGTGGGCTCCGCATCGAGGAAGTGCCGATCACTCTTCACAAAGACGGTCGTTCCCGCCCCCCCCACTTGCGCAGTTGGCGCGATGGGTGGCGACACCTCCGCTTCATGCTCCTCTTCTCGCCGCGCTGGCTCCTCCTCTACCCCGGCGTTCTTCTTTTCCTTCTCGGAGGCGGATTGTTCGTCCGACTCCTCGCGGGCCCGGTGACCATCGGCCACATCCATTTTGACCTCAATACGCTCGACCTCGCCGGATTCACTGTCCTCTTTGGTTACCAGATGATCCTGCTTGCTTGCTTCGTCCGAATCTTCGCCTACACGCGAGGGTTTCTGCCGCCCAACCATATCCTCTCCCACGCCTTCGGCTTCTTCACGCTGGAAAAAGGTCTCCTCGGCGGGTGCGCCGTGATTCTTGCCGGGATCGGCCTCATTGGCATCACTCTCGCCGACTGGGCCTCGAGAGGCTTCGGCGACCTCGACCCGCTTGCCAATACCCGCCCCGTCATCGCAGGCCGCACCCTCATCTCCATTGGTCTCCAAACATTCCTCTTCAGCCTCGTCTTCAGCTACCTCGGTCTCGATGAGAGACCCGCGAAGGAAGAGACAAAAACATCCGCTAAATAAAAAAGCTCGCCCCCCCTGTGAATGAAGGGGGCTTGGTGTGCGAGAGAAGGCCTTGGAAAGTCGGCGGGCCCGCTTCCTGCCGGGGATTATTTTTTTGCGTGGCGGAAGATATCCTGCCCCGCATAGGCGATCCGGAATCCAATGCTTGTGCCGCGGCCGGTTGGATCATTCGCATTGCGGGCTGAAGACTTGAGGCCACTGCCGTAGAAGTCCCAAGCTCCGCCACGCAGGGTATGGTAGGTGCGGGAGTTGTTGTAGTTGTCCATGCACCATTCCCAGACGTTTCCGCTGAGGTCATAAATTCCGAATTCATTCGCAGGGAAGGTGCCTACCGGTGAGGTGAACTCCCAGTCATCGACCTTCAGCGAGGGGTGGTAATTTCCCGTCTCCTTCCGCGGTGGGTAGAATGGGCCCCAAGGGTAGCCGTCCTTGACCTTGCTGCGCTCGGCCGGTGTCGCCTCGCTCTCCATTGGAAGCCCAATCGCCGCACTCCACTCCAGATCGGTGAGCAGGCGATAAAATTGATCATCACCCATGCGGCCTTCTTCGCGCTCCTTCGAGGTGAGCCATAGGCAGAAATCGATGCCGTCGTGCCATGTGACGTTAACCACCGGGTGGGTGGAATCTGTGGGATTTTTCTGATCCGGAAAATCATGGCCTCTATCAGCGCAGAAAAGTCGGTAGTCGAGGACTCTCACCGGCCACACGCAGACGAGCGTTTGGTTTCGAGGAATGGGAACAAACGGAAGCCCAATGGTATTAAAATACGGCTCGGTGAGACTCGCCTTTGGCATCGGAGTCACAACGGCTCCACTTTCGTTCTGGACATGCGCAAAGGCAGCCAGCAAGCGTCGTCGGTCGCCGATTCGCTTCACTCCGAGGTCAATGAGGTCCGCATCCGTGAGGAGTGCCAAAACGGCATCGTCAACACCCTCGACAAGAAAGTTCTGCAGCAGGTTCTCGCGCTTCTCAGCCTTGAGAATTTCTTCGAGTTGTAACGTGATATCTATGGTCGTGACCTCCTGCGGGCGATGGGGTGTTGGGAAAATGAGTGGACAAACCTATCCATAATATCTGAAAGCCGGATTTGAGGAAAAATGCCTAGTGGTTTTTGTTTCGATCCTTCTCTTCTCACTCCCACCCACCGAAAGAGCAAAATGCAGTCTTCGAAAGCGGCTGAAAAATCGGTGAATCGGCTAATCTTTAAAAATTCTGTAAGTAGTAAAACGAACTGTAAAGAAATTTGCCGCCGTTGGTGGCGTCTCGCTGTCTCCCAGATGTCTCTTCGGGGATGCATTTTTTGAGTAATTATGAAATTCAACCTAAGCTCAGACATCCTGACCTCCGGGCGGCGTGGACCGCAGTTGAGGAACCTCAATGAACCGAATTGAAGGACTTCCTCTCGTGTGGTGATAGTGGGGTATGCCGCAAATCCAGCTCCCGATTTTTCCCGCCAGCAGCACGCCGATCACCAGCGAACTTGCCTTTCAGGAAAGGGACTCCGTGGTTTGGTATTTCAACGGGCATCTTCCGGTTTTCAGCCATCCGGTCACTGACATCGCTTCGTTCCGTTTTTTTACCAGCCAGCTCATAGCCAATGGCAACGCCTCGCAGAGCGAGATTTCACGGGCCTTCGGAGTCCCCATGGTCAGCGTGAAGCGGGCCTGCAAGAAGTTGCGCAACGAGGGAGCCGCGGGATTTTTTCGCCCACCTGTGCCCCGGCAAGGTCACAAGCTCACGGAGCAACGCCTTCAGGAAGTCCAAAACCGGCTCGACGCGGGAATGGAAGTTCCAGCCATCGGCGCGGAACTTGGCGTGCTGCCCAACACGATTCACAAAGCCATCCGCGCCGGGCGGCTCAAAAAAAACGCAAGCACTCACCCATCCCAACGGAGAAAAAAGCACACTCCAACTCGCCGAACGCGGCACCCGATTGACCAACGGCCTCTGGGTTCGTGAAATCCGCGCCCTGAGCGAAACCGGCCACCAAACCGCGACGCCGCCAGGAGCTTTGCGCGCGCCCTCTTCGCCACCAGCGTCAACCTGCGCCCCGACCCCGCCCGCAACGAACGGCGCGTCGAAATCCACGGCCAAGCCAACGCCATCCCCATCCCCGACGCCACCCTCGAAGCCCTATGCACCGAACTCAACGCCACAGAAATCTGCTATCCCGGCACCACCCTCCGCCTCGTCTACCGCCCGATCTGGTCATCCATTTTCCCGCCAGGTCAGGATGTCTGAGATTAAGCTCGGCCATGGGAAAAGGAAGGGGGGGCGGCATTAGAGTTCTCGCAGTCTTCTGCGCACCAGCATTTCAAAATTGCCCACATTGAAGCTCGGGACAACGCGTTCTTTAATCGAATTCCAGAGCTGGGTGTGCTCGAGTGGAAGCAGATCATGTTGGTTGATCTCCCCACTGAAACCAACCTTACAGAGGCGGCACATGTAACGAGCGATAGCCACCACCGACACAAGCTCGACATCCTCGGTGGCTTGTTCCGGTTGCTCCACCCAACGAATGACATTTTTGAAATGAGTGGGAATGCTTTTATTTTCTATGAACTGGATGGCCATCTGCCGGCAGGAAATTCCCATGTGGAGTATCTCCGATTTGCCAATCGATACATTATTCTCTTGAGCATGAATATAAACAGGGATATAGCCTGCGGGTTGAACGCGCAGGAAAAGCAGCGTCCCGATGTCGTGAAGCAGTGCTCCCATGAACGCGCTGTCCGCGATGTTCAAAAACTCCATCTCTTGGCAGGTGAACTCGGCGATATTGGCCGTGGCTAGCAGAAATCTGAGGTGGCTCGCCCAGTTCGCATCCCCATTGAGATACATGAAACTCTCGCAGCAGCGCGGAAACCCCTTGGCCACTGCGCCAAGCCGTTTATCCCCCAGAAAGTTCACGCACATGCGGGCGTCCTCAATAAAAGAAGTAAAATCCTTCTTTTTCGCCTGACGCAATGCATTGGCATTCTGGAGCATCTGAAAAGCAAGGCCCGGATCGTGTTCCGCCAAATCCATTAGTGGATGCATCGAAGTCAGCATCCCTCCGGTCGCAAGCGTAAAGGCTGCTGCCGCCGACCCGACCACCGGGCAGCCTTTTAGGCCCGCGATCTCCCTCCGCAGTTTGGCTTCGGTAACAACCGGGAAGGTTTTGCTGTCGATCATCTTGTTCCAATACTCGACGCTTGCCGCCTCCCGTTTGGCATCCTCCGAGTCCTTTTCGTCCTTTCTTAAGAAGCCTTTCGGAACCAGCTCACCCGTCTTGCGCACTCCCTCGCTAGCGGTTTTACTCCACTCGGAAATGTCGATTTCGCCGGCGCGCTTCTTGATGCTGTCCATCGACCGCTGCTCCGCAAGGGCCTGCACCGCCTGTTTCATTTGAGGCGATTGGAGAATGACCCGCTGGAAAGCATCCTTATCAATACGCATCATTCGGGTGTCAGCCTGAGCGATGATCGTGGCGCTGCGCGGCGCGTTCTTGATTAAGGCCATCTCTCCAACAATGTCGCCGTCCCCGATCTCGCCGATTTTTTTCGGCTCCGGATCATCCTCCATCGCGACATAAATCCCGAGACTCCCTTGATCGATCAGATACATCGCATCGCCGTCATCGCCCTGCTTGAACAGGGTGGCCCCTTCGTCAATTTCGTAATCCCGCAGGTGGGGAATAATCGCATGCACCTCGTGCGGCGGCAATGAACGGAGCACTGCGTTTTGGGCCAGTCGATCGAGCACGGCACTCGCCTGCTTGGCTTTCCGATCCAGCTTGTAGATATCCGCGCGGTAACTGCAGAGAAGCGCGTAATACTCGAGATAGGCTGCAAACTCCTTGAATTCCTCCCAGTCGGATTCCTTCGCGAAAGAAGCCAGAAACTTCAGATACTCCTCTAAGCCTGGCACGGCCGCCTCCCCAATCTTTCCGCGAAACCCGGAGATTTCTGAGAGAATCTTCTCTTTTTCTGCCTCCGCGAGTTCGATGTTCACATCCTTGTAGGTTTGCGCAGCGGATTGGATGACAGGCGCGAGTTCGTCCAAAGCCGCCCCTCGTTGATCCAATGAGCAAAGTGTGCGCCGGCAAAACGCGTCGTCCGGCTCAAAAAAAGACCAATACCATGCCTTCCCCTCGAGCTTTGCGACTTCGTCCTCGATCGATTCTTGCAGGTAGGGCTTCCGATGGAAGCTTTGCACTCCCAAGTCGTAGGCTTCTTGGATTTCTGCATGCGTCGTTCTGGACGCATAAAAAACGACCGGCACATTACGAAAGAAATAGTCGTCTCGGAGGGTCCTGAGAAAGCCGAGTCCGGTGGAGTCTTGGAGCTTAAGTTCGATAAAGATCAAATCCACCAGGATATTCTCACGCAGAAAAACCATCGCCTCGTGAGCATTCGAAACGGAGGCGCTCCGATGGTCATCACGGGCCAAAAATCCCTTCAGCGCCAAGAAGGCGTTGTCATCAGGATCAACTAATAAAATGTTGGCCATGTTTAGACACAAAAAACAAACCTCTTCCCCTTTATTTTTATGACTGGAAGCACATCAAAAAATCCTCTGAGCGCCAACAGGGCGATGACATTTGGGACTAGGTGAAGGAGCATTGTTGACAGTTGGACGAAAAATCCAAGCTTAATTTGCCAATTTTTGTGACTATTCCGGTGCCTGCGCCCAAAGGAGAATTGTGACATTTTCGTAACAGAGGCTCCTAGGTTCAGACATCCTGACCTCTGGGCTGCGCGCACCGCAGTCGAGGAACCTCAACCGCGCCCGCAACGAACTACGCGTCGAAATCCACGGCCAAGCCAACCCCATCCACGACGCCACCCTCGAAGCCATCTGCACCGAACTCAACGCCACAGAAATCTGCTATCCCGGCACCACCCTCCGCCTCGTCTACCGCCCAATCAGGTCATCCATTTTCCCGCCAGGTCAGGATGTCTGAAGCTGAAAAAAAAATGTCAGCAGAGATTTTAAAGAATTCAAGTGTGGCACTCCCCTCGTGCCCTCGAAGCCGATCAGGAATAAAAATCAAGCGGTTTACCTGCGTAAAATAAAACGCGCTTTAAAAAACGCATTCCCTTGCGAAAAAAACAAGCAAGGGGAGGGGCGGGGAACGTTGGAAGCCGCGCTGTTCGCCAGAGCGCTGCCCCAGCCCTCCGAGTGAGCTTTTGCCTTGACGTCCCCGCCTCCGCGCACGTTCATTCTGCCCTCTTTCTTGGAAGCCATCTAAAATGCCAGCGCCTTTTCCGGATTACATTTTTCAAAACGCTCTGTGGACGATCGCCTACACGGTAGTCCTCCTGGGTTTGTCGGTTTACGGGCTTCACCGTTACGCAATCATTTACTGGTTTTTAAAAAAGCCGAAGCACGGGGTGGTGCCCCCTTCGCGTTTCGAGCAGCTGCCTTTTGTCACGATCCAACTCCCGGTTTTTAACGAATATTTCGTGGTTGAGCGATTACTGGAGGCCGTTGCGCGAATTGATTATCCCCGGGATCGCCTTGAAATCCAACTGTTGGACGACTCGACCGATGAGTCATTCGAGCTTGCGCGAGAGCGGATTGGGGAACTGCGCAAGCAGGGGCTGGACATCTCGCATCTCCACCGAACGGATCGCCGGGGCTTCAAGGCCGGGGCGCTCGAAGCCGGGATGGCCGTAGCGCGCGGGGAGTTTATTTTTATACTGGATGCCGACTTCGTGCCTCAACCGGACATCCTCCATCTTCTCATCCATTATTTCACGGAGCCTCGCACGGGCATGGTGCAAGCGCGCTGGGGGCATCTCAATGCGAGGCACTCACTGCTCACGCGCCTGCAGGCGATGTTCCTCGACGGACATCTTCTTTTGGAGCAAACCGCGCGCTCCCGGAGTGGGCGATTTTTCAATTTCAACGGCACCGCCGGCATCTGGCGGCGCTCGTGCATCGAGGATGCCGGGGGGTGGCAGCACGACACGCTCACCGAGGATCTCGACCTCAGCTACCGTGCGCAGCTTCGCGGTTGGCGCTTTGTTTTCCTTGCCGATGTGGTCGTGCCTGCGGAATTGCCCGAGGACATCGATGGATTCAAATCCCAGCAGCACCGCTGGACGAAGGGCTCGATCCAGACCTGCCTCAAGTTGCTGCCGACCATCTGGCGCGCCGCTATCCCATGGCCCCTCAAGCTGGAGGCGACGATCCACCTCACGTCGAACTTCGGCTACCTTCTGCTGGTCTTCCTGTGCCTGCTCATCCTGCCGCAAGGCCAGAGCCAAGGGGGCGGTTTTGCGCGAACCCTGCTTGTGGACATTCCCATCTTTTTCGCCACCACGGTTTCCATCGTGATTTTCTACGCCGCCGCCCAACGCCACCTCTACCCGCAGGGATGGCTCAAAAACATGATGCTCATGCCGTGCCTGCTCGGCCTTGCGATCGGCATGTCGGTGAACAATGCGCGAGGTGTGCTCGAGGCGCTTTTCAACAAGCAATCCGACTTCAACCGCACCCCGAAGCGTGGCGAGGGGGGCTCATCCCGCGCGTTCGTGCAATACATGCCAGTGCGCACCCTCATCCCGCTCATCGAGGGCTTCTTCGTTCTCTTCTTCCTCGTGTGCCTCTGGGACATCGTGCGCAGGGGGGCGTGGACGTCGGTGCCCTTCCTGCTTTTGTTTGTTGGCGGTTTTATTTACGTCGCGGCACTTTCGTTCGCGGCGCGCCGGAGAAATCGGCGCGCAGCCAGCATTCTGGCTTCGCTTGCGGTCGCACCCTCTCTCCTTGAAAAAAATGCCGCTCTTTTTTTGATCTTCCTTACCGTCTTGCTCACGGGATGTGCGACCGAAAGCCGGCACCGAATGGTCATCAGTGCCGCAGACCAAAAAATGCTCGTTCTCCGCGATGGTCGGCCAATCCGCACTTATGCCGTCTCCACATCCAAGTTCGGCCTGGGTGACTCTCCGGGCTCCTTCGCCACTCCCACCGGGCTTCTTCGGGTTAAGAAAAAAATCGGCCATGCCGCTCCACGCGGTGCGGTTTTTAAAAGCCGCATTCTCACTGGCGAAGTCCTGCCAGTGGACGCGCCCGGTCGCGATCCCATCGTAACACGCATCCTCTGGCTCGAGGGGCTCGAATCGCGCAATCGCAACGCCTTCCATCGTTATATCTACATCCATGGAACTCCCGAGGAGCGCAACATCGGCCAGCCTGTGAGCTTCGGCTGCATACGCATGCGGTCTAGCGATGTGGTCGAACTCTTCGACACCATCGGGATCAACACGAAGGTTCTCATCACGTCGAATCCACTGCCGGCGTCGCTGCTGGCCGCCACCAAGACGTCTCCCTTGGAGGCCGCGCCCTCCAACCCTTTGTGATTCTCAGCGCTTGCCCCGCGCCACCACGGCGCTAGATTCGCTCCGATGTCAGGCGATGTTTTCAATCCAAATTTCCTCCGCAACACTGTGCGGGCTTGAAGTTCATGGAGACCCTCAATTCCTCGATTATGAATCCGCTGGAGGAACGGATTTTTTACAAGTTCCGCAACGGTCTCCTGCTTGCGGAGGCCCTCACGCATCCCAGCATTTCACTCGAAAGAAAAAACTACCCCTTCGACAACCAGCGGCTTGAGTTTCTCGGGGACGCTGTGATCCAAGTCTCCGTCACCGAGCACCTCTTCCGCATGTTCCCCGAGTTCGGCGAGGGGCAGCTCACGAAGCTGCGCACACGCATCGTCTCCCGCATCGCTCTGCGGGAACGCGCCGCAGCACTGGATCTCGGCAGCTTTATCATGATGGGCCGCGGTGAGGAATCGAGCGGTGGACGCGAACGCGCATCGACATTGGCGGATGCTTTTGAATCCCTTGTCGGAGCGATCTACTTGGATGGAGGCTTCGATGCCGCGCGTATTTTTATCCTGCGTCAGATGGAAGAGGTCTTCACCGAGATCGCCAACCAACCCGAGGAGATCAACCCGAAGGGATACCTGCAGGAAATTTTGCAGGCCATCGAACCCGCCGCGCCCGACTACCAGATCATCTCCCAAAGCGGTCCCGAACATTCGAAGGTCTTCAGTTGTTGCGTTGTGTGGAACGGGCTCGAACTTGGCCGGGGCTGCGGGTGCAGCAAAAAAGAGGCGCAGGTCGCCGCCGCCCAGGTGGCTCTCGGTGACAGGCTCTGGGAGCAGTGCGCCAAGGCAGCGCCCCGCAAGAAAAAGAAGAAAAAATGATATACAACCTCAGCCTGCAGACAACTGGTCTTGCTGCCGGAATCCTCCTCATCGTCTCGCACACTTTCGGGCTGATAAGCATCCCCGGGTCGATCAAAATGGCCCATTCGTTTCCACGCTCCCGCCCCGCCGCCACGGTATTGCTCGTTATCGCGGCGGTATGGAGTTTCCTGCTCGTTCGGCACATTGACCTCGGCGAGTTCTCGCGACTGCGCAACGTCATGCTGCTCGGTATCGTTGTAGGTTCCATCTTGAGCTGGATGTATGTCGAAGAATTTCTCGCCGTTCGCGCTCTGGGAATGTTGTTGCTCCTTGCGGCCGAACCCTTGCTTGAGTCTGCCGTGCTTCGCGAGCAACCCACCCGCATTCTGCTCTCCAGCCTCGCCTACGCTTGGGTCGTCGCCGGACTGTTCTTTGTCGGAATGCCCTACCTTCTGCGCGATGCGATTTGCTGGGTCTCGGCGGATACCCAACGCTGGCGTCTTGCGGCTGTCGCAGGGCTGCTCTACGGCGTGGCCGTCACGGTCTCGGCAACTCTCTGGTGGTAGGTCAAAACTCCTTCTTTGCCAATCGGCATTTGTGGTAGAAAATCGACCCATGAAGGACAACATCCGCCCGGTTTTCAAACCCAAAACCCCCGTCTCCGTCTGGATAAAAGCCTTTGCGATGGGCTTCGCTGCGCTGGGAGTCATCCTCTTCGCGACCTGGCAGTTCGGTTCCGCGATCACAGAGGCCAAAATGACAGGCATCGTTTCGGCCAAGGAGTTCGCCCCGCTCGGCGAACCCGAAACCCAAATCACCCTCAACAAGGGCGGCGCTGTGCGCACGGACAAGGTCACCGGCGATTATATCATCACTGTTGAGGTGTCCCAAAAGGACGGCTCAAAAAAAACATTCACCGTGTGGCTGAATGACAAATCTCGCTATGATGCAATCAATCTCGGGGACAACTTCGATGTTGGCCCCTACCTGCTTCGCGATTAAAAACACCATCTTGCCGAGCGGGGGCATCTGCTTTTGAACGAAAGCCCACCCGTTCTGTCTCACCCAATCACCATTCCACTACCACTTCCCATCAAGCCTCAATGAGCATCAACACGTCCGAACTCACGCAGCTAGTCCAAGAAAACCGTCAATGGGTCGAACCCCTCGTCAACGAAGTCTCCCGAGTCGTTGTCGGTCAAAAAATCCTCGTCCACCGGCTTCTGATCGGCCTGCTCTCAAACGGCCATGTCTTGCTCGAGGGCGTTCCCGGCCTCGCCAAAACACTCACCGTCCGCACGCTCGCCAACTCGATCCGCACAGGCTTTCAACGCCTTCAATTCACGCCCGATCTTCTCCCTGCCGACCTCATCGGCACGCTGATCTACAATCCCCGAGACGGTGAGTTCACCACCAAACTTGGCCCGATTTTCTCCAACCTCATCCTGGCCGACGAGATCAACCGCGCTCCGGCAAAAGTTCAGAGCGCGCTTTTAGAAGCCATGCAGGAAAGGCAAGTGACCATCAGTGAGAAAACATTCCCGCTGCCCGATCCCTTTCTCGTCCTTGCCACCCAAAACCCCATCGAACAGGAGGGCACGTATCAGCTTCCCGAAGCTCAACTCGACCGATTCATGCTCAAGGTTCATGTCGGTTATCCCACCAGGGAGGAGGAACGTTCCATCCTCGATGCCATGGCCACATCCTCGCCTCGCCTCAGCGTCGACGCGGTTGTGGGACCCGAGGAAATCATTCGCGCTCGCAGCGTGGTGAATGACATCTATGTCGACGATCGCGTTAAGGATTACATCGTCAATATCGTGTGGGCGACCCGCGACCCCGCCGCCGCCAAGCTCAAGCTTGATGGCATGATCCGCTATGGAGCATCGCCGCGAGCCACCATCTTTCTCACCCTCGCCGCCAAGGCAAACGCCTTTATTGCCGGTCGCGGCTACGTCACACCTCAGGATGTGAAGAGTGTCGGCCTCGATGTCCTCCGCCACCGCATCGGCGTGAGCTACGAGGCGGAGGCCGAGTCCGTAACCACCGAGATGGTCGTCGAGCAAATCTTCGCCGGAGTGCCGGTGCCTTGAGTTTGGAAAAACCCGCGCCCACCCCGCCCCCTCGGGAACGGTATTCTTTTCGCAAGCCATGACGCGAGACCCCAAGGAAATCCTCAAAAAAATCCGCCGCATCGAGTTGCGCACACGCCGTCTCGTCAACTCGATCTTCGCAGGTCAATACCACAGCGTTTTCAAAGGCCGTGGCATGAACTTCGAAGAAGTCCGTGAATACGCACCCGGTGACGAAATCCGCTCGATCGATTGGAATGTCACCGCGCGCATGAATGCTCCCTACATCAAGAAATTCACCGAAGAGCGCGAGCTTTGCGTGATGCTCCTCGTGGACGTGAGCGCCTCGGGAATGTTCGGCAGCGTCGATCTCAGCAAGCGGGAACTTGCCGCCGAAGTCGCATCCATCCTCGCTTTCAGCGCGATCAACAACAACGACAAGGTCGGGCTCATCCTCTTCACCAACGAAGTCGAGTTGTTCATTCCTCCCAAAAAAGGGCGCCTGCACACGCTGCGCCTGATTCGCGAGATGCTCTACCTGGAGCCCAAAGGCCGCGGCACCGACCTCGCCGGGGCGCTCGACTACCTCAACCGCGTCACCAATCGGCGCTCCGTCGTTTTCATCATCTCCGACTTCATGTCCCCCGATTTCACAAAAGCCCTCACTGTTACAGGCAAACGCCACGACCTCGTTGCGATGCCGGTCACCGATCCCGGCGAGGGCAACCTGCCCGATGTCGGCATCGTCACCCTCGAGGATGCCGAGACCGGAGCCCAAATCGATGTCAACACCTCCAGCAGGGCCGTGCGCCGGGGGCTTTCCGAGTTGCATGAAGAGCGCACCCGCTCGCTCGAACGCCTTCTCCGCAGTCGCCGCATCGACATCGTCCGACTCTCCACCTCGGAGGATTATCTCATTGCGCTCCGTGCCTTTTTCGAGCAACGCGAACGCCGACTTGCCGCATGAACCCGACCGCTCCCGCTGCCACGCCTGTTCCCTTGCAGGATATCGTCGGTCCCGTCTGGTTCTGGCCCTACCCGCTTTGGATGACTGCGGCCGGCGGAATTGCCGCGCTTGTTCTTCTCGCCTGCCTCGTCTGGCTCATCAAAAAACTCATCCGCCGAAAAGCTCCGCCGGCGACCAATCGCCAAAAAGCCCTTGCCGCCCTTGAAGTCCTCCGCGCCGACATCGCGGGGTCCGAGGCCCATGCATTCGGAGTCGCTGTTTCCGATACCATTCGACGCTACATCCAGTCCGAACACGGGCTCGGCGCAACAACCCAGACCTCGCTGGAGTTTCTGGAAGCCATCCGAACAAATCCCGTTTTCTCCGAAAACGAAAAAGCCGGCCTCTCCGTCTTCCTCGAAAAAACCGACCTCCTCAAATTCGCCCGCGCCAGCGCGGCGGAAATCGAGCGGCTCGAACTCCTCGATATCGCCGCGCGTCTGGTGCGAGGCGAGGCGCAGGCACGGAAACCAGGAGCCGCCGCATGACCGATCTTTCCGGATTCTCCTTCGCGCATCCTTGGCTCCTCCTCCTTCTCCTCGCCATCCCGCTCCTGGCTTGGCTCAAAGGGCGTGTCGGCGGAACCGCGGGCATCACTTTTTCTAACACCGCAATGCTGGCGAAAATCGGCCGCCGCCAGAGAAGCCGCGCCGGAGCCCTCCTCGCCGCGCTCACCTACCTTGCACTGGCCCTCTTCATCACCGCCCTCGCGCGCCCCCAACTGGGACGCGTGATCACGCGCGTGCAGGCCACCGGCGTGGACATCATGCTGGCCATCGATGTCTCCCGCTCGATGCTTGCGGAGGATTTCACCATCGGCAACCGCCGGGCGAACCGTATTGATGCGGTAAAGCTCGTCACCGAACAGTTCATCCGCGAGCGTCCCAACGATCGCATCGGCATCGTCGCTTTTGCCGGACGCCCCTACCTCGTCAGCCCGCTCACGCTTGATCACGACTGGCTTACTCGCAACCTCGAGCGCCTGCGCATCGGCCTCGTCGAGGATGGCACCGCCATTGGCTCCGCCATTGCCACCGCCGCCAATCGACTCAAGGACAAGGAGGCCAAAACCAAACTCATTGTCCTGCTCACGGACGGTGACAACAACTCCGGCAAAGTCCAACCCCTCACTGCCGCGGAGGCCGCCAAGGCCCTCGGAATCCGTATCTACACAATCGGTGCCGGAACCGAGGGGGAGGCCCCGTTTCCCCTTCAAAATGCCTTCGGGCGCACCGTCTATCGCAATGTCCTCGTCAAGTTCGACGAGAAGACCCTCCAAGACATCGCCGCCATGACCAATGGCCAGTATTTCCGCGCCACCGACACCAACTCGCTTCGCACGATTTTTAACGAAATCGACAAACTCGAAAAATCCAAGGTCGAGGTCGAAAAGACCGCCCAATACCGTGACATTTTCTCCTGGTTCCTCATTCCCGGCATAGCCTGCCTCGCCCTCGAAATCCTGCTTTCCCAAACCCTATGGAGACGACTGCCCTGACGTTCGGAGAGCCCCTGCGGCTATGGCTCCTGGCGATTCTGCCGCTTGCCGCAGGCCTCTTTCTATGGTCCCACGCACGGAGTCGAACGCTCGTCGCCAAAATCGTCGCTCCCCGCCTTCGCGACCAGCTGGCGGGTTCCGTCAGTCCGCTCCGCCGCCTCCTGCGCTCGACGTTGTTGCTGGCCGCGCTCGGATTCGCCCTCGCCGCCATTGCGCAGCCCCGCTACGGATTCATCGAGAAGGAGACGAAGCAGCAAGGCCGCGACGTCGTCGTTGCAATCGACACATCCCGAAGCATGCTGGCCACCGATATTTCACCAACTCGCTTGGCTCGCGCGAAACTCTTCACCCAAGACCTCATCCGCATCATGCAGGGCGACCGCATCGGACTTGTTGCCTTTGCCGGTTCGGCCTTCCTACAGGCCCCGCTCACGCTCGACTACAACGCCGTGACCAATGCCCTCGAGGAACTCGATACAGATGTTATTCCCAAGGGAGGCACCAACATCGCAGCGGCCATCTCCGCCGCCCGCGAGGCCTTCGGCAAGGCTGAGGGACAGACACGCGCCCTCATTATTCTCACCGATGGCGAGGAACTCGACGCCGACGGCATCGCCGCAGCCAAACAGGCCGAAGGGGAGGGGATTCGCATTTTCACCGTTGGCATCGGCTCCCCCGAGGGATCCCTCATCCCGATCCGCCTCGATGATGGCCGCCCCGACTTCGTGCGCGACGACTCCGGAAACCCCGTCACATCGAAACTCGACGACGCCCGCCTCAAGGAGATTGCCGCCGCCACAGATGGCTTCCATGTCCCCATCGGTCCAGATGCCGCGCGCGAGATTTTTCAGAGGGGCATCGAGCCCATGGAACTCGGCGAAACCGGCATCTTTAGCGCCCGCCAACCGGTCGAGCGCTACCAATGGCCCCTCGCCGCAGCCACAGCCTGCCTCATGCTTTCCCTCCTGCCCGGCGATCGCCGCCGCCGCGCCGCCAAGGCTGCCGCAACCCTTCTGGCACTCGCTCCGGCAGCCCATGCCCAATCCGGACTCGATGATTACAACGCCGGCAACTTTGAAAAAGCCGGAGCCTCTTTTCAAGAAGAGCTTAAAAAACAGCCCGCCTCCAGAGCCCTCCAATTCAATGCCGGCGCCGCCGCCTACAAAACAGGCAACTTCGAAGAGGCCATCACCAAATTCACCGACGCTCTCCTCGCGGAAGATGCGAAACTCCGCGAAAATGCCTCCTACAACCTAGCCAACTCCCTCGTGAGAAAAGGCGAGGCCGCTCAAGAGGCCGAGGGAAAGAAAACAAACTGGCAAAACGCCATCGAACATTACGACGAAACCCTCCGTCTCAACCCCGACAATAAACTCGCCTCCGAAAATCGCGACCTCGTCAAAAAACTCATCGAGGAACTCGAACAACAGGAACAGCAAAAAAAAGAGGATCAGCAGGACAAAAAAGAACAGGACAAGGACCAAAAGGAACAGGATCCCAAACACCAAAAGCCCAAGGATCAGGACCAAAAAGACCAAGACCAAAACGAACAAGATCCTCAAGACAAACAGGACAAAAAAGAACAGGACTCAAAAGAACAGGAACAGAAGGACGGGCAAGGCAAGGAACAGGAAAAAAAGGATGGTGAGGGCCAGCCAGACGCCCAACCCCGAAAAGAAGAGGGAGAAAAGGGCAAGGATGAACAGCCCAAGGATTCCGAAGGCTCCGGCAAGCGCGAGCAATCGGAAAAGCCTACTCCCACTCCCGCCCCCACTCCCGGCGACAAAAAAGAGGGTGAACTCAAGACCTCCAACGAGGAGCAGCAGCCCACGCCCCAACCTGCCGGGCCGCAACCCGGCGAAGCGCCAGCTGCCGAGGAGGAACAAGAGGGGATGATCAGTGCCAGCCAAGCTCGCGCCCTCCTCAACTCCCTCCGTGGCGAAGAGGAAAAAGTCAATCTCATGGAACAACAGCAATCCTCGCAAGATGTCACCCGAGACTGGTAACACCCCCACGATGCATACGTTCTCCACAAAGGTTCTCTCCGCGCTCTCCGCGCTCCTGGTTTTCCTTGCCGCATCCGCCCAGGCCCAAGAAGCCACTGCCGGCCTCAGCAGCCCCAGCACCTCGGTCGGGGCACCGGTCGAAATCGTGGTCACCGTTCGTGACGCCCGCTCTGCCGAAGTGCCCGAAAGCCTCAGCGTGGAGGGCCTGCAAATTCAGTTGTTCGGCCGCTCGACGCGGTTCGAGATGCACAATTTCAAAATCACCTCCTCACTCACCTACACCTACTCCGTGGTTCCGCTGCAGCCCGGCGAGTTCGATATTCCCCCCTTCGAGGTCCGTGTCGGCAATAAGACACTCAAAACGAATCCGCTTCGCCTGAGCGTCGCCGACGCCGGCCGCATGCAGGCTCCTCCCGCACTCCCGCAACTCCCCTCGCAGCAACTTCCCTCCACCCGGAGTGGTTCTCCCCAGAGCGGCGCCCTTCCCTATTTCGGCGAGCTTCTTCTCTCCAAGAAAAAAGCCTACGTCGGCGAAGTCATCCCCTCCGAGCTGCGCTACTACTTCAACACCTCGATCGGCGGGGAGGTTGGTGACCGTCCGAGCTTCACAGGCGAAGGCTTCACTGTGCAGAATTTTGCCCACGTTCCCAAGCGCGAGCAGATCGTGAATGGAGAGAACTACATCGTCTTCGCTTTCCAGACGGCCATCACCCCGGCCAAATCCGGTGCCCTTCAGATTCCTTCCGCCACCCTCGAGGCCCGCCTCCAACTCCCCGGCGGCGCTCCCTCTGGAATGGATGATTTCTTTAGGCAATTCGGCGGAGCCATGCCTCCAGGCATGTTCACCAACGCCCAAAATGTCGCCATCGAGACCAGCCCGGTAACCCTAGAGGTCGTCCCGCTACCCAAGCAGGGTCGCCCCGATGACTTCTCCGGTGCCATCGGGAAATTTGAAATGCAGGCGACAGTGAATCCGAAAAAAGCCGGCCCGGGCGATCCTGTCACACTCCGCATCGTCATTTCCGGGCAAGGCAACTTCGAGGCCATGGGACCTCCGATCCTCACTGGAGACGAGGGCTGGCGCACCTACCCGCCCACCGAAAAATTCGAGTCCTCGGACGCAATCAATTTCTCCGGCAAAAAATCCTACGAATTCCTGCTCATCGCCCGCAGCGATCAAGCCCAAACGCCCAGCGTGGGATTCGGCTACTTTGACCCCGACACCGGAAAATACGAACTTCTCACGCAGCCCCCCCTCGCCGTCGAGGCCCGCGCCGGAGAATCCCCCGCAGCGCTGTCGGCCGATGCCACCTCCAATAAAGCCGCCCCAACCCCCGTGCCCGCAATCACGCCTGCTGTTGTTTCCCCAGCCCAAGCCGGTGGCGCCGGGAGCTGGACGCCACTTCTTTTGAGTCCTGCCTTCCTCCTGGCGAATGCCGCGCTCGCCCTGGCTTGGGTGATCGGCTTCACTGCTTTTCTGCTGCACCGGGGGGCGACATCGCCCGCCGGAATACGCCGCAAGCGCCGCCGGCACCTCAAAGCCAGCCTCGCCGCACTGGAGACCTGCAGCGACAACGAATTCACGGCACGCGCCGTGGAATGCCTCCTCACCGCACTCGACACGGAATCCCATCCGCTCGCAGCCACCTCACGCATCGAAGCGCTCGTCGCCGACGGGGAGCTCAAGCACACCCTCCACGACCTGCTCTCCCGCGATGCCGAATCCAAATACTCCGCCGGCGGAGTCCAATCCCTCGGGCGCGACACCCGCACCCGTATTCTCGAAGCCCTGAAAAAGATTGCCGCATGAACACGACGTGCCCTGTTCCTAAAATTCCGCTCTGGATTCCCATCGTTGCCGCCCTCCTCCTCGCGAGCCCGCTTCAAGGCGACCTTCTCACCGAGGCGCGGGATCGCCTAGCCAATGGCGAACACAAGGCCGCCGCCGTGCTTTTTGAAAAACATCTCCAAACAGAGCCCCCCTCGTCAGCCGTTTATTACGAACTCGGCCAGACACTGGAAAAAACCGAACAAGAAGCAGCGGCCGCACTGGCCTACCGTCGCGCCCTGCTCCTCGACCCCCGCTTCAGTCCTGCAGCCAACGCCCTGCGCGAATCCAATGCCCGGCTCGGCATTCCCGCCCCGCCGTCCGCTTGGCACGACCAGATCGCCGGGCGGGTGCCACTCGATCCCCTTGCAGCGGTTGCGGCGATCCTCTTCTGGCTTGGCGGATTCCTCCTTTTGGCGAACCTCTTTTTATCGAAATCCCGGCGCGGTCTTCTCCTCTCCGGAATCGCATTTCTGGTCGTTGGGATTTCCGCCGGAGCCCTCGCTCTGCTCGCCGATCCTCGCGTCATCCTCGCCCGCCAAGCCATCATCCTCGCCGATAACGGCATCTCGTTTTACAAAACACCCACCGACGATCCCTCCCAAAAAATCACCACCCTCAGCCAAGGCAGCGTCGTGAGAATTCTCACCGCCCGCGGCCGTTGGTTCCACGGCATACTCCCCGGAGGTCAGCGTGGATGGTTCCTTCAGGAAGGCACCATGCCCGTCATCCCCACGGCGTGAAAAGCGACCCTCGAGGCGTGGCCCCCCCGCCCGCGAAGAACCCAAGCCCTTCCCGTGCCTGGCTGGTCTTTGCGGCGCTCCTGTGTGTTCCTCCCGGCGCACTCGCCTGGCAATCCTCGCTCACCGCCGACGCCCCCGGGTCTTTTCCGGACCTCCCGCCCTTCCAAGCCGAAGTCCGCATCGGGTGGTCGGAAATAGAGGCCGCACGCGCCCACGCAGCGCTCACATACCATGACGACAATGTTGTCGTCGCCGCTGGAGGCGGCACCAGCGGCCTTGCGCGCTCCCTCTACCAGCTCGATGCCACACTCAGCGGCATCGCCGATCGGCGCACCCTCCACACCCTCCGCTCCGACCAGATTGAATGCTACTCCTCCCGCATCCTCACCACCATCATCGCCGGCTCGAACGGCTCTCTCTCAAGCCTGCGCGAATCCAACCCCCCGGGGGCCAAACCCGCCAAGTGGAAGCCAGTCAAAGTCGCCCCCGTGCGCGATCTCTTCGCCGGGATGCTCTTCATTCGCAGTCAACCCCTCGCCACCGGTGACAAAGTCCGCCTCCTCATTTTTCCCGGCGGCTCCGCCTTCCTTGTGGATATCACCGCACTCGGCCCCGAAAAAATCGCCATCACCGGCGTGGCGCGCGACGCCATCAAGCTCGACCTGAAAATCCAGCGGGTGAACACCAAGGCGGGCAACACGCTTGAGCCCCATTCCAAATTCCATTCCGGAACGATTTGGCTCACCAACGATGCCGACCGCATGCTCCTGCGGGCCGAGATCGATATTTTCATCGGCTACGTTTTCATCGAAACGGTTTCCTTTATAAAAACCACCCCGCCCGCGCCATGACGCCCGAGATTCCCGCAGAATGGCTCTCCGCCACCGCCCCGCCGCTTGAGATCGACTTCGGCTGCCATCGCGGGGCATTTCTCATCGGCATGGCGACGCTCCACCCGGGCTCCAATTTTCTGGGCATCGAAAAGCAGGTCGACCGCACCAGTCGCTGCAACGCCCGCTCGGAACGCCTCGGCCTAGCCAACGCCCGCGCCATACAGGGGCTCGGTCCCGAGTCGCTCAAGGCCCTCCCAGCCGCCTCCACAACCACTTTCCATCTCTACTTCCCCGACCCCTGGCCGAAGCGTCGCCACGCCAACCGGCGCGTTTTTCAAAAAAACTTCCTCTCGGAAATTCGCCGCATCCTCCGCCCCGATGGCACACTCCGGCTCATGACCGACAACACCCCCTACTTTGAGGAAATGGGCGATCTCGTTCGAGACGGGTGGACCCAAATCCCCTGGGACGATGGACGCGAAACAGTGCCCACCGCTTTTGAAAAAACCTTCCGTGCCCTCGGCTTGGTCCCCCACCAATCCGCCCTCCGCCCGGCATGAGCCACAGGCGGCAACCCGCCAAGCTTGATTTCAAGCGCCCCGGACGTTTATACCCATGCCCATGAATCCAGAAAAAACTTTCCGCATCGCCGTTTTGGCGGGTGACGGAATCGGGCCTGAAGTCATGACCGAGGGGCTGCGCGTCCTCAAGGCCGCCGCGCACAAATTCTCCATCCCCCTTGAGTTTACCCACAAGCTGGTTGGTGGAGCCGCGATCGATGGCGAGGGCTGCGCCCTGCCCGCCGGAACGCTCAAAGCCTGCGAAGAGGCCGACGCAATCCTTTTCGGCTCGGTGGGCGGTCCCCAATGGGAATCCCTTCCCGCAAACGAACAGCCCGAGCGCGCCGCGTTGCTTCCGCTCCGCAAGCATTTCGGCCTCTTCGCGAACTTGCGTCCCGCCGTTTGCCTCCCGGAACTCACCCACGCCTCGCCACTGCATCCGCGCCTCGTCGAAGGAGGCTTCGACGTGCTGTGCGTGCGCGAACTCACCGGTGGTCTCTACTTCGGCGAACCCAAATATATCAAAAGCGAGGGCGGGGAGGATTTCGCGGTGGACACCATGGTTTATTGGGAGACGGAAATCCGCCGCATCGCTCGCGTGGCCTTCGAGGCCGCCCGCAAACGTCGCGGCGAGGTGACATCCGTCGACAAGGCCAACGTCCTGCAGAATGGCGTTCTCTGGCGCCGCGTCGTCACCGAAACGGGCCGGGACTATCCGGATGTGACCCTCAAGCACCTCTACGTGGACAACGCCGCCATGCAGCTGATTAAAAATCCGAAATCCTTCGACGTCATTCTCGCCGAAAATCTGTTCGGAGACATCCTGAGCGACGAGATGGCGATGATCGCCGGTTCCCTCGGCATGCTCCCGAGCGCCAGCCTGGGCGAGTCCACCGGCGGCGCAACACGCTTCGGAATGTATGAGCCCAGCGGCGGCACCGCCCCCGATATCGCCGGAAAGGGGATTGCCAATCCCATCGCCCAAATCCTCTCAGCCGCCATGCTGCTGCGCTTTTCCATCGGCCGTGAGGATGCCGCCTCGGCCATCGAATCCGCCGTGAGGGCCGTCATTTCCAGTGGACTCCGGACTTGTGACATCCACACGCCGGAGACCAAACTCGTTGGCACCACCGAGATGGGCCTCGCCATCGCAGAAAATATCGAGCCCGCTGGTAATGTTCCTCCAAACTAAGCCTTGACGCGAACCCGCCGCGAAACCACTCTTTACGGTTCAAATCACACCAAAGGTGCATGAATCGCGACGTATCGCCCAAGGCGATGGCGTTGAAATCGCACCGCTACCAAATTTCCATCACATTCGATGTTCGATAATCTTCTGGGTCTCTTCTCGAGCGACATAGGCATTGACCTCGGGACAGCAAACACCCTCGTTTACGTCAAAGACCAAGGCATCGTGCTGCGCGAGCCCTCGGTTGTAGCCGTCCAACAGGGCACAAACCGCGTTCTTGCCGTCGGTAACGAGGCTAAACGCATGCTCGGGCGCACGCCAGGCAACATCGTCGCCATTCGTCCTCTCAAAGACGGCGTGATCGCCGATTTCGAGATCACCGAGGCCATGCTCCGCCACTTTATAGCCAAAGTTCACAACCGTCGGCGCATGATCCGCCCACGCGTCGTCATCGCCGTCCCGAGTGGCATCACCGAAGTCGAAAAACGTGCCGTTAAGGACTCCGCAACCCACGCGGGAGCCCGCGAGGTCTATCTGATCGAGGAACCCATGGCCGCTGCCATCGGAGTCGGTCTCCCCGTGCAGGACGCCGCCGGCAACATGATCGTGGATATCGGTGGGGGCACCACAGAGGTCGCCCTCATCTCGCTTTCCGGAATCGTTTTCAGCCGCAGCGTTCGCGTTGCCGGAGATGAACTCGACGAGGCAATCACCAATTACATGAAGCGCGCCTACAATCTCATGATTGGCGAGCGCACCGCCGAAGAAATCAAAATTAAAATCGGCTCGGCCTACAAACTCGAAAAGGAAGTAGGTCTCGAAGTGAAGGGCCGCGACCTCGTCGCAGGTCTTCCCAAAACCATTTCCATCTCCTCACAGGAAATCCGTGAGGCACTCATGGAACCGCTTTCAACCATCGTGGACTCCGTGCGCATCACGCTCGAGCGCTGCCCGCCCGAACTCTCTGCCGATCTTGTGGATCGCGGGCTCGTTCTTGCAGGCGGTGGGGCGTTGCTGCGTGGCTTGGATCGTCTCATCGCCGAGGCCACTGGGCTTCCCGTCCACGTCGCCGAAGACCCGCTCAGCGCCGTTGCCGAAGGCACCGGACGAGCACTCTCGGAGTTGAAATTCCTCAAGGCGGTGTCCGCCGAGCGTCCTCACGGGCGCTGATTGCGCGGAGCCGGGTGGAAGGTGGTCTTCCTCTTGCCAGATGAACAGACTCAACATCGCCCTCGTGGTGGCCGTCTTGGCCGTGGCGATCTATTTTTCAACGATCTCGCCAGGCGCCATGCAGTCCCTGCAATCGGGCTTCATGTCGATGCTCTCCCCGTTTTTGAGAACCGGCAGCGCAGTGCAGGAAAACATCGGCTCTGTCGGTCGCCGTCTCAAAACCCTCGATGAACTTGAAGTCGAGAACCGCAAACTCACAGGAGAAAACCGCGAACTCCGCGCCGCCAACAGCCTCCTCAACGAACTCGAGGCCGAGAATAGCCGCCTCCGCATGGCCCTCGACTACCGCGACCGCTCGTCCTTCAAACTCATGCCGGCCCGCATCATCTCCCGCGATGCCTCCACATGGTGGAATACCGTCCGCATCAATCGCGGTTTCGAGGACGGAGTCGAGGCCGACCAACCCGTTCTCACAGACCAAGGCCTCGTTGGAAAAACCACCACCGTCTCCAAAAATGAGGCGATCGTGGTCTTGATCACCGACGAAACCTGCCGCATCGGCGCAAAGATCGAAAGCACCCGCGAGCAAGGGATCATTACCGGATTGCGCGTTCAGGAAAATTCCGCCGAGGGCCTCCTCCAAATGAATTTTCTCTCCAAAAACGCGCAAATATCCCCCGGCCAAGAGGTGCGAACCGCGGGCGTCGCGCACGGATCCTTCCCTCCGGGAATCGTCATCGGAAAAGTCAAGGAGTTCCGCCGCCGCGCCCTCGATGGCCAGGCCGTCGTGGAACCCGCTGTCAATCTCGCCGCCGCAGAGGATGTCTTCGTCCTGATCGGGAAGAAATGAACAAAACCTTCATCGACCTCGCGGCGCTCTTCGTGGGGGTTGTTCTAGCCTTCATCCTCCAAGACAACCTTCCACCAATGGCTGAATTTCACGGAGCTCATGTTCTGCTTGTGCCTTTGGTGTTTTGTTATGCCGCCATGGTTCTGCCGTTTCCCGCAATGCTTGCGGCCGCCTTCCTCACAGGTTTCCTGAGCGATCTCATGTATCTGCACATCGTGGGGGGAAAGGTTGAAATCCCCATCGGCTTCTCTATTGTTTACTTCGTGATTTTCGGGTGTTTTGCCAACGGGTTTCAACCCGCTATAAAGAGCCGCAACGTGACGCCGTTCGTCGTGCTCAGCGGCGTGGGCACCTCCCTTTTCCTGCTGCTCCAATTTCTTGCCATCACCTTGCAGCGTGGAGGGTTCATCTGGGAGCCGTCGGTCTCCTGGCGCATTCTCGCGCCGGGCGTCATGGCCACCCTCATCGCCCCGTTGTTTTATTGGACTCTGTCGCACATGGATCGTTTCATCCCCGATGGCTCCCGAAAAATGAGGCCCATCAAGAGATGAAGCGCACCCGGCCACGCACACGTATTTTATTCCTCGGAGGTCTCATTCTCTTCTGCATGGGGGCAGTCATCATTCGCCTCTGGAACGTGCAGATCGTTCAAGGCAAGGACTACGCGGCGCGAATCAACAACAGCTCCCAAGTCAGCGTTCGCCTTCCCGCCGTGCGCGGCGAGATCCTCGATCGCAACGGCATCAAGCTTGTGGAAAATCGGGCCAGCTTCGAGGTGGATTTCTATCTCCCCGACATGGTTCGCGCCTACCGTGAGAGCAATGGCAGCGTGCCCATGACGACCTACCGCGGGCGCGTGCACAACATGCCGCGCGATCTCAAGGAGGCCGATGTCGTCAAGATCGTCTCCGAAACCGTCATCCCCCGCATGGAGGAACTCGGCGTGGCAAAGGATTACAACTCCAACTCCCTCCAGATCCACTACCGCACGAACCGGGAGGTGCCCTACAACTACCGGCAGGATCTCAGCTTCGACGAGATGGCTCTCTTCTCCGAAAAAAATCTCGGCCTCGCCGGCGTGAATGTGAGCGTGAAGCCCGTGCGATGGTATGTCTACGGGGCCATGGCCTCTCACATCCTCGGCTATGTCGGCTCCCCGCGCGACCTCGACAAACTCCCGGACCTGCGGGACTTCAGCTTCTACGAGCCCGATATGGAGGGCAAGGCGCAGATCGAACTCCACCTCAACGAGGAACTCAAGGGCAAGGCCGGCGCACGCATCCTCCAACGCAACGCAAAGGGAGTCATCGAGGGCGAAATCGGCCGCCGCGAGCCAGTGCAGGGCAATAATGTCTTTCTCACGATTGATGCAAAAATCCAATTCCTCGCCGAGCAGGCCCTCCGCGTCGTCGGCCGCGGAGCCGCCGTGGTTATCGATCCGCGCAATGGCGACATCCTCGCCATGGCCTCCGTCCCCTCCTACGACCCCAACGTTTTCATCCCCTCCATACCCGCCGCAAAGTGGAACGAGATCAATAAGGACGCGACCAACCCACTCGTCAATCGCGCCATCAGCGCCTATGCCCCGGGATCCACCTACAAAATTCCCATCGCACTCGCCGGGCTGCGGGCCGGCCTCGCTGAGAGCAGCTTCAGTTGCTACGGCGGCGTGCAATACGGAAACAAATACATGCGCTGCTGGATTGCGGAAAAAAACCGCACCCACGGCAAACTCGACCTCGAAAATGCCATCAAGGTTTCCTGCAACGCGTTTTTCTACCAGTTCGGCAATGCCGCAGGTATCGAGCAGATCGTCGCCGTGGGCAATATGCTGGGCCTCGGCCAGAAATCCGGCATCCCCGTCTCGGGGGAGTCCCCCGGCGTGCTCCCAGGCCCGGAGTGGCTCGCCACCGCAAACCCCCGCGCACGCTGGTCCAACGGACTCACTGCAAACACCGCCATCGGCCAAGGCGACGTCCTCGCCTCACCACTTCAGATGGCCATGGTCACCGCCGCCGTCGCAAATGGAGGCACCGTTTACTACCCCCGCCTAGTGGATCGCATCGTCGCGCAGAACGGGGAGGTCGTCTCTCAAGAACCGCCACGCGTTCGCGCCAATATCCTCACCGATGGCGGCCTCACCGCCCAACAACTTGAACACGTCCGCCACGGCATGTGGAACGTCGTCAACGAGGGCGGAGGCACTGCCGGACGTGCCAAAAACTCCCAACTCCCCACCGCGGGCAAGACCGGCACCGCACAGTTCTGGCGCTCCGGAGTAAAGGATAATCACACCTGGTTCACCTCCTTCGCACCCTACGAGAATCCAGAATATGTGGTCGTCACATTCGTGCAGGGCGCCAAATCCGGTGGCGGTGTTTCCGCTCCCATCGCCGCCAAAATCCTCGAGGGAATCCAGAAATACAAAAGCGGCGAGCAGGATGTGCAACTCGCCGCACTCGAGCCCGCAGAAGGTAATTTTCTTTTCACAGAGAGCGTTGACTTTAAACGTGAAGTCGCCGCCACCAACAAGCTATCCGACGACGGCGAAACCGCCGAAAGTCCATCCGCACCCGGCCAGGAAAACCGTCCCAACGCCGCTCCAAACGTGCGCGCCGAAGCCGATGAGGCCGGCCGCGTAAAAAACAAAACCCAAACACGTGTCGCAAAAGCCCAACCAGTCAACCCAACCCCCAAACCCAAATCCAACCCCTTCCAGAACCTCTTCAATTTCATCGGAGGAAAAAAGGAAAAGCCCGCGGCCCCGCCCAAGAAGGCGAAGCCCGAAGAAACCAATAAACGATGAAAAGACCCAACAAGTGCAGCCCGAAGGCCGCCCAAACACCAACCCACCCATGTTAGAAACAGTAAAAAGAATTTTAGGAATCGGAAAAAAAGCCACCGGCATCAAGCTGGTGATCAGTTGTGAAAAACTCGAAAAGCGTGTTGCGCTCCTCGAGAACAATCGCCTCGAGGAATACACCATCGAGCGCGAAACCGACCGCAATATCGTCGGCGGCATCTTCAAGGGCAAGGTGCGCAACATCGAACCGGGCATCAAGGCGATGTTCGTGGACATCGGATTCGAAAAAAATGCCTTCCTCCAATTCTGGGATGCCATTCCCGCCGCCCTCGACAGCGGCATCGAGACCGTGGCTCGCAACAGCGGCACCTCCAAAAAGAAGGCCCCGCGCATCACCCACAAGGACGTGCCAAATATCTACCCGGTCGGCTCCGATGTCCTCGTCCAAGTCAAGAAGGGCCCGATCAGCAACAAGGGCCCCCGCATCACCACAGACATCAGCATGGCGGGGCGATACCTCGTTCTCATGCCTTTCAACGACCAGTTCGGCATCTCCCGCAAGATCGAGGACCCGAAGGAACGAGACCGCCTCCGCAAAATCCTCCGCGAACTTGAAGTGCCAGAGGGCATGGGCGTGATCATGCGCACCGTCGGGGCGGGGCAGCGTGCCCGCTATTTCGTGCGCGATCTCGGCCTCCTTCTCGAGCAATGGGCCCAGGTCCAGCAAGGCCTCCAAGAAAAGCCAGCACCAGCTTGCCTCTTCGAGGAACCCGATCTCATCGAACGCTCCGTCCGTGACTTCCTCACCGATGAGGTCGATGCCGTCATCATCGATGATGCCAAGGCGGCCGAGCGAATGCAGGAACTCGTGGGCTCGATCTCGAAGCGGGCTAAAAAATCCATCCAGCATTACACCGGCGTTCAGCCGATCTTCGAATGCTTCGGTGTGAAAGCCCAAATTGACGCCGCCTTCCACCGCCAAGTCTGGCTGCCCTGCGGTGGCTACATCGTCATCGACGAGACCGAGGCCATGATCGCGGTGGACGTCAACACCGGCCGCAACAAGGGGGCGAGGGATATGGAAAAAACCATCCTCCAGACGAACCTTGAAGCCGCTGAGGAGATCGCCCGCCAACTCCGCCTGCGCAACATCGGGGGGCTCATCGTCGCGGACTTCATCGACATGAAAAACCGTCGCGACCAGCAGGCTGTTTATCAGCTCATCAAGGACCGCCTCAAACGCGACAAGGCCCGCACCCATGTGCTGCCAATCTCGCAGCTCGGGCTCATGGAAATGACCCGCCAGCGCGCCAATGAGAGCCTCGCCAGCGCCCTCTTCATCCCTTGCCCGCATTGCAGCGGCAAAGGAGTGATCAAAAGCCCCATGACGATGAGCGTGGAACTCCAGCGCGCCCTCCACTCCGTCATGCGCAAGCACCAGGAAATCGTTCACGAGGTTCGCGTCACCGTCCACCCCGACCTGCTCAACCGCCTGCGAACCGATGACGAGGAGCACCTCATCGACATCGAGCGCCGCTACATCGGACGCTTGATCTTTCGCGCCGATCCGACCTTCCATCAGGAGAAATTCGTGATCGCCAACGCCCAAACTGGCGAGGAACTGAAACCCTAAGGCCCTCTCAAACGCCCAACCCAAGCTCTCCGGCGGCGTCGCGCCCATGCGCGAAGCCGGACGGCCTGGCGGCCGCATGTATCCCCTTCGCCAAGAGCATGGCCTTGAATTGGGTGCCCATGGTCTCCGGATGCAGAAGCGTGCGAAGGGAGCGCAGGGTTCTCAACGAGGACGGGGTGGGGGGCAGGCCATCCAACGAGCGCAGGAGGCCCGTCGCGGCCCCCACCAGGAAATGGTGCTGGTCCGCGTAGCCTTGCAGCTCCAGGCCGCAGGCCACCGCATCCCCGGCGAGGGCTGAAAAATCGACATGGGCGGTGATGTCTTTCCCGCCCGGATTCTCAAGGGCCTCGGCATCGCGCCGATGGCTTGAGTAACAAGCCAGAGTGCCGTCCGAACGCTGCGGGGCCAGCAGTTCCTCGCGCGAATGACCATAGTCGATGGCGAGAATGAAGCCGGCTTGGAGCCTTGCCGCCAGCGCCTCGAGCAGCTGGAGCTGGCCGACGCGGACTTCCGTGCGGAATCCATCGGGCCGCACGGGGAGACCCGTGCCATGAAGAGGCAAGGCCGAGGGCCTGAAAAAAAATCCCTCCTCGTTGGAGTCAACCAGCACCTCATGCCAGTCCCCGTTCACAGCTCTCATGAGCCGGAATGGCAGCGCATCGAAAAGCTCGTTCGAAAAGTGAACGCCACAGAAATCGGGAAGTTCCTCCGGAGACTCGACCCATCGCACATTGCGACCCTCAAGAAGCGCGGATTGGGCATTTCGAAGCGGCTCAAAAGGCTCAATGATGACAAGTGGCACACTCTCCAACGGGGATCCCGCCAAGCCGGAAAGGATGTCGCAGGCAAGCTGACCATCATTCGCCCCCTGCTCGACAAGGGTGAATTCCTCCGGACGTCCAAGAACCTCCCACATCTCCAGAAACTGCCCGGCAAGCAGAAATCCAAAAACAGGCCCCACGCTGACATTCGTGAAAAAATCGCCCGAGCGCCCCACCGAGGCATGTCCCGAGGCGTAGTAGCCGTCGACCGGATCGTAGAGGGCAAGCTCCATGAACCTTGCAAACCCCATCGCCCCACAGGCGGCGATCTCCCGCGCGATGCGGGTGCTAAGGCTTCGTGACCTCGCGGACATAGACGTTGATCTGTCCCGCCGTGCTCTCGCGAACATCCATCACCTGAAAGGGTCTCCGGGCATCCCTCGCCACACTCGATCCATCCGAGGGAGCCATCATGCCGTTGGGGTATTGCACAATAATCCGGATGTTGTCGCCGCGGGATCCAAAGCCGAGTCCGCGCTGGGGGGCGCGCAGAACGGCACGGTCGCCACCCGCAGCGGTGACGTTGAAGTTGCCTTGGAGGTAAACCCTCTCCCCGCCCGTTCCTTTTTTGGCGATCTCCGCAAGGTCGCTCGGGCTGATGAGACGCCCGCGCGGCATGCGTCCAGGCTCGTAGACCTGCCAATTGCGCGAGGTGGCAGCGGCAATCGCCTTGGGGGGCTCGGGAGTTGCCGAGGGGCTTGGAGACGGGCTCTCCGCCGGGCTCGGCGAAGGCAAGGCCTGCGGATCCATAGCCGGCGTCGGGGCCGGCGTCGGCACCGGCGTCGGCACAATGGGAATGGCCACACGCACCTCGATGCTCTGAGGAACAGGCGCTGCGCTCGCAACGAGAGGATTGCTCACAGGGGCGGGCGGCGGCGGGATGGGGTCGGCTTCGTTCGCCGCCAGCGGCCTCTCGACCCGCATCAAACGCGACGGAGCGGGGGGAGCCTCCTCCTTTAGGGGCTCCACGGATTTTCCGGCCAAACGGGCCTTGCGGCGGAAATGATCGTATTTGCCATCTGCTTCGCTCTGCCGTGCGGCATCAACCACCGGCAGTCCCGCCCGCACATTCAGGCTCTCGGGAGGATCCAGCGTGAATGTGCCGTCGGTGGATGCGGACTCGTAGCTTGGATAGAGGATGGAGACCGTGGTGAGTTTGATGCGGCCGTCGGAGAGCCTCTCGACGTTGATGATCGCTGCCAGTTCGTTCTCACGCTTGAGATCTATGTCGAGGCCGGTAAGGAGCGTGCGGTGCAACGTGGGGATGACTCGTGCGTCTGCGGAAAAAATCTGCTCGATGAGCAGGTTCGGGTTTTCCTTCGATTGGGCGATGGCCACAACGCCGGAGGGGAAGAAGTCTCCACCCGTGAGTTCGAACGAGTCCAGAATGTTGAAGGTGCCGATCACGTAGGGAACAAGGCCTTCGGCAGGTTTGTAGTTGCGAATGTAGTTTCGCAGCAGGGTCTCGTTGGCGCGGGCAAGTTGGCGGGTCTTCATCTTGCTATAGCGCTCGATGATCTGTGGGGCGCGGAGGAATTCTCCGCGCGGCGCGGCGGTGAGCTCAAATCGCTTCGGAGACTCTATTTTTTTCAAGCGCGTCAGAACCTGATGGCTGAGCGGCTTCTCCGGGTGACCGAAAATGTAGAAGCTGCCGATCCAGCAGGCGATGGCAATGGCGATGAATATGAGAATAAGAACCGTCCATCCGAAGAGACCACTCTCATACTTTCTCGTGGATCGCGCCGGATCTGCGTCGGGATCCTTAAACCACGCGCGGCTGTTCTTGGTTTCCGAATCGGGAGGCATGCTGGCTCAGGCCCCGGCGGAAGCCGTAGGCTCGAATGAAGTGCCGCAACCGCAGGAGCGCGAGGCATGCGGGTTGATAATCCGGAATCCGGCGCCGGAGAGCCCGTCCTCATAATCCAGCTTGGATCCGCTGAGGTGCGAGGCACTCTCGGAATCCACAAAAACCTTTGCTCCGGCCTGCTCGATGACCTCGTCGCCCGGTCTTTGGGCATCGATCTCCATCACGTATTGGAGACCGGCGCAGCCCCCTTTCTCGACGGCAAGACGAAGTCCTTCGCCGGAACCTTTCGCGGCAATGAGATCCAGAAGGGCGTGGGCGGCTTGGTCGGTGAGAGTGATCACGGTCTTTTCTTAAAAACGATTCCGTGCAAAGTCAAACGGCATGGGAAAGATTCGACTGCTCACCGATGAGGTCGCCAGCCAAGTTGCGGCCGGCGAAGTCGTGGAGCGTCCAGCCTCCGTGGTGAAGGAACTCGTCGAAAATAGCATCGATTCCGGCGCGCGGCGCATCAGTGTGGACTTCGCGCGCGGCGGCACCCAGTTGATCCGCGTCGTGGATGATGGCTCGGGGATGGACCGCGAGGACGCCCTTCTCAGCTTGGAACGACACGCAACCAGCAAAATTCGTTCAGCCTCGGATCTCGCCTCGGTGGCCACAATGGGCTTTCGCGGCGAGGCCCTGCCCAGCATCGCGAGTGTGTCCAGATTCCGGCTCGTGACGCGTCCGCAGCATGCCGCAGAGGGCACAGAAATCCGCGTTGCGGGAGGCAAAATCGAATCCGTCTCCGAAAGCGGCGAGGCTCCGGGAACAGCCATCGAGGCGACTTCTTTGTTCTTCAATCTGCCCGCCCGTAAAAAGTTCCTTCGTGGTGAGGAAACCGAGGCGGCACACATCGTGCACCAGATGCAATCCCTCGCGATCGCCCACCCGGGGGTCGCAATGACGTTGGCCCGCGATGGACGCAGGCTCTGGCAGGCGGCAGCCACGGCGGATCCGGCGGTGAGGATTCGCGACCTCTTCGGAGGGGATTTTTTCTCCCGCCTCATGCCGCTGGAGCCCACGGAGGAAAATGGAATCCGCATCGAGGGGTTTATCGCCAAGCCGGGAGAGGGACGGCCCGATAGGGAGTTGCAATTCGTGGTTCTGAACAATCGTGTGGTGCAGTGTCCGGCGGTGTTCCAATCGCTGCGCGAAGCCTATGCCGAAGCGCTCCCGAAGGGGCGGCATCCGCTCGCCGTGTTGCGAATCTCGATGGATCCTCTCTCACTCGACTGCAATGTGCATCCAGCAAAACGCGAGGTCCGCCTGCACAGGCCGGATCAGGTGCGGCAGGCCGTCTATATGGCTGCAAAGAAGGCGTTGGATGGCCTGCGCGCGCCAGCCAAGGCGGTTCCCGGGAAGCCTTCGCATACCGGCACCCCTCCTCGCCCAGAGCCGCCGAGCATCCGGCCCGCTTTTGCCCCGCCCCCTCAAATGGAGCTGGCGGCGGCGGCGCCTCCGCCCGTGCATGAAAAAGCCCCCGGCGCGAAATTTCGATTGCTCGGCGGTCTCGGCGGGCGATGGATTTTAATGGAGGGCGGGGAGGGGCTTGTTCTGCTCGATACACGGGCGGCGTCGGAGCGCATCATATTCGAAACCCTGCGTCGCGAAGCCACCGCCGGCGGGGCCCCCTCACAGCATCTGCTGCTCCCCTCCATCGTGGAGCTAACGCCGAAAGATGCCGTGTGGATTTCAGAAAATCTGGAGGCGCTGAGGGCCGCGGGATTTCATGTCGAGCCATTCGGCGGATCCTCTTTCAAAGTCGAGGCCGTGCCGGCCTGCCTTGCCGAAAGCGGGGTCCGCGAGGCCTTGACTGATGCCTGCGACGCCTTGCGAGCGACCGGCCTGATGGGCTCCACCCGGCCTGTGCTGGACGCTCTCGTGCGCTCGGTTTCCCGCTTTGCAGCCATGAATGGCTTCGACTACGAGGAATCCCGGGCGGAGCGGCTCGTCGAGGAACTGCTGAAATGCGAGCTCCCGTATGCCTGCCCTCAGGGCCGCCCCACAATGATCCAATGGTCCTTTGCCGAGTTGGACAGAAAATTTGGCCGCTAAGGCGGAAATCCCGTCCTGCCGCATTGCCTCTGCCTCCGGAATGTGGCATAGCAGGAGTCGGCATGCCCGATCTCAGGATAGAACCCGCGACGCTCGACGACTTGGCGGAGTTGACCGAACTCCTCCACGAACTTTTTTCCCAAGAGGTGGATTTCACCCCCGATCGGGAGAAACAATTGCGCGGCCTGCGATTGATTTTGGAACAACCCTCGCGAGGTCGGGTTTTTGTGCTCCGGAACGAGCGGATCATCGTTGGCATGATCAACCTGCTCATCACCATCAGCACGGCCGAGGGCGGTTTTGTGCTGCTTCTGGAGGATCTGGTGATCCATCGAGACCACCGCGGCAGTGGCTACGGATCACGGCTGCTACAGCATGCGATGGACTTCGCGAGACAAAAAAAGTTCCTCCGCATCACATTGCTCACGGACAATCTCGAGGAGTCTCGATTGTTTTACAAAAGGCACGGGTTTGTGGAGAGCGCGATGCTGCCGATGCGTTATTTCGTCACGCATGAGCCCTGATACCGCTTTTGCGAGGGTCGACTTGGACCGGGCCTCCCGCTGCGGGCGGGCGGAAACAATTTTCTGTCCCGGCAAGTTGGCCTCGGAGGTCGTTGCGATTGCCGCCGCGCTGCGGGCGGCTGGGCAGCCTGTGCTGGCAACGCGTGCGGATCATGCCCAATTCAGTGCGGTGGCCGAGGTTTTTTCCGATGCCGTGTGGCATGATCGTGCTCGATGCATCACCATCGGCCGCTGCGCCGCCTCCACCGCCCCTTGGTCGGCAGGCGTCGTGTGCGCGGGGACGTCCGACCTTTCCGTGGCGGACGAGGCGGCGGTATGTCTCGAGGCTTTTGGCCAGCGCGTGGAGCGTGTCACCGATGTGGGCGTGGCGGGCCTGCACAGGCTTCTGGCCGAGATCGACCTCCTGCGGGCTTGCGGAGTTCTGATCGTGGTGGCGGGAATGGAGGGCACCCTCCCAAGTGTGGTCGCCGGTCTGGTGGATCGCCCTGTGATTGCTGTTCCGACAAGCAACGGCTACGGCGCCAACCTCGGGGGCCTCTCGGCCCTGCTGGCTATGCTTACCAGCTGTGCGAGTCGCGTCACCGTTGTGAATATCGACAATGGATTTGGAGCGGCCTGCTCGGCAGATGCCATCCTGAGGTTGGCCGCGGAGGCCAGAGCTTGAGCGGGGAAATCGGAACGGCGTTTGTCTTGGGAGCGGGGTTGGGAACACGCCTGAGACCGCTCACCGACGAGCGCCCCAAGCCGCTTGTTCCCATTTTCAACAAAGCACTCATCACTTTTGCCTTCGACCACCTGATAAGCTCCGGGGTGCGTCGTCTCGTTGTGAATACGCACCATCGCCCCGAAGCCTATGATCGCTTGCTCGGAGGAAGGGAGGGACGTGCCGAGTATCGCAGTTGCCCGGTGTTTTTCCGCCATGAGCCCGTCTTGCTTGAAACCGGTGGGGGAATCAAAAATGCGTGCGACCTCCTCGGCAATGAACCGTTCCTTGTTTACAACGGTGACGTGCTTGCGGATTTCCCGCTCGAACGCCTCATCCGCGCCCACAAGGGCTCGGGCAATATCGCAACCCTTGCGCTGCGTTCAGGCGGAGCGGAACGACGCATCCAGTGCAATCCGGAAACCGGGCGAGTCACCGATATGCGCGGACTCGTAGGAGGTCGCTCTGAACCGTCTTTTCTTTTCACCGGAGTAAGCGTGATTTCTCCTGCCGTATTCGAGCACATCCCGCCAGGTGAAATTATTTCAATTATTCCTGTGCTTGTAGATCTCATGCGGCGCGGCGGGAGGGTGGGTGGGGTTGTGACAGATGAAGGAGTGTGGTTCGACATCGGCAATGTCGGGGCCTATTTGGATGTTCATCGCAAGCTCCGGGAGGGGCATTCGTTTTCGTATCTCCCGGCGGATTGGCTTGAACCCCTCGCGCCCTCCGCGTGCATTGACCCATCGGCACGAATCACTGGATGCTCGGCCGTGGGCGCCGAAGCTCGCATCGGGGCCGGCGCCTGCTTGGAAAATGTCATTGTGTGGCCAGAGGCGGTAGTGGCCGATGGAGCTGTTCTCAAGGGTGTGGTTGTGACTCGCTGAGGCTCTCGCCAATCGGGTTGCAGCGTGGATGGCGAGTAGGCATAGTCGGCCGACTTGGACTCATGAGAATATTAAAAGAAATCATCCCCTCTGTGCTGGCGTCTGCCTTACTCGCAATGCTGACAGGGTGTGCAACGGAAGCCTTCGATCCTGACAAGGCTCCCGAGTTTATCATCACTGCGGACTTTGCTCCTTTCTATCGCCTGGGACCGCAGCAGGAACGCGGGCCCGACGCCTCTCTCAAAACAGGCGAACGGGTTAAGATGCTTCGCCGCGAGTTTGGCTACAGCTTTGTGCAATTGGAAGACGGTCGCTCCGGTTACATCGCCAACGAGGAAGTCGAGCTAGCCCGCGAACCCGCTCCCACAGAAGCTCCCCGAGCCGCACGCAAACACTCTGCGAGGATTTCAGATTCCCGTTTCGAGGAGGCCTCGCTTCTAGGCAGCATGCCGGAAGCCTACGGCTTGCCGGAGCCCGTGGATGTATTACACCCGGTTCCGGAAAGTGAAGTCCTGCTCGAAGAAAAGCCCCAATTCCGCTACTGAACTTTGTGAACCGGAGCAGCCAAAAAACAAAATGTGGTTTTTTTCTTTTTTTCTCTTGCCAGTTTTTGTTCGGCCTGTAGTTTCACCCTTCCCGTTAGCCCTCGGGGGAGCTTGAACACCACGTCAGCGTGGTTTTTTTGTCCCCTGAAACAAGGCAACAACAACGGCAACCATACCATGCAATCCAGCTCACACATCTCAGCCAAAACCGCCCTCGTGGCGGATGCGATGTGCGCTGCACTTGAAACTTTCTGATCATGAGCGCCACCGTTCTTACCGCCGCAGATGCCGCCAAGGCAAAAATAGAAATCATCACCGAGGAAGCCAAGGGGAACCAGGCCGTGCATGATGTAGTGGTCGCCATCCAGGCTGCCCGCCGCAGTGGCACTGCCTGTGCGAAAACAAAAGCCCAAGTCAATCTATCCGGTCGCAAACCCTGGCGACAAAAGGGGACCGGTCGGGCTCGTGCTGGTTATTTCTCCAGCCCAGTTTGGGTCGGCGGTGGTGTGGCTCACGGTCCAGTGCCGCGCGACTACACAAAAAACACGCCGAAGGCAGTGAAAAAACTGGCTCTCCGAAAAGCCCTCAGCGCTCGCATCGCCCTCGGCGACGTTCTCCTAGTCGAGACATTCTCTGTAGCCGAACCAAAGACAAAGCAGTTTGTCACCTTGCTCAAGTCAACTTCCCCAGACGCCCGTAGAACCCTCATCGTCTCCGAGGGATTTGATGATAATACTTTCAAAGCAGCTCGCAATGTCTCTGCCGCACAACTCACCCGTGCGTCCGATGTGAACACCGAACATCTGCTCTCGTTCGACAAAATCATCCTCACCCGTGGGGCACTCGAAAAAATCTCCGAAAGGCTCGCGTAATGAATCCTGAAGTCTACGACCACATCGAAACCATCCTTCTCACCGAGAAAGCAACATTGCTTTCTGAGAAGTTTAACAAATACGTCTTTCGCGTTCGCCCCTCGGCGAACAAGATTCAAATCAAGCGTGCCATCGAAGTCATCTTCAAAAAGAAGGTCCTCGATGTGAACACAGCCAATTATGCAGGGAAGAAAAAGCGCGAGCGTCGTGCGGACTTCGGCCGACGTGCAAATTGGAAGAAAGCTATCGTGACCCTCAAGGCCGGCGAGAAACTCGACATCGTCTAAAAAATCAAACGTCATGGGTATTAAAACTTTCAGACCTCTCACACCGGCAGCACGCTTCAAGGCGCTTCCGGATTTCGCTGAGATCACCAAATCGACACCGGAAAAAAAGCTTACAGAACCACTTAAGCGCAGCGGTGGGCGGAATAATCAAGGCCGCATCACCATGCGCCACATTGGCGGGGGTCACAAACGCCGCTATCGTATCATCGACTTCAAACGGAGTCGCCGAGATTCCATCGCAGAGGTTATTGCCATCGAATACGATCCCAACCGAAGCGCTCGCATCGCTCTGATTAAATACCCCGATGGCGAGAAAGCTTACATTCTTGCACCTGTTGGGCTCGATGTTGGAGGGAGGGTCTCTGCAGGAGAAAAAGCTGAACCAAACGTCGGTAATGCTCTTCCCCTCAAAAATATTCCTCTCGGCACCTCGATTCACAATGTGGAATTCATTCCAGGCAAAGGCGGACAAATCATCCGCAGTGCTGGATCTGTTGCCATTCTAGCGAACCGTGAAGGCGGGTATGCCCTCGTCAAATTGCCTTCTGGAGAAATCCGCCGAATCAACGAGAATTGCTACGGCACAATTGGCCAAGTAGGGAACAGTGATCATATCAATGTCTCCTCCGGTAAGGCTGGGCGCAGTCGCTGGCTCGGAATTAGACCGCACGTGCGTGGAATGGTCATGAATCCCGTCGATCACCCAATGGGTGGAGGGCAAGGCAAGAGTAAAGGTGGTGGCGGACGTCATCACCCAATGTCCCCCTGGGGTCAGCTTGCCAAGGGATTCAAAACGCGACGGAAGCATAAATCTAGCGACACGTTCATCGTTGCGCGCCGCAAAGCCAAATCAAAGAATTAAACTATGGCACGCTCACTAAAAAAAGGCCCTTATGTCGAATGGAAGCTTCTCGATAAGATTGACCGGATCAACGAATCAGGCAGTAAGAAGCCAATCAAGACCTGGTCTCGCCGCAGCACGATCACCCCAGATTTCGTAGGTCACACTTTCAATGTCCACAACGGTAAGACCTTTATTCCCGTTTTTGTGACCGAAAACATGGTTGGGCATAAGCTCGGCGAGTTTTCTCCCACACGTATCTTTAAGAAACACGGTTCTCACACCGCAAAAGTGACCAAATAAATAGATGAGAGTTGTCGCCACGGCGGCAGCAATCATTGTCCTGACCGGTTTTTTCGAAATTCGGGCCCAGGATGGCAGTTCTTTGACAGATTTTGAATTACAGGAACCGGGCTTGAGAAGTTCTTTCTCCGAGCTCGATTTCGACGATTTTGCGGTGCTTCAAGAAAAGTTTTTGCTAGCACAAGCCACAATCCAAGCGCTCACTGAGACCGCATCGGCTCTCGCCTCTGAATCCGAGGGGACTAAAAGAGAGCTGTCCGAAGCACATCTTCGCCTCGAAGCACTAGGTCTCTCCGAGGTAGGCGCGGACTCCTCACGACTCGAGGCCCGCCTGCTTCAAGCAATACGTGAGTTAAGAGTGCTCAAGGAACAGAACTCCAAAGCCAGTGAGCAGCTCATTCTTCTCTCGGAGGCCATACAAGTTTTCATTGCATCAGCGAGTGGATTTCATCCTCAAGCGCGCATGAATGTCGAAGCAGAACTTCGTAAGACAGAAAAAACTCTTTCCTCGGCAAGATTAGCAGGTCCTCAAGCGGATAACCAAAGCCTTGGCGATGCGCTTGTCGTAGGTGTCAAAAATGACTTATCACTATTAGTTGCCAATGTTGGCAAGGTTCACGGAGCGAAAGTTGGGATGCCGCTTCAAATATTAAGAAATGGGCAGCAAGTCGGGAATGCTCAAATTATCGAGGTTCGAGAGCAAATATCGGGAGCTGTAATTCAAAATCTCACGTCAGGTGACGAGAACATAGTTGAGGGTGACACTCTCAAGGTAGATGCACGAAAGTAAAAATTTAAAATAAATCAACATGCAGGTTAAATCGACACATAGGTTTGCTAAAATCTCCGCCTTCAAGGCGCGGGAGGTCACTCGTGCCATTCAAGGATTGCCCGCCACCGACGCGTTGGACCTTCTGCGGTTCACTCCCAAGAAGGCCGCGCTGCTGGTTTCGAAGACACTCAAAAGCGCCATCGCCAATGCCGAAAACAACAATAATCTCAATGCTTCAGACCTCGTTGTTAAAGAGGCAGTTGTAGGCGAAGGACCTACTCTCAAGCGCTTCCAACCCAAGGCACGCGGAAGTGCCGGACCCATTCGCAAACGCACGAGCCATATTCGCGTGGTTCTCACGGACGAGATCGAGATCGTCCGCCGCGCGGACAAGCCCAAGAAGAAGAAACAGTCAACGAACAAAAAGGTCGCTCCGATTGCGGCGGCTCCTGCCGCCGAGATCGTTGAAGCGCCCGCAACCGAAAATGCCGCTCCAACTGCGGAAACCAAGGAATAATCATGGGACAAAAAGTTAATCCAATCGGATTCCGTCTCCCGATCACCCGTAACTGGGGCTCACGCTGGTATGCTTCGCGCAAAGATTTTGCCGATTACCTGATTGCTGACGAGAAGATTCGAACCACTCTCAAAAAGAAGCTCAAGCAGGCCGCGATCTCTCGTATTGTCATTGAACGCGCATGGAACAGTATCCGGGTCACAATTCACACCGCTCGTCCAGGCGTTGTTATTGGCCGCCGAGGGCAAGAGATCGAAAGTCTCACCAAAGAAGTCAGTGACTTAGCTGATGGAAAACAGGTTAAGATTGATATTATCGAGGTCAAGAATCCTGACTTGGATGCCCAACTTGTCGCTGAGAACGTTGCGTCACAACTTGAGCGCCGCATTTCGTTCCGGCGCGCGATGAAGAGAGCTGTCCAGATCACCATGGAGCAGGGTGCCTTAGGCATCAAGATTCGCTGCGCCGGTCGCCTCGGTGGTGCTGAAATTGCTCGCACCGAGCGCTATCACGAAGGCAAGGTGCCCCTACATACTCTCCGCACTCCTATCGATTATGGCTTTGCAGAGGCCGAGACCATTGCCGGTAAAATCGGTATCAAGTGCTGGATTTGCAAAAAAGTTGAGGAGCAAGAGGAGCAGCGGCAAGAGCAGAAGTCGACCCCCGCCGTTGCGACTGCGGCATCACCCGCTATTGCCGAGCCTGCCGTAGCCTGATTAACTAACACAAAAACCTTAAGTCAAAGGAAAAAGATATGCCATTGATGCCTAAACGCGTGAAGTATCGCAAGACCCAGCGGGGAAGCCGCAAGGGGCTAGCTTCTCGCAATACCAAGATTGATTTCGGTGAGTTCGGTTTACAGACCCTCGAAAGAGGCTGGATCACAAACACCCAAATCGAGGCTTCCCGTGTTGCCCTTACTCGTAATATGAAGCGCAAGGGCAAGCTCTGGATTCGAATATTTCCCGACAAGTCGGTAACAAAGCGACCGCCTGAGACTCGAATGGGTAAAGGTAAGGGCCAACCAGAATATTGGGTTGCTGTTGTCCGACCTGGGAATATCATCTTTGAACTTGATGGCATTTCGGAAACAGTGGCCCGCGATTCTCTGCGTCTGGCAGCAAACAAACTCCCTGTCCGAACTCGCTTCCTCTCGCGTCACCACGCGGTCTAATATAAGTCATGAAGATCAAGGAAATTCAGGAACTCACACCCAAAGAGCTTCTTTCTCGCAAGCGCGAGCTCAAAGGAGAAGTCTTCAACCTCCGCGTTCAACAACAAAGCGGCCAACTCGAGAGACCCCATCTTCTTCGCGTTGCTCGTCGAAACATCGCACGTATCGAAACCGTTCTCAGCCGGAAGGCCGGGGAAGCAGCAGTCAAGTAAATGGAAGCAACACTCACTCCCACAGCTCCCCAGCCCAAGCCTCGTGGACTCCGAAAAGTTCGCGTGGGTGAAGTCGTCTCAAACAAGATGGACAAAACCATCGTTGTGCGCACAATAACACGGGTTCCCCATCCGAAATTTGGAAAAATCACGAAGCACATTTCCAAGTTTCACGCTCACGACGAAAAAAACGAAGCTCAGATCGGCGACCGCGTTAGCATCGTCGAGACTCGCCCGCTCAGCCGCACAAAGCGCTGGCGCCTTGTCGAAGTTCTCAAACACTAATTCTTGCCATGATTCAGATTCGCTCCCGCCTCGATGTCGCAGACAACACTGGTGCCCGTATGGCTACCATGATCGGCGTCATCGGTAAGGCTACTTCCACCGCACGCATAGGCGACATCATTACTGCCAACGTCAAGGAGGCCACCACTGGTGGCGCCGTCAAGAAGGGCGATGTCGTTCGAGCTGTTGTTGTGCGAACTAAACAACCCGTGCGGCGCGAAGATGGCTCCGCCCTTCGTTTTGATAGTAATGCTATTGTTATCATCGATAAGGATATGAATCCACGTGGAACACGCATTTTCGGCCCCGTTGCCCGTGAACTCCGCGAAAAGAATTTCATGAAAATTATCTCATTAGCCCCTGAGGTCCTATGAAGCGTCCCAAATTTCACGTCCGTCGCGGCGACACAGTCGAGGTCATCTCTGGCAATCACAAGGGCGCCAGTGGCAAGGTTCTCGAGGTTAAGGCTCCCAAGTCTCAAGTCCTCATCGAAGGTGTTCGTATGATCAAAAAACACCAGCGCAAGTCCCAAGACCATCCAAACGGTGCCATCATTGAGCGTGAGGGCCCACTTCATATCTCGAACGTCAAGCTGATTGAAAAAGCCGCTTCGGGTAAAACGACCAAGAAAGCCGCTTAGTATCCTGCCATGATTCAAGAACCCGAAATTTTAACCGAATACAAGACACGCATTATGGCGTCTCTTCGTGAAAAGCACGGTTACATCAATATCCATCAGATTCCGAAAGTTTCTAAGGTGGTCATCAACACCTGCGTCGGATCAGCCGCCGACGTGAAGGAATCATTGGAGGTTGCCAGGACTGAGCTCACAACAATCACTGGGCAACGGCCGGTGACCACAATTTCCAAAAAAGCGATCTCCAATTTTAAGCTCCGCCAAGACCAAGCTATCGGAGCGAAAGTCACCCTCCGCGGTCGCCTCATGTATGAGTTTCTTGAGCGTTTGATTAAAACAGCTCTCCCGCGTATCCGTGATTTTCGTGGAGTGTCTACACGCTCCTTTGATGGTCAAGGGAATTACACCCTCGGTGTCACTGATCAGTCGATTTTTCCAGAAATCGAGTTGGATCGCATTAAAAAGAATGTCGGCTTCGACGTGACCATTGTCACCACGGCTCGCACCAATGAGGAGGCGAAGTCCCTTCTTACCGAACTCGGCATGCCTTTCACAGATAAGGCCAAAAAGGCTGTCGCACCCAAAACTGAAGTTGCAGCCGAGACGGCTGCTTGATTAATACGCTATGACCGATCCTATCGCCGACATGCTCACACGCCTGCGCAATGCAACATCCGCAGGTCTGCCATCACTCACACTTCCCTACTCAAAGCTCAAGAGCGACATTGCCCAAATCCTCCACAAGGAAGGCTACATCAAGAGCTCTGAACTAGTCGAGGTTGATGGTCACCAAGGCATCAAGATTCAAACAAAGTATCTCAATAAAACCAGTGCCATTTCCGGCCTGAAACGCGTGAGCCGACCTGGGCTGCGCCGCTACGTTGGCGCGGGGGAGATTCCCCGCGTTCTTGGCGGCATGGGCATAGCAGTGCTGTCCACATCACGCGGTATTCTTTCCGGTCACGAGGCGCGCAAACAAAACGTAGGCGGCGAGTTGCTAGCCTACATCTGGTAACCATGTCACGCATAGGCAAACAAGCTATTTCAATCCCCCCACAAGTCAAAGTCACTGTCGCCGCAGGGGGCAGTGTCACTGTCGAGGGACCACGAGGCAAGCTTCAATGGACGCTTCCTCACTCCATTAACGCTAAGGTTGACGGCCAGCAGATCTCTGTTGGACGTGCCAGCGAGAACCGGGAGCATAGAGCTCTTCACGGTCTCTCACGCTCACTTTTGGCTAACATGGTTACAGGTGTAACGGCTGGATTCAAGCGTGACCTTGAAATCCATGGAGTCGGTTTCAAAGCCGCAGTCCAAGGACAAAAACTTAATCTTAATCTAGGGAAGTCTCATCCCATTGTATTCAATATCCCCGCCGAAGTGAAAGTGACGGTTACGGATAATACGAAACTCTCCATCGAGGGCATCGACAAGCACATCGTAGGTCAGTGTGCTGCCGACATTCGTGCCTATTATCCGCCAGAACCCTATAAAGGTAAAGGCGTGCGCTTCGTTGGTGAACAAATCCGCCGTAAAGAGGGCAAAACCGTTCAATAGAAATTATGTCAGCAACAGACAAACGTAAACTCCGCCACACCCGTCTTCGTAAGAAGCTGGCAGGCACACCCGCCCGTCCCCGCTTGGCAATCCATTTCTCGGGACGTCATATCACAGCTCAAGTCATTGATGATTTGGCAGGAAAGACCTTGGTTTCCGTTCACACGCTTGAACCCACTCTCCGCGAGCAAGCAGGCGTTCGCGCCAACGTGGCTACTGCTTCTCAAGTCGGTAAGCTTATTGCAGAGCGTGCTGCCGCGCACCAGATTACCAAAGTTGTTTTCGATAGAGGCGGCTTTAAATACCACGGCAAAGTTAAGGCCCTGGCTGACGCTGCCCGCGAAGGTGGCTTTCAATTCTAACTCCATTTTATCATGCCTCCGAAACCTAGAGACCGTAGACAGTCCCGTTCCGATACACCCCGGGAACCCAAGGAGACGACTGAAAAAGTTGTCTTCATTAACCGCTGCGCCAAAGTTGTGAAAGGCGGACGCCGCTTTAGCTTTAGTGCTCTTATTGTTTGTGGTGATCAAAAAGGAAAGGTCGGAGTTGGTTTCGGCAAGGCCAACGAGGTGAGTGAGGCGATCCGCAAAGCCACCGACGCCTCCAAAAAACGCATGGTCAAAATCGCTGTGCAAGCAAATACGATTCCACACATGGTCCTTGGGGAATTCGGTGGCGGGCGTGTCATGCTCCGCCCTGCTTCTCCAGGAACCGGCGTCATCGCCGGCGGAGGCGTTCGCGCTGTCCTCGAAGCCGTTGGAATTCGTGATGTCCTAGCGAAATCACTGGGCTCTAGTAACCACGCCAACGTCGTCCACGCGACGATCGCAGCCCTCACTCAACTTCGTCCTAAAGAAGAAGTCTTCCGCCTTCGCGGTAAGACCATGCGCCCCAAGGTTTCTGCCCTAGTGGTGGAGCCCTCGGTTGCAACTGAATCCTCAGCTACTGTATAATTCATGAGACTTCACACACTCAAACCTAATCCAGGTGCCAAACATCGTCGCAAGCGTCTAGGTATTGGTGAAAGTTCCGGCAAAGGGAAAACCTCCGGTAAGGGACACAAGGGCCAAAAAGCTCGCTCCGGCGGTTCTATCCGTCTTGGTTTCGAAGGCGGTCAGATGCCGATCTACCGCCGCCTGCCAAAACGTGGTTTCAACAACAAGGCTTTCAAGACCTTTTACGGCGTCGTGAATCTTGACTCTCTGGAGAAGCACTTTTCGGCCGGTGACCTCGTCAATGAGGAGAGCCTTCGCAAGCTAGGACTGGTCAATGGGCGGTTTGATGGGGTCAAAATTCTTGGGCGTGGTGAGATTTCCAAGGCTCTCACGATCCAAGCTGACGAGATAAGCGCCACTGCTCGTGAAAAAATTGAGAAGGCTGGCGGCACAGTTGCCCTCCCCAAGCCTGAGGCTTCTTAATGCATCGGACGATACCCCCGTTGTCTCATGCTGGGTGGCCTCCTCTTTTAGAGCACGCCACGGATTTACTCGTCTTCATTTTGCCATTCTCGCCCTTCCGGATTCGTTAAGAGACCTCCCCAAGACTGTCTACAGATGATCAGCGCCTTCGCCAACATATTCAAGATTCCTGAGCTCCGGACAAGGGTTCTCTTCACACTTGCCGCGATCGTCATTATTCGGGCAGGTTCAGCAGTGACGACGCCTGGTGTCAATGCTATCGTGCTTCGCCAGTGGTTCTTGGACACAGCAGATGCTGCGACAAGTGGTGGTGTGGCCGCACTATTCAACCTGTTCAGCGGTGGGGCGCTGTCCAACTGCGCCATTTTTTCTCTTGGCGTGATGCCTTTCATCAGCGCGTCGATCATGCTCCAACTTCTGACGGCTGTCATTCCCCGACTAGGTAGGCTAGCGCGGGAAGATGGTGGGCGTCAGAAAATTATGCAATATACCCGATATGCGACAATCGGTCTTTGCATCTTCCAAGCTTATCTCCTGTCGAAGTCCTTTGAAAATCCTCAGGCAAACCCATTTCTGCCCGGTATCATGGATACGATTAACAAGGTCGGCCTACCTCTCGTTTCCACACCAGGTTTCGGATTTCAACTCATAACCATCATTACCATGACGGCTGGCACCTTGCTGCTCATGTGGTTAGGCGACCAAATTACCGAGAAGGGTATTGGAAATGGTATGTCAATTATCATTACGGTCGGGATTCTAGCACAGCTTCCGGCGGGTCTGATTCAAGCCTGGCGCACATTCGTTCCAACAGCAGCGGAGGCTCAATCGGCCGTAAGTCCCGTGGTCTTGGTGCTCATGATCGCATTCTTGATCTTTGTCATCGCGGCTGTCATCGCCGTAACTCAGGCACAGAGAAAAATCAGTGTTCAGTATGCGAAGCGTGTTGTTGGGCGGAAGGTATATGGCGGGCAGACCCAATACATGCCGCTCAAAATCAACTACGCAGGAGTGATGCCAATCATTTTTGCTCAGGCTATCCTTCTCTTCCCATCAACGATTCTGAACATGGCCTTTCCGGGTGTTGCCTGGGCTCAAGATCTCTCCAACCTGCTCACGTATGGCTGGCTGCACTACGTCTTCTACGCTCTGATGATCTTCTTCTTCAGTTATTTCTGGGTTGCTACACAGTTCCAGCCCGTTCAAATCGCTGATGATCTCAAGAAATACGGCGGATTTATCCCTGGTGTTCGGCCCGGTAAGCCCACGGCTGATTTCCTAGATTATACGATGACGCGCCTGACTTTCGCAGGTGCCATCTTTCTTACTGTCATTGCTGTTCTTCCGCAGTTGCTGAGCCAAAGCATGAATGTTCCCTACATGACTTCCCAGTTTTTCGGCGGGACTGGCCTCCTTATTATTGTTGGTGTCGTGCTCGACACGATGCGCCAAGTGGAAACCCATCTGCTTCAACGGCATTACGATGGATTTCTGCGAAAAGGGCGGATTCGCAGTGCCCAAGAGTCTCGCAGCCGTCTGAGTTCGGGCTCAGTTATGAACGACCAGGCACTGGTATGGATGTATGCTGGTCTTGCAATTCTCGTCATTGCCGGTGTGACGATCTATCTCGCAACGCAATTATAGCGTTGGCTCAGCAATCTTGAAAAAGCTCGATGTCTTGCTCGCTCTCCCGGTTCGCGGGGTGGGCCCTCAGACCCCTCTGCCTCTTGATGCAGAGGCCCTGATTGGCATGCCAAATCGGAGTCTCAGCCACAATACGAATCTTAGTGCGTCGCCTCTTCGATACGACGCCAATGTCCCCGCTGGTAACTCATGCCATTTTCTTCATCAATCGGATTCGAGCATAGTCCAACCTCAGATCAATGGATATTCCCCATTCGTGGGTCAAGGGTCTCGATTATTTGAGGACCAAGTTCCAGACGACCAGCGCACCGGTTTTCCAACGGGTCTCTCACCTGCCGTTTTTTCTCCTCCTGACTCCTCTGACGGGAATGTGCGCTACCGTTCGTTGCCGTTCGTAAACTCTGAACACTCCGGCAGGCGCTCTCACACGACAACTCACCAGTTCGAGGTATCGTATCCAGCTCCAAAGTCCGTAGAGTTTTCTCTCCGGCTTACTGATAGTGCCAGTAAGGTCGTTGGGCACCGTTCTCACGTTGTGCGCCACTTTCCCTTGTCCTCGGCTCGCTTTTCCATGAGTCCCGAGGTTTTTGCAACGGGTCGTTGCGCAGGATCCCGTGCTGAGATCTATCACGTGCCTTACACCGAACTCAGGGAGGCGGCATGATCATTCTCAAGCGGCCACACGAGATTGAAAAAATGCGCCAAGCCGGCCAAGCCGCTTCCGAAATTCTCCACGCACTTGCTGCACGGATCGCCCCCGGAGTTACCACCGGTGAGATCGATCATGCCGCGGCTCAACTCATGTCCGCAGCGGGGGTGCGCAGTGCATTTCTCGGATACAAAAAGTTCCCAGGCCACATCTGCATCAGTCTCAATGAAGAGGTCGTCCACGGGATCGGCAGCTCGCGAGCGATTGCTTACGGCGACATTGTTAAAATGGATGTTGGAATAATCCGCGATGGTTGGATTGGCGACAATGCAACGTCCGTTGCTGTTGGTATCATCGACCCCGCCGTCGAGCGGCTTCTTACCGTCACCGAGCATATTCTCAACGGCGCAGTGGCCCTTGCCCGACCCGGTCATCGCGTCGGAGACATTTCGAATTACGTGCAAACCGAGGCGCATAAAAACGGATTCAGTGTGGTGCGCGAATTTGTTGGACATGGCGTGGGACGCAAGCTCCATGAGGATCCGCAGGTGCCCAACTTCGGCAAGCGCGGAGCCGGCCCCAAGCTCAAGGCCGGCATGACGATTGCCATTGAGCCAATGATTAACATGGGCACTGCCGATGTAAAAATCCTTGCCGACAAGTGGACCGCCGTCACTGCCGACGGGCTTCCCTCCGCTCACTTTGAACACACCGTTTTAATTACCGACAGCGTCCCTGAAGTGTTGACATGGCAAAGAAAGACGCTATTGAAGTAGATGGAAAGGTCATCGAATTGCTGCCAAACACCATGTTCAGAATTGAACTGGAGAACGGCCACCGAGTCCTTGCCCACATTTCAGGAAAGATGCGTCTGCACTTCATTCGCATTCTGCCAGGAGACCGGGTCATGTTGGAGATGTCGCCCTACGACTTGACCAAGGGCCGCATCACCTACCGCCACAAAAACGATTCGTCGTCATTTAAACCAAGAAAAAGAAAATGAAAGTCAGAGCCTCAGTAAAAAGATTGTGTGAAGCGTGCAAGATTGTGCGCCGACAAAACGTGATCCGCGTCGTTTGCAAAAACCCGCGTCATAAACAGAAACAGGGCTGATCCCGAAACAGACCGCGCCCAAACCAAAAAACAAAATTATGCCCCGCTTACTTGGAGTAGACATTCCCGGCGATAAACGCATCGAAGCCTCCCTGCCCTACATTTATGGCATGGGACCCAGCAACACAAAAAAAGTCCTCGAGCAGGCCAATATTGATCCCAACGCACGTGCAAAGGATCTTTCGCCCGAGCAACTCAATGCCATCATTCACGCGATCAATGCCAATCAGATTGCCATTGAGGGCGATCTTCGCCGCGAAGTCCAAGGCAACCTCAAGCGCCTACAGGCCATCAACTGCTACCGTGGCATTCGTCACCGCCGAGGTCTCCCAGTGCGCGGACAGCGCACATCCACAAACGCCCGCACACGTAAAGGCCCTCGCAAGACCGTCGGCGTGCAACGCAACAAAGACGCCAAATCCGGCAAAGTTTAATCCACGCACCACAGAAGTATGAGCGAAGAACATAAACCCGAAGGCGAATCCCAAGACGAGAGCCGCCACGAAGAAACAGCAAAGCACCACCCGGCCGAAATCGTCGCCGAGACCCCTGTGACCCCCGTGGTCGCAGACGCGCAAGCGCCAGAAGCCGCTCCAGAAGCCGCTCCAGTGGCTGCCAGTCCCGCAGCTCCAGAAGTTGCCAGTGCCGCAGCACCAGCAGCTGCCACCGAAGCCCCTGCCAAGAAAGCTCCAAAACCCAAAGGCGCTCCAAAAGGTAAAAAGGGAGCCGCAGGATCAGCCACCACCGCTGCTCCCACTCCCATAAGTATCTCTCTTGACGATACCATTGAGCCAATCAAGGTTGTCAAAGCCAAAGGCAGCAAAGGCGTTATACAAGGTATTGCCCACGTTCAAGCCAGCTTCAACAACACCATCGTTAGTGTCACAGATCTCCGTGGGGGAGTCATCGGATGGTCCAGCGCTGGCAAGTGTGGCTTCAAAGGCTCCCGCAAAAGCACCGCCTACGCTGCCCAGATGGTGGCACAGGATGCCTGTCGGCAAGCCATGGGCCATGGGCTCAAGGAAGTCGAAGTTCGTGTCAAAGGCCCTGGCTCAGGACGCGAGTCCGCTGTGCGCGCCATGCAGGCCATCGGCTTGGATGTCACCGTCATACGCGATGTCACACCCATTCCGCATAATGGTTGCCGCCCACCCAAACAACGCCGTGTCTGACCATGTTTGCACACCTTATGCTCTCCCGTTTTCAACAAGGGAAACCTCCCTCAGCTGAGACTCCGAGCCACTAAGTGTCTTCACACACCCGATCTACTCAAAACTTCAAACCGAATACCGAAAACTAATCATGGCACGTTACACAGGCCCCAAAACAAAAGTCAGCCGCCGCTATGGCGTTCTCATCAGCGGCTCCCCCAAAGCCTTCGAAAATAAAAACTACCCTCCTGGCCAGCATGGGCCAAAAGGCTCCCGCCGCAAGCATAGCGACTACTCGATTGCACTCGCCGAGAAGCAAAAACTACGTTTCCAATACGGTGTTCTCGAGCGCCAGTTCCGCCGCTATTTCGAAATCGCCAGCCGTCGTCGCGGAGTCACAGGAGAAATTCTTTTGCAGCTTCTCGAGACCCGTCTTGACAACGTGGTCCAAAAAATGGGCTTCTCAAAAACCCTTCGCGGCGCACGCCAGATGGTCGGACACGGCCATGTCACTGTCAATGGGCGCAAGACCAACATCTCCTCGATGAACGTCAAACCCGGTGACGTGGTAGCCATCAAAGGCAACGAGAAATCCACACGCCTCGCCAAGCGCGGCGTCGAACTCACCCAAATCGTGAGCGTCCCCGATTGGCTTCTCGTCGATAAAGACAACCTCAGCGGCAGCGTTGTTCGCATCCCTACCCGGGAGGAAATCAATCCCATCGTCAACGAACAGCTCGTCGTCGAACTCTACGCCCGATAAACCGGTCGAAAAAGATTTCCCACCAAAAAAGAAAAACGCGTCCCGCACCAGCGGGGCGCGTTTTTTGATTTTCAGGCCGCTTCCTTCGGTCTCTTCGCCACGCCAATTCCAGACATTCTGATCTGCCGGGAAAGCGGATGACCGGCTTGGGTGGTAGACGAGGCGGAGGGTGGTGCCGGGATTGCAGATTTCTATGGCGTTGAGTTCGGTGCATCCGGAAAAAGGGTCCAAAACTCGTGACTGGCCTTGCGCCCAATAAGCGTTGTGTTTGAAAAAACGCGTCACGATTTTTTGCCCCCTTTTTCCGACCGACCTCGATTAATTCCCTGTGGCGGCGAGGGGCTCTGCTTGGGATGTGATGTCTTCGGGCGCGAAGTCGTTCTGCATGGGAATCACCCGCATGCCCGGTTTGTCGAGCCCGGCATTTTTTAGATCGACCACCTGAATCTCCAAGCCGCCGTAGGTGCGGACATAGGTTTTCAGATTCGTGCGATCATGGGCCACGGTCCACTCGGTGGTATCTGTGTTGACGAGCTTGGGCTGGCCGGTCGAGGTGAGAAATGCCTTGGTGTTTGCGGTCTGGTCGGCCGTGTTGCTCTGGATCGCGCCGTTGAAGATGTCGAAGGTGTTGAGCACATGGAATCCGAGATTGACCGTCTCCGACGCGGTCGCTCCGGGCGATGCCCATTGTGAGAAGAGGGCGGCACGGATGAAGCGCGAGGGCGGCGACATATCGCCGGGCAGGCCGACGGCTCCCGAGCATTGGCCTTAGTTCGCCGAGGTGAATTTTCCGAGTTGGCGCTCGGGCACATTGACCGGCGAGAGATCGACGAAGTTGCCGACATTGATCGTCTGCCAATCATACGGCGGCGAGTTGGTGAGCGTGCCGAGCGGCGCGTCATGGATGTTGAGCTTGCCGCCGACATATTCGGCGATGACCACCTTGCCGGTGTTGTCACCGATCCAATAGTGGACGGGAAGCACCTCTTTGAAAGGCGCAAACTCGAACTGCGCGACATAGACATCGTTTTGCAAAGCGGCCACGGCTTCGTCCACCGAGGCACAATTGGACAACAGATAATTCAGCACCTCCCAACTGCCGATCGACTTGTCCGCGGGTGCCGCGCCGGGGTCGAGATACTGCGCAAAGCCCGGCAGATAGAGCATCCCAATGGCTAAACCTTTTTCATTCTGACCGTCCGCCACCACCGTCGGCGCGATATCGACATTCAGGCCGACAAACCCGTATTTGGCCGTCCACTTTTTGCCAGGCTTGCCACCGGGCGCCGTGCCGGTGAAGTCCGTGCCGCGCGGCACGATGAGCACCTTGGAGTTGAACGGATACCCGAACTCCATCGAACGGAAATAAATCTGTGCGCCATCTTTCGATGTGATTTGGAACGCCGTGCAGGCCAAGGCGGGCGCCGGGAGGTTGAGAGCCACCGCCGCGGTGAGGGCCGCGAGAGATTTCGCGAGGGTTTTCATAAGCGCCCAAACTCGCGGCCCCACGCGCAGGCCACAAGCAAATAAGCTTCAGCGTTTCTGCAAAATCCCCTTCCGGCACCTTCACCTCGACCATCGTCGAGGGCGTGAAGCTGTCGCTGGTTTGCGGACCCATCTCGACGGTGACTTTTTTGGCGCCGGCTGCGGCGAGGGCTTGGGCCAGATCGACCGCGCAGATGTTTTCGTTGCCGTAGGTTTTCCAGTGGTATTGTTTTTTGGCCAGATCGCTAACTACGGTCCACGAGGTGTAATCGGGAAATTTCTCCGAGACGCCGGCGGGTGGCATGGCGGCGCCGGGAGGGATGTGGAAGGTGTTTAGAAAATGGAACATCGTTCCCACGGCGTGGTCGCTGACCCCGCGGTTGGTCGTTCATGCCGTCGAGGAGCATGTCATAGTAGGTGGCAGCGCTCGGGCCGACGAAACCGCATTGAGTCTATCAAGAGAGACCGTTTTTGCCGGTGGGAGTCAGTCCGGTGATCTCGGAGCCAGCGGGCCAGACGGCGAGGACGGCATCGAGGGCTTTGCCGAATTCCAGCGTGCGCCCGACGGCTCCGCCGCCTTCTTTGGCAATGAGCGCCCCGCCGGTGCAGGCGATGGCGTGAATATTGGCAGTGAGCACTCCGGTGATTGCGAGCAGTGCGGGGAAGAGACGCGGGATTTTCATCGCGTGGAAGGAATCACAGCGGTGCGACTGCGACAATCAAGAGCCAGGTTAAGATCAAGGGCCTCGCCAATCTTCGTTCCTTTTGAAAGTGTCGCCCGCCCGTTTCTCCACGAACCGGGGCAGCATTGATGCAGGCAACATTGACGCGCCTGCCGGGCGGAGCTATCAATGCCACATGAGTGAGATCATTTTCGAAGTCCAAGAAGACGCGGCGGATGGCGGCTTCGTGGCTACGGCGCTCGGGCACGCCATAGTCACACAGGGAGAGACTTTGGAGGAGTTGCGCGCCATGGTCAGGGATGCCGTGCATTGCCACTTCGGCGATGACGCGGCAGGACCGATGCCCAAGATCATTCGTCTTCATTTTGTGCGGGACGAAGTGCTGGCCGCGTGAAAACTCCGCGGGATGTGTCCGGGGCGACCTGGCCAAGGCATTGCGAGCACTCGGCTACGAAAAAGTCCGGCAAGATGGGTCACACATTCGCCTAACCACCAATGTCGATGGCCAGTTCCACATCACGGTGCCAAATCATGATACGATCAAAGTCGGCACTCTTCGGAGCATCATCAAGCTGGTCGCCGAGCATCACAATTCGACGCCTGACGAGTTGCTCGACCAACTCGAACTGTAAACCAACTCCGGAAAGGTGAAAGGGGTCAGGAATGAATTATTGACTTCCAGTCGAAGCGCTCGGCTGGATTCAAGGGAATTTGAATTTCGAATTCGGGGATGATTGGAAACCCTGCCGCCAACAGAAATGGAAATTAAGTCAATAATTAATTCCTGACCCCCTGCCCAAAACGGCGGGACCGACTCTTTTCTCGGTTTCGGAGCGGTTTGATTTTGGTTGGGCTGTGGCGAGGTGGGGGAGGTTGATGCGTCGGCAGGGCGCGGATATTTTCAAGTTGGCTCGCAAGTGGGGCGTCTCGCTCGGTGACGAAGTTCACCACAAGCCCCGGACGGCCCGCGCGGGCGGTGCGTCCGACTCGATGCAGGTAATTTTCGATCTGCTGTGGCAAATGATAGTTAATCACTCGCCCGACATGATCGACATCCAGCCCGCGTGAGGCCAGATCGGTCGAAACGAGGAGATCCACAGCCCCCTCGCGGAAGAGTTTCAGATTCTGCCGACGCTGCACTTTATCCATTTCTCCACGATAAATCACAAAAGCAATGTTCGCGGCAGCGAGTTCGGCGGCGAGCTTGTCGCATTGCTCTCTCGTGTTTGTAAACAGGATCGTTCCGCCCTCCACTTTCTTTTTGAGCAAGCGTTCGAGCAGCGGGAACCGCTGACCTCCAATGACGATCTGCTGCATCGTCGTGAGTGTCGGGACGACTCGATGGCTCCCCGCGCTCCGAATCACTTCTGCTCCCGAAAATAAATCGGCAATGAGTTTTTCCACCGCCGGCGAGACGGTCGCCGAGAACAAGGCCAGTTGCGGCTTTTGCGGACAGGCTTGGATGATTTTTGTGACATCGGGCATGAATCCGTGATCGAGCATCTGGTCGGCTTCATCGAGGATCAGCATTCGCACATCGTCCAATTCCACGAGCCGCCTCTCGAGCATTTGCACAAGCCGTCCCGGTGTTGCGACGAGAATCTCAAACGGCCCGGCAAGACCTCGCTTCGCAACTTCCGTGGTGGTGCCGCCAAGCACCGATCGCACGCGGAGACGAGTCGTGTGAGTGAATGGCTTGAAGGCCTTCGTGACCTGTTCACCGAGTTCCCGAGTTGGAACCAGCACGATAGCCCTCGGCCGAGCAGAAAGCGTGATCGCATCACCAGCGATTTCCAGGTTTTTCATGTGGTGCATCGCCGGAAGCGCATATGCCAGCGTCTTGCCGCTCCCGGTCTCTGCAATGCCCGCAACCGAGCGTCCGCCCAGAAGCGCTGGTAATGCCCGAACTTGAATCTCCGTCGGACGCAAGATTCGCTTTTCCAGCAAAGTTTCCTGCAAGGTGGCCAGCAGAGCGAATTCAGCAAAAGTATTCATCAATCCCAGACATATAATCCTACTTCTTTCCAATGAGGAGGTATTATCCCAACAGGGGGGTAAGTTTTTTTGAAATCAATCGGCGAAAGGGGTCAGGAATTGATTATTGACATAATTTCCATGTCAGTTTGCGGCTGGGCTTCCAATAATCGCCAGATTCGAACTTCAAATTCCCTTGGATTCTCCCGAGCGCTTCGACTGGAAGCAACAGTTGCTAACCCCTTTCGTTCAGGGGCGGGGCGCGCTGGGGCACCGCCGCGCCGGTCGTTTGGCAGACCAACGATGCGAACAGGATCACGAAACTCGGAGGCACCATTGAAATCAAAGGATACCCGAACGACGATCACTTCTCCCTGCCGGCGAGCTGCGCGCCCGACGCCCGCAAGTGGTTGAACGGTTTGTTTTAGGTTTCCCCGTCGCCCGGGGCAGCGGTGTCGAGCCCGCACCCGCGATTGTTGTAGCCAAGTCGAGTTGGCAATCTAGAATCCTACGCGCCATTCGCGCACCATTCCTATGAAAACTCCCACCGTTGCTGAATACGTTCTGACACGCCTTTCCCAACTTGGAATCGACAAAATGTTTGGAGTTCCCGGGGACTATGCTTTCTCTATCGACGATGCTGCCGAGGTGGTTCCCAGTCTCGAGTGGGTCGTTTGCGCCAACGAACTCAACGCCGCCTATGCCGCCGACGGATACGCCCGCATTCGCGGCGCGGCGATTCTCACCACGACCTACGGCGTGGGCGAGCTTTCCGCGATCAACGGGGTGATGGGCAGCCTGACCCACCGTCTTCCCGTTTTCCATCTGGTCGGGATGCCCCAGCGAGCGCATCCAAGTCCAGAATCTCATCACGCACCACAACCTCGGGGACACCAACTACAGCCGCTTCGTTCCGATTTCCAGCACGGCGGCGGGCGTCTCCGCCATCCTCACCCCGACCAATTGCGTCGAGGAACTCGAGCGGGTGATCCGCGAGGCTCTGCGCCTGAGCAAGCCGGCCTACATCGCGATCTCCGAACTTTCCGGCTATTCCCCCCTCGTGGGCACCCCGGTCACTGGAAAACCTCTCGCCGAAATCAAGCGTCAACAGAGCGTTTCCCAAGAGTTGGAAAATGCGATCGGCTCGATTTTGGCGCGTCTCGAAAAGGCAAAAAACCCCGTGGCCATCGTCACGGCCCTCACCGCCCGCTACGGCCTCCGCAATCAGGTGCATGAACTCATCGGCAAGCTCAACCTTCCAGCCGCCATCGCTCCCGCCGAGAAGGGATCCCTCGATGAGTCGATGCCGCAATTTATCGGTCTCTACCATGGAGACTTTTCCAGCCCCGCCTCCGTCAAGCAAGTCGTCGAAAGCGCCGACCTAGTGCTCGATATTGGCGGCATCATTTTGGCCGAACTGAACGCGGGCCTTTTCTCGGACGACCTCGACCATTCCCGCATGATTTCGATCCGGGACAACCATGTGCAAATCGATACGAAAGTCTTTGTGAACACCGCCATCGACGATGTGCTCGCAGGGCTTCTGGCCACGGTGAGGACACGCACGCAGGCGGTCGTCTCGGAAAAAGTGAATCTCCTCCCTCTCTTTGGCAGCGGCAGCGACAAAATCTCGTCGGCGAATTTTTACCCCCGTCTCCAGCGTTGCCTGAAATCCGGGGACACCATGGTCATCGAGACGGGCACTTGCATGATGCATCTCAACCCCATGTTGCTTCCCGAAGGAGTCGGAGCGGAGGGGCAGGGGCTCTGGGGCTCGATCGGTTGGGCCACCCCGGCCACGCTCGGAGTTTGCCTTGCCAAAAAATTCGGACGCACTTGGATGGTTACCGGCGACGGCTCACACCAACTCACTCTCAACGAGATCGGCGTCATGGGACGCTACGGCATCAAGCCGATCATTTTTGTCATCAACAACGACATCTACGGGGTCGAGGATTTTTTCAGCGAGCGCGGCCATGTTTACGACGACATCGCCCGGCTGAACTACCACCTCCTGCCCGAGGCTTTCGGTTGCAAGGGCTGGCTCACCGCCAAGGTCGGAACTGTGGCGGAACTCGAGGACATCTTAGGAAAAATCGAGAAACTCGATGGGGCCGCCTACATTCAGGTGCTGATTCCGGAGTCGGAGAGCCAACCGCTCCCCGCCGAAGTCATCGATCGGGACTACAAGCTCCGAGTCCCGCCGGTCGGTTGAGACCAATAGCCGATAGTTTTTGGATTCAGTCAGAAGATTGAAAGGGGTCAGGAATTGATTATTGACTTCCAGTCGAAGCGCTCGGGAGAATCCAAGGGAATTTGAAGTTCGAATTCGGGGATGATTGGAAGCCCCGTTGCATACTGACATGGAAATTATGTCAAGAATTAATTGCTGACCCCTTCACCTCGCGCGCTGACAATTAAAATCGCCGATCGGTGAAAACAATTGTTGAAAACGTGGGATAGTGACTCGGGGATTTTGATGGAGGCGGCTGCGCCGAGGAAATGAGGCGCCTTCGTAGAATCAACTTTACAAATGCTTTACGAAAAACGCAGGCGCGCCGTTTTTTTTATCAGCACGATGGCTTTTTCTACAATTAAAATTACCGATCGGTGAAAACAATTGTAAAATAAGCGGCGTGGGAGCTGAAAAGTTTTTTGTCAAAGGTGCGGGACCAGTCCGGCGCATTGAGGCAAATCCGAAAAAGATTTCCGCACTCCGAGAGTCGGGATTTGAGCGCATTGTGCTGAGTCGAAGATGGGCTCCGCACTGACAATTAAAATCGCCGATCGGTGAAAACAATTGTTGAAAACGTGGGATAGTGACTCGGGAATTTTGATGGAGGCGGCTGCGCCGAGGAAATGAGGAACCTTCGTAGAATCAGCTTTACAAATGCTTTACGAAAAACGCAAGCGCGCCGTTTTTTTCTTCAGCACGATGGCTTTTTCTACAATTAAAATCACCGATCGGTGAAAACAATTGTAAAATAAGCGGCGTGGGAGCTGAAAAGTTTTTTGTCAAAGTTGCGGAACCAGTCCGGCGCATTGAGGCAAATCCGAAAAATATTTCCGCACTCCGAGAGTCGGGATTTGAGCGCATTGTGCTGAGTCGAAGATGGGCTCCGCACTGACAATTAAAATCACCGATCGGTGAAAATAATTGTTGAAAACAGGCGATGGTGACTCGGGGATTTTGATGAGGGCGGCTGCGCTGCGGGAATGGGACGCCTGCGGCCTCTGGCTCGTAGCCTAGGCTTCGGAGAGCGAGGCATCCGGCGAGGGTTACGAGGTTGAGTTCATGACTTTGGCCAGTAGCACAATTGCCGTGGCAACGGTTTTGGCCGGCCAGTGTCGGCCCATTACCAAGCGCGATATCTCGCATGTCCGCGAGGTGGTCGCCGCGTAGCCAGCTCTCTCCTGCGGAGCCTTATTCTTCCCCGGTGTCAGTCGACTAAAAATGAATCCATGCTTATCCGTGATGGCTTCTCCGCGTTGATCCGTGGCTCTCTTTTCCGCTCCTTCCCATTGCTGCTCATCACATGCAGCCAATCTGGAATCTGGGTATGCACTTGACTCAACCAACGCCCCCTAATTGCATTTGTTCGCCGCAGTTGGACGAGTTTTACCACAATATGTTGTGGCGGTTGAATGAAGTGCATACCCAGAATCTGGTATGGGTCCCCCGATGGCGGCGCGTTCCCACACAGTCATCGCAACGATCGTGCTGCTCGCTTGTGCGATGCCGAGACCGGCGCATGCCGAAAACACCGAGGTGTCCGAACCTTCATTTCTCGTTTTTCCTCGTTTTTCCAAAACGCCGAGGAACCCGTCGGTGTCGAGTTTTCATCGATTACTGCGGCGTCTTCCAAGGCAATCCGATTGGCGGCAAATCGCAGAATTTCGCCTATTCGCAATACCTGCCGTTTGGGTTCGAATGGAAGGAACCACTCGGCCGGCACGGCAGCGCGCTGCGGGTCTCCGCGGTCTCCGGGGCCGGGCGGGATCTTTCCAAATCGATCGGGAATGCCTTCACCGTCTCGCAGGCGTGGGACGGAAATACGCTTTATCTCTATCAAGCCTACCTCGCGCAAAAAGCGTTCGACGACCAGCTCGAGATCGGCATCGGACGCGTCTCGGCCACGCAATTTTTCACCACGCTTCCCGCTTTCGATTTGCTCCTCAACGGTGTGCTCAACTCGGTGCCGATCGCCTTCAAACTCAACTCGACCTTCACCAGCAGCTCCTCCGCCTCCTAGTATATACTTTATTAAGTTAGCGTATTTACTTTCAGGTGGATTTTGGCAAATGCGGATTTTTGTCCATTCGAAAGGAGCAGCCGTTTCATTGTAGGCTTTGAGAAAGCTTTCGATGGCCTGCATGAGGTCCTTGACGCTTCGAAAACTGGTGCCCTTTAATGCTGCCCGGCTCAAGATGCTGAACCAGAATTTGATTTGATTGAGCCAGGCGGCGTGAGTGGGAATAAAGTGGAAGTGGATGTGGGGATGTCGTTTGATCCAAGGGTGCTCGGGTTTGAGCTTATGAACGCTCAAATTGTCGAGAAAGACGTGGATTTCCTTGCCCGCATGACAGGCGGTAACCGAGTCCAGGAAGTGCAGAAATTCCTCGCGCCGCTTCCTCGGAAAACACTTCGCATTGACTTGTCCAGTGGCGACATTCAAGGCCGCAAAAAGATTGGTGGTCCCGTGCCGCTTGTATTCATGGGCAAAACCGGTCATCGACCGACCGTCAGGCATTTTGAGTCATCCCTGCTCTCTGTAAAAAGCTTGAATGCATGGCTTTTCATCTATGGAAAGAACAACAGCGTTGGCTGGCACGCCAAGATAGAGTCCGATAATGTCAGCGCTCTTGGCGTCGAATTCTGGATCGGTCGAAATGCCCTATGAGCGCCGTCGCTGCAGGCTGATGCCCAAAACTCGCAATTCTCTCCAAGCCAGATTGGGAGAAATCTCCAATGCTTCACCAAGTGTTCGGCCGTTCCATTTTGCGTATCCGGCGGGCGGCGGGGCGTCGAGGCGCTCCAATATCCGTCGGCGAAGGTTTTCAGAATCCTCCTGAATCCGAGGTCGTCCAGGCCGAAAATCGTCGCGCAAGCCCATTAATCCTTCCTGCCCGAATCGAATCCTCCATTTGCTAATGGTAGCCGGACGCGTTCGCATCAGAGCCGCAATCTCAATGTTGCTTTTACCATGAAATGCTTCGAGAACGATCCGCGCCCTGTCGGCATGGCGCCTTTGGGTTCGAGGGGCGCGGATAAGTTTATTTAGTTCGGCCTCTTCGGCACGAGAGAGAGTAATTGGAGTGCATGGACGACTCATGGGCTCCAGTATTTTTAGTTCGCCTATTTTGTAAAGTAGATACTAGGACTCCTGCTTCCATAGACGAAGGAAGAGTGCTGGTCTTTTCGAGGAAGAAACATACGCTGGTGTTGTGACGCAAGTCCCACAAACAAAAATCCAATTACCATCACAATGAACAAACCAAAAATCGCCCAAAACTCCCCCATCGCTGTCACCGTTGAAGCTGGTAAGACCTACTACTGGTGCTCTTGCGGCGAGAGCAATACGCAGCCATTCTGCGATGGTTCCCATAAAGGCACCGGATTTGCGCCCGTTGCCTACACCGCACCAAAAGACGGTCCGGTCTACTTCTGCGCCTGCAAGCAGAGCGCCAATGGCGTGCTTTGTGACGGCTCCCACAAGTCGCTACCTCAAGAATAGACAGCCATCGAGCGGGAGACTGGAAAGAGACAATCCCGAGACGAAGTTCAGTAAAAAAAATTGCCCAATGCGGACTTGGAATGAACGAGTTAACCCAAGAACTGGCCGCATTCCTCACATCTTAGGCTTCCTGCCCTTTTGCTGAGTTGCCGCAATTAAAAAAAAGGGGTCAGTCAAAAATTCGTGACACTCTTTAAATAACAACCACTAAGGCCATCTATACAAAGAAGCTGGATGCAATAGGATTAACTTAGTGTGAAAATTGAGCAGTCGGATTATCTTGAAGAGGTGGTGTGACGACGGCGGCGCTCATCGCGATGCTGCTGCAAGTGAAAACGGCTCGCTCTAATTAAAAAGGTAATGGCCATTGGTATTATCCTTGTTTGTTTGCATTATTTTCTCGATTCCTGAAATCCCTCTTCACGACTCGGCGGGTTCGCATGGCGCTCGAGTATTTGTCCCGCCGTGATTCCCGCTCGTAAAATAGTGCAAATAATTGCCGAGATCGTTCATTTCATTCCCTGGCCGGATTTGTATGATTGCCTTCTCAGGAATCTGCCGATGTCATCGACTCCCCTCCCAGCCCCCCAAGCCGTTCTGGCGCTCCGTTCGCAGTTTAGAAAAGTTGAGAATATGTTTAAAATACTTTCAGTCATAGCTCTAGTATTTTCTGGAATCGTCCCTCCGGCGCTGGCGCTGGACCCCCTTGAGAAAGTCGAGCAAGACCAGTCCGGCGACTTGATTAGCTCGCGAAATATATTCAACAGCAATCTTCTGATCGGAAGCCGACCCGCATACACTCATGTGTCATCTTACAAGCCGGGATCTTTTGGGAGTTTTGCGCATGATGGAGATGAGAGGAAGGTATGGATTGTCAATCCCGCCGAAACCAAGGGAATAATCCAAATTTCGTGGGGGCTGGCGGTGCCGATCGATCAGGTGAAGATTCTTGAACACAAAGGCGGCAATATTGTGAGCCTCAAGCTGGAACTCTACGATGGGCGTGGCTGGACCGTCGTCGAACCCGAAAGCACCTCGGCGCGCGGTCGTTTCAACTTTCCGGTGCGTCCGGCGAGTGCGCTGAGGATCAGCCTTGAAACCAAAGGGGAGGCAGGGATTGCAGAGGTCGAGGTCTTTAATACGCAATCAACGGCTCCATTGGCTCGTTATGGTGGACCGGAGTTGGTCGCGGCGATGAAGAATGCCAATGCCGTTATTCTCTCTGAGGGAAGTCCGTATGCATTCAGCCGCGCCGGAAGAGTGTTGATCCAGCCGAGGAATCCCGAGGCATGCCTTGCCGATCCATGGACAAGGCCCGTTCTCGAGTTCATTGGCACCTCGCTGGGTGGAAGTGTGGAGTCTGCAGGGCCCGAATCGCTAAAAATCGATTTGAATGGGCATTCCGTCAGCCTGACTACGGAGCCCGGCACCAACATCGTGGATCGCATCCAGGCCTTGGCGACAGAGGCCGGGCTGGAATTCAAACGCCAAGGGCCGCTTGTCATGGTTGGGAGCGGCCTCGAAGCGCTCGAAGGCAGCGAAGTGTCTTCCCAGCTCACCAGCCTTCTGGGGAGGAATCCCTATCTCACCCGTGCATCAAAAACGCCGGCAAAAAATGAGGAAAGGGGCCTGATTGAGCGCATTAAATCGTTTTTTGCCGGAACCTCACAAGCCGAAGCGCCGCCGCCGCTGGATGCGAAGCCTGATGCGATCATCACGCCGACGATGGCCACGGAAGGCATTACTTACGAATGGGCGGGATTCCGGGCGATGGCCGATCCCGACACAAATTCCGATGCCTGGCTGAAATATTCGGAAGCCAAGTCGGCCAGATCATGGGCGGGTTCGACCCGGTATATGAATTCCTATGTCAGGCCAAAAGCACAGGTGGAGAGCGCGGAGGACTTCGAAGCGCTCAAGAGTGAAATCCGTGCCGCTCCGGAGACGAATGGCATCATTGCCATGCGGGCCTTTCTTAAAAAACACCACGAGCAATTGGCAGCGGAATTCAAAATTTACAATACGCTGGGGATCAGTCTGATCAACGCAACCGGGCCCAAGGACTGGCCCGATACCCTGCATGATGATTTTATCAATTGGGCGGGCTGCTATGCCATGACCTATTACCTGGCGAAAAATTACGGTATCGCGGCGCACCAGTATGGTAACGAGCCGGATGGGTATTTCAATAAATCGACCGACGAGCAGATCGCGCGCCGCTTGACCCTCGTGGCGGACGCTGTGCATTGTGCGATTGAGGATGTCAACCGCGACCACAATCGCAACTTGAAGGCGGTATTTTCCGCTCCCGTTCTGGCGAGCGATTTTACTGGACGCAACGCTAGGATCATGATGCGGAATCAGTATACGCGATATGACGGCACTCCAAGTCCGACGCCGCTCTTCCAGTTGTTCAACCGGCATCGCTATGGCGGTCGTCCACACCAGAATGCCCTGGAGGTGGCGAAGGCGAAGCAAATGATGCAGGAGGAGGCAGGAGAGGTTCTGCCGCAGGTCTTCACGGAGCTGAACTATTCGACCGGCGGCCACTGGGGACTGCCGAAGACCACTTTTCTCAATGACAGCCCTGCCGTTTTCACATCCATGGCCAGCATTTGGGGCTGCATGATGCAAGAGCAGGGAGTGTTCGGAATCTTTGTTTTCAAGATGAATGATTCGGGCGTCTGGTCGAGAAATGGCACGGGTCCCTTCTCGAACACGATCACCTACTCCATGTTTCCCGAGCAGGATCCCGAGGCGGAACCCAAAAAGAAGGAGCAGATCAGTTACGGCAGCAAAAACTTTGAAGTCTGCCGCTTGTTCAGTCGCGGGTTTCATGGAAGCCGGCCGCTCTTGAAGACCGAGATCGCGTGTTCCGATCCGGAGTATCGCGCTTGGACGACCTTCGACGAGGAGAGCGGGCGGTATTACATCTGGTCCGTGCAGGTGGATGAATTTGCGCCCTACGAACTCGAGTTCGATCTGGGCAAGTTGGATCTGCCGCCGGACGCTCTCGTCACAGCTGAAATGGTCAGCGGAGCGCACCATGGGGAAATGACCCTCTCCACCACGCTACCGCAGGATCGGAAGATTCGCGTGCGCCAACCGGCCCAGAGCGCGATGTTGCTGACTGTTCACAAGCGTCCGCTGAAGCAGGAGTCAATCGCGCCGGAGGCGGATGCGATGGTCGTTCAGGGCGAACAATCCCAGGCGAGTTTTGGAGCGGAGAAGACGCTTCGGATCGGGCGGAATGCCAGCAGCGGCGCGAATGCGATCGGTTTTCTCAAATTCAAGCTGCCCGAGGGGGACGCCGACATCCAGCGTGCCGTGCTCGAGCTTCATGGACAAAGCAAGAGCGCGCATGCCTACGACGGTGGGTTCTTGTTCCGGGTCTATGCCGTGGAGAAGGGGGCTTGGGACGAGCAAACGATCACTGCTGAGAACGCCCCGGGCGTTAATAAAACCGTCTCCGCCATGAAGAAAATCGATATGAAAAATTATCCACTGGGGCATGTGACGTGCTTCAATACCCCGTCGCAACTGTTGGTCGATGTGACTCAAGCGGTGCGGGAAGCTCGGGAGAATGACAGGGATGAAGTGGACTTTGTCTTGATCCGGGAAGTGCACTGGCCGAATGAGAATACGGATTCTGTCTCAGCCATTTTGTCATCTCGCGAGGCTGGTCCCTCCGAATCCCCGAGCCTCCATCTCTGGCAATAACCCAGGACTCTCAAAATAATGGAAACAACGGTCCCGCCATCCAAGAAGGTCCTGAACAGGGCACGGCTCAATTTTGGGCTCGTCAACATCCTCTCCTCCGGTGACGAGGGGGCTTTTTCGCCATTCCATACGGTGATCATTCGGGCGCTGGGCGGTGGCGATACCCACCTGGGCTTTATTGGGGGCGTCATGTCATCCCTGCCGGGAATGTTCGCTTGGCTCGGGGCCATCATCCTCCGCATGGTCGGCTACAACCGGCGGGCCTTGATGGGGACGATGTTCTTTGGCTGTGTTGTCCAATGCGGCCTCATCGTTTTGTTGGTGTTGGCGGCGAAACATTTCGAGTGGGCCATCTACCTGCTTTATTCCTATCTCGGGTTGATCACGCTCACCTGCATCTTCGCCGGTGCAGGCGGCACCATTACCATGAGCTGGATCGGGGATCTGGTTCCGTTGCGGCAGCGCGGTTGGTTTGTCAGCGGCATGTCGATCCTCTCGAACATCGGGCTGGTTGTGTTTCAGTTTTTATTCGCCCAATTGGCCACCAAGGCGCATGGGTTTATGGGCTACGCGGCGCTCGTGGCGTTGTGTTGTGCGACGACATTTGTTGCCGTGTTGCTTTGCCTGACCATCCCCGACCGCAAGACCCAAGCGATGAAGTTCGTGTCGCGCGATCCCGGGGAACGCGTCGACTACTGGTATCGACCCTTGTGGCTTCTGGTCTGGTTCGAGTGTGCCTGGCGGATCGGCCGGATCTCGATGGCGGCATTCACCACGGCCTACCTGCTTGATTACTTCGGGCTCAAGCTGGATCGGATCATTCTCATCTACATGTTGGTCAATGTGGTGAATATTTTTATGCTCTACATCGCCGGAAACCTCTCCGACCGCATTGGCAACAGGTATCCGCTCGCGATTGTCACCTGCGTCTGCGCCGCCAGCATGTTGCTCTGGGTGGGTAGCGCGTGGTGGGGTGTGTGGGCCGTCATTGCCTACCAAATCATCAACGGCATGGCAGGATCGACGCACTGGATGTTGCTCACCAACCTCTCGTTGCAAGTCTACCCGCCGAAGGGGCGCGCCAATTTTCTCTCGTTCTCCCGCACCTTTGTGGGAGTGATGGGATTGGCGGGCTCCACTGCAGCCGGCTACCTTTTGGCCTCCATGCGCGGTTGGTCGATCAATCTTTGGGGAGCGGACTTCAATTATTACCATGTCTTCTTCCTCGGTTGCACCCTGTTCACCTTCACGTGCATGATTCCGTTGTGGTTTCTCGGAAAGATGGTGATGCCAGACCACGATGAACCCACAGGGGATTCCACACGCTCTGCGGAGGGTGCTGCTTAAAACTCCTTTTGGATTCGAAAACTCTGTAATCTGCGAGCATGAAACGACTCCTCTTCCAAGGCGACTCGATTACCGACTGTAACCGCGTGAGGGAAGGCCCCGAGGCAAACGGGCGCACCGAATTGGGCGCGGGATATGTGAGGAGGATCGCTCAACGGCTTCCAACCGCGGATGTCGTGAACCGGGGGATTTCCGGCAACCGGATTGTCGATCTCTACGCGCGCTGGAAGCCCGACGCGCTGCACCTCCGACCCGACGCGATCAGTATCCTCATCGGGGTCAACGACACTTGGCATGAATTCAAGAGCGGCAATGGGGTCGAAGTCCCGCGCTATGCGACCATCTTCCGTCTGCTTCTGGAGTGGACCCAAGCCTCCCTGCCCGGAGTGAAGCTCATTCTCTGCGAGCCGTTCGTCTTGCCATGCGGCCACGTCGGCCCTGGCTGGCGAGAGGAAATCGACCAAAGGCGTCAGGTTGTGAAGAATCTGGCGGCGGATTTTCAAGCGGCATTTGTTCCCTTTCAGGAAACCTTTGACGAGGCGATCACCAACCACCCCGCAGAATACTGGGCCGAGGATGGCGTGCACCCCACGCCGGCCGGGCATGACCTGATGGCCGATTGTTGGCTGAGGCACGCAAACCTATAATCGCAGCTCGAATCGCATCAACTCGAGTGCAATCGCCTCAAAAATTCCGCAAGCATCTCCCCGGAGCCGTCCACGGGGCGCTTGGCCTTGCCCCCGCTTCCTCTCATCCCAATCCTGTCACCCAATAAAAACACACCCATGAGCAACGAATACTTCCCCGGCATCCCAAAGATCACCTTCGAAGGGCCGAAATCCAAAAATCCCTTCGCCTTCAAACACTACAATCCCAATGAACTCGTCGAGGGCAAGACGATGCGCGACCACCTGCGCTTCGCCGCCGCTTACTGGCATGTCATGCGCAACCCGCTCGCCGATCCCTTTGGCGGCGGCACGGCCCTGATGCCGTGGGATGACGGATCGAACACCGTTCCCAACGCCCAGAAGCGCGTGCGCGTTTTCTTTGAATTCCTCGAGAAAATCGACATCGATTTCTACTGCTTCCACGACCGCGATGTGTCGCCCGAACTCGACACGCTGGCCGATTCGAACGCCGCGCTCGACGCTGTCGCCGGCACGCTCGCCGAGGAGCAGCAACGCACCGGCAAGAAGCTCCTCTGGGGCACCGCCTGCCTCTTTGCGCATCCGCGCTACGCCCAAGGCGGTGCCACCTCGCCGAGCCTGCCCGTTTACGCCTATGCCGCCGCACAGGTCAAAAAAGCCATCTCGGTAACCAAACAACTCGGCGGGGAAGGCTATGTTTTCTGGGGTGGACGCGAAGGCTATTCCTCGCTCTGGAACACCGACATGAAGCACGAACTCGATCAGCTCGCCGCCTTCTTCCACATGGCTGTAGCTTGGAAAAAAGAGATCGGTTTCGACGGCCCGTTCTGGATCGAGCCCAAGCCCCGCGAACCCTCCACGCACCAATACGACTCGGACTCCGCCGCCTGCCTGAACTTCCTGCGCGAATACGGCCTCCTCGATGAGTTCGCCCTCAATATCGAAACCAACCACGCGACCCTCGCCGGCCACACCATGCGTCATGAACTCACCGTGGCCGCCAACGCGGGCAAACTCGGCTCGGTGGATGCCAACCGTGGTGATGAACTCATCGGCTGGGATACCGACCAGTTCCCGACCGATATCCGCCTCGCCACCGAGGTCATGCTCGTCATCCTCGGCATGGGCGGACTCACCAAGGGTGGATTGAATTTCGACGCCAAGCGCCGCCGCGAATCCCACGATCCGGTCGATCTCTTCCACGCCCACATCGGCGGCATGGACGCCTTCGCGCGCGGACTCAAGATCGCCGCTGCGATTCGCGCGGATGGTCGCATCGAGGAATTCGTGAAGAACCGCTACTCGAGCTGGGATTCCGATCTCGGCAAAAAAGTCCTTGGGGGCCAAACCAGCTTCGTCGAACTCGAAAAGATCGCGCTCGCGCAACCCTCGCCGTCCCTCGCCAGCGGTGGTCAGGAATATCTCGAAAACATCGTCAACGAACTCCAGTGATCACCCTTGGCATCGATTGCGGCACGCAGAGCCTGAAAACCGTCGCCCTCGACGGCGACTCGGGGAAAATCGTGGCCTCCGCCAGCAAGGCCTACGGACTCATCGAAGGCCTCCCTGCCGGCCATGCCGAGCAGGATCCCGCCATCTGGTGGGATGCCCTTTGTGAGACCGTTGGCAAGGTCCTCACCGATCTCGGATCCAGAAAATCCGAGGTCGGCGGGATCGGCGTCTCCGGCCAACAACACGGCTTCGTGCCGCTCGATGCCAACTTCGCGGTCATCCGCCCGGCCAAACTCTGGTGCGATACTTCCACCACTCCGCAATGCGAGGAAATCCGTGCCGCACTCGGAGGGCGTGAAAAAACCATCGCACTCGCGGGAAATGACATCCTGCCGGGATTCACCGCTCCAAAGATTCTTTGGCTTAAACAAAACGAGCCCGCGAATTTCGCGCGCCTCGCCCATGTCGCGCTTCCGCATGATTTCCTGAACCTGAAGCTCACCGGCTCACTCCGCATGGAGTTCGGCGACGCCTCGGGCACGGCCTTGATGGATGTCCGCTCCCGCACCTGGTGCCGCAAAGTTTGTGATGTCATCGATTCCCGCCTCACGGAAATGCTCCCACCGATTCACTCCTCGCTGGAGCCAGTGGGAACGCTCCTACCCGCGCTGGCTGCGGATTGGGGACTTTCTCCTCAGATTATCGTAAGTGCTGGGGGAGGGGACAACATGATGGCCGCCATCGGCACGGCAAACACCAGTCCGGGCTTTGTGACAGCCAGCCTCGGAACCAGCGGAACCATTTTCGCCTGCGCCGCGCAACCGGTCATCGACCCGCAAGGCGAGATCGCTGCGTTCTGCGACAGCGCCGATCATTGGATGCCGCTCCTCTGCACCATGAATGTCACGGTGGCCACCGAGGCGTTCCGCAATCTCTTCGGTTGGGACCACAGCCGCATGGATGCGGAAATCTCCAGTGTTCCATCTGGAGCCGACGGACTCCTCTTCCTGCCCTATCTGCAAGGCGAGCGCACGCCGAACCTGCCTCATGGCTGTGGTGTCCTCCACGGCATGACGACTTCAAACATCACACCCGCCCACTTCGCCCGCGCGGCGATGGAAGGCGTGACGCTCGGCATGGCCTACGGTCTGCGTCGCATGGAATCCCTCGGCCTCAAGCCCTCGGAAATCCGACTCACCGGCGGCGGCAGTCAAAGCCCGGTCTGGCGCCAAATCCTCGCCGATGTCTTCGGTTACCCTCTGGTTACTATGGAGAGCGCGGAAGGAGCGGCGCTCGGTGCCGCCATCCAAGCCCTGCAAGCGGCCATGCCGGGGTCCTCGCTCGATGCCCTCGCCGCGCACTGCAGTCCAGTGCGCCAAGGAAGCCGCCTCGAGCCAAAGCGGGCCGATTTTTACGCCGACCTGCTGGAACGCCAAAACGCCCTTCGCGAAAAAACCATGTCAGGCCGCTGAAATGACCAGCCGCCAACCCCTTTAGCAAGTCACCGCAAAAGCAGGCTCTTACTTCACGAAAACCAGATCCCAGAAAGTTCACATATGAATAAAGAGGAATTCAGCCAGCGCATTATTGAATTGCCGGTGTTTGACACCCATTCCCACATCAACGCTCCGAACAGGTCCATGGCTGCACAAAGCTTCGCGGATTTGGGACACTACTTCTGGCTGAGCCAGCAACTCAAAGGTGTTGGCTGGAGCGAGTCGGAAACGATGGATGAGGCTGCCGCCACAGCCTACTTCGACGCATTCAGCAAAACGGAATGCACCGCTATGAATTGGTGTCTGCGCAAAATATTGCTCGACCTTTACGGGATCGTGATTCGTTCTCCGAGGGATATTCAATTAGCTGATAGCATCATCAGGGAGCGCGCGGCTACGACGAGTCATGTCGAAGAGGTCTGCCAAAAGGGGGAGATCCGGAAAATCACGCAGAATCTCGTTTCGCAAGCCGCTTTCCCCACAGTTCCGGAACGGGGCGTGCTGGTGGCCGACACGCTGAACGGGCCGGTTTCCGCATTTCTGGAAAACCCCTCGGAGGATGCGGTGGACGAGGCGGTTTTCTCGCTGCACTCTGCGATCGATGCCATGGCCTCGGCGGGTCAGAAAGGCGCGCGGATCGATTTCAACCTCTTTGAATCCATCGTGAACACCTCGTGGCGTCACTCCCTGCTCGATGCGATTTTCTCCCGGTTGAATAAACACAGGATGTTTGTGCAGATGTTTATTGGAATGAAACGCCACCCCCGGGGATCGTTTCCCCAAGACGACCCGGCGCGCATCACGGGGCTCATTCCCTTTTTTCAGAACTATCCCGATTGCCGGTTTGAAATGGTGTGCGCGGCGGAAGGCAACTGTGTGGATGTGGTGCAAGCCGCGGTGATGAACCCGAATGTCCACCCCGGCGGGCTCTGGTGGTATACCTTCCGGCCGTCCATGTATCGGCAAACGCTGGAGCAAAGGCTGGAGGCGCTGGCCCCGTTGAAGTGCCCGGTTCTCGCGAGTGATGCCATGTGTATCGAGTGGTGCTACGGGAAAACGATGCTGGTCAAGATGCTCATCGCCGAATTTCTCGCAGGAAAGGTGGAGGCCGGCTGGATTTCCGAGGAATGCGCCACACGAACGGCCTCGGCTTGGCTGTATGAGGCTCCCGCTGCATATTATCTCTGAATTTTTGAACTGCTAAAATGGCGGACTCGTTCCGGGATTTGATGCCGAACAGGTCGTGAGAAATCCTGTTTTTGATCGATTTGGCGGGGCAGTGCTATCCTTGCTTCAATGTTGGGGGCTCAGTGCCGGTTTGGGGGAATGGTCTCTGCCGGATTTGCGATACTCGCTCGGGGACATGCCCGTTGCCTTTTTGAACTGCCGACTGAAAAAATAGATATCCGAGTATCCCAGCGCTTCCGAGATTTCCTGAATCTGCATACAGGATCCGTGCAGAAAATTCTGAGCATAAAGGATGCGGTGGCGGATGGCAAAGTCCATGGGGGACTCGCCCGAGATCGCCAGAAACCTGCGGCTAAATGTGGAGACCGACATTCTGGCTTCAAGCGCAATTTCCTTCAAGCTGAGGCGTTCTAACGGATGATTTCTCAACCGCTCCATCATCTGGTGGATCAAGAAGTCAGGGTCCTTGGGGGCGGGCATATGGGCATCCCGCCAGACCTGTGCAAGAATCTGAAAACACAGACCAGCAGTTTGTTGCGTAGCAAGGGCATCCTCGTATCTCGAGGCTTGCATGGCGGCTTGGCAAAGATCCCTAATCCCGAAAAAGTTTGATGTCTCGACTCCCATTAGCCTCTCGACCTTCTCCTGCAGGACATCTCCATTTCCATCAAGGGGTAGAAAGCGGCAAGCAAAGTTCCGGAACGGCTGCAGTGACACCGATTTTCCAGATATTTTTTGATGTGGTGAAAAAATAAAACAACTCCCCGGGTGGATGGGGTAGGTTTTGCCCAGCGTAACCATCTCCGCCTGACCCTCCAGCGCAACCCACAGGTTGTAACAATCCGGGATAGGCCGGTTCCATCGCCAATTATCTGAACTTAAGTCAAATGGGCCGAGGACAACCTTCAGCCCTTGGAAAGGCAGAGGGGGGGCTTTTTTTGCACTCATGATGAGATGTTACAAATAATAATCGTGTTGTCTATGCCTTTTTTTGGCGCGAAACCATCAATCAATGAGAGTGTGAAAAGTGATTCTTTGGACGAGACCGCCTGCGTGCCGGTGGGTGTGGTGGTGCGGAAAAATCAAGGATCCGGAGAGAACTCGTTTTTGTGGTAGATTGATTCTGCATGCCGACTCTGAGCGTTGAGGTGGTCGCTCTCGCCGTTGGTGATATTCCCGCAGGCTTCCCATGCCGAGAGGGAGCTTTCCAAGCATGCGCCCGCGTGTTTGAAGTTTCTCCACGACCCCGCTTTGACGACATTGCCGATCCCGCAGACTTTACTGTTCTCCTCCCTTAAGTGAATAAATAATGCAAACAAATAAGATGATAGTCCATTGTTCTCCAAGATGCATTCAGGCATTTTTTGCGTATGTTCAAAAAGAGAAGATCAAAAATCTTGTCCAAACGCCGGAAGAGCCTTCCGATTTTCTTTTTTTGTTAGAATTAGGAATGATCCCCCTCCATCCCCCACATCCCAATCAGAACCCCATGCAAACTTATGCCCCCACAGCACTGGAAAGGTCGCGCGGCCATTGTCGCAGGCGCACTGCCGGATTCACTTTGGTCGAATTGTTGGTGGTGATTGCAGTCATCGCCGTGTTGGCGGCAATTCTTTTTCCGATCGCAAGCAGCCTGCAGAAAAGCTCTTCACAATCCAAAGCCGCATCCAATTTTCGCCAGTTGGGGGCGGCAATCACGATGTATGCTGCGGATAACAACCAAACTCTGCCTCGCTTACAAACCAACCATAGGTGGGTTTACAGGAAGAATACCGCAAACCAGATTGGCAGCGTGCTTTGGGCACAATTAGGTTTGCCAGAACCGATTAATAATGTTTGGCAACCCGTGTCGGCTCTTATGTCTCCAGCATTGAATAAATGGGTTTCAAAATACTCTCCTTCAGACCCTTATGGAGGTGCCCACGCCGCTGTTTACCAAATCACACTCGAAGATGGCTCTAAACGCCTCCCATTCGGGGGTGGTAGTTCTTTGCCAATGAAAATTCATGCCGTGCCCAACCCATCCAAAACTTGGGCGATTTATGAGCTGGGCGGCACTGGGGATCCTTACCCCTTGCTTAAAATAAAAACTTATCCCGAACCCGTCCATGGTGACATGAGAACAGTGCTGTTTTTTGATGGGCATGTGGAGGTGATTCCATCCGATGCGCCAAAGCCAATTTATTAAAGCAGAGATACCTAAAAAACCATGACCTTCGAAATGACAATAAAAACATCCCGGCGCCTTGCGTTGAATCTCTTATCAACCCTGCCCCTGCTCATAGCCTGCCTCTCCGGCATAGCTGTCGCCAAGGATGCCGCGCCATCCGATGCCTTGCGCTGGCCGACTTCGGGGAAGATCGCCTCGATCGATTTGTTCCGGCAGGACGGAGTGAGATCCGGAACGGTCGAATTCACCGCCAAGCGTCCGAGTGTTTACCGAAATTGGGGGAAGGAATCCTCAGTCTTCTGGCCTGTGGACAATCACATTGCCGGACAATACCTGCCCACGATCTCCTACGAGTCGAACGGGGAGGTGTCCTACACGCTGGAGGTGGATGGCCGACGCTACGAGGGTGTTTTGCCAGCGGCTGGGAAAATAAAGAAGGTTAAATGGCCAACCGTCGTCATGAACCGGGTTGGCATCAACCGCATCTCCTTGTCGATCTCTTCCAGTCTTCAGGACAACTCATTCACCCTTGGTGCTTTAAAGTTTTCCCTTGTGCCCGGTGAGGTGACGATGAGCAAGCCCGTGCTGATCGCCGGTGCCGACTGGCTCAAGATTCAAGCGTCCCTGAAGGTGAACAGCGATACGACCAAGCCTGTGAATCTCCGCGCCTCGATCAAGCCCTGGCCCGACGGCAAGGCCCTGTGGGAGGGGCCGGTGGCGGCCACGGCCGTGGCTGGCGGGTTTGAAATCGATCAAACCATTCCCGATTTAAAGCCAAAGCTTTGGTCGCCGGGCTTCCCGAATTTGTATCTCGTCACGCTCGTCGTCGAGGCAGGCGACTCCGAACAGCAGGCCTTGCAGGTTGAGTCCCGCATTGGGTTCCGTGAGTTCGAGGCAAAAGAGGGCCGGTTTTATCTCAACGGCAAGCCGGTGTTCATGCGGGGACACGCCATTGTGCCGCCTGGAGGGGGCCATACCCGGGGTCTCAATCCCGAGCTCGCACACGATCCCGAGTCGGTCCGTAAATACCTGAAGTATCTCAAAGCGCAGAATATCAATATCGTCCGGTCTCAAGACCCGCTCTGGCAAAGCCTTTGTGACGAGGAGGGGATGATGGTTTTTGTGGGCCGGTATGGCGTTCCCAGCGTGCCGGGCGCCACCCGCTATGTGGTCCCGACCTTTGAGGAGAGTGCGGTGGATTACTACAAGCAATTCTTTGCATCGGAATACATGAATCATCCCTCGGTGGTCATCTGGATCCTCACCAATGAAATGCCGAGGCCCGGCATCGAGGTGGGCGACAAGTGGCTCGCGTTTTTGAGCAAATGCTACGAGGGGCTGAAGAAATGGGATCCCACCCGCGCCTACATCGCCACCACTGGCTTCGGCCTGGGGCAGACCGGAGATGTGAATAGCTTCCACGCTTATCTGGGTTGGTATAATGGCCTTGTGCAATCGGCCTACAAGTTCCGGGAGGATCAACGCTCGCTGATCGGTCTGTCCGCCCCCAAGCAGCCCATGATTTTCACGGAAACCTTGGGTGTTTACATCGACGAGTTGGGCCGCATGCCGGCGACGGACAAGCAAGTCGCTCCCAGTGTGATGTGGGCTGGAAATGATGCTGATGTGCCGGAGGTTGCGATGGGGTATCAAGCCTATCTGGGAAAAGAGTTGATCGAAATCCTGAGGCGCATTCGCTCGGAAAATCCCGACATCGCCGGAATCACGCCGTTCACCACCACCGCCAAGGATTGGGCTGTCGCCCCAAGCATTGAGGAAATTCCTTTCCTGCCGCTGATCACGAAGGCCTATCCCGTTGCGTATCAGCCGGTGTTGCTCTCCTTCGACAATCGCTGGCCGCATGTTTTCGCCGGCGACACCGTGCGGATGCCGGTGCATCTGGTGAACGACTCCGAGGACGGGCGCGCGCTCTCGGCTCCGGTGCTGAAGTGGCGTTTGGTTGACAAGGCCAAGGGGCGGGAGGCCCTCGCAGGCACCTTGGCCTTTGCCGGGACTGTGGAGTATTATGGCACAGACGCCAAGGAACTTGTGCTCGAGATTCCCCAAGGACTCGCTGCCGGGGAATACACCTTGCAGGGCGAGATTGTGGAGGGCGGTAAAAAAATCTCGCACAATGAGACTGAGATTTTGGTGGAGTCGCGGAAAGTGGTGGCTCCAGTTCTCGCACGGCGGGTGAATCTTTACGACCCGCTGGGCGAGTCCACGGCGATGCTGGAAAAAGCCGGTTTGGTGAAAGGGAAAGACTTCCACCTGACGATCAGTCCGTTCTCGGCCATGAAAAACCGCGATGCGCTCACCGAGCAACAGTTGCAAGAAATTCTTGCCCATGAGCAGTTAGGTGGAGATCTTGCCGCTCCGTCCGAAACCCTGCTGATCATTGGTTGCAAACAATGGCTGGAACCTCTGCGAGACGACTACCTCTTGATGCGGGAGTTTATCGAGCGCGGGGGCAGGGTTCTTATTTTGAATCCCAATCCGATGGCATTGAGTTACATAGGAATCCACAAAGAGATCATGGTGTCGGACAACGAGTGGATCGGTGACCGCGCCAGCGTGAATCTCGAAAGCCTCTGGCACACCAGCCGGATCTTCGGGGCTTGGATCAACCCAAGACGCTCCGATACGGGAATCTTCGCGGATATCGACCGTAATCAGTTAAGGCTGTGGTCGGATTCGAGCGATTGGAATCTGAAAAAAGAGGGGCTGCCAGAGAACGAACCGGTCAACACGCTGTTGAGGCTTCAGGATGCCGATGCGCTCGGAAGCACGGCGGTCTTGGCGAATTTCGGGCGCGGATTGGAGTATGTGGCCTTGGCCGAGGTCTTCCGAGGGCAGGGGTCGGTGATCCTCTCCGGGTTTGATTTTGAGCGCTTTGTCGGGGTTGACCCGATCGCTGGCAAGGTGCTGCGCAACATCATCACCTACGCGGCGGACGAGCGTCAACACACGCTGGTGCCGCCGGCCAAGGCCAGTGTGAACCTTGGAAGCCCCAGCGATGAGGATGGGCTGATTCCCTGTGAATTCCGCAACGGCTTGCTGATGGAGTATGACAATGACTACCAGGTGCGCCGCATCGCCGGGCCGTTCTGGTTCAACCGCCTCTGCCACACCAAACTGATCAATCCAGAGAACAAGGTGCGCCGCGCCTTCGTGGATGTGATTCCGCCCGCTGGAACAAAGGAGGTCGTCTTCCATGTCCGCCGTGTCCCGACAAGGGAAAATCGCGGCAAATACACGCCCGAGGAAGTCACCATCTCGCTGGGTGACGCTCAGGTGAAGCAAGCCATCCCAGGCGAGGAGGAAGTCGCGATCCGTCTGCCCCTGCCGGAAGGGCGCGAGAAGCCCCTGCACATCGAATTCTCAGGCACGAACGACATGGGAATTTCCCAAATGAATTTCAAATAATGAATCAAAAACGACTTAAAAATCCTTTAATTGACGAGGCGGGCATGTCTGATCCGCACGCTTTGGTTGTCAACGATGTGTGCTACCTCTTCACAGGGCACGATGTCGGGTTTGATATTCCCGACTGGGTCATGCCCGACTGGCATATTTATCGTTCCGAAGACCTTTGCTCGTGGACCCGCGTGGGCACCATCCGCCCGGAGGACAACTACATGGGCGCGGGCAATACCGACTGCTGGGCCGGCGACATTGCCGAGCGAAACGGGAAATTCTACTGGTATTTTTCCGACCGCAAACGGAGCACCGGCGTGATGGTTTCCGACTCCCCGGAAGGGCCTTTTGTTGATGCACTCGGGCATCCGCTCATGGACTCGTTTGATCCCACCATCTTTGTGGACGACGACGGCACACCCTACATCATCAATGGAGACACCGACTACCAGATCGCCCGGTTGAAAGACTCGATGATCGAGCTGGATGAAAAGCCCCGCATCATCGAAATCGACCGTAAAGGCGTCTTCCCCCGCATGGATAAAAACTCCCTGCACAAGCACAACGGAATCTATTATTTAAGCTGCTCCGGTTACTACGCCACCTCGCGCAACCTCTACGGGCCCTACGAATACCAAGGCCTCGTCGGCACCGGTTGGGGGCTCGACACGCCATTCGGTCATGGCGATTTCTTCACCTGGAAAGGCGATTGGTATCATGTCTGGTGCAAATACCGCGACCGTGCCCACGACCGGATTCGTGACTGCTTCATTGCCCCGGTGGTCTATGGGGAAGACGGTTCCATGCGGGATGTAGGCCTTGAATGAAAAAACGCAAACTACATATCCTCCCATCGGTCATTTGTTTGGCCACGGGACTGCTTGTCCATATGTTAACTCCTACCCATGCGGCCCAGCCGGCCGAAGCCTATGCCGATTTTACTGCGGATGGCACCTGGTGTTGGTTCTCCAGCCCTCGCGCCCTCAGCCGTGACGGCAAAACTTATTCGGGCTGGGTCACCGAGGACGGCTCGATCCAAGCGGGCGAGGTGGAGCACGCCACCGGCCGCGTCACCACGGTCACGCTTCACCCCCAGTATCAGCGCGACGATCATGACAACCCGGCCTTTGTTTTTTTGCCCGACGGACGCTTGATGGCTTTTTACACCAAGCACAGCGGCAAGAACCAGGCGATCCACAGCCGCACGACAACGAAGCCGGGCGTGTTTGCCGACTGGGATCCGGAAGTGACTCTGGCGCTGCAGGACGACTCGCCGCGCAATTCCGGCATCAGCTATTGCAATCCCCATCTGCTCACGGCCGAAAACAATACGCTTTATCTGCTCTGGCGCGGCTATTCGTTCAAACCGACCATGGCCAAGTCCGTCGACTTCGGCAAAACGTGGACCCCCGCGCAGGTGGTGTTTTCCGTCGAGGGCCTGCCCAAGCGCAACCGGCCCTATGCCATTTATGCCTCCAACGGGAAAGATCGCATCCACATGATCTTCACCGATGGGCACCCCCGCAACGAGAAGACCAACAGCGTCTACTATGTTTGCTACCGCGATGGCGCGTTCTTCAAGGCCGACGGCACCCGCATCTGCGGGGTGGACGAATTGCCAATTAACCCCGCGCAGGCTGACCTCGTTTATGATGGCAAAAAAACGGGCGTGCGGGCGTGGATTTTTGATTTGGCCTTTGACGAAAGCGATCGTCCGGTCCTCGCCTACACCCGCCTGCCCGAGGAGACCGACCACCGTTACCACTATGCGCGCTGGGATGGCCAGCAGTGGCTGGACACCGAACTCTGCGCGGGCGGCAAGTGGTTTCCCCAGACAAAACCGGACGAAAAAGAAACGGAGCCTCACTACTCGAGCGGGCTGAGCCTCGATTCCAATGACCCCTCCGTCGTTTACCTCTCGCGCCCTGTCAAAGACGTGCGGGAGATCGAGCGCTGGACCACCGCCGATGGCGGAAAATCCTGGAAGTCCGAAGCTGTCACCGCCGGATCGAAGTTCGACAACGTGCGGCCGTTTGTCGTGAATGATCACGAGCCAGACGGGCCCACCGTGCTCTGGATGAATCTCCACGGACGGTATGTCCACTTCACCGACTATCTGACGGCGATCAAAATGGATCGCCCGGCCAAAACGATCGGTGCCCAGACAGCCGAAGTATCTCGAGGGCAGCTTACGGAGAAAACGGTTCGATGAGAGTTGCCAGCAAACCCATCCACCGCGCCATGCGCATCATGCCACTGGGCGATTCCATCACGGCGGGCTACACGGACAATCCCTCATGGGAGCACCCGTTCGAATTCGGCTACCGCAGCGGTTTGCACAAACGAATGACCGCTGCCGGCCAGGATTTTGTTTTTGTCGGCGAATCCCCGGAGCCTTTCTGCGGAAAAAGCGGTGACCCAACACTCGGGGGATCGGTTCTCCCCGCCTACGACTTGCGAACATGGAACCAAGCCAACCATCGCGGCTACGGCGGATGGAAAATTCCGGAAATCCAAGCGCAAGTCGCCGGTTGGATCGCAGAAGACCAGCCAGACCTCATTTTGCTCATGATCGGGATCAACGGCATCGGAGCCGACAGCCCCAGGCAGCTCGACGAACTGCTTAGCACGATTTTCCAAAGCGATCCGCAGGTCGGCCTGATCCTCGCCCAAATCACTCCCTTGGCGGCCTTCAACCAAGACCTGTTTTCCTACAACCGCTTCATCAGGGACTCGCTGGTGCCTTCCATCGCAAGCAAGGGGTTCCGCATCGCCACCGTGGACCTCTACATGCCGTATTTGAGCGATCCCGATGACCCCGCATCGATCGACCCCACATGGTTTTCGAACGGCAAAAACCATCCGACCAACGCCATGTATGACCAAATCGCGGAGCGGTGGTTCCAAGCGATCAACACATTTTTGAAATCAACCAAATGAACAAACAAGGAGCATTCGCCAAAATCCCCGCGTGGGATCACAACCTCATCACCAATCCCACCGCGATCTACCGCGGTGCTCCGTTTTGGAGCTGGAACGGCCGACTGGAAACCAACCGCCTGAAGCGGCAACTGCAAGTTTACCACGACATGGGAATCGGCGGCGCAACCATCCATGTGCGCACGGGCCTGGCCACGCCCTATCTCGGCGATGAGTTCATGGATTATGTGAAAGCTTCGGCCGACGAGGCCGAGCGCATGGGCATGCTCATCTGGCTCTACGACGAGGACCGCTGGCCCTCGGGCGGGGCGGGTGGATTGGTGACCACGAATCCCGACTTCCGCTGCCGCCAACTCCTGATGACCCCGAGGCGGCCGAAGCCCGGCGAGGTGCGGCCCCATCGGGTGCATCACAGCCCGCCGCAACCCGTCACCGAGCGAACCTTTGTCGCTGCTTGGGCCATGCGCTTCGAGGGCGGTAAACTCGCCGAGTGGCGGCGCATCGCCGAGAGTGAGGATGCCGGCGCAGGGGAGGTCGCTTATTACTCGTATGTCGAAGTCGCACCGGACATTTCCTGGTTCAACCACCAGCAATACGCGAACCTTCTCAACCCCGACGCCACGCGTAAATTCATCGAAGTCACCCATGAACGCTATGCCGAGGTGCTGGGCGACCGTTTTGGCACGCAGGTTCCGGCCATCTTCACCGACGAACCGCTCTACATCGCCATGGAACGCCCCGTCTCCTGGGACGATCGAAAAGACCTGCGCACGGCGTGGGTGGATGACCTACCGGAGACCTATGCCAAACACTATGGATCGGATCTCATGGATACCTTCCCGGCGGTCATGTTCGACACCGCCGATGGCTCTAGCGCCTTGGCGCGCCTGCGTTTTCATGACCACCATTGCCAACGCTTTTCGGATGCCTTTGCCGGAGTGCTGGGCGAGTGGTGCGAGGAGCATGGCATCGCCTTGACCGGCCACATGATGGAGGAGCAAACCCCCGCCCGCCAGACCAACTGGAGCGGCGAGGCCATGCGAAGCCTGCACCATTTCCAACTCCCGGGCATCGACATGCTCTTCGACAATCTGGAATTCACCACCGCCAAGCAGGCCCAATCCGTGGCGCGTCAAAACGGATGCCCCGGCACCATGAGCGAACTCTATGGCGTCACAAATTGGGATTTCCCTTTTGCTGGCCACCTGCGCCAAGGAAACTGGCAAGCCGCGTTGGGCGTGATCGTCCGCGTGCACCATCTCACCTGGTATTCCATGGCCGGCGAGGCCAAGCGCGACTACCCCGCATCGATCGGCGCCCACATGCCGTGGTATAAGGAATACGAAGCGGTCGAAGGGCATTTCGCCCGCCTGGCAGTCGCTCTCCAAACCGGACGCCCGCTCTGCCGCGTGGCGCTCTTGCACCCGATCGAAAGCCACTGGGTCGTGAATGGGCCCACTGATGCCAACACCGACACGCAATCCATGATCGAAGACAGCTTCGTCGATGCGCTCACGGGAATGCTCGAGGGGCAAATCGATGTCGATCTGGTGTCGGAATCCCTCTTGCCGCTTCATGGCGGACAGGATGTTTCGAATTTCTTGAGGGTGGGGGAGATGTCCTACGATGTCCTCGTCATCCCAGCCATTGTCACGATTCGTTCCTCCACGCTGGATCGACTCGACCTATTCGTTGCCGCTGGCGGCACGGTGATCTTGATTGGCGATGCCCCAAGGTTGGTGGATGGAGTGCCAAGCGACCGTGCGGTGAATGCCACCCAGTCCTGGACCCGCTGCGCCGGCTCGAAGCGCGCCTTGCTGAGCGCGCTGGCGCCTTCGCGGGAGATCGAACTGATGAAAAATGGCCGCCGCGTCATCGGCCCGGTCTACCAACTCCGCGAGGAACAGGATGGCTCGCGAGTCCTTTTTGTCTGCAGCACCAATCACAATCCCCATCCGGCGAGCGATGGTGTCGGCTCGACCTTGCGCATTCGCGGGCGTTTCCATGTCGAAACAATCGACACTGCTACCGGCGAGGCCACCGAGCCTGGGGAACGCTGGACTGAAGACGGATGGACGGAACTTGATCTCGATCTGCATGTCGCCGACCACCGGTTGCTCCGCCTGTTTCCTGGCAAAGCGGCAAAAGCTCCCGCCGCGCCGGTCAAATGGGAAGAGCAGTCGCGTTTGGAGGGCCCGGTTCCAGTCACCCTGCACGAGCCGAATGTGCTGATTCTGGACCGTGCGGCTTGGTCGGTCGATGGTGGGGACTGGCAATCGGTCGATGAAGTTCTGCGCGTCGATAATCTCGTGCGCCACGCCATTGGGCTTACGCACCGACATGGCGATATCGCCCAGCCTTGGGCGGAGCCGGATGTGGAGCCAACTCACTCGGTGGCGTTGAAATTTACGATTCATTGCGATGTGGCGGTCACCGCGCCGGCCTTGGCCATGGAGCGCGCGGGCGAAGCGGTCGTTTCCCTCGATGGTCAGGCTCTTCGCACAACGGTCGCTGGGTTTTTCGTGGATGAGGATATCGAGACCGTCGTTCTTCCCGACCTGGGCGTCGGAGAGCACACGCTCATGGTGCAATGGCCCTTCCGTCCCGGGCATGGTCTGGAAGCTTGTTACTTGCTGGGAGACTTCGGCGTGTCGGTCGCCGGGACAGACCTCCGCATCACCGCTCCAGTGCGCGAACTGGCGTTCGACGACTGGACCAAGCAGGGCCTGCCGTTTTACGGCGGCAATGTCACCTACCATTGCAACGCGCCCCTTTCCAAAGAAGCCAAGGCGCTTCGCATTCCCAAGTTCCAAGCGCCGCTTGTTGCGGTGGATCTCGGGGGCAAGAGAATCGGCCGCATCGTCAGTGCGCCGTTTCGTTTGGAGCTTCCGGAGGGTCCGAGCGAGGCAAAGCTTGATCTGACCTGCTTCGGCGACCGGATCAACACCTTCGGGCCGCTCCACAATTGCAACCCCAAAGAAACCAACTGGGGGCCGAAAGCCGCCCGCACGGAAGGGGAACATTGGACGGATGGCTACATCGTTCGTCCCAAAGGCATCTGTGTCGCACCGATCCTCGAGAAGAAATCCGCCCAATAACAACGCTCCAAAAAATCATGAAAGAAAAACTGGCAGTTCAATTATTCACTCTTCGCGACTTCACTCTCACAGCAGAGGATTTCGCGAAAACGCTGAGGCGTGTCGCCGACATTGGCTACCCAGCGGTGCAGCTTTCCGCCGTCGGCTGTATGGGCGGCGACTCGCCGACGGTGTCGCCCGAAGTGGCGAAGACCATGCTCAATGACGCTGGGCTCCAGTGCATCGCCACCCATCGTGCTTGGGACAGCCTGCGAGACCACTTGGACGAGGAGATCGCCTTTCACAAGACGCTGGACTGCGATTACTGCGCGATCGGCACCATTCCCAAGTCGACCTATGACCCGACTTACGATGGATACCGCCGGTGGTTGGATGACGCTCGCCCGATTATCGATGGTCTCAAAGCGGAGGGAATCCGCTTCGGCCATCACAATCACTCGCGCGAGTTTTTCAAACCCGAACGCCACGGCAAGACGCTCGAAGACATCCTCATCGACGAGGGGGGTGGTGATCTCATGATGGAGCTGGACCTCTACTGGATCGCCCACGCCGGCGTGAGCCCGGTGCACATTTTAGACCGCTGCCATCGCCGCGTGCCAGTGATCCACCTCAAGGACAAGGAGCCTTTTGCGGATAATCACGACAGTCGCATCGCCGCGGTTGGCGAGGGCTCGATGGATTGGAAACACATCATCCCCGCCTGCGAACGCGCCGGTGTGGACTGGTATACGATGGAGCAGGACACCTGCCCGCGCGATCCGTTCGACTGCTTGCAGTCCAGTTTCGATTACATGACCAACAAAAAGTGGGAGATTTAGAATGAGTAAAAAAACAATCAAACCGATCAAAATGGGCATCGCCGGTTGCGGCCGCGCCGGGTGGGGAATGCACAAAACCGAGTTGCAGGCGCACGGCAGGAAATTCCAAGTCGTGGCCGCTTGCGACCCCGATCCGAAGCGGCGGGAATTGATGGCTGGCGAATATGGATGCGCCACCTACAGCAAGATCGAGGATTTGATCGCCGACCCTGCGGTCGAGTTGGTCGATATCGCCACCCGCTCCCCGGAACATGCGGAGCACGCGATCATGGCGCTCAAGGCCGGCAAAAAAGTGTTCCTCGAAAAGCCGATCGCCCTCAGCCTGCCGGAAGCGAAAAAGTTGGAAAAAGTGGCCGCCAAGTATCCCGGCTGCTTCTTTATTCGCCACAACCGGCGTTTCGAGCCGACCTTTCAGCATGTGCGGGAAATCATCGACAGCGGGCTGCTCGGCGAGGTTTACGAAATCAAGCTGCGCCGCCAGGGATACGGGCGCCGCGATGACTGGCAGACCATCTTGAAATGCGGCGGCGGGCAGCTCCTGAATTGGGGCCCCCACCTCATCGACCACGCCCTGCGTTTCCTCGGCGGCAAGGTCGACAGCATCTGGTCCGACTTGCGTTGCATTGCCGCAGCGGGCGATGCGGAAGACCATGTCCACATCATTTTAAAAGGCGGCAAAAACAGCTGCGTCGTGGACCTAGAAATCAGCGGCGGCGCGGCCCTCAGCGAACCGGTCTACACCGTCTTCGGCAGTAAAGGCGCTCTGAGGTCGGATGAGAAAACGATCAAACTCCGCTACCTCAACCCCAAGGTGTCTCTTTCAAAGCGGAAATCCAGCGCCGGCACGCCGGAACTCGGCAGCTTCGGCTCCCCCGACAAGCTCACCTGGGTTGAGAAGGAAATTCCCGTCAAACCCAAAGCCCGCTGCAACTGCGGCGACATCTGGGCCCACCTCTACGCCGCCATCCGCGAGGGCAAGCCCTTCCCGATCGAAACCTCGGATGCCATTCAAGTGATGGAAATCATCTCCCGCGCACGGCAAGGAACTCCTTTTGCGCAGTAATCCCAAAGTCTCCCAGGCTATGGATTTTCGAGGTCGCTTGTGCAGGTCAGGCGTCTCGCCTGACATCGAACGACTTACGCTCGCAGGCCTCCGGCTTGGAGCCTATGCCTCGGAAAGCGGGACGCCCGCGTTACATTCCAGAACTCCAAGCCGGAGTTTTATCGCTTGCCCGGCTTCGGCATCGCCTGGGGGAAGACTTTCAAGCCTGCCGCCTTGGCAAGCTGTCGCTGATGCCCATCAAAGGAATGCAGGGAGTCGGCTCCGATCAGGAGGGCCGCAGCCGTTTGCAGGATGTCCAACGAGCGGGAGGGGATTTTCGGAGTGTGCCGCTTCGATAGCTCCCGCGCCTTGCGGTAGTGCTCGCTCTGCGGGATGTCCCGCCGGGCAAGAATGCCGTCCGCAAGGTCCGCCTCGATCTGGCGGAATGCCGCGTCATGCTCCGCCCGCGTGATGGCTCCCTCGCGCAAAGCCCGCCGGATTGTGTTCGTAACCTCCAACTCCGCCAGCAAGGTGTAGGGAATGCTCTCGGTGAACCGAGCCGCCAGCGGGGCCGCGTGGCGATGGAAGAAATCGCCTGGTAGCAGCAAGGCAAGGAGAAAACTGGAATCGCAATAGGTCACTCTCCGCGCTCCTTGGAAAGCATGGTCACGGCACTCTGTTCAAGCCGTCCGCCCTCCGGGGCCGCGCCGCCGAAACGCGCTCGAAAGTCGGGCCGTGCCGAGTCGCCAGCTGGGTTGAGGATCGCCACAACGCGCTTGTGCTTGGTGATGGCGATGCTCTCGCCCTCGAAAAGCAGGGCTTCCAACCTCGGGAAATGGGATCGTAACTCGCGGATAGTGGCCGTTTTCATTGTGATTCAAAATTGCGTCACAATGCCGCCTGTGTCAAGGGTGCTTCACGATCTCGGGAAGCACGCTCCCTTCTTCGTTCGGCAACGTGCCAGAGTGCGCAACCGCATCCATCGCCTTCTCGTCGCCCTACGACAAAAAGGGTCCCACATATTGGCATATTTCCCCCTTCCCGCCCTTTTCCTTCGACAGCCTCCTCCAGTGTCTTCAAAATTCGCCTCATGATGCCCCCCGGTTCAAAAGTGGGGCACTGCATTCTGCACGGTTAATGTGATTTAAGTCGATATTGCCGAAGGTGGTGTCGGTGATTTATCACTCGCCCGGTTTTGGCATCGCAAGAGGGAAGACTTTCAAGCCTGCCGCCTTGGCAAGTTTGACATAAAGCCCACGAAGGCTGTGGCCACTGGCTAATCGCCGGGACGGAGAAGCGCTATTACTATTTTGAAACTATAATTTGCATAATATCGATAAAAAAGGCAGTTGGGGGTCAGTCCCGCGTATTGTCGCTTTTCTCGCCCGAATATTCGATTTGAAGTTGCTGTGTCATCCAATCAAAATTTCATGCAGGTTGGGGTCAGTCCCGCGTATTGTCGCTTTTCTCGCCCGAATATTCGATTTGAAGTTGCTGTGCCATCCAATCAAAATTTCATATCTTTGACAAATGCGTCAATACGCGGGACTGACCCCAAAAGCGACGATCTACCTCTCGATGTCCCTCACGCTGCTGCTGCTGTTCGGCAAATGGGCTTGCGGGCTTTTCAACTCGCTTCCGACACTGGCGACGATCGCGATTGGCATTGTTTGGCAGGTTCCCTCACCGGATGGTGCGAGGACGCGGGAGAACCGGCCGCCGCGTTCCCGGGTTGGGGGTCAGTCCCGCGTATTGTCGCTTTTCTCGCCCGAATATTCGATTTGGTTGGGGGTCAGTCCCGCGTATTGTCGCTTTTCTCGCCCGAATATTCGATTTGAAGTTGCCGTGCCATCCAATCAAAATTTCATATCTTTGACAAATGCGTCAATACGCGGGACTGACCCCAAAAGACCCCAAAACGAAGGCTGTGGCCATTTGGCTAATCGCCGGGACGGAGAAGCGCTATTACTATTTTGAAACGATTATTTGCATAATGGGGTTGGGGGTCAGTCCCGCGTATTGTCGCTTTTCTCGCCCGAATATTCGATTTGAAGTTGCTGTGCCATCCAATCAAAATTTCATATCTTTGACAAATGCGTCAATACGCGGGACTGACCCCAAAAGA